>MTLE01000027.1_pt2 | contig 195679 bp, 164 predicted proteins | sample 1982461 | NCBI WGS metagenome assembly MTLE01 (sample SAMN05712605, study PRJNA340218) | biofilm metagenome | isolation source: sample SPL anode biofilm adapted to -200 mV | place: USA | collected 2012-02-03 | reverse complement strand
GCTTTCGTCATTCAGGAACCGGACACGATCTTTCTGCTCCGGCCGGAAGAGATCCCCTCGAACCTGAACCTGCCCCAATACTCGCCGTTGCGGTAGAGCACCGCCTCGCCGGACGGCAGATGAACATCCCCTGAGTTTTGCATCACCAGAGAAAACGAAGAGCGCAAGCCATCTTCGAACCGTTCTTCGCGCACCGGCAAGCGGAACTCGGCCAGCCGGGCAGCCGCTCCCTTGGCGACTTGGGCAATCCGCTCCGGCCGGCTGTCAGCCAGTGTACCCGGAGCAGCCTGGAGCCGATAGCCGGCAAAGGCGTGCGGCAACCGGCCATAGAGGGTCAAGTGGCCGTTGCCATCGTTGTTGAGGCGCAGGTCATAGGCCGGGGTCCACCCCTGCCCTGCCAAGACATAGCGTACCATGACCTTGCCTTTTGAAGGCGTTACGGCCACTCGCGCCAGCCTTACACCCACCTGCCCCTGCTTTTTCAATGCCGCGATCCTGGCGTCACAACGCCTGACCTCCTGTTCGGTCTTGCGCCGCGCAGTGTAGACCGCTTCGAGCTGCGTAATTGCAAATTCAGTTCCCTGGCGGATGGACTGCATCGGGTCCGGGTTGGTCTTGGTCTTGCGGGGCGCCTTGGCGCTCTGCGACTTGGCAGCGGCCCTGAATATCTCTTCCCTGGTGTCCAGTGCCCTGAGGCGGTCTTCCAGGCGATTCCTGAGTTCCATCTGGGTTTCCAGTTCATGGGCGGATTTTTCCGACTGGCGCGGCGACAGGACATCGACCCGCTGGATAACGGAATTACCCACCGGTTTGATCCGCAGGCTGTCATCGGCCATGCCGGCCGGCAGGGAGATTTCCGCCACCCCCTTGACTGCCTGGGCCTCGATCTCTACCACGGCGCAATCGGCATAAAACGTCGCGACCCGGCCATCGGCAAGGGCGGCCCCGGCTGTCGCCAGCAGTAGTACGACGATGGTCATGATGTGGCACATTTGCGACTCCTTTCAAACAATTACTCTGTGACTTAGGGACTCGGAACTTACCGATTGAGCGCTATTGATTGCAGGGCAAAGCAGGTAAAGCTCCGGCTTCGCCTCTACGTACATAAACGGTTCATCAAGAATTGTGCTGCCGATCAAACTGCCGGTTGCTCTTGCTGGGGTATGGAGATATAATCCGTCGGAATAATATCAAGGTGACCGCAACAATTAAAGTATATTTATCTACACTCGAAGTCGACGGTGATTTCAACATAAATCCCGAGTAATCTTGAAGCAATTCAAAAGCTGGAAATCAGCCAATAGCTTGCCGTTATTTAGCTCCGCAGGAACAACTCCCAAGAAGCAGGAGACAAGGGCGATCACATGGATTTCGATGCCGAAGTATCCGTCAAGGACATAGTCAACTTTTACATCAAGATCAATGACCCAACCAAGGCGAAAAAGGATATCGCCCAGCTCTCCGCCAAGGACAAGCTGGCCGGTTTCGATATAGTTGTCGGCTCGGCAGCCAGCCGCGAATTCAAGGTCGAGGTCGCCAAATACTTCATCTATGACCTTGATTCGCGAGTGCGCAAAAAGGCCGAGATGATACTGGAGGACCTGGTTCCGGGCTGGGTTTCCGACCCTGCCGAGAGCATTCTCAAGCTGCTGAAGTCATCGGACGACAAGGGCGTCACCAGGCGCAACGCCGCAGTCAAGTTCCTCTTTGGCATCGTTGACACCAACAGCCTCAGGGACACGTTCATGACCCTTCTCAACAGCCGTAACCGCGCCCACATGTCAGAGATCGTCGCCATTCTGGAAGACTATATCGACTCATCAAAGGATGAACAGGAGCAGGTCAAGATCTTCGATGCCTGCCTGGACATCGTCCTCTCCGATGACGCCGACTATAATGTAAAGCATCACGCCTCCAACCTGCTGAGCGTCTTTTTCAAGAAGGTGGAAAGCACCATGCTGGGCGAGACCCTGCGCCGGAAATATATCGAAAAACAGGTGGAAAAGGCCGATGGGGTCTATCGCTACCTGTGCAGCGGCGCCTCTGGGCTCAACGCCACCTTCCTGGAGGATCTGCTGCGGCCGCTCTGCGATGGCGGCAAATCCTTCCAAGTCAAGATTCTTACCTATTTCGACTTCATCATGGAAAAAATCAGAAATCCCAACGAGGTGGATTCCGCCCTGGATATCTACCCGGATTACTGGAACCAGGACGAGCCCCCCATGGAGGAAAAGGTCAGGGGCATCCGTCGCAGGATCATGAAGGGTATCGAGCAGTTGTGGGATAGCGCGGAAGACCGGGAGGTCAGGGAACTGATCGTCAAAATCAAGTATGGTGAATATCCGAATAAGCGCGAACTGTACGAGAAGATTAAGGCTGGCATGGAAGAAGAGGATTTAAGTGAAGGGGCGCGGGAGAAAATCGGCCTGATGCTGCGCTGCTTTCTTATGCCCGAACAGGATGAGGCGCTTAAACTGCTGGCTGCGCACCTTCTGCTCTTCAAGGTTGGCGGTACGGAAAACCGGCTGGCGGCCCTGGAGCATCTGCGGTTCTATGTGGAGAACCGGAACCTCAACTATGCCGAATCGGGAAGCATCGCCTCGGTCATGGAATCGCTCCTGAAAGAGCCGGAACTGGAAGAGGCAGCAGCAGAGATGGCGCGCTACATCCTGTTCCTGGCCGCACCGGACCGGTTTGCCGATGAAGAGGGGCAGAAGGCGATTCTCAAGTACCTGCGCCCTATGGTCGAAGGCAGAAGGTTTGGCGGCAAGGAAGCCGAAGAGCGGGTATTGCGGGCACTTACCCTTTTTGCCGAGAAGATTGCGGTAACCGACAAGCTCAAGAAGGCGGCCCAGTACCTGGAGTTCAAGCTCAAAAATCCCTAACACCTGTTATTCGCAAAGCCCCCCTAGCCTTGCAGGTTAATAGATGAAGCGTCAATTAGCAGGACTTCCTTCGTTGGCCAGCGCCAGCACCATTTCGCCGTAACTGTAAACAATCATCTTGTCAATCAGCATCAGTGTCCGTAGATACGGTAGGCAATGACAAAGACGCACACTGCTGCAAAAATCAGGGTTGACGAATTCGTATGTCTCCCATAGCGTCAATACTGAGTTCTATACCTTCAGGTTGATCGCCCCCAAATGTTTTACCCAGTTTCCGGCTGGAAACTACCTGGGTGTTGTCAGTTTAGTCTGCTTGGCCGTCCCCTGTAGAGAGCGGTTGTAGCGCGCCAGCAGCTCCTTCCGGTTCTTGCGCAGATCCTTTCCGGTTGAGACTGCGGGATAGGGCTTGTCACCCATCAACCCTTTCCAGAGAATACGATTGTAGGTTGCGAAATCGAACTGGTCTTCGGTCGTGAAGTCCATCCCTTTGGTAACTCTAGCCCAGTATTTTGCGTCTTTAGTTGGTTTTGGCGCATTCAAGCGAGCCAGCTTGTTTGCCGTTTTGTCGAGAAACGGCGGCAACGTAGTGCCGTTAAGGATCTGTGCTGATTTGGCGATAAAACTCCACGAGTTCGGTGTGGTAGTGAAAATGTCGGCCATGGGTCGCGCCAGCGCGTCGTTCAAGTTCATCGGTTGGAGGCCCAGAACTTCTTCAATCGTACGGAGGAAGTTGACCGTGTTGTACTGAGAGGAAATCACCTTGCCCTGTTTCACATAGGCACCCGCCACAAAAGCGATGGTACGGTGTGAGTCGATGTGGTCCCCGCCATCCTGCGCATCGTCTTCAATAACGAAGATCAAGGTGTTGTCTTTGTATTTGGGGCTATTTGAGATCTTCTCCACAAGCAGGCCGACAGCATAGTCGTTGTCTGCCTGCTGTATCTCCGGAGTATTGACGCCGTCAATGGCGGTTGCGAAATTGCCGGTGTGATCGTGCATGAAGCGGACAAGGTTCAATGTTGGCAGATTGCCATTTGTTTCATAGGCATCGAATTCCCGTTCCCACTCCTTGAAACGGTAATAATCCGGAAACGAGTTGTCGAAACCGCGGAAGTACTTGTCGGTGTTTGCGGCAAGGGCGACATTCGTGGCAAAGGCCACGGTTCTTCCTGTGGCAAACGGGTCACGATCCAGAGGAATGCTATTGGTGTTTCCCTGGGCATAGAGAGTGCAGTCCACAAAAAAGCCATAGTTACGCACAGAGAGACCCTTGCGCAGGGCAGCATCCCAGATATAACCTTTACCCACTTCGTTTTCATCACTGTTCGGTCCATCCGGCGCGGACACGTCGCCATGTCCCGCCATGATATCATCATCGTCCGGCGTAAGAGGGTTGGCGCTTTTTCTGGTTACTCCGGGATAACCGGCATTTGGCAGGGCAACGTTCACGCTGCGATTTGTACCCTCGGTATCCAGGCTGAGGCCGCGTCCCGCATAGGTCACCGAAACCTGGCGTTCCACTACGTCCGGGGTGCGTCCCGAGGTAGTCCACATCCAGCCGTCATTACTGACCTCTGCGGTGGCGTAAAAATTGTCGAGCGTGACGAATTGCCGTGCCAGTTGATGCTGATTCGGCGTGTAGCGCACTCCGAATTCGGCCAGATCAGGGTCTCCGTTGCCGACTTCCAGATCACCCAATACCTGGTCGTAGGTCCGGTTTTCCTTGATGACGAAGATAACGTGCTTGACCTTGTCACGCACCGCCGCCATCACCGCCATGTCACTGGCGCTATCGGCATAGGAAAAGCGGTTGTTCGCGGCTACCTGCGAGGTCAATGAGGTGAGTTGCGTTGTGCTGGGGCGCGGGAAGCTCTGGAGCCCGGCTTTTATCAACTGTGGGTTATACTGATTGGATATCAAACCACTTGTGCGGGTTGGCGGGCCATAGCTGTAACGCATATCGGGATTCGCTCCGGTTGCCGACTTGCCGTTAACAACGTATACCCGGTTCCCATCGCTACTGAAGCTGACTGAGTTTGGATACCAGCCGGTCGGAATAAGTCCGGTCACCTGACCATTTGTCTTTGCGTCGTTCAGATCCACAACAGCAACACAATTCAGATTGCCGCTTGTCACATACAGTTGCTTCTCATCCGGCGATAGCGTGACGCTATTGGAGTTTGCTCCTGTACGCTTGACGCTGTTCGAGTTTGCATCTGTATAGTTCGCCACCCCAGGCATTACTGATGTGGGAGCAATTACCGGGATGGTTCCGACTATCGTATTAGTCGCGGTGTTGATTACGTCAACCGTATCAGTCTGGTCTTCGACGACATACAGGAACGACTGGTCCCTGTTCAGCGTCATCTTGTTCGGTTGACCTTTTACCTTGATCCTGGTTGTTACTGACGGTGTGCCGTACAGATTAACAACTACGATTTCGCGGTCACGAATGCTTGAGACGTAAGCAGTCGTAGTCCCAGCCACTTCGTTACCCGTCACAACCACCCAGAACGGATATTCACCGCCCGGCGTGCCGCTGGTTCCGCCGCTTTTGCCGGGGCGCAGATCGAAGTTCTGAGATGTCCTTACCCAGTTATTCAAGCCACCCTTAAACACCGATATGGAATCGTTGTAGTAGTTGGCCACCACCAGCGTCTTGCCGTCAGCGGACACTGCCACGCCGGCGGCGCACGGTTTCACGCCAACCTGAAGGTTTACACCTTGAGAAGAGTCACCGGTTCCGGGAAGGCCAACACCCTGTGGTATCGTTTTACCTGTGCTGGGATCTACAACCGTATGGCTCATGGCAAGTGGTGATACTGCCTCTCCCCACGTTCCATCGGCGATCCGGGTAAAGATATGGATATTGTCATCGACGCCTCCGGCAACATAAAATGCCTTGCCGGATGGATCAAAGGCAATCCCGTTGTAGGTATTGGGAATCTGCACCACCTGCGTCTTGATCGGAGCGTTTGTCGAAATGTCGTAGATGAACACGTATTCGTTAGAGTACGGCGTATACCATGGATAAGGGGTGCTGGGTGTCGATGTGTACACGCGGTTATATCCGCTCGTCAGAACCAGCAGGGTCTTCTTATCCGGACTGACCACTGTGGTGACAGCCTGCCCGGCCAGCCAGTCCGGCTTACCCGGCAGATTGGGGTTCAATGTTTCGAAAGTTGCCCCGGGTACTGCCAGCGGCGTAATCGTTTGGTTCATGTTGGGAAGGTTCTGGGAAGAGACCTGAGCACCATCGCCACCACCACTACTGCAACCACAGAGAATAAAGAACAGCGCGGCCAGAGAAAGACCCTTCCATTTGACATTTTGCATAACGATCTCCTATTGAAGTGCAATTATTTACAGCGATTCGTTTGATAGTCGGGTGGATCCCTCTTTAATGGGTTCTGGAATGTCTGTTGTGTTGCAATGGCAGACTTGCTTGATGTCGCCGCAGGGGGGGCCCGCTTTCACCGCGATATCAACGTTAACCGCTCCGATTGAAACCGTCTGTCACAACCCCCTATTTTTAGAATAGTGGCGCCGCGTTTCATAATGTCTCGTGAACCTTATCAAAACAAAGGCGCCGTGGCCGGCAGCTTCGGGGAATCTATCCCTTCGCACAATGCATTGTGTACGGTCAGATTACCTTGAGCATCCAAGATCACGGTCCAGATGGTGTCGTAGTCTTCAGACGGCCAGCTTGTCGGCAGTAGCTTGTCGCTGCCAACCCCATAGCTGCTCATAAGTGCATTTAAAAACGGCTTGATATGACCGGATTCCCATGCCACCAGCAGAGTTTGATGGGAGAATGTGCCGCCGGTAAAGAAAAAATTGCTGGTATCTTGAGCCACGGTTGCATCGGTCGGGTTAAACGCTGACCCTAGAGATATGCCTGCGGCCAGGTAATAGGGCAGATTATTGGCAATGGCATACGGCAATGCCGTTAGTGAGGGTCTGACGTACGAAACAGTGAAATCGCGGTTGGGATACCACACGCCAGCAGGATCAATCGAATACACCGCATTAGGACTTATTTTGCCCCTCAGCGCATTGGCAAGGGACAACGCCCGCCATTGGCCTGCAGCCACGTAGTTGCCATCCTCGAATCCAAACCCGGGATCCGGGTGTGCCTCTGCATGCCGGACAATGTATATCGTTGAATTGGTATTTATCCCTGACGGGACGGTAATACCGTTTACTCCTCCAGTCAGCACTGTGCTGAAATACGGCTGATACTTGTTTGTGCATGCGGCGCTTGCCACTGGCGCGGGCAGCACAGGGTACGTGGCAGGCGGGTTTAGTTTGCTGTTGTAGGTGACCAGACTGGCTTTTCCTGAAGACTGGATTGATACCGCATAGACGTAATTTGTCCCCATGTAGGTAGCAGGCAAATTCAGGTTGTAGCCGTACCGAGTGTTGATTTTCGTCAACAGCGCCTTGATCGTCTCCCACGGCGCAGAAAAGACATAATAGCCCGAGGCCTTTTTATCGATGATGCCCGTTACCAACGTATCGTTGTCGCCGTTCGTGTTGTTGAAATCCAAACCGGTGCAGCCTGGGCAGTAACTAGGGGCGCCAGGCAAGGGAGGGGTGGGCGTGGCAACTCCTGTCGGCACTCCCCATTCCGCATACGATACATTGATCGGGTAGTTATTACCGGTATAGGTGGTCCCGTTGGCATCGATACGCAACGTTATTTGATTCAGAAGGGCAAACTGCTGGATAAACCCGATTGCTGTCATATCCGGGTAATTGTTGACGGTTTGCAGATGGGTCATCGGTGAGAGCGCGTAAATACCGTTTACGCTCTTTGACCCAAGCACCTGCTGTTTCAGGTAGCTGGCCATCTGAAGCGAACGATTGAGTCCCTGGCTGGTAAGGTTTGCCGTATCCGACTGGATGTCACCGGGCGTGTTATAGGCCAGATCCGGGCTTACCACGAAGATCAGATTGACATTGTCAGCACTTAACGCGGTAGTGCCGGGACCGGAATCGCTACCACATCCTGCCAGCAGCGTCAGGGTAAGCATCAGAACCAGTGAACCTGCAACGCTAATTCTTCTCATTTGGATAACCCTCTTTTGGATGGTTTGGCAACATCAATAAGAATTTACGCCATCGATATACTGTTGCTGCTCCATTTTCCCAATGCCGCACCAGTAAAATGGCCAGTTCGTATTGGTAATAGGATTTATTTGTGTATCGGTAATGGAAACCGGAGAATTGTGCCCCGAATAAAAGTACCCTCTATAAAGGGCCTGTTTTGAAGCATCAGAGACAAGTGCCGGAGTAAGCTGTATCAAAGAAGCGGCCAGATCGCCTTGCATAGAATACGCCGCTGAAAAGGTATAATAGACGTTGAACTGTGCCGGGCTAGTGGCAAGATCATAGTTCATGGAACGGTAATCGATGGGTTTAAATGTGTCGCGGGAAACCGTAAAGACCTTAAAGGCGGGGTTATTGCCAGAGTACGAAGCAATGGCCGGCAGTATCTCAAGCGTGTCGGAAGCTGTCAGGATGCGGTAGTCATCCATATGGGTGTGTCCGGCAAGCGTCAGAGACACGGTCCCCGGATAGTTCGAAAGTATTTTAAGGAACCTTGACTGATAAGCCGGCCACCACATCATCGTGGCGGTTGCCGAGTTTATGGGAATGGTGCTGCTTTTGCCAACTGTAGTGCCTACATCCACGCCGGGAGGCGCATGCATCAGGAGCACTACTTTTTTCCCGGCAACTTTAGCTGCAGCAAGCCTTGCATCAAGCCAGTCAAGTTCCGTGGCTACCGCGCTATCATTGGCACCTTGGACAGGATAGAAGAGAGTGGTGCACAAGATGGTGTTGAGTCCGATCACCATCACATTTGTTCCAGGCGGCTCCGCCGAATAATATCCGCCACTGGTGAAGGTGCTCAGAAATTCCTGATGATCCGCGGTTCCATTCAAAAATGTTGTATAAAAAAGTTCCGCGTTATCTGCAAGAAAACTGTTGTCCGGGCTGAAATTGCCATCCTGATTCGGTCCGTAGCCTGAGTATGAATCGCTATTCCCAACCGCGAACATGACGGGTCTGTTTCCGACAGATGCCCGCACCTGCCCCATGACAAAGGCTAGCGTTTTGTTGGTAAACGCCTTCATCGCAGCAACGGCTGTAGCGTCCGGGGTGGTTGGGGCAGGTGATATTCCCAGGTTGGCATAATAACGTGGATAAAACTGTTGCGGAATGCCATGCCCAAGAAGGTCGCCGGTGAACATGACCAGCGGACTCGCCCCCAGGTTCTGCTTTATGCTTGAGAGCGCAAGCACAAGCAGTGGGTAGTTGGTATCCTTAAGCAGAGGTTTGTTGGTATCCTGACCCCACGCCGAAGGTGTTGTTATGCTCGATGACTGAAAAACAGACGCCCACTCGCTGGAATCCCTGGTGACAAGCTGCTGAAAAAGCGATGGGTCATAAAACGGGTTGAAATGAACATCCGAGAAGACTACCACCGGGAAGTTGTTGCTGGTGGTGCTGGTCCCACTGCTACAAGCCGTATGCAACGCCCCCAGGTAAATGCATGCCACGGTTCCTGCCGAATATTTCACAAAATCCCGCCGAGTCATACCGCCACAACAGGTTGTTGACTCGCTGTTGATCTGGCTCTCGCCGTTATTTTTCGCATTGCTGTCCATGAGATTCTCCTGCAATTGCCTTGTGGTATAGGGATTACACCGGTATCCCTGAAGTGGCGATAATCTCCTGCATTGCAGGGCTCAATTGAACCACCAGTTCCGCATTGATCGCGTGGGACGAGGAATCGCCGATGGTAGTGGCGGCGGTTATCCGTGCGGTGGCGATTGCGCTCCCCCGTGATGTTGTCGCGGGCGACACCGCCGAAACCGCGGGGTCAACGTTGGTTATGACAATGGAAATGGTGTTGTCGCTATTGCGGTAAAGATTGAAGGTGCGGAACTGCTGCGGAAAATCCCGCAGCGACGACGTCTCGACCTCCCAGAAGCTGCGCGTTGGATCAGTGGGGTGAATTTGAGGGGTGACGGTGTTCATGTGGCGGTGTCCGGAGATCCACATGATGAGATTGGGATAGTTTTGCAGGATAGCCAGCAGGGAGCTGTCACTTACCATGGAGGTGGCCCCGGGATAGGGCGCGGGAATAAAAAGGTTCATGAATGGCGGGGACGAAGCCACCTGGGACGGATCAGTAACGAGATTTTTATAGGTGTTGAATGGAATGTGCGCCGCCACAATCATGAGCTGGTCATTGTCCTGTCCGGCCTGAAGCTCCTTTTGCAGCCAGTCGAGCCGGGGCTGATCAAGACATCCCGCGGCATAATTCGGCTGGCCGGAACCCTTGACGGTGTCGTCGAGCACGATGACCTTGACCGGAATGCCCGGCTTCGGCACAAAGCTGTAGCAGGCGAAACCGCCTCCCATGGCCGGGTCAACCAGGTTGAAACCGTGGCCCACCGGGGTCGATGTCGTATTGAAGAACTCTTTCATCCAATTCTCGCCTGCGGCTGTCAGGGTCGAGAGTGACCGGCGATCCGGGTCGGCAACAACAGTCGGGGGGGCGGAAAAGTATCCCTCCGGGCCGGACAGGATGACCGCCCCTAGTGGGTCCGAGCCGTCAATCACCCCCATGTAATAGCCGCTTCTATCAACAGCACCGGATGTAGCACTTCCAACATCCATGTTGAGGATCGTGTTGGAGGTACGGGCCGCCAGGGTTTTTTCGTCTTCATAACTGGACCCCATCCAGAACTGATCGTGGTTGCCGATAACCTGGTACCAGGGGATCGATTTATCGAGCCCAGCGGCCTGAAAGGGTTTCTGATAATCGATGGCGTCGACTCCCACATGGGCGCCGGAGCTGGGGGTGATGACCTTGCCGTCAATGACGTCGATATACCATCGCAGCTCGTTATACTGGTTGTTGTTGATTGCGTCGCCGAGGGAAATCCCGAAATCGAACGGCGATTTCTTATGCATGGCATTGATCGTCTGGATAGCGGCATCGAGGACGTGAGTCGAGGCGAGCAGAACCGGAGAATAGGCCGACGAATTACCGGTCGGGCCGAACGGCGCCATCCAGCCGACATAGAGCGGCTGGGCCGGTGATTCCTTGTCGGCGATATGGATGTCGGTTATGGCAAAGAATGACAGGAGATGGGCGGCATTGGGGGCATTGTTGTAGTCAGGGGCAATGGTGTTCCATACTGCGCTCGGCAAACCCGGCCCCACGTGCCAGGCGTCGTAACCGAATTCCGAATATAATGCAAGGTCTCTAGGATTGATCTGCGGTGTGGTTGCAGATACCGGAATGGGAAGGATCTGCTGTTGGGTGGTCGTGAAAACATCCTTCGCGATCGGCCATTTTGTGACCTGCATGCTTGTGGCAGTGCTGCTACCGCATCCGGCATTCAAAACACCCAGATAAATGCATGCGACCGTTCCGGCCGAATATTTCACAAAATCCCGCCGGGTTATCCCCCCAACCTTTTCTGACTCGTCGTCCATCAGTTAAGTCTCCTTGGGTCCCATTGATCATGCACAGAGCAAGTTAGAAGTTATTTCTTCATTAACCGCTTGTCCTATTTATCAGGGTATGGAGGCAGAGGCAATATTATTAATGTGGCGGTCTGTTCCTCGTTGGTTTCCGGAGGAGAGACTATCGGTTTCCGATTTGTAACGGAGGGATTTCGTCCAGGGCGGAAAAACACCCTTTCCGGACAAAAACTAGTTGATACCCGCCACGATCCTGCCGCCGCCCAGCACCTCGTCCTCTTGGTAGAAAACCACGGCCTGCCCCGGAGTGACCGCTTTCTGCGGCTCATCGAAGCTGACCTCGCACTGGTCGTTCCCGTGCAAGCGGACCCGGCACTGGACCGGCTGGTGGCGGTAACGGATCTTGCAGGCAGCGGCGAATTCAACCGTCGTGGGGGTGATGATCCAGCTGACATCCATGGCCCGTAACCCTGCGGCATATACCCGCGGTTCCTCAGCGACCACCACGGCATTCCGTTCGATGTCGATCCCCACCACATAGAGCGGTTCGCTCCAGGCGATGCCGAGCCCCTTGCGCTGACCGATGGTGTAGCAATGGGTACCCCGATGCCGGCCCAAGATCCTGCCATCGGCATGGATGATGTCGCCGGGCGAACCAACCTCCCCTTTCTCCTCCAGGAAGGCAACGTAGTCGTCGTTGGGGATGAAGCAGACCTCCTGGCTGTCCCCCTTGTCCGCCACCGGCAGGCCGAATTCCCGGGCCAGCCGGCGCACTTCATCCTTGCTCTCGATCTCCCCCAACGGGAAGATGACCCGCTGCAGGCGTTCCTGGGTGAGAGTGTAGAGGAAATAGGACTGGTCCTTGCGGAGGCAGGCGGCCGTGCGCAGGTGGCAGGTACCGTCCGGGTCGACGGTCTTGCGGACATAGTGCCCCGTTGCCAGCAGGTCGGCCCCCAGGCCGAGGGCACTGTCCAGCAGCAGGCCGAACTTGACGAACCGGTTGCAGCGGACGCAGGGATTGGGGGTGTGCCCGCAGCGGTACTCGGCCATAAAGTCATTGATGATCAGCTCCTGGAAGTCGGGCTCGAAATCCACCAGATGGTGATCGATCCCCAGGTGCCGCGCCACAACAGCAGCATCGTGGCCGGCCGTGCCGCTCCCCTGGCTCCTGGGCGCGAACAGGCGCATGGTGATGCCGATCACCCGGTACCCCTGCTGCTTGAGCAGGGCCGCCGTGACCGAGGAGTCGACCCCGCCGCTCATGGCAACTGCTATGGTTATTTTATCGTTCGGTTGCATCAGAGTTCTTCTTCTCCCAATATGATCCGCACCACCTGGTTGGCCTGGTGGCTGGCCGCGATGCCGACCCGGGGCGCCATCAAGCCATTGCCGGGACGGGCCTCGGAGACGCCGTCGCCCACCAGGTACAGCCTGTCACTGACCCTGCGGGTGACAATGGCATTGTTGGGTCCATAGCCGGCCATGCCGGAGGCCGCAACGACCGTAATCCCCGGCATGCGCTCCAGCACCGTATCCACCAGCATGGCCTTCATGTCGGCCCGGTCAAAGGCCTCGACCACGATGCTGCAGGGAGCGAAAATGCCGGGGAGATTGTCCGGTCCGAGCACCACCCGATGGGCCTCTACCGCCACATAGGGATTGATGCGTCGCAGGTTGTCCACCAAGGCATCAACCTTGTACTGGCCGATCTGGTCAACGAAATACTGCTGGCGGTTCAGGTTCGACGGTTCCACCACATCGAAGTCGGCCACAACCAGCCGTCCGATCCCCACCCGGGCCAGGGCCACGGCCACGGCCGAGCCCAGCCCCCCCACGCCGGCGATACCCACCACCGCCCCTTTGAGCCGGGCATGGACGCCGGGGGTATGGCGGGATGCCAACAGGTATTCCAGCTCCTCCTCATCGGGCTGTTCGCCCCGCTTGATCAGGAACACGGCGTCACCATCGTGCAACACGGTGTCGAGGGGCGCGGGAAAACCGTTCAGGATCACCACATCCGCTCCCGGCTTATGGCGTTGGGCCAGCAGGGCCAGGGTCGAACCATCATCAATGCCGATCTTTTTTTCATTCAGGCTGATCTGCAAAACAAAATCCCCATGTGTCGTAATCAATTTGACGCGAATTGGTGTGGCTGGACAAGGCAGGAATTTTCGTGTCCGCCAAATCTAACCCATCAGAACGGTAAGTCAATCATTTTCAACCCCACCGGATTTCAGCCGAGATAATCGGTTATCAAACCCCTGATATTCTCCATCTCGGCCCTCAACCTGATTGGTTCCGTGGTGGCTGTTGCCACCAGCTTTCCCAGTCGTCTCAACGTATCGGCTTCATGGTGGATAAATCTCATGCCGGCCAGGGATTGGGTAGCATGCACAACCTCTACGTGGAATCGAAGGTAATCGCAGTCACCCTCAAGGAAAATTGTCAAGACACACTCCCCGCCGATGGGTACAATTACGTCCTGGTCGAAACGGACCAACGCGCCATTGATGGAGATATTCTCCAGATGCCCTTGAAAGTTAATATCATGGCAGCCCAATTCGCTCTTCGCGCTGAGCCGGACCCTGTGAAACTGCCTTTTTTCAATCATTGCAAAACCCCATGCTTTTCAGCGATACATAAGCGCCGTTTCAATCTTAATGAATATTATAGCAGAGTAAACATACAAACGGTATCCCCGTAACGCCCTGCAATGATTAATTTACTTTCAAGTTCGCGCTTTGGCGTGCTCTGCCTGGAGCACGGAATTTGCTGATAGTCCGGCTTAACTTTGATAGATCTTCAGCCGATCCAGTGCAGGGCCTGATGCACACGGATATGATGCCGGTCGCGAACTGTTCGCAGGTAAAAAAAGGCCGGGGCATCTCCTTGATAGGACATGCCCCGGCCTCCGGTTTTACGGTCAGCACTCGTAATGTTGTAACGCCCCTATTTCAGATCAGATTCCCTCGAAAAGCGCGGTGGAGAGATAACGCTCGGCGCCGTCCGGCAGTATCACAACGATGGTCTTGCCGGCGAACTCATCCAGCTTTGCCAACCTCACGGCAGCTGCCGCCGCTGCGCCGCAAGAGATGCCGACCAGCATGCCTTCCTCTTTTGCCAGGCGTTGAGCGAATTCGATGGCCTCGTTGCTTTCCACCAGCTCGACCCGGTCGATGAGTGAGAGATCCAGGGTATCGGGGATGAATCCGGCGCCGATACCCTGGATCTTGTGGGGCCCGGGCTGTAGGGGCTGACCGGCTAACTGTTGCGTGATGACTGGGCTTTCCTGGGGTTCCACGGCAACGGAGATGATCTTTTTACCCCTGGTCTGCTTGATGTAGCGGGATATGCCGGTAATGGTGCCGCCAGTGCCCACGCCGGACACGATCACATCAACACCGCCGTCGGTATCATTCCAGATCTCCGGGCCAGTGGTTTTCTCATGGATGGCCGGGTTGGCGGGATTCTTGAACTGCTGCGGCAGAAAGTATCGTTTGGGATCGGAAGCAGCCAACTCCTCGGCCCGGACAATGGCCCCCTTCATCCCTTCCGCACCCGGGGTCAGTATCAGGTTGGCTCCCAGGGCCGCCAGCACCCGGCGGCGCTCGATGCTCATGGTTTCCGGCATGGTCAAGCTCAGCTTGTAACCGCGGGCCGCGGCCACATAGGCCAGGGCAATGCCGGTATTGCCGCTGGTGGGTTCGATGATCTCCACCCCTGGCTTGAGTATGCCCCGCTGCTCCGCATCCCAGATCATATTGGCGCCGATGCGGCACTTGACCGAGTAGGCCGGATTGCGCCCCTCAACCTTGCCCAGCACCTTGGCTCGTGCGCCATCGGTTACGCGATTGAGCCTCACCAGTGGTGTATTGCCAATGGATTGCGAGTTGTCAGCAAAGATGCGAGCCATGGGAGCCCCCTTTTGTTGGCTTGAAATTTGTCCTTCCGAAGCATGTGATTCATTTCTACGTTAATACATTTATTATGTCAAGAATTATTTAAGCAATTAATCACCTATTTAGTGTTAAATGCCGCCGAAATGTCCGCCATCAGGTCTTCAGCAGCCTCCAGCCCGGTGGAAAAACGTACCAGCGTGTCCTTGATCCCCTTGCGTTCCCGCTCATCGGCCGGAACCGCCGCATGGGACATCCTGGCTGGATAGGAGATAATGCTTTCCACCCCGCCCAGGCTGACGGCAAATGACGCCAGCCGCGTCCCTTCCAGCAGGCGCCGGGTCGTTTCGAACGAGTCCAATTCAAAGGAAAACACCGCGCCCGGCCCGTCGGCCTGACCCTGATGGATCAGATGGCCCGGATGATCCTCCAGGCCGGGATAATGGATCCTGGTGACCTGTTTTTGCTCCGCGAGCCAGTGCACAATCCTGACAGTGCTTGCCTGGCTCTGGTCCATCCTGACCTTGAGGGTTTTCAGACCCCGCAGTGCCAGGAACGAATCCTGGGGGCCGAGGATGGCGCCAAAACCGTTCTGGATATAGCGAATACGTTCGCCCAGCTCCTCATCCCTGACCACGGCATAACCGCAGATCACGTCGCTGTGACCGCTGAGGAACTTGGTGCCGCTGTGCAACACGATGTCGCAGCCCAATTCCAGGGGGCGTTGCAGATAGGGGGTCATGAAGGTGTTGTCCACCAGGGTAATGATACCACGTGATCGGGCGAGCGCCACCAGTCGGCGCAGATCAGTGACCTTGAGCAACGGATTGGAGGGGGTTTCCAGGTAGATTCCCCGGGTCTCCGGCCGGATGGCGGCTTCGACCGCTGTGGGGTCGGTGGCATCCACAAAGGTGGAACTGATGCCCAGCCGATTGAAGATGCCGGTCAGGGCCCGGTAGGTGCCGCCGTAGACGTCATCGCACACCACCAGGTGGTCGCCGGCAGAGAAAATCAGCAGAGTGGAGGTAATGGCCGCCATGCCCGAGGCAAAGGCGAAACCGCGGCTGCCACCCTCCAACAGGGCAATGGCCTCTTCCACGGCCTCTCGGCTGGGATTGCCGGAGCGGGCGTAATCGTATTTGCCGAACTCGTCCAGCGACTTCTGGCGAAAGGTGGAGGTCTGGTAAATGGGCACGCCCAGCGCCCCGGTCAGGGGATCGACGGTCTGGCCGCCATGGATCAGTTTGGTTGCAAATTTCATAATAACCTCCGGAATCTGTTTACCCCAAAAAACATACTGCAATAGAACGCGGATCAAATCTGATTTGGCGGATTTTCACTGATTTTACATATAACAGAATTCTGATTTAAGTTTTTTCGCCAAATCATTTGTTCTTTTCCGCGTAAATCCGCTCGATCCGCGTCATCTGCGTTCTATCAAGGCTTAAGTCAGTCATGTTCCAGCGCCTGGCGCAGATCCCCGATCAGATCATCCGCATCCTCAATACCCACCGACAGGCGCAAGAGCACATCGTTGATGCCCAGACGGGCCCGCAGTTCCTGGGGGATGTCGGCATGGGTCTGAACCTCCGGGAAGGTGATCAGGCTCTCCACGCCGCCCAGGCTCTCGGCAAAGGAGATCAGCTGCGTCTGCAACAGGAGCTGTTCCACCAGAGCGTGGCTGTCCACCTCAAAGGCGATCATGGCGCCGAACCCGCTGGCGTACCGCAGCATCAAGCCATGGTCGGGATGCCCCTCCAACCCCGGATAGTAGACTTTAGTAATCCTGGGATGGTCCTGGAGCCATGCCGCGATCTTCAGGGCATTCTCCTGCTGGCGGTCGAGCCGTATGCCCAAGGTCTTCATGCCGCGGATCACCAGCCAGGAATCCTGGGGGCCAATCACGGCGCCGGCCGCATTCTGATGGAAACAGACCTGCTCGGCCAACTGTTGGTCCCTGACCGTCACCAGTCCGGCAACCGTGTCATTGTGGCCAGCCAGGTACTTGGTGGCGCTGTAAACTGCGATATCGGCCCCCAGTTCCAGGGGCCTGAACAGGTAGGGAGTCAGAAAGGTATTGTCAACGATCAACTTAAGGTCATGTTCATGGCAGATGGTTGAGAGGGCTGGGATATCGGCGAATTTGAGCAGCGGATTGGTGAGCGATTCCACGAACAGCGCCCTGGTCTCCGGTCGCAGGGCGTTTTTCACGGCCAGGGTATCGCTGGTGTCCACATAGGTAAAGGTCAGGCCATACTGGCTGAAGACCCTGTCGAACAGCCGGCAGGTACCGCCGTAGAGATCCTCGGTCACGATGATGTGGTCACCGGAGCGAAAGAGCAGCAGCAGGCTGGCAATGGCCGCCATGCCCGAGGCATAGGCAAAGCCGGCCACAGCGCCATCCAGGCGGGCAATGCCGTTTTCCAGTGCCAGGCGGGTGGGATTGCCCGAGCGGGAATAATCAAAGCCGGTGCTCTGCCCGAGCCCGGGGTGCCTGAAGGTGGCAGTCTGATAGATAGGGACCGATACCGCGCCGGTCCGGGTATCCCATTCCAGTCCCACCTGGACCGTTTCTGTGCTGATGTTCATCTCATACCTCCAAAAAAAATCCCCTTCCGGGGTGCGGAAGAGGATTCCTTGCTAGAGGTTTCTCTTCCTTATCTCCCGGTACCTTGCGATACCGCTGGAATTGGCACCTTCCCCTGGGGGAGGTTGCCGCGACGTCAAAGGGCCAGTCCCTCGATCGCTCTTGATAAGAAGTGTGTATTCGGTTTTATTTACCAGTAAACTATGTTTTTATGAATACCACCTTGCAACCGATATAGTCAAGAACTTTTCCCGGGATCAATTGATACCACCACGACATACCGTAAAATTGCCATAAAAGTTCCACGCAAACATGAAGACCGAGCCACATGACCGGTCTTACCCTGGATCAAACAATACCGCCCATGCAGAGGTATTTCACCTCAATGAACTCTTCGATGCCAAATTTCGAGCCTTCCCTGCCGATACCAGACTCCTTCACACCGCCAAAGGGAGCCACCTCGGAGGAAATCAGGCCGGTGTTGATGCCCACCATGCCGTATTCCAGCGCCTCGGCCACCTTCCACACCCTGTTGATGTCACGGCTGTAAAAATATGAAGCCAGGCCGAACTCGGTATCGTTGGCCATCCGGATCGCCTCTTCATCGGTTTTGAACTTGAACAGCGGCGCCACCGGGCCAAAGGTCTCTTCCCGTGCGATAAGCATCTCCGGGGTCACTCCGGTCAGGATGGTGGGCTGGAAAAAAGTGCCCCCCAATTCGTGGCGCTTGCCTCCCAAGGCGATCTTTGCCCCTTTCCCAACGGCATCGGTAATATGTTCCTCAACCTTTTCAACAGATGCCATGTCGATCAACGGCCCCTGCTGGACTTCACCTTTCAGGCCATCCCCCACTCTCATCTTTGCGACAGCAATTGCCAGCTTCTCGGCAAAGGCGTCATAGACCCCTTCCTGAACGAGCAGGCGGTTGGTACAGACGCAGGTCTGGCCCGTATTGCGGTATTTGGAGGCAATGGCGCCCTCCACCGCCGCATCCAGGTCGGCATCGTCGAAAACGATAAAGGGCGCATTGCCGCCCAATTCAAGGGACACCTTTTTGACTGTGCCGCTACATTGGGCCATCAGTTCCTTGCCGATCTCCGTCGATCCTGTGAAGGTCAGCTTGCGCACGATCGGGTTGCGGGTCATCTCGGTGCCGATGGCTCCCGAGGCACCGGTAATAACACTGAAAACTCCGGCCGGGATTCCGGCCCGTTCTCCCAATTCGGCCAACGCCAGGGCCGAATACGGAGTTGCGGTAGCGGGCTTGACCACCATGGTACAACCGGCAGCCAGGGCCGGACCGGCCTTGCGCGTGATCATGGCCGCGGGGAAATTCCAGGGAGTAATGGCGACGCAGACCCCGATCGGTTCCTTGACGACCACGATCCGCTTGTCCGGCGCATAACCGGGGATAACATCGCCGTAGACCCGCTTGGCTTCTTCGGCAAACCATTCTATGAAAGACGCGGCATAGGCGATCTCTCCCCTGGACTCCGCCAGCGGTTTCCCTTGCTCGGCAGTCATGATCACGGCGAGGTCGTCCTGATTGGCCATCATCAGCTCATACCATTTTCTCAGTATTACCGAACGTTCCTTGGCGGTCTTTGCCCGCCAGGCAGGAAGAGCGGCATTGGCGGCCTCAATGGCGCGCCTGGTTTCATCCGTTGCCATCTTCGGGATGGTGCCAAGTTTTTCATTGCTGGCCGGATTGGTAACATCGATGGTTGCGCCACTGTCGGCATCAAGCCAGCGACCGTTCAGATAGCACTGCTGCCGCAACAACGACGGGTCTTTAAGATTCAACATGGAATCCTCCTTCGCAATCTGATTTGGGGCACTATACCACTATTGCGAGAGAGTTGTCACGAATCTGTAATGAGCCGCGACCAATCTAATTCCATCAGCCGGCAGCCAAGGCAGCCGCAGTCGAAGCTTCGGGCAGACAATAAAAAAAAGGCCTCCCGGGAATTATCCAGAGAGGCCTTTATTTATCGCGATGGCTGCTTGAATTATTTCAGCAGAATCTCAACGGAAGCGCTCTTTCTGGCTTCAGCCAGAAAGTCGTTTACTGCCGCGCCCACCTTCTGGTTCTTCAAGAACTCTTCGATACGGGGACGGACATCCTTGAAAGCAACGGTTTCCGCGGCCTTCTTTTCCGTCACCTTGATGATGTGATAGCCGAATTGGGTTTCAACGACATCGCTGATCTCCCCCGGCTTGAGGGCAAAGGCAGCCTTTTCAAAGGCAGGAACCATCTGTCCTTTGCCAAAAAAACCGAGATCGCCGCCTTGCTGGCTGCTGGGGCAGGTGGAGTTGGACTTGGCCAGGGTAGCAAAATCGGCTCCGCCGGCCAGCTCCTTCTTCAGCTGTTCCGCCTTTTCACGGGCTTTTTGTTTCTCCTCCGCAGTTGCCTTGGGATCAACGCCGCAGAGGATGTGGCTGGCCCGCACCATCTCGCTACGTATGAATTTGTCGGGATTTTCGTCGTAGAACTTCTTGCTGTCCTCTTCAGTGACTGTAATTTTAGGAACAATGGTTTTCTCGATGAAATTGGATATGATCATATCCCTACGGGTGTATTCCCGCAGATCGGCATCGTTCATATCCAGTTCCTTGATGGCCTTTTCATAATCCTGCGGGCTGCTGAAACGGGCCTTGCTCTCAGCCAGCTTGGCATCGACCTGTTTGTCGATATCCTTGGTATCCAGCTTCTGGCCGGCCTGATAAAGAAGTTCCGCTGAGATGAGTTGCGACAGGGCCTGCTGGTCAAATTCCTTTTGACGCTCCGGAGGGATCTGCATACCTTGCTGTCCGGACAGGATCACCTTTTTGGCCCGCAACAGGTCAATGGCCTTGATGGGTGTGCCATTGACCTTGGCGACAATATCCGCGCCATTCTGAACCGGCACAGCCTTTGCAGGCTCTGTTTTCTGATCGGCATCCGCTGCCAGGGCAACCGTCCCGAAAGCAAAAACCGCCGCGACGATGAGCGACGAGACGCGTTTCACGCAGTTAAATGGGTACATCGGAATTTCTCCTTGCAAGTTGAAATAATATATTTTGATAGCATATATTTTCCGGCATGAAAAGGTAAACATAATTTTGACTTTTCAGTGTGTTTCCTATAAAGTTCGGCCATATTCTCAAGTTCATGGAACGCAGTTTGAATACCAGGATCAGATCAATCGTTTCGAGTATCAAGGAGGAGACAACTGATGAAAAAAGTCCTAGTAGTTGATGACAGCCTATCCGTGGCACGTCAACTCGAGAAGATCATCAATGAATCCGGTGAGTTTACTTGCGTTGGGCACGCCAAAAACGGTGCGGAAGCCATCAAGATGAATCACCTGGAAAACCCTGACATCATCTGCATGGACATGAACATGCCCGGCATGGATGGCCTGACCGCCCTGCGCAGCTTGGTTGTGCTGGACAAAGAAGTCAAGGTGGTCATGGTAACCTCGCTGGGGGGAGTTGGTGATAAATTTACCGAGGCGCTGAAACTCGGGGCCAAAAATGTCATATCCAAGCCGTTCGAGTCTGAGAATGTACTGCAGATACTGCGTGAACTTTGATATTTCTCCGTTACCATTAATCACGATACAAGGGGATTTGAAATGGCTGTTAAATTCTTTGGGCAGTTTTTGGTGGAAAAAGGGATCGTATCCAGGGAAGCCCTTCTCAAGGCGATCGAACTGCAAGAGCAGAAAAATCTGAAACTCGGTGAAATGGCGGTATCAATGGGCTACATCACCCAACTTGATATCGACCGCGCCCACAATGCTCAATTTTCAAAAGACATGAAGTTGGGGGACCTGCTGGTTGAGATGGGCATCCTGACCATTAACCAACTCAATGAAGTCATCACCCGCCAAAAGAATACACACCTTTACATCGGCGAGGCATTGGTGCTGGTCGGAGCAATGTCCAGCGAGCAGTTGCAGCAATATCTGGATGAATTCAAGATCGATCAGGCTCCGTACGTATCTGAGAGGATCGAACTTCCGGCCGGGGTGGAAAACGGCCGGATCTGGGAGATGACCGCTGACCTGACATACAAGATGATAACCCGCGTGCTTGACCTCCAGTTCCGTCCGGAAAAATGCAAGGCCGTTACCACCCTGGAATCCAATTACATGATGGCGGCCCTGGACATGAGCGGCAGCGTGGATGCCCGCTACATCCTGTCGGTGTCGAAAGGGCTCCAGAAGACAGTGGCAAAAGCCATCCTGAGAGAAGAGTCCGTGGATAACGAATCAGCGGAGATTCTGGAAGACACGGTCATGGAATTCGTCAACGTAGTTTGCGGCAACGTGGCCGCCAAGGCCTCGCAGATGGGCGAAATCATCAACATCAATCCCCCGGTTACGATCCATCCGTCTGCAGACGGCCTGCCGGTGCCCAATGGACATCTGGCCCTGTGTTTCCCTATACACGTCAGCGTGGGTGAAAAAATGGATCTGTTCCTGATCATCAAGCAGTAATCTGCATTACCGTTATAGCAGGCAGCATAAAGGGCGCTTGGATCAAGCGCCCTTTTTTATGTTCCAGTCTGGTCGGCCAGTATCGATTGCGCTTCCCTGGTATAGTCGCCATTGTCGGAATAGATGATAAGGGGGGGCAAAACCGCTGTTTCCCCCTTTCTCCCCTTGGCAAGTTCAGCCATGAACATCCTGGCAGGGGCATCAAGACGGCCGTGAACCATCCGCAAGCGCAACAGGGCCAGCTTCTGTTCACTGGCGCAGGCGATAAATTCAGCCATGCGGTCAGGGTGGTATATAAACCATATCCGGCCGGACGGTTTCACCAGATATTTGGCGGCTGCCAGGAAATCGACGAGGCCGGCGCTGGATTCGTGCCGCGCCGTATCCCGGCCGGCCTTGGGGCTTATCCTGCCGCTGACCGGGGTGCGGTATGGAGGGTTGGACACCACCCCATCGAATGTGGATACCGGAAAGTGTGACCTGGTATCCGCAACATCGGCAGTGACAATCCGGACCCTGTCAGCAAGGCCGTTCCTGGCAACATTTTCCCTGGCCAACTCCGCCATCGTGCTGTTGTTTTCAATACCAACAACAGTGGCCGATTGATAACGCCGGCAGAGGAGCAAGGGAATGATGCCCCCGCCGGTGCCCAGATCAACCATGCCGGCATCTTCTGCTGCCATGACGAAATCCGCCAACAAAAGCGCATCCAGGGAAAATCGATACCCACCTGCCGGCTGGATGATCTCCAAGCCGTACCGCTTCACCTGGTCGATGGTATGTTCCCCACATTGAACCATGCCGGCATTAACCTCCCTGCACACCCCGCCCCCGTCTATGCAGCAGCCATTCGCGCACCAGCATGGCGGCAAACAGGGCAAAGGAGGCCAAGGTCAGGTACTTGCCGATCTTGAAGGGCAAGGGATCGAATATAAACTCAACCCGGTGTTTTCCGGGCGTAAGATATATTCCGCGCAGGATGTAATCCACCGGGTAGATGTCCACTCCCTTCCCATCCACCAAGGCCCTCCAGCCGTTGTAGAATTTTTCACCGAGGACGAGCAGCGAATTGGCGGGCACGTCTGCCAACAGAGTAATTTCATTGTTTTCATACCGGTCTACCGCAACCTTGCCGGCCATGGCGGCCGCCGAAGAAGGAGAACCGGCCAGCGGCAAAGGCGGTGCCGACTCCACCACGGCAAATGTACGCGGGTCAAATGCCGGGTTGAGGATCGTGTTCAGGGCCTGCATCCGATCCTGGGCCACCATGGCTGTGGCCACGATCCAGGCCTTGGGCAGGACCGCCCTGTTTTGCAGGACGATTTCAGACCCGTCCGGCGACTGGAAGACCGGGACCAGCTTTGGCGGCAGATATGCCTTTTCCTGCTGATACTGCCCCGTGGGATAAACAACGTACTTCACATTCAGCATGTCCAGGATTGCCGAGTTAAAAGAGAAATTGTCCAGCACATCCTGCCACCTGGTCTGCTGGACAGGCATGGAATAAAACATGGTCGGAATCGAGGCATTGGAAAACTGCTGAGGATCGGAATTGGTCGGCAAGACACGGTACTGGTTCGAATCCTTTTTCAGAAATTCCATTACCGGCGTGACTGTTCCCCGGGACTTGGTCGGCACATCCACGGTAAACATGAACTTGGCGTTCACCCGACCGATGTCGCACAGCAGCATGATCAGCAGCAGTGGCGGCAGGATGCGGGCAGGGAGCCACTTTTTGTAATAGGCATAGAAAACTGCTGCATAGGCCGTAGCAATGGAAAAAGCGATGAGTGTCTCTGAAAGGAGCGTGTTCCAGCGCTGGTAAACCAGTGCCGGACCTTGCTCGTAACGGGTAGGCTGGGCCAACATCTCCAGAAATCCGGTCAGCCAGCGATTCTCGCCGATCTTGAGTATGGTAAAGAACAACATCAGGGCCAGTGGCAACCCGACGACCCCGGCCAGATAGCGGCCAAACGCCTTGGTCTTGCGAATCTCTTCATCCAGCAGCAGATCTATCCCCCTGGCGGCAAAGACGCCCAGTCCCAGTGTTGTCAGGAACAGCATCATTTTGGGGACGCGAAAGCGGTTGATCCCGGGAAAATAGTCGAACAGCAGGTTGTAGACAAAGGAATATTTCCCCATGGAGAAGATGATCCCGCCGGCCACGGCAAAGGTGGCGATCCAGGTGATCCTGTCGCGCCGGAAGATGAGCGGCAGCGGCAGCAGCAACCAGGGCAGCAGCCCCATGTAGTCGCTTGTCTGGGTGAAGTGCATCCTGCCCCAATAGTAGGATGGGATGTTGGTCGGGTTTTCGCCCCCTTCCTGGCGCGAGAACCCGAAGAAACCGGGTATGGCAAAGGTCACCAACTCTTCGGGAGGCATGGACCAGGACATGGCATCATCCCGGTCCAGACCGCCTTTCCCCTGGTTTGCGCCGCTATGCACACCGCGATTGGTGTCCTTGGACCAGTTGGCAAGGGGCAGCAGCGAAATGGAGACCGTGGTCAGGAAAAACACCAGCAGGACCAGATTCATCCCCAGGAGTTTCGGTACCTCCCCCTGCTTCCGCTTCTTGTCCATGGCAATGCCCACAAGACGCATCACCCCGTACACCGCCATCCCCAGACAGGTGTAGAAGGCGATCTGCCAGTGGTAATTGAAAAACTGGAAAGCCAGGGTAAAGGCCGTGGCCATGAAGAAGATCAGGCGCCTGCTCTGAAACCCCTTTTCCAGCATGTAAAAGGCAAACGGCGCATAGGAAATGGTGGCAATCTTGAGCACATGGCCCGCATTGACCAGGGAGGCGTTTTCCGTGGCAACGGCAAAGATCACCCCCCCCAGCAGCGCCGCAGCCCGGCTGGCGCCGATAGCCCGGCAGTAAAGATAGGTGCCGATGCCCCCCCAGAAAAGGTGCAGCACTATGAACCAGGCAACATTTTCCGGCGACGGGAACAGCCAGTAGATCAGGTTGTGATACTTGAGGAACTGGAGCGAGAGGTCCCCACCCTCGGTGGTATAGCCGCTGTTCAGATACAAGGACCAGCCCGGGGTGAGATGGATCTTCAACTGCTGCCAGAGCGGGATGTCATGGAGATCCTTCACTGACCAGTAGTATTCGTTGAGAATATCCGGCGCGCGGATGATCTTGGAGGTGAACAGTATCGGAGAAAACATCCCCAACAGCACCGCCAGCAGTATGGCCATCATCAACAGGTCTTTTTTGCGTTCCGTCATATCTTGCTCCACCTCATTTTTGCGGCAATAACGCTGCCTTGAATCCTTCAAGCCTTGCGGGCAACAGCCCCATAGACCGCCAGGGTTTCAGCGGCGCAACGCTCCCAGGAAAACGTGCGCGCCCGCTCCAGACCTGTTCTTCTCATACTTGCGGCTACTTGGGGCTGATCCAGCAGTTGACGGAGGGCTATGGTGACCGCAGCCACATCGGTTGGCGCGACCCCGATGCCCGCATCTCCGACAACCTCCGGCAGGGAGGTCGTATTGGAAACTATTACCGGCACACCGCACGCCATGGCCTCCAGCGGCGGCAGCCCGAATCCCTCGAACAGGGAAAGATAGGCAAACACCTGGGCGCCGTCATAGATGAAGGGCAGGTCTTCGTCGGCGACAAAACCGGTAAAGATGACCGAATCCGTGAGTCCCAGCTCACCAATGCGGGCAAAGAGACGGTCGTAGAGCCATCCCTTGCGCCCGGTGATCACGAGCCTGGGCACCCTGTCATCCTCCTGCCGGAGCCGGGCATAGGCCTCGATGAGCGTATTGATGTTTTTCCTGGGCTGGATCGTGCCTACATAAAGAATATACCGATCCGGCAGGGCGTAACGGCCCCGCACCGCGTCCCCCTGGGCCGGATCGCGCGGGTCCAGCATGGCAGGGTTGAAACCCAGCATGATCGCCCTGACCCGCTCCGGCGGCACGCGGAAATCGGCCATGATCTCCTGGCGGGCATGCTCGGAATCGGTGATGATGAAGGCGCTCCTCCTGGCGGCGATGGGGATCTGCAGGCGCCAGTAGAGGCGCGCGGCGAATTTCTCCGTTTCAGGATGCTTGATCGGGATCAGGTCGTGCAGGGTCACCACGACCGGGCAGGGAGAGAAATACGGGATGGCGCTTTTCGGGCAGTGCAGCAGGTCGATTCCCTCTCTCCGGCAGGCCAGCGGCAGCAGGACATGTTCGCGCCAGAGCCTGGCCACGGGCGATTTGCCCGGCAGCACGATCTCCCGTGCCTTGGGAAACCTGCCCAGATGGACCGGGTCGTTGTAGAAAACGACATAATCGTTACCCCGGTCCGCCTTGAGCAGGGCCTCCAGCAGGCCCAGGACATAGCTGCGCGGCCCGCCCTGGGTCGATATGGTCGAGGCGTCAATGGCTATGCGCACCGGCTATTCTCCATGCAACAACTTTTCATAAATTCCCCAGGTTTCCCGTGTTGTCCGTTCCCAACGGAAACGGGCCGCCTGAACCAACCCCTTGGCACGCATGGTGCCAAGCAGCTCCATATTACCGGCCAGCGCGAGCATGGCCGCGCACAGCTCTGCCTCGCTGATGGGATCGACCAGCAGTGCCCCCTCACCGGCAACCTCCGGCAGCGAAGAACAATTGGAGGTGATCACCGGGGTGCCGCTGGCCATGGCCTCCAGCACCGGCAGGCCAAAACCCTCGTACAGCGACGGGTAGACAAAGAATTCGGCGCCAGCGTACAAGCCGGGCATTTCCTCATCCGGGATGAAACCGGTGAACAGGACATCGGCATCCAGATGCAAGTCAGCAACCAGGCGAGCCAACGGCGAAGCCCCCCACCCTTTGGCACCGGTGACGACCAGACGATGTGGCAATCCACTGTGGCGAGCAGCGGCATAGGCCCGAAGCAGGCAAGGCAGATTCTTGCGCGGCTCCAGGGTCCCCACGTTGAGGATGTAAGGTCTATCGGTCGGCAGTTTCGCTTGCGGAGAAACTGGTGACCCGAAACAACGATCGGCCGCAAGCAGGGTGACGGTGATCTTTTCTTCCGGAACCCGGTAGAACCGGACAATATCCCGTTTCGACGCCTCGCTGATCGTAATGATGTGATCACACTCCCGCAGAATTGCCGGGAGCACGAAACGGTGATGCCAGACATTCATCCTGCCGTGGGCTTCCGGAAACAACAGCGGTGTGACATCGCAGATGGTGATGACCTTCTTGAATCCGGTGCGCCGGAAACTGCCATAGGGTGTCGTGACATGCACCAGGTCCAGGCCGGCCCGCCGCCCTGCTTCCGGCAACTGCCGGTTGGGCCAGGTAAACTTCGCCAACCGGCCGCCACCGGGCAGGATAATGGCGGGAATGCCCTCCAGTCCCTCCAGCAGACGTTCTTCCCGGTCCACCCTGACGACCCCTTGTTCGGCAAGCCCCTGGAGCAGGTTCCTGGTATAGACCCAGGTGCCGGCCCGCAGATTGCCGAGAAAGGCGGTCACGATGCCGATTGATTTCCCGGTAACAGCCAAGTCTATTCCTCTATCACATGAATTGGTCAACCGCCCCATTACCGGCCGAATCCACCCAGCAATTCCTGGTAAAAAGCCAGATGCTGCCTGGCAATATGGGGCCATTCCCCGGCATCATTTGCCTGAATTGAGCGCCGGCCGCCATAGTTGTCAAGGGCCTGCCGCATCTCCGGTACATTATCGGGCATTGCATAAAAGACATTCTCTCCGGCTGAATAACCGTGGTGCCTGCGGGATGTTGTCAGCACAAAGGTCCCCTGGGCACGGGCCGCAAGGAACGAGGTATTCCGGAACGCGACACCGTTTGCGAAAGGAAACACCGCAGCGTCCGCGGCCGCCAGTATGGCGGCCACGTCCGCGGGCGGCAGGAAGCCGGTGACAACGGTCCTGTCGCGCCAGGCGCCTGAGCTGATTGCATCGAGAATTTCCTTCTGGTACCCATTGCCCTTGTCAAGCTCGCACAAAAGGACCAACTTGTCACGGCTCGGATCAGCGATCTCCAGCAGGAGTTCCAGCCGCTTTGCCGGAGATGCAAAGCCGAAATAGACAATGATGCGCTCCCCTTCCCGGCAGAAACGGGAACGGAGCTTAGCGCGTTCGTCCGGTCCAAGGGCCACCCTGGGGATACTCGATCCGACCGGTATGAAACGCATGCATTTGCGGGCCAGAAAAGGCCGGACCCAGGACGCTGAGAGTTCGCTGAAATCAGGCTCGGCCACCACCAGGCCACCACGCAGAAGCGCAGCAGGCAGATACCAGTAAACAGAGCGCCAGCGAAGCGGTTCATGCCAGGTCTGTACGACAGGAACACCCATGAAACGGGCAACGATAGGAATCCAGAACGGCATGACGTTTCTGCCGTAACCTTCCGTGGGATATTGGACATGGACAAGGTCAGGGCAAAAATCCCGTAACGCCCTGACAACCTTTTTCAGGTCCCTCCACTTCCATGACATAGCCGGCATCACCATCTGCACCCCGTTGGCGGCTTCGGCGCCGGGACCGGTCAATACCCCTACCTCGACATCTGGCTGGGCAGCCAGCCCGGAGGCAAGATTGGCGGTATAGTCTCCCACCCCGCACTTCATGGGGGGGAACGAACCGGTTATCAGCAGGATACGCACCGGCTTACCTCTTGCGCAGGGCAAGCCAGGCAAAGGTATACCTGCGGTTCTGCCATGATATCAAGGCATCGCCGGCTCCGTGCCTGATCTCGCCCACCGGTTCCAGGCCACAGTCGCTGGCCAGCGCAAACAGCTCATCCATGTCTTGGCGCGAAAATATCAGCCAGTCAAGACCAAAGACGGTAACACCGGAGGTGTCGATCTTGTCCGGCCAGTAGTCTACGCTGGCCAGGAAATATCCCCCGGGTTTCAACAGTCGCGATATCTCGGCCAGCAGCCTTTGGGGCCGGTAGCCATGCTCGATGACCGAGATGGCGGTAATAGCGGCAAAGGAGCTGTCAGGCAATGTCGTTTCCAGGAAATTGCCCACCAGATAACGGATGGTCTCCTGGTGCGGCAAGGCAGACAGGTTCTGGTTCAGGTCTATGCCGGTCAGGGAGTCATACCCGAGAAGATGCAGCGCAGGAAGGACTTCACAGGCATAGGCTCCCAGATCGAGCACAGCGGCATCGCTTGCCAGGTTTTGCCTTATGAAGGAAACCGTTTTCCAGACATCCCAGCTCTTGACCTGGTCACCCAAGGGACTGCCGGGCCAGAGCCGGTTGCGCTTCAACAGGGCAGTAAAAGCCGCATCAGCGGCATTGGCCCCCATCTCCCGCAATCTGCCGCGTGCCGCGGCAATTTCTGCCCTGCTTTGCAAAACATCCATGCTCATGCTGTGACTCCCTGACGCCGTCTCCTGCATACCATGCGACGACAAGCCGATTTCACCCGGTTAGCGATCACTCGCAGCACCACCACGGGCAATGCGATCGGGAAAAATTTAGCGGTAAACAGGATCTGGCTCCTGAAAAAATAACTTTCCGCGGACCGGTCCGGTCCTTCATCGTGGCGGGAGGTGCTGATGCCCACCTTGTGGTAGACCAGACTGCCGTCCGCATAGGCAATGGCAAACTTCTCCCTGCCCCGGAAACACCAATCCGGCTCTTCGAAATAGAGGAAATACTCCTCGCTCATCAGTCCGATATTGCGCAGAAACGCCTTGGAAACCAGCATCGATGCCCCGGCCACATATTTCATGCTCTGTTCGACCGCTTCGCGGGAGGATGCCGTCGCAAGCGGCTTACGGTTATCAATGCTGTGCGACTTGGCCAGCCAGCGGTTTAATGTACCGCCGCCGGTGGTCCAGATCACATCAGGCGCGTCGTAATAAGGCATCAGCGAGCCGCAGATACCCGCATCGGGCCGTTCCTCCATCCGTCGCACCATCTGCGACAGCGCATCTGGCCTGGCCACCGTATCATTGTTCAACAGCCAGATATAATCGAAATCATCCCGCGCCAGCGCATGGCGCAGCCCCACATTGTTACCGCCGGCAAACCCCAGGTTGGCCCCGGTGCGGACCAAGGTAATGGCAGGGGCCGCAGACCCTGTGCACCCGGATTCCGCCATGGATCTGTCATAGATTGCATAATCAAGCGGCTTGGCCACAGGTGGAAAGGACAGATCGTGCATAGGATGGTCAGGAGGGACATACACATCCAGGCGCCCTTCAGCCCATGCCCCTATCTTTTCAAGGGAACCGTCGCCGGATGCATTGTCGCAGACAATCACGCGGAAATCCGGATAATCAAGACGGAACACGCTCTCCAGACACTCGATGGTATCGCCCCAACCATTCCAGTTGAGAATAAGGATATAAACATATTTGTTCATGAAGCTGTGATCGCCACCTTCAGGCTGGTCTATTGTTTTTGGGCAGCGACATAAAATTGATCGCCAAGGCCCATCTTGGCGGCCAATCTGGCCAAAAGCCCCGTAGCCAGGGTTTTAGCATTGAAACCGAGAGGATAGTACATGCTGTTTCTTTCCATTTTAACAACTTTGAACCCGTTTTCTTCCAGAAACATGGAGATGGTCCCTGGCGTAAAATGCCATATATGCTCTTTCGGTACCCATCCATACCATTTATGCTTCAACACCTTTGCGATCAGCGAGTCGTACAGGGGCTGGCTTAATACCAGAAAACCGGTTTTTTTAACTACCCGGTGGAGTTCCTGCAAAAAATCACTCAGATCCGGGATGTGTTCGAGCACGTGGCTCATGGTTACAATGTCAAAGGTGTTGTCTGGGAATGCGCAGTCAGCCAAAAATTCATTGTAAACTTTCAGCCCCCTGCTCAAACAGTATTCCACCGCTTTCTTGTTAAGCTCCAAACCTTCTGTGTCGTACCCTAACTTCAATGCCTCATCCATGATAAAGCCTGTACTGCAGCCTATATCAAGCATCTTTCCTGCCGGCTTGCACTGATGGGCAAATTGGACGAAGGGCCGAAAAAAAGATTTAAACAGTTCTTCATTCGCCAGATATGTTTCCAGATAGGTGCTGTTTTCGTTATATATTACCTTGGCCTCCGGCAAAGTTTGCACCAATGAGCAAGAATTGCATTTGTAAATAGCAAACGGCTCATCCAGAACCAGCAATACTTTGAGCGCTGCCGAGCTACAGTATCTACAGCTTGCTGTCTTCGGCATCATTATATTCCTCGACAATTTTAGCTTCTATGGAGCTGTAACTGCCCTTCGAGTCGATCTTGCTGATTATTTCCCAGTACTTGGCCCATGTTAAAAATCGGTAGAAAGACATATACACACTCAGCAAAAAACCTGGGACCCCATCTTTGTACCCTTTGTACATGAAATACCTGTCCCAAAATACCTTTACAGGCTTTGTAAGCAGGTAAGACATCCTGAAATCAACTTTTTTCTCATGCAGTTGCACGGATTCTATCGTGGTATATGTATTCAGTTTTTCGACAAAGTGGTAACTATCAAAGTAATTAAAATGGATTATATAATCTTGGTCCGTTTTCGGCAGATCATGGATCGTTCCTTTTGGTATTTCAAAATCATGGATATCCCCTGTATATTCGATACTACCATTACGGAAAAAGCGCATTACAAGGTCGTTGCCCCATCCGGAATATTGAATCCATCTGCCAAGTAGGTAGTTTTTTCTATTAATACGGCAAATATCGAATGGCGGGTTGCTTTCAGCAATCTGGCGCAAGGTCAAGCCCAGACTTCTCGGGATTCGCTCATCAGCATCGACGACCATGATCCAATCTCCGGTTGCCTTTTCCAGGGCAAATTTACGTGCCGCATCAAACGCCAGAATTTTTTGATGATCATATATCTTGTCCGTGTATTCACGGGCTATCTCCTTGGTTTTGTCATCGCTTTCCATATCCACGACAATAATTTCATCACACCACTTCACTGTTTCAAGACAGGCGCGAATATTCTTTTCTTCATTTCGTGTATTGATTATCGCACTGATTCTCGGCATCCGAACCGCACCTTTTCCCACAAGCAATGATTAGATTTCACAAACAATTTCAGGAGCCGCTCAGTCGCGCCAGCTATCCTTCATTGCGTATATCTGGATAAGCCCGCCCTGCTGCCGCTTCCACCAGATTCTTTGCAAAAACAGTACAGCGACAAAACAGATTCTCGATATTCTCAGGAGTTTTTGAATGACTCTACCGACAATGTTTCCCGGCAAATACGCGGCAGCTACATTATTGCAAAAGTCTTCAGCTGGTTCCCAGGTTCGTGATTTTTCGATTCTAAACCCTGAGGAGATCAACAGTGAAGCCAAGCCGGATGGATTGAAATGGTACAGATGATCCGGGGGGGTGAGCCAACTCCATTTAGCTTTTGTCAGCTGTGCCAATACACTGTCGATATTTGGAGATTGGATGACCAGCAAGCCATCGTTTTTCAATTTTCTCCTTATATCCGACAACATCCCTTTTATGTCGGGGACATGTTCAAGAACATCATACAATGTAATGACATCGAACGTTTCATCGGGAAAATCTATCTCTGCCAGATAATCCGAATGTATTTTGAGGCCATATCTCTTTCTGCCGTATTCGGCACAGCTTTTGTTGAGCTCAACGCCAGTTACGGTAAAACCCTCTTTTTGGGCACTGAGCAAAAATATGCCGAGGTTGCAGCCAATATCCAACAACGCACCGGTTTTTTTGAACTTTTTAATTTCTTTTATATAGGAGTGGTAACGCGCCTGAAAATACCGGATTCGCGGTAAATAGACCTTTTCCCTTTCTGCAGCAATGTATCTCTCGAGATTGTCTTCCAACAACTCTTCCGCACTCGGGACAGGGGTTGTCATTCCCACGCCGCATGACCGGCACCTTTGGATGTCGATACCGGCTATGCTCGTCCATGTGTAGAAAGCCTGCTTGCCGCAAACGATACAATCCATACTCATTTCTTAGCGCCTATTCCGGCAATGCTCTTGGCATACTCCACAAATTCATCCACCCTGTCTTTCTTTACGGCAAGCAACATCAAAAGGTATGCAAAACCGCCAGCAAGCAACAATGCACCCAATATCACGAAATTCACCACCAATTTTATTGCCAGCAACTTGATCGCTATTCCAGCCAAAACCGCTGCAAAAAATTGGGGAAGTATATTTTTAGTCAAATTTACCCGAACGCCATTTTTAGCCAGGATCACTTTATAAAGAAAAGTGAATATGGAAACAGTAATCGGCTGGGTCATCGCCACTCCGACAAAACCGAAATACATTACGCAAGGCACCCCGATTCCCCATTCAAAAATAACAAGACCGCTGACCAGAAGAAGAATTATCCGCGCATTGCCTAGAGACAGGATTCCGATATACAGAGGTAGAAACACGCCAATTCCGGCCGGTGAAGTGCAATAGTAATAGAATGTCGGTATCCCGGGCAGCCATTTGTCCGTATAAACCAGGTGCGTCAATTCCGGGGCCAAGGCAACTACCAGTGCGGTTACCGGAAACATTACCAGGGTCATCATCCTGATTGACCGTTCGATGGTTCTCCCCAACAGTTCCTTATTGTCCTGAATCCTTGAAAATGCTGGAAACGCGACCCGTCCGAAAGCTTCAGAAATCATCAATGGCGCAAAGGCGAAGTTCCGGGCCCAGTTGACATAGCCGACCGCGGCAGGACCGGCATAGGTACCTACGAACAACGGGGTGACGGCATCCTTCACGAATGCGAGCACATTGTTGCCCTGGTACGGCAATCCGAAACGGACCAGTTCCGCCACACCGGAAAAGCGAAACGTAAATGACGGCCGCCATGGTGATATGAGGTATACAGTGATCACGCTCAAAATGCTTCTCGCCAGTGCAGCATAGACAAAACTCCACGCATCCTGGCCTAGCCAGGCAAAAACAACCGCAAATCCGTAAAAAGACAGGCTCTCGACCACATCCACCTGCGCTATGCGGTCAAAACGGATATCCCTCTCAAGCAGAATTGCCGGGATCGTTTTCAGCGAGGCGATCACAAAGGCAATTACCATGACGCGCAACATCCAGATGGCATTGGCTGGAAGCTGCGGATATATCAGTTTGGCCAGGGGCGCCAGTGCAAAGACAAGAAGCGCAACAGTCCAGACCAGCGCCTGCTGGAGCCAGAAGGTAGTGGCAAGTTCTTCCCGGCTCAAGCTTCCTTTCTTCTGGATCAGCGCGGCGCCAAGCCCCACATCCCCGAACGTGGAGAAAAACTGGACCATAAAGGCGATTATCGCGTAGATGCCGAAAGATTGGGGTGTCAGCAAACGTGCCAGGATGACAGTAGCAACAAGGTAAATCACCTTGGTAGCCACCTGTCGTTTGATAAGCGAACCAATCCCCGCCAGGGATTTGGCTTTCAACGCCTGAAAATTATCTTCATGCGACTCTTCGGGATCATTGGATTTATCGGGCAATTCAGATAAAACCATCAGCCTGCTTCGCCTTTTACGTCTCCCGAGCCAGACAAATTCTCTACAAACCATTGGTAGGTGTCTCTAATCCCGTCCTCCAGCCCGATCCTGTGTTGCCAGCCCAATGCCTGAATGCGCGAAGCATCCGCCAGCTTGCGCATGGTCCCATCGGGCTTGTCCGTGTCAAAGACCAGTTCGCCTTCAAAACCGACCACGCGCTTTACCAACAACGCCAAGTCCCTGATGGTCAACTCCTCGCCGGAGCCGATATTGATCAGTGCTGGAGCATTCGAATCGTCAACCAACCTGTTGTAACCGGCATCATCAAGGTTCATCAAATACAGACAGGCCTCGGCCAGATCGTCTACATGGAGGAATTCTCGCAACGGTGAACCGGTCCCCCAGATTGTGACGGAAGGGCTTCCTGCCCGCTTTGCTTCGTGGAATTTTCTCATCAGGGCTGGCAGGACGTGGGATTTTTCCAGATCGAAGTTGTCGTTGGGGCCATAAAGGTTATTCGGCATCGCCGCCAGATATTTGGTGCCGTACTGACGGTTGTAGGAACGGCATTGGTAGATGCCGGCGATTTTGGCTATGGCATAGGCATCATTGGTAGGCTCCAGCGGACTGGTAAGGAGGTACTCCTCCTTGATCGGCTGGGGCGCATTTTTCGGATAAATGCAGGTGCTACCGAGGAAAAGCAAGCGTTTTACGTCACTCAACCAGGAATGATGAATGACATTGGTCTGAATCTGCAGATTGTCATAGATGAATTCAGCCGGATAGGTGCTATTGGCAATTATACCGCCGACCTTTGCGGCTGCCAGGAAGACAAATTCGGGCTTCTGTTCGCGAAAAAAGGCCTCGACAGCTGCCTGGTTGCACAGATCGAGTTCGGAGCGCGTCCTGACCAGCAGGTTTTCATAGCCTGCCTCCCGGAGGCGGCGAACAATTGCCGAGCCCACCATACCGCGATGTCCGGCCACAAATATCTTGGCAATCTTATCCATTGCTGTTCCTCATCCTTCCATAATAGGATCAGTTCCTGTACTTGGAGAAAAACAGGGGTGGTGAATGGAATCTTCATTCACTCCCAACTCAAGCAACTTCTGTCTCAACTGCTCGGATCGTTTCAGAGATGTGATGATTACCTGGCTGTTGGCTTTCAGCAAGCCTTGGCTCAATGACACAACCTCTTGCCCCATGAAAGCGCGCCCCGCACAGTCATCGTCCATAACTGCCGTCAGCTTCATACCGGCCTCTTGCAGCGAAAGCCAAGCTATTTCGGCGACCTCATCCACCCCGCAGAAGGCAACGCTGGAAATCCCCAGACCTGCAAGGTGCCTGAAGAGATACAGATAATCCTGGCGGGTCACTGTGTAAAGGTTGGTGAAGTAATGCACATGCTGATATGCAAGCCGTGTCTTTTCGGCCATGCCATTGGGTGTCAGAAGATAGGCATAACGATTGTGAGGATAGTTTTTTATGCGGATGTAACCCTTGGCCACAAAGTTCTTGAGATAGGAATTGACAAGCCCCAAGGCGATGCCCAAACGGCTTGCCAGTTCGCGCTGCGAGACAGGCTTTTCATTTGCCACCTCAGAGAGCAGCTGAAAGGTCTTCAAATCATCCGTATTGTTGCCACGAGCATCGTTCACATTTTGAACGATAAGTTACTTTTCGGATAAAATCAAGGGTAAAATCCGGCAGGTAACCGGCTTCAACCACCTTGGCAAACACAAGAAACGGCCACCACAATCACCGTACAGAAGTAGATGTTTGTGGTGGCCGAAAACTACGGCACCTATCCTGACCGCACAGAGTACGCTGCTACGGAGTGCCCCATTTAGGCGTTTTCTGGAAATGGCAGCTCACGTTGTAGCAAGTTCCGGTTTGATGATTAGTGCCATCCAGGCGGTTCGAGGTATATTGGGCCGCTATTGCCGGAACATTTGTCGTGTTAAACCTCAGATTCGGGTTGATCTTCACCTTGACCTGGTAATACTGAGATACCGAAAGATGGTCTTCTTCCTGGTGGCAACTGCTGCACAGATCCCAACTTTGTGACGGGTCGGCAGTCTTGGGCACATGGCCCTGGAAAACATGGGAACCACCGGCGCCGGTATAATCTTCGAATTTGCCGCTACTGTAGTTACCCTGTCCCTTGGCATAAGATTTTGGGATCGGTGGATAGCCATGGCAGGCATCGCATTTGCCGAATGGGTAGAAGGCGTAATTTTTGACGTCCGGTCCAGCCGGTGGATTGTGCTGATGGCAACTCAGGCAGTTTGTATCCTTGCTCATATTTCTATGGCTTGTAATTGAAGAAGGCGGGACCGTATTAGTGTTGAAAGTACCGGATGACGGGCCGTCAACGGCTTCATCACGGCCACGCCTGAAATGCATGGTCTTGGTATGGCACACCTGGCAAACACCCATGTAGGGCGCTTCGGTCTGGATAAACTTGTACGGCCCTGGCTTGGGAGTCCTGGACTTGACGACAGTTGAATCCGGCGCTGAATAGTTGGTGAAAAATGATGACGAGTAATAAATGAATGCCGATGAATTCGCTTTAAACGCGATCTGGTCCCTTATCATGCCGAAGTTGGATGAACCGTGAACGTCGTGGCACCTGGAGCAGGCCATTGACGGAGAATTATTCACAGCCTCGCTTACCGAGGTGACATGGGTGAATCTCACCCTGTTTTGGGCGGACTGGCCGGGCCAGTGGCAGTTGTTGCAGACCGCGTTGGTGCCGTTACGGCTTGACGAGGCAAAGCTGAAGGCGATCAACCTGTTATTGTCGCCCAATATTGGCGGGTTGCTGAAATGGGCACTGTTCTGATCATGACAACTTGTGCAGGCCATCTTGTTGTAGGGCGCAATACTCTTGCCGTGACCGGTTGAAGAGTAGTTGACCTGTTTTGGTGCGGCAAGACCGTTGGGGAGCCGCGAGGCCGAATAACCATCCCAAATGGGGTGGCACCTGGTACAGGCGATGCGTTCCTTATCCGTCCAGGCAGGCAAAGTCCCCTGCTGCAGACCGCCATGGCACTTGTAGCAACCACTGCCAGCGCTTGAGTCCGCTGCCTTATCGCCGTTCACGTGGCCAGTCTGCCCCAGCCCTGAATAGAGCGTATGGCAAACCAGGCACCCTCTATTGACAGACAAGTCAAGATCGCCGGTACCGCCGTCAAAAACAACTTTGAGCTGCATCTGCGGACCATAGGTAGTGGAAAGATGTTTGAAATGCGCGCCTGAACTGATCACACCGAATGCGGCAGAGGGTCCGAAGGCAACAACGCTGTGACAGGCGCCGCATTGACCGCTCGACTGGTCTGTCCACTTGGCAGCCACGTTTCCCGGGCCTCCGCGGCCATTACTGTGGCAGTAGACCGTGGAGCAGGTCTGGTTGACGCTGTCATAGCTCGCGCCGGCTATCAGGTTGTTCATGACGGTGTTGGTCGGGACGCTGAAACTCACGTCCTTGCTGCCGTTGACGTGCTTTTTGGCCGGGTAGATAAGGCCGGTGTTGTTGGCAAATGCGTATGCCTTCAGGGTCAAGGCATGGCAGTTCTGGCAGGCATAGTTTGCCTGGGCAGGGGCGGCATGCCTTTGGTGCGCGTCGCTCAGGGAAGTAGATACCGCACCTATCGTGCTCTTATCACCATGACAGGCATTGCACCGGTTTGGATTGTATCTGCTGATGGTATCCTTGGTATCCTTCCAATTGACTACTGCGTATGTCGGTGTTGCCTGGGCATTGCTGTGACAATACATGTTGGAGCAGTTATAGCGGCTGGTGGAAGGCGCGCTGTACTGAGCCTGGATACCTGCGATAATGCCCACTTTGCTGCGGAACACCTGACGGAAATCGCCGTTGTTATGATAATTGCCATTGTGGCACTCGGCGCAGGCAAACACGTAGCGGCTGCCATCGGCATGTGTTGCATGTGGCGTTCTGGATTCATCCAGCGCATAAACCCTGCTGGCCTGGTTGGTAGCCGTTGACCAGACGGCGTAACCGCCCGGCGAACCGCCGCCTTTCACGTTTATCGTCGGCGGGTAACCATGGCAGGTATTGCAAGTGGCCTTGAAGGATTGGCCGCGATGGGGATGACACGTTTTGCATTTATCTTTACCGTGGTCATCCTTCAATCCTTTTGACGGATCTCCATCCACATAGTGTTCTTTCTTGAATTTATCAGTTTCGTTGTGACAAGCCTGACAAACACCGACAGCCCTGTCTGCTGAAACAAAAAACTCCTTGGTGGTGGCACCGGTATAGCGGTAGAAAACCCTCTTCCTGTAAGAATCGAGCTTGACGCCGCCCGAATAGTTCATATAGCGCCGAATGATATATTTATTGGGAATTTTTTCGTCCGCTGTCACTGCATTCTTGTCATATTCCACGTGACCGGCGTGGCAGTCATCGCACTGCACGTTTTGACCACCGCCGTTATGGGCCTGCTTGGCTGCATGGCAGTTGGTGCAAATATTGATATCGTCCGGATTCTTGCCACGCGCATTGGTTCTCAGCAAAAATCCGGATGATGTTGACAGCCGGTTGAAAGTGCCAGAAGAGTAGTTATCCAGGGTGTCCCTGTTGGAGTCCGTGTAGTGGACTCCGTGGCATGTTGTACATTGGACCTTGCCGTTTTTCAGCTTCATCTCCGATGAAGGGTTGGAGGGGTTGGCCACAGGAGCATATTGGTAGTCATCCGCATATAATGCCTGGGTTCTTGCGGTCGAATAGCTCACATTGATCGGATGGGTTCCGAACATGTGGGAGTTTTTGTCGCGGGCGGCGTGGCAGTCGCGGCACATCTGGTCGTTATCGTTGCGAACACGCAGCAAAGGTCTTGAGTTGGTTGCCGATGACATGGTGCCGTGAACATTATGGCAACGCACGCACAACAAATATCCTTGGGTAGTGGCGGTTGTCATCAGGGGGTCCACCGGAGCTTGTGCGCCGGCAGCCGGGTTCACATCGGGCCCGGCCCAGTTGTGCGAGGTTTGATAAGGGTTGGTCCGACCACTGGTAATTGTGCCGTAAGGGTTGGCCGCATCCTGTTCCGCAAAACGCTTGTAGGCCTTGGGATCGGCGCCGTTGTGGCAGGAAAGGCAAACATTGTTGAATCCGGTGGTACCGAGGGTATTGTGGGCCGCATGGCAACTGCTGCACTTGTAATTATTGTTGGTGGCTGGGTTCGGTGGGACAGTGGGACTGGTGGTATCGTGGGGGAACCCTATAGCAAATACAGTCGCCGGAGCCATGGCAACAAGCAAAGCAGTCAGCAGTATGGCAATTATTTTATTTTCCATGGCTCGCTCCTGATACGCAAGATCAACTAGCGATCATTTAATATGACATGACAAACACAAGCCACTGCCGATGTTGTCTCTAACGAGAAAAGGGGTCCTGGCCAACTGCTCTGGAGTTTCGCCGCGATTCAACCGGACACGTGCACCACCAGTTCTTCCGTAGCCATAAAATACATGTGGATTATGGCAGGACGAGCATTCAACCCGATTATCGCTGCCGTAGAAACGGACTGTATTGGAACTGAGCGTGGCAACCTCGCTAAGGGCATGAAGCTTGGTAGGTGCATCGGCTTGTGCCGCAGTATACGAGAATCCGATCGGATGGTCGTCCGTAAGGTTGTAACCATATTCCGGGTCGATTATCCTCCCGGAACCGTCGCGCGAGGCACCAATGTCGGAAGGATATTTGGCACCAGCAAAGGCAAAGATGCTTAACGGTGTCGCAACGGCACCATTACCCAGGTCGATAATCGCGTCGCCATTTCCATCGGTTGCGTCGCGTTCGCTGTCTTTTGCATTATGCAGAACGTTAATGGCGGTTTTGCCGTCATGGCAGGTCAGACAGAGAAGAGACACGCCGGTAGCAGAGAGACTGGAGTTGTGCTTTACCGTATTGGTAAGCGTTTGCGAAGAGGTATACAGCTGGTATTGGGCTGTCATTGAATTGTCGATCGTCTTGTTCCAGAGCGGGATGGCTGGTGCAGCATTATGCGGGGTGTGACAGAAGATGCAGACTTGGTTCACGCTGGGATTATTGGCGTTGAAATCACGCTCGGTTCCGTTGACCACACCATTGGACGTATCAGTGTTATAGGCAAAATTATGCACTGTAAAACGAATATCCTGATCGCTTATGGCCAATGCATAAATTGGCACCATCATAATAACGCTCAATATCACTGCAATTGTCTTGTTCATATATATCTTCCCGTTCACAGCATGTCCCGCTTGGTATAGATTTCCGTTACCAGATCGACAAGCCTAACGCCTTTCGGAGGATCAGGATCGCATCGACAATTTCCAATCTGCCTTTAGGATTCACCTTGCCGTCCAGCAGCGGGCCTACATCACCATGTGCCAATTGTTGTGTGGTTGGGGCCTGATCCAACACCACCAGCCGCAATATGGTCAGTGCATCCTTGATGGTCACGCGGCCGTCGGCATCAATATCACCATCGGGCACCGGCACGTTGATGCGACTGAGAGACTCGTTTCCCGCCGCATCGGTTGCCAGGACAGCCAGCGTGGCGGCATCATAAGTGAGACCGGTAAGGTCGGCGTTCCAATGCTGGTCCTCTACGGTAACCAGGCCAAGGCTGCCGGAAGCATCTTTAACCACTAAGTTTGCCCCCACTTCGACCGTTCCGGAAAGCGTGTACGGATAGGGCACCAACACTGGGTCAACCGTCAATGCCGGCGGCGTTATGTCATATACCAGTGTACGCAAAGCGGTCGAAACATTGTCGGCAAGGTCCGTGATGCTTATCGCTACCGAGTAGGTGCCCTCTTGAGCGAAATCGGCAAACAAGGTGAATTCGCCATTATCAAGAGAAATCAGCTTGTCTACGCCATTTACCGTGGCCCTTATGCTCTTTATTCCGTTGTTGTCGCCGACTATACCTTTGATCGCCAACCCCGGTGATTTGACGGCTGCATCCTGAGTCGGGCTGGTGATTGTAATGTCCGGAGCTGTTGCGTCATACACGATGGTCCGTTTTTGGTTGACTATCGCTCCGTATGAATCGGTAGCAGTCACTTCGATCGTGTTCATGCCAGTCGCAAGCTTAACAGTGGCACTCCAGTCATGGCCGCCGGCCGGATTGGCGGAAATCCCGTTAACTTTTATCGAGGCGACCTGGTCAACAGTACCGGAAATCATTACATCCTGCTGGTTGGTAAATGCGCCGTCAGCTGGTGACGCAATGGAAATGACCGGAAGTGCGGGTTCGAAGATGATCGTACGCTCGGTTGTAGATGTATGCCCCAGGCTGTCGCTGGCGGCTATGGTTATGACGTTGGGGCCTTTGACAAGGGAAAGAGCATAACTGAAAAGGCCGTTATTAACCGGGACGGCATTGCCATTAACCGTCACACCGGCGAGGTTCGGATCAAGCGCTTTGCCGGAGATATTTTGAATCTGGTCAGCAACTGAGCTGCCGTCTGGAGAGGCGGAAATAGTCAATAGAGGCGCCTGGCTGTCAAGTGTGATCGCAACACTTTTATAACTGGCAGCAGATCCGGGACGAACGGCGGCAACGTCTATGCTATTGGGTCCTTCTGTCAAGGTCAGGTTGTAAGTCCATGAACCGCTCTCCGCAACATCAGCCTGACCTGACACACTGCTGGCGGCATTGCTTACATACACTTTAGAGCCAGGCTCGGTTGATCCGGTCAACATAATCGATGGCAGCGTGGTCAAACTCGGAACACTGTTGATGGAAAGAGCCGTGCCGGGCGGAGTGTACTGGACCGTTGCGGTTTTGGTTGTTGTTGTGCCATAGCTGTTTTTGGCAGTGATGGAAATCGTGTTGCTGCCGATCTGTAGGCCTTCAACCAAGATAGTCCAGGCTGACGCGGATGGGAAATTGGCGGCGCCCGTAATGGCAGGGGTATTTGCTGACGAGGTCAGCGTGCAGCCGGCATCCACTGTCCCGGCAAGAACTATCGACGGGGCATTGACAGTTACTGATGCCTGGTCAATGGTCAGGCCTGGTGCGACGGTATTGGTCGGATTCGTGCCGTTGTCTATCCCAAAGATGACGATATTGCTCATGCCGTTTGCAACAAGTAACCTCTTGTTGACCGGGTCGAATAGCAGGTCACTGGGTGTCAGCAGATTGCCAGGCTTGCTGCCATAACTGGAAATATACGACAGGAAAAGACCACTAGTAGGGACCGGGTCAATCGCCTGCACTTGGCCTTGGAACATATCGACAACATACATGCGGTAGAGGGCACCGCTGACATACTCAAACGTCACTCCGACTGGGTAATTGAAGCGTAGCGGACCTGTGCCGAGCGAGCCGATTGTTTTGTAGTTTCCGGCCTGGTCGAAAATAACGACCTTGCCGCCGATGGTGTCGACAACGGCAATCCTGGTATTGTTTGTTTCCGAGATGACAGTGACCGCGGTAGGCAATAAGAACTGATTGGCAAGCGTTCCGTAACTGCCTATCGATGACGAATAAGAGCCGGAGGGACTAAACACCTTTACGCTGTAAGCCCCTGCATCTACGACATAAATGGTTCCGTTCGGGGCAACGGCAATGCCTGCCGTCTTAACGAACTGGCCAGCCCCTGAACCAAGCTTTGCTATCTCGACGCCATCCTTATCGAGTACTGCCACGAAATCATCCTGGCCTACGAGGATCTTGCCGCCAGGGATGGAATTGTAGTTGTTGAGCAGTGCGACCGAACTGGGAGATTTTGGGGTGGGTATGACCTTTTGAGCCTGACCGTACTGATTAAGCACGACAATTCCGCCAGATCGCGGATCGGCGACATAGATGCTGCCGTCATTGTCAAGTGCCATTTTCACTGGTGTCCGCAGGCTGTCTATGATCGGCTCAAGCGTTGCAACAACGGGTGCTGGTGTTGCGTATACGTTACCAACCAGTGATATCACCATGGTACACAGCAATACCATCAGGCACCCTGTATATTTTATATGGATGGAATTCATTTATATCCCTCCGTAATAACTGGAGATATTCTGGTTTGTCAGTATCAGTTCAATGAAAATTTTATGATTGTATTTTAAGAAAATGCAACTCCAGTGCCATCTTGCGGCAACAAGTCGCAAAAAATACGTGGAATACAAAGAATTAAAATGACAGTGTTTTTTATTTTATTTCAGGTAACCAAATTTTTTCATCCGGTATCGGAACGCGTCGATACCAAGATTTAGTTTTTTGGCGGCTTTTGATTGGTTCCATTCGGTAATTTCCAACGCTTGGCGGATAAGCTCTTTCTCAACCTCTTCGATATCCACACCTTCGGGCGGAAGCCTGAAGGCCGACATGGGGGCGCCACCTTGCGGAGTTGCCTTGGCGACTATCTCCAGCGGCAGGTGTTCCATGAGAAGAGTTTCGTCATTGCCAAGGATAATTGCCCGTTCAATGACGTTTTTCAGTTCGCGCACATTGCCCGGCCAGCTGTAATCGAGCATCATGCGTTCGGCCATACCGGCAATCCCTTGAACTTTTTTATTAAAGTCCTTGTTATACAGATCGATAAAATGCGTTGCCAGAGGAATTATGTCCTCTCTGCGCTCCCGCAGAGGCGGTAGGAAAATCGGTATGACCTGCAGTCGATAATAGAGGTCATTGCGAAAGGTTCGCTCCTCGATAGACTTCTGCAAATCCTTGTTTGTGGCCGAAATAATGCGAACGTCCACAGTAAACACCCTGCCGCCACCAATACGCCGGAAAGTGCGGTCCTCGAGAAAGCGGAGCAATTTAGCCTGCATCCCCATCTCCATGTCGCCGATCTCATCCAGGAACACGGTCCCGCCGTCAGCCAACTCAAAAAGACCTTTCTTGGTGTTTTTGGCATCGGTAAAAGCCCCTTTTTCGTGCCCGAACAACTCGCTTTCCAGCAATGTAGCTGGAACCGCGGCACAGTTGATGGCAATGAAAGGCTTGTCGGCGCGATTCGAGCTGTAATGTATCCACTTGGCCACCAATTCCTTGCCGGTGCCAGACTCCCCCTGTACCAAAACCGTGGAGGCCTCGCTTTTTGCTACCTTTTCAAGAATCTCCATCAGGTACTTCATGTGCCTGCTGTCGCCGATAATATTTGGAGCAGATTTTTTCGTTTCGGAACGAAGCCTGGCAACCTCGCGCTTAAGGTCCGACGTTTCCAGTGATTTTTTGATGATGATTGACAGCTCGTCAAGATTGAAGGGCTTGCTGACATAGTCATAGGCCCCAAGGCGCATGGCATTGACAGCGGTTTCAAGACCGCCATGGGCGGTAAGCATGATGACAAGAATATCTTCGTCGTAATCTTTGAGCTTTTCGAGGACTTCTATCCCGGTAATGCCTGGCAGCTGGATATCCAGCAACACCAAATCCGGCTGGTCTTCGCGGGCCATCCGCAGCGCATCCTCACCATTGCCGGCGGTTACCACCTCATAGCCTTGTTTTTTCAGGTTCTGTTCCAATGACCAGCGGATCAGGTGTTCATCATCGACGACCAGTATCTTATTGCGCTTCATAGTCTCTCCTCGTGTCATCAAGTTCATTCACACCACAAGCCGGCAACTCGATAGTGAATACGGTTCCGTGATAGTCGTTACTGGCAACCCGAATTGCACCGTTATGCAGATTGATCAATTTACAGCAGATCGGCAACCCCAAGCCGGTCCCCTGGGCTTTCGTAGTAAAAAACGGCGTAAATATCTTTTCCAGAATCTGCGGCGGGATACCCGGCCCGGTATCGGCAACATCGATCTTCACAAACCCCCGCTCCTGCAATAATATTCGGCTGGTGCTGATAGTGAGGACTCCGCCATTGGTCATGGCCTGGAAGGCATTCAGAATAATGTTCAAAAACACCTGCTGCATCTGTTTGCCATCGGCATAAACCGTTGGGAGGCCGGGAGCAAGCTCAAGCCGTTTTTCGATATTCTTTAGTCCGCGATGCTGCGAAGCGAATTTAAGGGTTTTTTCTATGACTTCATTGATGTCGATACATGCCAGCTCCGGCAGTGACGGTTTACCAAAGAAAAGCAGATCGTTGACGGTTTTGTCCAAACGCTGTACCTGCTGCAACACCTCACTGAGAATTTCACTGCGCGGGTCGCTGCGTCCGAGGTCGTCCTTGATGATAGTCACAGCAGCGGAGATGCCTGCCAGCGGGTTCTTGATCTCATGGGCGATTCCAGCCGCCATTTCACCGATGGATGCTAGGCGGTCGGCCCGTTCCAATTGCTGAAAATGGATCTGCTCCAGTTCTTTCTTGGCATTGTCAAGCCGGTCTACCATGGAGTTGAAGCTCGATATGAGCCGGCCGATTTCGTCCTTGCCTTGGTAGTTGATGTGAACCGACAAATCACCGTTTTCAACCCGAGACATGTTTTCGATAATACTGTCCAGAGGACGTTTGACGAATTTCAGCAGGATCAGGGAAATCGCAATTGCCAGGAACAGGGTAATTGCCACCGAGGAAAACACGAAAATGCGTGTTGCCTCCAGCATCTGCATCTTGGTGCGGTTGAGAGAATAGTTTATGTTAAGGATTCCAAGTACCCTGGCCTTGTTGCCGTGGCAGGTATGGCAGGGGGTCTCGTTGTAAATCGGCTTGACCATGGCAAGAACCTCACCATGGGGCGGGAAGTCAAAGATGCTGTAGTTCTTGGGACTTTGATAGAGCTTGTAATCATTTGGCCCGACCGTCCGCCCCACTTCGGAAGGATTGGCAGAGCGCAGTATTATCCCCTGAGGATGGAAAATACGGACACCTACCAATTGGTTGTGCTGGCCGACCATGGCCAGGATAGAGCCAACATCCTGAACGTTACCCAGATGCATGGTATTGTAGATGCTGTTCTCTATCGTGTGCAGGAGGAGTTCGGTGCTTTCGCGGGCGCTGTCTATGAACTGGGCCTGTTGATGCCTGACGTTGAAGAAAGTATAGAGATAGATACCGCAAACAAGGAGGGTGATCGTGGTAAGAATGATTCTGGTGGTCAGGCTCTTGAACACTCTATTCCGTCTCCCGGGATTGGGTCACTGGGATGAGCCCGAAGGCTTTGTACCACTCGTTGTCGGGCTGGCGTTGTACATGAAAAGCCAATCGCTGTAACGTGTTTTACCGGACAGATCGGCAAGGTCGTCCGGAAAGCCGCCGGTTTTGAGCGGCTTGGCCTCACTGGTAGTCGCGACGCCGAGTATGCCCATGTTCTTGCCAGTGATGATCTTCCAATCCTTACCGGTGATGGGGTCTGTGTAAAGCTTCCGCAAATAGCGTACCGTGGCCTGGGAGTTTGGGTCCGACAACAGATCGTCCAGTTTCCTCAGTGGTGTCGGCTGTCTTCCCTTGTTTACCCCCGTGGGCTTGTACCAGCTGGTGATTGCATCCTTGTACTGTCGGCCACGAAAGATCAGTTCCGCTTCCTGCTCGCGTTTCATGACCGTCTTCCACAGCTGTCCCACAACGCCAAGCATGATCCCCATGACCATGACCATCATCAGGGCCGCCAGGTAGGTAAATCCCGAACGGTTCAGTTTATTTTTCCCCATTGGCTCCAAAGAAGGTCAGTATGGCGTCATCCAGACTCACCACATCCTTTGGTTTGATATTATTGCTTTTAGGCTTATCTTTTGGAACTGTGGTTTCTTTTGCGGCAGGCATTTCAAACAACAAAGAGATATCCGATCCGGACGCAGTTTGTCGGGGAGCCGATGAGAGTGAAAAGAGATCAGCCACAGGATTCCCAACAGGGACAGGCGCGGCAATGTCAGGGACTTCAACAACAGACGCCGGAATCGAGCACGCCCTTTCGTCAAATTCACCAGCCTTGAGCCGGCGCATGATATCCTTGTGCTGTTCCTTCATCAACTCAACCAACACAACCTCAAGGTTGTCCATCTTAAGGATATCCGCATAGCTGGTCTTTTTTGAGCAGAGAATCACCCCACCCTTGTAGAGCAGGGTGGTAATATGGGGATTGGCAATGCCACTGTCTTCGGTCTGGACATGGTATACTTCTCCTTTGTACATCACGTTGTGGTTATATCCCAGAACCATAGACAAATCCTACGTTAAATGACGATGTTGTTTTGAAATTAACATAGATGTGTAAATGATTGCAACGACTTAAAAATTAGAACATTTCAGTCAACAACGCCTATTAACCGCTTGATCTTGGCCACCGCCTCCATGGCGTCACGGGCATAGAGGTCGGCACCTATACGGTCGGCGTATTCCTGGGTGACCACCGCCCCACCCACCATGGTGAAGGTCTTGATTCCGGCACTGCGCAGTTTTTTTATGACATTATCCATCTCGGACATGGTAGTGGTCATGAGCGCCGACAGACCCACCGCATCGACCGCATACTCCCCGGCTTTAGCAATAATGGTGGCTGCCGGGACGTTCTTGCCGATGTCGAACACCTCGAAACCGTGATTTTCAAGCAAGGTACAGACGATATTCTTGCCGATGTCGTGGATATCTCCTTCAACGGTAGCCATCAGGATACGGCCGCGACTTGCAAAGGACTGGCCTTTCATTTCATGCTTCAGGCGGGCGAAACCGGCCTGCATGGTATCGGCCGATTGCATCACCTGGGGCAAGAAGATGATATTCTTATCGAAACGCCTGCCCACCTCTTCCAACCCCGGCAGAAACCCTTCATTGCTGATCTGCAAAGGAGCCAGGCCCTGGCTCAATGCCTCCTCCACCAAGGAGACGATGCCGTCGCGGTCGCCGTTGATAACAGCCTGGGTCAGCCGTTCCCGGATCGACAGCGGCTGATCGGAAACCTGGGTTTGCACCGCAGCCGAGGCCTGTTCGCCACGATAAGCTTCGATATAGGCAGCCGCCTGATGATCGCGATTAAGCAAGACCATGGCCGAGCGCCAAGTGTCCATCATTGCCTTGTCCTTGGGGTTTATGATGGCGGCATCCAATCCAGCTTCCATGGCCATGGCAAAAAATGCCGACGAGATCAATGGCCGCTGGGGAAGCCCAAAGGAGATATTGCTTACTCCCAGTACCGTGGCGAGCCCCAACTTCTCCTTGACCAGCCGGATGGCTCGCAGAGTCTCGGCAGCGCGTTTTTGCTCGGCGCTGACCGTCAGGGTCAAGCAATCTATGATCACGTCCGAGTCAGGTATGCCCTGGCGACGAGTTGCGTTGCGGATACGGCGGGCAATTGCCAGGCGCCCCTCGGCAGTGTCCGGAATTCCCTTTGCATCCAGGGTCAGCCCAATCACGGCAGCGCCATATTTCCTGGCCAGTGGCAACACCTTGCGCAAGCTCTTGGACTCGCCCGAAACCGAGTTGATCAGCACCTTGCCGTCGGCAGCCTTCAGTCCCCGCTCCAGAGCCGCCGGACTGGAGGAATCAAGCACTATCGGAATGCCCACCGCGCCACTGACGCAGAATACGGCGCGCTCCATGGCAACCGGTTCGTCTATGCCCGGCGCCCCCACGTTCACATCCAGAAGCGTGGCGCCTGCCTGAATCTGTTCCAAGGCCTCACGCCGGATGTAGGCCACCTTACCTTCCCGCAACTCCTCGGAATAAAGCTTTTTACCGGTAGGGTTGATGCGTTCGCCGATGATGGCGGTCTTGTTTTTCCCGCCAACCGCGGCCCACCCGGCGCGGCTGGAGAGCAATGTGGCGCCGGTCGTTTCCCGTGGCGGCTCCCAAGTCCTCTGGCGCATAACAATGGCGTCCTTCATGGCCCTGATGTGAGCCGGGGTCGTTCCGCAACAGCCGCCAATCACCCTGACTCCCAAGGCAAGCATCCGATCGTGATAGGCGATCATTTCATCCGGAGTGCCGGGGAAGACCGTCACTCCGTCCACAAGTTCAGGCAGACCGGCATTTGCCTGGGAGATGAGCGGCAAGTGCGTGACAGAACGCATTTTGCAAAGGATGTCGTAGATGCCGTCCACCCCCAGACCACAGTTGGAACCGACAATGTCGGCACCGGCAGCCGCCAGGGTTATTGCAGCGGCCTCGGGCGGAGTTCCCAACACAGAACGCCCGTTATCGTCGAAGGTCAGCATGGCGATCACCGGAATATCCCGGGACACCTCCCGCACTGCTATCAGCGCGGCACGGCACTCCTTGATGTCCAGAAAGGTTTCAAGGCTTATCAGGTCGGCACCGGCAGCTATCAGTGCCTTGGCCTGATCCCGGAAGGCGTCCTTCATTGCGTCAAAGGTCACTTCGCCCAGCGGTTCCACGAACTGGCCGGTTGGACCAATGGAAGCGCCTACATAGGCCCTGCCCCTGGCTTCTTTGCGGGCAATCTCCACGGCGCGTGCATTGATCTCGGCCAGACGATCTTCCAACCCGAAATGGGCCAGTTTGAAACAGGTACCGCCAAAGGTATTGGTGATGATGACATCGGCGCCGGCCTCAATATATTCGCGGTGTACCGAAGCCACTACCTCCGGCATGGTCAGATTGAGTTCCTCCGGTGACTGTCCCGGTCTTAGCCCTCGCTCCTGCAGCATCGTGCCCATTGCTCCGTCGAGAATCAGCACCTGTTCCAGAATTGCTTCGCGGAATGGTTTCATGGTTGTCCCTTTTTGGTGCCCGGAACGGATGGCGGCGAGGCCTGAGCCCCATCCTCCTGTTCAGGCTGCTGCTCCAAACTGTAATCAGGAGTAAGCGGTTCGGAAAGGTCAAGGTGGCTCAATACCACCTGATCCTGACCATCTATGGTCAGCCTTACCTTGGCGATCTGCGGAAAATTGGCGCAGACAGTGTCAACAATGGAGTACACCGCCAACATCTCTGCCGAACTGCCCGATTCCATGTCATCGGAAAAGCTGCGACTAAGATCGACAACAGCCATATCACCCTCGATCCGGACCCCTTTGAGTGCAGCGCTTTCAGGCAATGCCCCATCCAGATTGCTCACCGGCCCGTTGAACAGCTCGTCCAGTACCAATTTGGCGCAGGCTGCCGTCCCGTCACAGGCTTCCAGGTCCCTGGCCTCCCGAGCCAGCCTGGTACCGTCCGCCACGAAAAACAATACAGCCTTGCGCTTACCGTCAGGTTGTTGAACTTGCGGTTTTTGCGGCACTTCGAGGCTGGCTTGGTATTTCTGCCAGATAAGAACGCCAAATACCAGTGCGATCACCAAAAATGGGATCATCAGGCTGACGTTGATGCGTTTGCGTCGTTCAGAAGACATGAATCAGCATTCCTCTCCTTCATCATCCACACTAACCTGATAAACATCCTCCAGCCGTTCTCCAAGAAAGCGATTTCCTACCCGGATAAAGCCGGCCGGAATATCGCTCACATAATAGTGATGATTCCCCTTCTCCGACAAGGGGCGCAACAGCTTCTTTTTAGCCAGTATTTCGGCCACGGTCCGGGCGGTTTCCTCGGCCGAATCCACCAGTGTGACGTCTGGCCCCATGGTTTCGGCAATGATCGGCTTTAGCAAGGGGTAGTGGGTACAGCCCAATACCAGGGTATCCACACCCGCATCCCTAAGCTCCTGCAGATATATCTGTGCCGTGAGACGCGCTACCTGGTTGTCGGTCCATCCTTCTTCAGCCAGCGGCACGAACAACGGGCAAGCCCGGGTCAACACCTCGGCATCGGGATTCAGACGTTTGATGGCGCGGGAATATGCACTGCTTTTGATGGTGCCGGCCGTACCGATAACTCCGATGCGGCCGCAACGCGACACCTCGACCGCTCGCCGCGCCCCGGGCTCGATCACCCCCACCACAGGAATGGGAAACTGCCGTTTGAGTCCGTTCAATGCCACCGCAGAGGCGGTATTGCATGCAACCACCAGCAACTTGATATTGCGCTTAATCAAAAAAGAAGTGATTTCATGGGCATAGCGGGCCACCGTACCGGGCGATTTCGTGCCATAGGGAACCCGGGCGGTGTCACCGAAGTAAATGGTATCTTCTTGGGGAAGTACCTTGAAAATTTCACGTAAGACAGTTAGTCCGCCCACTCCTGAGTCGAAAATACCAATGGCCTGCCAGGACACGACTGTGCTTCTCCTTTGACTATTCATTAATGAGAGCCGAATGGGTAACTATATACCCTTTTGTCAGTTTGAGGCAAGCCATTTGACTGGAAGAACACGCATACAGGACAATGAAATATCCTTGACAAATACTGGGTCACTGATTACCTTTTGTACATGAATTTAGCACTCTGCAACAATGAGTGCTAAATTTTTGGAGCATGGTTATGGACATGGAACTTTCCCCACGCAGCAGACAGATACTTGAGGCAATTGTCGAGGACTATATTGCCACGGCAGAACCGGTCGGCAGCTCCGCCGTTGCCCGCAGACACGCCTTGACGCTCTCCTCTGCCACGGTACGAAACGTCATGGCCGACCTGGAAGAATTGGGATTGCTGACGTCGCCTCACACTTCCGCAGGCAGAGTGCCGACCGAAAAGGCCTACAGGCTATATGTAGATTCTCTAATCACCATCCGCCAGGTTACCCGCGAAGAGAAAAAACAGATCATCAGGCGTTGCCGCCAGGCCGGATCAGGACTGCCGGACATCCTCAAGGAAACCAGCCGCACCCTTTCATCACTATCCAACTATATGGGTATAGTGGTGGCGCCCAGCTTTATTTCGCATGTCTTTCGCCATATCGAGTTCCTGCGCCTCGGGGTTCGCAAGGTACTGGCCATCCTGGTTTCCAGTAACGGCTTGGTACAGAATCGCCTGGTGGAGATCAGCGAGGACATCACCCAGGATGACCTGATCAGGATGGGCAACTATTTGAACGAAATGATGCATGGCCTCACCATCTCTCAGGCCAGAGAACGCATCCTGGCTGAGATGAAAAACGAAAAGGTACAGTACGACCGGCTCATGTCCCAGGCCTTACGCATAAGCCAACAGGCCGTGAACATGGAGCACGATGAGATTTTTCTCGAAGGACAAGCACGCATTCTTGACCAGCCCGAATTCAGCAATGCCCATCGTATGCGGGAGATCTTCGGAGCATTTGAGCAGAAAGGCCTGCTGCTGCAACTCTTGAGCAGTTGCATGGCGGCCGAAGGGGTGCAAATCTACATCGGCTCAGAGACACCGGTCAGCAAAACAGCCGGGGTAAGCCTTATCACCTCGCGCTTCGTCACCAGCAACAACACGGTGGGCTTGCTGGGCGTAATAGGTCCGACCCGCATGGGCTACTCCAGGGTCATCCCTATCGTAGATTACACTGCACGCCTGGTAAGCAGGCTCCTCAACGACACTTGAACCAATAGACCTATGCAATCAATAATCAAAGGAATTTTAAACATGAAAAAGCACGACACCGCAAAACCAGAAGCACAAACCACAGAAAGCGAGAATGGAGCAACAGCATCCGGCACCAACTCTTCCGCAGGACCGGCGACTCCCGAAGAGGCCATTCGGCAGCTTGAGGAGCAGCTTGCGGCCAAAGGGAAAGAGGCCAGCGATAACTGGGACCGCTTCCTGCGGGAACGGGCCGACCTTGAGAACTATCGCAAAAGGGCCAATCGCGAGAAAGAGGAACTGCTCAACTATTGCAACAAATCGTTGATTGAGGAGATTCTGCCGGTGGTCGACAACATGGAGCGGGCCTTGGCCCATTCCGACGAAGAAACCCTGCCCGCTGTCCTGGAGGGCGTTCGTATGACCCACGGCATGCTGCTGACAGCTTTGAAGAAGTTCGGAGTCACCCCGGTGGAGGCGGTCGGAACACCGTTCGACCCTGCCTTTCACCAAGCCATGACACAGGTGCCGAGCGATGAATACCCCCCCAACACAGTCGTTGAGGAGTTTCAGAAAGGTTACCTTTTGCGGGAGCGACTGCTAAGACCCGCCATGGTGTCGGTTTCTACTGTGGCCAGCAAGGGTTAGATTGCTTGGGAGAAAAGGCATGCCAGTTAGTTGCCTGCTCCAATCTTCACTTTTTTTTGCCTGCCCCTTGTTTTTTCAAAGAGCAATGACTAACTTCAAAAATAGATAGACCTGATAAGGAGGATATACATCATGAGCAAGGTAATCGGAATCGACCTGGGAACAACCAACTCCTGCGTCGCAATAATGGAGGGTGGAGAACCGGTCGTTATCGCCAACTCCGAGGGGAGCCGCACCACCCCCTCGATGGTGGCCTTCGCAGACAACGGCGAGCGCTTGGTGGGACAGCAGGCCAAGAGGCAGGCGGTCACAAACCCCGAGAACACCCTGTATTCCATTAAGCGCCTCATCGGCCGCAAGTTCGATACAGAGGCAGTCAAAAAGGACATCGCCATATCGCCATTCAAGATCGTAAAGGCCGACAATGGCGACGCCTGGGTCGAGGTTCGCGGCAAGCGCTACTCCCCGCCCGAGATTTCGGCCATTGTGCTGCAGAAGATGAAGAAGACCGCCGAGGACTACCTGGGCGAGACCGTTACCGACGCAGTGATCACGGTACCGGCCTACTTTGACGACTCTCAGCGCCAGGCCACCAAAGACGCGGGCAAGATCGCAGGCCTCAATGTCCTGCGCATCATCAACGAGCCGACCGCTGCTGCTCTGGCCTACGGCCTGGACAAGAAAAAAGAGGAAAAGGTCGCCGTGTTCGACTTGGGTGGCGGCACCTTCGACATCTCCATTCTGGAGTTAGGCGATGGCGTGTTCGAAGTCAAATCCACCAATGGCGACACCTTTTTGGGTGGCGAGGACTTCGACCAGCTGGTGATCGACTGGATCGCCGACGAGTTCAAAAAGGATCAGGGAATAGATCTGCGTGGCGACAAAATGGCCCTCCAGCGCCTGAAAGAAGCGGCTGAAAAGGCAAAATGCGAGCTGTCGACCTCAATGGAAACGGATATCAACCTTCCCTTCATTACAGCCGATTCTTCAGGCCCCAAACACCTGACCATGAAACTTTCCCGCGCCAAGCTGGAATCGATCTGTGCAGCGTTGCTGGCAAAGCTGGAAGGCCCCTGTCGCACCGCTCTCAAGGACGCAGGCCTAACGCCAAGCGATATTGACGAGGTCATCCTGGTCGGCGGCATGACCCGTATGCCAGCCGTGCAGAAGAAGGTCGAGGACATCTTCGGCAAGACCCCCAACAAGGGTGTAAACCCGGATGAGGTGGTGGCCATCGGCGCCAGCATCCAGGGGGGCGTGCTCAAGGGTGACGTCAAGGACGTACTGTTGTTGGACGTGACTCCGCTCTCCCTTGGGATAGAAACCCTTGGTGGCGTTATGACCAAACTGATCGAGAAGAATACCACCATCCCCTGTCGCAAGAGCCAGGTCTTCTCGACAGCCGCCGACAACCAGCCGGCAGTATCCATTCACGTCCTGCAGGGCGAACGCGAAATGTCCCGGGACAACAAGACCCTCGGCAATTTCGAGCTCTCCGGCATTCCAGCGGCACCGCGCGGCATACCGCAGATCGAGGTAACGTTCGACATCGACGCCAACGGCATCGTGCATGTCTCTGCCAAGGACCTGGGCACCGGTAAAGAACAATCCATCCGAATCACGGCATCCTCCGGCCTCTCCAAGGAGGAGATAGACAAGATGGTGCGTGACGCCGAAGCCCACGCCGATGAAGACAAGAAAAAACGCGAGGCCATCGAGGCTAGAAACCACGCCGACAGCATGATCTACAGCACCGAAAAATCGCTCAAGGAGTTCGGCGACAAGATCGATGCAGTAGAAAAAGGAAATATTGAGAACAAGATCACTGAGCTGAAGCGGGTCATGGAAGGGGAGGACGCTGAAGCGATCAAGAAGGGCACCGACGAACTGGCCCAATCGGCCCACAAGCTGGCCGAGGCCATGTACGCCAAGGCCCAGCCAGGCGAAGGCGAAGCTGCTCCGGATTCCGAACAGGCCGGAGGACAATCGGCACACAAAGACGAAACCGTGGTCGATGCCGACTTTGAAGAGGTTAAGGACGACAAGAAAAAATAACACCATATCACAGGGGCAACCCATAATTGCCCCTGCCTTATAAATCCGTTATCCGGCAACGGGCAGCGCCTCTTTCTGAGGCTGCTGCTCTTTGCATTACAAGGACACTATTTTGGCAAACGGCGAAAAACACGATTATTACGAGTTGCTGGGCGTTCACCGCAACGCATCAGAGGTCGAAATCAAAAAGGCCTTCCGCAAACTCGCCCTTCAATACCATCCGGACAAGAACCCGGGCGACAAGTCGGCTGAAGATAAGTTCAAAGAGATTACCGAGGCTTACGAGGTGCTCTCCGATGCCCAAAAGCGCACCCAATATGACCAGTTCGGCCATGCCGGTGTTTCCGGAGCCGGGTTCTCAGGTGGCGGTTTTGGCGGATTCGGGGCGGGTACCCCTTTCGGCGATATTTTCAGTGACATCTTCGGAGACATCTTCGGCGGTGGCGGCGGGGGCCGCAGCCGTACCCAGGGCAGGCGCGGGGATGACCTGCTCTACAATATGGAGATCAGCTTTGAAGAGGCTGCCTTTGGAATTGAAAAGAAGATCGAGGTGCCATTTGCCAAGCGTTGCGTCACCTGCAACGGTACTGGTTCAAAACCAGGCACCGACCCCAAAGTCTGCCCAACTTGCCGCGGAGCAGGTCAGGTACGCTACCAGCAGGGGTTCTTCAGCGTCAGCAAGACTTGCGGCCAGTGCAACGGCGAGGGGAAAATAGTCGATAACCCCTGCCCGGATTGTCGCGGCAAGGGAAGCACCAAATCCAGCAAGACACTCTCGGTCAAGGTGCCGGGAGGGGTTGAAACCGGTTCCCGCCTGAAGATGACCGGAGAGGGCGGCTTGGGCAAAGGAGGACCAAACGGCGACCTGTACGTTGCCATCAGTGTCAAGGAGCACCCCCTTTTCCAACGCGAAGACACCAACGTCATCTGCGAATTTCCTCTCAGCTTTGTTCAGGCCTCTCTGGGGTGCGAGATCGAAGTGCCTACCCTGGACGGCAAGGTTTCCATGAAAATCCCGGAGGGTACCCAGTCCGGCAAGGTCTACCGCTTAAAAGGCAAAGGGATTCCATCGTTGCAAGGCTATGGCCGCGGTGACCAGTTGGTGATCGTCCGGGTGGAAACCCCTTCCAATCTCAATAAAAAACAGAAGGAACTGCTGGAGGAATTCGCCAAAATCAGCGGGGAGGATGTGCATCCCATGAAAAAGGGCTTTCTCAACAAGGTAATGGACTTTTTGAGTTAAAAAACACATTGAAACCCGCACAAAATGCGGGTTTTTCATTTTCCTTGCCGATCTCTCCGCTTTGATTTAATATTTTAAAAGTTGACAGTCAAACGGAGACAATCCATGGATAAACAGCAACTAGCCGAAAAAACCGTAGAGGCCCTGCGCCCTTTTGAAACCGCCAACCTGATGACTACCCTGCAGAATCTGACCTTGAAGCAGATATTCACCCACCCTGCAGTCCTGATTTGCATTGCGCTCATATTTTTCTTCGGCGTTATCAAGAAGTCGAAGACGGTGCTGCTTACCCTGTTTGCCTTGATCGGAATGATTGTAATCCTGCGTTATGCAATGCCGGCACCCGGCGAGGAGTTATCCTTGAAGTCGCTGATACCTTTTGCATTTTGTGGGCTTGGCATTGGTGGGGTTATCATCTATTTTTCGCTGATCAAAAGTGATTAGCTTTATGAATAAAACCTTATTTACAACAGAAAAGAGAGTAATTGGATGAAGATAAATAAACGTGATTGGCTATTTATTGGATTAATAGTAGTGGTTACTGGAATTTTTTTCGCGATATCCGGCAAAGAGAAAACAACTCCTGTGCCCAACGACAGTACACACCGGATAGTTTATGAAACCGCCTACCGCAATGCGCCGGGACCGGATGCCTCATTCTTCAAGCGGGCTTTTTTCAAGCCTGACAAACAAGGGGCTGAAGTTTATTGCGAGCCTTGCCACAAGGAAAAGGGTATCCCCTTCCCTCCCAACCATCCGCCAAAGAATCGCTGCCTGTTCTGCCACAAGCTGCTGCAAATTTCCGGCGAAGCGGGCTCTTTGCCAGAGAAGACACGAACGCAAGGCGTTCCGGTCAAGTGACAACGTGAAAGTGTCATCGATTAAGGTTTCAGTACAACTCGTATCTGAGCAACCGGCATTCGATCGGACCGTTGAACAGCACGAAACGCCTTGACGCCTTGAGACCGATGTATTTGGCCAGTTCCAGATTGCCGGTCAAGACAAACCCGGTCCACCCTCGGCAGCGTTTTTTCATGATGTCGCCGATCTGACAATACAACTCCCTGAGCTCATCCTCTTCGCCAAGCCGTTTGCCGTAAGGGGGATTGATGATCACAATGCCTTGTTCACCCTCGGGCCTGAACTCTTCCAGGGCAGTGCTAAAAAAATGAATCTGCCCCTCAAATCCGGCCTTGGCTGCATTCCGCCTTGCCAACATGAGCGCGCGGCTGTCAAGGTCATATCCGGTGATCAACCCGATTGGCAGCTTCCGGACACTGCCCTCGGCCTCCTGCACCAACCCTTCCCATAGCCTGCGGTCAAAATTAATCCAGCGTTGAAATCCGAACTGGCGCTGCCTACCTGGGGCCATCCGTGCCGCAATCAAGCCAGCTTCGATAGGAATCGTGCCCGAGCCGCACATGGGGTCTGCAAGCGGCAAGCTCCCATCCCAACCGGTCAGCGAGATGACGGCGGCGGCCAACGTCTCCCTCAAGGGCGCCTCGGTCCGCTCCAGCCGGTACCCCCTGCGATCCAGCGCATCTCCGGAACTGTCCAGGCTGACCGTACAGAGATTTTTTGCTAGGTGGATGTTTATTCTCACATCAGGAGAAGCAGTATCCACATTGGGACGGCTGCCCCGTTCTTCACGGATGCGGTCCACAACGGCATCCTTGGTCTTGAGAGCAACGAAACCGGAGTGTGTCATGGCCGAATCACGCAACGTGCAATCCACCGCCAAGGTCATGGTAGGGGTGATCAGGTCTTGCCAAGCGATTGCATGTATTCCGGCATAAAGCTCATCAGGGGCCGTGCAGGGGAACTCCGTCAGCTTGACCAGAATCCGGCTGGCGGTACGCAACCAGAGATTGGCACGATACAGGCCGCTTAAATCGGTAACAAACGCTACGCCCCCCCTCGTGGTCTTTGGCTCCTTGATACCGAGCAAATCCAATTCAGCGGCGGTGATTTCCTCGGCACCACGTGGCACCGCGGCAAAACAGTTCATCGTTGCGGCAAACGTCTGTGGAGGGCGATTGCCCCGCCGCAGGATGTGACTCTTTTCACTCATGTGACTTATCCTATCTCCCTGGACCAGATTTCTACCAACAAGTTCCTTGTTTCTTCGGGTGTGCCACTGTTGTCTATCACCAAGCTGCCATGGCTTTCCTTTTCTGCGAGCGGCATCTGGCTGGAAATGATACGCTCCGCTTCTTCCCTTGAAAGACCGTCACGCTCTAGAAGCCGCTTCAGCTGAACATCTGGACTGACCGTCACCACCCAGATCTCATCGACCCGTTCGCTGGCTCCGGATTCAATCAAAAGTGGCGCCATGTAGAACACCACCCGATGCCCTGTTTCCACGGCATGTGTGATCCGCTCCTCAGCCAGGCGCCTGATTTCCGGGTGAATAATGTTCTCCAGCCGACGTCGTTTTTCAGCCTCGGCAAATACAACTCTGCCGAGGCGCTTGCGGTCCAGACTGCCATCGGGCAAGAGCATTTCAGGGCCGAACAAGTTGACAATTGCCTGCAAAGCCTGGCTCCCCGGACTAACAGCCTCGCGGGATAGCAAATCGGCATCGATCACCATGGCGCCCTTTTCAGCAAAGAAACTGGCAACAGTGCTCTTACCGGTTGCAATACCGCCTGTAAGGCCGATCACTCTGACATTGTGGCGTATTGTCACTTTATGACCTTAAGTTCACTGTAAGCGCGCTTGAAATTGACATCGAAAAATGTCTTGAATCCGGGCAAAGCTGCATACTGGGGCAAAGAGAATTGCCGTCTGGCTGTCTCCAGGCTGAGCCCCTTGCCAATAAGCCGTAGCACCTCGGTAGAGAAATCGCGGAAAAACTCCTGGAATCTGCGGATGCCATCACTGTTTGTCACCCCTCCAAGTCCAGGCACGACAGTGCTGGCATCGATGTCAGCCAACAGGTCCAGTGCGTTGATCCAGTCGCGAAAATGTCCGTCGCCCATATAGCCGGCAACATCGTTGAAGAAAAGATCCGAGGTAAACAGCACCTTTTCCTTGGGCAGGTATACAAAAACGTCGCCTTCGCTGTGACCCTGCTCTGTGTTGTTCATGACAATAATGGTATTGCCGCGCATTAGCGTCAATCCGTGGTCGAAGAAGGTAATCTGGTTCTTTAACTGGCGGTATTCGCTCTTCAGTGCCTGCCAGGTTTGCCCGGAAGCAATAATCTCGGCATTGGCCGGCAGGTCGAAATCCACATAGTTGAAGCCGCGGTGATGGTGGGTCAGAATAATGTACCGGACCTGTAAGGGGGTAACGGTTTTTATGTAATTCAACAATTCCTGGGTAGTTTCCGGCACAAAATGCGCGCCGGCCAGAATCACCTGATAGTTGGTGACAATAATCAGACAGTTGCTGGCTGCCTTGCCACCCGGCTCGGCAATCGCGGCATAAACTCCCTCCCTGATCCTTTGAAACCTGAAGTTGGCGGCCTCCGTCACTGCAGGCAACATCAGCATGAACAGGGTAATAACTATCAGGATGCGCTTCATCATCAATCTCCGCTGCGCATTGTAACAAACGTACCGCCAAAAAGACAGATTTTTGGCTTGAGTTGCCGGTCTGATTAATGTTAGTGTTACGGAACATCCCGTTTCAGAGAGGATGCAGTTGATAGCGGGCGGTTAGCTCAGTTGGATAGAGTACAGGCCTCCGAAGCCTGGGGTCGCGGGTTCGAATCCCGCATCGCCCGCCAATTTCAGAAGACTACGGGGACACGCGTCCCCTTTTGTTTGCCCTATTTCCATCGGTACCGCTTTTATGGTCACTCGCATTCAAACTGCTTTAATAAACACCTTCTCCTCTCGAAGCCCTGCCACCATTGTAGCCATCAGCCTTGTATTGCTGCTCATGCTTGGATGGCTTGACTATCTTACTGGTGACTACTCGCTGATTGTATTTTACCTTTTGCCGGTTGCTCTTGTTACCTGGTTTGTGAGCAAACGAGCCGGATTATTGTTCTGCGCACTCGTTTTTATAACCCGATCCATTGCCGATATGGCTGTCAATGGCTTTTCGGCCCAGTACTCGACGCTGCACTACTGGAACATATCCATCGAATTTGTATTCCTGTTGATTATGAGTCTGCTCTTTTCGGCCCTCAGGAAAAATCTCGAAGCGGAAGTGACACTGGCACGAATAGACCCATTGACCGGAGCCCTCAACCGCAACTCCTTTTTCGAGATGGCCGACCAGGAAATAAATCGCTCGCGCCGCTACAAACATCCATTTACCGTAGCCTACATCGACCTGGATAATTTCAAGGCTATTAACGACCGGTTCGGTCATCACATTGGTGATGAATTGTTGATCAAGGTCGTTTCAACCATCAGGTCCAACATCAGAAGTTACGAGATACTCTCGCGTTTCGGCGGCGACGAATTCGTCATCCTGCTGCCCGAGTCCGATGAAGAGGCAGCCCTGTCATTTCTGGCCAAGATTCATAATCGCCTGCATCAAGCCTTGTCGGCCAACAACTGGCCGGTGGGCATCAGCATCGGCGCGATCATCTATTTGAGCTCGCCACCCACTGTGGACGAGATCATGCGCAGGGCCGACGAACTCATGTTTGCCGTCAAGCGTAGCGGAAAAAGCAAGATGCTGCATACGGTAGTAAAGTAACCAGGATATGGCTGGCAGGGAGGAATTGCATGGCTAAAGGAAGTTTTGACGCAACCGGCCTGATAGCGCCAATGATGTTGCGAATTCCGCTTGGAGCAATCTTCATGGCCCATGGTGCCCAAAAGCTCCTGGGGCTGTTCGGAGGCCATGGCCTGACCGGAACCCTCAAGTCCTTTGAAGACAAGCTCGGCATCCCCCCTATCTTCACCCTGCTGGCAATAATCGCCGAATTCGGCGGAGGCTTCGGGGTCATGACCGGCTTCCTGACCAGACTCTCGGCAGCCGGCATCTCCGGGGTCATGTTGGTGGCCATCTACAAAGTCCATTGGGCCAATGGCTTCTTTCTCAACCTGACCTGCGCCGCCGGACGAGGCCATGGCATCGAGTATAACCTTGCACTGCTGGGGATGGCGCTCTATCTGATGATCGCCGGCGGCGGCAAATGGTGCCTGGACCGGCTGATCTTCAAGTAGGGTCGGATCCTCTACTCGCCCGCAGCGGGCAATTACCCAGATAGCGCCGATAAAACTACCAAGGCGGGCCAGACCCGCCTTTCGATTGCATAAGGAGTAACAACTAGTGGAGATTTTCAACAAAACGGAAATAGACAAACGCCGCACCTTTGCCATCATCAGCCATCCTGATGCCGGCAAGACGACCATCACCGAAAAACTTTTGTATTTTGGCGGTGCCATTCAGCAGGCCGGTGAGGTGCGAGCCAGAAAAAGTGCGCGCCATGCCACCTCCGACTGGATGGAGCTGGAAAAACAGCGCGGAATCTCTGTCACCTCTTCCGTGATGAAATTCACTTACAACGGCTGCGAGATCAACCTGCTGGATACGCCGGGCCACAATGACTTTTCCGAGGACACCTATCGCGTGCTGACCGCTGTGGATTCGGTGCTGATGGTGATTGACTCGGTCAAAGGCGTTGAGAGCCAGACCAGAAAATTGCTGGAAGTCTGCCGGTTGCGTCACACGCCGATCATGACCTTCATGAACAAGCTGGACCGGGAGGGGCAGGAACCTCTCGACCTGCTGGATGACATCGAAAAGAACCTGAAGATGCAGACCGCGCCGGTCACCTGGCCGGTCGGGATGGGCAAACGCTTTCGCGGCACCTATCACCTCTACACAAAGGAGCTGACCTTTTTCGATGCCGAGGCCGCCAACGGCACCGGTCGCATCCTAACGGTCACCGGGCTGGATGACCCGCGCCTGGACGACCTGCTGGGCAGCCAGGTAGACGAGTTGCGCCATGACGTGGAACTACTGGAAGGGGCAGCCCACCCATTTGATAAAGAGGCCTACCTTGCCGGCCGCCAGACACCGGTCTTCTTCGGCAGCGCCATCAACACCTTTGGTGTCCAGCAACTTCTGGAAGCCTTCATCGAATACGCCCCGGCGCCTCTTCCCCGCGACACCATCACCAGGACAGTTTCGCCTTACGAAGAGCCATTCAGCGGCTTCACCTTCAAGATCCAGGCTAATATGGACCCGGCGCACCGTGACCGGATCGCGTTCTTCAGGATCTGTTCCGGCAAGTTCACCCGCGGCATGAAGGTGCGCCACGTGCGGCTTGGGCGGGAGGTGCAGATTGCCAATGCCACGATCTTCATGGCCCAGGACCGCACCAATGTGGAGGAAGCATGGCCAGGTGATATCATCGGCATCCATAATCACGGCACCATCAAGATCGGCGACACCTTTACCCAAGGCGAGGACCTGAAATTCACCGGCATTCCCAGCTTCGCCCCTGAACACTTCCGCAAAGTGCGCCTGCTCAATCCGATGAAATCCAAGGCCCTGGAAAAAGGTCTGGTGCAGCTGGCCGAGGAAGGCGCCACCCAGGTTTTCAAACCGCTGATGGGCGCCGACTGGGTTATCGGCGCCGTCGGCCTGTTGCAGTTTGAAGTGGTCATGCACCGACTGGAACATGAATATGGCGTCAAGATAATGTTCGAGCCGGTCAGCTACGTTACGGCCCGCTGGGTCAGCGGTGAGAAGAAAAAGATCGAGGAGTTCGAAAAAAAGGAAGCCATGCACGTCTATATCGATGGCGAAGGCAAGTTGACCTATATGGCCGGCAGCCAGTGGCGCCTGGACAATACCATCGACAACTGGAAGGAGCTGGAATTCCACGAAACCAGTGAGCACAACTGAGATGACCTTATACTCTCCTGGGCCCAGAAAGCAGGGGGGCCGGCAGTCGAAGCACAAGCTGCTGGCGACTTGGGATGCAATACGCCGTATCCCTACCGGCAATTTCCCGCTGCTGTTGCCCCACGTCCACCCTATCGCAGCGTTCTTCATCCTGGGCCGCCTCAAACGCGAGGGGTTTTCCGACTGCCGGGTGGAAACAACCCGCAAGGGCTTGGTAGTATATGCCCGCCGATAACTAAATCAAAAAGGGCGACCAAACTTTGGCCGCCCTGTGATATTCGCTTCTACGCAGAATCCTTGCCCCTCAATTACCCGGCAAATTTCGCAATCTCGAACCCTATCTGCCCCAAAGGGAGCACCTCGTCGGCCACCCCGCCATCCACACAGGCCTTGGGCATGCCATAGATGGTGGAAGTCGCTTCGTCCTGGGCGATTGTGACACCGCCCTTGCCCTTCAGGATCTGCATCCCCTTGAAACCGTCGCTTCCCATCCCGGTCAGGATCACCCCAAGCATCGAGCCATTGGTAGCCTCTGCCATGGAAGAGATCAGCAGGTCAACCGAGGGGATGTAGACATACTGTGGATACGCACTGGTGGGCACCACCTTGACCACGACATTGCCGCCTTGGCGCACAAGGGTGGTATGCATCCCCCCCGGGGCTATCAGGACTGTTCCCGGCTTAAGAACATCGCCATCGACTGCCTCGCGGATGGTCATTGAGCACTTGGCATTCAGGCGGTCGGCATAGGGGCCGGTAAAGGCCTTGGGCATATGGATCCCGACAATGATGCCATAGGGGAAATTGACCGGAATCCTGGAGAGGACCTCTTGCAGCGCCACCGGGCCACCGGTGGAGGCACCGATACCGACATAGGATATCTTTTTGCTGCTCAGTTTGTTGCTGACCGGTCGATGCACCTGTGGTGCTATTGTCGGGCGTGCCTGAGTTGCCGCCATGCTGCTGCCAAAACGTGACCTGATGGCGCCCTTGACCTTATTAAGCAATTCTTCGCGGAAAACTTTCTGGGCATCGGCCGAATCGGTAACGTTCTTTGGGATGTAGTCGATGGCGCCGGCATCGAGAGCCTCGAAGGTTGACTTGGCACCTTCATTGGTCAGTGTCGATACCATTATCACCTTTGTGGGCGCCTTGGCCATGATCTGGCGCAAGGCGGCGATGCCGTCCATACGGGGCATCTCCACATCCATGGTGATCACATCGGGCTTGAGGGCTATGGCCTTCTCCACCCCTTCCATGCCATCAGACGCAGTGCCGACAATGTCGATGGAGGGTTCCTTGGACAGAATACTGCGTATTGCCATGCGCATGAATGAAGAGTCGTCTACGATCAGCACACGTGTTTTCGGGGTCGGGGATACAAGCATCGGGTGTCCTATTCCTTCGAGTTGAAGATTGAGTCAACCAATTCTTTAACATCCGGGATAGCATCGTCCAATTCATAGCAGAAACGTTCGATGTCCAATTTTCCCAGGCTGGGGGATTCGTTTTTGAGTATCTGCCAGGCCTTCTCCTCAAACAGGTTGAAGCTTACCCACTCCCGGCCGCCATAGTTGAGTTCGCGAACGCTGCAGAACAGATCAGAAAGGTTGACTATGGCACACAGAACCGGATCGATGGTCGCCTCTGAAGGGGAATGATGGTACGCAATCACCTCGCAGTATGCCTCGGGGAAATTCCATTTTCTGGCCATGCAGAGTCCGATCTCGCAGTGGGTGGTTCCGAGCAGTTGCGCTTCGGCATCCACAAGTTTGACAGGTTTGTTCAAAATAGCGTCCAGAACCCGCTTGAATTCATCCTGCATGAAATTACTGAGAAAAACTACGCCAAGATCGTGTATGATGCCGGCAATATAGGCCTTTTCCAGGTCGGCATAGCCGATCTTTTCGGCAAGTATCTTGGATACCATGCCTACACCAAATGAATGTTCCCAAAAGGTGCTGATCTCAAAAGCGCCTGAATCCACCTCAAAGGCCTTGATGAATGACGTGGTCAACGCGACTTCGCGGATATGCTTCAGCCCCAGGTAAACCAGCGCCCGCTTGAGAGAGGTGATTTCGTTGCCAGGCTTGTATACCGGTGAGTTTATCATTTTCATCACCCGGGCAGTCATGACCTGATCGGAAAGCATCAGGTCCGCCACGTCCTCGATCCGCACCTCCGGTTGATCAAGAAGTTGCAATACCTGGGTGGCAACGACCGGAATGGTGGGGAGATCGTCTATCTTCTCCACCAATTGCTCGGCTTTTTTAATCATCTCAAGTTTATCCATGTTAAAACCTTTCAGGCTATTTTTTGTAAGTGAAACCGCCAGGGAAATGAACTGTCTTAAACTTGTCATTAACCCCATGAAGCGACTCGGACTGGCCAACAAAGAAGTAGCCGTACGGCTGCAGGTTGTTGTAAAAATGCTGAACAACCTTGGATTTGGATGCTGTATCGAAATATATCAACACATTTGCGCAAAAAATAAAATCAAAGCTCTTCATGAAAATCATTTTCGAGTCATCATAAAGGTTGAGCTTGTTGAACGTAACGAATTTTTTCACCTCCGGGGAAAGAATGAATTTGCCTTTTTCGTCGCGAATATATTTGCGTTTGTACAGATCCGGTATGTTCCGTACCGAATATGCGCTGTAGACACCTTCCTTGGCCTGGGAAATAACCGTCTCGTTGATGTCGGTTCCCACAATCTCGATAATCCAGTCTTTGAGCAGCGTAGCCCGTTTTTCCAGCAATATCATGGAAAGGGTGTAGGCCTCTTCGCCCGATGAAGAACCAGCGCTCCAAATGCGCAGCTTGCGAAAACCCATCTTGTTCTTCGCCTCTACGATCTCCGGCAGAAGCTTGGTTTCAAGGGCATTCAACTGCGGAACATTCCGGAAAAAATACGTCTCGTTAGTGGTGATTTCATCCATCAGGAATTTCAACTCCTCAGCCCCTTTCAAGGTTTTGAGAAGCTGGTAATAATCCATGTGGGTCTTGGTTCCTGTTGCCTCCATCCTGCGGGCAAGACGGCTCTCCAGGAAATATTTTTTTGTAGAATGGAAATACATGCCGCAGATGTTATAGATAAAATCCCGCAGCTGATCAAAGTCTTTGTCTGATATTGACACGTTCTATCCCTTCGCTTCTATTGGTCTTCTGTTTGAAAACCCCTGCCCACTTCGCAAACCAATAGTTTTTATCCGGCAGGCCGGGTGATAGCTGACTGCCGCAATTCGGCCCGGAGTTAGCGGCCGGAGCCCCCTTCACCACCATCGATGAGTCCCACCGGGTCTACGATCAGCGTCACGCGACCGTCACCCAGAATGGTAGACCCGGCAATACCGGGAATATTGGCCAGATAATTACCAAGAGACTTGATGGCCACCTCCTGCTGCCCAACCAGGCGTGTCACCACCAATCCCATCCGTTTATCGGCAGCGCCGACAACCACAACATAGCAGAAATCGTTTTGCTCGTAATGCTGCTGCACATTGAATATTTTTTGCAGACGCATCAAAGGCAATACCATATCGCGCAGCTTGAGGACCTCTTGGCCGCCAATCAAATGGAACTGGCGCTGATCCACACGCAGGGTTTCCAGTACCGATGAAAGCGGAATCGAATAGATCTCTCCCTCCACCTCAACCAGCAGCGACTGGATAATGGCCAAAGTCAACGGGAGACGCAGGATGAATTCCGAGCCCAAACCTTTTTCGCTCTTGATCTCGATAAGGCCGTTGAGTTTTTTGATATTGGTCTTGACCACGTCCATGCCAACACCGCGACCGGATAGATCGGAGGCCTTCTCTTTTGTGGAGAATCCCGGCAAAAATATCAGGTCGAAGAGCTCACGCTGGCTCATGGCACTCAGTTGCTCTTCGCTTATCAGCCCTTTTTCCACAGCCTTGCGCCCTACCCTGTCGGTATCGATACCCCGGCCGTCGTCCTTGATGCTGATTATGATCTGATTGCCTTCGTGGACAGCAGCAAGGACCAGCGTGCCGACACGCGGCTTTCCTACGGCTATGCGCTCATCGGGTGTTTCCAGGCCATGGTCCATGGCGTTGCGGATCAGGTGAATGAGCGGATCCCCGATTTCATCGACAACGGAACGGTCCAGCTCGGTCTCTTCACCAAAGATCTGCAGATCAACTTCCTTGCCAAGGTCACGGGCCATGCTGCGAACAATGCGGGGGAATTTTTTGAAAACCTTTTCCACCGGCAGCATGCGCATCTTGAGGACCTGCATCTGCAGTTCCGAGGTCACGAAATTCATCCGCTTTGTCAGCTTGCTGAACTCTTCATTAAAATCCACCTTATTCACGTCACCCTGCTGCAAGTTCTGATTGATCTGGATCATGCGGTTGCGTTCCAGCACCAACTCACCAACTTGATTCATCAGATCGTCAAGCCTTTTAACGTCAACGCGGACAGTCGTATTATCAGACAGATCCTCACCCTTGCCTTCAGCCGGCTTAATCGGAGTCGCCGCTTTCTTGGGTACGATGTCGCCACCGATCTTCTGAGGAGGGGTTGGAGTTGCTTCCGGCTTTGTTACTGCCGAGGGGTCTGGCCCCGGGGCCGGGGCAGAGGGCTCAATCGGCTGGGCCTGCTCTGCAGGATTGGATTGGGTAGAACCATTTTCTTTCGGTTCAGCTTCGGTGGGTGGTGCCTGGGGTTGGACGGCAGCCGTCTCAGAGAGAAGCGGCAACAACTTGGCAATAGTCCCATCTATCTCCCGTTCCTGGATGTCACCCGACTTGATGTCACTCACCAATATTTTGACCAAGTCGGTTGCCTCAAGGACGACATCCATGATCTCGGGATTTACAAGCAGTTCGCCCTTGCGAAGACGATTGAGAACATCTTCGGTTTTGTGGGTCACCTTTACCAGCAGGTCAAATCCCAGAAAACTTGACGCCCCTTTGACCGTATGAATGGATCTGAATATCCTATTCAGCAGCTCAGAGTCTTCCGATGACTTTTCCAGCGCTACTAGGTCATCGTCGAGCTTTTCCAGCAACTCGGTAGTTTCCGCAAGAAATCCTTCAAGTAATTCCTGGTCTTCGCAATCGATCGGGGGCATTGTGCACTCCTTGGGAAAATCATGCTGCTATTATATACTATAGCGAACCAAATACCTGTTTTTCATCCTGCGAGAACATTTTTTCCAGATTAAGCAGCACCAGCAATCGTTCTGCCTGGTTTATGACCCCGGCAATGCATTCCTGGTCGATACCGCTGGCCACGACCGCCGGAGACGGCTGGATCTCACTGCCGGATATGCGAATGACCTCGGAAACCGCATCAACGATAAACCCCATCAATTCCCCATCAACGTCCATGACCATGATGCGTGTCTGCTTATCGTTCTCCACTTCCATCAGGCCGAATTTTTTACGCATCGAAATGATTGGAATCACCTTGCCGCGCAGGTTAATGACACCATCCACATAGTGCGGGGTATTAGGAACCCTGGTGACTGTTGGCATGCGGATGATTTCACGGACTTTCAAAACGTCAACCCCATATTCTTCCTGATCAAGGTTGAAGCTGACGAGCTGTATCAATTCGCCAAGGGATTCGTCGCTCTTTACCGGTACAAGCGCATTGTTCATGGTATCATCCTTTTTGTGCGGAGATTCTGGATAAGCATCCATTCACTTCATTTCAGTGCTTTAGCGTGAAAATCTAACATGTACGCCTAACATTATCAAGAAAGATTAAACTGATACTTTCTTTTTAACTCACTCATTTCGACCTTATTGCCATACCGCCACCAGCGCTAAATAAGTTCAATTTAATGTCCATCATAAAGTCATTTTCTTGACTTTTTTATTACAATCGCATTATCTTATTCAGGATTCTTCCTGCAGCATGACAAAATATCGGAAACAATGGTAATCAATGCCTACTGACGGCAAAATACTAGTTATCGACAATGATCGCAAAACACGCGATCTGGTATCGGCATTTTTGACATATCAAGGTTATGATATTGTCCATAGTGAGCAACACGCCACACTTTTTGACACTATTCAGGATAAAAAGGTGACTATTGCCATTGCCGAGATGTCTACCCTGAAGGCTATTGAGCCCGATTTTGCCGAACTGACCAAAAAGCTCCCCCCCCTGCTTGTGTTGATCTGCTACGGTAACAAAGACGACAATCTGATTCATCCCTCCGGCAATGAAAGCATCTTCTACCTTCAGAAACCACTCAACCTGGATGAATTGGAAAGCCTGGTTATGCGTGCCAGCGAACTCCAGACCATGAGATTGCATGCCTCTGCAGACGAAAATTCCCGCAACCCGCACATGCTCTGTTCTACCATAATCGGCCGAAGCGCCCCCATGCAGGCGTTGTACGATCTGATCGAAAAGGTGGCTGAATCAAATGCCACCGTACTGATCCAAGGGGAGTCCGGCACTGGCAAGGAACTTGCAGCAAGAGCCATACATCAATTGAGCAACAGGAAATCCAAAAATTTTGTTCCGGTAAACTGTGCAGCCATACCCGACGATCTTCTGGAGAGTGAGTTGTTCGGCCACGTCAAGGGTTCTTTCACCGGAGCATTTGCCAACCGGGCGGGTCGCTTTGAAATGGCTGACAAGGGAACCCTCTTTCTGGACGAAATTGGCGACATGAAAGCAAACCTGCAGGTAAAACTGCTGCGCGTGCTGCAAAACAGGGAATTTGAATCCGTGGGATCGTCCAAGTCGCAAAAAGTTGACGTGCGAATCATTGCCGCAACCAACAAGAACCTGGAAGAGCTGGTGATCAGCAGGGATTTCCGGGAGGATCTCTACTACCGCTTGTCGGTCATCCCGATCACCATCCCGCCATTGCGCGAACGGCGCGAGGACATCCCGCTCCTGATTCACAACTTCCTGGCACGCTTTAACAGCGACAGGAAACATGCCGTAAAAGGATTTTCCCGCGACGCGCTCGACACGCTCTGCAATTACAGCTGGCCCGGCAATGTCCGGGAGCTCGAAAACCTGGTCGAACGGATGGTAATTCTAAAGGATACCGGATTCATAACCCCCGACGATCTGCCGGAAAAATATCTTTCCGGCCGGATCGCCGTTGCCGTGCCCCCATTACCTGACGATGGCGGGTTACCAGAGGCCGGCATCTGCCTCAACTCGGCGGTTGAGGCGTTTGAAAACCGGCTGATCCTGCAGGCCCTGGCACGCACCAAGGGTAACAAAAAAGAAGCGGCCTCGCTGCTTAATCTCAAGCGAACCACCCTGATCGAGAAGCTCAAGAAAAAGAACCTGGTCTACGGCGAGGAGTAACAGTCGATGACGATCAGCATCAATGAAAACCCCATATTGGCAGCCGCCCTTAAGGCCCAATCACCCCTTGAGTCTGCCGAAACCCAGGCCAAGACACGACAAGACGGTCTTTTTGCCGATAAATTGGCAAGCATCTTGTCGGAAACCGCCCAAAGCACACAGACAGAGCAGGCCAAAGCACAATCCATCGCCGAAGTGCTGCACCTGCAAATGCTCCATACCACCCTGACACTCTCCGGAGAAACCCCATCGGAGGCTCCTGCTGCACACCTGTTCGATCGGCAGACAGCCACTCTGCAGGCACTGGTCAATGCATACAGCGCCAACAATCCGGAAAGCAGCCAAGCGGAACCTGCAGGCGCCATATTATCCCAGGTGCAGGAATTGACGCAGCCCGATTCGAATACTCCCAGCCAGACCCAGCAACTAACAAAAGGCAGCCAGTGGCTTGACCCGATTATTGCCAAGGCATCACGCCGCTATGGCGTTGACATGGGGCTGATCAAAGCGGTCATCAAGGCCGAGAGCAACTTTAACCCCACCGCCGTTTCCGGCGCCGGGGCGCGGGGGCTTATGCAGTTGATGCCGGCTACTGCCAGATCTCTGGGGGTCAGCGACTCCTTTGACCCGGAACAGAACGTCATGGCAGGGACCAGGTTTCTGCGCGACCTACTGGACCGCTACAACGGCGACCTGGATTCCGCACTGGCTGCCTACAACTGGGGTCCGGGCAACGTTGACAAGCGGCCCGACCGCCTGCCACACGAGACAAAAAACTATCTGTCGCTGGTCAAACAACTGTACAATTCCTATACAGCCTAATCAGGCTTCCCCCCGCTTCCCAAGCGCTTTCCCGCTTGCATCTCCATTATTGCGCATGTAATAATCCAGCCCGTTTACTTAATGCATGCGTTCTTGAGGATTACCATGGCTCCCTTGTACATCATCGGCACCGGCCCGGGATCAATCGATCACCTGACCCAGAAGGCATTGCGGGCAATAGCGGAGTCAACGGTTGTCATCGGCTATGAAGGCTACATAGAACTGATCAGACCGCTGCTCAGCGGCAAGGAAATCGCCTCGACCGGCATGACACGCGAGATAGAGCGCTGCCGCAAGGCCATAGAAAGGGCGCGTACCGGTGACACGGTTGCGCTGGTATCTGGGGGCGATGCCGGCATCTACGGCATGGCCGGGCTGGTACTTGAACTGCTGGAGGCCGATGCGGCCAAGGTGGAAGGCGGGCCACAGCCCGAGATACGCATCATTCCGGGAGTTTCAGCCGTGCAGGCCGCAGCTTCCGTACTCGGTGCGCCACTCATGCACGACTTTGCGGTAATTTCACTCTCTGATCTCCTCACACCATGGGAGTTGATCAAGACCAGGATTACAGCGGCAGCCAGGTCAGATTTAGTGATTGCCCTCTACAACCCCCGCAGCAAAAACCGCACCACCCAGATTAATGAGGCCCAAAGGATCATTCTGACCTCCCGTTCCGCCAGTACCCCGGCCGGTATTGTCCGCAACGCTTGCCGCGCGGATGAACAGGTTACCGTCACCACCCTGGGTGAGTTGCTTGACCACGAGATCGACATGGCCACCATTGTCATCATCGGCAACACCAGCAGCTTTGTGGACCGTTGCGGCCGCATGGTTACCCCGCGCGGTTATGCCGGAAAGATCGGCATCGTGCCTGCTTCGCCCGCTACCCCCGAAGAACAACCTGCCCACCCAGGGGCCGTCATGTTTTGCGGCACCGCTTCGGACGTGGGCAAGTCCGTAATATCCGCCGGATTCTGCCGCTGCCTGGTCAAACGCGGCATTACCGTTGCCCCCTTCAAATCCCAGAATATGTCGCTCAACTCTTTCGTAACCCCCGAAGGTGGCGAGATCGGCCGGGCCCAGGCCGTGCAAGCGCAGGCCTGCGAGATCAGCCCACACTCCGACATGAACCCGATCCTGCTCAAGCCCAATTCGGACATCGGCAGCCAGGTCATCGTCCAGGGCAAAGCCGTGGCCAACATGACCGCCAGTGAATACGACTCCTACAAGCCCGTGATTTTCAGCAAGGTTCAGGAAAGTTTCGGACGTCTCAGGGATGCCTACGATTTCATCGTGATCGAAGGCGCCGGCAGCATTGCCGAAATCAACCTCAAACATAACGATATCGCCAACCTGAGAGTAGCGCTGATGGCCCGCTGTCCGGTCGTCCTTGTGGCCGATATCGACCGTGGCGGCGTCTTCGCCCAGATCGTCGGGACCATCGACCTGCTTGAGCCGGAGGAAAAGGCGTGCATCAAGGGTGTGATCATCAACAAGTTCCGCGGGGATGCCTCCATCCTTTCCCCGGGTCTCGACTTTATCCTGGAACGCACCGGCGTCCCCATACTGGGCGTACTCCCCTGGATGCCCGACCTGGCCCTGCCGGCGGAAGACAGCGTTACCCTGGGGCAGCGCTCCAAAATTGTCAATATCCTGACCCACCAGAAAAGAATCCACATCGGGGTACTCAAGCTGCCGCGCATCTCCAATTTTACCGATTTCGATCCGCTCCAGGCCGAACCGGACGTCATCATCAATTATGTCGAAATGCCGGAACAGTTGGAAGGCGTTGATGTCCTGATCATCCCTGGCAGCAAAAACACCATTGCCGACCTGTTTTTCCTGATGGAAAGAGGCCTGTACGATGCGGTCAAAGAGTTTTCCGGCCACGTAATCGGCATCTGCGGCGGTTACCAGATGCTGGGGCTGCGGGTATTTGACCCGGAAGGCGTTGAATCAGCAATCAAGGAAGCCGTCGGCATCGGCCTGCTGCCGGTGGAGACCCAGCTGCAACTGCAGAAGGAGACCCACCAGGTCCTGGCCTACCTGGAGGAACCGGGACAGGCGGTTGCCACCGACTGCAACGGGGTCATAACCGGCTACGAAATCCACATGGGGCAAACGACTCACATCGACACCCCCCGTCCTTTCGCCCGTATTTTCCGCAGAGGTGACACCTCCGTCAACGTCGAGGATGGCTCGGTTTCCGCCAATGGCAGGGTCTTCGGCACCTACCTGCACGGTATATTTGAAAATACCCGCTTCCGGGAAACATATCTGAACCGGATCCGCATGGAAAAGGGGATGCCCGTGCATAGGGGTAGCCAGAAAAAGGCCCTGGATGACCCATTCGATCTGTTGGCCGGCCACATGGAACAGCATCTGGACATGAAACAGCTTCTTGCCATCTGCGGTTTGGCAGACGACCATGCCTGACCCGGCCGTAATCGCCCTGGCTTTGGCGCTGGATCTCGCCCTGGGTGATCCACGCTGGCTGCCCCACCCGGTAATTTTAATTGGCCGCCTGATCAACTGGCTGGAAAAATTGCTAAGAAACAATTCACTCCATGAACGGGCTGCGGGAATATTGTTGCTGATCCTGACTGTGGCTGCCGCCGTGGCAACAACCTGGCTTCTGCTTCGCGGCGCGACTTATCTCCACCCCCTGGCGGGGTTCCTGGCAGCCGTAATCATCTCGTTCACCTGCCTGGCGACACGCTCCCTGCATGATGAGTCGGCCCTGGTGGCAAAAGCGCTGGCCGCCGGTGATATCAATACTGCGCGGACCAATCTTTCCCGTATCGTCGGCCGAGACACCGGCCAACTCGATGAAACAGAAATCTGGCGCGCCCTGGTGGAGACCGTGGCCGAGAACACCGCCGACGGCATCATCGCGCCTCTCTTTTGGCTGACATTGGGCGGCCCCATGGCTGGTATGGCCTTCAAGGCGGTCAGTACGTTGGACTCCATGGTGGGCTATAAGAATAAGCGTTATCGCCATTTCGGATGGGCCTCGGCCCGCATGGATGACTTGGCGAACTTCATCCCCGCCCGCCTGACAGCCTTGCTGGTGATCATCAGCGCCCCATTGACGGCACTTTCTCTTCACGGTGCCCTGAAAATCACCCTTCGGGATCGACTCAAACACCCGTCCCCAAACAGCGGCCACCCAGAGGCTGCCGCAGCGGGCGCTCTGGGGGTGCGGCTGGGAGGGGCATCCAGCTACGGCGGCCAAGTATCAATGAAGGAATACATCGGTGACCCGGTCACCAAGCTGGATGAACAGGCTTATCAAGGGATGCTGCGACTCATGTACGCCTCGACCCTGATCATGGCAACCGCCTGCATTGTCACCACCCTGTATCTGAAAGGTTCCCATGTCCTACACATATGACCATGGCGGCAATGTCTTTACAGTAGCCCGGCAACTCGGGGTTCTGCCGGAAGAGATCACAGACTTTTCGGCCAGCATCAATCCGCTGGGGATGTCGCCATTGGTAAAGGATGCCCTGGCCTCTGCCCTGGACAGCCTGGTCCACTACCCGGACAGCAGCCATCGCGATCTGAAACTGGCCCTGGCCCGACACCACGGATTGTCGCCAGCCAACCTCGTCATTGCCAATGGCTCCACCGAGCTCATCTATCACCTCCCTGGCGTAATCCACGGCAAACGCGCCCTGATCGTAGCCCCATCTTTCAGCGAATATGTACGGTCCCTCAACCAACATCGGTGGGAAACCCGCGATTTCACACTCTCTCCGGAAAACAGCTTCGATCTTGATGTGGATGCTCTCGAACGTACCCTGGCAGAGGGCTTTGACGCGCTCTACCTTTGCAACCCGGGCAATCCGAGCGGCCACCTCTATCCATTGGACGTCATCGAGCGGATTTACAGGATCTGCACAGCTTCGGGCACTTTCCTGATACTGGATGAAGCCTTCATGGACTTCTGCGAGGAGGCCTCCGCCAAACAGCTCATCGCCAGGGGCAAAAACGGCATTGTCCTGCGTTCCATGACCAAATTCTTCGGAATTCCCGGCCTGCGGCTGGGCTACGCCATCGCCTGCGATACCTTGACCGAGCGGTTGGACGCCATGGGTGGCCCCTGGAGCGTCAACACCCTGGCCCTGACCGCCGGGGTTGCCGCACTGCAGGACAGCGAGCATATCCGGCAGACCAGCGAATTGATCCGGCAGGAGCGCAACTACCTCTTAGATCAGCTCACCGCATTTCCCATGCTCAAGGCCTATCCATCCAGCGTCAACTACCTGCTGGTCCAGATCACCGGCGGCATCACCGCAATCGAACTTAAGGAGCGCCTGGTGCGACAGCGGATACTGATCCGCGACTGCGCCACCTTCACGGGCCTGACATCCGGGTTTTTCCGGATTGCGGTGCGCACCAGAGAAGAGAACAGCCGCCTGGTGGATTGTTTAGCAAATACCTTGAAATAGATTCATAACTTTCGTGTTGAACACTAAACAGTTGACATTTTGCCAGTACGAATCTCTCGATATACCTTATCCAGCAGGTATCCACCCGCAATCGACCTGAACTCGTCGTCATTCATCAGCCGGACGAAGATATCCTCGTTCCCTTCCATCCGCTCGATCAAAAGCCCTTCCAGCGCCTTGTCGAAGACGTACTTGAAATCGTCTTTCGTGTTAGCCTTGGCCGCTTGTTGCAGCTGTTCGTTGGCAATCGCCTCGGCATGGATCTGGTCGAAGAAGAGTTGGTCCGCCGGGGTAAAGGTGGTGCCGAAGCGCTCGTTGAGGATACCCACCAGCTCCGACAACCGGACATGCTCCTCGCGGCTCGTGCCTGTGCCCACCTCAGTCGGGCCATACAGCTCCTCCGCTTCGCCCACCGCCAGATTGATGGAACCCTCACCGATCTTCTGCAGACGGTAGTACTTCAGCCCCACCTCGTCCTCGAAGTGATACCCCTTGCTGCCGGTGCGGCGCGGCAGCCTGGTCAACAGAAATCGGGCATAGGTGTAGAGCTTCTCCAGGTCCGAATCCTGGTAAGGGATAATCTGGGAGAGAAAGGCGTACAGGTTGCGGAAGCTGACCAAGAGCCCCTTGAACTCCTCCCGATCCTCCTCTTGCAGCAGCTTGAAACGGTCCACGGCCAGGTTGAGGATGGCGTACAGTCGAGCATGGTCCTTCTCGGTTTCCCGGAACTTGGGGGCGAAGTAGACCTGACAGAACGCCTCGATCTCTTCCTTGAAATAGACATGATAACCGTCCAGCTTGGTATGCAGGTCGTACATCTGGCGTGGCTCCGGGGTATCGGCTACCGGGGTATAGGTGTAGTACGGCTTGAAGGAATCGTAGATCTCGTCCCGCTCGTTGACGAAGTCCAGCACAAAGGTGTCGCTCTTGCCCGGCGCGGTGCGGTTGAGGCGCGACAGGGTCTGCACCGCCTGCACGCCGGAGAGACGCTTGTCCACGTACATGGTGTGCAGCAGCGGCTGGTCGAAGCCGGTCTGGTACTTCTCCGCCACGATCAGCACCTGGTACTCCTCGCCGCCGAATTTCTCCGGCAGCTCGGTTTCCTTGATCCCCTGGTTCATGCCCGGCTCGGTGAAGCTCTTGCCCGGGAAGTCGCTATCTTCAACGCTGCCTGAGAACGCCACCAGGGTCTTAATGTCACCGTAACCCTTGCTGTCCAGATATTTGTCGAAGGAGAGTTTGTAGCGCACCGCGCTGGCCCGGGAATCGGTCACCACCATGGCCTTGGCCCTGCCGCCGATCTTGTGGCGGGTGTGGGCGCGGAAATGCTCGATCATGATCTCGGTCTTCTGGGCCAGGCTGTGGGGATGGAGCTTGAGGAAGCGGGCCAACGCCTTGGCTGCCTTCTTCTTCTCCAGCACAGGATCGTCCTCGATGTTCTTGATCAGGCCGTAATATGCCTTGTAGGTGGTGTAGTTGGCCAGCACGTCCAGGATAAACCCCTCCTCGATGGCCTGGCGCATGCTGTAGTGGTGGAACGGTGGCTTGCCATCCGGCCCCAGCGCGTCGAACACCTTGAAGGTCTTGAACTTGGGGGTGGCGGTAAAGGCGAAGAAGCTGATGTTCTCCTGTTTACCCCGCTTGGCCATCTGCCGCAGCAGTTCCTCCTCGAAATCCTCCATCCCTTCCGCCTCGGCCTGCTCCCTGGCGGCGGCCTCGATTCCGTCCCGGTTCAGCACCCCCTTCAACTCAGTAGCGGTCTCGCCCGACTGGGAGCTGTGAGCCTCGTCAACGATCACCGCAAAACGCCGCCCACTCACGTCCAGCGCCAGCTTGTCGTCCTTGCGCTCCTTGTTTAGCTTGTCGATGGCATCGGTGATGAAGGGGAATTTTTGCAGGGTGGTGATGATGACCGGCGTCTTGCCGATCAGCGCCTCGGCCAGTTGGGTGGTGTCCTTGTCCACCTTGATCACCGCCCCCTGGGTATGGTCGAACTGGTAGATGGTGTCCTGCAACTGCCGATCCAGCACCACCCGGTCCGTGATGACGATGATTGAATCGAAGATCTTCTCGTCCTTCTCCGTATGCAGGCTCGACAGCCGGTGCGCCAGCCAGGCAATGGTATTACTCTTGCCGCTGCCGGCCGAATGCTCCACCAGGTAGTTCTTGCCCGCCCCGCTCTCTCGGGCATCCGCCACCAGCCGCCGCACCGCGTCCAACTGGTGATAACGGGGGAAGATCATGGTCTCCTTGCGCAGCTTCTTGATCCCCTGCTTGGTGGCTACCCGTTTTTCCTCCACCTGGAGATGGAGGAAGCGGGCCAGGATGTCCAGCAGGCTGTCCCGCTGCCAGACCTCTTCCCACAGGTAGGCGCTGCGGTAGTTGTCGCCGTTGTCCGGGTTGCCGGCACCGCCCTTGTTGCCCCGGTTGAAGGGGAGGAAGTAGGTCGATTTTCCTTCCAGCCGGGTAGCCATGAAGACCAGGTCGGGATCAACAGCAAAGTGCACCAGGGTCCGCTTCTTGAAGGCGAAGATCAGCTCGTTCGGGTCGCGGTCATTTTTGTACTGCGCCTTGGCGTCCTCCACGGTCTGGCCGGAAAGCGGGTTTTTCAGTTCCACGGTGACGATGGGGAGGCCATTCAGGGAGAGAACCAGATCGAGGGAGTTTTCATTCTTGGTGCTGTAGTGGAGCTGGCGGATTGCGGTCAGGCAATTGGCGGCATAGTTCTTCTCCGCCTGTGGGTTCATGCCGTGGGCGGGCTTGAAGAAGGCCACCCGCAGCAGCTTGCCGAAGCACTTGAAGCCGTGGCGGATCACGGTCAACGCCCCGTCGCTCTCCAACGCCTTGCACAGGTCGTCCAGCACCGCCTTGGGTGCGTCAGCACCGTAGTATTTCTCGATGGGTGCCCATTGTTTGGGCTGGGTGGACATGATGAAGGGGATCAGGATGGAGGGATCAAGTGCCCGCTCACGGTCGAACAGCACCGGATCGCCTTTGGCGTAGCCGCCGGCGGTCAGCAGGGAATGTTCGATGGCGTCTTCAAACCGCCGTTCGCGATGATCGACCGGCATGGGGCCTCCTTCAAATTCTTTACGATGTGGTTAACAGCCACCTGCTCTAGCGGGTGAGCCTGTTAACCATATTTATGCTGTCGCGCTTCTGACGTCGATCTTGCCGGTCACAGCGGCGGAGATAAGGGCGGTGCGGTATTCCTTAAGCTTCTCTGCTCCGGCGGTAATGCCATCTAAGATACGATCAAGCAGAAACGTAGCTCTGTCAACATGCTCTAAAATTCGCTGCCGCTCGTGCTCTGGCGGCAAAACAACCGGAAGTTGTTTCAAATTCGTTGAGGATATCGAGGCTAGATTCGTGGTTTGTTTTGCTTGCTGGTAGAAATAGAATTTGGCGTAGTTTGACTGAGTGATGAGGGCTATCCATTCAGACTCTATCGACTTCGGACGAACGGCAAACACATGGTTCTGATGCAGACATGGCTCAATCTCGCCGGTCCATAACGCCCCACGACCGAGCTTGTCATTGTCACCACCTTCATTCATTAAAATGTCGCCAACCTTGAGTGAGTATCGCTCAACCTCAGAAATGGGTACCTCAATCGTGGTTACATCCGTAAGATCGAGATGGCCATCCTGAACATTTGCCACGCGGAGGTATGGTAGTTCTAAAGTTTCAAGACCCTCAAGATTTCTGCCTTTCGTAACGCCTCCACGCACATCGCAAAGGTGTTTAAGTGGCTTAACCTCCCAATGTTCCGGCACCTCGCCCAGCCACGATACACCCGAATCCTTCATGCGCGCCTTCGGGTTCAGGCCCTTGGTCACGGCATGGCTGATGATGGCGATCCGCTGTTCCTGCAACAGCTCGATCAGCTTCTGTTTCTTCTCGATCAGCGCGTCGATTTCGGCGGTCTTGCGGTCGAGGAAAGTGGCAATGTTGAGTTGTTCAGAGAGTGAAGGGGTCGGATGACGAAGGTCTCTTATGAAATCTTCCGGCACCCGTTTTTGCCCGCCCGCGCCATACATGTACGATTCGCCGATCTTTCTGAAAGCGTCGCTTATGGTCAGATAAAACAGGAACCTTTTATTCATCCCATCTGACGGGCGCAATACATGCAACTCAGTCGTGCCAAATCCGACGCCGTTTTCCAGCCCTTCGGCTATTGCGCCCTTACCATTCTCAAAGCATGGCGTTATCTTGGCAACGACTACATCACCATCTTTGAAATACGTGTAACCATTGCCCACGTCATCGAGTAATTTGACTTGTTCAAGGGAAAGACCGCCGTATTCACCGACCGCTTCCATCGGCACAAATGAAACCGGATCATCACCAGCAAACCCATTTAATTCTGACTTTGCAGGGTTTGTGGTAATATGGAAACGTAGCCGATCAACCTCCCACCCCTCCGGCACCTCCCCCAACCACTCCACACCGGAATCCTTATACCGTGGATACGGACGATAGTTCATCGCTTCGCCCCTTTGCCCTGCTCCTCAACCTCGTGCGCCAACTGCTCGAAATCCTCCTCATCCTCCCGTGCCGCCTCATCGGCCAAGCGCTTCCGGTTGAAGGTATCGTAGGCATCCAGGGCCAGCCGCTGAGCCACCTCCATCGAAACCCGGCCCGCGTTTTCCAGTACCTCGTGCTCATTAAAGCGGAGGAATGCATCCAATTTTTCCCGCCAGTCCCGCATGTATAGCAGTTGCCGCCGCTCGGCCTGGGTCTCGGCATAGTCCAGGTACATGGTGACGATCCGGTTGAGCTGCCTGATCTCCTCCTCGTTCAGGTAGTTCTTGGCCACGGTCACGTCGCTACGGCGCACCTTGGCCCCTTTCCAGGCGGTCAACCCCATGTTGGGCTTGGTAACGTCAGCCCGCTCGGCGATCAGTTCGGCGGCGGTCTTACCGGTGATGGCCCAGTGCAGCTTGTTCTGGACGATGCGGAAAAAGTCTTTGGTCTCCTCGCTCTGCGCGTCGTAATCCACCGCCAGCTTGTAGATGTCGCGGATCTTCTGGTAGAAACGCTTCTCCGAGGCACGGATGTCGCGAATGCGCTCCAACAGCTCGTCGAAATAATCGGCGCCGAGGGTGCGGCCTTCCTTGAGCCGCTCGTCGTCCATGGTGAAACCCTTCACCAGGTACTCCCGCAACCGCTCGGTGGCCCACTGACGGAACTGGGTGCCCCTATGGGAACGAACGCGATAGCCGACGGCAATGATCATGTCGAGGCTGTAAAAGGCCAGTTTCCTACGGACGTTACGGGTTCCTTCAGGTTGAACTGTCAAGTATTCCTTGACAGTTGCCTCCGGCGTCAGTTCGCCTTCCTGATGGATATTCTTGATGTGCAGACTGACGTTCTGCTTGGTGGTCTGGAACAGCTCTACCATCTGGGCCTGGGTAAGCCAGACGGTCCCATCTTCCAGCCTGACCTGGATACGGCTCTTGCCGTCTTCGGTCTGGTAGAGGATGATTTCGGAAGCTGCCTTCTGCTCTTTCTTTGCACCCTTCGTCATGCGGTTACCTCCGCAAGCATGCGCAGGATGTCCTGCTCGATGGCCTTGATATCCCGCTCGATCTCCTCCAGCGGCCGGGGCGGCACATAGGTGTAGAAGTGGCGGTTGAAGGGAATCTCGTACCCCACCTTGGTCTTGCTGTGGTCGATCCAGGCGTCCGGCACGTGGGGCAGCACTTCGCGCTTCAGGTACTCCTCGCAAGCCGGAATCAACTTGGGCAGGTCTTCATCCTTGATGGGAAGCTGTATTGTCTTCGGCAACGGTACGTTCTCGGTGTCGCGCAGATCGGAGTCAGGCTCTATGTTTCCCTTGGGGTCGCGGCAGATGGCGGCCTCCGGGTCACGTTCGGAAAGGGCGTTGATGATGGCCTTCCTGGCCGGCGCCGCGACCTTGAGCTTGGCCTTGTTCAACACCCGGTCCAGGGCGTCAAGGAACTCCTCACGATCCAGGTAAAGCCGATCTGCGTCCATCTTCTTCAGGGCGGCAATTATGGCGTTCTGCTCCTGGCGACCGGCCAACTCCTCCGCCTGAACCTCCTTTTTGTCTTTCCGTTTTTTCGATTCAGCCAAACCCTTGAACGCCGATTGATCCCACAAACGGGCGATCCGCACGCTATCAGCCCGGAAGTTGAGACGCAGGGGGCGCTCGACCGTGATCTTGGCATAGCCGAAGTCACAGTTTGCAAAGATCTTGCTTTGCTTGGCCGAACGGAAATCACCGTAGAGGCGTGTTATCGCGCCGATGTGATCCGGCTTGCCATCCCGGCCGTCGCCGATCTCGTTGCGCTTGTTGCCCAGGCTCTTGCGCATCTTCTGGCAGAAGCCGGCGGCGTTAACGAGCTGCACGGTGCCTCTGCGTTCCTTGCTTTTGCGGTTGGTCACAATCCAGATGTAGGTGTAGATGCCGGTGTTGTAGAAGAGCTGATCCGGTAGGGCTACGACCGCCTCCAGCCAGTCGTTCTCGATGATCCACTTGCGGATGTTGCTCTCGCCGCTGCCAGCGTCGCCGGTGAAGAGCGGCGAGCCGTTGAAGACGATGGCGATGCGCGAACCGCGTCCCCCATCCGCCGGTGGCGGCTCCATCTTGGAGATCATGTGTTGCAGGAACAGGAGCGAGCCGTCGTTGATACGCGGCAGGCCGGCGCCGAAGCGTCCATCGAAGCGGAAGGTTTCGTGCTCCTTACGCACGATCTTCTCTTCCGGTTTCCACTCGACACCGAAGGGGGGATTAGCCAGCATGTAGTGGAAGGTCTCGTTGGGGTAGCCGTCCTCGGTCTTGCCGTCGCCGAAGGTGTCGCCCAGGATGATCCGCTCCGGGCTCTCGGCCTTGATCAGCATGTCGGCGGAGCAGATGGCCCATGATTCGTCGTTGTACTCCTGGCCGAACAGCTCGATGTTGAGCCCTTCGCTATGCTCCCGCAGGTACTCTTCAGAGACTGATAGCATGCCGCCGGTGCCGCAGGCCGGGTCATAGATCTTTACCAGCAGGCCGCGCTGGTTGAAGACCTCATCGTCCGGCGTATAGAGTAGGTGGGCCATGAGCCGGATAACCTCGCGGGGGGTGAAGTGGTCGCCCGCCTCCTCATTGGCCTGTTCGTTGAACTTGCGGATCAACTCCTCGAAGATATACCCCATGTCGGTGTTCTTCACCCGCTTGGGGCTCAGGTCCATCTTGGCGAACTCCTGCATGATCGGGTAGAGGCGGTTGGTGTCGTCCAGCTTGTCGATCTGCTCCTCGAACCCGAACTTCTCGATGATCCTGCGGGCATTGGAAGAAAAGCCGTTGATGTAGCTCTTCAGGTCCGCAGCTATACTCTCGTGGGCCGCCACCATCTTCTCAAAGGTCAGGGGACTGGTGTTGTAGAACTGGTGCCCGGCCCTCTGCTTCAGGGTCTTTTCAATGGCATCTTCTTTCAACTTGCCGGTTTTGAGCTTGGTATGCTCGGCAATGACCTTGTCCTTGGTCGGTGCCAAGACGCAATCCAGGCGGCGCAACACGGTGAGCGGCAGCATGACCTTGCGATATTGAGGCGGCCGGTAGGGGCCGCGCAGAAGATTGGCTATGGTCCAGATAAAGTTGACGTGATCGTAATGCACTGCACTCATATTTCGTAACATCCTTGCGAAGAATCAATCATTTGTTTAGTTACCGCAATATACACGTCCATCTCCGCTCTGCCAACACTTTCAGCCCATCACAAAAACTGGCTTGACATTGCTTCCATATACTGCTGCCACAAAAAAGAGGGGATGCCCGTTTCCAGACATCCCCTCTATTTTTTTACGTTCTCTCCGCCCTGCCGTTAGCCTAAAGGACCTCCGGCGAGTTCCTTAACAGGTGGGCGACCATATACCGCTTCAGGCAATTCCCGCATTGGGGCAGCACACCACGGTAGGGAAGGTCCCCCGTTCTTTATTTATTCCGCCCGGGCGCTGCAACCATCGAACAGGGCAGAGAGAACGATTCTTACGTCCCTATATTACATCCGGCTAACCCAGTTTACAAGCGTTTTGTATACAGGATTCTCAGGCGTAACCGAGAAAATTCGCTAAACGTCGCACCTCTTCCATCAAAGATTCAAATCCCTGAAAGGTCAAGGACTGGGGGCCATCGGAAAGTGCCTTTTCCGGCTCCGGATGAACCTCCACCAGGACCCCGTGGGCTCCGGCCACCAATGCCGCCAGACTCATGGGGGGCACGAGGCTGCGCTTGCCGGTGGCGTGGGAGGGATCGACCATAATCGGCAGGTGGGACAACTCCTTGATCAACGGCGCCACAGCCAAATCCAGGGTATTGCGGGTTGCGGTCTCGTAGGTGCGAATGCCCCGCTCACAGAGTATGACCTGCTCGTTTCCCTCGGCCAGGATATACTCGGCCGCAGCCAGAAACTCCTCGATGGTGGCGCTCATGCCCCGTTTCAGCAATACCGGCTTGCGAATCCTGCCCACCTCGCGCAGCAGATCGAAGTTCTGCATGTTGCGCGCCCCTATCTGGAGCAGATCGGCATATTCGGCCACCAGTCCAACGTTGTCGGGGCTCATGACTTCGGTCACTATGGGCAGGCCGCTCTCTTTCCCGGCCAATGCCAACAACCTCAGCCCCTCCTCCCGCAGCCCCTGGAAGGTATGTGGCCCTGTGCGCGGCTTGAAGGCGCCGCCGCGCAGCATGTCGGCACCGGCCTTTTTGACGAAGCAGGCCGTCCTGATGATCTGCTCTTCACTTTCCACTGCGCACGGCCCGGCAACCACCACGGGACGGCACCCCTGCCCGACGCGGACTCCGGCAACGTCGACAATGGTGTCCTCGGGGTGGAAATCGCGCGAAACGAGCTTATAGGGCTTGGAAACATGGATTACCCGCTGGACACCGGCCATTTCCAGGATTTTGCTGTCATCGACATAGCCATGATTGCCCAGCACGCCAATGGCGGTCCGCTCGCTGCCCGGAATAGGCGCGGCAGTGAAGCCCATATCCTTGACAGTATCGATAATGGCGTCAATATCCGCCTGGTTAGCGTTGTGGTTCATAACGATCAGCATGTCTTATCTCCTTTGTCGGAAAACGCAGTGGCCACCTTTCATTTACTCGTGCCGCTCCGCCAGTCTTTGCAGTTTCTCCATCTGGTGGACAACCACCCGGCTGCCCTGGACCTCAATGACTCCGTCATCCTTAAGCTTGCGCAGGGTGCGTGAAATCGTCTCGCTGGCCGTGCCGAGCCTTGATGCCAGTTCGCCCTTCTTGATTCCCAGGTCGATGTAGGTGATGCCGCCGTAACTGGCTGATTTTTCTGCGGCCCTCCGGACCAGGAAAGAGGCCAGGCGAGAGGTCACGTCGGCAAAGGAGAGTTCCTCGATCTGCCGGACAAACTGGCGCAGCATCAAGGAAAGGGATACCACCAGATTGAGGGAGAAATTCGAGTTCCTGCTCATCAGATCCAGAAAGCCGGCCTTGGGAAGGTAGAGCGCCTCTCCCGCAGCCTGGGCACGGGCCTCGGCCGGATATCTGCCATCACCGAAAAAGGCTGCTTCGGCAAAGGTTTCACGAGGGTGGACAAAGTGCAGTACCTTCTCCCGTCCGTCAGGGGAAACGCGGCACAGCTTGATACTGCCCGAAACCAGCAGGTAAAAGCCTGTGGCTTCCTCTCCTTCGCTGAACAATACCTCTCCTTTAACGAACTTGCGGCGTACCGTGATGGCAGCCAGTTCAGCCAGATCGTCAACATTCAACCCGGAAAAGAGGAGAGATTTTTTGAGCAGTTCAATCATTTCCATTGATACGAAACCTGAATAACCTTTGAACCACCAAGACGCCAAGTCACAAAGAAAACAAGGCCGTCAAGGCAATAAACGACAAGACCCATTATTGGCGTGGCTGCGGCGTGAGACCGCTGTTGATTGCTTGGCGTCTTTGTGCCTTTGTGGTTGTTGCCTTCCCGAGGTCAGGTTACCCTTTCAAAAATGCCTCGATCTTCTCCGCCACCTGGGGCGCGGTGAAACCGAACTTCTCGGCCAGAACCTTGTCCGGTGCCGAAGCGCCAAAGTGGTCAATGCCGATGAACAGACCATCGCAACCGATCAGCCTGCCCCAGGATTCGCCCCGTCCCGCCTCGAAAGCCACGCGGGGGACACCTTTGAGGAGCACTTCGTCGCGATACGCTGCCGGCTGGGCCATGAACTGCTCCAGGCAGGGTATGGAGACAATGCGGGCCTTGATCCCCTGTGCAGCGAGCTTCTCCGCAGCCTCGACCGCCACGTGCACCTCGGAGCCGCTGGCCATGACAACCACGTCGGCGGTCCCTTCGGGAGAGGAGACAACATACCCCCCCTTGAGGATGTCAGCCGGGCCGGTAGTGCTATTGCGGACTATGACCGGGAGTTTCTGGCGGGTCATCACCAGTACGCTCGGGCCGTTGGTACGCTGCAGGGCCGACTGCCAGGCCACAGCGGTCTCCAGGCCGTCGGCCGGGCGGAACAACTGCAGATTCGGGATCATGCGCAGCGAGGCGACATGCTCGACGGGCTGGTGGGTGGGACCATCCTCGCCCACAAAGAAGGAGTCGTGGGTGAAGATGTAGAGCGCTTGCTGGTTCATCAGGGCCGCCAGGCGGATGGCGGGACGGCAGTAATCGGAAAAGACCAGGAAGGTGGCACCGTAGGGAATGAAGCAGCCATAGAGCGCCATGCCGTTGACGACCGCGCCCATGGCGTGTTCGCGTATTCCGAAGTGCAGGTTGCGGCCGGCAAAAGAATCGGTCTGCACCGAGGCCGCACCCTTGATATCCGAGTTGTTGGAAGGGGAAAGGTCGGCCGAACCACCGGCCAGGGCCGGAACCAGGGCCGCAACCTTCTGCAGCACCGCGCCGGAGAGGGCCCGGGTGGCTCCATCCTTGCCGGCCACGCAGGCGATCAGTTCTTCGGCCAGATTTTCCGGTAGCCGCTTCTGCCACATATCATCCCACAACTGGGCCTTTTCGGGGTTTTGCCCGCGCCAGGCGGCAAAGCCCTGCTGCCAGGCGTCATACCCCTTTTTCAATTCCGCCACACGCTTTTTACAGGTAGCTGCCACCTCTTCCGGCACCTCGAACGGACCGTACTGCCAGCCCAGGTTGGCCCTGGTCGCGGCGATCTCGTCCTTGCCCAGGGGTGAGCCGTGGGCGCCGGATGAATCCTGGCATTTGGGGCTGCCAAAGGCGATGTGGGTCTTGGCGATGATCAGCGAAGGGCGCCCGGTCTCGGCCTTGGCCGCTGCCAGGGCCGCCGTGATCTGGCCGTAGTCGTGGCCGTCGATTTTCTGCACATGCCAGCCGCTGGCGGTAAAGCGGCCAGCCACATCTTCGGACCAGGCCAGATCGGTCTTGCCTTCGATGGTGATGCTGTTGCTGTCGTAAATGTAGACCAGGTTGCCCAGCTTGAGGTGGCCGGCCAAGGCCGCGGCTTCGTAGCTGATCCCCTCCTGCAGGCAACCGTCGCCGGCCAGGGCGTAAATGGTATGGTCGACAGGGCTGAAGCTGTCGGTGTTGAAACGCTCGGCCGCCATCTTGGAGGCAATGGCCATGCCGACACCATTGGCAAAACCCTGCCCCAGAGGTCCGGTGGTCACCTCGACCCCGACCGTATGGCCGAATTCCGGGTGGCCCGGAGTTTTGCTGCCCCATTGCCGGAAATTTTTCAATTCCTCGATGGACAGACCAAAACCGAACAGGTGCAACAGCGAATAGAGTAGCATGGAACCGTGCCCGGCCGAGAGGATGAACCGGTCGCGATTGGGCCAGACCGGATCGGCTGGATTAAAGTTAAGGAAGTTGCCCCACAGGGCAAAGGCGCAATCAGCCGCCCCCATGGGAAGGCCGGGGTGGCCGGAATTAGCCTTCTCGACGGCGTCTATGGAAAGAAAACGGATGGCATCGGCGCAGAGCCGGGCCTGAGTCGCTGGAATGACTGCCTGTTGCATTGTTTTTCCTTTCAGATCCTATGTAAAGTGTGTAAAACCATGGGCTTGCGGGGCTATCTGGCTTCCATCCGACCGTACTGCCTTCACCCCCGGCGAGCTTGTTACTATACCAACAGGTGTAGCATCTATGCCACTTTTTTTCGTAATCTCGATGATTTTTTTCCGGTGGTCTACTGGGGCGGTGAAGGCGAGCTCGTAATCCTCACCACCGGACAGAACTAGGGAGTAAGGAAAGTCGGAAAGATGTTGCGAGGCAGATTGCAAGGCAGGAGAAATTGGAAGTGTGTCGGCTTGAATGGTACCGCCGACTCCGGACAGTTCGGCAATATGTTCGAAGTCGGCCATAAGTCCGTCGCTGATATCGATCATGGCGGTGACCAGCCCTGATTCAGCCAGGGCTCGCCCGGTGGCAATACGGGGAGTTGGGTCCAGCAGGCGGGAGATGAGATAACGCTCCGCATCATCCGTTTCGCCCCCCCTACCTTGACGGAAGGGGGCAATTTTCCCTTCCAGCAACGCCAACCCAAAAGCAGCATCCCCCTGCGTGCCGGTCACCCAGATCTCGTCGCCTGGCTGGGCGCCGGAACGGCGGACGACCATCTCCGGGAGCTGTTCCCCCTGGATGGTGACCGAGATGATGAGGCCACTATTCGAGCGGCAGGTGTCGCCGCCGATCAGGGCCACACCATGATCCGCGGCCAGGGAGAGAAAACCTTTGGTGAACGAGTCCAGGTATTCGAGGGAACAATCCTTGGGGATGGCCAGTGAGAGGGTCGCCCAGCGGGGGATCCCCCCCATGGCGGCGATATCGGAGATGTTCACGGCCAGCGATTTGCGCCCGAGAAGGTACGGGGCGTGCCATGAACGGCGAAAATGCACCCCCTCCAGCAGCATGTCTGTGGAGGTCAGGAGCTGCATGCCGGGAGTAACGGCGGTAACGGCGGCGTCATCACCGATGCCGGTGATGACGCCGTGGCCCATGGAGACATTGGCTGCGATGCGGGAGATCAGGCCGAATTCGCCGAGCTCGCCAAGTTTCACACCCGCGCCTCGGCAGTGCCTTTAGCCTTTGATTTAGAGACCGGGGCGGACTCTTTCTTGGCAGGCGCCTTTTTCGGTGGCTGGGGCGGATATTTTTCCAAGGCCAGCCGGAGCACCTCGTCCACCTCGTGGACCGGAACGATCTTGACCTTCTTGAGGATCTCGGCCGGGATATCTTCCAGATCCTTCTTGTTCTGGTCCGGGATGATGACCATCTTCATCCGCGAGCGGACAGCAGCCAGGATCTTCTCCTTGAGCCCGCCGATGGGGAGCACCTTGCCGCGCAGGGTGACTTCGCCCGTCATGGCCACATCCTTCCTGACCGGTATGCGGCTGATGATCGAGACCAAAGCAGTGGTCATGGCGATACCGGCCGAGGGGCCATCCTTGGGGATCGCCCCGGCCGGGACATGGACATGGATTTCATGCTGTTGAAAGAAGTCGGGGCTCAGGTGCAGTTCACCGGAATGGGCACGGATATAGGAGTGGGCCGCCTGGACCGACTCCTTCATGACATCCCCCAACTGCCCGGTCAGGGTCAGGCCCCCCTTGCCCTGCATCAGGCTGGCCTCGATATGGAGGATTTCCCCTCCTACCGGTGTCCAGGCCAAGCCATTGACTACGCCGACCTCGTTTTTGTCCAGGTCTTCCTCCCGCAGATATTTGGGGGCTCCCAGGAAAGTCTGCAGGTTTTTGGCGGTCACCTTGACAAGCCGCTTGTTTCCTTCGGCCACCTTGCGTGCCACCTTGCGGCAGACCTTGCCGATCTCCCGCTCCAGGTTGCGCAGGCCGGCCTCCCGGGTGTACTTGGCGATGATGTCGCGGATGGAGTCGTCATCAAAGCTGATGTTTTTGTCTTTGAGGCCGTTCTCCTTCTTTTGCCGCGGGACGAGATAGCGGCGGGCGATCTCCAGCTTCTCTTCCTCGGTATAACCGGAGAGATTGATCACCTCCATACGGTCACGCAAGGCCGAGGGCACCGGGTCGATCTGGTTTGCCGTGGCAATGAACATTACATTGGCAAGGCTGAAGGGAAGGTTTATGTAGTGGTCCGAAAAAGAGTGATTCTGTTCCGGGTCCAATACCTCCAGGAGTGCCGAAGAGGGGTCGCCCTTGAAGTCATAGCCGAGCTTGTCCAATTCGTCCAGCATGAAGACCGGATTATTGGTGCCGGCCTGTTTCAGGCCTTGGATGATGCGGCCCGGCAACGCGCCGATATAGGTGCGCCGATGGCCCCTGATCTCGGCCTCGTCACGGACCCCACCCAGGGAAATACGGACAAACTTGCGTCCCATTGCCCGGGCAATGGACTTGCCCAGAGAGGTCTTGCCAACACCCGGAGGCCCCACGAAGCAGAGGATCGGCCCCTTCATCTTCTTCTTCAGCTTGCGCACCGCCAGAAATTCCAGGATACGTTCCTTGATCTTGTCCAGGTAGTAATGGTCGTCATCCAGGATTTTCTGAGCCCTGATAATGTCGAGGCTATCGCGGGTGGACTTGCTCCAGGGGAGTTCAACCAACCAGTCCAGATAGGTACGGATGATGCCGGCCTCACCGGCATCGGGATGCATGTTTTCCAGGCGGCTCAGTTGCTTCAGAGCCTCTTTTTCCGCATTTTCCGGCATCTTGGCGGTTTCTATGGCCTTGCGGATCTCGACGAGATCTTCTTTCCCCTCGCCATCGCCCAGCTCCTGCTGTATCGCCCGCAACTGCTCACGCAGGTAGTATTCCCGCTGGTTCTTGCCCATCTCTTCACGGGCGGCGCTCTGGATCTTGGCCTGGACACTGAGCAGTTCAACTTCGCGGTTCAGGATCTCGTTGATCTTGGTGAGCCGCGAAACCGGGTCATTCATCTCCAGCAACTGCTGGGCATCCGGCACCTTGAGCCCCAGGTTGCTGGCGATGAGGTCAGCCATGCTGCCGGGATCCTGGATGTTTTCCAGTATGACCATCACTTCCGGAGAGATCTGTTTGCCCAGCTCTATCACCTTGGTCAACTGCTCCCGCACAGTGCGAATCAGCGCCTCGGTCTCCAGCGAGATATCCACCAGGGGCACGTCCACCATCCGCTCGACGCGCACCGTGTAGAAGGGTTTTTCCGAGGTATATTCCGCAATGCGCGCCTTGGTCAGCCCCTGAACCAGGATCTTTACCCGGCCGTCGGGCAACTTGAGCATGCGCATGATCATGGCCACGGTGCCGACCGTGTAAATCTTGTCCGGCGCTGGATCTTCCTCGCTGATCTCGTGCTGGGTCGCCAGCAGGATCATGCGGTCCCCGGCCAGGGCGCTGTCAACCGCCTTCACGGACATTTCCCGGCCAACAAAAAGAGGAATGATCATAAACGGGTAAACCACCACGTCCCTGACCGGCAGAAGCGGCATTTCCTCAGGAATTTTCAGTTCTTCGGTTTCCTGTTTCTCTGTATCTTTTTCAAGGTCACTCAATCGTAATCTCCTTTATAGGTACCTGCAATTCACCGGTTTTGGGGCACACCACCCGCAGCACACCTCTTCGGTATTCAGCCGTGATGGAGCAGGGATCTACGTTGCCGGGAATATGCACGGCATGGTGAAAACGCCCGAAATGGCGCTCCATGCATATCAGACCGCCATCGGTTGCCTCCCGCGGCTTGTACGCATCCAGCATGAGCATGAGGCCGCACACCTTCAGGCTGATATCTTCCAGCTTGAAGCCGGGCAGGTCGAACTCCAGGATAACCCCCTCGCCGGTCTCGTAAATGTCCAACAAAGGACGGTTAGCAGCCTCATCAAGTCCATCCCGCATCTCAAGTATATGCAGGAGGCTTCTGATTTCACCAATCTGCTGGTTGAACATCTCGTAATGATACGGTTTCCTGCCTGGAGAACGTGGCATATCGGTCATCCGTGTAACGAAGTTGATTTAAAAAAACTTCACAGGGTTATGAAAGATGTAACCATTCCTTGCGTTGTTGTCAAGGTTGACAGTGTCAGTAAACGGATAATGCTAAAAAACAATTGACACGAAAGCCGGTTTGAAGGATATTTTCAGGTCTTTTTGCGCATATGTGACGACGCATCCATATTTGGTAATCGATGCCTTTGGTGATCACCCCCATAAGCGGTTTATCCGGCAGCTTTCAGGGGGAAACATCGATTACCGCAAACCTGGCTGCTCCAGAATCAAATGCAAGCTTCATCATCTACGAAGCTTCCGGTTGGAAACCTTAAGTAAGAGTTTTTTGTCAACCATCTTTACCAGATGAGGAGATTGAATATGGAGCGCTGGTCAATTAACGATTCCGCAAAGATTTACAACCTCGACAACTGGGGTGCCGACCTTTTTTCCATCAACAAAAAAGGCAACATCTGCGTCCATCCATCGTCCAACTCCAAGCATTCCATCGACCTGCGGGCACTGGTTGACGACCTGATCAAGCGCAAAATAAAGCCCCCCATACTGCTTCGCTTCATGGATGTCCTTCAGGGGCGCATTGCCAGCATCAACCGGGTTTTCAGAAGCGCCATCCAGGAAAACGACTACCCCGCCAAATATCAGACATTTTTCCCCATTAAGGTCAATCAGCAGCGCCAGGTCGTCGAGGCTATCGCCAACTACGGCAAGCGCTACAACATCGGCCTGGAAGTTGGCTCAAAACCGGAGCTGGTTGCCGGCATATCCATCTCCACCGGCAATGGCCTGCCGATCATCTGCAACGGCTACAAGGATGCCGAATACATCGAAACGGTTCTCTACGCCACCAAGATCGGCTACGACATCACACTGGTGGTGGAAAAACTGTTCGAACTGGAAAAGATCGTAGATCTCGTCAAAAAGACCGGCATCCAACCCAAACTGGGAATCCGTGTCAAACTCTCCTCCAAGGGAACCGGCAAATGGGCCACCTCCGGGGGCGAAGATGCCAAATTCGGACTGCGGATGTCAGAAATCATTGCCGCCATCCAGATACTGGAAGCAAACGGCATGATCGACACGGTTAAACTCCTGCACTTCCACATTGGCAGCCAGATCACCAAGATCGACAAGATAAAGACCGCCCTGATCGAGGGAACCCGCATCTACACCGAGATGAAAAAACTCGGGCTCGGCATAGAATACCTGGATATCGGCGGCGGCCTGGGTGTCGATTACGACGGCTCCAAATCCAGTTATTTCTCCAGCGTCAACTACACCCTGGAGGAGTACGCCAACGACGTCATCTACCAGGTCAAGAATATTTGCGACGAGGCCGGCGTGGTCTGCCCCAATATAATCTCCGAGTCGGGCCGGGCAACGGTTGCCCATTACTCGGTTCTGGTCACCAACGTCCTGAACACCAACACCCAACACATGATGCCGGATTTCGAGGAGATCCTGGCCCAATCCGAAATCACCGCGCCCACGGTCAAAAAATTGATGGACATCTACAAAAGCATCGACCGCTACTCCCTGCGCGAGGATTACCACGATACGCTGCAACTCATCAACGAGGCGGTCAGCCTGTTCAATCTGGGATATTTGACCCTCAATGACCGGGCCATCGCCGAATGGATCTATTCCAAAATCATTAAAAAGATCAACAGCATCGTCGAAAAAATCAAGCCAATACCAGAGGAACTCCAGAATTTTCAGTTGGCCTTGCGCCAAACCTACTTCGCCAACTTTTCCCTGTTCCAGTCCATCCCCGACTCCTGGGCCATCGACCAGATCTTCCCGATCATGCCGCTCCAGCGCCTCAATCAAAAACCGGACGTAATGGCATCCATCGCAGACATCACCTGCGATTCCGACGGCGAGATCACCAGCTTTGTCGGCGAAAACGGCCGGACCAAATTCCTCCCCCTCCACCGCATCCGCAAGGAAGAGGATTACTACATCGGTTTCTTCCTGATCGGCGCCTACCAGGAAATCCTCGGCGACATGCACAACCTGTTCGGCGACACCAACGCCGTTCATATCACCTTCAACAAGAAGACCGGCTACATGATCGACACGGTCATAAACGGCGACGTCACTTGGGAAAGCCTGAAATACGTCCAGTACAAAGGACCGGAGATCCTGAAGCACGTCAGGGACAACCTGGAGAAAAACGTCGCCTTGCGGAAGATTTCCATCGAAGAGAGCAGCCACTTCATCGAACTCCTGGACCGGACATTGTTGGGATACACCTATCTGGGGGAATAGCCCGTTTCGTGTAAATGTTGTGTTACGGATATTGCGCGATTGAGCGAATGCCCGTATCATTTATCAGTTGCATTACCTCATTGAATTCAGGAAGGTATGTGTTATGAGCAAAGTCCTCATCATCGGCGCCGGCGGCGTCGGCCAGGTCGTAACCCACAAATGCGCCCAGCGCCGGGACATCTTCAGCGAGATCACACTGGCCTCGCGCACCGAGTCCAAGTGTGAAGCCATTGCAGCCCAGATTCCGTCGCCGGTCAAGACCGCCCAAGTAAATGCCGACAACGTGCCTGAACTGGCAGCCCTGATCAAGGCAGAACGGCCCGACCTCGTCATCAACGTGGCCCTCCCCTACCAGGACCTGCACATCATGGATGCCTGCCTGAAAACTGGGGTCGATTACCTGGACACCGCCAATTACGAGCCCCTGGATACGGCCAGATTCGAGTACTCCTGGCAGTGGGCCTACCAGGAGCGCTTCAAGGATGCCGGCCTCATGGCCCTGCTCGGCTCAGGCTTCGATCCGGGCGTCACCAATGTCTACACTGCCCTGGCCGCCAGGAAATACCTGGACGAGGTGCAGGAGATCGACATCATTGACGCCAATGCCGGTTCACACGGCCAGCCCTTTGCCACCAACTTCAACCCGGAGATCAACATCCGCGAGGTAACCGCCACCTGCCGCCACTGGGAGAATGGCCAGTGGGTAGAGAGCGGTGCCCTGGCCACCAAGCGCTCCTTCGATTTTCCCGAAGGAATCGGGCCGATGAACGTCTTCCGCATGTACCACGAAGAGATGGAGTCCATTGTCAAGCACATCCCGACCATCAAAAAGGCCCAGTTCTGGATGACCTTTTCCGACAATTATCTCAAACATTTGGAAGTGTTGCAGAACGTGGGGATGACCCGCATCGACGAGGTGGAGTACAACGGCCAGAAGATCGTGCCGTTGCAGTTCCTGAAGGCGGTGCTGCCCGACCCCGGCTCCCTGGGGCCCCTCACCAAGGGCAAGACCTGCATCGGCGTTATTGCCCGCGGCCTCAAGGATGGCCAGCGCAAACAGGTTTACATCTACAATATCTGCGACCACGAGGCCTGCTTCAAGGAAGTCGGCTCCCAGGCCATCAGTTACACCACCGGCGTGCCGGCCGTGGTGGGCGCCATCATGATGCTGACGAGCAAGTGGCACGCACCAGGTGTCTGGAACATGGAACAGTTCGATCCGGAACCGTTCCTGGAGGTACTCGGACCAATGGGTCTGCCGACCGTGGTTATAGATGGCGGCGAGTGGCCCGAGCTGTAAACAGTGACCGGAATCGACATCGATAAAATCCTTTCCCTGGCCCCCTCACCGGCCTATGTGGTGGACCTGGGCCGACTTCGCCACAACCTGGCAATCCTGGATGACGTGCAGAAACGGAGCGGGGCTAAAATCCTGCTGGCGCTGAAGGCCTTTTCCATGTGGAGCGTCTTCCCCCTGATCCGTGAAACGCTCCACGGCGTCTGCGCCAGCTCGCCATGGGAGGCGCGGCTCGGCTACGAGGAATTCGGCCGCGAGGTGCACAGTTTTGCCGCCGCCTTCAAGGAAAGCGATGTCGCAGAGCTGCTGCAGGTGTCCAACCACCTCGTGTTCAACTCCTTCAACCAGCTGGAACGGTTCCGGCCGCTGTGGGAAAAGGAGCAGGGACGTGTATCCATCGGTCTGCGGGTCAATCCGGAGCATTCCGAAGGGCACACCGCCATCTACGACCCCTGCGCACCAAAGTCCCGGCTTGGGATTCCACGCAGGGAGTTTGAGGGGCGATCCCTGAGCGGAGTCGATGGGCTGCACTTTCACACGCTCTGCGAGCAGTTGTTCGAGCCGCTGGAACGGACGGCAAAGGTCTTTGAGGAAAAATTCGGCGAATTCCTGCCAGGGATGAAGTGGCTGAACCTGGGGGGCGGGCACCACATCACCCGCGAGGGGTATGATATTGACGCCCTGGTGGAACTGGTGCGCTATTTCAAGGGAAAGTACGGACTGGAGGTCTACCTGGAGCCGGGCGAGGCCATTGCCATCGGTACCGGGGTTCTGGTGGGTGAAGTGTTGGATATCGTCCATAACGAGATGGATATCGCCATCCTGGACCTGTCGGCGACCTGCCACATGCCCGATATCCTGGAGATGCCCTACCGGCCAGGAATCAAGGGGGGCTTCGATCCCGGCGAAAAAGCCCACACCTATCGCCTGGCCGGTCCCTCGTGCCTGGCCGGCGACGTGATCGGCGACTGGTCCTTTGATGCCCCCCTTAAGACCGGTGACCGACTGGCCTTCCTGGACATGGCCCACTATACCATGGTCAAGAACACGACCTTCAACGGCATTCAATTGCCCCACATCTGCACCTTCGAGCCGGATACCGGAACGCTGGACATCAAGCGCAGCTTCGGTTACCCTGATTTCAAAAGCAGGCTTTCATAAGGGTAGCCCTTGCGCCAACCCGATTAATCAACAAGCAATCACAAGGGGTTACCCCCATAAAGGAAAAGGCATGGAACTGAAAACCAAAATCTGGATGACCGGCGCATTGGAATGGGTAGCCTTGTTAAATGGCGAAGAGGTTTTCCTCGGCAAACGCGAGGTTCCGATTCCGCTTGATGAAGGGGATGCCTGGGTCAACGATCTGGGTGACATGTTCAAGATAATCGATGCGGAGATCATTCAGGTCGGCAAGACAGAACCACCCAAGAAATACTGGTAGGGCATTAACTCCATAAATTTGCCGCTCGTAAAGTCGCCACTATACCCATTCAACTCTGTCGCGTCCGGCATTTTTGGCTTTGTAGAGCCCTTCGTCGGCCCGTTTCAGCAAGTCGTCCAAGCAGTGGTCCTCAGCAATTAAACATGATATTCCCAGGCTGATGCTAACCGTTATCCCGTCGCCGTTTATGCTGATCGGCTCAGAACAGACCGCCATCCTGATCCGTTCCGCGGCCAAGCGGGTTTGTTCGAACGAGGTATCGGGCAACAGCACCACAAACTCTTCTCCGCCATAACGCCCGATGATATCGTATGGCCTGACGCTCCGCTGCAGGCGCTGGGCCACCTCGCGCAGCACCTGGTCTCCGGCCTGGTGCCCGAACGTATCGTTTACCCTTTTAAAATGATCGATGTCCAGCATGACGCAGCACAGTTGCGCTGGCTGACTGTTCCTCTCTCCGCTCCGGATGGCCCGCGCAAATTCTTCCTCGCCACGGGTCATGACCCTACGCCTGTTGGCAATTCCGGTCAGCACGTCGGTAACCGCCAGCATCTCCAATTCTGCCTGAGCCTGCTTGAGTTGATTGACGCCCTTCCTGATGAGGATGTAGGAGAAGCCGAATACCGCCACCAGGATCAGCACCAGGACCGCCGTGAGGATCAGCAGGCCGGTTCTGATCTGGGCCCGATACTTCGTAACATTCACATAAGTCTCGAAGCTCCCCAGCACCTTGCCGGCACTATCCTTGATGGGAATGTACGTTTCCACCACATCAACATCCAAAAGTTTTTCCTCGGACAGGTCATGGGTCTGCCCCTTGGTTTCCAACTCCGTATCGGCCTTGCCTGCCAAGGCTTTGCTTAATCTCTTGTTGTTCGCATCGACCAAGCCGATGAGCGCCTTCTCGGTGCTGTAGATTATCCGGCGATTGTTATCGTAGATCTTGATCTTGATAATGTTGAAGGGGTGAAGGAAACTGCGCATGTTACGGTCCAGGACAGGCAACTCCTTGCCGTCGATGGCCAGTTGCATGCCCTGACCGGGGACATTCCGAAACAGAAATGATTTCTGCTGATCCAGCAGCAGGTGGCACAGCTGGACCGAGTTGTCTTCGGCGGTGGAAATCACGAAACCTGAAAACACCTGATAGAAGCTGAACACCTTCAACGTGACAATAACAATGACCGATACTATCGCTGTCTTAAGGAAAAGCCGGAGCAGCCCTTCAGGGTTCTTCTGCCGTTCCGGACGCGTCGAATCGAGATTCATCCTTTGTCACCTGCTTTCAGTTATTAACCAGACCCTTTGGATAGATACAAGCCGCCCGCTGCCCCAGAAAAATTTTGAATAAAGTATACATGCATTTCCCGCTTGTGCTATTTAGTGACCATCATAAGCTGTGGGTTTGAAGTCAATGGGCTCCCCTTACAGAAATCTGAATTCGCAACTATCGTTACCCACAGGTGAACCGGCAGGCCATGCAGACCTTATCCCTAATCATAGAAGTTGCCGTACCGCTGCCGCTGGACAGAACCTTTCATTACCTGGTAGATACCGGCATGAGCCAGGAGATCGCACCTGGCAAACGGGTATTCGTCCCCTTTGGCGGGCGCAAACTGACGGCCTACATCCTGGACATATTCGAAAGACCTGATGCCTCAGGCCTGAAAAAAGTCATCGAAGTTCTCGATGATGAACCGCTCTGGACCGGCAATGAGTTGGAATTTTTCCGATGGGTCGCCTCCTATTACCTGCATCCCCTTGGTGAAGTGCTTAAAACCGCACTCCCCACCGGCATCAACCTGCAAAGCGCGAACAAGGGCGGAAATGGTGCCCAGGTAGTTTCCGGTGGCAGGAAAGTACGGCACGAATCCTTCTATCAGCCCAAAGAATCGGCTTCCTTGAGTATCGCCCTGGGGAAAAAGGCCGCCGAGATTTTTGAAACTATCAGGGAGGGAGGCGAGCTGCCTGCCGCGGAACTGCGCCGGCGTTTTGGCCCGTGTTCGCAGCAGCTTAACCGACTCTTGGAACTGGGACTCGTTACCAGGGAAGAGCGCGAGGTTTACCGCAATCCATTCAGCGAAGATCCATCGGAGCAGGATGCGCGCAAGGAGCTAAACCCGCACCAGGCATCGGCCCTGGAGCGGATTTGCACCTCTTTGGACAAGCCGCTGTTTGCACCATTCCTGCTGCATGGCGTAACCGGCAGCGGCAAGACCGAGGTCTACCTCCAGGCCATAGCACATGCCATTAACCAAGGCAAAAACGCACTTGTGCTGGTGCCGGAAATATCGTTAACACCCCAACTGGTTCGGCGTTTCCGTGCCCGTTTTGGCGAAAGTATCGCCATCCTCCACAGCGCCCTGTCCGATGGCGAGCGCTATGACGAATGGCGCCGAATCCGGCGCGGCCTGGTTCGCATCGTCATCGGGGCGCGTTCGGCCGTCTTTGCACCGCTCGAAAAGATCGGTATCATCGTGGTGGACGAAGAACACGAGGCGTCTTTCAAGCAGGCCGACGGCCTGCGTTACAACGCCAGGGACCTGGCGCTGGTGAGGGGAAGAATGGAACGGGCCGCCGTGATCCTCGGCTCGGCCACGCCGCTTGTCACCAGCCTCTATGCCGTAGAGCAAGGAAAACTGGGGCTTCTCTCCCTTCCGGAGCGGGCCCGCGGCATCCCCATGCCTACAGTCGAAGTGGTGCCCATGCAGGGGGTGAAAGAGACCATTTCAGCGCCCTTGCAAAAGGCCCTGGACGAAACCCTGGCAACACAGGGCCAAGCAATCATCTTCCTCAACCGGCGCGGCTTCTCCACCTATCTGCTGTGCAGCGAATGCGGCCAGCCGCTCACCTGCCCCAACTGCTCGGTCACCCTCACCTTTCACAGGAGCCGCGGCCAAAGCATCTGCCACTACTGCGATTACGCCGTGCCAGCCCCCGGCACATGTCCCTCCTGCAACGCCTTGGAACTGAAGGAGTTGGGGGCCGGCACGGAAAAGATCGAACACGATCTGCGCCAGAGCCTCCCCCAAGCGCGCATCCTGAGGATGGACAGCGATACCACCTCCGGCAAGGGAAGCCATAATCGCATCCTCTCGCGCATGGCGGACGGAACCGCGGATATCCTCATAGGCACCCAGATGATTACCAAAGGCCATGACTTTCCCGGCGTCACCCTGGTGGGGGTGATCAGCGCCGAAGCAAGCCTCAATCTGCCGGATTTCAGAGGCGCCGAACGCACCTTCCAGGTATTATCCCAGGTTATCGGCAGGGCCGGTCGCGGGGATTTGCCCGGCAAAGTGCTACTCCAGGCGCTGAATCCATCGCACTATGCGGTACAGTGCGCCATTGCGCACGATTTTCAGGAATTCTACCGGCAGGAACTGGAATTCCGCCGCGAAGCCGGCTACCCACCATTTGCCTTTCTGGCCGGCCTGGGCTTTTCAGGCACCACTGAACAGGGCGTCGAAGAGCGGGCCGAGTCATCCGCTCGCCTGCTGCTGCAACTCAAACGCGAACTCAAAGTGCGGGTGGAGGTGCTTGGGCCTGCCCCTGCCCCCCTCTACCGTCTCCGTGGCCGCTTTCGCCGCCAGATCCTCCTCAAATCACCTTCCCGAGGCGACCTGCGCCGCCTGCTCGCGGCCTGGATCTCCAAACGGGACAAAGTTGCCACTGTCCGTGAAACCATCGATATCGATCCGGTCGACATGATGTGACCCGGCAAACGGTTACCCGGAAACCCTTAACCCTGTTCAGCCACCTTGCCGGACAGCCTGCAGGAAAATCTCCACCGTGACAAGATCACTGACCAGGTGCATGCCGAGCTTCTCGAAGAAACGTCCCGATCCGTAGATGACGCCCCACAAGGTACGATCGAAATCGCAGGCCGCCCGCGCCTTCAGCACCCCATGTTCCATGACCGCAACCTCGGTCGCAAGATTCAGTGGCCTCTGTTGGCCTTTCAGCTCCAGTACCCCCTTGAGCAGATAGTTGGGAGATCCGGGCGTGGCTCCGGGGAGCGGCTCCGCGGCACCAAGGCTGTATGTGGCGGTCGGATAACGTGCCACGTCGAAAAAATCATCCGACTTCAGGTGCCTTATCAGCATGCTGTTGTATGCTTCATCCTCAAGATCAAGGTTGACTATCGAGTTCATGTCGAGCACGAATTCACCGGACAAAGGCAAACCGTTCTCCATGCTGATACTCCCCCTTGACACTGCAATGGTGCCGTGATGGCCCTTGGCTATGTTGCGACCGCTCCACTCCAGCCGGCTGGCAGCAGCATCGATGGCATAACGGCCGTCGGCTATGACCAGGGCCTCCTCTTTCTGCCCACTGCCGGATGATTCGAGCCGGAAACCGTTACCCGACCATGCCTCCAGCCCTCCGGCCAGTTCATGAACATCGCGGTATCCGGCCCGGTTCAGCTTTTCGACCGCCACCTCGGCCCCATGGGAGCGATCGCTAGATCCGTATACCACCAGCCTGGAATCGCGCTTTTCCACCAGTTCGGCCATCCTGTCGAGAAATACCATTTCATAGACACAGGCATTGAGCGCTCCAGGGATATGTCCCTGGTCGTAATACTCGGGCGGCAGCGTGTCGATAATGGTCACGGCCTTGCCACCCTTCAACATTTCGTCTAATTCAACCGCGGTGACAGTTGCATTCATTTCCCCATCCCCTTCCCACATTCACGCAAAGAACTTAATTGTCAGAGTGTTTATATAGAGTATACTTTTTATTCATTATAAGCTGAAACACCACCACCAAAAAGACTATTTTTGTCTTCAACACACATTCTATTTCCGCTTTGCTGGATTATTAATATTATGCTATACATCCATCCTACATTGTGCCACGTTTTCATTCAGTTCTGTCGGGAGCAAGCATGATCAACTTCATCGGCGTGCACAAATGGTTCAAAAAGCTGCACGTTCTCAACGACATCAATCTGCACGTCACCCAGGGCGAGGTCCTGGTGGTCTGCGGGCCGTCCGGATCGGGCAAATCGACCCTGATCCGCACCATCAACCAGTTGGAACCGATTGACGACGGCAGGCTGGTCGTTGACGGCATGGACCTGTCCGACAAAAAGACCGACATCAACAAATTGCGGGCAGAAGTCGGCTTCGTTTTCCAGCAGTTCAACCTCTATCCGCACCTCTCCGTATTGAAAAACATCACCTTGGCCCCCATCAAGATCCGCAGGACCTCAAAGAAAGAGGCCGAAGAACAGGCCATGACCCTGTTGGAACGAGTCGGACTTACCGACAAGCGCGACGCCTTCCCATCACAACTCTCCGGCGGTCAGCAGCAGCGCGTGGCCATTGCCCGCGCCCTGGCCATGAACCCCAGGATCATGCTCTTTGACGAACCCACCTCAGCCCTTGATCCGGAAATGATCGGCGAGGTGCTCTCGGTCATGCAGGATCTGGCCAAAAGCGGCATGACCATGGTTGTGGTGACCCACGAGATGGGGTTTGCCCGCGAGGTGGCCCACCGGGTAGTATTCATGGATGCCGGCACGGTTTTGGAGGAGGCCGCGCCTGAGGTGTTTTTCAAAAACCCTCAACATGATCGTGCCAGACAGTTCCTCAAGCAACTGCTGTCACCGATGCATTGACCGTCAGGACGAAGCAGATCCTTGCTGTACCGAGTTTATCCGAAAAAAAACAAAGGAGGATGCACTATGAAGAAACTGGGAACGCTGTTCATGATGATGGTTCTGGCTGCCATTTCAGCAAAGGCCGCACTGGCCGCGCCACCGGCCGACACGCTGGCGGCGGTCAAGCAGAAGGGTGTGCTGGTGGCAGGCGTGAAGGACTCCCTGCCCCCCTTTGGATACATTGACGAGAAGACCCGCACCATTGTCGGGTACGACATCGACTTTGTCCGGGCCATCGCCAAGAAGCTGGGCGTGAAGGTCGAACTCAAGCCGGTTACATCCGCCAGCCGCATGCCGCAACTCCAGGAAGGCAACATCGACATCATTGCCGCAACCATGACCAAGAATGCCGAACGGGCCAAGGTCATCGACTTCAGCGACACCTATTTCGTGACCGGCCAGAAGTTCATCACCCGCAAGGGCGCAGTCCACAGCCTGAAGGACCTGGAAGGCAAACGGATCGGCACCGCCAAGGGCTCCACGTCGGAGCAGAACGTGAAGAAGGCCATCCCCTCTGCCACGGTACTTTCCTTCGACGACTATCCCCAGGCCCTGCTGGCCCTGGAACAGGGCAAGGTCCAGGCCGTAACCACCGACGAATCGATTCTCATCGGTATCCTGGACAAGGCACCGGACAAGAGCAAATTTGAAATCCCGAGTATCCGCATCTCCGACGAGCCCTATGGTCTCGGCATGCGCAAGGGTGACAAGAACCTCGTTGATTTCGTCAACAAGACCCTTCTGGAGATGGAAAAGTCCGGCGAAGCCGCCAGAATATTCAACAAGTGGTTCGGCAAATACCATCTGCAACGGACCTTCAAGATCACGGCCGGCATATAAGGCCCGTGAAACGCAATGGGTGAGGGGTGGCAATGTGCCCTCCTCACCCACTGCACCACACTCGTAATTCTAAACGAGGGTTAGACGTGCTCAGTTACCATTTCGACTGGTCCATAATCCTGTCGGGCAAATACTTCGACTGGCTGGTGTCCGGGGTCAAGGTCACCCTGCAGCTTTCTGCCGCGGGCATTGTCCTCTCCTTCCTGCTGGGGCTGATCGTGGCCATCATGCGCATGAGCGCCTTCAAGCCCTTCCGCTGGCTGGCATGCATCTTCCTGGAGTTCACCCGCAACACGCCGCTCCTGGTGCAGATCTTCTTCTGGTATTTCGGTTCCTACAAGCTGCTTCCCGAAGCAGTAAACGACTGGCTCTTGACGCAGAACTTCGAATTTGCCGCCGGACTGATCGCCCTGACCATCTACACTTCAGCCTTTATCGCCGAGGACATCCGGTCCGGAGTGCTCTCCATACCAAAAGAGCAGATGGAGGCGGCCCGCAGTGCCGGGTTCTCGTATCTGCGCTCCATGCAGTACATCATCCTGCCCCAGGCGATCCGCATCACGGTGCCGCCGCTGGTCAACCAGTTTCTGAACCTGGCCAAGAACTCATCCCTGACCATGACCATCGGCGTCATGGAACTGACCTATCAGGCACGACAGGTGGAAAGCTACACCTTCAAGGGCTTCGAGGCATTCACCGCGGCCACCCTGGTATACCTGGCACTCTCGTTCATCATCACCTTCCTGATGCACCAGTACAACGAGCGGATCCTCAAGATCCACATGGCGGCCTGAGATGAGCATCCTTTCCAACTTCCAGGTCATTGCGGACAATTTCACCTACTTCATGATCGGCCGCTACCCCCACGGCCCCCTGGGAGGGGTCGGCCTGACCATCTACCTGGCAGTGACCTCCTGCATCCTCTCGTTTTTCGGGGGTCTGCTGCTGGGCCTGCTGAGCGTCTCCAGACACCGGTGGATCAGCCTGCCGAGCATGGCATTCATAAACATCATTCGCGGCATGCCGCTGCTGATGGTGATCTTCTGGATGTACTTCCTGCTGCCGGCCATCTTCGGCACATTCCCCGAGGTCCGAACCGTCATCATGGCCCTGACCTTTTTTACCTCGGCCTACATGTCGCAGATCGTCCGGGCCGGCATCGAAGGCATTCCCAAGGGGCAGATGGAGGCAGCCATCTCAACCGGACTCAAACGCTGGCAGGCCATGCTCTACATCATCCTGCCCCAGGGACTGCGCAACATGATCCCTTCCTTTGTCAACCAGTTCGTGTCGCTGATCAAGGACACCTCCCTGGCCTTTATCGTGGGGGTATCCGAACTGACCCATGTCGGCACCCAGATCAACAACCGCACCATGGCCTATCCCACGGAAATCTTCATCTTCATTGCCGTTGTCTACTTTATCCTCTGTTTCGCCTTCACATCCCTCTCCCGCTGGCTGGAAGGACGTCTGGCCTGGCGCAAGGCAATTTGATAAAATACCGCTGTTACGTTTTTATAGCCTGTTTGTTTTGGGGGGAGAAAGATTGGTGGGGGGATCAGGCCTTGCCATCCAGCAGCTTCCGCACGACCCGGAGAAATTCCTCTGGAACGAGGGGCTTGGAGACAAAAGGACAATTTTCGGGGATGCCGGTACGGTCCAGGACATCAAAGGTATAGCCGCTGGTAAACAGCACCCGCAACCGCGGATTTAACTTGATCAGAGCTTCATATAGCTGCTTGCCGTTCATGTGCGGCATGATGACATCGATGATTGCCAGATCGAAGTTGCCGCCCTGGCCGTGGAAAAGCTCGATGGCATCTGCACCGCTCCGGGATGTGACCACATGATAACCACACTCTTCCAGCATTGCCTCGTTGGCCAGCAGCACCTGTTCATCGTCCTCCACCAGCAAGATGGTCTCGCCCCCATGACTGCCGTTCACGCTGGGTTGGGTACCCGCATCAGGCACTTTTTCGGCAAGCGGGAGATAGATCATGAAACGGCTGCCACCGCCAACCTCGCTCTTCACGGCAATCCAGCCATTGTGCTGCCTGATGATGCCGTAGGCCATGGAAAGCCCTAAGCCAGTGCCCTTACCCACATCCTTGGTGGTGAAAAAGGGTTCGAAGATCCGTTCCTGTTCCTGCGAGGCCATGCCTATCCCGGTATCGGCCAAAGTCAAAACTGCGTGCCAGCCCGCAACCGCTCCCCCATCATCAAGCAGTTGCCTGTCCAGATAGGTCCGGCCGGTTGATATTGTAAGGCTGCCCCCCTTGGGCATGGCATCGCGGGCGTTGCTAACGATATTCATTACTACCTGTTCGATCTGTCCCCGGTCCGCCATGATGATCAACTCACCCTCAGACAGGTCCGTAATCAGCTCCACATCCTCGCCGATTATCCGCTCCAGAAAACTGTGCATCTGAATGATCAGTTCATTGAGGCTGAATGGACGGGGAGCTATCTGCTGTTTTCTGCTGAAGGCCAGCAGACTGCTGGTAAGCTTGGCAGCCCTTTGGGCCGAGTTCAGTACCTGGTCTATCAGAGTCAAGGCCCGCTCCCGGTCGCCCAGCTTGCTGCGCAGCATCTCGGTACAGGTCATGATGACAGTGAGAATGTTGTTGAAGTCGTGGGCAACGCCGCCCGCCAATGTCCCGATGGATTCCATCTTCTGGGAATGCCGCAACTGGGACTCCAGGTTACGGTGCTTCGTCATGTCGAGCCCAAGGCTGGCAACGCCAGCCACAACACCATTGACATCAAACAGCAGCGTATTGTCCCATACAATCAGGCAATCGGTGCCGGCACGGGTAATTATGGTGTTCTCGTTATGATAGGGCAGATCGCCGCTGTTTATCCCATCCCGAAACATGACCAGCAACCGTTCTCTTATGTCTGGTGCAATGAATATCTCGAACCAGCTCTTACCCAATATTTCCTCGCGCGTCCAACCGGTCAATTCCAAAAGGAAATCGTTGCAAAAGGTAATTTCCCCATTGGTATCAAGCATGACGGCGATCATATGGACCCGCTCCATGAGCTCCCTGAAGCGGCGTTCAGATTCGCGAAGCGTTTCATTGACAACATTCAGCCGGGTTACATAGCGTTGGATGAATGTGAACAGTATGACCGCGGTTACCAGAATGAAGCCCCAGCCCTTGACAATAGCAATCCTTGCCATGAGTTGCGAATCTTTCACCATGAATTCCAACAGAGTGTCGGAAAACAGTATCCACAAGCCGCCGGCAAGGGCATAAATGACCACAATTTTGCCGGGTATCATACGTGGATAGTGATTTTCATCTCTGACTGGAGGCATATAAACCTATTTTCAAATCAGGGTATTATCAAACCAAGCTGGCACGCTTCCAACTGCAAACGCCGATGAGGAACTGCCGGTTTCCAATGCTGAAAAGAGAGATTTTATATCCCGGCAGTTCGGCACATTGCGACAACCTAGTGATCTTTATATACAAAACCATAGAATATGCAACCAAAGGTTTTAATCAGTGAAAATTAGCAGAGACAACAGTCGTTGTTTCACTTCTTGCGTCAAATCTGGTAACGTTGCATGAATTTCGGTAAAATTAACTGTATTTGCCAAGAAATCCTTGGCCTGCTTGCGGAGTCATGATGCATCGTGGTGGTATCTATGAAGAGGAGATAGCCGGCAAAGCCTATGACGCCAGAATCCTGGCTCGCTTCTCCCGGTATGTTAAGCCGTATCGAGTCGCCATTGTTGGCGTGCTGTTTCTCATGCCGGTGGTGGCTGCCTGCCGACTGGCACAACCCTGGATCATCAAGCTGGCCATAGACGGGCACATAACCACCGGCAAACTGGCCGGGCTGGAGAGCATTGCGCTACTCTTCCTGCTGGTGCTGCTCTCCGAATCGCTCTTCTCATACCTTGTGATATATCTGCTCCAGTCGGTCGGCCAACGGGTCATGTCCGATATACGGGCAGAACTCTACTCCCATGTCATCCATCTGCCGGTTGCCTGGTTCGACCGAACTCCGGTCGGCAGCGTGGTCACCCGCTTGACCAGCGATGTCGAGGTGCTGGGCGAGATGTTTGCTTCCGGCATCATAACAATCGTGGGCGACATATTACTGCTGATCGGCATTGTCTCGGTCATGCTCTGGATGAACCCGAAACTGTCGCTGGTGACCTTTTCGGTGCTCCCCGTGCTACTCTATGTGGCCTGGGCCTTCCGCCGCAGGATGCGCCAATCGTTCCGCGAGGTGCGGGCACGCCTGGGCCGGCTCAACTCATTTCTGGCGGAATGCATCGGCGGCATGGCCATCGTCCAGGCCTTCAACCGCCAGAGAGATGAAGAGCAACGGTTCAGGACACTGAACGCCTCGTATCGCGATGCCAACATGCCGGTCATTTTCTGGGACGCGTCGCTCTATGCCATTGTGGAGGCGATCTCATCCGTGGCAATTGCCCTCTTGATCTGGTACGGCGGTGGCGAAATCATCAAAGGGGCATTGACCTTTGGCGTTCTGGTGGCGTTTATCCAGTACATCGAAAAATTCTTCACCCCCATTCGGGACCTCTCGGCCAAATATTCCGTCATGCAGGGAGCCATGGCAGCCCTTGAGCGGATCTATGCGTTGTTGGATACGCCGGGGAGCCAAATCGCCCCCTTGACAGGGGATAGTGGGGGTGAAGCCGAGCTTGCCACCGGCGACTCCAGACTTCACCACCCCCCTGGCCCCTTTAGACGGGAAACTCCGCCACTCATCGAACTCCGCGACATCTCCTTCGCATACCGCGACGGTGAAAATGCCCTGGAAAACTTCAACCTCATTGTCCGGCGCGGTGAACGGGTAGCACTGGTGGGCGAGAGTGGCGGCGGCAAGACCACCATCACCAGATTGTTGACCCGACTCTACGAGATCGATTCTGGCCAGATCCTCATCGATGGGGTTGATGTTCTCCGCATACCCATACCGGACCTGCGCAGACGTATCGGCATTGTACTGCAGGACCCCTGTCTTTTTGCCGGCAGCATCGAATTCAATATCTGCCTGGGGGATGGGAAAGCCCGTGAGCGAGTGCTCGAAGCTGCGGAAATCGTAGGAGCCAAACGCTTTATCGAAAAACTTCCGGCAGGCTACCAGGAGGAGATCGGAGAGCGGGGCGGCAATCTTTCGGTAGGCGAAAAGCAGCTGATCTCCTTTGCCCGGGCAGTGGCATTCAACCCGGAGATCCTGGTATTGGACGAAGCGACCGCCAGTGTGGATTCCGCATCGGAGCAGATGATCCAGGAGGGGCTCAAAGGGCTCATGCAGGGGCGCACCTCGCTGGTCATTGCCCATCGGCTGTCCACCATCCAGGACGCGGACCGGATCGTGGTCGTGCATCGCGGCCGCAAGATGGAAGAGGGGAACCATCAGGAGTTGATCCAGGCGCAAGGCATATATTACCGCTTGCACCAGCTCCAGTTCGGCAGCACATGAAGCTGTATACATCAATAAGCTCCACCCGATGTTGCATAACAGAATCGAAACTGATACGGTTACTTATTTCCAGATGAAAACTACTTAACACCAATTTCAAATCAAAGGTAACACGGTAGCGAGGATTGGGGCGCCAAAAGCATACAAATCGGTATGTGGAGGAGCCGTAGACGAGCCGACGCAGATGGCGCTTTGATTTGGAATTGGAATAAGATCATCAAAATCCGACTGGAGAAAACCATGTGCACCACATGCGGCTGCAGCCCCGACGAACAACACCGGCACAACCATCACCATGGCCCTGATGACCACCATCACCATGAGCATGGGAAACGGACTGTCATCACAATCGAAGAAGATATCCTTGCCAAAAACAATCGACTGGCATCCTTTAACCGGGCCCTGTTCAAAGACAAGGGTATTTTCGTCCTCAACCTGGTCAGCTCTCCAGGTTCGGGCAAGACGACCTTGCTGGAGAGAACCTTGCGCGACGTGGGAGATAAATTCCGCTTCGCGGTTATCGAAGGGGATCAGCAGACCGACAACGACGCCCAGCGCATTGCAGCTACCGGCGTGCCGGTCCGCCAGATCAACACCGGCAGCGGCTGCCACCTGGATGCGCACATGGTCATGCACGGCACCGATGGCTTCGATCTGGACAATCTCGACATCATGCTGATCGAGAATGTGGGGAATCTGGTTTGCCCGGCCTCCTTTGACCTGGGCGAACACCACAAGGTGGTTGTGCTCTCCGTCACCGAGGGCGAGGATAAACCGCTCAAGTATCCACAGATGTTCCACAACTCCACGGTCATGCTGCTCAACAAGACCGATCTTCTGCCCCACCTGGATTTCGATGTGGCAAAATGCAAGGAATATGCACAACGCGTGAGTCCGGGCATCACCATTTTAGAAGTATCTGCGCGCACCGGCGAAGGAATGGACCAGTGGTATCAGTGGCTGGATGCAGGAGTAAAAAAATAGTAATCCGCAGCAGATTCCTGATCAACGGCATCGTGCAGGGGGTTGGCTTTCGCCCCTTTGTCTACCGGCTGGCCAGGGGGCTCGACTTGACCGGCTGGGTGCGCAACACACCGGCCGGCGTTGAAGCCGAGGTCCAGGGTCTGCCCGGGTCAATGGCCTCCTTCAGACAGTCGATCAAAGCCGAGTCGCCACCTCTGGCAGCCATCAGTGCCATCTCGGAGCAGGAAATCCCGCCCCTAGATGACCGCGAATTCATCATACTCCCCAGCGCAGGTGGCAAACCCGCCATTCAGATAGCCCCTGACTCGGCCTTGTGTGCAGAATGCCTGCAAGAGCTTTTTGATCCCGCGGACAGGCGCTACCGTTACCCCTTCATCAACTGCACCAATTGCGGCCCCCGCTACAGTATCATCACCGGCATCCCCTACGACCGCCCCAAGACCACCATGGCCGGTTTTCCCATGTGCCCGGACTGCCTGCAGGAATACCGGGACCCGGAAAATCGGCGTTTCCACGCCCAGCCCAATGCCTGCCCGGTCTGCGGGCCTCGGGTCCAACTGACCGACAATGCCGGAACCCCCTTGGCCGAACAGGACAAGGCGCTTCTCCGTACCGTGGACCTGCTGAAGAGTGGGGCCATTGTCGCCATCAAGGGGATTGGCGGCTACCATCTGGCGGTTGACGCCTGCAATGACGATGCGGTTGGGCGTTTACGAAAACTCAAGAAACGTGACGAAAAACCTTTTGCCGTCATGGCGCCTGACCTGGCAACCGCCCAAAAACTGACCATACTGACCGATATGGAGAAACGTTTACTGACCGGGCCGGAAAGCCCGATCGTAATCGTCCGCAAAGCCAATGACTGCCCGGTTTCGCCACTGGTAGCACCAGACAACGGCTGGCTCGGCCTGATGCTCCCGTATACCCCGATCCATCACCTGCTCCTGAACAACAACTTCGAGGCCCTGGTTATGACCAGCGCCAACAGTTCCGACGAACCTATCGTTTTTGAGGATGACGATGCCCTGGGAAGACTGGGCAGTATTGCCGATTTTTTCCTTATCCATAACCGCGCCATTCATATCCGCTGCGATGACTCGGTCATGCGCGTTTTTCAGGGCAACCCGCTCTTTTACCGCCGTGCACGGGGCTTTGCGCCACGAGCCGTCAAACTCCCCTTCGAAATGCCTGCAGTCCTGGCTGTCGGCTCAGAGCTGAAGGGAGCGATCTGTCTGACCAATGGGGATCAGGCCTTTCTCAGCCAGCATATCGGCGATCTGCAGAACAACTCCATCTACGACTCTTTCTGTCACACTATCGATCACTTGTCAGCCATTCTGGAGATCAAGCCAGGGGCCATAGCCTGTGATCTTCACCCTGATTATCTCTCGTCGGTCCACGCCCAGGACGCAAACCTGCCGCTCATCAAGGTCCAGCATCATCATGCCCACCTTGCCGCCTGCATGGCTGAAAACGGCCTGGATGGGGATGTGATCGGCCTGATATTCGACGGCACAGGCTATGGCAGCGATGAAACCGTCTGGGGAGGTGAATTCCTTGTGGGCGGTTATGGCGATTTCAAGCGGGCCGGACATTTCCGCCCGGCTCCGTTGCCTGGCGGTGATGCCGCCGTACGCGAGCCCTGGCGCATGGCCCTGGCTTATCTTTACCAGGCTTTGGGCGCATCAGCCCTTTCCCTTGACCATCCGGTTGCCGCCCACCTCACCGATACTGAGAGGGCACTCTTTGGTGCCATGCTGGAAAAAGGTCTCAACTCGCCGCTCACCTCCAGCTGCGGCAGACTGTTCGACGCCGTGGCAGCACTGCTGAATATACGACAAAAGGTGTCGTATGATGGCCAGGCCGCCATAGAGCTGGAGGCGCTGGCGGAAACAGCAGAGGCTGATGGAGTATATTCTTTTGAGTTAAGCATGTCTCCCCACCCTCTCCCTGAGGACAAGGGTAATGAAAGCCAACTCCTCTTCAAGGGAAGTGGCAGGGCTGAGTTCGGGTGTAAATTGGATTTCACCCCCATATTCCCCGCCATCCTGGCCGACCAGAAGGCCACCATACCAGCCGCCGTAATCGCCCGCCGCTTTCACGCCACGGTTGCAGCGGCCTCGGTTGAGGCCTGTGTACGGATTGCCGCGGAGTGCGGCCTCGACCGCGTTATCCTTTCCGGTGGTGTTTTTCAGAATCGCCTTTTGAGTGAGATGGTATATACTGGCTTGGCTGAAAGAGGCCTGCGGGTATTCACCCACCGGTTGGTGCCGCCCAACGATGGCGGCATCGCCCTCGGACAGGCTGCGATTGCAGGATATCAAATGAGGAGAACGAACTGACATGTGCCTTGGCGTACCAATGAAGATTCTAAGCAAGGACGGCGACATCATCGTGGCCGAAGTGGACGGAGTGCAAAAAGAGGCGAGTATCATGATCTTGGGCGAAGAGGTCAATGTGGGCGACTATGTCATCGTTCATGCCGGGTTTGCCATTTCGCGCCTGGACGAAGAATATGCCGAGGAGACCTTGCGCCTGATGAAAGAGGTGTTCTCGCCCGAGGATATGCAATGAAATACCAGGATGAATTCCGCGACCGCGACCTGGTCAGGAACATGGCCGACAACATCGGCCGCATGGCCGCCCTGCTGGCCGAACCGGTCAACTTCATGGAAGTATGCGGCACCCACACCATGTCGATCTACCAGTATGGTATCCGCTCGCTGCTGCCTGATAACGTGCGGCTTGTATCGGGACCGGGCTGCCCGGTCTGCGTGACCCCGGTCGGGTATGTGGACCAGGCCATTGCCTGTAGCGCGGACCAGAATAACATAGTCACCACCTTCGGCGACATGCTGCGTGTTCCAGGCAGCATGTCCTCCCTGATGGAGGAGCGTGCCAAGGGAGCCGACATACGCATCGTTTACTCGCCCCTGGATGCGGTTGCACTTGCCCAGGACAACCCCGAGCGACGCGTGATCTTCCTGGGGGTCGGCTTCGAAACCACAGCACCGGCCATTGCCGCCAGCATCCTGGATGCCGCCCGCCGCAACCTGGCCAACTACTGCGTATTGGCATCTCACAAGACCATGCCCGTGCCGATGGAGATCCTGACTGCCGACCCGGAACTGAATTTGAGTGGCTATCTCTGCCCAGCCCATGTCAGTACGGTGATCGGCGGCAACGCCTACAAGCCGTTGGCGGAAAAATACCATATTCCATGTGTGGTGACCGGGTTTGAACCGGCCGATGTCATGCAGGGGATCGAGATGCTACTTGCCCAGCGCTTGTCAAGGCAGAGCCGGGTCGAGATTCAATACAGCCGAGCCGTAACGTGGGAAGGCAACAGCAAGGCCATGGCAATCCTTGAACGGGTTTTTACGCCCTGTGATGCCGCGTGGCGTGGCCTGGGTGTGCTGCCAGGCAGCGGACTGGCCATCAGGGATGAATTGGCGGCCTTTGATGCCGTCAAGGTCTTGGCTCTCAACCTGCCCGAGGGGAAGGAAAACCCTGCCTGTCGCTGCGGAGAAGTGCTAAAGGGCAAACTATCACCATTCGACTGCCCGCTCTTTGCCACGGCCTGCACGCCGGAAGCGCCGGTGGGTGCCTGCATGGTCTCCAGCGAGGGGACCTGTGCCGCTGCCTACAAGTATGGCCGCTGAGCCTAAAACGAGCAGCCCTTTTACTTACTAACGGAGTTCTTACCATGATCGCCATGCAGGACTTGAAAGATCATTACCGCTTTACGGACGACGACGCCGAACTGCTCAGGACGCTGCAGCCTTTGGCCTCCCAGCATCTGGCGCATTTTTCCGATGACTTCTACGACTACCTTTACGGACTGCCGGAAACCGCCACCATCCTCAACAGCAGCAACCGCCAGCACCTTCGTGATATGCACAGCCGCTGGTTCATGTCAATCTTCAACGGCACTTACGACAACCACTACCTGAATCACCTGACCCGCATCGGCCATGCCCATGTCAAGATCGGCCTTAACGCCCATTTCGTAAATGCCGCCATGAACCAGATCCGCCACTTCCTGCTCAACCTGATCGACAGCAACTATTCCGACCGGGAGCAGCGCCGCATCCTGCGGGAGGCCACGGAAAAAATCCTCGACATGAATCTGGATGTGATGACCGCCTCCTACCGCGAGGAAGAATTGAAAAAGGTCTTCGTCTCCCGCAAGGTCGAATCATACCTGATCACGATGACCGAGCGTTTCACCTACGGACTCAACCTGGTGCTGGTGCTGGCCCTGGCCGGTGTCTCCATTTCCGTTGTCTCTCTGTTTGTCTGGGATATCGTCAACATCTTCAGGGGGGATGTGGAAAAGGGCATCCTGAGCGCCCTGGGGGAACTGCTGATCCTTTGGATGATGATCGAGCTCATGGACAACGAGATCAAGAACCTGAAGGGGGGCAAGTTCAACATCCTCGTCTTCATCGGCGTAATCATCGTGGCCATGATCCGGGAAATCCTCATCTCCACCCTGCGGCATGACGACCTTACCACCCAGGCCTTTCTGGCCGGCACCCTGCTGATCCTGGGGGTCGTCTACTACCTGGTTTCCCGGGCCCAGAAAGACCTGGCCAGGACTTAACGGAATGACCAGCGACCTGGAACGGGGCACGGCATGACCATCGGCGCGCATATCCTGGCCGGATTCACATCAGGGTTCCGCAACCGGCGCGAACTTGCCCGCATCCTGCGGGAAACAGACGCAGGCAACAACATCCTCGCCCTTGATCCTGCTAAATTGAAGGGTAATGGGATAACCGCCCTGGCCTTGGATTTCGACGGGGTTCTTGCCCCGCACGGCAACACAGCCCCAATTCCAGAGGCGGATGAATGGCTGGCCCGTTGCGCGGCCGTTTTTGGAGAGGACCACCTCTTCATCCTTTCCAACAAGCCGACCGCTGCCCGCAAATCATGGTTCGCCAACCGCTTCCCGCAGATGCGCTTCATCAGCGGTGTTCGAAAAAAACCTTATCCGGACGGGCTTGAGAAAATCGAGCAACTTTCCGGCATCGCCCTATCCGGGATACTGATGGTCGATGACCGCCTCCTGACCGGCTGCCTGGGCGCCATCAATGCCGGTGCCCGTCCCTGCTACATCCGCCGCCCCTACATCTCTTACCGTCAACACCCATTTACCGAACTGTTCTTCATGCTGCTGCGTGCAGGAGAACGCCTGTTCGTGGGGTTGATCTCTACATTTATCGCCCGCTGAATTTATTTATCCTCCCCCCTTTTGTTCCGCCCTATTTTTGGTAACATTTTCTCAGACATTTACATTGATAACAAGGTTGCGCAAATACAGAACAGGAGAGACGACAATGAAAAGGACATTCCTTGCGGCATTAATGGTGATTTTGGCTGTTGCGTTGGTGGGGTGCGGTAGCAGCGGGGGGGGACCCACCACGGTCACTACCCAGATTCTGAGCGCTCCGACCCTTGATGGGGATATTGCCTTTGATTCTACAGCCAACTCTTACACGGTAACCCAGGGAATGTCACCAACCGTGCAGAGTGTTTTTGCCGGCATCGATCCGGTCACCAACGTGGAGTACCGCGCCTTCCTGGATTTCCCCCTCACAGGAACCGGGGGGGTGCCCGGCAACGCACTCATTGCATCGGCGGTCCTGGATATCGTTATCAACAGCATTAATCCACAACCGCTGGTCGGCACGATCCCGATCCGGATCGACTTGGTTTCCTTTACGCAGCCCATGGTCAATACGGACTTTGATCGAACTCTCCAGCCGGCCCTGGTGACCACCACGGTCATTCCTCCGATCTCGCAGGCTGATTTCGGTCAACATGTAACAATTGACGTTACCTCGCTGATGGCAGAGGCCCAGCGACTGGGGCTTGCCAACTTCCAGATACGCATCATGGAGGACCTGGGTGTGGTTTCACCCGGACTGATCGAAATCAGCGACCCGACGCTGGGGACCAATCCAACTGCCCTGGCGCCTCTGCTGCAGGTTACGTATTACTGAAAATCACGGTACGCCCCACCGGGGACGCGCCAGCGGCGGCGTCCTCAATCAAAACCGAGACGCGCCAGCGGCGGCGTCTCTACCAATTCCAATCAATTCACCATCCGTAGAGACGTCCCGCTGGGACGTCTCGCTTTTGATTGGCCCGGTTACAATACATCCTCACTCAATGTCCGTTCTTCCCCAGCGCCTCTTCAATCCGCTCGCAGAGTGTCTTCAGCACTTTGATGCGGGCAAAGCATTTATCATTGGCCTCCACCAGGGTCCAAGGGGCAATCTCGGTACTGGTGCGGTCGATCATGTCGCAGGCCGCCAGTTCGTAGTCATCCCACCGGTCACGGTTGCGCCAATCCTCATCGGTGATCTTGAAACGCTTGAAACCGATCTTCTCCCGTTCCTTGAAGCGACGCAGCTGTTCCTCGCGGCTGATGGAAAGCCAGAACTTGACCACCACCGTGTGATTACGAACCATCTGTTCCTCGAAGTCGTTGATCTCGCCGTAGGCCCGCATCCAGTCCGTATGGGCACAGAAACCTTCTACCCGCTCCACCAACACCCGGCCATACCAGGAACGGTCGAAAATGGCGAATCGCCCCTTGCGCGGGATATTGCGCCAGAAGCGCCACATATAGGGCTGGACCCGTTCCTCCTCGGTGGGAGCGGCAACCGGAATGACCCGGTACTGACGGGCATCAAGGGCCTGGGTTATCCGGCGGATGCTGCCGCCCTTACCGGCGGCGTCGTTTCCCTCGAAGACCACCACCACCGAGAGCTTTTTGAAATTCTGGTGGCGGGTCAGCAGGTTGAGTTTTCCCTGGTATTTTTCCAGCTCATTTTCATAATCCGCTTTTTTTATCTTATTCGACAAATCTAGGGTTCTGAGGATCAACAGGTCGTCAATAGTAGGCATGATCGGGGGAATCGGCTCTTCGTGTCTGGGCGGTTCAGGTGTGTCCAAACGCTGGCGCAACCCGTTGAGCACGGCCTTGCCGATTGTCAGATAGCGGTAGCGCGGGTCAGTGCCTTCAACAATGATCCATGGCGATTCCGGGGTACTGGTGGAGCGCAGCATCCGCTCCGAGACCTTGCGAAACTTGTCATAGAGCTTGTAATGCTGCCAGTCGGTATCGGTAACCCGCCACCGGGTCTTGGGATCTTTTTCGAGATGCTTCAGGCGTTTTTTCTGTTCATCCTGGGACAGGTGCAGCCAGAACTTGAGGATCAGGGCACCCTCGTCGCAGAGCATCTTCTCGAAGCGACTGATCCGCTCCAGACGCTGGTCCAGTTCGGCGTTCTTGATATCGCCGTAGACGTTCTCTATCAGGGGTGCGGAATACCAGGTGCCGATGAAGATACCGATCTTGCCCTGGGGCGGCAGCACCCGCCAATAACGCCACATTTGGGGCCGCTCCAGTTCCTCGTCGGTAAGGTCGCGCAGGGCATGGGTCTCGATGTGCCGTGGGTCCATCCACTCATTGAGGATATTAACCGTCTCTCCCTTGCCGGCGCAATCGACCCCGGCCACAAGAATGATTACCGGGAATTTCCTGGATTGCAGCAGGTCCAACTGGGCATCCAGAAGCGCCTCACGCAGGCCGGGAATCTCTTTTTTCCATGTTTCCTTGCTAATCTTGTGACCAAGTTCCGCTGATTCGAACATGTTCCCCCCCCAGTTGCAATCATTCAGGTTGATGTGAAGTTCAATAACGCAAAACCTTGTCGAGAAATCCCCGCATTTCTGGTGTTGCCGGCTGTTCGAAGAGCTGCTGGGCATTCCCGTATTCCAACACTTTCCCCTCGTGGAGAAAAACCACCTGATCGGCAACCTTGCGGGCAAAGCCGATTTCATGCGTTACCAGCAGCAGCGGCCGCCCCTCCTGGCGCAATTCCGCGATCAGGTCCAGCACCTCCACGGTCATCTCGGGGTCAAGGGCCGATGTCGGTTCGTCAAACAGCAGCAGTCTCGGCTTGATGGCTACGGCACGGGCGATTGCCACCCGCTGCTTTTGCCCTCCGGAAAGTTGGGCCGGGGTTTTATGGGCATGGGCCACCAACTGGAAACGACTCAGCAACTGCATGGCAAGACCGGCGGCGTCATCAGAGGCGTAACCATGGACCTTCTCCAACGGCAGTGAGATATTTCTCAGGGCGGTCAGGTGGGGGAAAAGGTTGAAGGACTGAAAAACGGTTCCGACACTCCGCCGATGACGCAACAACCAGTCCTCCTCGGGCCGGAGCCTGTCGCCATTCAGTGAAATGTCCCCACTGTCCGGTATTTCCAGACCGGCAAGAATGCGAAGCAGGGTGGACTTGCCGCCACCGGACGGCCCCAGCAGTGCAACAACCCGTATTTCTGCAATGGAAAGGTTCACGTCGGTCAAGGCGCTGTGATCGCCATAGGATTTGGAGACGCCACGGATCTCAAGTCGCATAGCGAAACCTTTTCTCCAGGCGCTTGCTCCAGAGTGAGATCGGCAAGGTCAGGAGCAGGTAGCCAATGGCCAGGGGCAGGTAACTCTCAAGTGTGCTGAAGGTAAAGGAGTTCACCTCCTGGGCATTGAGCGTGAATTCGCTGACCGAGATGATGGACAACAGTGATGAATCCTTGATGAGCGAGGCAAACTGCCCGGCCAGTGGCGGCAATACCTGGCGGATCACCTGCGGAAAAATGACGTAACGGTATACCTGAGAACGGGTGAATCCAATAGCCCGCGCAGACTCAAGCTGGGTTTCGGCAATGCTCTCGATCCCGGCCCGGATAATCTCCGAGATGTAGGCTCCTGCAAACATGGCCAGGATGATAATCCCTACCAGATAACGGTTGCCAATACCGAAAGCGTCCGCCACCACATAGAAAAAGATCAGGATCTGAACGAGAAGGGGAGTGCCTCTGATAATCTCCATATAGACCCTGGCCAGGTAGCGTAGCGGCAGAAAGGAGGCACGCTGGGCCAGGGCCGTCGCCAGACCGATGATCAGGCTGATGCCCATGGCAGCGGTCGAGATGGCAATAGTAACCAGCCACCCATTCAGGAACATGACCCGATATGAATAGACCGCACCCCAGCCCCAGGCAAACCTGATCTGGCTGAAAGAAAACCAGAACAGCAGGGTAAGAACAAGAAACACCACCATCCAGCTGGCAACGGCGGAGACCGGCTTGACCTGTTCGCCCTGCCCGTTCCGTTTTACCAGGAACAGGCGGCGAATATTGCCGTTGTTAAAAGTAGAACGGATACTTAAGCTCCTTAAAGGTTTCTTTCTGCTCCTTCAAATAGGTATCGCCAAGCCGCTCGAAACCACCCTGTTCTCGAAAACTCTTCAGAAAACCGTTGATCTGCTCTTTAAGCTGCGTATCACCCTTCCGCAGGGCTATGCCCCATTTTTCCTGCTGGAAAGGCTGTAGCAAGGCGCGGGTCGTGTCCTGATGCTTCTTCCAATTCTGGTAGGTGGACATCTGGTCATAGATAAAGGCGTCGGCTTTGCCCTGCACCACTTCCAACACTGCGGCGGCCTCCTTGTCAAGCACCAGTACCCTGGCATGCTTGATGTTATTGTTGGCATAGATATGGCCAGTGGTGCCCTTCTTGACGGCAATGGTAATGCCGGGCTTGTCCAGATCCGCGATTGAATTTATCGGCGACTTTTTCCCAACCAACAGACAGAGCCCGGTAGACAGATATGGGTCGGAAAAATCTACCGATTGCTTGCGTTCGTCGGTTATGGTCATTGATGAGATGATCAGATCGATCTTGCCTGATTTAAGGGCCGGAATCAAACCGTCAAACGCAGTGTTTTGTATGATGATCTTCCTGTTGAGACTCTTGCCCAACTCGTGGGCGAGATCAACGCTGATCCCTTTGGGCGCACCCTGTTCATTGGTCATCTCGAATGGGGGATAGGCCAATTCCATTCCCACGGTCAGGGCACCCTTTTCGCCGGGGTTTTTCCTGTTCTGGCACCCTGCAATCACCAGCAGTGTTGACGCCACAAGCACCAAAGCAACCATTTTCAGGTACAATGCCGGAATCTTCATCTCCCTCCCCCTTTTATTGAATGTTAATTTTTTAACTAGTTTATAACACAAGTATACTGGAACGGAATAGTTTACCTTTATGATTTATCTTTTTACTTGGAATTTTACGATTTGCCATGGTATAAATAGCTGTTACTAAAAATCAGGAGGTTGCAGGTGAAAAAGACCATTCTTACACTTCTTACAATTTCCGCACTCGCCATCACAGGTTGCAAGGAAAAACCCAAAACCGAGGCTCCCCAGCAACCGGCTGGCATGCCTGCCCAGGGACAGATGCCACCAGGTCATCCTGCCGTTGCCCCTGGCGAGAATCCCCACGCCGGCATGAAGGCCCAGGAAATCCCCGCCGGAGTTGGTAAAAAAGCCAAGGTAACCCAGACAATGAATGCTGCCGGTTACACTTATGTGGAAGCCACCGATGACAAAGGCCAGAAAACTTGGTTGGCCCTGCCTGAAGTGAAGGTCAAAGTAGGTGAATCCATCGAGTATCCGGAAACTCCGCCGATCACCAATTTCCAGAGCAAAACCCTCAACAAGACCTTTGACAAGATTTCTTTCATCCCAGGCATCAGGATCGTGAAATAAATCCTTTAGATAGAACCTGTTACCCAGCGGGGCCGTCATGGCCCCGCTCTTTTTTTATGCCAAGGGCAGCCAACGAAGGGCCATGCATGGGAACAACCTCCAGCACCTTGCGACAGCACTGTGCAGCAACTCTTCCTTCACCCTGTTCGCGGTACAAGTCACCCAGCAGATACCATCCCCAGGGATTAGTAGCCTCTTTCTCCGTAATTTCCCTGAATTCCTGTTCGGCAGCGGTAAAGTTGCCATTCTGCCGATGCCACTCTCCGGCAAGTACGTTGGTTGTATAACAATATCCCAGCAACTGTTTCTGGCGCCGGAAACGGCCCGCATCACGCTGTGCATGCCCCGCAAGCGCTTTCAGCAGTCGGCTGGAATCAGGGCCAGGTACTCCTGCAGCATATACGGCAACATCCGGGTTTTCCTCGAAGACGTCTTTATCAACCAGGCCCTTTGCCACTGCATCTTCAAACAGCTTGGTCCCCGGGTAGTAGGCCAATGGTGAGACATAACCGTCATCGGGACGGATGCGCCGAATCAGTTCCACTGTCTGCTTGATATCAGCTTCCGTTTCGCCGGGGACATTAGATATAAGATAAACCGACAGATTTATACCTAGTTTCCTGATCAGCGATGCAGCACGTTCCACTTGACCGGGGGTAATGGATTTACCGAGCCGCTTCAGAATTTCCGGCGATCCGGATTCAACCCCCAATTGGACACACTCGCAACCGGCACGCTTCATCCATGTCAACATTTCTTCATCAATGGCGTTGACACGGGATTGGCAGTTCCAGAGCAGGTGGGCCCCACCTTCGATCAGCAGACGGCAGAACTCAATCGTACGATTACGATCGGCCGTAAAGGTGTCGTCGCGCAACGAATAGTAGATCAGACCATACTTATCGCGGATATATCTGATTTCGTTATAGATATTTGCTGGAGATCGAAAGCGTATCTTGCGTTTCCAGAATCCTGGCGAACTGCAAAAATAGCACGCCGAAGGGCATCCTCTGGCAGTAAGTATGAACTCAGACTGCAATTCTCGGTCAACACCGATCGAGTCTTCCAGGTAACGGCTGGCAATGGGCAACAGATCAAGATCCAACAAGGGAGGGCGCAGATCATTGACCACAACCTTTCCACAATGACGGAAAGCGATTCCCCTGGCGCTTTTCCAATCCTGGCCCGCCGCAACAAGGCCGGCAATTTCTTGAAGCGTAGCCTCTCCTTCTCCCAGCACAACAATATCCACCGGCGAGCCTTCTGCCAACAACTCCTTGTAACGGAAAGTTGCATGTGCTCCTCCCATAATCACTGTTGAACCCGGGCGTTCCCTGCGGACAAGCCGGGCCAGATCGAGTGATGCGTGCCGATTGTGAGTCCACTGGGAGATCCCGATGATATCCGGCTTCAGCAACCGCAGATGCTTAATGACGGCAGCCTCGGGCCATCCTGAAAAGTTGGCGAGCAGCGCATCAAAGCCGGCCTCTCTCAGGCATGCCAGCAAGGAACATAACCCCGCAGGCAAGACACTGACAAACGGATCGTTGCGGTCCGGAGCCCCGGACATGTAGGCAAGCAGCATTTTCATGTTGAACACGCAAAAAAAATCCGGGCCATCTGACCCGGATTTTTAATTATAATTATCGGTTAGTAAACGTTCAATTACTTGTATTCAGTGACAGACCCAAGGTGTCATTGTTCAATACTTCGTTTTCATTCTCTTCATCGACGCCCTGAAGTAATTTACTGTAATTTATGTTGTCGCCGGAATTGGATGTATCGATCCGGCGTGCCCCCAAAAAGCGGGAAAGGTAGTAGGGCGTATCCATGGAAGAGATTACGACACGATGGTCACGCGATGAGGCGTGAATCATTTTGCGGTTTCCAAGATAGATGCCGACATGGGATGGAAACGGGGCATACGTCTGGAAGAAGACCAGGTCGCCCTTCTGCAGATCGCCTCGCATCACCTCGGTGCCGGCATAGAACTGTTCGCGGGCGGTTCGGGGTAAATTGACCTTTTGCTCGCGGAATACCTGCTGCACGAAGCTGGAACAATCCAAGGCCGTACGGCTATTGCCGCCAAAGCGGTATCGCGCTCCCAGGAAACTGTAGGCCGTCTTCTTGAGGCTGCTGATCTCGGAATTGCTTTCTCCAAGATTTTTTGCAAGATCTACCGGGCGATCGCCATCGATGTCGCTCAACTCTGACAAAGTATTCGAGAATTCCTGATCATTAAGAAGATCCCTATTAACCAGTTCCAGCCTGTTACCGGCGCCAACCGTGCGCGGCGACTCTTCAACTACCGGAGCAGCCTCATTCAATGCAAGTATCTGACCCGGCTTGACCTTGTTGCCCTTCAAGCTGTTGAGGCGCCTCAAAACAGACATTTTAACGCCGGTCTTCTTTGCTATCCTGGGAAGGGTGTCACCCTTTACAACCTTATAACTCTGAGTTTTTTCGGACAGCTTGGTCTTTTTCGACTGTGCATCGGCACGGGAAGGAATGATAAGACGGGTTCCACGGTTGACACGAGTTCCGTTAATATTGTTGACGGATTTAAGCTCATCAACCGAGACATGATACTTGCGGGCAATAGAATTTAAGGATTCACTTTTACGTACGATATGGGTTTTGGACGCCAGAACCAGTTGTGGAAAGGCGAAAAGCATGAGACATATCAGTGTGATGTAACGGGTATGCACCATTTTCCCTCCTTCTGCTTGTTCTAAAAACGAGCCATGTCGTTTTATATCAGGTCAGACCAAAAGTCAAGCTCTATGTGGTTTTATTGTTTAATATCGATAGGTTACTAATAGCTCCGTAATCTTTTCCGGCCTGCTCGGCGTGAAACCAGCTTGACGGTAACCGGGTCCTCCCGCATCACAATGACACGCCTCTGGGGTGGGAGCAGGTTTTTGAGGTATTCCCTCCCGCTGACCAGATGTGCTGCGTCGATATCCTCGGTTCCGATCCCATCAATCCTCTCCACCTGTCCGGCCGGCCCCTCGATCTCGACCTTCGCAGGGTCGGACACAGCCACGTAACCGGCCAACCCCGGAGGCAACCTGCCTTTCAGAGTTACCCTGACCGGCACGGTCTTTCTGAGCTTTTTCTCTGCCACTACCTTGATCGCAGATGGACTGACATTGACAATCTCCATGCCCGAAGGGAGCTTGAAGTCGGAACTTTTGATCCTGATCGTGGATTGCCCCTCGCGAATCTCCGACAAATCCACATCAGCCCCGATATCCAGCTTGGCCGGTTCAGTAACCAGGCTGGAAAGAGATTTCAGCTGGACATCCACCTCTTCCGGACTGCTCTTTACCAGCACAAGCTCATCCGGGACCCCGTGGAAACTGACAGGCGCAGTGACAGTGGCAATCTGGCCCTGACGCGTGGTGATCAACGCCCAGAAAATCGTTACAAGCAACAGAATAGCAGTTTTAGGCAGTAAGTTCGATTTAAGCCGTTCTTTAATCGTCAGGCGTGGCACTTCGCTCGGCGGGTTGATCAGACCCTCCAAGGCTGCAACCAGTTCTTCACGGCATGCGATTCTGCGCAGTTCTCCTGCCACGGCAAGCGACACCTCGCCGCGCTCTTCCGAGACAACGGCGACAACAGAATCGGTACGTTCCGAAAGCCCCAGGGCCGCTCGATGCCGGGTACCGTAAAACTGTGGCAAATTGGGATTGGCAGACAAAGGAAGATGGCAGGAAGCTACCGCGATCCGGCCATCTTTAATAAGGGCCGCGCCGTCATGGAGAGGGGTGCTGTCGGTGAAAATGGTCTCCAGGATCTGGGCGGATATTGCACAATCCAGTTGCACGCCGTTCAGCATCAGGTCGGCCAGAGACTCACCGCGCTGGAATACCAAAATGGCTCCTATCCGTTTTTCCGCCAAGTCGAAAAGCGTTTCCACAATCACCTGAAAACTAGTCTGCTGTTGCCCGCGCTGGCTTCCGAACAGGTGACGCAACAAGCTGAAACGGTAAAGTGCCTGCCTGATCTCGGACTGAAATACCACTATAATCAGGACAATCAAGACCGTGCCCAACTCCTGCAGTATCCAGCTGGTCATGTACAAGCCAAGAAAGCGGGTTATGAAATATATCATGGTAACAACGCCCAGCCCGATCAACACCTGCATGGCACGGGTCTTTCGGAACCACGAATAGAGCTGGTACGCCAAAAATGTCATAATCAGTATATCGGCAATATCCTGAATTCGAATAAACGAAGGCATCAACTGTGACTTCCTTTTGCAGCAACATTGCTGCTGGATTTTCCGGCAACCCTGGCAAGCGGTTCAGTCGGCCGGACAATTTCCCCGCTTTAGAGCCCCAGCCCTGTTTTTACTGGTTTAACTCCCAAAAGTGTGTTACAAGGCAAAATATTAGTTTATAACATTAATTTCAAACAAAAGGTAGTATAAACCATGTTCAGGCTTTCGGATAAAGGTGAGAAAATACAGCAGATGTTCGGCACGATAGCTCCACGTTACGACTTTCTCAACCGGATGCTGAGCCTGGGGATTGATCGACGCTGGCGCACCAAGGCGGTACGTTTGCTCAAGTTCCGGGAGGGATCGCGTATCCTGGACGTGGCCACCGGCACTGGCGATGTAGCCCTGGAGATTGCCAGGACAACCCCCCCATCGGTAAAAATCACCGGTGCGGACTTCTGCCAGGAAATGGTGGAATTGGGCGAAGCCAAGGTGGCTGTCTCGCCACATGCAGGGCGGATAGATTTCAGGATTGCCCCTTGCGAGGATCTTCCCTTCCCGGACAATACTTTCGATTCAGTGACCATCGCATTCGGGATCAGGAACGTGGTAGACAGAAAACTGGGGTTGGCAGAAATGTGGCGGGTGCTGCAACCCGGCGGGAGGCTGATCATCCTGGAATTCTCCACACCGCGATCACAACTTTTCAGGCAGATTTACTATTTCTACTTCCGGCAGCTCTTGCCGGTAATCGGTGGGCTTTTCTCGCGTTACAACGCCTACAAATACCTGCCTGACTCGGTCCTGGAATTCCCTTCCCACGAAGAGTTCTCCCGCATGATCGCCGAGGCGGGTTTCAAAAACATCCACATCCACGAATTGACCTTCGGGATCGCCTCCATATACGTGGGTGAAAAGGAATAGTCAGCTACGCCCTGAACTTATTTTCAGTTCCCGCAACCAGCCTCTTGATGTTCCCGCCGTGCTTGACGATAACTATCACCGCTATGAGTGTCGTCACCACCAGCAGAATTTTGCCCGCTCCCAACAGGGATACGGCAAGGGGCATGACCGCGGCCGCGGCAATTGATCCGAGAGAGATATAGCGCCACTTGAACACCAGCACCACGAATACGCCCAGGGCTATGGCCAGCGCCAACGGTGCAAGCGCCAGGAACACCCCCAGTGCAGTAGCGACCCCTTTCCCCCCTTTGAAGCGCAAAAAAACCGAAAACACATGGCCGCAAAAAGCCGCCAATCCAACCCATGCGACAAACTCCGGATTGAGCCCGAACTTCCTGGCCGCCAACACGGGTACAAGCCCCTTGAAGCAATCACCGATAAGAGTCAACACCCCCACCTTGCGACCGACGGTGCGATAGAGGTTAGTGGCGCCGATGTTGCCGCTCCCTTCCTGACGCACATCTATGCCATAGGCTTTGCCGAGAAGAAGGCCTGTGGGTATCGAACCCAGCAGATAGGCTGCGGCCAGCCAGGCCGCAATGATTGTTATACTTTGTTCCATATAATGTCAGTTCACAGCCCGGCTGTAATCTTCCAGCCATCGGCCCCTTTAACTAGTTTCAAATGTTCCTTGCCATCCAGCACCATTTCCTTGCCGCGGATGACTACTTTCAGCCGATACTTTCCCCTTACCTCGGCCTGCTTTCCGTCAATCTTAACCTGCTGTGCCTCTGACCGGTAAGACACGCTGTCATAGATCTTGAATCCGGCATTCAAACTATCCCGCAATTCCTGAAAATGCTTTCCCCTGTCACTGTAGTCCGGAGATACGACTTTCAGGTAAAGCTTCAGGTCACGGGAATTCAGGGCCTGAGCCCTTAATTGCAGCACTTGCAGTACCTGATCCTTTTCGGCCCGCGACGGTCCACAGCCGGTCAAGCCTAAAAACAGGCAGAACAGTATGACCGCAACCGGTCTCTTCACTAAAAATACTTGTCCATGGCCTTGTTGGCGTCGTTGACATAAGGGCTGCCCGGAAACTCACGGAACAATCGTCCAAACACCTCGCGCCCCTTGGGTTTCTGTCCACCCTCCAGATAAGCGACCCCCAGATAGTAGAGCAGTTCGTCGCAGCGCGGCAGGTCGCCGAAATTTTTCAACGCCTCTTCAAAACGGCCTATGGCAGCCGGATATTTGTCCTCCCTGAGATAAAAACGCCCGACATAAATCTCGTATTGCAGTTGCCTATCGCGGCAATCAACTATTTTCTTTTTAACATCGGCGGCATATTCCCCGGCAGGGTACAACTTGAGGTATGACTCGAAGATGGTAAGGGCATTTTTGACCGGCGTCTGATCGGTGTCAATGCGGATAATCTGGTTGTAATTGCTCATTCCCTGGCGGTAAAGGGCATAACCGGCCCGTTCGTGGGTGGGATGGAGTTTACGGAAATCTTCATAGGCTGCCGCCGCCTCGATGTATTCCTTGTTGAGGAAATAAGCGTCGGCAATGTTTATTTCCGCCCGCGCCGTCAGATCAGGTGATTGATAGCTCTCCTTTACCTTTTTCCACTGGGCAATGGCATCCTCGTACTTACCGTCCTGGAAGTATTGTTCCCCTTCCTTGAACATGGCATCCGGAGACCTGTTGACCGGGGGGGTGGCGCAACCCTGAAACAGGGCGGCCGCCAGGACACACGCGACTACTGTTTTAGTGACATTCATCATGATTTCCTTCTAAAGCAGGGGTACTTTCAGATATATAAATTTTCTGGATGATAACCGGATATCCATTCTCCTGCAACGTCAATCTCACAGAATGCCCTTACCGAGCCCATCAACCAGCAGCCGGGCTATAAGATCGTGGTTCAGCCAGACAACCGGAGCTTCGGGCTTCCATGAGCCATGGATCATCAACCTACCGGTTGCCAGAAAAACGATCCGAGACAGCTCGGCACATACCAGCCGTTTCTGGTCAACATGCATACCCATCAACTCGGCGGAACTGTTTAGCATCAGATCGGCCTGCTCGCTGGTGTTGTGCTGAGGCCAGCCAGCGAAATCCAGCAGCTGCGCCAGAACCGGGGACGCCAGGTAGGCATCGGCCCGCGCCAGCATTTGTTCCAGGCTTGTGCCTTCTTTCAGCATGTCCTGGCAGCGCCTCATAAGCGGGGCGGCCATGGCTTCACCCGCCTCGCGGCGAATCGAGGTGATGAGCGGGTAAAGCGATATCTCCACGCCCAAAAACAAGGCGCTGGAATTGGTTTGGATCTCGGGGCAGTTGAACACGGTTGCCTGGATACCGCTTGCCGATGCCTCGGCTGCAATGTCTTCGAGGCGCATCTTGGCCCATCCTGGCAGGTAAGGGATGTAAGACTGCCAGCGATACTCGCCCCCCACCAGCACACCGGTGCCGTGGTAGCCGTAAGCGCTGTAACGCACCTGACCGCCATCCATGGCAATGCGATCACGCAGACCTGCCGTCGTCTCCAGCAGATAGCGGAAGGTATCGGCGGTCACCTCATCGAAACTCGCCCGACACAAACGTCCAATCCCGCTTTCCCAGAAAAGTTCGGAAGAGAGATACTTGTCGCCAGTCCCCTTGAAGACCCGGTTGAGGAGCAACATAAAAATCCTGGCCCTGGGGAAACCGCCAGCCATGACATGGGAAAAGAGGACGTTGGAGCCTGGGGGAATTAGTTTATCCAATTCCCCGACCACTTTGGCCAGATTGGTACGGAAACGGTCCGAACCGGATCTTACGGCCTTAGAGATGAATTCATCGTTAAAATCGACCCCGGCCCATTCATCGGGCCGGACCTTTTTAAGCTGCTCGGCAACCGATGGCTGACCGTCAACCGATTCCATATCAAAACCGGCTTCCAATGGGACATTGATAATCTTGCCACCAAGCACCGCCTCGGCGTCAGCCAGCTCAACCTGGTTCAGCGGACGAAGCGTCCCATCATTGTCACGCCTGCCCATGGTGGTACCGATCACGTTCATGCCGATGCTACGGGCTTCTTCCACCAATCCGTTGGCATAGCCGCGCCCGAACAGTTCACCGACCAACACTATGTAGTCCCCGGCCCTGTACCCCGCCTTTTCAGGCAGGCATTTCATCGGCCTGTATTCCGTCATTATCCGATCCTCCCTGTGTAAAATTCGGTGAGTGTATTACCACGAACACCGCCTGCAAGGAAATAAAAAAGCTGCCACAACAGGAAGGCATCAGCGCTAACTCTCAAAATTACTTGCGTCTCGGACGCGATCAGATTAACATTCGCAAGATTAAAATATAGACTGACAAAATTTGCCTGGAATCCGTCCGCCGGATATCCCATCTCTACAGGATTTCACGGAGTTTGATCAGGATCGATTCGAATACTTCATACCAATAGAGGGAGAATAGAAATGGATTCATCCAGCAGCGAGAACAGGGGCACGGAGCTCATGAGCACCCTTCCGGGTGACGATGTCCGTCAGATTATGTGGCGTTTTGCCGAACGCTATGAGGTCCAGATGGTTGTCCAATCCGCCCGGTCCCTGGCACGGGGAGTAGTTGCCCGGTTGGTGGCGGAAGGTGCCCGCAACACACATGAATGGAACGATAAAAAAGGCCAGCTTCTGAAAGGTTTCGACGAACTGGGCCTGACATCCGTTTTTATGGATCCCGAGGAGGGAGGCTTCATCGCCGGCCCCAAAAACCTGGTACTGGCCTTGATGGCCTTCGAACTCTCCTGGGTGGACGGCGGCGCAGCGACCTGTTCCCTGGCCAGCAATCTTGCCCTGTCGCCGATCCACGAAAAAGGAACGCCTGAGCAGCGCCTGACCTATATGAGCCGTTGCGTCCCCCCCCTCCCCGGCGAAGACCGGAAAATCTGGCGCGGCGCCTTTGCGCTGACCGAACCGCTCCCCTACGTTGGCGTGGACACCGGCATCCTCTCCGGCAGAATGCGCGTTGCCGAGTGGGAAGAAGGCCAGGAACCGCTCCTGCAGGTGGAAAAGCGCGGCCGCTTCATAACCAACATGGGTTTTGCCAACTTTGTGACTGCAGCGGTCGATTCCGATGATCCCAGGATCAAGGGAAGCGCCATGGTTATCCTGGAAGAGGACGACCCGGGGGTTTTCGACCGCGGAGCGACAACCCTAAAGCTCGTGCACCAGCTCTCCTCCACCAGCGACCCGATCCTGAGCCTTAAAGTGCCGGCCAGCCGGATTATCGGCGGTTACACAATCAAGGACGGCGTCATCATCCCCAATTGCAATCACGGCGATGTGATCGAATCCGTTTTCCGCCGTACCAGGGTTCCTGTGGCGGTCATGAGTTCGGCAAAACTGCTGTCGGCCATCGAGCCGGTCATCCGCTACCAGCGCACCCGGTTTCGCGGTGGCAGCGCCAGCTCGGCCGGCTCTCCGCGCTATGACCTGGGACTGCAGCAGAAGGAAGACGCTCTGCAACGTCTGGTCGATGTCTGGGCGGCCGGCGAGGCAGGAGCTGCCTTGGGCTTTGCCGCAGCGCGGCTTTTCGACGAATTCGACCCCATAGAGCGGGAGAAGGACAAGCTGCTCATTGAACGGGGCATCACCGGATCCAGGGCGCAGATGAAGATGTTTAAAGAGGTGGAGAAAAGCGCCCTTGAATTTGTGGCCCTGGAACACCAGCCCGCTGCGGAGCGCGATATGGCCCGCTACCAGGAACTTGCCGCGGACACCCTGGTGCAGTACCTGGTCAAGGAATCCCAGGCAAACGTCCTTTGCCCGGCCTGCAAACTCTGGAACACCGGCCATGGCGCAACCATGATGCGCGAGGCGGTAAGCCTGATGGGCGGCTACGGCATCACTGAAGACTGCCCCGGCTTCCTCACGCAGAAATGGACCGACGCCCAGCTTGAAGCCACCTACGAAGGCCCCGAAGCGGTCCAGCGCCGACAACTCTCCATTACCATGACCAACGAGCTCTTCCTGGCGCAGTTCCGCCTCTGGATCAAGGATCTGTACGCCATTGCAACCCAACGCCCAGGGACCGGGGCCAACGCCTTGGCCAACGCCATGGAGCTGTGGCTCTGGACCCTCGAATTCCTGCAGAAATCCAAGGATGCCGAGGGCAAGGCACTCTACCATTCACAACGCCACGGCGTGGTCTTTCCGTTTGCCGATGCCCTCTGCTGGCTTTTGGCATCGCGGCAGCAGATTCTCGACCTCCTCGAACTGGAAGAGAAAGGCCCGGAAAATCCGGTGGTGGCATCGGGATTGGCAGGTTTCGTGAATTTCTTCAGCGATCTGTGCCACGTCCAGGCAGCCCGCTCCGCCGGCGAGGCAGGCCGCATCTGTGCCGAACTTGTGTACGGTTATCAACGGGACCTGGCAGCGATCAATGCCGACGACACGGAGTTCGCAGCCCTGCGCCACAAGGCCGATGTATCCATGGCCGGCGCCCGTCTGTTCAAAGACCGGGCAGCGGCAGCCGTCAGTAAGGTGATGATACCGGAAGCGCTTGATTATCCAATTTAGTGGAGAAACACATCTATGACTGTTGAAAGACAAACCATGGAAGTTGATATCGCCTGTGTCGGTTTCGGGCCGGCCATGGGCGGTTTCCTGACAACTCTCTCCAGGGCGCTGGTCGATGAAAATGGCCAGCCGCTCCTGGAAAGCAGCGTAATGCCCGGCGCCCCCCTCCAGGTGCTCTGCTATGAGCGCGCCGACGACATCAGTTTTGGGGTCTCCGGCATCGTCACCCGTGGCCGCAGCATCCGGGCGACTTTTCCGGATCTGAATCCGGCAGACATTCCCATGACGGCCCATGTGGGCCACGAAAAGGTACTTTACCTGCTCGACCCCCTCGGCGCCAGTCGCAGATCTACCGGCGTACGTGCCCTGGATGAGGTTGTAAAGATCCTTTCTTCCCCCAAGGACTACTCCTACGAACTCCCCTATATTCCCCCATTCCTCCGCAAGGAGGAGGGGTTTGTACTTTCCGTTGGCCAGTTTACCCAGTGGGTCGGTTCACAGCTCATGGCCTCGGGCCTGGTCCAGGTCTGGCCCGGCATGCCGGTCAGCGAACCGCTGATCGAGGGAAACCAGGTCGTCGGCATCAGGCTGGCTGACCAGGGAACCAACAAGGACGGTTCTCCCGCGGCCGGCTATATGCCGGGCATGGATATCCGGGCCGCTCTTACCGTGGTCGCCGACGGGCCGGTGGGCCCGGTGGGCCAGAAACTGGATCGGCATTTCGGGTTCCCGGCAGGCAATCACCAGCGCGAATGGGCAGTGGGTATGAAGGCGGTCGTGGAACTGCCAGAGACATGCACCCTTGAACCTGGCACCGTACTTCATACCATCGGTTATCCCGAGCCGGAGATCTTCGGCTTTTTGTATGTCTATCCCGACCGGGTCGCATCCCTGGGAATCTTCGTCCCCTCCTGGCTCGACAATCCGGTCCGCACCAGTTATCGCTATCTGCAGCACTGGATGACACACCCGGCCATCTGGCCCTACCTGGAGGGAGGCACGCTCCGCTCCTGGGGGGCCAAGAGCCTTCAGGAATCTGGCAGGCGTGGCGAGCCGTTCCTGGTCGGAAACGGCTATGCCCGCATCGGCGAAGGATCTGGCAGCACCAACGTCCTGACCGGCTCCGGCGTGGATGAGGCCTGGGCAACAGGGGTGCAGTTAGCCGAAGGAGTGGTGGAACTGCTTAAGGCTGGCAAGCCCTTTACCAAGGAAAATCTGGGAGACACCTATCTTGCCCGCCGCCGCAACAGCTGGGTGGAACAAGAGGCCAAGGAAGCGGAAAAGGCCCGGGACGGCTTCCAGCGCGGCGTACTGACCGGCCTGGCCGGCATGGGCCTGACCGGCCTTACCAAGGGGATCATGAATCTTGGCGCCAAGATCAGCAGGCCCTACGAACGTGTGCCATCCTTGGAAGAGTACTGCCGGGAGAAGATTCTGCCAAGCGAGATCGAACACCTGCGAAGCGAGTCCATTGCCAAGGGCAGTTCCCTGGCTGATGCCGTCATGGATGCCCATGGCTGGCCCCAGATTCCCCTTGACGGCAAGTTGCTCGTTTCCCAGCAGGATGCCCTGCTCATGGGTGGCAAGGTTCAGGCACAACCCGGCTACGCCGATCATGTCGTGATTACCGATCCGCAATTATGTGAGACCTGCAATCCGCAATTATGTGTCGAGATCTGCTCGGGCCAGGCCCTCACCTATACCGAGGGGGGAGGAGCACCGCAGTTCGATCGTGAGAAGTGCATCCATTGCGGAGCCTGCATGTGGAACTGCACCAAGCCCCTGGAAGCGAACGGCGAGCGCTGCAATATCGATTTCAGGGCCGGGTCGGGCGGGTTGCACTCGGCCGAAAACTGATAGAATTCGCTGTAATCAATGAACACTACGAAAGAGGAGACGATAGAATGAACGGAGGATTTCATATTGTGGTCTGCGGGAGCATCGTTCCCGATCCACTGCAAACCCTGGCCCCGATCGAAGGGCCAACAGGTCCGGCACTGAAAAATGAGTTGATGCTGCCGGCAGTCCTGGACCCTTGGGCGGGCCATGCGCTTTACGAAGCTGCCAATCTGGCGAAAAACGTACCCGACAGCAAGGTCTGGCTGGTGAGCCTGGGGCCCAAGGCAAAATTGCAGCAATTGATGATGTCCATCGCCCAGAAGGTCTCCTTTGAACTGGTGGTGCTTGATGGCCCGGCTGGCGGCTTTACCGATCCCTGCGAAGTGGCTGCGGCACTGGCTGGCGGCATCAATGGAATTGCCGGGCTCGACCGCTCCCGCCTGCTGCTGTTCGGTGGATGTTCCTCGGCCTCCAGGGATGCCGGAGTGACCATGCAGATGGTCGCGGAACAACTGGGCATCGGCGATCAGTTCCTGGGAGTGGACGAACTCACTATCCAGGCCGACGGTTCCATGAAGCTCCTGGAGCGGATCGAAGGAGGGCAATACCAGGTATCCACCTGCACCGGCGCGCCGGCAATGCTGGCATGGGCCACAGGAAACCTCCCCGAGCCTCCCAACAATCCCCAGATCGGCATGATGAACATGCGCACCGTCATGCCTGCCCTGCAAAAGGCCCAGCCCGCACCGGTCGGGGCGGCCGGGGTGTCCTACCTGGGCGTCGAACTCCCGAAACAGCGCCGCGAGACCAGGATTGTCAAGGACCTTTCCGTTGATGAGGTCGCCCGCGAAATCGTGGAGTGGCTCAAGGGATAGCCACCATATAAACACCCACCCGCTCCCTGCCCTTCCCGTCAAGAGAAGGGAATATGAATATTTTCACTGGAGGAATTCGATGGAAAAGATACTGTTCATTGCCCATACCCAATCCGACGGCACGCTGCCGAACGTGGCCCGCGAGGCCCTGAGCGCCGCCGTTGATCTTTCAAAGAAACTCCCCGGCTCATCCTTTGTTGCCGGTATAATCGGCCAGGAGGCAAATCAGGCCGCTGACAGTATCGCGTCCTGCGGAGCTGCTGGCTTCCTGTCCGTGACCGGGGCCGAATTCGCGGTTTCCCGCTATGCAACCGATGCCGCCGCGGTCGAGGCCCTGGTGCGCCAGACCGGCGCAACCCTGGTCGTGGCACCCACCACCTCCCGCTTCTCGCGGGCATTGCCAGGCGTTGTCCAGAGAGTTCAGGGACGCATCGAAACCCACATCAGCGGCATGGATATTGTTGAAGGAAGTTTGCAGATCCAGCGCTGGTACTACCGCCAACGGATGGTGGCGACACTGACCCGGGCACAACGCCCCTGGTTCCTGGTAATCGACGGCGGGGTTTTCCCGGCTTGGCAGGGCGAACCAGGCTCCGCCAATGCCGAGAATGTCGCGGTCCAGCTTGCCGCAGACACCCTTCGCACCCAGGTCATCGGCGTCCAGGCACCTTCCACAAACACACAGACCATCAGACCGGAGGCCGAGGTACTGTTTGTCGCCGGGGCCGGCTGGACCAAGAAGCAGGCCGACGGACAACTCCATCTCAAGGACGCCGAAGAGCTCATCCTGGGCTTCCTCAAGAACTGCAATGCCTCGCTCGGCAGCAGTAAATCCCTGGTGGACCAGTCGGTGGAAGGCGAAGCTGTTCTCCCCTTCATGAGCCACCTGAACCAGGTCGGCCAGACCGGCTCCACCCCCCGCCACCCCAAAGGGCTGGCCACCTGCTGCCACGGCGAGGAACCCCATGCCGTGGGATGGCGTTTCATCAACGAGCGGCGGGCCATCAATACCGATGCGAACTGCGGCTGGGCCCAGGGCAAGGCGGACGTCCTGTACGTTGCCGATGCATTTCAGGTTATGGCCAAGGTAAACGAGCTCCTGGCCCAATAAAAAAAGCAGACGAAAAACGGACGACACATGAACAACGACCTTATCCTCCTCGGCCACGGCAGCGGCGGCAGGCTTTCCCACCAACTGCTGGATGAGTTGATCATTCCGGTCCTGAGCGGCACGGCACCGGCCGGCCAGAACGATGCCGCCATCCTGGAACAACTGGCCGGGCAGCCTGCCTACACCACCGATTCATTCGTGGTTGACCCGATCTTTTTCCCCGGAGGCACCATCGGCAGCCTGGCGGTGCACGGGACGGTCAACGACCTGGCCATGATGGGTGCTGAGCCTCTCTATCTCAGCGTCGGGCTGATCATAGAGGAAGGATTCAGCAAGGCGGATCTGGAACGCATCCTGACCGACATGCGTCAGGCAGCAGACCAGGCCGGCGTCAGGATCGTCACCGGCGACACCAAGGTCGTGCCCCGGGGCAAGGCCGACAAAATCTTCATCACCACCTCCGGCATCGGCGTCATCAAGCACGATATTCCCATCCATGGCGCCAATGCCCAACCAGGGGATTGCATCATCATAAACGGTACCCTGGGCGACCACGGTATCGCAGTCATGGCCAACCGCGAGGGGCTGAACGTCGGCACAGACATCCGTAGCGACTCGGCCGCCCTGAACAGCCTGGTGAGCGAGATCATCGCCGTGGCCGGCCATGATCTGCATGTGCTGCGCGACCCCACGCGGGGAGGGGTTGCCACCACCATCAAGGAGATCGCCCAGCAGTCGGCCGTTAGCGTCACCCTCCGGGAAGAGGCCATCCCCGTCACCCCGGCTGTGCGCGGGGTCTGTTCGATCCTCGGCCTAGACCCGCTTTTCGTGGCCAACGAGGGCAAGTTGCTGGCATTCGTTACCCCGGAAGCAGCGGATTCGGTACTGGCTGCAATGAAGAGACATCCCCTGGGCAAGAACGCAGCCGTTATCGGACAGGTAGAGGAAGTTCCGGCCGGCCGGGTGCGCATGGAGACCGTTATCGGCGGCATGCGGGCAGTAGAGATGCTGGCCGGCGAGCAGCTGCCCAGGATATGCTGACAAAACTCCGGAATCACCCTGAGTGCCCCTGAATGAAACGATTCCTGTCATTGCCGATCCGCATCCACATGTTCCTGCTGGTGATCCTGCTGGCGCTCCCCGCCGCCGGGGTCATCATCAACGCCGGCTTTGACCAGCGCCGGCAGGCCTATAAAGAGGCAGCCGCCGACTCCGCCAGACTTACCTACACAATATCATCGGAAATCAATATCCTGGTGCGCGGCACCGAGCAGTTGGCAGACACCCTGGCCCAACTGCCGTCGGTGCAGCACCCGGACCCAAAAACCATTTCCAGGCTGCTGGGCAACCTGATTGCCAAATACCCACAATACTCCAACATCATTGTTACCGATAAAACCGGCCTTGTCCTGGCTTCAGCCCTGCCCATGAAACAACCGGTCACGGTGGCCGACCGGAGCATCTTCACGGATGCCAGGAAAAGCGGACGTTTTTCGGCAGGCGAATACATGCTCGGCAAAATCTCCCGCAAGCCCCTGATCAATTTCGGTTACCCGATAAAGGACTCAAGCGGTAAATTCAACGGCATCATAGCGATCGGCATCGACCTGGCCAAGACCAAGCATCTCCTGGAAAAATCGTATTTCCCCAAAAGCGCTGAATATGTCCTGGTTGACCGGAACGGGATATTTCTGTATCGCACCTTTGATCTCGAAAAATACCTGGGAACGCCCCTAAGAAAAGACCTGCTCAAAACAATGGAGAACGGCCCGGACGAAGCAACCATTGAGTTCGTCTCCAACAAAGGGCAGAATCGCGTCTCGTCCTATCGCAAACTTCGTCTTGACGACACACAACCGCCTTACATGTACGTGCGCTCCGGTTTTCCTGTTGAATCCGTAAATGCCAACGCCAACCGGGCCATTCAGAAAAATCTGGCGTTATTGATTCCCTTTTTCGCTCTCAGCCTCGGCATTGCCTGGTTTATCGGCAAGCGTGGTATTGTGGATCGAGTTGCCGCCTTGCAGAACGCTTCGCACCGCTTGGCCGATGGCGACTTTTCCGTTCAAGTGGCCAAGGCTGTCTCCGGCAGCGAGCTTGGCGATCTGGCGACAACCTTCGACAATATGGCCAGGGCGCTGGCCGAACGGGAAAAAAGCCTGATCGAAAATGTCAAACTCACCGTTGCAAGCGAAACAAAATTCCGTACCCTGTTTGAATCAATGCAGGAAGGGGTGATCATCTGCGAAACCATCCGTAATGAGGTCGATGGCCCTGTAGAATTCCGCTGCATTGACATCAACCCGGCTTGCGAGAACATTTTGCGAAAGCAGAGAGACCAGATCATCGGTGGGAAACTCCTGTCCATATTTTCCTGCATAGGGGAAAATGGTGCCAGCTGTTTTCGTGAGGTAGCCCGGACAGGGATTCCGAAACACTTCGAGGAATACCACACGGATAGCAATACCTATTTCGAGGTGCATGCCATCTGCCCGGACAAGGACCGCCTGGCAATAATTTTCAGCGACATCACGCAACAGAAGAGGATGCAAGACGAACGCATCAGAAACGACAAGCTCGAATCCCTGGGAGTGCTGGCCGGCGGCATTGCCCACGATTTCAACAATTTCCTGGCTGGAATACTGGGCAACGTATCCTTTGCCAAAATGCTGCTGGACCCTTCCCTCAAGGCCCACAGGCTGCTTGGAGAGGCTGAAAAGGCGACCAGGGGCGCGGCGCAACTGGCGCGCCAGCTGCTCACCTTTGCGCGCGGAGGAATGCCCGTTAAAAAGGTCGTTTCCATCAAACAGGTCCTCTGCGACTCCGCGACGCTGGTCCTGCGCGGCACCAATGTCAAGTCAATCCTGGAGATCCCGGATACGCTCAAGAACGTTGAAGCCGACGAGGGGCAGCTCACCCAGGCATTCCACAACATCATCATCAATGCGGCCCAGGCAATGCCGACCGGCGGATTTCTGACCATCAGCGCCGAGAATGTGAGCTTCACCGAATACGACGCGCCGCCGCTCAATCCGGGCGCCTACATTAAGGTGACCTTTGTCGACGAAGGACGGGGCATACCGCCAGAAGATCTTGAGCGCATATTCGACCCGTATTTCACTACCAAACCGGACGGAACCGGTCTGGGGCTGGCTTCGTGCTATTCCATAATCTCCAGGCACGACGGCCATATCAATGTTGCCTCCACCCCGGGAAAAGGGACAACCTTCGAGCTCTATCTGCCTGCCTGCGACAAGGCAATCGAAGATTCTCAAGACAATGACGAGCGGTTGATGCCTGGCAGCCAGACACGGACCGGCAGGATACTCATCATGGATGACGACGAACTTATCACGAACCTGCTGGGGGAAATTTTCACGGATATCGGCTATGCTGTAACTATCTGCCGCGACGGCAGCGAGGCCATTGACTTCTACCGTGATGCCATGGAACATGGGAAGAGCTATGACGCCGTTGTCATGGATCTCACGATCCCTGGGGGCATGGGCGGCAAAGAGGCCGCTGGAAAGCTGCTGCAGATCGATCCCGGTGCCCGCCTGGTCGCATCAAGCGGATACTCCAATGATCCGATCATGTCGGACTGCCGTACATACGGTTTCCTGGCAGCTATCGCAAAACCGTACAAGGCCGCCGATGTGGGCAAAATAATTGAAAACATACTAACCATGAACCGGAGCCAGGTGTAATGTCCAAGGATAAGCATCCCATAACCGCTGCCGTACGCGTTCTGAGGGCCGAAAAGGTTAACTTTACCGACCATCCCTACGACTATGAGGAAAAGGGGGGCACGGCCGTTTCCGCCAGGGAACTGGGGGTTGATGAACACTGCGTCATCAAGACCCTGGTCATGGAAACCGATAACGGCACCCCGCTCATCATACTGATGCACGGCGACCTGCAGGTCTCCACCAAGGAATTGGCCCGGCTGATCGGCGTCAAGCAGGTCACTCCTTGCCGGCCCGAGACGGCCCAGAAACTGACCGGATACATGGTGGGAGGCACTTCCCCCTTTGGGACGCGACGCAGCATGCCGGTTTATCTGGAAGAAACCATTGCAGGCCTGGACAGGATCTATATCAACGGAGGCAAACGGGGCTATCTGGTGGGAATGGCTCCGGCAGAGCTTCTAAGGGTACTGAAACCGGTGCTGGTGAAGGTGGGGATATCATAAAACTCCCCTGCCCCACTCTTGAGGAATAGAAAGGATGAATACCATGATCCGCAAAGCCCAGATCAACGATGTCAAGGACATACAAAAACTGCTGACCGCATATGCCAGCCGCGGAGACATGCTCTCCCGCTCCCTCTCTGAGTTGTACGAAGCCATCCGCGATTTTTACGTGGCAAAGGAAGACAACCACCTGCTGGGTACTGCTGCCCTGCATATCGTGTGGGATGATCTGGCCGAGATCCGTTCGGTGGCGGTGGCCGAAGAAGCCGGTCGCAAGGGAATCGGCAGCCTGCTGGTGCGGGCGTGTATCGACGAAGCTCGGCAGATCGGCCTGAAACGCCTGTTCTGCCTGACGTACAAGCCTGATTTCTTTGCCAAGCACGGTTTCCGGCTGGTGGACAAATCAGAGCTGCCACACAAGGTATGGGGCGACTGCATCAAGTGCGTCAAGTTCCCCGACTGCGATGAAAATGCCATGATCCTCGACCTGTAATTTGAAACCGGCATAACCCCAGGATCATTTCGATAATCACGCCCTTGCTTCCACCCTCCGGCGATGCTTGCTTTGCATGCTCCCTGTCCTGTGTTAATATTTCACAATGCTATCCGATCCTTAAAGGCAAAACTGTGAAATGATCCCTCACCAAGATTACAAAACAGAGGCAGACCGGCATGACGCCATGGAGCAGATCCTGCGGCAGCATCGCCATAGTCCGGATGCCTTGATCGAGGTACTCCATTTTGCCCAGGAAAACTACGGCTACCTACCCCGGGAGTTGCTGGGCCGGCTGGCGGAACAACTGAAACTGCCACCCAGCCTGGTGTACGGAGTAGCAAGCTTTTACCATGGGTTTCGCCTTGAACCGCGCGGTCGGCATCACTGCACGGTCTGTACCGGCACATCATGCCACATCAAAGGCGGCACGGCCCTGCTTGCGGAGCTGGAGCGCCGCTTCGGCATTTCCTGCGGCGAAACCGCGCCTGATGGCAGCTTTTCACTGGACTCCGTACGCTGTCTTGGGGTCTGCGACCTGGCGCCCTTGGCGGTGCTTGATGACGACATCATCAGTGCCGAAACCATCGATGCACTGGCCGACAAGGTCTGCCAGTGTCTTGCCGAAAAGAGTTCCACAGGCAAATCACCATGACCCGCGATGAGTTGCGCCATAAGTCCCGATGCGCCAGGGAGACCCGCACAGCAGCTGGGCTGCGGATTTCCGTCTGCCTTGGTTCCCCCTGCGTCGCGACCGGAGCAGAGGCTGTGCTGCGGGCATTGCGGGAGTCATACGGCGACCGGGCCATTGAAGTCATCGGCACCGGCTGCATGGGCCCATGCAGTCGTGGCCCCCTGATCAGGATTGAAGACCGGCGCGGCAACCGGGCCGCGTATTACGAAAAGACAACGCCGGCAACAGCCATGGCAACGGTCCGGGCGCACCTTGAAGGCTTGAATCCGGACCAGGGAAGGTTGCCTGCTGACTTGCCCTTTTTGATCCGCCAACAGAGGGTGGTATTGGCAAACAGCGGCATCTGCGACCCGGAAAGCCTGGCAAGTTCCCTGGAAAACGGCGGCTATGCCGCACTGCTGCATGCCATCGAAAAGATGGCTCCCGAGGAGGTCTGCCACGAAATTTCAGCCAGCGGCCTGCGTGGCCGCGGCGGGGCCGGTTACCCGACCGGGACCAAATGGGAACTGGTCAGGGCAGCCAAAAGCAGGCGCAGATACGTGGTGGCCAATGGCGACGAGGGGGACCCGGGCGCCTTTATGGACCGGACCCTGATGGAGTCGGACCCGCACCGGCTGCTGGAAGGGATGGCTATCGCCGCTTATGCCGTCGGCGCCACGCAGGGCTTCATCTACGTGCGTGGCGAATACCCCCTGGCGGCACGCCGCCTGAGGCAGGCCATCAACGAGGCCACCAGGGCGGGCCTGTTGGGGCCGCATATCCTGGAAAGCGGTTTTTCCTTCACCATCCGGTTGCGCATTGGCGCGGGCGCCTTTGTCTGCGGCGAGGAAACGGCCTTGATGGCCTCCATCATGGGGCGTCGCGGTCAGCCCGTTATCCGCCCCCCCTACCCGGCCCAGCGCGGCCTGTGGAACCAATCAACCCTGATCAACAACGTGGAAACCTTCGGCTGCATTGCCCCGATCATCAGCAAGGGCGCCGATTGGTTCAAATCAATTGGCGTGCCCGGCAGCAGCGGCACCAAGGTTTTCTCCATTTCCGGAGACGTGGCAACCGTGGGCGTCATGGAGGTGCCGCTCGGTACGCCTCTCCGGGAACTGGTGGCAATGTCCGGCGGCATCAGTAACGGCAATTTCAAGGCGGCCCAGACCGGGGGGGCAAGCGGAGGCTGCATACCCGCCAGCCACCTGGATACGCCCATGGATTATGAAAGCCTGACAAGCCTTGGATCTATCATGGGATCCGGCGGCCTGATCATCATGAACGACCGGCGCTGCATGGCGGACATGGCCCGCTTTTTCATGCGCTTCTGCCAGGATGAGAGCTGCGGCAAGTGTGTCCCCTGCCGGGCCGGCACGGAACAGGCGGCACAGTTGTTGCGCCGCATTACTTCCGGCGATGCGACAGAAGATGATCTGGTGAAACTGGAAGAACTCTGCCACCTCATGGGGGACGCCAGCCTGTGCGGCCTGGGGATGGCGGCCCCTACCCCGGTTCTCGGCACCTTGCGCTGGTTCCGCGATGAATACCAGGCCCACCTCCGCGCCGGGGGATGTCCCACCGGTGTATGCGATCGGGAGAAACACCCATGCCACGTTTAAGCCTGACCATAAACGGTCGGGCCGTCAAGGCACGACAGGGTGAAACCATCCTTGGGGCGGCGCGGGAGCGCGGCATCTTCATCCCCACCCTATGCAATCTGGATGGACTGAAACCGCTTGGAGGTTGCCGGATCTGCCTGGTGGAGGTGCGGGGACATCCCAGGCCGGTTCCGGCCTGCGCCACCAAGGTCGAGGAAGGGATGGTGGTGACAACCGACTCGGAAAGGGTGGTATCGATGCGGCGCATGGTCGTGGAACTGCTGCTGGCGGAACGGAACCATCAATGCCCGGTCTGCGTGATGAACAACAACTGTGAACTGCAGGCAGTGGCAAGGCTTCTGGGCATCGACCATGTGCGTTACGACTTTATCGCGCCGCGTGCGGTGCTTGATATCAGCCACGAACGCTTCGGCATCGACCACAACCGCTGCATCCTCTGCCGGCGATGCGTCCGGGTTTGCGATGAGATCGAGGGGGCCCACACCTGGGATGTAAACGGCCGTGGTGCGGCCAGCAGGATCATCAGCGACCTGGCAGAGCCGTGGGGATTGAGCGGGACGTGCACCGACTGCGGCAAGTGCGTGCAGGCATGCCCAACCGGAGCCCTGTTTGCCAAGGGAACCGAAACAACCGGCAAGGGGACAATCTGCCTGGAAAAGCTGGTGGCGTGGCGCCAACGGAGGGAGCCATGAGCAGGATCAAACTGGCCACGGCCTGGCTGTCGGGATGCTCGGGCTGCCACATGGGCATACTCAATCTGCATGGTGGGTTGATGGAGCTGTTCCAACTGTGCGACCTGGTCTATTCACCCCTGGCGGATTTCAAAGAATATCCCGCCGAGGTTGATATCGCCCTGATCGAGGGGGCGATTTCCAACCGTGACAACCTTGAAATGGCGCGGATCATCCGCAGGTATACGAAGAAAGTTGTCAGTCTGGGGGATTGCGCCATAAACGGCAATGTGGCCGCATTGAGGAACCCCGGGGGCAAGGCTGCGGTTTTGGAGGCTGCTTACGCAGACCCCGTCAATAAGCCTGTTGTGTTTGGAGAGTGTGTCCCGCCGTTGTTCGACAAGGTATTGCCGCTCCACCAAGTTATACCTGTGGATGCCTTCATACCCGGCTGCCCGCCCGAACCGGAAGCCATCAGGGTAGCCCTCCACCGGGTGATCGAACGGTTATAAACCCTAAACTTTTCTTTATCGCCTGCGATAAGTTCCCATAAGCTCACCCCTGGCCAGGGTATGCCCTTCCATGGCACGTTCCAGGTTGCTCTTGTCGGCCGATGCCCCAAGATTCAGCACCCTGTCGAGCGCATAAAGCTTGAAGAAATAACGATGTGTTCCTGACGGTGGGCAGGGCCCGCCATAGCTGTTCCTGCTCCAGCTGTTTTTCCCCTGGCTTGCTCCGGCAGGCAAGCTGTTTTCCTGAATTTCCCGCGTCTGTGCCGGCAAGTTCCACACCACCCAGTGCACCCAGGTTCCCATGGGGGCGTCCGGGTCATCCATGATCAATGCCAGCGATTTTGTGCCACTCGGAATCGTGCCAATGGCAAGCTGGGGACTAATACCCTCCCCGTCACAGGTATATCGGGCTGGAATTGCCCCGCCAGCAGCAAATGCCGGGCTTGTAATATTCAACTTTTCCATCCTAGCCGTATCCTTTCCCAGGACCTCTGCCGGCAACAGGCCGGCAAGCTGCATCAGAACCAGCATCAGCAGATAAAACCAAGGTTTCATAAGGATGATTCTCCGAACTGCCACGACAAGAAGTTGATCACGGAATAAATACAAAGCCCTCTCAGGGGCCTCAATAATGTGGAGGAGTCTCCTCCGCATCGACTTTTCCACCTGCCCCCGGTTCAATCGCATAAAGCTGGTTGCGCAGCAGGGTCAGTTCCCGCTCGATCCGCTCTATGGCGATTTCCTGGCGACACACCGTGTCGTTCAGCTCCTGGATGGTGTTTTCCTGGTGCATGAAACGCAGTTCAAGTTCAGTGATCCGTTCTTCCATATTCCCTCCCATCAATCACACCCGACTTATTCGGGCAAACGGTTATTTCAGCTCCCAGACCGTCATCTCGGCCATGCTGTGCTGGAATTTACGCCTGGTCTCCCTGATGACGAACGGGATGTCGCGGGGATTGCCCAGCATGCGGAAATGGGGCGACAGCATCGTGGCGAGCCCCTCCAGAGTGGAGACGTTCTCACCGGCATCCTTGTAGCCGCCCAGCCACTCCTCTTTTTTTGTGAATTCCTCCAGCCAGGTGTAAGGGGAGGTGATCACCAGCAGGCCGCCTGGATTGATGCGCTCATGGATGGTGGCCAGGAAGCGGCGGGGCGAGTAGAGCCGGTCGATCAGGTTGGCCGCCAGTACCAGGTCGTAGCCGGTAAATTTTTCCGGCAGGTTGCAGGCATCGGCCTGAAAGAAACCGACCCGCTGACGGCTATCGTCCAGGTCCAGTTCGGCCAGGCCGACCTCGTGGAACGAGGTGATCTCCCCCTCCTCGGGGAAGGCGTAGCGCAGATAGCCCTCTTCCTGCATGCGGGCCGCCAGACGGAAAAAACGGGTGGAGAAATCCAGGCCCGTAACCTGTTCAAATTCCCGTGCCAGCTCAAAGGAGGCCCGCCCGACAGCACAGCCCAGGTCAAGGGCATGCACCTTTTGGCGACCCGCCATGAGATCCAGGCAAACGCGGGCGCAGGTGACCGGGAAATTGGCCACGCCAAAGTGCTCCGGGCCGTAGTGGGCGTCGCAGTACTGGGCAGCCAGAGCATCGGTCTCGTAGTTGTCCTGGTGGACCACCAACGGCTGGGCACTCTCCACATAGCGGAAACCGGCATGCTGGAAGAAGTGCCGCCTGAAGGCATAGCGCGAGTCCCGGGTAGCCTCATTGCCGGTGGAAATCCACGAGCCCCCCTTGATCAGGTTGTGGCGGGTGTCAAAGGTCGGGGTGGAGAAGTCATCGTAACAGGGATGGACCTCAAAGCCGTGGAACGGATAGATCGGGGTCTCGGTCCATTGCCAGACATTGCCGATCACGTCATAGAACTCGCCGAAACGGAAACGGTCCACCGGGCAGGAGGAGCTCCAATATTCCAGGTTGATGTTGCCCGGGGCCTTGTCCCACCCAGGCTGGTCGGGGATATTGGAGATATCGCGCAGCCGGTTCCATTCGTCCTCGCTGGGGAGCCGGATCGGCCGGCCCGTATTGGCGGCCATCCAGTTGCAGAAAGCCTTGGCCTCCAGCTGATTGACCTCCACGGGCCAGTTCCAGGGGAGATCAATGATCTCGGTCATGGTGCGCAACCCCCAGCCGCTGTCCTGTTTCAGCCAGAACAGCGGATGTTCGGCCCCACGGAACGTGCGCCAGTTCCACCCCTCCTCAATCCACCATTTCTGCTCCTTGTAGCCGCCCGCTTCCACAAACCACAGGTATTCCCGGTTGGAAACCAGGTATTGGGATGCCTTGAAACCGGCGACTTCGGCCTCGTGGTAACCGTACTCGTTGTCCCAGCCATAGAGGGGGTGCGCCTTGCTCTTACCCAGAATCACCTTACCGCCCGGCACTGCCATCAGCCGGTTGGCCGGCGGCTCCCCTCCTTCGCGGCAGATATCCCAGAAGGGTAGCCGCACCACCTGGTCGATGGGGAGCTGGCGGATCAGTACCGACGAAGTTTCCAGGTGGATGCGCTCGTGCTCGATCCCCATCATGATTGTCCAGAAAGGGTTGTCCCACCCGATGGGGAGCGTGAGCGGCAGGCGCTTGATCACGCCGTCCACCAGATCCCGGGCCTTGTCGCGGTACTCCTTGACCTCCTGGCGGGTAGGCCAGTCATAATGGGTCTGATCCAGATCATCCCAGGACATCTCGTCAACCCCTACGGCAAACATCGACTCGAAGCGGGGGTTGATACGGGTATCGATTACCCTGGCAATGGTCAGCTTATTGATGAAGAAGGTGGCAGTGTGGCCGAAATAGAAGATCAGGGGGTGCCGGAGGCGGTCGGCCCGCAGGTAGAAGGTGGCATCTTCCTTGAGTGTTTCGTAGAGCTTTTCGTCCAGGTCAAAGGTGCGGTGAAAGTACTCCAGGATCTCGGCCCGTTTGCTCTCGGGGTCGCCTTCGTTGAGGATGGTGGTATGGGTCTTGCGCAGGTCCAAAGTTAATCCCTCCTCCTATAAAGGGTACGCAGCAGCGCATCGGATTGCACTTCGAGCGTGGGCAAAGTATATCCTAAAATCGTTGACCGGCAAGATGGGTGGTAGGCCCCTGTCTTGACGAGTCCGACCTAAGAGCAATGCCTAAATCTTTAGCCCCACGGGCTGGATGGGCAAAAAAACATTGCAGCCGGCCATACCACTATCCTTGGCAGCTCCCCGACCAAAGGCAAGCATCCGAATGCGCAAGTCAATTCCTTGGGCACGGTCTCAGCATGCATTTAGGCGTATACGAAAAATTTTAGTAGACTGTCAATCATTTCTCTCGTACCCTGTAATCAAGGGTTGTTCAAGGCCCATCAAACAAAGAAAGGCAATACAATGGCACAGGCAAAAAATGGCGACAAAGTTATAATCAACTACATCGGCAAACTTGAAGACGGCACTGTTTTTGATTCCACTTTAGAAGAGGAATGCGATCATGAAGGGTGCGAAACGGATGAATGCACCGATGAAGATTGCGGATGCGGTTGCGAGAGCGGTCCCATGGAGACGACAATCGGCGAAGCAGAGCTTTTCCCGCAGATAGACGAAGCATTGGTCGGGATGGCACCTGGCGAGAAGAAAACCATTGTCGTCAAGGCTGAAGACGCATTTGGCGAGTACGACAAAGAGAAGGTTTTCGTAGTACCGCGCAGCGACCTGCCCGCGGACCTGAAACCGGAAGTCGGCGATGAACTCATACTAACCAACGATGACGATGAAGAATTGGGAGTAGCTGTAACGGCAGCGACCGAAAACGATGTCACCTTTGATTCCAATCACCCCTTGGCCGGGGAAGACCTCACCTTTGAAATCGAACTGGTCGAGATCCTCTAAAAAAAGCCTCAACCACGTAATCGAAAACAGTTGTGCAGCAGCAAAAAAGGCGGCCCGAAATGGTCGCCTTTTTTTATCGATTCAAACCGGTAATGGCATTATGCCGGGACAGCTCCCGCAAGTACCTCAGCAATTCGGTTTCCGTGATCAGTGCATTCTGTACGAAATAGCGCCCAATCGGCTGCTGCGTAAAACGCTGATGTAGCAGAAGTATCTTGAGCTGGGATTCGCTGAGGAGCCCGAGTTTCAGAGCCCGTTCGCCAAAGGGGCCGACAAGATGGGTCGCACCTAGAATCGTTGCTATCGCTTCCTGATCGATCCACCCCCAACTGCAGGCGAATTCCCCCAACGGTGGGCGCAGGCTACGCTGCCAAAGCAATGAGCGAACCAGGGCCTGGTAGGAAACAACTCCGCTGTAATAGAGATACAGGCCTGTTCTTAACCTGATGGTGGGGAATGGGCCGCTATAGTAACGCTCGTTGCTTGCCTTGGGGATCTTTATCCGCGGTCGCGACAGGTTGCGCATGTCAGGCATTCGCGGGTGGACGATAACCTTGCGGTTCCGGAGATAATCGTTAAGCAGTTCGTAGGCTTCAACAGAACGGCGGAACAACTCGGCGCGAACATCCTGCTCACTCACACCGGTCCTCAAATCAGGGTGGCATTCACGTGCGCGGTTGCGATAGGCTTTTCGCACCCCTTCGGGCTGGAGATACTGAACGAACTCTCTCGTAATCTCCACTCCTGATCCGAACAATATGCGGCAGGCATTTATTATTTCAGCCTCTTGGCTGTGCAACATAGGCGATGATCCCGGCGATCGGTGATGGGGACAACAGCTTATTTCTACCTTTTATACATCACTATCAGGTCATGTGACTAGTGGGATGTGCCATTTTTTCATTATAAATTTTGTCGGCCGCGATATTTCCGCCAACCAAAAGTTTGGATGGACACATCGACAGCCAAGACGGTCAGTTCAAGCAGGAATCGGGATTGTGCGTCAGGATGATCGGGTAAATGATCGGCCCCAGGTACTGTTCGATGAAGTCCCGCAATATATTTTCAGCGCTAAAAAACATAGCTGGCAAAATGGTTTTGAACAGGGAAAGTAAACTGAATAGTGCCGTGGAGCAGGACATTTCGAAGCGGGACTAAACTCAACCTTTATATAATACACAACAATCAAATTTAATAACAGACTGTTTTATTCAATTATTGGGGGTATAGTTAATTCAGGTAGCGCTACCTGAGAAACACAGAATGCCGACACAAGGAGGACAACATAACAGAGGAAGCAGTTCTTGAAGAAAATCTTTTGAGCTGTAATCGCCCGGTGTTCGTTGTCCGCCGGAATAACCCTTGAAAAGGGTAACTGCATAAAATAGAACTGAGGCCCGCATACAAATTGCGGGCCTTTCATTTTTCCACTTCATCTTGTTACGGACATCGCCAAGAAAACCGGGGATTGTGAATTATGTGGAGTCAGCCTACCGCCAAGGCAGTCCGCATGCGGTGCAAGGCCTCAATAAGAAGCTGACGCGAACAGCCGAAATTAAGCCGGAGAAAACCAGGGGCATCAAAGTCGGCGCCATCGGAAAGCCCGATACCGGCCTGTTCAAAAAAACTGACAGGCTGCTCGATCCCCATGTGACGGGCATCGACCCAAGCCAGGTATGTTGCTTCCACATGTGCCATGGAAAGGCCCGGAAAGCTATCCATTTCCATGGCCACCAGATCACGGTTTGCGCGCAAATATGCGACCAGTTCTCTCCGCCAAGGTTCGCCATGGCTATAGGCCGCCAGGGCGGCTGTGTAGCCCAGGGTATTGACATGGGGCACGATCCTGCCCATAGCCTTGCGAAAGGAACTGCGCAACGCATGGTCGGAGATGATTGCAAAAGAGCATCCCAAACCGGGAATATTGAAGGTCTTGCTCGGCGCGTGAAGGGTGATGGTGCGGCGTGCGATTTCCGGCGCCATGGCAGCGATGGGGATATGACGTTTGTCGTTGTCCAGCACCAGCCCAGCATGAATATCGTCGGAACAGATCATCAGATCATGGCGCTCGGCCAATTCTGCCAACTGGATCAGCTCCGTCCGGGACCAGACGCGGCCGACCGGATTGTGGGGGTTGCACAACAGCAGGAGCCGCGTACGCGGCGTGATTGACCGCTCCAACTCTGCCGGGTCCCAGGCCCAACGATCTGCATGCAGCCGCAAAGGGACTTTGATCAAGGAGCGTTGCGACAGCATCGGCGCGGACATGAAGGGCGGATAGACCGGAGTGAAGGTCAATACCCCGTCATCCAAGCCTCCGACAGCCCGGCAGGCGACATTCAGACCGGTCACCAGGCCTGGCAGCCAGACAAGCCATTCGGCCTCGATCTTCCAGTCGTAATCGCGCATGAATACGGAGCGGACCACATCCGCCAGCTCCTCCGGCGGGTGCGTATAACCAAAGATGCCATGGCTGACCCGATCGTGCAGCGCCTCGATCACGGCTGGGGGGGCGCGAAAATCCATATCTGCCACCCACATCGGGATGATATCCCGCCCCTGGTAACGGTCCCATTTCTCACTGGCGGTATTTTTGCGGTCGATGATTGTATCGAAGTCGAAATGGTATTCATTCATGGGGCTTCCTTGGCAAAATATCGATAGTCACAAAGTACTAGAAGGCTTTCAGGACATATTCTGCAATAGTTCGGGCGTCCTTGTCCGAAATGGTGGACTCATCAAACCTGATCATCCTGGATATGGGATGGCGCATGATCCTGATGATATCCTCGGCTCTGGAGATGTGATTGGACCTCAGGGACGAGCCGTGCAAGGTCCTCTCAGGGTTGCTGACATTGCCGCCATCGGGATGGCAGGGGGAACAGTACTGCTTGAAAAGCGCCGCGCCGGCTTGCATCTCCTGCTTTGCATCGACACCCGCTCGGGCCATCGGGGCAGCAGGTGCCGCCGGCCCCGGTGCCGTTTGTTTGTCACACCCGCAAACAACCATGACCACAAGTGCTAAAACCATATAAAGCCGAATCATCGGACTGTTCATGCCCCCTCCCCCTGTCTTGCAGATCAGCCTGCCACTCCCGGCTCAGCGATGCAGCATTCCGGCTTTTCGAGCCGCCTCCCAATTGGACTTGATCCGTTCGTAGGCACTCCGGTCGCGGATGGCCGGCAAGGAGAAATCGCCCTTCACCTGCCAGGCATCCTTGAGATATAGCCACGGCGCAAAGCTTGAAAGGGCATAGCCCTTTTCCGGCTCGATCCTGTCGTCGCTGTGGATATTGCTAATCAGGAGCCCATGGGCTGAGGCCGTCACAGTGTGGCCGCCACTGAAGGGAGCTGCACCGGGGTCGCCATACTCCCATTTGACCATCTGCCGCTGCGAGCCGTCCAAAGACTGGTGGCAGGAATCGCAATCACGCCCCTTGCCCAGCTTGTGGGACATTTTGTCCATCTGGATCCAGGCAAGGGCCTTGTTGTTCTCAGGCATCCCGCCCAGAAGGCCGGTAAAAGCCCAGGCATCATCAGTCCGCTTCAGGGCGGGGAGGTTGGCGGGATAACGCCAGTGCAGGCCCAGCTTGAATGGGGCCTCCTTCTGATTCAGTGCCGCCATCGGGAAGGGTTTGACCGGAATCCAGCGCCCTTCCTGGTTCCTGATCAGGATCGGCTCCGGCATGATTCCATAATAGGCCTTATATTTGAAGAATGGCGTTGCTACACCGGCAATTTTGCCTGGCCCCCAGTAGGTGCCCTGATAACCGCCCACCTGCTGGATGTGGCAGGCCTCGCAGGATAGGTTCTTGTGAATCGAAGACTCATGGCTCTTAACGGCCTGTTCATGGCAACGGATACAAGCCCCCTGGGCCTGGCGCTTGACCATGGCATGTCCCAGGGACGGGTTGTTTGCGGAGTTTTCGTGGCAATCCAGACAGCCCACCTTTGCCTTAAAATGCACATCCGGCTCGTTTCCCTCGGGGAACGAAAACGACCCGCCGAAGTATCCTGCGCCACGCCTGCGGTCTTCCGGGCCGGCATGGCAGACGGAACCTCTGCCGTTGCCATAACAGCTCAAGGAAGGCGGTCTCTTGGAGAAGGTATGTCGGCCGATGCTCGCATCACCCTCCTTCTTAGGCTGCGGGTTAAAATGGCAGTCCAGGCACCCCACATGGCATATATTGCAGGCCTTCTGGTTGATATTGGCACTTTCCCTGCTCATGGGAATGACGGTATTTCCCTGGATAGTGTCATAATTGCCTTCAAACCAGGGGCCACAATTGTGCGGGCCCCGCTGCTCGTTGGTCCACCCCTTGTAAAGACTTTGTTTGGCATTGGTCCCCATGGTGCTTTTGCTGAACTCCTCAAACTCGCTGGCATGGCAACTTCCGCATGTCTGTTTCATGGTTGCGAAATCCTGGGTCAGCGTATCGGTGCGCTTGTCATGCCAAAGCAATGCAGCGACCGATGAATCCTTGACTTTCTTCCCATCCCTGGCGGTCACGGCATAGATGCGATTTGTCTGATTTGTGCCGAACTCAAGGGGGTAGATCCGGGCAGAAGTAGCGACACTGAACCCTCTCTTTTTAACCACCAGCAGACGGGCCAGCCCCTTATGGGCCACCGCCATGTCCGGAGCTGCGGGGTTTCCCAGATGGCAATCACTGCAATTGGCCTCCATGCGGGTCTGGGCATCGACTTCTTTTTGCGTGACAACAAACTGTGGGTGGCCCAAGTGCTGCATCGTTTTCTCGTTCTCATGGCAAACAATACAGCTTTCAACTGCCGGGGCAATCTCCACGCCAAGCGCCAGAAACAGGACTGTTGCAAGAAATGCGCATGCAGGTCGTATCATTGTCATCTCCTTTGACCCGGTTCGGTCATCATATTGTGAACGTAAATATATTGAAGAAGCATATCGCAATCCACAGTCAAAACAATCGACGGACAGGCACGCGACTTACGGATCTCTCCATAAATCAGTGCCAAGAAAACAAACCGATGTTTTACTTCCATTTTCGATGCAATTTCATTGTGTTACAGCCAAAATAAACTCTACCAGAAAAACATTTCATAAAATTGGTCTAACCAATAAAATATTTAGGCCTTAACATATTGTTTTTTTGTATTTTTATTTGTTTTACCAGTTGCTTTTTTCAATCAGGTCGTTTATAGTTTCACTAAATTAAAATGATTGGATGAAGGGAGATTACCCATGAAGTGCCCGGTATGCAAGACTCACGAACAATATGCTGAAATTGATCTGCACTCGGAGGGGTTTGCCGAAGAGATTAACACATGCCACATCTGTGGAACAATCTGGTCGGTAAGTCACGGTGTTACCAATATCGTCAAAGATCCGCAGAAAAAATCATTCCTCTCGGCATTATCCGAATGCGTTGGAGCCGACGAATACAGTTTTGCCGCCTGATCTTAACCGGCAGCAGTTACGCAGTAACCACTGAGATGAACCGCAAGCCGCCAGGTTGTTTGCGGTTTTTTTATGGTTTCAGCGCCACCCACCATGCCGTAACCACCAAAGCGAGACTGGCCAGCGCCAGCAGGGCATTGAGTAACCTGCCGGGGCGGCCACGTTTTCCGGTCAGATACTCCGCAATCAAACCGAGTCCGATACCAAAGGCAAAACCGAACAGATGCGCCCCCAGATCGGTATTTTTACCTTCCGTCCCCAGAAGCGCCAGAAGTGCCAGTGCAGCGGCAACCGGGAGCGGCCAGCGCCTTTGCAACTGGTGCCGGTAACGCACCAGGCTGATGGCGGCCAGGATCCCTACGGCGCCGAACACGGCAGTGGAAGCACCGATGGAATCATGGTTGATCGGCTGCATACAGGCATTGGCCAGGTTGCCGAGCGCTCCGGAACCGATCAGTAGCGCCCAGGAAAGTCCTGACCCCAACTCGCTGCACAAAAAAACGATGAAGATCCCGCCAATAGCCAGATTGCTGGAGAGGTGCAACCAGTCGGCATGGAGGGTGAGCGCTGTAATGGTCCGCCACCATTGGCCGGCCAGGATCTTGGAGGAATCGGCGCTGCCGGCCGCGAGCCAGTCGATTTGGCCAAGTCCGAAAATGGGGATGTCTAGCTGGATAATATTGTGAAACATGGCCAGCATAATCAGTACCGAAATGGTCACCAGGGTGTTTTCGACAAGCGGGCTTGTCGGTGGCGCCTCGGGAGGCCAGTTGCGGTTTTCTTCCTCGAACTGGCGCAACTCCTTCCGGGCCACATCGAATCGCTCCACCGGCACCAGCAATTGCCACCCGGTCCCGCTTGGCTCAATGCGACAGGGGATATCCCGTGAATCCAGGACCAGAGCCCAAGTCTGCACCTGCTGCCTGGAAAGTGCGATGAAGCCGTCCCGCCCACCCAGAGCCGAAGGGATCGCCAGCCATTCCTCAGCAACGAATTCTCTATATCCTTCCATCTCCATAACGAGAGTATCGCAGATACTTTTCAGCCCGTCACTATTGAAAATCGCTGGACACTAAATGCAATCAAAATGTCGAAAAATGATGAATACTCTATTTAGTCGAACCGGCAAAACTTAATGAATAAACGCATCCTTGCTTAGATGCACTTTGACTCAGCTGCCACAATCCATCAAAGCCGAAACAGCTTACCTTTCTTCCACCAGCCAATAGCTCCCACGGCTTGAGTTGTCACGTACATGGGGCTGGTTCACACAACGACGCGACTCTTTGAAACAAAGATTTGTCACAAGTCTTTCGTTGCGTCGTTGCGTCGTCGCGTGATAAACAATATTTAAGTTCCAGCTTGTCGATTCAGGAGTTCTATAAATGTCAAATTATGGCCGCATATTCACTCCGTTCAGCATTGGCCCCTTTACCATTATTCCGGAAGGGGAACCAGCCCCCCAACCATGCGGCATACCACTGATCCTCGGCAAAAAAGGGGCCTTCGGCTCCGGCGAGCACGAAACCACCGCCGCCTGCCTGGAATTCATGGCAACCCTGCCAACAATGGCCGGCAGCACGGTCCTCGACCTGGGGAGCGGCACCGGCATCCTGGCCATTGCCGCCGGCCGCCTGGGCGCCTCCCACGTGGTGGCCATCGACATCGATCAGGCAGCGGCCGATTCCTGTACCGAGAATGTCCGGCTGAACGGAATTGAGGGGAGTGTCATTACCATCTGCGGGGAACTGGCCAACCTGGCGGAATCGTCATTCGACATCATCCTGGCCAACATCTACGCCGACATCCACCTGGCCCTGGCCGGCTCCATGGCCGCCATGACCCGCCCCGGCGGCTACCTGATCCTCTCCGGCATCCCGTTGCAGGATAAATTCGATGTTACCCAGAGTTTCATCCGGCAGGGGTGTGAAATGCTCGATAGCCGGATTGGCGAAGATTACGCCACCTTTGTCATGCGGAAGGGTGCTGAGGTTGAAAATATTTAGCAACAGCTCAGCCAGGACAACTCTGTCATTCCCGAGGGTGTAGTCGGGAATCCAGAATGGCAACTATGCAATATTACATTTACATACTGGCGAGTAAAAGAAATGGAACAGGACCTGTAAAATCAGATTGATAGAGAAAAATAACCCTGCCTGGAATGATTTGTACCCAGATTTGTTGTGAAAGTATGGATGCCCGATAGAACCGCTCGGGCATGACAACTATTTTGCCGAATTATGTGGATGAATTTTAAGTAAAGGCATCGATCCCCGTCAAATCCCGCCCCAGCGCCAATGTATGCACCTCGTAGGTCCCCTCGTAGGTATCCACCGACTCCAGGTTGCACATGTGCCGCATGCTCTGGCAGGCATCGGTGATCCCCCGTGCCCCCAGCATGGCCCGAGCGGTCCGGGCCACTTCCAGGGCCATGCGCACGTTGGCGCGTTTGGCCAGGCAGACCTGTTCCGGTCGCAGCCGGCCGCTGTCCTTGAGCCGCGCCAGCTGCAACGCCAGGAGCTGTCCCTTGGTGATTTCCGTTACCATATCGGCCAGCTTGGCCTGGGTCAGCTGACAGGCAGCCACCGGCCGGCCAAAGGCCTGGCGTTTCTCCACATAGCTCAGCGCCTCCTCAAAGCAGGCCATGGCAGCCCCCAGGGCGCCCCAGGCAATGCCGTAGCGGGCCTGGTTGAGACACTGCAGGACGCTCTTCAGCCCCAGGGCCCCGGGGAGCAGCCCCTCCTGTGGCACCTGGGCCTCCTCCATCACCAGCGTGGCGGTAACCGAAGCCCGCAGGGAAAGCTTGCCGATGATCTCGTGGGCACTGAAGCCGGGAGTCCCCCTTTCCACCAGGAATCCCCGGATCTGCCCCTCCAGCTTGGCCCAGACCAGGGCCACATCGGCGACAGTGCCGTTGGTGATCCACATCTTGGTCCCGGTGAGGCGATAGCCGTCACCGTCTCTGACCGCTGTCGTGGTCATGCCGGCCGGGTCGGAGCCATGGTCCGGCTCGGTCAGGCCGAAACAGCCAATGGCTCGGCCGTTCGCCAGCAGCGGCAGCCAGCGCCGTTGTTGTTCCTCGCTGCCAAAGGCGAGGATCCCGTACATGACCAGGGCCCCCTGGACCGAGGCAAAGCTCCGGAAGGCCGAATCACCCCGTTCCAGCTCCCGCATCAGCAGGCCGTAGGCTAGGTTGTCGATGGCGGGCAGCCCGTAGCCAGCAAGGTTGGCCCCGAACATCCCCAGCCCCCCCATGACCGGCACCAGATCCAGGGGGAAGGTGCCGTTTCGGTAATACTCGCCGATATGGGGCATGACGTTCCCTTCCACAAATGCCCGGGCCCGGTCGCGCACCGCCCTGGCCTGCGGACTCAGCTCACTCTCGATGTCGTAGTAGTCGATCCCTTTGAACATGGTAACAAACCTTTCAACGCAAAGACGCAAAGTACGCAAAGAAAGCAATTATCACAAAGACCTTATTAGCGGACTTTTGCCGTTCTTCGCGCCCTTCGCGCCTTCGCGGTTCTATTATGGTCATTTATCTATCTGTGCCCTTTGCAGCCGGCCGCTGTAGTCCCGGTACACCACCTTGATCCGGCTGAAGAAGTCGATGGCGCCGCCCTTGCCACCGGCCTCGGGATGGCCCGAGCCTGAGTGCCGCCAGCCGCCGAAGGGGAGTTGGACCTCGGCACCGATGGTGGAGGCGTTGATGTAGACGATCCCTGTTTGCAGCTCCCGCTCGGCCCGGGCGGTCGTGTTCACATCCTGGCTGTAGATGGCCGAGGAGAGGCCAAAGGGGAGGCTGTTGACAATCTCAACCGCCTCTTCGAGGCACGAGCAGGACAGGACGCTCACCACCGGGCCGAAGATCTCTTCCCGGGCGATGCGCATCCCCGGCGTTACGCCGGCAAAGACAGTGGGCTGAACAAAGAAACCATGGGCAAGCTCGCCATCCACGGCCCTGATGCCTCCGGTCATCAGCCGCGCCCCCTCCTCCTGGCCGATAGCGATATAATCCAGGACCTTGCGCCCCTGGGCTTCGTTGATCAGCGGGCCCACCTGGGTTTCCGCCGTGAGTCCGTTGCCAAGCCGCATCCGTTCGGCCCGCTCGCAGAGCTGCGCCACAAAGCGCTCCTGCACCCGCTCATGTACGATAACGCGGCTGGCAGCGGTGCAACGTTGGCCGCTGGTGCCGAAACCGCCCCAGAGGACCCCTTCCAGTGCCAGTTCAGGGTCGGCGTCGTCCATGACGATGATGGCGTTCTTGCCCCCCATCTCCAGGGCCAGGGGGCGGTGCAGCTCGGCCATCATCCGCTCCAGTCGCTCCCCGGCAGCGCAGGAACCGGTAAAGGAGACCGCATCCACCCCCGGATAGGTCACGAGATATTCCCCCACTTCCTCGCCCGGCCCGCAGACCAGGTTGACCACGCCGGGCGGGACCCCGGCCTCCTCCAGGATGCCCACCAGGGCCGCGGCGCAGGCCGGCGTATCCGACGACGGTTTGAGGATAACGGTATTGCCGCAGATCAGTGCTGCAAACAGTTTCCAGGACGGTATGGCGATGGGGAAGTTCCAGGGGGTGACCAGGGCCGTTACCCCCAGTGGCTCATGCAGGCTTTTGCAATCCTTGTCGGGAAGCTCGGACGGCACAGTTTCGCCCTGGAGCCGGCGCCCCTCGCCGGCCATGTAAAAGGAGATGTCGATGGCCTCCTGCACGTCGCCCAGCCCCTCGCTGATGACCTTACCCATTTCCCTGGTCACCAGCTCGCCCAAGCGCTGCTTGTTCTTGATCAGCAGTCCTCCGGCCCGGAAGAGGATCTCGCCCCGGCGCGGCGCAGGCAGGGAACGCCAGGCCGGAAATGCCGCGCGTGCCGCCTCTACGGCCCGGTCCACATCGGCACACCCCGCTAGGGGCGCCTCGGCCACCACCTCGCGCACATCGGCCGGATTGCGGCTGGCAAACCGCTTCCCGCTTTCAGCCTCGCACCAGGTACCACCAATGAAGTTCCGGATCATGATTGTCATGGCCCACCTCCGCTCCGCACCTTGCAGCCGGCCGGATAAATGCCGGTCTTTTTTGTAATTAGAACAGAATTATCCGCTATTACAAGGGAGCGGCAACTTGACGGGACCTGCAATGGTGGTGCTTGGCCCTATGCCGCTGTTTGTCTTGCTGAAGTGCCGGAATTCGATGAAGGGTTGCGTAGCGGGGTCAACGAGGCGAATCGTAGTTACAGTTGCTTGATCAACTTCAAGGAGAACTGGGGTGGGTATCCATGGCGGGTTGCTTTGACTAGTTTCCCATGGATGGCTTGCAAGGTGCATTCTAAATAAGCCACATGCTGAAAAAGCATGCAGATTTGCATAGAAGGGTTCTTAATTCCCCATGCAGTGAGGAGCCCGGCCATTATAGCCTCGAAACCCATCCACAATCTGCGGCGTCGTTAAAATTTTCGAGATCTTTCATTCGCGGATAACACGTCCAGTTCCGCGCCATTATTGATAGCCCGCACAGTTTGATACATTTTCCAGCCCAAGCCGGTTATCTCTAAGTCATGCCCTATTAGTGCGTATTTGATGCCACAGGGAACTTCATTTTCATCGGACCACATTGCCAAGGTAAAGCCATGAAAAGCCATCTGAGAAATCCAAAATCTCCACTGTTGATTCAACCTCTTCGCTCCCAGATCATTGAGCAACAAGTAGTTGACATACCAGATAAAAGTGCCTACAGACACGCCCATCAAAACAAGCCCTGCCATAATGGATCTCCTCTCCTTACATTTGCTCGACCGGAACGGAAAAGTTGTCTCAGACCTACCGGTCAATGCTTTAGCCTGTTCGGTCTTTCTACGCTGCCACTCCTGCCATTTAACCGAACCACCATGAAGTTTTCAGGGGAGATGGTCGGGATTTGGTGCAACTAAATGGCACTTCTTTACAAGGATACGTTCGAATAGTCAGCGGCTTCCGTAAAATAGCTTCCCAGACAAAGACACTCATTAATATTGCGCCAAATGCCATTTGGCCATTTTCATCTCTCCACGAAATAGATAATGCATAGAGCAAGCCACAATTATGGGGAAAGGGATTAACGCCAATTTTATTAAATAGATGTTAGGCGGTTTTGAGTGTGATATAACTTTGTAAATTTTGAGTAAACAGAAACGCTCCCCCGTTGATTGATTTCCAAGATAATAGAGGAAACAGGGAAGCATCTCCATTTTGGTAATTTCATACCAGGCAGCGCCTTCATGAACTTCCCTGGGCAAGAAAATCGTAATCGCCATGAAATTCATCAATGACTTTTACAAAACATTCGTACTTCATGCCGTGGCCGCCCACTTCAACAACGGCCTGCTCCCCCCTGCGTTTCTATTTCTTTGCCTCGCAATCTTCATGCACGACCCGTTTTTTGAGCGGACCGTCATCCATCTCATCATTTTTGCCGTTACCATGATTCCGGTCTCGTTCTTATCAGGGGTTCGGGACTGGCGCACTAAGTTTCACGGCGCTCGAGCCGCCATTTTTTACCGGAAAATGTGGCTTACGGGTCTCCTATTTCTCCTTGTTGCGAGCGCTGTGCTTATTCGCCTTAACCATCCGGATGTGCTCTTCCACAAAGGGGTGCTTACCTGGCTTTACGTCGGATGCGTCGGAGGGGCACTGCCGGTGGTTGTCCTGCTAGGGCATTATGGGGGAATACTGGCCTTTCGCTGGAAGCAAATGAACGGCTAAGGAATTAAACTGAAGGCCATATTCAATTACAGAACGCAATCAAGCTAGGCCCAGTTGAACACACGCCGCACACGTCGCACTATATGGCATGAATATCCTACAAATCACACGCTGCCACGCAACCCCTGCCATGGGAACCCGCCACTTAACAATCCAACGTTGAAACAATTTGACAGCCAGCCCTTCTGATATAAAATTTTATTAATTTTATTTAAGGAAACCACCCTCTAGCAGAATGGCGTTAACGTCGTGCAAAGCACAACAGATCCCGATGGGCAGGCACCGAGAGTTAGACAACCCGCAGTCGAACTTCAAGGAGGATTTCCCATGAAAAGATTTGTCATTACCGTCACCATGATGCTCGCAACGCTCTCCGTTTCCACCTCCGCTTTTCCCTGGGGCTCGGCCACCCATGCCCATATCGACGGCCAGCTTGGCAAGATCACGCTCTTTGATGCCCAGGAACGATACGGGGGCATGGGAGCGGATGTTTTCAACTTCATGTTCACCAACCCCGCCATTGCCACTTACCTCTATGGGCAAAGCCATACTGAGTTCATGAAGGTATGGGATGCGGCGCGAAAACCGGCTGAGAAGGCACTCGCTTTTGGCTTTGTCAGCCACAACGACGTGTGGGGCGCGGACATGACAGCCCACCACAACGGCCTCACATTCGGCCAAGGACAGGGTTACGTCATTGCCAAGGCAGAAATCCTGAAAGGGATGCTGAACCAGGTCCCCGAATTCGCCGCACTTGAACTGCCTGATCCAGTGGTCATGGAAATAGCCCATAATTTTGTGGAATACGGCACCGATATCCTGCTGAAACGCAGCGATCCGCTGATCGGCCATAAGATGATCATCTCGGCGCTAGTGCGAAGACCGGATTTCCCGGCCCTCCTGATCAAGGCCTATGGCGAGGGACTTGCCGCAACTGCCGGCATTTCCAGGCTAGAGGCGGCACAACTCATCACCACCACCGAGATGGAATTCCGCAAGACTATCATCTCTTACGGTCAGGCCCTGACCCTGGACGAGGCCACGGCGGTCCAACTGCTTTCCGAACAGATGGCAGCGCTTGCCGTGGGCTTCCTAAATGCCTATGGGATTGTTCTTCCAGACGGACTTGACCTGGTCCCCCTCCTCAACCTGGGGATTTCACAGGCCATGGTCCTGTGCGCCTCGGATTTCCAGGGAGAACTGGCGGCAACGGTTGATGAGGTGAGGCAGCAACTTAAGGAGCACAAGATCAGGTATTGAAGTACACAGGAAAAGATCTGGTTTATGGAAACACGTAACCAAGGAGGAGACACTATGAGTCGCATCATGCAGAAGAGGTCCGACAGATTGGAGCAAATCGCCCGTTGGGCAATGATCACGATCATCATGGTCATCGGCACAAGCCAGGGCACGTGGGCAGCGGTGACCAGAGCAACCCTGAGTCCCGCCCAGAAAGTCTATTCGGGCGACTGTCCCGGCAAGATCGTCTTCAACGGCACCATAACCGTGAACGCCCCGGGCACCGTAAGCTATGTCTTCACCCGCAGCGACGGTGCCACGGATACCCGCATCAAGAAGCTCTTATTCCGTGCTGCCGGCAGCAAGCCGGTCTCGACCACCTGGACCCTCGGCGGGGCAACGCTGCCCAACTACAAGGGGTGGCAGGCAATCAAAATTCTATCTCCAAATCCGCTGAACTCGAGGCACGCGGAGTTCGAGGTCCATTGCGATCCACCCGCCAACAGCGCCAAGGCCGCCCACGGCAATACCGACTGGCATATCGATACCGCCAATGAATTCCTGTTCTGCAAGGACATGGCCGGCAGCACCACAACGGCCAATTGCGCTCCAGCCAGTTGGACCAAGAACCACATTCACGTCGGGCTGACCAACACTGCGGCGTACTACAACGACAAGGCCCGTGTCGCCACCGGGAACGACACCGATTCCGGCAACGGCATCGACAAACCGATGCTCTTTTTCTACGCGGGCCACGGCAACCCGACCACATGGAACACCCTGGGCGACAACGGCCATCAGACCAACGTGCTCCTCGGCAACATCCTCGGCAATGGCCAGTTGCGCTACTTCTGGCAATGCTCCTGCGAGACCTTCGCCCATGGGCCAAGGGTCTGCAGCAGTGGCGACTGCGACTATTCCGAACCCCAGAATTTCGATGGTTCGGCGGATTCGGCAACCATGCGCAACGTATTCGAGCGCTGGGGACCAGCCATCGGCGACGACCTGAGGATGGCCTGCGGTGTATCGACCCTTGCCTACTGCCACGAGGGGAACGTCAACGCTATCTGGAACAGATTCAACAACGAGGGGCGCTCGGTGGCGGAATCGTTCATCCTCGGCCTGGGCAGCAGCAGCGTCAAACCGATCTGCATGACCCGGGGCGGCGCGAACATAGCCGATACGCCGCTCTATGACCTGACCTTCACCAATAGGCGCAACAGTTCCGGCACCGGCTATCTCCACATACTCTACTCCGGCGGCACCCAAACCGACCCACCCATGATTATCTGGAGGCCGGAGCTGATCCCTCTCAAGCTCTGGCGGGTGCGCATACTGCCACCCGGCGACCCGGTTGAATTCAAGCGCCGCCTAGTGGTCAGGAACAAGGTCGAACAGCTCAGCGACCCCCAACTGGCCGGCGCCTCGGCCATCATCAAGCGGAACATGGAGAATGGCACTGTCAGCATACGGGCAATCGGTGCAGCGACACTGAAGGCACAGCGCAGCGTCAGGACAGAGGCCGAGCAGCGCAAAACAGCCCTGGAGTTTATCCGCCGGATCGGTTGGCTCGACACAGACGCCGGAGCGGTGCAAGTCACCCAGATGCTTACGGCCAGCATGGCGGACACCGGTAAGAAAAGCCCGATCACGCCGGGCAAAAAGGATGTCGTAGTCAGCATCATCCAACGGGTTCGTAACGGCGACCAGACCATCGACCTCCTGGGGACCGGCGGCCGGGTCTCCGTAACCCTGGCCCCAAGCGGCGAGGTGCTGGCAGCGGCCCGCACCTGGAGACAGACGGAACTGACCAAGGAGCAGGTCGCAATCAAACCCTATGAACGCGCCCAGAAAGAGGCAATGAAAAAACTCGTCAACGCAGCTGCCTACAAGCTCGCCGAATGGCGCTTCGGCTACAAACAGACAGCAGCGGCCGCAAACCGGAACGAACTGCCGGTCGTCTATGAATTCGACTTTGTACCGAAAGACCGTGAAAAGCTGCTCGATTATCCGCCCCAGCAGATTGAGATCGCGGCGGAGGAACGGTAGGGGCGATGGAAGCCTGGCTGTTATCGAACTCCGGCGTAGCAGGGAGTTATCTACCGGCGAATTCCAGAGGGCAAGAGCGATGCATTTATTTTAAAGAGAACAAGTGGAGGGCATTATGCTGAGAAGATTTCTGTTGGTGGTGATGATCGCCAGTCTGGCAACCGGAGCGTTTGCGGCCCAGGGAGGGACGCAACCGGGTAAGTTCGATTACTATGTTTTTTCACTGAGCTGGCAGCCAGCCTTCTGCGAGACCCATCCGGACAAGAAAGAGTGTAACACCTGGAAAGAGGGAGACTTTGACACAAAAAATCTGGTGTTGCACGGACTCTGGCCCAGTCGGTTCCATGACCGCAAACACAGCTACGGCTATTGCGGCGTGCCCAACAAGGTGAAGAAACAGGACAACACCTCCAACTGGTGCAACATGACGTTTCCCGACCTGTCGCAAAGCACCATCGACAAGTTGAAGGAGGTCATGCCTGGCTACCAATCGTGCCTGGAGAACCACGAATGGTACAAACACGGCGTTTGCTCGGGTATGGAAGCCGACAGTTATTTCGCCACCGCGGCCCGCTTCGTGGAGAATATGGCCGACACCGGGCTCGGTACGTTTCTCAGCAGCAACGTCGGCAAGGACGTGGAGCTCGGCGATCTTCAGGCAGCCGCCAGGCGGGATTACGGCGATAAGGCCGCCAACATCAGGTATATCTGCCAGAACGGCATGCTCGGCGAGGTGAGAATGTACCTGAAAAAGGCTCTTCCGGAACATGCCGGAATCACCGCCGATCTCCTCATCGCCCCAGATGCCTCGGAAAAGAGCAACTGCGGGAAGCAAGTCCGCATCGACACATTCGGCACTGTCGACGACAAGGGACAGGACGACCGCAAGAAAAAACGAAGACACCATTGAAAAACACCCGCCCAAATAAAGAATTACAGAAATCAGCGCACAAATGCTGATTGCAGCAATCCGATCAATGGAGCTGCATAAATAAAATGGAGGTCTAAATATGGCACTAACAAAAATCGATGCATACGAGGTGATGTATTCAGCCAATTCATTTGTTCCTAGAATTTGGTTGAAGAATGGGGGCAAGTATATCGGCCAGTTGATATTCAAACCAAATGGATCGGCACTGCCTGCAGATAATATGCAAGGTTCGCAGGTAAACCTTTATTATCATTTGGACGATTTTCAGAACACAATAGATCTTCTGAGAAACGAAGCCCCGATGTTTCTCCTATTCAGCGGTTCAGGCGGTGGATTCGAGAATGGCATCAAGACTACAGAAGAGTTAGTTGGCGAGGGAGAGAAGAAATAGGGCAAACGCAATGAATGCAATGGGTTGCGTCTCAGCATCTGACAAAAAAACTTGTACCGTGTTGAGACCCGCCCCTTAAGTACGCACTTGTTCGAAGGCAACGGAGACCGGGGCATTCATACCGGAATGGCGGAAGGGTTGTTCTGGCCCGCCCTACGGCTTTGGAGACAAATGGCAATCTTGGTCCAATCAGCAGTTAACGTCCAGAACACAACAGATTCCAATCAATCAGGAGGCTAAACATGTCAATCCGTAAAGCACTTTGCGTTGGTATCAATGTTTTCAAGAATTATCCCGGAAGCACCCTGCACGGTTGTGTCAATGACGCCAACCAGATGGTCGGTGTTCTTGAAAAATATCTTGGTTTCAAAGCGGCAGACATCAAGGTATTGACCGATGCGCAGGCCACCAAGCAGGCGATTATGACTGAGTTGACTGCCATGGTCAATGGCGCCAAGACCGGCAAGTACGCTTATCTGGTATTCAGCTTGTCGAGCCACGGTACCCAGGTGCCTGACAAAAACGGGGATGAGCAAGACCATTATGACGAGGCGTTCTGCCCCTATGATCTGGCGGCAAAAAGCGGCCAATGGGACCCGAAGCACGTCCTTGTTGACGATGAATTGCATGACCTCTTTGCTCAGGTGCCAGATAACGTGTTGGTGGAAGTGTACCTGGACACATGTCACTCCGGAACCGGGTTAAAAGCCGTGGACCTCATGCCGGATCGCCGCCCCCGCTATATTGCTCCGCCATCCATGGAAGCATGTGAGAAGGTAGTAGCTCTCATGCCCCGCGGCATACGTCGCCGCATGACGGAAAAGGCCGCCAAGAATGTCATACTCTGGGCCGCCTGTCGAGACAACCAGACCAGTGCCGATGCCTATATCGGCGGCGCCTATCACGGCGCTTTCACCTATTATTGGGTCAAGGAAATCACTGCCGCTAACAACAAAATATCAAGGAGCGATTTACTCAAAAAAGTGAATGCGGATCTCAAGGGCAACCATTACTCTCAGGTTGCACAGCTTGAATGTCCGGCCACCCAGCGAAAGATCGCCCCGGAATAGGATGGCAATGGGGGCGCCCTTTGTATATTTGTATTACAGGAAAAGCGGCGGTCATATGTAAACATATAAAGGGCGTCCCCAAAAACCAAAGACCCGATCAAGCAGACAGCCGCGAGCGCAAACCAGAACGAATTGTCAGTCGTCTATGAATTCGACTTCTTGCCGAAAGACCGCGAAAAGCGGCTCGATTATCCTCACCAGCAGATAAAGATAGTGGCGGAGGAACGGTAGGTTTTGACAGTAAAGATGAAAATGAAAGCTGGACGCTGTTAGCCAGTTTTTTGCATTAGAAAAATGACTGACAGCGTCCCCTGATGCCACTTGGGAGGGAACTGTGAAAACCTATTACATTGCTTTCTGGAACGTCGAAAATCTGTTCGATACGGAGGATTCCGCGGGGCGACCCGAGTGGTTGCAGAAAAACCTGGCTAAAGAACTGAAGGGTTGGAACAGCAAAGTTCTCGGCCGCAAGATCAGCCAGTTATCGCTGATCATACGGCAGATGAACAAAGGGGCAGGGCCTGATTTGCTCGGTTTGTGCGAGGTGGAGAACAGGCGGGTCCTGGAAAAGCTGGTGCAAAGCCTGGCGCCACTCGGGCGTCAGTACGAAATCGCACACCACGATACGGACGACGAGAGAGGAATAGACGTCGCTTTTATCTATGACGGCGCCAAGTTTACGGCGAAGGAGCAATTTTATCACGTCATACTCAAACGGGCCGCCACGCGGGACATATTCCAGGTGAACTTCAAAACCGCTGGAGGAAGAGAGCTGATCGCCATTGGGAATCACTGGCCGTCCCGTTCCAATGGTGAATTGGAGAGCGAGCCGTATCGCATAACAGCCGGTGAGACGCTGGGCTATTGGATGGATAGAATTGAAGAGCTCAAGGGTAACGATGCTGCAGTGATTATTATGGGTGATTTCAACGATCAGCCCTTCAACCGGTCCCTCACCGAGTACGCGTTGGCCGAAAACTCCAGGGCTAAGGTTATGAATTCACGCTCCACACGACTCTTGAACCTCATGTGGCCTGCCCTGGGGCAAGGGCTGGGTACGTACTACTTCCAAAACTCTCCCAATGTGCTGGATCAGTTTTTGATCTCCAAGGGAGTTGTGACCGGTCACAGCGGTTTTTCCGTTGGAGAGGGATCCGTCAGGGTCGAAATGTTCAAGCAGATGGTGGCCGCGGGAGATTACCCCGCGCCGATCAAATTTGGCAGGCCTTCTGAAAAGATGAACACGGAAGGATTCAGCGACCATTATCCCGTGTCGATGTTGTTGCAGGAAAAGAAATGAAAACAAGCTGGAAACTTAAGGCTCAAGTTTCAACCCGGTACATTTAAAGCACAAGGTGCTAAAGAACTTGGAACCGGTGACGACTAATTTGGGTATTGTACTTATGAGACCTGCCCCAATGCTCCCCTAGTCGAGCTTATTCGGTCCGGCTCCAGCTAAGGCGACCATGCTCTCGCCGGACCTACAACCCGGTAATAATGCCATGAAAAAAGTTTGGCGCAATTTCCATGGACGAAATCCCGGTCTTTCCTGCTCCGCAATCATCGCTTTGAACGAAGCCGGAATCCATACCCACACCTGCGATGGAGATTCGCCGCGGGGACCGGGGCTGTTGTTCTTCGATGAGATCACTTCACTCTGTCACCGCATCCGTGAATTGAGCTGCAGCGGTCGCGAACGAGTGTTGGCCGTGTCGCTTTGCCAATCTTCCCTGACAAGCGAAGCAATATGGGGACTTTTACAGTCAGGGGCATCTGATGTCATTGCCTGGGACGAATCGGCCACATGTGTCCATGATATAGCCCTTCGTCTCGAACGATGGCTCGCCGTAGACCAGTTGTTGGACTCCGCACTCGTGAGTACGAACCTGATCGGGCAGAGTACGACATGGCGATCCGTACTTCGCCAGCTCATCGAGGTGGCACGGTTTACCGACGCTTCCATCCTGATCACCGGGGAAAGCGGCACCGGCAAGGAATTGGCGGCACGCCTGATCCACACCCTCGATAACCGCCCGAAAAAGCGGGATCTGGTGGTCCTCGACTGCACCACCGTTGTGCCAGCCCTGTCGGGAAGCGAATTCTTCGGTCACGAGCGGGGCGCATTCACCGGTGCCGCCAATGCCCGAGATGGCGCCTTTGCCCTGGCCGATGGTGGCACGTTATTCCTCGACGAGATTGGAGAGTTGCCACTCGAACTTCAGGGCCAGTTGCTGCGGGTCATACAGGAAAAGACCTTCAAACGGATTGGCGGCAATAACTGGCAGAAGACGGAATTTCGACTCGTCTGCGCAACCAACCGTGATCTGCGAGAAGAAGTACGTGCTGGAAAATTTCGCAATGACCTCTACTACCGGATAATGGCCTGGAAATGCTGCCTACCTCCGTTGCGCGAACGACGGGAAGACATAATTCCTCTTGCCCGTCACTTCATAACCTCGATGCCCCCCAAAGAGGATAGCCCCGAACTCGACCGGTCGATAGAAGAATATCTTGTAACGCGTGAATATCCTGGCAATGTGCGCGACCTCAAGCAGCTTGTTACGCGAATCATGTACCGCCATGTGGGAAATGGGCCGATAACCATCGGAAACATCCCCGAGGAAGAGCGGCCAACCTCCGACTGGGGGCCAATAAACTGGTGTGACGACTCCTTCGAAGCGGCAATCCGTCGGGCGGTTACTTTCGGCGTCGGCCTCAAGGAAATTGGCCGTACCGCGGAAGATACCGCAATCCGCATCGCGGTAGGAGCAAGCAATAATCTGCAGCTGGCGGCTAAGATGCTGGGAGTAACCGATCGCACGTTGCAGAATCGACGTCCGAGCAAGCGACAGAATGGTCAGCAAGCGGAAATTTGGGCCGATGGGCCAGTGGATATCACTCCGGTCACGGCAGCTGCCTGCCCTGCCATGAATCGAGATATTCCTTCCGATATGCCGATGGGCGCCCTGTCGATGCCGATCCTCTCGAAACCGGAATCTTCTTTACCCCTGCAATCAAACGCTGCAAATTCCTCCCGACAATCAGCTGTAGTTCCTCTTGTGACAGGCCGAGCGCCAGCACTTTGACCAGTTCTATCCCCGGATGGAGCCAGGGACCATCGCTGCCAAAGAGTATCTTCTCTGCACCTGTCCTAGCCACCGCCTCTTCCAAAAGGTCGAAGCGACGCACCCCCGACGTATCGGCGTAGACATTGGGATATCTCTCCATCAGGGCAATGAGCGCCTTGTGGGCACGCCAGTCATCGGAGAAGCTGCCCAGATGGGGAATGATGAACGAAACATCCGGATATTCGGTAGCCAGCAATTCCACCTGCGACACCTCTCCCATGACATCGTAGACGACCGGCAAGGCAAAGGCCCGTAGCACCTCACAGATTTCACGAGTCATGCGGCCGTCGTGTTTGTGTACCTTGACCCCGCGAAAACCATACTGTTGCACGGCTGTTTTCAACATGGGGAAGATTCGGCCCCGGTCACGCTCCGGATGGAGACACGCGAACCCCACGAATCGCTCCGGCTTGCGTCTGACGATATCCGCCACCTGATGGTTGGCAGAGGTGTAATCGGAATGAAATAGGGAGAAGAGGACCGTGCGATGAATGCCAGCGCGATCCGCACGCGGCAGATACTTGTCCAGCAAGGCCGATGTATCCCACGGCCCCGTCAGTCCGTCTCCCTTCCCGACGTGGCAGTGACAGTCGATGATCATGGGAGGTATTTTCCGCTGGATAGCTCAAAGTATCCCCCCGGATCTTGCGAAATCCGTATCTGGAGGGGCGCATTCCGATGCACAACAAATCCATAGCCGTCTGCCGTTGTCAGAACCATTGCCGAACCTCTTTCTGGCGAGACATCCTTTCCAGTGAAGGACCAGACGCGTTCCGCCCCCAAAGATATGCAAGCGTCTCCGCGGCTTTCTCAATATCGTTCTCTGTGTGACTGGCGGTGATGATGAAGCTGACGAGAGGTAAGTTCCCTCCCCGTCGTCGGTGAAGTACAGTCTTTATTCCTTCCCGGAGGAGCTGCTGGTGCAGCGTTGCCGCATCCAAACCTGGAAGCGGGGGAAGCGTCTGCATTGGGAACAAGCCGCCTGACAGCGATACCCCCTGTTGGCCGAGCAAGTGCCGGAAGCGACTGACGAGACCGGCCAGTCGATACCGCAGAGTATCGCCCATCTGATCGTTGACTGTCAGCGCCCGGTGTGCCGCATGTACAGACGCGGCCGACGGCGGACTGCAGTGGACTCGCGTCTCGCTTGCCGCCTCGAACCGCCCAATTAATGCCGAGCTGCCGCTGATAACCGCGAGCGGTGCCCCGAAACCTTTGGTCAGAGAGCTGACAACAACGATTTCGGAACCGCTGACACCGCTCCAGCGAAGCACGCCGCCGCCACCTTTGCCGTAAGGGGCGGCTGGTCCCTGCGAGTGGCCGAGGATGCCAAGGGCCTGTGTATCGTCGATGATCAGCAGGCCGCCAAAGGCTCTGGCGCACGCCAGGTATTCCCGGATAGGCGCTGCCCTGCCACAGGCGGGGCAGAAACCGTCGGTGACAATCAGAGAGACGACGCCAGCTCTGGCATGGTGCCTAAGAAGCCAGTCCAGAGCAACGGCATTGTGGTGCGGGAACTCCCGCACTGCCACCCCACGCCCGGCCGCCCGTTCAGCCCCCCAACGCACGATGGGATAGGTGCCGGCGTCCAAGTAGATCGCCACGGACTCCCGCCCGAGGAGGCTGAACAGATCCCAGAAGAGGTACAGGGTGGAGGGGGAGAGGAGCCCCCGTTCACACCCCTGGAGCTTTGCCGCCGCCTGGGCTACCACTCTGCTCACTGGAGGTTCAACAAGCGTTGCCGGTGCACCGGTTGTCAAACTCTCCCACGGTTCGAGCACGCAGTGGGGGTGGCGCAGCCCCAAGTAGAGGGAAAAGGTGAAGTCAAGCATGGCCCCACCGTCAAAGGCGTGCCGCAAGCCTTCTATCCTCCTGCCGTTTTAGGTGCACCCAGGGCGGCGTGGCATCCACCGGTTCGGTGGTCAGGTCCACTCCGGTCACGGCCCGGTAGGCGTGGATGTAACCCTGAATTTCTGGTTTCCAGTAACGAGCCCAGTTTTTTGCCTGATCCTCGTCATTAGAGTCGATCCAGTCGCCGTAACGGATCGAAAGAAGGATCTGTTCGCCGTATATTGCCAGCTCCTGGAAGTGGGTGATGGTGGTATCGGTCCATCCCTGGAATTTCTTCATCGCATCGACCCTCCCCATCCACGGCTCGCGGTAGGGCACCATCTGTCGGCCCCGCAAGAAATCCTGCATCTCGGGACGAGCCAGCAACCATTGCTCAATCAGCATCTCTACCCTTGCAGTCCACGGCAGGTCTCCGAATTGATTGTGTGCCCCTTCTGCAAGTACCAGGTGTACTTCTCGCAGAGCGTTCAGCAGCGGAAAAGCATCGGCTATGATGTTGGTGTCGGCATCTTCACGATAGAAGATCGAAGTTCGGTAGAGCAAATTGTGGAATCCCTCCAAAAACTTAGAACGGCTATCAACAGACCTTAATCTTGGAGTTGCTTTGCCGTATAAAGTTACGCCGTAATGATGGTCATACTCGTATGTACGGCGGACCAAAGTAAGGCGATTGTGCTCGTTCTGGATATATCCCCAAAGAAGATTGTTCAGCGGCCTCAAGGAGTCTATTTCCAGCTCTGCCAGAGGGTCTCTGCCAGCAGAAGATCGGCGGTTCTGGAACCTAAGCGCAATAGCATTCATGGTCTGCACAAGCATCCCTTCCTCATTCCAATATGACCAAATCAATTCTAAAAGGCTGGGGCAACTGAACCGGTATTTCAAAATTCCAGCGCAATACGGGATCTTTTCTGTTCGTTTGTCAGGGTCCAGCCCGACCAGTGATTCAATAATCCGGTTGAGATAGGGAAGTTTGTCCGTACCACCAAAATACCCGGTCAGCCGTTCATTGACGTTGTCGATTGTCACCGGTTCGTTGAAACGACTCCCCTCCTCATAATCAGTGAATAGCGCCTCGTCGATCAGGGTAACGGTTCCGTTCTCGACCTTAACCACACCGCACTCGAGAAGCAGGAACACTTCGGTGGCAAGCCTTAGCACATTGTAGGAGTCCACGGCGTTGACGCTGAGGCGTGCGTCAAGCGCGCCCCATTTGTTGACAAACCTGTCGACGATTTTACTGGTCAACTCCTCGTTTTCACAGCAGAAAAGACTGCTAATAAATTCATTGTATCTTCTGAAGCTGATCGCTTCTGTTCGGTTGCGAATGGCAACCCACAACCCTTGATCGGTTGTACGCGCTGTCGCGGAACGTTGTTTAACCACGTTGATAGGTGGCGGACCTGGGGCAACTATTACTTCCTGAGGATTGCTAACCGGTGACATGATTACCTCCTTCGCGAGACATGTCTCTCTGGTTGAGTATTTATTCTTTAACGATAACTCGGCTTTATTTAGTGATAGGTCTTTATTTACACCGTCTTCGCTTCAGCCAACTCAGTTGTTCTACCAATATTTTTCACCTTATCTACTAATGTTTCCACCTCATTTTTCAAGAGAATATAGGTTTCTTTATCGACATATTTTTTTTCTATATCTTTGTGCAAGACCTGTAATTTCTGTTCCTCTTCATCTTTCAATCGATTTTCCAAAACACTTATCGTATTATAAAAATCTTCTTTTTTTATATACTCATGAAATAAGTTCATCAGCTCAGATATTTTAGACTGAATTTCATTATGATTTTTTTGCTTTAAATTCTCAAACACATGAAGCAACCCTCCTGCGTTTGTCTCTGATTTTATGTTTTCGAAATTTACTTGCACTTTATAATGGCCTGGAAAAATCCCGTTTGTATCCCAATCCCACGTTGCTATAATTTTATTATTTAAAAAATTTACATCCATCAACTTCACAAAATGTTGCTTTGAGCCATCAAATATTAATTTGCAAGTAAAATTTTGGTGAAACCACTCAGTAAATTTTTCTTTGAATTCCTGAGGAAAATTTCTCTGTATTTCCTGAATACAAGGCAATTTTTCTCGAAATAATAATTCTGGGATCGTGGCGGTAAATCTCTTTACATTTGGCCCAGGCCCATTGACCTGTGTAAGTTTGATTTCGTTATTCATAACAACCTCCGTCGCATAGTCTTTAAATGCTAAACTTTATATTGCGTAATAAATCTTCTTCCTAGTTGTAAGGCCGATCCTCTAGCACAGATCGCCGACGTATCCAATGTAACCCTCAACGCCCAATACCTGAGTAGCTCCGCCAAAACCGGACTTTCCTCACCAGCCCCCATCGCCCCGTCAGCTTTCGCCTGTCCGATCACGGCGAACACCAGTGCTGGCGGCGCCTGCCGCATGAGTTGCGGCGTCTGCCGCCAGGAACTCCAGAGAGAGCGAAGCCGCAGTGGCTGACGGTCATGGGAAACGATTGCCTCTCCGAGGCTCTTCCCCCGAAGACTCGTGGGACGGTGCCCGAGGATCAGAGAGACGAGCTGCGGGATGTTTTTCTCCAGCAAAGTAAACATATCTACTTGTTCTTTGCCTAGCCCTTGTTGCGGATAAAACGTCTCCCACACCCGGCCAAGCATCTCCCATTGGGGATGGGGGTAGAGAGCATCCCCCATGGTGCACGAGAGCTTTACCCTGATCCAGGGGGCGGGATGGGGATCCTCCATATCCACCCTGAAGACAAAGGTACGCGGCAGGCTCACTACTGCCATGAGCCCGACCGTGGCGATCACTCCCAATTTGGCCACGGCCCAGAGATCGGCAATGATCTCGGAAATCCATCTCTCCCAGCAGCTCCAGGCAAGCTTGTCACCTCCGGTACTTTGAGCCTTCTGCTGCAGCACGGGACGAAGCGATTCGTTCAAGCCAAGCAAGGCCGCGGCTTGATGGCCCACTTCATGGACAAGGCTTGCTGCCACGCCACTGCCAACCATCCGCTCTCGCGGCACCTGTATAACCGCGACCGGGTTGCTGTCGCCGCCAGGCAGGCGCGTCCTGGCCCGCCGGATGGCCGCTCCCGGACCCCGCTCCAGAAAGCAGATGACCGGCGGGGCTTCGTAGTATCCCCCCGGCAACTTGAGGGCGTCGGCAGCGAAGACGTCGAGGCCCGACAGCCACACCCCCGTCTCATGTTCGCTTCGCTGGTTCAATACGTCCGCAAAGATGTCGAGCTGGTTCAGGATGGCGACAAACCTCAACCTCAGGAAAGAAAATTTCCGTTGCGCCACGGGCGGAGGGGCGACTTTCCCCTCCGGGCTTTCCAGCCATTTCAGGTAGGCCAGTACCATGACCTTGAGCTTGCGCCTTACCTCCGACAGGTGACGTTCGATAGCGACCTGGGCATTGAGGGGAATGGCGGCCGCCGGCACCATCGGAATGTGGAGGGCAAACGGCTCCACCTGGTTGATCCGGGTGAGGAGCGCCCGCGTCTCGTTCAGGAGAAGCTGCTGTGCGGCAACGGAAACGTTCACGGACAGGCTCCGAGAATGATGATGTTCCGGCCCCGGCGGACCCAGCGGCCGCTTTGCACCGCTTCGGCGTTGGCATCGGGCGCACCCCAGGCACCATCATCGGCCCACGGCGTCTGCGGCTCGGCGTACGCCTGTTGGGAAGGCACCACGGTGGTTCCGACCAGCCCCGGCGCAAAACGACGGGCAGCCAGGGCCGCGGCCCGGCGCGCAACGATGTGCGGAGGAATGTGTGCGGGTGCCGCTGCCGCCTTGCGGGCCGCGGCTGTGGCGAAGCGGACATAGCGCCGGGCGACCTCGAACTCACGGTCTTCATTCGACAGGCCTTCCAGCTCAAGCCCGAAGAGCTTGCCGGCCGCCGAGCCAAGTGACGAGCCAAGCGCCGTTCCCACCCCAGGGGCAACGAAGCTGCCAATGGCGCCGCCGACGATCGGCAAGGCCTTTTTTGCCACTCCCTTGAGAATCCCGCCCAGCGCTTTGCCGACCGGGCTTTTCATGAACCCGCCGACCTTCTTGATCAAGCCACCGAGGAACTGCTCCAGTTCGGCCTCGTTCGTCACAGTCAGAAGTTCAGTGGCGAGTTCCATTTCCTGCAATTCGTTGAGGGGCATTTCCCCCTGGTACTCACCGAAGGTTTCTCCCGTCATCTCGCCGGGATACTCGAATTGTTCACCTTGGTACTCATATGCGCCCGTTTCCTGTCCCCACATAATTTCTCCTTTCCGCTATTGATGAACGATGAAGGTTGATTCAGATGCCAACGAGAATGACCTTGTTGCCGCGTCGGTACCAGCGGCCACTCCTCGCGCCACTGCCACACTGGCAGGAAACGCTCTGCGATTGCGCTGCCGAATTAAGCCCGGGCATGAAGCGCTGGGCCGCAACGGTTGCCGCCTGTCTGGCAACCGCAACGGGATTGACACCGGCCGGCGCCTGGGCTGCCTTCAAGACAGTGGCGCCACTGAAGCGAACGAACTGGCGGGCGGCCTCGAACTCTTGGTCCTCCTGGTTCAACCCCTCCTGTTCCAGCCCGAAATACCGACCGGCGCCGCTGGCCACTGTTCTGCCGAAATCCGCCCCGGCAGAGCCGCCAAAATAGCGGCCAATGGCACCGCCAACAACCGGCAGGGCCTTTTTGGCCGCCTGCTTCAGAATGCCGCCGAGCGCGTGGCCGGTGGGCGAAGAGATGAATGTGCGGGCCGCACTTGTCGCCTTGCCGATGAGGCTGCCGAGGAACTGGTTCAGTTCGGCCTCGTTGCTGACGGAGAGAAGTTCGGTAGCCAGTTCCATCTCCTGCATCTCGTTGAAGGGACTGGCGATCTCGGCACCGAGCCCAATTTCCGCTGCACCGAATTCGTACCCCATTTCCCCCATTTCCATTTCTGTATTCCCGAACTCATTCAACGTCCTATCAATGTCGTGCATATTAATCCTCCTCAAAAAATGTGATTGAGAGAGAAACTCACCTTTTATATCGGCAAGGAACGTGCCATCGTAACATACTGAAAATTCATAACACCTGGCGAAATCCTTTTCGGAGGTTCGGCAAAATGGAACTTTAGGGCGAAAAATTTTTCGGCTTCCACTATCACTAACTTATTGAACCTTTGGGGGACGTTACTTGCTATTTGATTGTGGGAGGCGGCCTGAAATGCAGTATGGCGATGGTGAACGGCAGCAAAAATGAATGTGAAGATTTCGATGAAAGAATCTTGGGCAGCGCCGATTTTGTGGCTAGCTTGCAGCACCATGAAATGCTGCGGGAACGGTTGTAGGCGTCAATGACTCTGCCAGAACTGTTTCATCGAGTGTCCATCGCAACGAAGGTGCATCCGGAAGTGGTCAGATGATTGATGTCGATAAGGCTCTGAATCTTACCTCGTCGGGTGTAAGCATAGTGGTCCAGCGGGGAAACGGGTGGGTTCGGGAGAAACTGGCATTGATGTCGATAGTGCACGAGAAAGGAACATCCTGCCGAGTCTAAGGCTCGATGTAACGGGCAGGATTTCTCCCGCCCGTTATGCTTCACCGGTGCCTGCTCACGCCCAATGCCGGTCATGACTGACGACCTATCCCCGCTTCAATGAACTATCTTGCCATCGATGATTACCGTCAATTTCAGATTCTCGTCGGTATTGCCGGTCATGCTGCCGGAGCCGGAAATTCCGCTGAGCCGTCCAGTCCCATCGGCAATAAGAAAAGTCCCGGTAAAGGCAAAAGGCGGCGCCGGCACATGAAGTTTTGTTTCTGCCCCAAATGTAGCCTGGTTGACTTCGCAAAAAACGCCGGAGAAGTTCATGGATAACGTATTCCCCTGACCGAGGCTGTGCGTCGAATAGCCGCTGGCAGGGGCGCAATAGCCGCCGGAACCGTTTGGCAAGGGTGTATCCCAGCGAACAGCGAGATTGGCATCAAACGCGAATTTACCGAGTACCGTTGCATTGCCTTCGCCGGCATAGGTTACGGTGACAAACCCCTTATCATTGACCGCGTTCATTGCCGCAACATTTCCAGTCCCGTATCCCTCAAAATTAGTTACCGCCTTGTTGTCCCCCCATGCACTGTTCGAGGTCATTGCAAGAACAAACAGACACACCATGATTCCTTTTTTTAATTTACGCGCGTCCATGCTTTCCTCCTTCCAGAACTCTCCCGAGTTCCTCTCATGCCTTATCTCCGAAAGCACAAACAATGTCGGCACGGAGATCGGCTGTTTTTGTCAAACCGGCATTGGTCGTTTCGTCCACCGTAGCGGGATAACAAACGGCAATCATTGACACCGGGCAAGCGCTGAATGCGAAAATGGCCGGTCTGCTCGGTTACCTCCATCCGGTGGAGGCATACGGCAACCCGGCCAACTCTTGCATCACAAGGTTTGCAGAAGCATAAGTTCCGTGGTTTTCCGTCCCCGGGTTATCCCCGAGTTTGGCTTTGGCGAGAGGCGCCTGCAAAACGTGACAGGGAGCCATGAAAGGCTCAGGAGAGCAATGAGCAACAGGCTCAACGGGTGGGCTGTAATGCCGAGTCGGCATTTCAGACTGCCCTCCAGAAGTTTACAGGAACCAAGTTGTTAATTTGGTGTAATTATAAAAAACAATAAATACATGTCAAGCAGGTGGAGGCGACAGCGCTTCTTTTGCTTCAAGCCCACTCCCTCTCTGCAAGCGATGCCGCCAGCGCGGGATGGACCACCTTGCCGTCCCGGATGTTTACGGCCGAAGCCAGGGCCGAGTTCCGGGCAATGGCGTCAGACACCCCATAGCTCGCGAGCAGGCTGACATAGGGCAGCGTGGCGTTGGTCAGGGCCAGGGTGGAGGTGCGGGGATAGGCCCCCGGCATGTTGGCCACCGCGTAATGGACGATGCCGTCCACCAGGTAGGTCGGGTCGTCGTGGGTCGTAGGATGGGTAGTCTCGGCGCAGCCGCCCTGGTCCACGGCCACGTCCACAATCACCGCACCCCGCTTCATCCAGCCCAGCATCTCCCGGGAAATCAGCAGCGGAGTTTTGCCGCCAGGCACCAAGACGGCGCCAATAACCACATCCGCTTCCCTGATCTCGGTATTGACGGTCTCCCGAACCAGCATGCCGGTCCGCACCCTTCCCCCGGTTACCTCGTCGAGCCGTTGCAACCGCTCGATGCCGGGATTGAGCACAACGACTTCCATCCCCATGCCAGCGGCAACGCGGGCGGCATAGCTGCCAACCGTGCCGCACCCCAAGACGAGGACCCTGGCCGGCCTGACCCCCACCGCCCCGGTCGGGAGCAGGCCTGCCCCTCCGCTGCACCGTTGCATGCTGTGGGCCGCCACCAGGGGGGCCATCCTGCCCGCCACCTCGCTCATAGGTGCCAGCAGGGGGAGAGTGCCGTTGACTTCCAGGGTCTCGTAGGCCAGGGCCGTTATCTCCCGCTCCAGCAGGAACCGGGTCAGGGTCCGGTTGGGGGCCAAGTGGAGATAGGTGAAGAGCGTCTGTCCCTCCCGGAACAGGTCGAACTCCTCCGGCAGCGGTTCCTTGACCTTGACGATCAGTTCCGCACGCCCGAACAACTCATGGCGGGCAGCCACCACAGCACCGCTTTGCCGGTAGTGGGCATCGCTGAAACCGCTCCCGCTTCCGGCGTCATTCTCCACGAGCAATTCATGACCAGCCGCAACAAGCTCCGCAACCCCGGACGGTGTAAGTGCAACCCTGTATTCCTCTTTCTTGATCTCTTTCGGAACACCGATAATCATGGAATTCCCCTTTCATCTGCCTTATTTCAGTCCAGCAATTTGATTACAGCATATTTATTAATTAGACCATAAACAGGCTGGATTTCAAGGAAATGCATGAATCAGCATTAGTGCCCACAAAAGTATCAACCCACCAATAGCTTCTCATCCGAAGTTTCCGGATGAAACCTATCTAACTGCTTACCATACAACCGTTCCGGGCACTTCGGGCAAAAGCCCTGGTGCCCGGAATCCTTCCGAAATATTATCAAATTATAGACAATGGTTCATCCGGCTCCTGCCAACTTGCGGACTTTCGTTGTTCCGCCCATGTACAATAACGCCAGCGAACCGGACAGCAGGACAACCCCGATAAACCCCATCGGGCTGAAACGTTCATCGAAAATCAGCCAGGCCAGTATTGTGGCGACAAGGGGCTCCAGTAACGTGCTGATGCTTGCCACGGTTGCCGTGGTGTAGCGCATTCCGGCGATGAAGAGCACATAAGCTAAAGCCGTCGGGATAGCTCCAAGATAGAGGAGCAATGACCATCCCATGGGGGGGTAGTCCAGCACAATCCCCTGGGCTGAGGCAAAAACGAAGAGAATTATCGCCCCAAAGCCAAAACTGATTGCTATGGTTTGAAATGGGTGATAGCAACCGGCCAGTTTGCGGGTGATCAATGTAACCAGGGCATAACCAAGCGCCGAGCCCAAGGCCAGAATTATTCCGCTCTTATCCGTGCCGTTTCCCACGGCATTTTCCTGAAAACCAACCAACAGAGCCGTTCCGGCAAGCGCCCCTACCAAAGACAGCAAAACATAGGCAGACGGCCTCTGCCTGGTTACGAAGACGGAAATCACGGCGACCATGACTGGTGCGGTACAGAGGGTGACCAGTGTTGCCACGGCAACCCCGGTACGCTCGATGGCGCTGAAATAGCAGACCTGATAAACGGCTGTCATCATACCGACCAGCAGCATCAACAGAAGATCGCGCCCAGCCACTCTGAACATCCGTTTTTTCTGGGTAACCCAGCATACTGCAAACAATACCGGCAGCGACAGTACCAGACGCAATAAACCGATCGATAAGGGATTTGTTGCGGCCAACCCATAAATAAACTTGGTTGTTATACCGACAGTTCCCCACAGGACTGCGGCGATCATGATAAGTAATAGCCCGTGACGCGACTCAACGCGGGCACTGTTCGTAGAATTCATAAATCCTCCTGGACCGTAAATAAAGAGCAGAAAACGGAACAGGGGCAGAAAGGCGCACTTCTAGTGAGAACGCTGTCAGGCGAACCAGGAATGAATAGATGGCCAAACTGCCCGGCTAGGCAGAAATGGCTGGTGGTGGGGGTAATATGCTGAAGGCAGGATAATACATGGGAACACCATAGCAATTAATCGAGTGTAAAGTCAAATCGGATCAGTGCGAAACACCGGCCATCGGCCATGAAATGGGACAGGATCTAACTGCAGCGCGAGGATGGCAACCTGTCTCACCCACAAAACAAAAGGCCCGATCAATGGGACCGGGCCTTTTGTTTTGCGGATTCATACGCCTCTAGAATCCGTGCAGGTTCTCCACTTTCACTGCCAGTGCCTGGCCGCGAATCCTCTCCAGAGTGGTGGCCACCACCTGAGTGTCATTGTCAAAGGAACCATGGGCAAGGGAGATGTACTCCTGGCCGTCGAAGACCTTGGCCCGGTCCTTGGTATGTACCTTGACCGTCTGCATCCCACCCATAAACTCACGCCATTCCCTTACATCCTGCGCTTTGCGTGCATTCCATTGATCCTTGGCTTCAACGGCCGGGTTCCAGGCGGATTCCATGCCGAGAATCGGCATTTTGTGAACATCTTCCAGTGCCCGGCAAACCAGATACAGCAAGGATTTGCCGTAGGGCCCCACAGTGTCGGCCTGTTCCCGCTCATCGCTCAGGATGTCGAAAAAGAGCCGGTCTTTTGCCAGTACGCCTTTATCAATGGCCGGGACATAATGGTCCAGGGCAAATCCGACCGTGCAGGCCGGAGCATAGAGGGTCGCGGTCTTGACCTGCACCTTCTTAAGGGCCAGCCGATCAAGCAGGTGACCATGAAGGATCGAGCCGGCAGAATGCCCCATCAGGTGAATTTCAAGTGCGGGAATCCGGTTCTTCAATTCGGCCAGATGCCCGGCCAGGAGCGTCAGCCCCGCATCTCGGTCGGCCGCTGCTGACGCGTTCTGCTTCATCTGCATCCAGACCGGTTTGACAAGGATATTTTCACAGGCAAGCTCCACAGAGCGGTCCTTTGCTTCCTTCAACTTGTTGGCAATATCCGACCATAAGCCGCGTGACGGCATCTCTTCGGACGGCTTGAAGAATTTGCCCACGGCATCATCGAGCATGCCGGTGATGCTCTCCCCGAACCCGGTTTTCCAGGTGACAAAAAGAGGATAGATTCCGTTTTCACGGAAGTAGGGCGCCATTATCCGGATCCGCTTGATGGAGGCTTCCTCGTTGTTCAAACCTCCATGGGCATAAATGGCAATGATCGGTTTCTGTTGTTTGCCAAGCCAGTCAAGGGGCAAAGTCAACGCCGCCTCCCGGATAGCGCCAACAGCATCAGACACATCCAGGAAACGGTTGATGGGACGTCCGTCGTTACCCAGCACGATCGTATGCTCATAGGCCGCATTCTCACTGAGCGGCTGCACAGATGCATTGGCAAAGGTAAATGGCGCGTTTGTACTGTCGGAGGACCATGACCACTCAGCCTTGCCGCTGGCTGCATCGCTGAGACTCAGGCTGCTGCGGGTGCGCACGGCGGCCCTGATTTCCATCGGCGCCCCACATACCGCCACCCAGGCATCGGAACCGTTCTGAATCCAGTCTTCGTATGAGAGGATGGCGAATCCCAGATAACCCCACTTTTCCCCCCAGGAGTTCTGCACGACGAAACCCTTTGTCGAGTAACCGGTAATGGCAAAGGCGTGTCCGCCAGCCTCGTCCAGCATCATGGGGATCACCGGCAAGGTTGAAAAACTGTCGAGAAACCACCCCTGATGGACCTTGGCAGAAACGTAGATCGCCCCCACCTCCCTGATGGCTGCCTGCATGTCGGCGATGGAGTCCTTATTGATGCGGTAATAGGCGCCCAAAGGCCGTTTGGCCGCATCCTGCTGCCACCCCTCTTTCGGCGCTACGAATTTTGACTTGTAAGGCCAGAACTGATCGGTACAAACCCCGTGCCGGTACCACCCCTTCATGGCGCCACGGCAACTGGACCCCTCATAGTCCTCCCCGGGCCACTCGTCATAGATCCTGGCCATGTGATAGAGCATGCGTTGGCTGACTTTGTCCATTTTGGGCGATTTTTTCCCGGTCTTGATTTCTTCGTCCAGGTGTTTCTTCCAGAGCAGATAGTTGATAACCGCTGCCAGGCCAAAGCCGGTGCAGGCCCCCTCTTGGCCCTGGTTCAGGATCAATTTGTGGACCCTGGTGTAATCCGCAAGGTGGGTTTCAATGAATTCCATGGGCGGGTACTGCTCTGGGAGACAGACAAGCGGTGGATTGTAGATCCGGTCACGGTAGTCAATGCGGTCGGGGCGGGCATCGAATGTGCGATTATCAATAGTGTTGGTCGGCACGGCGGGCCTCCTTTAATAAGTTTTGTACTATTAACTTATTTCAATACACTATCATATATCAAGACCAAATCAAGCAGGCGTTAAAAACCTGTTCCAGACAGAAAACAATCAAATCAACCGCCTACAAAGGTAAAAACCACTGGAACTGGGATTTAGTATGCAGGATTGCAGCTTGAGTCATGCGGGCAACCGAATTTTGTAGTTGATAATCCCTTAAATTAAGTTGTATCATACAACCAATGAAATGCACTTCGAACGAATACACCCTTGAAAAATCGCTGGGGCACCTGTCTGCCCGCTTCACAAGGGTTATGCAGAGACGCATCAACACCACGCTCGCACAACACGGTTTTCCCATCACATCGGATCAGTACTCGTTCCTTGTCCAGCTCTGGAATCAGAACGGCCAGCCCCAGGGTGTTCTGGCCGACAAGACCGTCAGGGACAAGACCACCATGACCAGACTGGCCGCGGGACTGGAATCCCAAGGCCTCATCACCCGCCTGCCAAGCCCCAACGATGCCCGTGAGCGCTTGGTATTTCTCACTGACAGGGGAAAAGAAGTCATGGATAAAGCCACCGGCCTGGTCCGGCAGATTCTGGCCGAAGCCCAGGCTGGGATCGACGAAACGGAGCTGGAGAACTGCCGGGATGTACTCCGCCGCGCCTGCAACAACCTCTTGAAATAAATTATATCGTCACAATAGTTGCAGTAACCAACTAATTAGCCCAAAACGGAGCAAGCTTCACCCATGGCAATGACTACTACCGCCCCGGCCATACAACCGGCCGACATGACCCGCGGCCAACTGACGCGCATGGTACTGATCCTCGGCGCATTGACCGCCTTCAGTTCCATGTCCATCGACATGTACCTGCCAGCCTTCCCGCAAATCGCCCGGGACCTGAGAGTACCGCTCGGCACGGTGCAACTCTCCATCTCAGCCTTCCTGTTCGGTTCGGCGGCAGGGCAGCTGTTCTACGGCCCCCTGGCCGACCGCTATGGCAGGCGCAGGCCCCTGCTCTGGGGATTGGCGCTGTATGTTGCTTCGGCAGTGGGGTGTGCCTGCGTCCACACCGGGGAGGGGCTCCTGTTCTGGCGGGTGGTGATGGCTGTGGGTGGCGGCGCTGGCATGGTGATCTCACGGGCCGTGGTACGCGACCTCTATGACACCGCCGAGGCAGCCAGGATGTTTTCACTGCTCATGCTGTTGATGGGAGCCGCACCGATCCTGGCACCCATTGTCGGGGGGCAGATCCTGCTGGTAACCGGTTGGCGGGGTATCTTCGGGTTTCTGGGGGTCTTCGGGTTGGCATCGATTGTGGCGGCAGCGGTGGGGCTTCCCGAATCCCTCCCGGTTGAGCGGCGCATCCGGCATAATTTTGCCGAGATGACAGCCACTTATGGGCATCTCCTGCGTAACCGCGGCTACCTGCATCATGCCATTGCCCTGGGGTGCGTTGCCGGGGTCAACTTTTCCTACATCTCAGGTGCACCATTCCTTTTCATCGAGCTGCACGGGGTGTCTCCCCAGCACTTCGGCCTGTTCTTCGGCGCCAATGCCTTCGGCCTGATCGGGGCGTCACAAGTCAACCGCAGACTCCTGAAGCATTTCAGCGCGCAGCGCATCCTGAATGGGGCCCTCACCGCCAACGCAGTAACAGCATTGCTGCTTACCGTTGCGGGTATAACCGGCATCGGCGGCTTCCCTGCACAGGTCTGCCTCATTTTCGTCTGCCTGTGCACCACCGGGCTGCTTTATCCAAACATTACGGCATTGGCCTTGGCTCCCTTCGAGAAGTCGGCAGGAAGCGCATCGGCGCTTCTGGGAACGATCCAGTATTCGCTCGGCGCCAGCGCCGGGGCGCTGGTGGGATTGTTCCACAATGGCACGGCAGTGCCGATGACCGCCACCATGGCAGCTTGCGGGATAACTGGCTGGTGTGCCGTAAAACTCTCCGGCCGCCCAAGAAGCCCCAATCAAGTCAATAAACCGCTCTCAGCCTTGCAGCGCCGCAACAGAACGTAATCTGCGTGCCTTTGCCCAGTGATTCCGATTTCAGATCAAGGATGATATCAAGGCGGCGAGGAATGGGGCTGTAAGGCGTACATTATCGTATGTTGAGCAGCCGAAGACGTGCCAACGAAGATAGTGCCTCCTTGACATGGGGTTGGGATGACACGCTTTCTATGCTGACCATGCTATCGCTCAATGCCTCCATGACAATCAGGCCTCCGGTGCCCAGTTCGGAACCATGCCCCTGCTGCAGGATGCAATCGCGACAACCATCCCCGCACGTCAACCAGATGCAGCCTTTGTTGACCCGCACCACATGCCGTGATTTTACGGACAGCGAAATCACCTCGCCCTTATTGAGTGCGTAATCCATAACCCCTCCCCGCGCTGCCGCGCAAAATCCCGATCCCACACTCCATCGCGCTAGAACCGTTCCCGATAGGCAAGCGGGGTGACCCCCAAGCGCCGCTGAAAAGTACGCCGCAACTGCTCGGCCGAAGCATAGCCGCTTTCGCAGGCAACCGTCTCTATTGGCTTCGTGGAGTCCTCCAGCAGGCCTATGGCCCGTTCAAACCTGATCTGTTCAATGTACCGTGCCGGTGTCATCCCGGTTTCACGAACAAAGATGCGGGCAAAATTCCTGGGGCTCATGGCGGCTCTTTCAGCAAGCTCATCCACGTTCAGCTTGAGGTGAATGTTCTCTTTCAGCCAGGCCAGGAATGACTCCAGCGGACCATCCACAGCCATCTGTGCGCGCAGGTGGGTGCTGAACTGGGCCTGCCCGCCAGGCCGCTTCATAAACATGACCAGCCTGCGGGCCACGGCCAGGGCCATTTTGCGGTCCAGATCCTCTTCAATCAGGGCCAGGGCCAGATCCATACAGCTGGTTACCCCAGCCGATGTGGCCACAAAATCATCCCGGACATAGATGGCGTCCGGCTCGACCATGACCCGCGGGTATTCCTTGCGTAACCGCTCCACATCCATCCAGTGTGTCGTAGCCCTTCTGCCATCGAGAAGTCCGGCTGCCGCCAGCAGAAAAGCACCGGTGCAGACCGAAACCAGACGGCGCACCCGATTTCCGGCACTGCGTATCCAATCGACGAGGTCTTGGTTGGCCAGCGCCAGGTTCAGATATTTGTCGCAGCTGCCAACCACGATGAGGGTATCTATTTCAGCGGCAAAGTCGCTCCAGCCGGCATCGGCAACAAGTTGGACCCCGGACGAAGTCGGGAATGGCCCCGCCTTGGCCCCAAGAAGCAGGACCGCATAGGCGGGACACCCCGAGCCATGTTCGACCAGCTCCCGGTTTGCCATTTCAAAAACCTCGATGGGGCCAACCGCGTCGAAGATCTCGACCCCTTCATAGGCTACGATTGCGATGGTGCGCAGCTTTTCCATGTCTGTCTCCGGCAATATTCCGTATTCCCGGGATGAATAATGTCATAATCGCGCAACCGGCACAATGACAACAAACATGCATTTCCTGCCAATCACGCTCCACCGTCGCCGCCACCAAAACAGGGATTCAATCGGACTGGGACGCCGGCTGCTTCCCCGAAGCGGCTTGTATTGATCAGGAAAATCTGCTACTTTGACGCCATGAGTATGTTTGCAGGATATAGTCGTCACCTTCGGTTCATAACCCTTGCCATCCCGTTGTTCCTGGTTATCGTGGGCATGAGTGTGCCGGACCTTTCCCGACCCCACGCACCTAAGCCGATGCGGCGTGCGGTCCTGGACAAAACCCCTGCCAGGTCCATACAACTCTCCACCGTCAAGATTGATACCGTCCTGCTTATCACTATCGCCCCTGCCATCGTCCTTGTTTCCTCTGAAGAATATTCCCTTGAAGCCGAGCCCCTGCGCTTTTCAGCCCCTGTATTGCCGCTCGACCCCTTATCTCCAAGAGCCCCCCCCGGAATCAACTCATTCAGCCTAAACAGCGCCTTCGCAACCAGGGATTTGTCCCCGCCAGAGCGCAGCAGTGCGGCCTGTTACGGATTTCCCGATGCCGTCACATTTCCGGATGGGCGAAAAGCTCCGTGGCCTTCTTTCCTGGCAAACGGTGATGTTGCCGTGAACAAGTATCTTTATCAAACAACAAAATTTCCATGGAAACAGCCTTATGAGATCGATTTCGATTTTGTTTATAACCATTGTAATTGCAGTTATGCACACAAGTTGCTATGCCGGGTGTAACTGCGACGATTGGATGCAAAGGGACGGTTATTGCGTCGATTACATCAAAGATAAGATCCCCATATTCCCGATTCCTAATAGTGACGAAGAAATTACCGCCCTCAGGAACAAGGACGTTTCAGAAGTCGCGGCAGGCGATGTCGCCATATTCGACCTGGGCAATTATTGGCATGTGGCGTATGTGGAAAAAGTTCACCTGGATTCACAGGGCAGGGCAACTGCCATTGACGTGAGCGAGATGAATTATGGCAAGCCCATCTCATTTGCCGATTACAAAAAGCGCTGGGGCACAACGGACGAGAATGAATGGAAAAGGGCACTCTGTTGCGGCGTCACCAAGAGATACGACCGGATGAGCTCGCGCAAGAACGTCGCCCTGAGTACTGTCAATCAGATATGGTCACCGGTAAGCGCTATGGCAGAAGACGCTGACGAAAAGCGCGGCAACGCTGTTGTCGAGAGAGTCAAGGAAGTTATCAACCAGTTCTTTCGTTTCATGGGGAGAGATTTATGAATTACCATCACCATTCTGCATTGCGGATCGCTGCGCTGTTGGCAGTAGTTGTATTCTGCTGCGGCTTCAGCTGGGGCTTGAAAAAGTCGGATCCCTGCAATGAAGCGCGCACCACCCTCAAGACATTTTCAGCCGCAACCGACCCCGGCAAAAAAACAAAATTGGAAAATGCCATTCTCAAGGCATGCCCGAACGGTGCTGCAGGCCTGTTCATCAAGGGCTTGCAGGCGGAGCAAGCCGCAAATAAAGATGATGCCATCTCCCTGTACCGGGAGGCCTTGGCAAAAGACGACACGATCGCCGAGGCCCACGGCAATCTCGGCCTGCTGCTGAGTGAACGCGGACTTGACCAGGAAGCCTCGGTTGAATTGACCAAGGGGCTTATGGGGTGGCCAGATCCACGCTATCATCTGGCCATTGCTCCCATGATGAGCACCTGTTCCCTTCCCGCACTGGCCCTCTTCCACTACAACGAAGCGCTCAAGGCATTCCCGGATGACGTGACTATCCATGCCGGCATGGCAAAAGCGTATGTACAGCTCGGACAATTCGACCTAGCCGAGAAAGAGTTTGTCCGCCTAACGGCATTAAAACCGGGAGAAGCGAAGTATCGGCTGGAGCTGGCCGATGTCTATCGAAAAGCCGGCAAACTTGACCAGGCCATAGAAGTGCTGCACTCATGCCTTGGCGACAATCCGGCGAACAAGGAAGGGCACCGTCTGCTGGCAGAGGTCCTGATGGAAAAAGGGGATCGGGAAGCCGCGCGCAAGGAATACCTCCTGGCAGGGGTCGATGTCACCATCAACCCGGAGGATTTTGCCACAAAAGGCGATGAATACCTGAAGGAGAAGGAATACGGCAAAGCGATCAGTGCCTACCAGACTGCGCTCAAAGGGCGTCCGGCCTGGCCGGACATACAATATAAACTGGGAAAAGCCCAACTTGCGGCCGGTCGTGACGACGATGCCCTGGCAACGTTCACCGCACTTGCCAAGGCAGGGATCAAGGACGGCTCTGTGTACTATGAGCTGGGACTGCTCCACGAACGCAGCGGTCAGCTAGATGAAGCCATCTCCGCCTACAGTTCGTCCGTTGTCCATGATCCGGACAACGTCAATGCCCATCGCAGGCTGGCAGAGATATTCACCTGGCGAGGCAGCTTCAAGCAGGCCGCGGACCAATACCGCGAACTGGTCCGCCTCAGGGGAGACAACCCCCTGTATCACCTGAATTTGGGCCAGACATATGGCCGCATGAAAGATCTTAAGCGTGCCATGGCCGAATACCAGGCAGCGATCCGGCTGGACCCGAACAATATCGAGGGACACCGGGAACTGGCACGAATTTTCGTGCGCAACAACCAACCGGCAAAGGCTGAGCATCATTACAAGGAAGTCCTCAAGTTGAACAGCGATGACGAAACAGCCCGCAATGCCCTCATCACCCTTTTCATCAAACAAAAACGTTACGATGATCTGACCACATTCATAAAGGAGTGGCTGGACAAAGCACCCGATGACCCTCAGCGCCACTATCGTCTGGGTATCGTCTACGAGTTCAAGAAAGAATACGACATGGCTGTAGCCGAATACAAAAAAGCGCTAGAACTTCAGCCCAACGATGCCAAAATGCTTTTAGCCCTGGGGCGGACCTACATGAAATCCGGGCGGTTATCTGAATCCCGCGAGATGCTGGAGGCGGCCCAAAAGGCAAACCCCACGCTCGCTGAACCGCAACTGCTCCTCAGCAGTATCGGAAACGGCTCGCGGTATCAGAAAAACAGCTCGCATACGGCGGATACTCAGATCAGGAAATCTAAAAGCAAACACAATTCGCGCCACGTAAAAAAAAGCCGGCGTAAAAAAACCAAGAAGTAATCATTAAGATTTTTGAAACACTTGGCAGCAAAAAATCAGACAAGCCCTTAAAAAATCGGCCAAGCAAATTTGACAGACCGTGTCTGCTTGTTAAAATCAATCTGCAAACAAAATGATACAGAACCTATCATTAAATCAGGATTGATCAGATCAGTAGAGACTCATCGCAGCCAAGGAGCAGCGTGGTCAGATTGCCCCGACACATAATCGCCGGTGTACTTACCGTTATTTTTCTGGTGATTGCCATGGGCCCGCTCTCCATACTTGCCATGCGGGCCTACCCCAACGACATAAACGTGGAATGCACCGGCGACTGCGACACCTGCGGCTGTGCTCCGGAGCGCAGGGCGTCACATACCTGTTGCTGCTGGCAGAAGAAGCTGAAGCAGGGCAACCTTCAAAACAGGCAAGGGACCAGTTGCTGCAAAAAATCCAAAGACAAGACTGCATCCATCACAGGCACTTGCAGATGCGGAAACAACAAGCGTACTGTTATTTGGAGTAACAATGGTTTTGAATTTCTGCCCTTTCATTTCGCAGTTGTCGCCTTTGTTTTTGACGAAAACAAACTGATCCACATCACCCCTGGCAACCCGCCCGAACATACCGGAGAGCCTCCGGTTCCCCCACACGAATACGGCATCATCCCACCTCATTACATGGTTGTATGACCTGAAGTTGCACCACTGACAGCAAACGTCCAGCCGGACATGGAAATGGCAGCCGGACCGGTATGCCGGCCGGTTTACCTATGTTCGACCATGCCCTGGACGATTGCCGACGCTGTAGCTCTTCACACAAAAAATATCCGATTCAGGAGGAAATATGCGCTTTAAGGCCACATCCTTGCTTACCTCCCTGGCAGTTGCAGCCATATACGTTTCCGCGGCAGGCGCGGAAAATGTGCAGATGGAAGAAATCACGGTCAAGGGGACCAAACTGGCGCCCCAAGAGGAGGTACTGACCATCAACGAAGTGCGCGAAAGCCCGGCCAGGGATATTGGCGAGGCCCTCAAGCAAGTGGAGGGGATCGATATCGTCCGCAAGGGGGCAATCGCCAATGACGTGGTGCTGCGCGGCCAGCAAAAGGACAACATCAACGTCTTTCTCGACGGGGTAAGGCTCCACGGCGCCTGCCCCAATCGAATGGATTCGCCGTCATTCCACTTCGATTTCGCAGAAGTGGAGCAGGTCAAGATCGTCAAGGGACCCTATGACATCACCAACCCGGGCGGAATCGGCGGTGAGATCGATGCCATCTCCAAAAAGACCGGTAAGGGCTTCGGCAGTGACCTCAGCCTGACCTATGGGTCATATGACATGACCAATGCATCCGCGACCGCATCCTACGGCACCGATCGCTATGATGCCCTGTTCGGTTACGCCTTCAAGTATTCCGGGGTCCCGGAATCTGGCGACGGCAAGAAAATCACCGAGATCTACCCTGCCACGAGCCCGAACCGCTATAAAGCGGATGCCGTCGATTCCAAGGCCTACGAAATCAACACCGGCTGGACCAAGCTGGGGTTGAATCCGACCAAAAACTCGCGGACCGAGATCGCCTATTCCTACCAGGACGCCGACCACGTCCTCTATCCCTACCTGTTGATGGACGCCGACTATGACCGGACCCACATGCTCAACTGGAGCTACCGGATCGACAAGGTCTCGCCCCTGGTCCGGGAGATCAAGGTCCAGGCCTACTGGGACAAGGTCACCCATCTGATGGACGACCGCCTGCGCCAGAGCTCGGTCGGCAAACCCCGCATCTACTCGATGCAGACCGATGCCAGCACCCAGGTGGTGGGCGCCAAGCTGCACACTGCCCTGGCAGCCGGGCCGGGCACCCTGACCCTGGGGAGCGACTACTACAACCGCAACTGGGACGCCATCAACCGGGTGGCGGCAAATGGCTACGTGGATACCGCCATGATCCCCGATGTCTTCACGGACAACCTGGGTTTTTTTGCCGGCTATGAGATTCCGATTGTCGAAAAGCTGATCTTGAAAGGGGGCGTACGCACCGACCAAACCTGGGTAAAGGCGGACAAGCAGACCAATAAGGCGATCAGCGAAACCGATTACACCACCGTGGCGGGCAATATCCAATTGATCTGGGCGCCAATGGAACATCTGGAAATAACCACCGGCTTCGGCTCGGGGATACGGCCGCCAGATCCGCAGGAATTGTTCATCAATTCCCCCAGGCAGCAGGGAAACCCTTTCCTGAACCCGACCCGCAACAACGAGGCCGATCTGGGGATCAAGTACGCAACCGATGGTTTCTTTGTCAAGGCCGCAATCTTCAATAGCAGCTTGCAGGACTACATCAATATCGTCCGGAGCGGGACAACGCGCAGCTATGCCAACATCGATGCCAATATCTGGGGTGCCGAATTCGGCTCCCAGTTCAGCCTCCCCTATGACCTGTTCCTGAAGGGTTCGTTATCCTATACAGAGGGCAAGAACAATACCGATGGCAGGCCATTGTCGGAAATGCCTCCACTCAGAGGCACACTGGCCCTGCGTTATGATGTGAACACCTGGTTTGTGGAGGCGGCGGAAAACTTCGCCAACAGCCAGGACCGAGTTGACAGTGCGCTTGACGAAAAACCCACTGCCGGATGGATGACCACCGACCTGAAGGGAGGCTACAACTACAAGGCATTATCACTGTACGCCGGGGTCTACAACCTGCTGGACAAGTTCTACTACTCGCACCTCTCCTATCAGCGGGACCCTTTTGCATCCGGTGCCAAGGTCCCGGAGAACGGCAGGAATTTTTACGTTACCCTGGCATATAAATTCTAGGGATATCTCCATGGCAAAGAACCAGCACCCAGAATGGCTGACACCCATACTACCGCAAAAATCGCAGGCGGACCGTGTCCGCCTGCGGCGGTTCTCGGCGCTGTCGGCCCTTTTGCATACCGTGGTGCTGTTCATATGCCTGATCTGGACCGGCGACCGGCTGATGCAGCAGCCGGCCAGGGTGATCACCGTTGACCTGGGTCATGTGGAACCCTCCCGGCCAAGGCTGGCACCAGCACCAACGCCCCTGCCGAAACCGGCGCCGGTGCCGCTGTTGCCACGCCCGGCAGTGAAGCGTCCAGCACCGGCCGTGCTTCCGGCAACGGCAAGGCCGCAAGCCTCGCTTCCGGCTCAGCCGTCGGCAACCGTTACCCCGACAGCCAACGCAACACAAACAGTACCGTCGGCAGTGGCGCCACAGGGAGTACCATCCGTAATGCCCGCCAGACCGGCCACAGGTGCGGCACCAGCCAAAAGCGGCCCTGCCGTTGCTGCCCCCTTGCCTGCCCCAACGGTTTCCGGAGCAACAGGAGGCACAGGCCGGACAGCCAACAGTGCCGACATCCGCGCCCGTTACCTGCAACGCTGCCGGGGCCTGATCGAGCGCTACAAGGAATACCCGGTCATGGCACGAAAAGGGATGATCGAAGGGACTGTTGTGATAAGAGGCTCGCTGGGCCGGGACGGCTCCCTGCGCCAATGCGGCGTCACCCGGACCTCCGGGTCGCACCTGCTGGACAATGCCGCCCTGCGGGCTGTCAAAACTGTCGAACGGTTTCCGCCGGTGCCACCGGAACTGCTCGGCAACGAGCTGATTTTCGAGCTTCCGATCACGTTCAAGCTATCGGACGGGTGAATATGTGGTCAAGCACAGCAATTTTGCGGCACTTGCCCTGGCAGCGGATTTTTGATAATACTCCAGCGCACAAGCGTCATATTTCAAATTCATGGTTTCCTGGTTTATCTCTAATATCTATGCTGAACCGAGCATTGTAAGGCATCATATCAAAAGGAGAATTTTATGCGCTTTTTTCTGTCAATTGTCTCATTGCTTTGCCTCTTTGCCGCACCAGCGGCTTTTGCGGCTCCGCAACCGGATCTCCAGCTATCCCCTGACTGTACTTTGTGCGGCATGGACCGGGCAAAATTCAATTTCAGCCGGATGGTCATCGAATATGAAGACGGCTCTTCCATCGGTGTTTGCAGCCTGCATTGCGCCGCCGTGGAACTGGCCAATACCATTGACAAGGTCCCCGTCATGGTGCGTGTTGCCGACTATGACAGCAAAGAGCTGATTGATGCCTACAAGGCGGTCTGGGTAATTGGCGGCAATACAAAAGGGGTCATGACTGTCCAGGCAAAGTGGGCCTTTGCCGACAAGGGAGCGGCCGAGCGTTTCGTTAAGGCCAATGGCGGCAAGATCGCCACTTTTGACGAGGCGATCAAGGCAGCCTATGACGACATGTATCAGGATACAAAGAGGATTCGCGAATACAGAAAGATGAAACACATGAAGCATCATGGCGGCGAAGCCAAGCATTGATGACCGGCTACCGGTGAAAATCTTCGGCAAACATAATTGCCGACAAAAAAAGGCCCCTTACGGAGCCTTTTTTTGTTTATTGCCGATGCTGATCTACATGGATGCCGCAATGGCCGCGACTTGGTCTGCTGTCAACGGAGTTGACCCAGTGGCAAGGAACTTAGCCATGCCGCCCCGATTGGCATTGATCGCCGCCTGGATCTGGGCCGCGGTCCTTGCCCCCAGCGTACCATGGCAACCATAGCAATATTGTGTGTAGAGCGCCGCACCATCTATTACCGGGGCAATAACGGTCGTGGTGGCCGTGGCCTGGGCCGAGGCAACGCCTTCACCGGCGCTGTTCACTGCCGTCACAACGTAGTAGTAGCTGGTTCCGGCAGCAAGGCCGGTCTGGACATAGGGGCTGGCAGCGTTGGTAATTTTGGCGCCGCTGGTTTTAGTGACCCCGGATGTCGTAGCATAATAGACATTGTACGAAGTGGCCCCGGAAACCGCCGACCAGGTGATGGACACCTGGTTGGTGCCGCCGGTTGCGGTTACCCCGGTCGGAGCGGCAGGCACGGCAACAACAGGTGCGGGGTTGGTGGTGGCCATTGCCTGGGCCGACGCCTGGCTTTCACCAACACTGTTAACGGCGGTGACAATGAAATAATAACTGCTGCCGGCTATAAGCCCGGTATTGACATAGGGGCTGGTTACGGCGGCGATCTTGGTCCCGGTGGCCGTGGTTACGCCGCTGGATGTTGAGCGGTACAGGTTGTACGAGGTGGCCCCGGAAACGGCCGGCCAGGTGATGGTCACCTGATTGGCTCCTCCCACCGCCGTGACGCCGGTCGGGGCGGCGGGAGCGGTAGGCGCCGGAACCGCTGCCAGGGTCGTGGCCGCCACCTGGACCGAGGCTGCGCCTTCACCGGTATTGTTCAGGGCGGTTACGATGTAATAGTAGGTGGTGCCGCTGGCAAGTCCGGATTGAACGGCTGGGCTGGTAACATTTGCGATCTTGGTGCCGTTTGCCGTGGTTACCCCGGATTGGGTCGAGTAATAGATATTATAAGAGGTAGCACCGGAAACCATTGGCCAGGATATGGTTGCCTGGTTGGTGCCTCCCACTGCCATGACCCCCTGCGGTGCGGCCGGAACGTTCGGTACCGGTGTTTGTACCGTACTGGTGCCAGCCGAGGCCTGGGCCGAGGCAGCGCTCTCGCCAGCGCCGTTCACCGCGGTAACTATGTAGTAATAGGTGGTGCCGCTGGCCAGACCGCTCTGGACATAGGGGGAGGTGGCGTTGGCGATCTTGGTGCCGCTGGTGGTGGTAACTCCGGGTGTTGTGGCATAGTAGACATTGTAAGCGACCGCATTAGCACTGGCGCTCCAGGTGAGGGTCACCTGGTTGGCTCCGCCAACCGCACTCAATCCGGTTGGGGCCGCCGGCACGGCAGGAATTGCAGGCACGTTGCCTGGATAAAAGTTGCCATTGGCAATGTCGGTTACCTTGCCGCTGAAGATCACGGCAGAGGTCTTTGCATTTATTATCGACAGAATCCCGTTGGAAACGGTTATTTTCACGTTGTCGAACATTTCATCGAGATCAAGGTGATTGGCAATGTATTTGCCGGTGATCGGGTTGGTATGATTTGCGTTATAGCGCACTAGCAGAGGCTGGATCTTGGTGAGCAGGGTATTGATGGATGCCGAGAGATTGGAACTGATCCTTTTGCGGGTATCCGAATCATCCTTGTTATACGCCTCAGCCGGATCATCGACTCCAGCCGCGCTGGCCACGATCACGTTTGATAGCGGGTTGATGTTGGCGGTACCGGTGCCGTCGGCATAGGAGTACAGCGTGTAATTGGCACCGGCGGCGCTCCCCTTTGCCTGAAGAATATAGGGTGCTTTCATGTCGGTGACGTCGATGGCGTAGGAGCCGTCATTGCCGATAACCGTTGTTTTTACCTGGGGAGTGGCGGAGGAGTCCTTGAGGCTGACTTGTCCGGCCAAAGGGGCGCCGACAGAGGCCGTGCCGCCCACCACCTGGGAAGAGATCCCTCCGCTGTCTCCGTTGCTGCCGCAGCCCGAAAGCATCAGGCCAATGACCAACAAAGATAACGTAGTTACGGCTGCTATGGCCCTTTTCATCAAACCGTTCATTATTACTCCTTTCATGGCAGGTGTATTTTGCTGGTGGCAATCATTAATTCCTGGCATTGTTTCTCCTTGTCTCCTTGCTGCTATTGAACCGTGCAGCAACTGTTGGTGTTTTTCCGACTTGGCACCACTGCCCAATTTGTGATGAGTCGCTACTGACCGCTACGCCACGATCCGGTTCCGACCTGACTGGGCACAAAAAAAGCCGGGACCGAATATCGTGTGATATTTCGGCGACCCGGCTGTCTCAGTGAGACCCTATAGGCTTTCCGCCCCATCCTCGCGAATGGTTAAGTATTATCGTGTACCACCAAATGTTGCCTCTGCCGATTCCGCAATCAGTGCGCATCAGCATGAAGACCCGCCTTTACAGACGTGTTCGACTTACAGCACCTAAACCTCCCTTTAGCAGATTTTGGCTACAAAAAAAGCCGGATTGCCGAAATCCATGTGACATTTCGGCAACCCGGCTGTCTCAGTGAGACCCTGTGGGCTTTCCGCCCCACCCTCGCGGATGGTTAAGTATTATCGTGTACCACTTTTATAAGGTAAAAAACTGGATAGACCATATCACGACATACCATTATGGTCAAGAATTAATTGACCTGCCATCTGCTCGCAAATAAAAGGAGCTGGTCCATTCAGATACTATTATTTATATACACCCCTTAACACATACATCTACGCCAGTAACGCCTTGATATTACTAAAATAGTGCATTAACGCAACTAAAACCGGTGTATCAACAGACTATACACTTCTCTGCATATTTCATTTCCACCGCATATGGCGATCCATTCTGCCAAAAAGAATTATTGTAGCAATATTGGTATGTTGCGCCTTATTATGGGATAAAAATCATATTTGGCACAGCTGATGCTACATCTAAATCAAAAGCAATCAAC
>MTLE01000004.1_pt1 | contig 199172 bp, 164 predicted proteins | sample 1982461 | NCBI WGS metagenome assembly MTLE01 (sample SAMN05712605, study PRJNA340218) | biofilm metagenome | isolation source: sample SPL anode biofilm adapted to -200 mV | place: USA | collected 2012-02-03 | reverse complement strand
CAACCTCTCCGAGGTTGGGTTTGGGGCGAAAAATTCTTTGCCCTCCATTGGGTTGAATTCCTTTATCGGCATAATGGACACACAAATTCTTGCGTCTGTATATTCGGTTGCACTCTCTGAATTCTCTAACTTCTTTAACTCCTTTGACTTCTTGTTAATTCCATTCTGCTATTGCGATGCATGGCAGCTGCAGCGCGTTGAACAGCGACTGTGCGTGCACCGCTTACGCTAGGGGTGTTCCCTTTCCGGGGGTTGACACCCCCGGCTACAAACATGCAACCTCTCCGAGGTTGGGTTTTGGGGCGAAAAATATTTCGCCTCAACATACGGTCGAATTCTTCTACCTTCATTTAACTTCCTCTAACTCCCTCCCATTCCTTTATCTTCCTCTTCCCATTTTTTCTTACATTCATGCCGTGCAATCAAACGTCTACAGCATGCAAAGCGCAGCCCATTCTCCGGTTAATAAATCGCTGGTTCTCATTCTGGTTATGGTTACCTCTTTCATGACCCCCTTTATGAGCACGGCAGTAAGCCTTGCCCTTCCGGTAATCAGCAACCAATTCTCGTTGAATGCTATCTCCATGAGCTGGGTGGCCATGTCGTTTTTACTTGCAACGGCGGTGTTTATGGTCCCCATGGGTAAGCTGTCGGACATTCTAGGTCGAAAAAAGGTATTTATCTGGGGAAACCTGATTGTGGCTGCATCGTCCATCCTGTGTGCCCTCTCCTGGTCGGGCGAGGTGCTCATTGCCATGCGGGTAATTCAAGGGTTTGGCAGCGCCATGATGTTTGCCACCAGCATGGCGCTAATAACTTCGGTATACCCGCCCAAGGAGAGGGGAAAGGCCATCGGGCTGAGCGTTACGGCCGTTTACGTTGGGCTATCTGCCTCACCAGTGATTGGTGGTTTCCTCATTGGTTGGTTCGGGTGGGAAAGCCTATTTTACGTACCAGCGCCCATAGGCATTGCCGTAGCCATTATCTCCTACCTTGCCATTAAAACGGACTGGAGGGAGGCGCAAAACGAACAGTTCGACTACCGTGGCTCACTGCTCTACCTTGTGGCCATGAGCGCCTTTATGTATGGCTTCTCGCAGCTGCCCGACCCCACGGCCATTGCCCTAACGGTGGTTGGAGCCATAGGCATAGTTCTCTTTGTTCGTGTGGAGCTTAGGGCAACCTACCCGGTGCTCAACATGCAGCTGTTTGCCCACAACCGTCACTTCGCCCTATCCAACCTTGCTGCGCTCATAAACTACGCCACTACCTTTGCCATCACCTTTTTGCTGAGCCTCTACCTCGAGTACATAAAGGGCCTATCACCGAGCGATGCTGGCATTTTGCTGGTTACGCAACCCGCCATGATGGCGCTGGTAGCCTCCTTTGCCGGACGCCTCTCCGATAAGTACGACTCAGGCTGGCTGGCCTCTGGCGGCATGGCCATAATTGCCGTTGGGTTGGTGATGCTCATCCCCCTCAACGAAGCCACCACCACCTCCTACCTCATTACCAGCTTGGCCATCCTCGGTTTTGGCTTTGGGCTATTTTCGTCGCCCAATACCAACGCCATAATGAGTTCGGTGGAGAAAAAGTATCTGGGCATTGCATCGGCCACGGTTGGAACCATGCGCCTAACGGGCCAAATGATGAGCATGGGCATAGCAACCCTAATCATCCACCTCTTTATGGGCAGCGCCAAAATTGTTACCTCAAACCACCCCCAATTCATGCACTCGGCAAGGGTAACGTTCGCTATATTTGTGGTGCTATGTATTCTCGGAATCTGGGCTTCGCTGGCCCGGGGGAAAAATGAACACGAGCACGCTAAAAAGTAAGCAACATTGCCAATCTAAAATAGATGAATGTTAAGCCGAAGTTTAAGTTAAGCATACCCAAGCGTGGCCTCCTATTTGTGGCCGCCGGAGTGTGGACCTTTGCTGGTGGCATGCTGCTGGTTAGGGGTGGCATAATGCTGATACACTATCCTGCACACCTCTGGATAAAAGAGCTGTCGTGCCTCGCTGGTGGGCTGCTATTTTACTGGGTTCTATTCTCCGCCATATCGTACAAGCATACCACCCGCATTTTAACCATGAAAAATGAGCGGCCAAGCATGTTTGCCTTTTTCAATCTTAAAAGTTACCTACTGATGGCGGTGATGATTTCGTCTGGAATTACGCTTCGTCTATCGGGTATTGTTTCGCCAAAATACCTCTCCTACCTTTATGTAACAATGGGCATTCCACTACTTCTCTCAGCCTTTCGATTTTACTACGTGGGGTTTCGCTACCAAGAAGTTATATCGGGAAAGAATGGCAGAAACTACCTCGATTAAAAATAAAATACCTACTTTTGCCGCCCGTAAATAGGCAACAACATCAAACTAATTCCAATTAATGATAACAGTCTCTAACGTGGGGCTCCAGTTTGGCAAACGGGTTCTATTCCAAGATGTCAACCTGAAGTTTACCGCCGGCAATTGCTATGGCATAATCGGTGCCAACGGCGCAGGAAAATCAACATTTCTCAAAATTTTAACCGGTGATCAGGATCCAACCAACGGCACCATTAGCTTTGGTAAGGGTGAACGGCTATCGGTACTCAAACAGGACCACTTTGAATTCGACGAATATACGGTGCTCAACACCGTGCTCATGGGCCACTCAACCCTCTGGAGCATCATGCAGGAGAAGGATGCGCTATACGCAAAGCCTGACTTCAACGATGCTGATGGCCTAAGGGTTGGTGAACTCGAAACCCACTTTGCCGAGATGGATGGATGGAATGCCGAAAGCAATGCGGCTAACCTCCTCAGCGGATTGGGTATTAAGGAGAGTCTACACCACATGTTGATGCAGGACCTTAGCGGTAAGGAGAAGGTGCGCGTGCTGCTGGCACAGGCCCTCTTTGGGAAGCCCGACAACCTCCTGCTCGACGAGCCCACCAACGACCTCGACCTCGACACCGTTAGCTGGCTTGAGAACTACCTCTCCAACTTCGAAAATACTGTGCTGGTGGTATCGCACGACCGTCACTTCCTCGACGCCATATGTACCCACACGGTGGATATCGATTTCAGCCGTATAGAGATGTTTTCGGGCAACTACAGCTTCTGGTACGAGAGTAGCCAGCTAGCACTCCGTCAGCAGCAGAACCAGAACAAGAAGGCTGAGGAGAAGAAGAAGGAGCTGTTGGAATTTATTGCCCGCTTTAGCGCCAACGTGGCCAAGAGCAAGCAGACCACCAGCCGTAAGAAGATGATTGAAAAGCTCAACATTGAGGAGATTAAACCATCGAGCCGCAAGTATCCCGGCATTATTTTCAAGCCCGATCGTGAGCCGGGTAATCGCATTCTAGAGGTGACCAACCTCAGCAAGCGGATTGAGGGCGAGCTGCTGTTCGATAAGGTAAACTTCACCATTGAGAAGGACGAGAAGGTGGTATTCCTGTCGCACGACCCCAGAGCCATGACCGCCCTTTTTGAGATCCTCAACAAGAAGATGAAGGCAGATAGCGGAACCTTCGAGTGGGGCGTTACCATTACCAAGGCCTACCTCCCGCTCGATAACTCGTCATTCTTCGAGAACCAGCTATCGCTCATCGACTGGCTGGCACAATACTCGGACGATACCACCGAAATATATCTCAGGGGCTTTTTGGGCCGCATGCTCTTCTCGGGCGAAGAGGTTTACAAGAAGGCCAATGTGCTTTCGGGAGGCGAAAAGGTGCGCTGTATGATTGCACGAATGATGCTCAAGGACGCCAATCTAATTATCCTCGACACCCCAACTAACCACCTCGACCTAGAATCGATTCAAGCCTTCAATAATGGGTTGCAGAAATTTCCGGGAATTGTGCTCATGTCGTCGCACGACCACGAGTTCATCCAAACCGTTTGTAACCGTATTATTGAGCTTACACCCAACGGCACCATCGACAAGAAAATGGACTACGACGACTACATCACCGATGAGTCCATAAAGGAACTGAGGGAAAAGATGTATAGGAAGAAGTAACTTCCACAGCATAAAAAAAGGCGACCATAAAGGCCGCCTTTTTTATTTGGGTCGAAAAGCAATTAATGAACAATCACCTTTCTTACAACCTTCCCTGTATTGGTTTGTATAACCAGCATATAAACGCCGGCACGTAAACCATCAATCACAGGATGATTATTATCGAAGTTGCCTGTCTTTACAACCGCTCCGGTAAGGGTCATCAGCGACCAGCTCAATGGCTGTGCTGTTCCAACCAGAATTCTAAAGCTACCATTGTTGGGGTTTGGAGCAATCCTGATGTCGCTAGCCGTATTCTCCTCAATACCCGTAACGGTTACCGTCACCTCATTTGAAGGAGCCGATTCGCCATCGGGGTTGGTGTAGCGCAGAGCCACCTTGTAGGTATGCGATCCAGATGTCACATTTTGGTCAACATAGGAGTTGTGATCGAAACCGTTCACAACGGTGAGCTCTTGATTATCCTTGTAAACTACATAGCCCACAACCGTTCCATCACCTCTCGATGGTTCAACAGAACCAACTCGATTTTGAGTTCTACCACTTTCGAGCCTTGGAATGGAAACATAGGAACCAACATTCCTATTTCTGCCACTATTGGTAATGGAAATATCATCAATAGCAAGCTGCCAGCCATTGGTATACTCATATACAAAGGCAACCTTTACCGCCTTACCTGCATAGGAGTTAAGATCAACCACCACAGCCGAACTATACAAGTTAGGATCAGCTCCATCGGTGTAGTATAAGGCTTGATTCCAGACACCATCGGCATAAACCATTACCCTAAAGTTGGTGTAATAGTAAGTGCTGGTGTTATCTTCTCCATTATTATACCATACCCAGAAGTTGAGTTGATCACCGGCAACCACATTTACTTCTGGCGAAATGAGCCAGTTGAAATTTGGTGCAGAATAAGCGATATAAGCTGCATATACACCGCTGTGAATATACTGCTCCCCATTAGTGGTAAAGTTACTGGCCTCAACAACCTTAAACGACTTTGCGGGGTCGGCAGGTGCAGATTGAGCACCGGTAAGCGTTGAGCTGGCCATAACCGACCATGTCGACGGCATTACACCATCCTCAAAGCCTTCACTCAACGATAGATCATCACCGGGCTTCATCCAGTTCAGGGTTACATTGGCTCCGTTAACAGCAGCAGTAAGCGAGGAAGGTGCATCAAAAACAGGATCAACAACCACTATGTAGTTTTCTGCGGTAACAGTATCGCGACCCATACTGTTTTCAACAATTAGCCTAACCGAATAGGTTCCAGCAGCAGTGAACTTAACCGCTGCGTTCGCTGAAGCATTTGTAGTCCCATTAACAAACTCAACGTTAGCGCTTGGGGTAACCGCCCACTCTCGATAAGAGATTACAGGGTTAGCCACAGTTTCATCGTTAAGCATAACCGTTTGCCCTGTATAAACATAAATATCCGATGCGTTAAATGCAGCAACCGGAATCGCCGGCGCAATTGGATTTTCCAGCATCTTAAGCATTTCGTCCCAACGGGTTAAACTGAAATCGAGATAATTAGCATTATCGAGATAGTAAACCTTATTGGACTCGGTGCTAATGGCCGTTGGCAACCAAATTTTCATACCGGTTACCTCGGCAGGGTCGAGATCGGAGGTTATACCATTCCTTATCACTGCTTGGTCGTATGCAGCGTGAGCAGCAATAGCAGCATCCTTTACCGTTTGAGGCATACCGGCATTGGCTTCAATCAAAGAGAGGAAACCACCAAGATCCTTCTGCTCGGCATAGTCAGCACCATCTCCCGACTCCCAGCTATTATTGATACAGGTAACCACATCGGCCTTGATCTGATACATGTGGCTCGACAGCGTATCGGCAAAAGCATTAAGCGCAGGAATCAAATCATTCGTAATATTTTGAATGCTTACACCCGATTGTGTGGAGGTGATTGGGCTGGAGTAGGAATTTTGGCTACCGCCAACATTATACGACGCCGCATAGCCGTTTACATGGTTAGTAATAAAGTCACCAATGGCCATTGAAGGATCGGCAGATAATGGGGAGAAGGTGTTGATATAGTCCCATCCATCTCCTGGCTCAGTCTTTTCTGAGAAAACTATATAATCAGTATAGTTTCTCAACTCAAAGGCTGTTTCGAGCTGGCCAAGTAGGCAAACATCGAAGCCAAAAATATCCAGCTTCTGACCATCAACGTCAACAAATGGCTGAAGTGCTTTTGGCAAATCCCACAGCTTCATGTTACCAACAGCATTACGCATTGCAGCACCTTGACTGGATCGCTTGAAAATGCCGCTACCGTGGTCCCAAACGGTAACGCCGTAATGCTTGGCTGGATAGTTCTCCTTGGTCCAAAGCATAAAGTCTCTCAAGGTTTGCCACTTGTTCATGTCCAATCCAGCATTGAAACTGGTGTTAACAATTTGAGAAACAAGCGTATTGTTCATGCCGTCCGGATCCTTTTCCACATAGTAGATACCATCCTTGGTATCGTCATCGGAATCGTAAAGAACAATGTAGTTAACCGCACCCGAAACTGAACCAGCAACCTCAAGCTCGTTGAAGTCCTTAAGGCCATCGAGGCCTGTTCCATCTTCGTAGAGATAAATCATGTAGGTCCACTCAGCAGAGCCACAATCAGCCTCTAGGTTAAGAACGAAGGGATCTATGTCGCTGTCATTGCTGATAGAGAGCACACCTGTATACTTTTTCTCCTCAGTAGGTGCAAAATGCAGCACCACATCAGCCGACTCGCGTGGGGCAATGGTCGTGTTCTGTGGATTTGTGGTAATGGTAATGCCATCGCCCGTAAAGTTAATATCCGAAAGGGAAACAGATTCCGTTCCAATGTTTCTCACGGTAATGGTATAATCTTTCTCTGTTCCGGGTAGAATCATTCCCAAGTACTGGGTTGCATTGTTATCCAACGTAACACCCTTATACTCGAGCGAAATATGCTTACCAAGAAGAGCCGAAACACTCAAGTTGTCGAACGCAACTCCGCTCGAAGCCTCCTGAAGGTTATCGTAGTAAATTCCAAGTTGGTAACCATCGCGCAGCAAATTGTATGGAAGCGCTGTTTTAAAGTGCGACCAAGCAGCTACCGAAGGAATCTGTTTTATTAATGTCCAAGTGCTGTCAGGATGAACACGACCTATGAGGGCAAAGCCCGGCATATCGGCCACATAGTCAAATTCGACATTTACTGAACCATACTCGCTGAGATTCAATGGAGGTAGCGTCAGAATGTCTGAAGCCTCATCGTAACCAAAAATAGAACCTGAAATATCAGAGGTGTTTACGCCAACAAATGTACCATCGTGCGAAGGAAATGTATAGCTAGCATTGTTGAAATCGCTGATTGTTCCAACCTTGTAGGCATAGTCGCCAGTGTTGAAAATTAATTCGTTATACGAGGTTTCAAAATCTTGACTATACGGAATATCTATCACCTTGTATGCATCAACGTATGCCTCATTGGTAGGGTACGACTCCTTATCGGTTTTGTCTACCGTAGTAACGTAGTATTTATACCTTCCAGTTTCGAGATTTTCATCAGTGTAGGTAACCGTAGCCATATCGCTGATGTTTTTCACCACTTGGTCGTTACGGTAAACGTTATACTGCTTAAAATCGTCGGATGAAAAAGAGCCAGTACCGCTAATTATGGATACGTCATCCACCATTAGTTCAAAACCATCGGTAAACTCGTAAACAAAAGCTACCTGAATTGTCTTACCAGCATAGCTGCTCAAGTCAACAGTGACTTCGCTATCGAAGTTATTGGAGGTAGTGCCGTCGGTATAGTAAAGCGCCTGATTCCAGCTTCCATCAGCCTTAACCATCACCCTAAAGTTGGTATAGTAGTACACATTTTGATAGGTGCCATTATTATACCAAACCCAGAATTTTAGCATATCACCATTCTCAATTACAACTTCAGGAGAGATTAGCCAGTTAAAATCAGGTGCTTCATAGCTAACTCCAGCAGAATAGCTGCCGGAATGAATATAGTCAGGGATTAGTTCGCCAAAAGAATTCTCATCACAATGGAACCAAGTTTTGGTAAGATCAGTTGGATCGGTCTGAGTTCCGGTAAGAGAAGTGCTGTACTTTACAGACCAACCAGAAGGTGGCCAAGTAGCTCCTTCAAATCCTTCATTCAGCTTATAAACCGTACCAGGGGCTTGCCACTGTAAATTAACCGTATTGTAATCGGCCTTAGCCGTTAGAGCATTTGGTGCAGGAACATCGCCACTACCCGGTTGTACTGTAATATAATCGGTTTTGGTAGCCACTACACTGCCATCAACAATTACGGAAACCGTTTTCTTACCCAAGGTGCTATACGTAACAGAATGGGGGCCTAATCCAGTTGCCGTTGATGGGGTAGCACCATCGCCAAAATTCCACTCAACGGTTGTTGCAGTTCCCATAATCTCAGCAGTAAATACAACGGGTTCAGAAATTCCAGTTGCTGTTTTATCCGCTGAAAAGGTGACTACTGGATTTGTGGTTTCAACAGAAAGTGGATCAGTTGCATAGGACTCATAAGATCCATAAACAGCCGAAACTGAATATGAATAAGTTCCTTTTGCCAGTGCTTGATCGGTATAATTTCGGGCTGAAGCATCAAGCGTGGTAATCAAGTTACCATCACGGAAAACATTAAATCCAGTAAGCACTGCAACCTTCTTCACGGCGAAGGGAGCAAAAGTTGCGGTATTTACCCTAACCGACTTAATGTATGTTTTGTCGATATCGGTAGCCTTAGACGAGTTATCCATTTGAGGTAAAAGTACCTGCTTGCCAGGAAGTCTACCTGCATAAATTGGATGAGCGACTAAAGCACGCGATTTATCTTCAATGTTAACGTTATCAACTGCAATGTTGTAACCATCGGTATAGGTTTGAACAAAAGCAATTTTAACTGTTTTACCTGAGTATGCGGAAAGATCGACCACAACAGGAGAACTTAAGAGATTAGAAGCGGAGGCATCATTGAGTGCATAAACGCTTGCCCAAGCACCATCAGCATAAACCATAACATTAAACTGCGATTGGTATGAGCTGGTATTCTTGAAATAGAGGTCGAATCGGAGCTGTTTATTGGCATCAATAGGCACATCCGGAGTCACAAGCCAATTGCAATCCGAAATTCCATAAGAAATTGCAGCAGCATAACTTCCATCAGAAACATAGGTACTAACGTTTGATAATACCCATGACTCATCATCGCTCGCAATGGGTGCTGGAGTTTCTGAGATGCTGGAAGACTTCATGAGCTGCCATCCTGCAGGTGGAAACAATCCACTCTCGAAACTCTCTGGATTGTTTAATGCTGGTGATTCACCAGGTGCGTACCACGAAATATTTACATCGTTATAATTGGCCGCTACTCCAACATACTGAGGCATTGGATAGGCAGCATTGCCACGTATAACCTCAACACAGTTGGTTATGGTTTTGGTATCTTCGTTTGTACCATCAGAAACGGTAAGCGAAACGGATTTCATACCTAAAGTACCAAAGGAAACCGTTTGTGGTCCCTGCCCTGTTGCCGTAGCAGGCGTGCCATCACTGCCAAAATCCCAAGTCCAAGAGGTAGGAGCACCTATAGATTTATCGGTAAATACAACATTCTCTCCAACACCCACCTTATTCGGTGCAGCAGAAAATTGAGCGTGTAAACCGTCTCCAATAACGTTAAGGGTGTAGTCTTCCGTTTCTCCGTAGGAATAGGACCCACATGCTGCTGGTGTATAAAGCCATACCAGAACCACACGTATGCACGTTGTTCCCAAAGCGGCATCAACTGGAACTGTAACGTTAGCAGAAAAAAGTTTCTCCACCCGACTGGCTGGTGTAAGCACCACCAGCTCGTTGTCGTCAAATGTTCCGTTCTGATTCCAGTCTATCCAAGCTGAAACATTATCGCTGTCGAAGTTCGAAACAGTAACATTAAGCGAATAGGTTTGACCAATCAGCACATCGGAACTGATAGCCGTAAAATCGGTATAAGTTGACGCGTTGGAACTGTTGGAGATGTCACCCATCTCAACCTTCGAGATATACTCGTAAGTATCATCTTCAGACATAGAACTACAATAGGTCGTTCTTTGAGCAGTAGCCTGCGACAATGGAACCATCGCCAGGGCCAATGCCAATAAAGGCAGCCTAACCTTGGTAAAAATGTTCATAGATTAAGTTTTAGTGAAACATATAAGATTTAGGGCTATGCAATATTCACAAGCAACGGAGACTTACTCATCAACCACAAAACATCATCAACACAAATTATTGACTATCAATATAATATCAATAATTTGATTTAATTGAAACAATGTTACAATGTCTACAAAGTTATTTACTGGAAATAAAAACAGCTGGATAATCCAACTAATAGATTGCACAATTTGGCACCAGTAACTTTAAAGTCAAGGGCAGAAACACCGTGCCACTTCTTAAAAACACGTGAAAAATATGCATTATCGGAATATCCAAGCGAAAAAGCGATCTCCTTGATAGGCTTATTGGAACTCACAATGAGTTTTCGTGCCTCAACCATCAATCTCTTCTGAATGAGCTGGGTTACAGTTTGTCCAAGCAATACTTTTGTCATTCGCGAAAGGGACCGTTCTGAAATGGAGAGCTGTGATGCATAGAATGTTGCCCCCTGCTCTTGCAAGAAATGAATATCAATCAATTTAATGAGTTGACAAACTCGTTCACTATCAATTGACCGACTATTCGAATGGCCAGCTTCACAGTTAAAAATATAGGAAAAAACTATGGAAATCAACTTAATAATTGCCTCTCTGCTCCCGTTAGATTCCAATTCATCGACTATTAAGTCGGTGTAACTCCTAATTTTATCCTTCAACTTGGGGCAAGATGGGATTGAGAATGGCAATGCGTGAACGCTGAATAAGCAACCTAACGAAATTCCACATTGCAATTCCAGTTCCTGCAAAAATTGGTTAGAAAATACAAAGGCATAGCCAGTTATATTCTCTACGCCTCTTACTATAGCACCTGGCGTTACAAGATGAATATCGTATGGCATAATTTGGTAAGAGATGGAATCGACCCAATATCTCCCTTCGCCATCGAACCAGTATAGCTGAAAGTAGGGAATGCCTTCTTTCAAATTGAAGAACGAGCCAAGTTCAGAAAACTGGTAAAAGCCGAACTCAAAATTGGTGAGAATCTCCCTCTCCAAATACTGCTTCCTTTTAATGCTAAAGATTGCTTGCCTCATTTTGCGCCATAAAAAAGTATAGGTTGAATACAACAACCTTATGCAAATTATAACATATCCGCAAGACTACAAAAATCAACTAATTATCAACAGTTTAAATCATCCTCAGAACGCCAACAGCTTCAAAATTTCAAATAATCATATTTTCCTATAGCCTACTAACAAAAAGCCCTAGATGCAATTGCAACCAGGGCTTTTTACTATGCTATGCATAACAAAACTACTTCTCCAACAGCCGAATGCCATCGTCGTTAATGGAGATTATTTTATCCTTGTAGAGCAGACCTATTGCCTTCTTAAAGCTCTTCTTGCTCATCCCAAGCAGCTTGTAAATCAATTCGGGATTGGTATTGTCGTTAAGGGCAAGGTAGCCGTTATACTTTTTTAGTGCATTGAGCACAATTTCCGACATATCGTCCACCTTACGGTAGCCTGGTTTGGTGAGCATTAGGTCAATTTTGTAGTCGTCGCGCACCTTCTTTATAAAGCCCTTCATCCGCTCACCCTTGTTCAGTGGTTTGAACACCTCGTTGCGGTATATAACTCCCGTAAAAGTGTTGTCAATTATGGCGTTGTAACCCAAGCTGGTCTCGCTATAAATGAGCAGGTCCACCTCGGCACCGAACTCATACTCCGGCACAAGGTTGTCCAAAAATCGCTCAAACTTGGCCGTACCAACAATACGGTCGGTTTCTGAATCAACGTAAAGGCGCACAACGTAGCGACGTCCCTTTTCCATGCTTAATCGCTGCTCCCTGAAGGGAACAAACAAATCCTTGGGCATTCCCCAGTCTAGAAAAGCACCAAACCGGGTTACCGATACCACCTCAAGGTAGGCAAACTCGCCCACCATTGCCAAAGGCTTCTCGGTGGTGGCAACCAGCCTATCCTCCGAATCGAGGGAGATAAAAACATCCACCTCATCGCCTATCATATAGCTTTCGGGAAGGTAACGAAGCGGCATTAAAATCTCACCAAGATTTTCCCCATCGAGGTAAACCCCAAAATCCACTTCCCGTTCTATGCGTAACTTATTATATCTACCTATTTCTGCCATAGCAGCATCTGCTTAAAATTGAACCGCGAAGATACCATTTTTATTCAGATTATCAATCTGTTCAGGCTTACGATCGTTAGTAGGTTAGGTTGATAGCGCACTAGGGCGAATTAATTTCTAATTTAGCTCCGCTGAGCTCCCTCCGGTTGGTTGGCTTCGTCGAACTTTCCGCAACTGCCGGATCGGTTCTAGTTTCTAGCTTCACAGAGTTTCACGGCGTTTAAGCAGGTTTACACGAGGAATTAAGACTGTAGATAGCCGTTGCACAACTTCGGTCTTCCGTCTACATCATCCTGTCTCTTTTGCCACCTTGGGGTGATTGCGGTGCAGGGAATTGATAGCGTTCTGAACATCGGTGGTGCGTGCACCTCCCCTATTTATACCTTGCTATTTCTACAAAGATTGTACCCCGCAGCGGTGCCTGGGCTTCTAATCCCCTGCTTCCGTTTTCCGTCCCCTACTCCCCAACAGCAAAGGTAATCTCCTGCTCCGACATGTTTCCAAGTACATCGAATGCCTTAACCTTTAGGGTGTAGGTCTTTCCCGATTTGAAGTTGGAAATAGGCTGAAGGTAGGGATGCTCTTTTTCGCCATTAAGGCTGTAGAAAATCTTTGAAACACCTGCAATTTGGTCAGTTGCGCCAAGAAAAACAACCAAATTAGAGGGATAAACAGCCAAGCCTCTAGAATCAGTTGAAATGGGGCTAACACCAAAAATAAGCGAGAGCTCAGGGCCGGTGGCATCCACAAAAAATGCCCCCTTGCCAATATTCAGGTTGTCCACGTTGTCGAATGCCGTGTAGGAAAAGTGGTGCATTCCCTGCTTAGCCACCATAAATGGCTCGGAATATACTGTTTCTGCGGCACTATCGAGACGATAAACCACCTGTGCAACGCCCGACTCAGCATCGCGAGCATCAATTTTTATGCGGGTAGTTGGTGCAATAAAAGTGGTATCCCCCCTCATGAACAGGTTTCCCTCAAACCGATGTCCAACTGTAGGTCCAGAGATATCGATGGATGGAACCGTCATGCGCTGGCTCTCCTGATTGTCGCTGCTGCGGTTGTTCACGTTGTCGATGGCGTACGATTTAATGGCCACAGTTCCAACTAAGTCGGAAAGGTAAACTGGCTTATCGTACTCGTGGGTAGTCTTATCGTTAATTGTGTAGTAAATGCTTTTCACTCCGGCCTTATTATCGACGGCTGAAATGCGCAGCTGCGAACGTCCCGACGAGTATGAGCGACCATTAAGCAAGTAGGTATTTCCGTTGATCTCCTCAAAAACAAGTGGCGGAGTCTTATCCACGTAGAACGAGAAATGCTGCTGCGACTCCCTATTTCCTGCCATATCCTCAGCAAAGTAGGTTATGGTGTGGTCGCCTTCGGCCAAGATGGCTGTCTTAATGGGCATGCCATACCGGTATTCCTGACCATTGTCGATTTGGTATAGTATTTTTCTAACACCATGGGCATCGGTGGCTGTAAGCACTATGGCGGACCGACCCGAAACGGTATTCTCATACCTGTCCCCGTCAATAGTTAGCGTTGAGACAGGTGGCGTTCCATCAACAAGAACTTGAATTGAGCCAACGCTCTCCTTGTTACCCACCTTATCGATGGCAAAAAACTTCAGGTCATACTGTTTTTCCTCCTTAAGGGCCACGGTATCGGTGTACTCAAAGTAGGGCTCTCCATCAACGGAGATAAATATGGATTCCAATCCGGCGAGATCGTCGCTGGATGAAAAGGTGATGTAGCAAGGGTTCTTGGCATACCAAAGCTTGTTGGACTCCTTTTCACCATTACTGAGGTCATAGGTAGTTTCAGGAGCCTTACCATCGGCATAAACCTCAAAAGGAACTTTACGCCCAAGCCGGAGGTCAAGGTGGGTCATTTGATAACGGCCAGCGGCGGTAAGCGCCACCGAATACTTTGAATTTACTTGCAAGGGCAAGGCATTGGAGCCATCGCGTTTTGTTCCAATGTAGAACCTTACGCTGGTATTTTTTCTAAATATCACCTTTCCCAACGAATCAGAGCGAGAGTTTTGCCCCACAGCCACAGAGGAACAGAGAAGCAAAAGGGTAAATATGGTAATGAGCTTATTCATAATTCCATGCACTATTTCAAGGGTAAAAGCTTAAATTCAACGCGACGGTTAGCTTGGTGCTCCTCTTCGGTGCAGATCACCCCTTTGGTGCAACCATTCACCAACTTTGTATCGCCCATCCCAATTGCCTTAAGCCTCAAAGGAGAGATTCCTTTCGATACGAGATAGCTCAACACGGCACTAGCCCGTTTTTGGGAGAGCTTAAGGTTATACTCACTGCTGCCACGGCTATCGGTGAAGGCCGAAATTTCGATACGAATAACCGGGTGCTCCTTCATCATATCAACGAGTGATTGTAGCTCATCGTAGGAATCGGAACGAATACGTGAGCTGTTATAGTCAAAAAAGATGTCGTGCATATTGATGGTAGCCTCAAAGTTTACCAACACCTCCGCTTCAAGGGTATCGCCCACATTGCCCACATTGTCAACGGCAAACATGTAAACCTTATGCTCACCAACTTTATCGAAAACGATGGCTGCCGATGGAGCGAAATGAATGCCATCGGTGGAGTAGTAACTTGCGGCCACTCCCGACCGGTCATCCTTTGCCTCCACTTGGGCACGAGCGCCCAGCTGGCAGTAAAAGCTATTTTTATACTTTACGCTTAAGCCATCGGTAAACCGAATTGTGGATACGGGACCTTTGGCATCTGCCTCAATTTTGAACCTCACCTTTTCTCCAGTGGCAGGATTACGATACACAAAAAAGTGGTTACCTGGTCCATCAAAAAACATGGGATTGGTAAGCCCCGGCGCCCCTGGTATCAACTCCTTTTTCCCGCCAATCGTATCAACAAAAAAGTAGGCTGGAGCATTGGCTTGAATGAAAATACGCCCCAGCGAATCCTGATAAATACCCTTTGGTAGCGGCCCAACTTGAGCCTTTGCAATTCCAAGTCCGAGAAGAAGAATTGAGTAGATAGCAGTAATGCGTCGTATCATAAGCGGTTATTCATTACTTTACAAACCAGCGTATCCGAGGAACTTAACCCCGTACCCTTCACTGCGTAATATTTGCCCCTAAAAATATCCTTAAAAGCAATACTTCACAACGAAGAAGCTAATCGGCAATAAATATAGCTTTTCAAAATGCTTCTTCCTAGGAAACTTAAAGAAAAATGGAGTGCACGCCGAAATGGACAAAAGAACCTCAGCATCAAAAATATTAACCCCACACGAGCTAAAAATATTGGCCCGTTTGTTGAGAGTAGGGGTTATACAATATTCACTGGGAAATTTGGATCGCCAAGCCTAAAGCCCATCACCAGCATATCGTCGAGCTGCGGTTCCGAAAGCCCCATCCACTGCGTCACCATATTCTCCAGCTGATTACGCTGCTCCTCCATTGGCAGAGTATGAATCTGAAGTAAAAATTCCCGAAGCCTTCGTGAGGTGAACTTTACGCTCTCTTCTCCCCCAAACTGGTCGATTAGCCCATCGCTGAAGATATAGCAGCTGGTTGGCCTATCAATATTCAGGGTATGGCTTGTAAACTCCCTTCGGCTCTCTTTTTGTGACCCCCCAACCGGAACGGGATCAGCCTTTATCGTAAACACCTCGTTATCCTGAATGTAGACCAGCGGATTACGAGCGCCAGCGTACTCCAGCGTAAGTCCATGATTTCTGAGCACGCAAAAGGCCATTTCCATACCGTCACGATTATCGTTCTTATACTGCTTGAGCATAAACCGAACGGAACGGTGCAATTCATTGAGGATTTCATCGGCCTTATTTAATCCTGTACGAGTAATGTTTTCAAGCAGATTAACACCAATCATGCTCATGAATGCCCCGGGAACACCGTGGCCAGTACAGTCGGCGGCAGTGATATAGAATCGTTGCTCATCATCATTCGGCTCCTCATGATTAAGCATGTAGCGAATTGATGGGTGTGACTTTGCAAACCAGTAGAAATCGCCACTCACCACATCACGTGGCTTAAGAAATATGAACGATTCAGGGATTGTCTTGCGCAAGCTCTCCTCGGTGGGCAGCAGTGCTTCCTGGATGCGCTGCGCGTAGGTGATGCTACTGGTAATATTTTCGTTCTGCTTTCGAATCTGCGTAAAGGCTTTGGAAAGCTCCTCACTTTTTATCTCTATTTCGTCACGCTGAGCTGCAATCTCTGCATTTTGCTTTTCCAACAAATGGTTGGCCTTCCGCTTTTGGTTATAGCCATAGAGAATGAGTCCAGCAACCAGAAGCAAAATAACTCCAATACCAATGATGACATTGCGAATAATGGCCTGAGCTCGTAGGGTAGCTGCCTGCAGCTCCTTTTCCTTATTGAGAAGGTCTATCTGCATCTGCTTCTCATGTGAAATCTGCTCTACCTTGTGAAGGGTCTCCTTGGTAGAGTTCAGCACCTGTTTCTGGCTAACCAGCTCCTCCTCTGTAAGCTTCTTCTCCTCTACCACCTGGCTTACCTTTTGCTGTGCTTGCTGCTCGCGCTGCTTTACCTCCTCTTCCTTTTTGGCCATTTGGTCACGCTGTATCTTTCTGGTAAATGAGTTGTAGAGGTCGAAGTACTGCGTCGACTTATCGGAGTTGCCAAGCCGTTTTTCACATTCGGCAAGTAACCCGTATGTGTTGCGAATCAGGTTGATATCGTTAAGCTCTCGAGCCAGAGCATTTGCCTCATCAAGCGCCGTAATGGCCTCGCTGTTCTTTCCCAACTCCATCTGAGCAGAGGCAATGTTTACAAGCATTGCGGCAATGTCCGGCTTCTTCTGCTGCTGGCGGTTGATAGCCAAACTTTTCTGAAACCAGCCAATGGCCTTATCATAGCTCTCCTGATCGGCACATAGCACGCCAAGATTCCCGTAAATGGAGCGTAGGGCATTGGTGTTACCAATCTTTTCGTTCATGGCTGCAGCCTTCAGGAAGTAGTCGTTTGCACTTTTCGGCTGGTTATTCACCCAGTACGACTTGGCAACTTTGCCATAGTACATGGCTGCCTCAGCGTAATTTCCGCTACCCTCGCTGGTCTTACCCTGACTTATGTTTGCATCGATTTCCTTTTGGACATCTGCCGGTAAGGTCTGAGCAAGTAATGATGTTTGAAGGAATAGGCCAACGGCCAATGATATAGCAAGCCTGCAAAGCACATTTAATCGGACCATAGGCGTAGTATTTTGGTTGATGATGCTAAATCGAAACGTAGGTAAATGGAATGTCGCACATCCTTTCCATCTCGTTTCCCTCCTCTAAACCATCTTCGTCGTCGCTACTATACATCCACACTACCTTAACCTGGAATCCATTACTTTTTAGCTTATCCAAAATCTCTAAAATATCTATAATACGCTTGGCCGAAGCCGAGTTCATGTAGGTGATATGCAATGTAAATGTTGTAACTGGGCATGGTGATTCCGCGTACTTCTTAACCCAATTTATGGCGTGGTGATAGTACTCTACAGCATCGTCGGGCAAGGATTTACCCGAAATGGATAGTTCCCCTGTTTTTGCATCAAAATTTATCTCAGGAGTGTCCTCCCGTCCCAATACACTAAATTTAATTTCAGCATTGCTCAACATAACCCTTGATGTATTGTATATTTATAACTTAATATGGCAAAAATAATAGCGAACTGTCAATATGCCGAACAATACGACAAGTAATTAGGTGATATTAATCACCAGCCCGTTTCAAACGCCTGCGCTTACCCAAGCAAGTTACCCATCTACAGGATACAAATGGTAAGAATGGCTAACCTCACTTCCACTTATTTCAGTGGAGAAAGATAAGCAAAAAAGGCAGAGAGAAAAATAAAACTACCCGACATTGCACATCGCAGTCGGGTAGTTTTAAAGAAATTGAGTAGTTCAACAAGCTAGTTTACAAACTGCTTGGCGTAGTATTTAGCGGTTAACTTTTCACCCGTAGCGCGTTCAATCATATCGTCCCAGTAGTAACGAGCACCCGGCATAAATACCTTTTCGCGCAGGAAAGTTCCCACCTCGGGTCTATTTACAAAGCTCTGGTTAACAAAGTCGTCGGATTTAAGCACTGCAGAGGTAATGTGGTAGTAAAGCTGAGAAGCAAGCAGCTCACCTAGCAAATAGTTGTGATAGTAGCATGGGTAGAGCGCCATATGAATTTTTGTGGCATAGTCGGGCATATTACGTCCTACTGGCTTTTTTAGCATTTGATACTTTTCCACGATATCCCACCACAGCTTATTTAAATCTTGGTCAGGATTTTCGTACATGGCCTTTTCGAAACGGTACATCACCTGCGCCCACCGGCTAAAAACAAGCTGTTGCAAGCGAAGCGTTTTGTGACAATCGCCACTAATCTTGGCTGCCTCAACAGAATCGATAATGCCCATATCCTTCATCCAAACTGGATTGGTGGCAAAACGGCCAAAAAGCATGGCAACAGCCTCGGTGGTGAAGGTATGCGCTTGGGTACGGAGCTCAAACGGTAAGTTTCTATCGTTATACTTGGCGTAAACACCATGGCCAAACTCGTGGAGCAAGGTGCCCATCCAGTCGGCATTAGGTTTCACGTTGTCCAGCGAACGAACATCGCCCATGCGGTCAACGTCCATGCAGTAGGCATGCTGATTCTTACCAGGTTTCTCATAGAGATCGCTACGGGCAATTATATCATCCACATTTAAGCCAATTCCGTCGTAATATTTGGCCATCAGCTTAACCGGATCCTGATTTGCGTAGTAGCTGTCAAGGTTTACAGGATAGATATTGGGGGCTTCCTGAAAGAAACGATTTTGATAGTGCCATGGCATCAAATCCTCCTTCTTCACCTTGTAACGCTTTGCAAAGTAGGTATCCATCTCATCCTTTAGCTGAGCAAAGGAGCCACGGGTAAGGCTATCGAGCTCGTCGAAGAGGCGGCTTATTTCGGAGGGATCCTGATCGGAGAGCTTTAGGCTCATCTCATGATAGTTGGAAAAACCCAAATCCCGCGCAATCTCATTGCGAAGCTTCACCAGCTTAATGAGGTCATCGGCAACAACCGGACCAATCTGCTTCTGAGCCTCCCAAACCATTTGCAGCTCCTTATTGTTGGTGGAGGTTTTAAGAATATGCTCCACCTCGTTATCCGACAAACGCTTGCCATTGACCTCCGCGCGGAAGTTGGAGTATTTCTTCTCTATCTCAGTTTCCATCTTTATCTTCTTCGCCAGCTTGGCCGTATCGACCTGATTGCCCAAAAACTGGTTGTAGATAATGTCGAGTTCCCGAAGTAAAATGCTATCCTTAACCGCACCAGACTCCTTAATTTCCTTGAGCTCCGCAAAAGCCTCCTTGTTGGTGTAGACCTTGGTAAGCGCCATGTTCAGCTGCTCCATTTTAGCATAGTCCTCATCTTTGCCCGAAATGGATGCATTCCACTGAGCAATGGCAGCATCTTTGGAAAGCGGCTGAATAACCGACTCGTGCCTGTCGATAAATGCTTGTAGCTTCTTTTCCATCTTTTCCTGCTTTGAAGCGCAAGACCACAGCAGCAGTCCTGCCAGCGCCAAGGCGCCAATTGTTTTAATTCTTTTCATTTAGGTCAGTGCATTTAGGTTGTTGATAAGTTAGGTATGAAGAGGCATTACTTCCGCCTCCCCTTTTAAATTGGTTCTCCAAAGTTACCATTTCAGCGGAAAGAAGGATGGGTTCGCACCGCTTTTTTAGTTCAAAAAATCCACCCTAACTACCTATCTATGAAGATCAAATTGACTTGCCATATCCAAATGCATTAACAATTTGCGGAAAACCGCTATATTTATCAGACAAATTCACGGCATGGCGCTGCAACACCAAGAAATTAACAGAAAAATAGAAAACCGATGTATTACCTCATATGCAACCGCTGCAATCACCTCAACGAAGTAAAATCGGAGTACCAAGTGTTGTGTGAAAAGTGTGGCACCAAGATGAAAAACACATACATGCAGTGGAAGACCTCACGCCCCAATGGGACTTTCGACGATTACTTAGCCGAATGCTGCATAAGCAAAGATAAGCTAGAAGAACAAAAGCAAGCTACAACCAAGCAACGGCAGGAGAAGCAAAGAACCTATACCATTGCATGGATTCTTGGCGCCATAGCCATCATTTTTCTTGGCCTCACTGCCGTTTTTTATGGAAAAGTTATCACCTCTGTATTTAGCCAATGGATAAGGACAAGCCAAGGTATGGTTTGGACATACCAACAGATAGGCACCGAAGGACTTGAATTAAACTTTCCCAAAACCTTTGAGGAGACCGATGCCATTGCCAACAACCTACCACCGGCTGCAAAGGAGCACTTCTCCAAAATTGAAACCCACATTGCCGGATTCAATAAGGAGTTTATTGCACTGGCCATTACCATGGTTACGGCAAAAGCAGACACTGGAAATCTAAAGCAGTATGCTGAAATGGGATTATCCATGATTGGAGGTAACAGATTCTCGAGTTCACAGGATTACCCCTCCATAGAGTACACAATCGATGGATTCCCTGCAATCATGCTAAAAGGAACCTATCCTGAAGCAGATAAAACCCAAGGATTTCAGATGATGCTGGTCGGCTCTGACCGAAATTTCTGGATGGTTCTGGTAATATATCCAAGCAACGACAACAAGGCGGAGCAGATAGCCTCCAAGTTGATAAAATCGGCCCGAATTAAGAAGTGAGGTAGAACGATATGGCGGTTATAACCACCGCTACAACACTAATCTACCCTTCAACTCCATATTTGCTTACTTCAACCTATACCCAATGCTAACATTCACAGTATAGGTTTTATCAGAAACATGGGCGTAGGTGTAAGCGTCGGGACGGTTGTTAAGAACCTTTATAAAGTTCAGGTAGTAATCGGTGCGTATTCCCAGCTCAATACGATCAAAAACATATTTTACCCCTCCGCCTAGCAGCAATCCATAGGAGGTTTGCCTTATTGCACTTCCCCAAAAGTCCTTGTTGTAGTTCACCAGGTAGTCAACTCTAGGGCCTACGCTAATAAATGGAACGATAGTTTTTGCAACAGGATACTTGAGTTCGGCCAGCGTATTGGCAGAGATATAGTCAATTCGTGTAGTAACAGAGCCAGAATATAAAACATTGCCCGAACCATCGGTAAATGTGATGTTATCCTCCTTCCCTCCCTTTTGAATATAACCAATGTTGCTCGAAAGGTTAAAGTATTTACCGTCCAAATAATCAACACCAGCATAAATGTTAAAGCCAGTTACCTCTTTATTAAAAAAAGACAGCGTAGGCACATTGTTATACTCAACAACCCAATCTAACTTAGAAATCGACATACCTCCCTGCAGGTGAATGGTTTGTCCATAAAAAAACTCGAAAGAGAACAGGCCCGCGGTGAGTAATAGAAACTTTTTCATATTGACTTAATTAGCTATTAATAAGCAATTTATTGCTCTATATCCTTTCCAAATTTTCCTTTGTCATATCGCCACCAACATCACCTGTATTTAGAGTTCCCTGCGGCTCAAACAGCATAACGGCCACCTCGTTTTCGGCAACAGGCCTGTGCTCAACACCACAAGGAACAATGATGAACTCCCCTTCGTGCACTTCAACCTGTTTGTCGCGAAACTCCAAGGTAAGCTGCCCTTTAAGCACAAAGAACATCTCATCCTCATTGTCGTGCTTATGCCACACAAATGCTCCCTGAAACTTCGCCAGCTTAACGTGCTGCCCATTTAGTTCACCCACAATTCGGGGGTTCCAGTGGTCGCTAAAGAGTGCAAGCTTTTCAGCAATATTTACTTTTTCATTGCTCATACATTTTCAATATGGTAATCTATACGAAGTTAAGAAAATATAATTTACGATGAAAAAGTTCTTCATTTCGATCTAACGTGGTCACCATCACGGCTTCGACCAAATCCGAAGATTCAAATTCAAGTCTTCCACGATATCGGTATAGAGCTTCAAAGGAGTATAGTTTCCCATCACAAACTCATAATTAAATGGTTTAAAAAGTGTAGGTTCAAACAGATTGGAATGCTGAGGTATAGCGCAGTAAAGTCGATTGTCAATAAATGAAAACGAAATACGATTATTAGTTTTCCTATAATATTTTAAGATTCGTTGCATCAAACTAGGTGTCAGTATATACCGAGCCTCAACCTGATCGCTACTATAAACATTAAACTTTGATTTAAATTCATCATCCTCCAACACTACTTTTGAAAAATTTCTCAACAAATTAATCTTAACCTTTTCACGAAAAGCCGAAAACTTTTTAGGTAATACAAAGGTCTTGGAGGTGAAATTCTTATTAAATGAGGCAGAAATGAAGATACCTCGAAATACAACTTTTTCAAGGTCAGACATCGCCTTCGCCTCACAAAACATGATGCCAGTATTGCCCATCTTAAATTGCATAAAATCCTCCCCTTCCACCATTATCAGATGTCTAGACATCAGCATACTCTTTTCCAAAACAGATTTTGCAATCTTCTGTCGAGCAATGTATTCATAATCATCATATAGGAATCCAAGCAACTTCGGCAATATTTCGTATTTGTATTGCTTGGTAAGATGATCCGACAACTTCAGTAGCACTTGAAAGGCAAAACCGAGGAAAAAGAATGTGGAAATAATGAATATAACTACCAAAAAGGAGAGTTCAGACAGTATACCTATCAATGAAATAATTACACTCGCAAGCGCCAAGTAGGAGAAAAGCCTAACTCTCCTTACATTGGCAAGCCTATATTGCTCCAGCGGATCAAGAAGAGACTTAAAATCTTCCTCAAAAAAGTGCTGCAACTCAACCTCAGATTTCATCAAACCGTTAATTAAACATCTCCTTGGCCATTACATTTGCTCGCTCATTATTCTCAATTTCAAAAACATTAAGAGGTGTAAAACCCAATCTTTTTGCAATTAAATTTGAGGGGAATGTTAGTATGGCATTGTTAAAATCGGTAACAGCTGAGTTGTAGTAACGCCTTGATGCAGCTATTTGCTCCTCGGTCTCATTCCACGAGGCTTGCAACTTCAAAAAATTCTGATTGGCTTTTAAATCGGGATAATTCTCTACCGAAAGCATCAAATTGCTAACCCCTTTAGATAGTTCATTGTAAAGGCCAACCTTCTCTTGGTTGGGTAAACCATCAGAAAATTTCGCTCTAAGAGAAGTTACATGTGTCAGCACTGTGGCCTCATGAACCATATACTGCCTTACTGTTTCTACAAGGTTGGGGATAAGATCATACCGTTTCTTCAACATAGTATCAACCAAACCAAATGCATTTTCAGTCTGGTTCTTCCTCGTAATTATTGTGTTGTAAAGAAAAATAACATAAAGAACAAATACACCCAACACTCCTAAAATAATGTAGCCTACCATACTCGGTTGATTTAAAGATAAAATAACATAAGAGAGAAATCCTTCACTGAGGAAGATGAATATAACTGACCATTTACTTAAACGAAGTTAATATAATTACTGATTTTTGGCATCATTCCTAGGAAAAAAGGCAATTTACCATGCAATTTTTTAACGAAGCGTAAACAAACGCACTCCGTTAGCATCTCCATACAAAACCACTCTTTAGTAGAATAAATTTCAAAGGAGATGCTAACGGAGAAAAGAGGTGAAAAGCAAGTGTTGCTATCTAGCGGTTCACCAACCACAGCAAAATCAAAGCAATACCATCTTTCACCTCACACTTAAACCAAGGTTTATGGATAAAATTCTATACGAAATTGTTATCTACATTCGCTATCACGAGCAAATGGGTAAAGAACAGCTCTTAAAATTTCTCATAATCAACATCGGAGCCATTTGACGTTAAGCTTATACTAAGCCGTTTGTCTTTAGTTGTTACAACTTTCCCCTGCTGTTTAAACTCCGTCTTTTCTGGTTCAACATTATTGGAAAGGGCATGCTTTTGAACCATTTTATTCTGAGAGTTTGGCACAAACGTTTTCTTTTTCGACTCAAATTCATTTTCTAGTTTAAAGAAGGATATCATTTCCAGGAGCTGATCTGCCTGACCCGCCAGCTCCTCCGAGCTAGTGGCCATCTCTTCGGAAGCCGCAGCATTTTGTTGGGTAACTTGGTTTAGCTGCTGTATCCCGTTATTAATCTGCAAAGCACCTGAGTTCTGCTCATTGCTAGCTGCAGTGATCTCCTGAACGAGCCGCGCTGTTTTTTCAATTTCAGGTACAATTCCAATCATTAGCTTGTTGGAGTCTTCCGTTGCTCTAACGCTCTTCTTGGTCAGTGCATCAATCTCAACAGAGGCCACCTGACTCCGTTCGGCCAGCTTTCTCACTTCCGATGCAACTACGGCAAATCCACGGCCATGCTCCCCTGCTCTCGCCGCCTCAACAGCAGCGTTGAGCGCGAGAATATTTGTTTGACGAGCAATTTCGCCAATAATGGAGACCTTGTCGGCAATATCCTGCATGTAGGACAACGTAGCCTCAGCGGCCTCGCCAACCTTTTTAATTCCATGGGCAGCATTTAGCGCTATTTTCTCCGTTTGCTGAGCATTTTCAGTGTTCTGCTGAATATTGGCGGTCATCTCCTCTATGGATGATGAGATCTGCTCCGATGAAGAAGCTTGTTCCGAAGCCCCCTGGCTCATCTGCTGAGAGCCATTGCTCATTTGCTGACTGGAAGTGGCAATTATATTGCTGGCATTGCGAAACTCCGATATAATATTGGCGGTGGATTTAACCATATCGGAAAGTGACTGCATTAGCTCATCCTTATCGGAACGTTTCTTCAACTCAATGGTCAAATCTCCATCGGCAATAAGCTTCGCTTTTGAAGCAATTTCCTTGTTTACCTCAATAGTTGAATTAACGGCTTGGTTTATCACATGGAACATCTCCTTTGCCTCGAATGTGTCTGCATCGCCCCTATCAACATCCAGGCTGATAGAAAGATCACCCAAAGCAAGGCTCTGCAATGCAGTGGTTAACTTTTTCGCCTCGTTGTTTTGATAGGTGCTAACCTTCTCTATTTTGCGCATGGTCTGCTTAATGGCGGTTTGGTCAGTAACGATCTCAATAGCTCCAACGACCTTCCCCTCTAGATTTTTAATGGGGACAGCAGAATACTCGATATCGATTTCCGAGCCTTTTGGCTTTGCAATTGCTTCGCTAACCTCTTCCCTATTGCTTATCATTGCTCTACTGCAGGCACAATTGCCAGTTCTACAATCGGTGGTTTTGAAGTGGTCGTAGCACTTTGTTCCATTCAACTGCTTGCTATTCTTATCGTTAGCCCTAGCCCCCACCTCATTCATGTATTGAATATTAAATTCATTGTCGATTATCATTATGGGGGTTGGAAGATTGTCGAATAGGCCAACCAATGAATCCAGCGTTTTATTTACACCGACAATAATCTCGCGAAATTCGAAGTTTATCTTTTGAACATCTCCCCTAACATCAAGCTTTCCAACAACTGCGGCCTCCACTAACTTTCTGGTTTCGGTAATAATTGAATTGAGTATGCCCTGTATGTTGCGGGCAATAACCAAGCCGAGGGTAATGGCAATAGACAAAACGATGAAGAGAAGTATTATCATAAAGGTAATTGCCCCATTTGCCAATTGAGTGTTCCCTTCCGACGAAGTTTTTGCAGAGGTAACGTTGTCGGCCACAAGCTCGTCAATAGCCTTTTGCACGCGATTGCTAGCCTCATGCATTGGGCCACGCACAATTTTAAAGGCACCCACATTGTCGTGATTTTCTGCCAATAGCTCTACCTGGGGAATATATCCCATGTAAGCGGCTCTTGCATCAAATGCCTCCTGGTAATTTTTTTTGCCCAGCTCATCGGTAATTGTAGCAGCAAGCAAACCAAGCTGCTTACCCCAATCCTCATTTATTGCCCCAATGCGGTTAAAAATGGCCTTCTTCGACAGCATGCTATCTGCTAAAATCGCATCTCGAACACTCACTCTTACAAGCTGATAATCTGTTGATATTGCCGTTGTATACTCCAACGGCAGAACACCTTTTTCGTATAGTGCAGTATCAGCATTGTTGATTTGTTTTAATCGAACAATACCAAAGTACGCTACGATGGTTGCCAACAAGGCAACAATTGCAAAGCCAATAAAAAGCTTGCTCCTAATTCTCATTGTACTAAACATTACCAGTTCCTCCTAATTACGTTATTACACTATTACACACCGTGAAATATTTGCCTCTTTGAATAATTCTTGGCTACCAGAATCCATAATCCATCTGCTGAAAAATACCATTATATTGATCACAATAAATTTTCATTCGAAATATCCTCTACAATTCAAATTTTTCATCATAATTCAATTGTAAAAACCCGTTAACAGACTTTAACAAAGTTACTGGCCTCTGGTGTCGCTGATTCTGGATTTAAGGTGATTTATGCTTACAATAAAATTGATAAGCATCACCTTGCAATACAAAAACATTGAAAAACAAGCCATTAAAGAATGATAATGCTCCGCAGACCCCAGCTCATCGTTTTTTCATGGAAAATTTGACAAGTTAGTACTGACTAACTATATTTGCTGCATGGATAATTTACTCGACGCAATATCGCAGCTCTCCAACATGATTGGACAGACCGAGGAGTCGGCCAAGGAGCAGTTCAACCTTTCCAATCTCACCCAAATCCAGATGCACTATTTGGAAACCATTGACGCGCTCAACAATCCCAATATTACAGAACTTGCGGCCCGGCTTAAGCTCACAAAACCCACCGTTAAAGTGGCTGTTGACAAGCTCATTGAGAAGAGCTACGTATACAAAATCCAGTCCGACGAGGATAGGCGAAGCGCACATTTGCACCTGACCGAAAAGGGAAAGCTAATTAATCAAATGCACAGCTACGCGCACAAGCTAATTGCCGAGTCGATCCGCAAAAAGTTGAGCGACGACGAGCTGGAATCCCTGCTTCGGCTTCTAACTAAAATTGTGTCCGATTAACTTTTTTCTCCATATAGTTAGCATATACTAACCAATAAAATGTCCCATGCAAACCTCCATTGATGCTTCCAAACTTAAAGGTCTCACCTCACAAGAGGTAGCGAGCAAGCTTAAAAAAGAGGGGTACAACGAACTCCCCTCCTCAAAGCCAAAAAATGTTGCCCAAATTGCACTGAGCGTTGTGAAGGAGCCCATGTTCATCCTCCTTGTTGCATGCGGCAGCCTATATCTCATACTGGGAGATATACAGGAAGGCATCATGCTCATGGGGTTCGTTTTTGTTATCATGGGCATTGAGTTTTACCAGGAGAAGAAAACAGAAAAGGCGCTGGATGCACTCAAAGACTTGGCTAGCCCTAGGGCATTGGTTATCCGTGACGGAGAAACGAAGAGAATACCGGGAAAGGAGGTTGTTACCGACGACGTTGTTGTTCTTCAGGAAGGAGACCGGGTTCCAGCTGACGCCATAGTACTAAGTAGCATCAACCTGTCGGCAGACGAGTCGATGCTTACCGGAGAGTCGATGCCTGTGCAGAAACGGGAGTGGAGAGAAGGCGACAAACCATTTACACCCGGCGGTGATGACCTACCGGTTGTTTACTCGGGTTCCATGATAGTTCAGGGAAACGGAATTGTTAGGGTTACCGCAACCGCACTCAACACAGAGATTGGTAAAATTGGCAAGGCGCTGGAGTCGGTGAAAGAGGAACCCACGCAGCTAAAAAGAGAAATTGGTAAGCTGGTAAAGCGGCTGGCGATTATTGGTATTGTGCTGTGCATCATGGTTATTACCATTTACACCATTACCAGAGGCGACCTGCTAAATGGTTTTTTGGCTGGTATTACCCTAGCCATGGCGATGCTACCCGAAGAGTTTCCTGTGGTCTTAACCATCTTTCTGGCCCTAGGTGCATGGCGAATATCGAAAAAGAGTGTTTTAACACGCAAACCAGCAGCCGTTGAAACACTTGGTTCTGCAACAGTGCTGTGCACCGATAAAACCGGCACCCTCACCCAGAATAAGATGACCGTAACAGCGCTCTACAACGGTGCCGATACTTTTGGAATGCATGCCAACGGGACAATCCCTGAGTCCTTCCATGAAATTATCGAATACGGAATTTTAGCCAGTCAGGCTAACCCGTTCGACCCCATGGAGCGGGCAATAATTAACGTGGGAGAGCAATTCCTTCAAAACACAGAGCATATCCATTCAACCTGGGTGATGGAAAAGGAATATCCGCTGTCCAAGGACTTGCTTGCAATGTCGAGGGTATTCTCCAATACAGGCTCAGAGGAGAGTGTGATTGCCGCCAAAGGCGCTCCCGAAGCCATTTTCGACCTATGCCACCTAACCAGCTCAGCTGTTGCCACCTTCGAAAAGGAGGTAGCACAAATGGCATCCAACGGTCTGCGGGTGCTCGGCGTTGCAAAGGCAACATTGCAGCTAGGGGGCCTTCCCTCCCAACAGCACGATTTTGATTTTGAATTCTTAGGGTTGATAGGTCTGGCAGATCCTATCAGACCAAACGTGCCTGACGCCATTAAAGAGTGCCACAATGCAGGTATTAGGGTAATAATGATTACTGGTGATTACCCCATTACCGCCATCAATATTGGACGAGAAATAGGGTTGACAAATCCGGACCTCTGCATTACTGGCCCAGAGCTACACAACATGACGGACGAAGAGCTCAACGAGCGAATTAAGGATGTCAACATTTTTGCAAGGGTGGTGCCAGAGCAAAAGTTAAAAATTGTGAATGCGCTAAAGCGGAATAAGGAGGTTGTTGCCATGACAGGTGATGGAATTAACGATGCTCCTGCTCTGAAGGCAGCAAACATTGGCATTGCCATGGGAGAAAAGGGTACAGATGTGGCCAGGGAAGCCTCCTCGCTTGTTCTGATGGATGACAACTTTGCCTCCATTGTAGCTGCCATACGAATGGGCCGACGAATATTCGATAACCTACAAAAGGCGCTGAGCTACATCTTTGCCATTCACGTTCCCATTGCAGGGTTATCGCTAATCCCTGTGCTATCTGGAAGCCTACCGCTAATTCTCTGGCCGGTTCACATCGTCTTTCTTGAGCTAATTATCGACCCGGCATGCTCCATTGTTTTTGAGGCCGAAGTGGAGGAAAAGAATGTGATGTGCCGACCACCAAAGAATATTGACGAGCCATTTTTTGGTCTGAAAAAAATATTGCTGAGCTGCACTCAGGGCGTAAGCATCTTGATAATTTCACTCCTCGTATACTTTGTTGGGCTCAAGTTGGGATACACCGAAAAGGAGGTGAGAACCTTAACATTTGTTACGCTTATTGTTTCCAACGTTGCTATCATTCTCTCGAACCGCTCGTGGAGTTCCAATATCTTCCAGATTCTGCGTACTCCCAATAAAGCGGTACTATGGGTTGTTGGTGGTGCCATTCTCTTTTTGATTCTTGCCCTCAACGTTCCATTTCTTCAAGAGCTCTTTCTTTTTGGAAAGGTTAGTGCGCTAGCCCTACTGGTAAGCACAGTAGCAGGTATACTAAGCATTGCTTGGTTCGAAATATACAAGCAGGTGAAAAGGGCATAGGAAGTAACCATCTATTGGTAGGCAAGGGTGCTATCCGTTGTACAATTCCCACAAAACGAATTGTACCATTGTGAAAAACACCTCTTGCCTTGCTATTGGCAAACACCTCCTATCCTACGTTCTACTTCGATAGCTATACTTTTGTATCTTCTTCATGCGCTCCGCCACGCTTTCGAGCATCTTTTCAGCCTCCGCATACTCTATCCTTCCCGATTCGAGCAGCTCCTCCACCTTGGCCTTTTCGGCATTGAGTAGTGTTTGAACCGCCTGCCGAGTGGTTATCTCGGTGTAGATTTCGGGGTAATATTTCCGAAAATTTCGAACAAACGTCTGCCCGTGGATAAGGTTATGGCTAATTTCATCACGAAGTAGCTCAATATTCTGCTCCACTGTAGGAGTTTGCTGTATGGTTTTCCCAAAGCTATCAACAAGCATAAGGCTGGCGCCCTGAGCCTCCACAAAGGCCATCCCAAAATCGTAGCTCATCATTAGCTTATTGCGGTTCAAGTGCCGATAAATGGCAAATAACCACGATATCCGTTGCAGCGTGCTGAGCATTTTGGAGTTGCGAAGAAGCTCCTCTAGGTCGTTCCTTTCGTCAAGCGGTAGGTTGCCCTCCTTGTCGAGCATTTCGCTGATGGTTTCGATGAGCTTGATAACCGAATCGGAGGTGACAACACCCTTGTTGAACTGCTCCCAGTAACTGGCCTTTTCCCGTTCCAGTATCCGACGGCGCAGCTCGGCCAGCTCACTCATTTGTAAGCTCTCCTCCACCCGCACCTGTTGGTAGCGGGGCAAAAATGATTCTATGGTCTGCCTATCGGCGTGCTTAAAGTAGCGGCTCGAAGATATTTCAGACTCCTCAGCATTCATTGCCTCCGAAACGGTTCTGTAGGTCTGGTTAAGTATTGCCGCCTTGGAAGCAGCCATACGGGTTAGCCCCAGCTTGTCCACCAGCACCTTTATGGTGGTGGCATTAACCAGCAGGGTTAGCAACACAATACCCGCGGTGAGGAACAGGAACTGGTTGCGCACCTCAATGGGTAGCGAGTCCATACCGGCAACAATTAACGCCAGCGCAAGGCCAACGGCCCCACGAAGGGCGCCATACCAGGCCACGATGGAGTCCTTGAAATTTAGGCCATACCCTGACCGTTTCATAACCGGATAAAGCAGGCCAATCATTACGGCCCTTATGGCATGCAGGCCAATGTAGAGAATCAGTAAAACCATAAAATCGGAAGCCGTAAAGCTGATGCGGCTGGCAATTACCACGCCCACAATTATGAAGATAAGCGTATTGGCAATGTATACCGCCAACTCCCAAAACTCGTGCAAAAACTTGTTTACCTCCGGGCTGATACGGGTTTTACCCACGCTCGACATGGTTATGCCCAACCCAAATAGCGACAGCACTCCGGAGACGTGCAAAAACTCCTCGGCAATGTAAAAGGTGAGGTAGGCAGTGGCCAGAATAACCACAATCTCCACCATGGCATCGTTGAACACCCGCTTGAGCCAAAACATAACGATGCGCGCCATTACCAATCCCAGCAGAGCACCGCCAATGGCCACCTTGAGAAAGTCGATGAACGGGTTTAACTCCGACGCTTGCCCTGCAAGAGGTAAGTAGAATACCATGAACAGCACTATGGCGGTACCATCGTTTAGGATGGACTCACCATCGATTAGGGTGGAGAGCCGCTTGCTGGCGCCCAACTCCCGTAGAATGGCCACCACCGCAACGGGGTCGGTGGCGCTAATTACTGCGCCAAACATCAGCGCTATGGGCCAAGTCCACTGCCCAAGACCAATATCGAGCACCCTTACGCCAATGAGGAGCGCGGCGGTAAGGCCCATGGCAATCATAATTCCTGGACCGGCGAGCAGGATGGCATTTACAGCCGTTTTGCGAAAGGTGTGCCAGTCCATGCCAAATGCCGCCTCGAAAATTAGGGTGGGCAGGAACACAAACAACACCACGTGCGGGTTGATGGCTCCAGCCCAGGCAATGGAGCGCATGACCTCCTCCATCGATTTGGCAAAAAAATCGAAACGGGTGGCAATACCCAGCAGTACGCCCACAACCACCAGCAGCACGGTGTAAGGAATGGGCATCCGCTTTAGAAAATGTCGCGTGAGCGTTCCCAGCACCAGCGCGATAACGATAAACAGTAGGGGCTCCATAGCATATGCAAGTTAGCTATGGTCAAATTACGAAAAATTAAAGTATTACGGAGTTTTTGGAGAATATTTGTGGACAGGGAAGCCGGTAATAACCAGAAGAAAGAGGTAGCAACGGCAATACGGTTTAAGAAATTCGCTTAGTGAAAACATGGAGGTTTTGTGACATAGTGGCTAATTGTTTGTTACAAATAGACCACGAATAGAAGAAGCACAAAGATTATTTCAAAAATGCATTATTTAAATAAAGTAAAAACATCATTGGGGATTTTCCGGCAACAGCACAATTTCTTATTAGGCGTAATAATGAAATTACATTAGCAGAAAATCCCCAATGGATTAGAAATTTGTTTTAAAGGCTACTTCAGTTTGTAGGCAATACCAAAAGTGAGGTTAATGGAGGCAATATTCTGTTTACCCTGATCAAATTTCTGTCTGGTGGCAAAGTAGTCAGCATTGATCAGCATACACCACTTTTCAGAAAAGCCGTAGCGAAGCGTACCTCCAAACTGGAAACCAGCACCCGTGCCACTAGTTTCACCACCATCCTTAATCTTAAGCTTTGCAGAGGCAAATCCAATCATGGCCTTGAGGTCAAAGTCAATTCGGTCACTCACTGGCATCGACAGCATGGGGCCACCCATAAGTCCGCCGTAGCTCCATGTCCCATCAACGCCTTCCATATCCACATTGTGAGCTGAGCCAAACCAAGACCCAACAATACCAAAGTTTTGGCCGAACTTATATCCAAAATTCACTAGATTTAAAGTGACACCTGTCTTTGCAAAACCAGCGTTCTCGCTAGAGAATGACTAGTCGGCAAAATCACCAACAGGAATGGATGGACCAACTGAAATCCCAATAAAACCTTTTCGACCAGCTTCTTGCGCAAACAGGCTTGCGGTCATTGACACCAACGCAAATACAAGTAAAAACTTTTTCATTTAAAACTTTTCTTCATTATTCCTACTCATGTGGCTTTTCGGTTACGCCCCGTTTGTTATGCGGTTACTGGTCTCCGCAAGTATCTATGGTCTTTATATTTCTTACGTGAAGCTAACAATTAAAATCTATTAGCAAACCAGTAATTTATATTTACAAAACTTAACCACATTAAAATAATTGTAAAACAATAAAATAGATCACCTCAAATTTTTCATTCCTACCTTCACTATTAATCTTTTATCGACAACTATCTTGTGAACGGTTGATAATCTTTAAGTTTAATAAGGCAACGCCGTATTCAAATAGTCCCAATTTCAACAAACCTCCTCAAAAAAATAAATGAATCACTTGACTTTTTATAAATTATCTGTACATTTAGTCATTATCAAGAATTTTAAATGGGTTTGCATAGCACTATGGGTAATTGGCCAACAGTGAATAAACAACTGATAAAAAAGCAATTAAACCAAAAATAGAAACTTAATACCTAAAATGAAATGACAACCAAAATTTTAATTGTAGCGCTCACCGCCATAGGGTTGAGCATTGGCGCAAGAGCGCAGAACGTGAACATTCCGGATGCAAACTTCAAAAGCTTATTGCTGGGGAACGCAGCCATAAACACCAATGGCGACAACGAGATTTCGGTTGCAGAGGCCGCTGCATATACAGGCACCATTAGTGTTGACTACTCATCTATCGCTGACTTGACAGGTATTGAGGCCTTTACGGCGATCACGCAATTAGAATGTTACGGTAATTCATTAACCAGTTTGAACGTGTCAAATAACACTTCGCTCACCGTTTTGAGATGTTACAAGAATTCAATAGCCAATTTGGATCTGTCAAATAATACGGCGCTTATAGAGTTGAGTTGTGATAATAATTCATTAACGAACCTAGATATTTCAAATAATGTAGAGCTTACCAACTTAAGTTGTGAAAATAATTCATTATCCAACCTGGATATGCATAAAAATACGGCGCTCATCAATTTACATTGTGGGCATAATTTATTAACCAGTTTGGATCTGTCAAATAACACAGCTCTTACGTCACTGTATTGCACTTACAACTCACTAACAAGTATGGATCTTTCAAATAATACGGCGCTTAATACACTTCGTTGTGACGGGAATTCATTAACAACGTTAGATCTTTCAAGTAATACAGCACTTGTTCGGTTGTATTGTTATTCTAATTCGTTAACCAGCCTGAATCTGCCAAATAGCACTGCTCTTACTTATTTATATTGCACCTACAATTTACTAACAAGTATTGATGTGTCAAAAAATACAGCTCTTACGAGTTTGAGTTGTTTTGGCAATAAATTAACCAGCTTAGATGTATCTAGTAATACAGCACTTATTGATTTGGATTGTGGGGATAATAAATTAACCGACTTGGATGTATCTAATAATACTGAACTTACATCGTTAGGGTGTAGTATGAATCCATTAACCACCTTGGATGTATCGAAAAACATAGCGCTTAATCGTTTGGATTGTGATTATGGTTCATTAACCAGTTTAGATGTCTCTAACAATACGGCACTTAAAGAGTTGTACTGTTCGAACAATTCATTAACCAGTTTGGATATTTCTAACAACCAGGAAATTAATCTTTTGTGGTGTGATCACAATTCATTAAGAAGTTTGAATTTACAAAATGGAAATAATTCTAAACTCCAAGATTTCGATGCTACTTATAATTCAAATCTTAGATGCATACTAGTAAGCGATGCAGAATATATGAATTCACACTTTGCAGGATCAATAGATGCCTCCGCAAGTTTTTATGAAACAAGCTGCCCCCAGTGCACCATTTCAACAATGGTAATCCCTGACAACTCTGGCACCGTTACGGGGGCTGGCAATTACAACTTGGGTGAACTTGTTACTCTTACAGCGATACCAGAACCCGGATATGACTTTACAATGTGGAAAATAACCGGTTATGAAGTTTCAACCAATACTGCATATTCTTTTACTGCCACTGCCGACTGGGTAGTGGTTGCCAACTTCACCCCTGCTACCGGCATTGACGATGTTAATGTAGCCCAGACACTCGTCCTTTACCCGAATCCAAGTGTCGGAAAGTTTGCACTTGAGCTTAATAACAGCTACAGCGGTAATATAACCATAAAGATATACGCTGCCGGAGGCTCAACCATTAATGAATTTAGAGTAAGCAAGCCAGCAGGTAAGCTGATCTATCCAGTGGACTTGGGAAATGTGGCAGCGGGCGTGTACTACGTTGACATTACTACCGCAAATGAAAAAACAACCAAAATGATGGTAGTTAATAGGTAACTACTGTGCAATAACGGAAACAACTAAAAGAATTGGTGGCTAAACCGCCACCAATTCTTTTATACAGCTATCAAAAACTAACAAATATTTAGTCCAAAATGAAATACCCCATGCTTCTTCTGAAGTCCGACTTCTCTGACTTTTTCTAACTCCCTTCGCCCCTCTTCTTAAAAATCACCAGTTCATCCTTGTCGTAAAGGAGCGTATAATCCGGGTTATGCATATATTCGGCAAGAGTTGTGGCAAATACAGGGTAAACCTTAGCTTACGAAGTCCAAACCTTGCTTACAAAGGCGAAAAACCTTCATACAAACGCCCAAACCTTGCGTTAGAAAAGGGTTAAAACATACCGCAGTAACATCCAGTGGGCATATGATTAATTAGATAGAGCACTTAGACAAATAAGGGTGGAATCTCAATTTGAAGATTACAAAAAATATATATAAATTCGAAGAATTAATCACACAAAAGGTAAAAGTTAAGAACACCTAAAACCAATTGATAATCAACATTCAAATCAAACCAAACACTATGAAGAAATTTCTAATCTTAACATTATCAACTCTATGCTTATTAAGTAGTTGTGAAAAAAATGAAAGTACTCCTAAAATTACACCAACAGTTGAAATTACTCCTAGCCTTTTACCAAACCGTGCCTTGGTGAATTTTCATGAAAATGAATTACACGCTAGTCCTATAGATTCTTTCACATGTAAGATTAACTACTTACCCCTAAAAGAATTAAGCGTCCCTTTAATTAAGGGTGAGTATTTAAGATATAATTTATCCTATACTTTAACTGGCGAAAATGGTGAAGTTGAGATGGAGCATGAGATTATAAATGATTCTACAGTAATTTTAAGTAGTAAAAACCCATTAATATCGAATAAAAATTACACTCTTCAAGTTTTTGCCAAGTGGCAGAAAAAAAATGGAGAATATGGAACGTGGAAGGACTGCGCTCCTGAATTTAATGAAGAAATTTCTGAGACAATTATAACAAGTATACCTGTCGAAAAACTATCCATTAATCAATCGGATTTCATTTTCCAATATCCTCTGGACAGGCAATTTAATTACTTAAAAGAGGAATATTCCAAAGGCTATTTTAGGCTAAAAAACGAAAAGCAAAAGCAGTTAATGTACTATAACGGTGTGGTTAAAATACAAAATGTTAAAACGGGAGCAAGCAACACCTTACAATTAACCTATAACAATGATTTAAGTGTGTTCGAGTATGACCTTCAAGCGAACTTCCTTGACAACGAATCTGTTTATGAAGTTTCACTGCTAACATCAGATGCACAAGAGGTTTTATATTCTTACTATTTTAAAACAAGCAAATACAATACTTTTTCCGAAAAATGGGATATACTTAAAACCGGCTTTAATGGAAAATGGTACGACAATGTATGTAATGACGGTTATCCCTATTCTCAATCTGCCTGTAATTTACAAAAGATAAATGTTCAGATAGAGCAGGAGACTTTAGATTATTATGAGATCAATTCTAACAGATTCTCGGGTTCAACGATGCCCTTAATACAATTTGAAACACATGTCCCTGCGGATTGGGATGCAAAAGCTGAATGGAAAATATATTCTTGGAGTACTTTATCGTTTGATAGAAAAAACACAGACTGCAAAAAATATGGATTTCCACCACTAAGGGCAATATACTATTTAGGTCCAGATTGGCTATCAGTTAAATTGTCCGACAATAGTTTAACAGGCAATATTGAATATCCAAATTTGCCATTTCTTGGTGTATGGGTATGGGAAGTTCAAAATTTTATGATAGCAGATGCATGGTCAGCAAATTATAATGCAAATAAAATAAACGCAAATGAACGCGATTGGTATCAATCCATGGCAGCAGGAAATTATCCAGGTATAGATAGACTATATCTGAATTTTGCCTTAAGTGGTGATGTTTATCCTTTAATTGATGTTTATTATGTATTACCAGGAATAAACATTGAAACCACAAAAATTTCGAATTTTCAGTTGTGATAAATAATTATAAAACAACAGCCTTTCTATTAGAAAAATAAACTTCAGTTGATATTAAGTAACAAGCCAGCTGAACTGGCAAGGTGAGTTCCTGCCCATCAACCAGAGGGTTGGGGCCACAAAGGGAGTGCTATAAAGCCTATCGACCTCAGGTTTAACTATATTGAAGGGCAGTGTAAAGTAGAGCCATATTGCGAATTTAGCTTGCAAACCGTACTAAAGCAAGCCTTGACAAAAGCAAAGATTTCTAATCCTGTAACGCATACACGGCTGCACCAATTCTATGCAATGCACCTGCAAGAAAGCGGCACGAATTTATGCTACATTCAGGAGATGCTAGGGAATAAGAGCAGCAAGACCACAGAGATTTATACCCATGTAAGTACCCAAAGCCTAAAAAAAATTAAGTCGCCGTTGACGATCTGTAAATTAATTATAGATTTGTGTATTATACGGTTAAAACCGCACAATACATACCAATATGGGCGTGTATATACAGTTTTTCCGTATATATAAAAGAGTTGTGTGCCATAATAAAACCTTGCTAATTGATAATTTTATTTAAATACTAACATTATGAAAAAAAACTATTTATTCTTTTTGCTATTCATTTCATTTACTTCAGGCTTAACTACAGTTGCACAAGAAAAGACAGAAGTAAAAAAGGATATGGATTATTATCAAAATTACCTCAATGAACATATTGGTAAACGCATGCCTGATTGGGTTTTGAGAGATTTAAACAACAAAGAACAATCATCAAAAGAGTTAAACGGGAAAATTGTTCTGTTAAACTTTTGGGGTGTGGGATGTGGAGCTTGCATAATGATACATAAAGATTTGGTTAGTTTACAAACAGCTTACAAGGATAAAGAATTTATTCTCATAAATGTTGAAGGTGACGAAAGGGCTGATACTGCTGAAATTCGGAAATTTTTAGTGGCAAGAAAGCTATTTGATAATACATTATTTAAAGGTAAAGATTTAGGATTAAAAATGGGTGCCGCTGGAGCAATGCCTACCTTGATACTTGTTGATAAAACTGGTAAAATTGTATATGGACATATTGGATATTTTTATGGTGACACAAAACAGAAAATGATTGAACAAATAAATAAACTATAAATTACGGCACACAACACGCGGTCATAAAACATAGCGGTTTTCAGTGCAATTTGCAAGCTCAGTTCACGCTGGGCAAGGTCAGTAACGGGGGATAGGTTCGCAACCACGCAATCCGCTACGTTTCATACCGCCACCGTTGTGACCAGTCCTAAAAATGACCAAGAATTCTATTGTTTCTATCACGCAATCCCCAAATTCTCAAATCACCCCCTACTCCTCATTCTCAAAGTATAGCTTGTAGAAGTGCATGCCCTTGTCGGGGTCGGAGCCCTTCTCCATGAACTCGTGCCCGCCGTGCACATACACGTGAAATCGCTTGTCGAGCTTTATCACGCTCTTAAAAAACTTCTTCGCCTTCTTGGTGGCCTCAGTGGATATCTCAAACTTTGGCTCAAACACCACCTGGTTCATCTCGGCATAGGCGTGCTTGTAGTCGTTGAACGCCTCCACCACCTCGGGCTGCTCCAGCACCACCTCCTGAAACACCTTCTCGTCGAAGTTTTCGGCCTTGGTGAAAAACTCCTCCGTGCGGTTGAGCAGCAGCAGCTGGTCGGTTTTCTCCACCTCGTTCTGGGGCGAAAAAACCTCACGGGCAAAGTCCTTGCAAAGGTTCAGGTAGTTCTTGGTCTGGTAAAAGCTATCGCTACGGGGAGTAACCCTCAAAAAGGCCTCCTTCCAGTAGAGGGCGTCGTTGCTCTTGTTGGTGGAGTCCACCACCATAATCTTGAAGCCGTCCTCCTGCTCAGTGTTAAAAATGAGACAGCCCTTGTCGAGTCGGTTTATGCTTGTTCCCAGCTCCGGTTCCACCACAACGGATTTATCGCTGGAGCGCACCTTTAGGAAGTTCTCCTTCACCTCCGACTTAAATATACCCAGCGCATCCACCTGCTCACCCTCCACCACGCACCCGCGGATGGAGGCAACGTAGAGCTCGCCATTCTTGATGTTGGGATGGCTGCTCACGTAGAAGAGGTGCTTAGCAATCTCCTGCGACACGTCGATAAGGTTCTTCTGCTCCACAAAAAAAGAGGAGACAAAGGAGTAAACCTCGTTGAGCTTCACGTCGCTATCGTGGGTAAAGGAGTAGAACTCGCCTGGCTTAAAGTGCGAGAAGAAGTATCCCTGCAGCAGTGTGCGCAGCAAGTCGCCGCTAAGGTCGAGCATGGAGTTGGACAGCACCAACTCCTCATCCTGCCCCCTACTACCCACCAAGTGAACCACAACCTCCTCCAGTCGGGCTTCCGAAAAATCGAGCATAACCAATAGTATTTAGTAACCTCAAAATTGCACTATTTCTTCTTTGGAAAGAGTATAAATATTAAAAAAATGAGGAGAAAAGCGTAACAATTGGCCGAGGCAAATTATATTTGCGTTAAGTAAAAGTTAATACATTCAGGCAATTGCGATCATTTTTAACATTTACAACACCTTTCATACTAGGACGTTTTAACATCCAATTTATAATAAGAAGGCCAGGTAGCCCATACACTTTTCCAAACTTGCACTAAAAATGGGACAACTCTACGATAAGCTCATTGAAGACGTTCGCTTCACCGAAGGCATTATTGCGTGCATAAACTGTGGCACCTGCACGGCTATTTGTCCGGCCGCCGAGGTATACGACTACCAGCCACGCATTATTGCCGACACCGTTCAGTCGCGCGACGACAAGGCCATTGAAGCGCTGCTCAAGAGCGAAACCATATGGTATTGCGGCGAGTGCATGAGCTGTAAAACACGCTGCCCCCGCAATAATGCACCCGGGCTTATCATTCAGGCCTTGCGTGGCCTCTCCATTGAACTGGGTCACTTTGTGGAGAGCGAAAAGGGACGGCAGCAGCTGGCGCTTAAGCGCACCGTGGGTGAATCGATTCTGGAAACCGGCTACTGCGTTTACATGGACCATATCGATACCGACAGGCATCCCGAGCAAGGTCCAATCTGGGATTGGATTAGAGCCAATGCCGAGCAAGTACTTCCCAAAGTGGGTGCCAACTACAAGGGCGACGGCCCCGGAGCGCTGCGTAACATTCCACAGGAAGACCTCGATGAGCTGCGACGCATTTTTGAGGTTACCGGTGGCATCGACTGGTTCAACAAGATTGAGGAGCACTCTGCCCGCAAGGCAAAGGAGATGGGGCTCGAAATTGGGACGGGAAAGGATAGCGAATACTTCAACGAGGTTTACAACACCAACAATCAGGAAAAGCATTCAAAGCAATGAAGATAGAGGGCAAGCGTAACATTTGGAAGGATTACCAGAAGGAGATTGCAGAGGATGACTACTACTACGTTCGTAGCTGCATCCGGCAGAATTTCTTTCCTGGCTCAGAATCAACCTTTCTACGCATTTTAAGGGAGGTGCTGAAGAAAAATGTGCACGACGACCAGCACCACACCACCTGCACCGGCATAGCATACCACTGCGAGGTGGTTCCGTTCGAAACCATTATGACCGTGGTGGGTCGAAACTTTGCCCTGATGAAGGAGTCTGGTTTTCGCAACTATGTTCCCTCCTGCGTTACCTCATTTGGAATTTACACCGAGATACTCGACACGTGGGAGCACCACCCACAGGTAGAGGAGCGAATTCATGAGAATCTGAAGCGGGCTACGGGTAGAAATTTCAAGGTTCCCAACAACCTAGCCCACACCAGCGATATCATTTTTAAGTTTAGAGAGGAGATAGCCCAAAAGGCAAAGTATAAGCTCATCAATAAAGCCACAGGCAAACCGCTTAAGGTGGTGGACCACATTGGCTGCCACTACGCCAAGATGTTTCCAACCAAGGGGGTTGGTGGCGCCGAATATCCCTACGTGCTAGCCGGCATGGTGGAGGCTTGGGGCGGCGAGGTTATCGACTATCCCGAGCGGAGACACTGCTGCGGTTTTGGATTTAGGCAATACATGGTAAAGGCCAATCGGGGTTACTCCCTCTCGGCCTCCAAAAAGAAGTTCGACTCCATGGAGCCGTTTAAACCCGACTTCATCATCTCCAACTGCCCTGGATGCGGTTACTTTCTCGACAGGTGGCAATACGCCTTGGCTGAAATGGAGGGTAAAACCTACGGGCAGGATGGCTATGGCATTCCGTCGCTCACCTATGAGGAGGTGGCAGGACTGGTGCTGGGTTTCGACCCGTGGGAGTTGGGACTGCAAATGCATCAGGTAACGGTAGATCCTTTGCTCGACAAAATGGGCATAGCCTACAACCCAGACGATAAGTTTAAAGGCATTAATAAAGAGGATTTGGGAAGACCCGATTCTCCTAAGAATTTAAGGTTTTACAAGTAGAAGCCCATACACATGGAGAAGGCAGTAGCAGTTATCGGCGGTGGTGTTGCGGGAATTGAAACCGCATCGGAATTAGGCAAGCTGGGATACAAGGTGTTGCTTTTCGAAAAGGCCAACGAATTGGGTGGAAATGTGCGAAACTGGGATAGGCTATTCCCCACTCGACGGCCCGCAAAGGAAGTTATTGAGAATGCCCTATCCTCTCTTAACGGTGGTGTATCGGTTTACACCTCCACCTCCATCTCCTCGGTGAAAAAGGAGAATGGTGCCTTTACAATCCAGTCGGAAGACAGCAAGCAGTTTCAGGCGCAGGCTGTGGTGCTAACCACCGGTTTTGATCTCTTCCCGGCCGAGAAAAAGGAGGAGTATGGCTATGGGATTTTCGAGAATATCATCACCTCACGCGAGCTGGAGAAGATGTTTTCCGACCATGGTAAACCGCGCATGACCAACGGAAAAATGCCTCACCGGGTAGCATTTATACACTGCGTTGGCTCCCGCGACGAAAAGGTAAATCGGCCCTACTGCTCCAAGGTTTGCTGTGTTACTGCCGTTAAGCAGGCCATTGAAGTAAAGGAGGCTATTCCAACCGCCGAAGTTTTTTGCTTCTACATGGATTTACGCATGTTTGGTCACGGCTACGAGCAACTCTACAAGGAGGCGCAAGTTAAAGGAGTAAACTTTGTAAGAGGTAGGCTATCCGAAACTAGCGAGGCAACGGAAGGTAGGGTAATCATTAAGGTTGAGGACACCTTGGCATCAAAACCCATGCGTCTAACCACCGACATGGTGGTTCTCATGGTTGGAATGACCCCTGCCGCTGGAACCGATAAGATTCTGCAAAGCCTTGGGCTGAAGACCAACGAAGATGGTTTTGCCCCGGTTAGGGATGTACATACAGCCTCTACCCAAATGACCGCTGAAGGCATTTTTGTGGCTGGTGCCATCACAGGCCCCAACAACATAACCGACTCAATGAACGAAGCTCGCTCAGCAGCGCTTCAAGTTCACGGATACCTAAACGGGAAGTAGTATGGTAAACTTTGGCTATGGAACGGTTAAGGCGAACAACTTCGACCTCGACACTGCAAAAACGGAGCTTGCCTCCTACCTTGCAGCGAATGAGCCTACGTTTAACCTCTGCATTGCCTGTGGCGCCTGTGCTGCCACTTGCACAGCAGGTAAATTCACCACCTTCAGCTTTCGAAACCTTACGCACCAAATTCGCCGAGGCGAGGAGGATAACTCCAGAAAGGAAGCTGCGAAGTGTATGCTCTGCGGAAAATGTACCCTTGTTTGTCCACGCAACGTGAATACAAGGAACATTATTCTACTGATTCGAGAAACAACCCAAACCCTACACCGATGAAGTTTGATCCATTTGTGCTGCCGTTTTTAGGGGGTATGGTATTTGTTCTCTTTACCGTATTTGCGAAGTGGACCATATGGTTCAAAGCGCTTACGAAACAGGAACGAAGAATATTTTCACGCGCACTGTTCAGCCACAAAACGATTACCGCCTCCGGTGAAGTATTTTCTGAAAGCCTTCTGCACCGGAAAATATTTAGGATTAACCCATGGTTGGGATACATGCATATGAGCTTGGCCTTTGGATGGTTCTTGCTTATTGTTGCAGGAAATCTTGAAGCCCGCTGGCATAGCCACGGTCACCTCAATCCACCCTACTACCCCATCTTCTTTGAATTTTTTGTGCACGACCTTAGGCAACTTCCCTACCGGAAGTTCTTCGTTTTTGCCATGGACTTTCTACTGCTCTTTGTGCTCTCCGGCGTAACCATTGCCGTTATCAAGCGATTCAGGAGCAAGGTGGTTGGAATGAAGAAAACTACTCGCCTCAAAACCATCGATAAAGTTGCCCTAATTTCGCTCTGGCTCATTTTCCCCTTGCGTCTACTGGCCGAAAGTTTCAATGCCGGATTATACGATACAGGCGGTTTTCTCACCAACACTCTTGGTAATATTTTTGCCAAATTTCTTCCGTTGGAATACCTGTGCTACCCAACTTGGTGGGCCTACTCCATTTCATTAGGGCTATTTTTTGTGGCAGTTCCCTTTACCCGCTATATGCACATCCTTACCGAGGTATTTCTCATTTACCTTCGGAGCTTTGGAATCAAGGAGAAGTACCGGCACACCTCCTACACTCAGGTCGAGATAAACTCCTGCTCTCGGTGCGGTATATGCATAGATAAATGCCAGCTAAGTAGCGACTTAAGCATAAGCAACATACAACCAGCCTACTTCAACCAGCTGCTGCGCGACAATAACCCACAGGCAGATATTACAAAAACCTGCATGATCTGCGGTCGATGCAATGACTTCTGCCCAGTTGGCATCGAAAACACAGCCATTCGAATAAATCAGCGAAAGGAAAATCCACTATTTACAGCAACATCCTACTGCTATGTTGGGCAATCCCCTACGGTGAAGAAGGCGGAGGTTGCCTACTTCGCAGGATGCATGGGGCATCTCAACCCCTCCACCATCAATGCTATGAAGGAGCTCTTCCACAAAGCCGACGTTAACTTTACCTTTGTGGATGCCGATGGCAGCATTTGCTGTGGGCGACCGCTTAAACTGGCAGGAAATAGTGAAGCGGCAGCCGCACTTGCAAGCAAAAACAGTGATATTATTGCAAAGTCAGGGGCAAAATACCTTGTAACCTCATGCCCCATTTGCTACAAAACATTTAAGGAGGATTACCGCCTTTCCATTCCGGTATACCACCACAGCGAATATCTGTTGCAGCTGGTTGCTGAGGAGAAAATCCATGTTAAACAGCTGCCCACTACGGTTGCTTACCACGACCCCTGTGACTTAGGTAGAGGAAGTAACATCTACCAGCAGCCTCGAACGCTTCTTAGCCAATCGGCAAAGCTTGTAAAGACAAATAATGAAAAAACCAATTCGCTCTGCTGTGGTGGAAGCCTAGGCACAACTGTTCTTGGAGCCGAAAGTAGGGCTACAATCACTCAAAAGACGTTGGCATCGCTCACCATTAACAAGCCCGACATTATTGCCACAGCCTGTCCGCTCTGTAAAAAAACCTTTGCGGCCCAGTCGACAACAAGAGTAGCCGACATTGCAGAGATTTTACTCGAGGCGGCTGTTGATGTGCCAAAGCCAGAAAAGTTAAATGGTAAGGTGGTTAAGCGTGTGGTTGAGAAGAGCGTTGTACTAGACTAGCTCATTTCGCAGGAAATGCTATATTTGTATAGGTCAACCAAAATGCGAAATTGGAATTAATCACTTACAGCAAGAAAACATGAGAAATATTGCATATGCAACAGGTGTACTAATTGTTACCGGCATATCGCTTGGGCTTATCACTGCCTGCGCAACTTCCAAAGTAAAAACAGCCGAAATTAAAGCAACTGGTACAACCACCCAAACATCGCAGCAGCGTCCAAGCAGGGTTCCGGCCACTCCTTACCCCATCAAACATGCGCAGCTGAATGGCGATACGCTAACCATTAAGCTCTACGGCGACGAACACCACCATTGGGCAGAAACTATTGATGGCTACCTGCTACTAGAGCGAAAAGACGGGATTTACGAGTACGCCTACCGTGACAAAGATGGGAAGATAGTTTCTACGGGCATTGTAGCCACCGATGCGGCAAAACGAGATGCAAAAACGGTGGAAGCCATTGCCAAGTGTAAACAACCCTAAAATTTCTACAACACAACGGGGCCAAGCTGTCGCATCGCAACAATAATCTGATACTGGCTGTTAATAAGGAATCGGGAAGGTTTGGACGGATTGCGCTTTATGGGGCTCGGTAAAATGGCCGCCAGCATGGCCGCCTCCGACTGCGTCAACCTCGATGCAGGCTTCCCAAAGTACTTATGTGAAGCCGCCTCCACCCCGTATACACCATTTCCCATCTCAATAATATTGAGGTAAACCTCCATTATTCGCTCCTTTGTCCAGAACACCTCAATGAGCAGCGTAAAGTAAGCCTCAATTCCTTTACGTAGGTAAGATCGCCCTGGCCATAGGAATACATTCTTGGCAGTTTGCTGTGAGATGGTGCTTGCCCCACGTAACCTCTTGCTATGCTCATTGTGCCTAATGGCCTTACGAATAGCCTCAAAGTCGAAGCCAAAATGGTCGGGAAAACGGTTATCCTCCGATGCAACAACCGCTTGAACCATATTAGGCGAAATGTTTCGCATGGAAACCCAATCTTTCTGAAGTTTCAAGGGCTTTCCATGGGAGAGTTGCTCCTCGCAGCGGATAAGCATCAAAGGCGTTACCGGGACCGGAACAAAGCGAAACAGAATTACAGAACCAATTGATAAAATAAAAAAAATAGCAATGGAATACCTAACCAGCCTCCAAACCCGTTTCCAACTAAACTTTTTGAGTTCCATAAGCGTTGCTCTTCAAAAAAAAGTTCAGCAATTTAATATATCACAACGAATCTACCTACTGTAAATGAGCCATTGAACCGCAATCAAAGGAGAAAAAATACTCTAATCCAATTTTTGAATGGATTTTGCCACGATTCGACAAAATCTTAGCATATTTGTTTCTTAACATAAGCATACCATCCGTGAGAAAACTATTCGCTACCATACTTATACTTACCGGCTTTATTTGTTCATCTGCAGAAGCATTTTCGCAGCTAAATAAGGAGCATTTTCTTTTTCAGGGTCGCCAACGGCTATTTGACAGCCAGTATATTGATGCCATATCCTCATTCAACACCATTCTTAAGGCAGATACCACCCTTGCCGAGGCATACTTCTTCAGAGGAATTGCCAAGTATAACCTTGGCGACTATATTGGGGCGCGCGAAGATTTTTCCAAAACCATAAAGTTTAATCCCAACTATACCCAAGCGTACCACTTTAGAGCCATTACGCTAACCCGGATGGGTGAGTACGACAAAGCCCTTGCCGACTTCGATAAAACGTTAGATCTTCGTATTGATATACCTGGTGTTTACTTCAACAGAGGTATCACCAATTTTCTTCGACAAGACTTTGAAGATGCGCTAAAGGATTTTGGTACAGCCATCAAACTCGATCCAAAATTTACCGATGCCTACGTCAACCGTGGCACGGCAAAAATTTACCTAAAAGATACTGCCGGCGCCCTTTCGGATTACAATAAAGCGTTAATGTTCAACAACCTTAATCCGGAGCCTTACCTCAAACGAGGAATGCTTTACCTGAAAATGGGAAAGCTCGACTCTGCATTAACGGACCTGAACAAAACAATTCAGCTCGACTCCACTGTGACGTTGGCCTACTTTAGCCGGGCGCTGGTGAGAAACAGCAAGGGCAACATTCAGGGAGCACTAAGCGATTTTAACAAAGTTCTCTCCATTGAGCCAAATAATGCGCTAACCCTCTATAATCGTGCACTTCTTAGATCCTCCATTGGAGATTACAACAATGCTCTGAACGACTACAACCAGGTTGCAGCCCTAAACCCGAACAACGTGCTCATTTACTACAATCGCGGAGGTGTTTACTACGAACTTGGGGAGTATAAGCAGTCGATAAAAGATTACACAAAGGCGATTGAGCTCTATCCCGACTTTGCTACGGCTTACCTGAACCGTTCGGTAGCCAAACGACAGTTGAATGACGAGAAGGGAGCCTACCTAGATTACGAAACTGCCCAAAAGAAAATTCAGGAGTATAAGACGAAGCTCGGGGAGAAGAACTTCTCGGAATTTGCCGATACTAGTAAGAGATTTAACAAACTGCTGGCCTTCGACGCAGACTTTGGTCGTGGAACAGAGAGCAACAGCATGATTCAGAACAAGAAGGTTGATATTACCCTACAACCTCTTTTCCGCATTACGGCTGTTGAAGCCTATGAGCCCCCAACTACGTCGAACTTCTATTCTCAGGAATTTGAGAATTTTAGAAAAGAGCTCACCTTGGTTCCCTCCGCCATATCATCAAGCCGAAGCCCGCTCACCCCCGACGAGCTGAAAGGGAAGCTTGAAAAGGTAGACAGCTTACTGGACACCTCTCCTTCACGGACGTTGCTCTACGAAAAAGCCATTCTGCTTAGTGATCTCAAGCGCTACACCAGTGCGCTGGAAACGTATGGCACACTCTATGCACAGGACAAAACCGATCCATTTGCACTCATCAACCGCAGCAGCGTTCAAGGGGAAATGATTGAGTTCATCAACTCCATCGACAACTCCTTTCAAGCGGTTACCCTCAACGAGTCGGGCAAACCAGCTGCTAAAAGGACGCAAAATGTGGTCATCTACAACTATAAGGAGGCCATTGAGGATCTCAACGAAGCGGCTAAGCTAATGCCAGACTTTCCATACATTTACTACAACAGAGGGAATTTAGACTGCCTATCGGGTGAGTTTACCGCCTCCATTGCCGACTATACCAAGGCCATTGAGCTATACCCCAACCTAGGAGCGGCATACTACAATAGAGGTTTGGTACAGCTTTATCTGCAAGAAACAGAAAAAGGGTGTCTCGACATAAGCAAATCGGGAGAGCTGGGAGTAAAAGACGCATATAACGTCATTAAACGATACTGTGTAAAAGACGACGATAAGTAACAAAAAGGGCATTCAATGAATGCCCTTTTTCGTCCTCTAAAAGGTCGAAAATTACTAGATTGAAGCGTTTCTCCACTTTCCATACCGTAAGTATAGCAAAGAAGCAACCGCAAGAAAGCTGCCGTAGAGTATCTCCACGGTCCAAACAGCAGAGGCCGAAAAGTGCCACACCGACGAAAAAAGAAAGGCAAACAGTAGGTATAGAACCAAATCGGATGTTTCGAAAAGCAGTGTAATATTTGTTTTGCCCGTTCCTGCCACTGCCTGAAAAGCAATTATTCCAATGGAAAGCATTGGGCCTGCAATTGCCACTACCCTAAGTATGGGGGTTGTAAACTCCACCAGCGTCATGTCCGTTGAGTATAGCAGCAGCAAATCGTGGGAGAAAAAAGTGGACACAGCCAATACTCCAATTACCGAAAGTAGCGAAAGCATTTCCGACCGCATGACGAGCCCCATAACCTCCTCCTTCCTTCCGCTGCCAATGAGATAGCTGGTAAGGCTACTGGTGGCCGACGCAATACCCCAAACAGGGATGAGTAGGAGGACATAAAGGCTGCGCACAATATTCGATGCAGCCAACACCCTCTCCCCCATATTCTCTATAAAAAGGAAGAAGAGCAACCAGCAGGAAAAGGAGAGCAAGTTTTGGAACATCGTTGGCAGCGAAACCCGCAGCAACGGTTTAATAAAGTTAACGCTAAAGCGGGTAAATGCGAAGAGATTATACTTAACGCTGTCGATGAAAACCATTGTATAAACAACGTAGAAAACGCTACCCAGTAGCTCGGAAAGAACTGATGCCAAAGCAGCACCAGCAATTCCCATGGCCGGAAAGCCAAATTTTCCAAAGATCATACAGTAGTCTAGTATGATGTTGGTGGCAACAACCAGTATGTTTGCCACCGAAATCACCTTGGTTCGTCCTATTCCGATGAAAAAAGCCTGAAATAGCAAGCTAATCACCACAAAAAACAACCCCCACTTTCTCCACGAAATAAACTCCACCGCCGCCACCATAACCCGTGGCGATTTTAGCGTTGCACTTAAAATGGTAGGAGCCATTTGCCAAAGCACCCAGAAGAGGAGCAACGAGAGGGTGAGCAAAAAGTAGAAGGAATGTGTAAGCGTGATGCCAATGCTTCCATACTTTTTTTGGCCAAAGCGGCGAGCCACCACAATTTGCGTTCCTATAGTAAAGCCATAAGCAACCATCACGGCGGCAAGGTGCAGTAATCCACCTATTGCTCCAGCACCTAGCGCAATCATCCCCAATCGTCCAAGAAATATGGTATCGGTAATATTCAGCAGATTTTGCACCAAACTCCCAATAATAATGGGTAGAGCAATCTGCCAAATTCGTCGATAACCAACATCTGCATTTACGCTATCCTTCCAATATCCCCCTAAACCCATCTTTTCTGAAACTCCAATTTTTACAACCCTTACACTGCGAACTAAACCGATTTTACCTTTTCAATCAATGATGAGTATTTCACTTAAATCCACCGCAAAATTCGTCATTAAATACCAATATTGAAATATATCCTTCCATTGATCATAAAAAACCCCGAAAGCAGGGCCTTCGGGGTTATACTATTTAAAATCAACTACTTCATGAGATTTTGGTCGAAGTAGTTGGTAATCTTCTGCATAAGATGAATGCGCCTGTAACCTCTTACATTATGCTCATCGCGTGGATACACAAAATAGTCAACCTGAACACCTTTGTTGATGCATTCATTTATAAACAAGAGGCTATTTTGCCAAACCACCGTTTTGTCAATGGCACCATGAATAATTAGGAGCTTGCCCTTAAGATTTCCAACATAATTCAGGAGATCTGCATTCTTGTATCCCTCTGGATTCTCCTCTGGGGTGTCCATGTAACGCTCACCATACATTACCTCATACAGCTTCCAATCGATAACGGGTCCACCGGCTACCCCAACTTTAAAAATTTTATTCTCCTTCAGCATCATTGAGGTGGTCATAAATCCACCGAAGCTCCAGCCATGAACCCCAATTCGAGATGTATCCACATAGGGTTGCTTAATTAGATAATCAACGCCACGCATTTGATCTGCCAGCTCATTTACCCCAAGATTTCTGTGGATTACGCTTTCGAAAGCAAAACCACGGTTAGAAGAACCTCGGTTATCGACTGTAAACATTACGTATCCCTTTTGGGCCATATAGTATTCCCATAACCTTGCCCCTGCAAGCCACTCATCGGTTACCAGCTGCAAGTGGGGACCACCATACACATACACTATCACCGGATACTTCTTGGTGGAATCAAAGTCGATTGGCTTTATTAACCTACAGTACAAATCGGTAGAATCGTCGGCTGCCTTTATCTTGAATATCTTCATTTCTGGCATTTTATATGCTGCCAGAGGATTCGGAGCATTCAGCAACATCCGCTTTTCTTGACCTTTTAGGTCTATTATGCTTATCCTGTTGGGCGTATTGGTGCTACTATACCTGTCGAGGAAAAGCCCTTGAGTAAAGTTTACCAACGACCAATGAGTACCATCCTGCTTGGTTAAGCGTTCAATCTTTTGCGTTTTCAGGTTTTGCTTATACAAATTCACCTCAATGGGGCTGTCTTGCGTGGAGGTATAGAGAATGTTCTTCCCATCCTTTGTAAATCCCAAGAAATCGAGAACTATCCATGGCCCTTTACCTACCTCACCATAGAGCTTGCCCGTAATGTCATAGAGATAGAAGTGGTCGTAACCATCGCGCTGACTGCGCCAAAGAAATTTCTGAGGATCGCTGGGTAAAAATATGGCAGGATGCAGCGGCTCAACATACCGAGGGTTGGTCTCTTCAAAAAGGGTTTTCACCAAATCACCTGTAGTTGCATCATAGAGGTTCATCTTCATGTGATCCTGCTCTCTATTCAGCTCTGCCAGTAAGATATACTTTTCGTCCGGTGTCCAAGCAATGTTGGTAAGGTAGTGATCCAGCGGTGCACCAGTTTTAAGATACACGGTGCTTTTGGTAGCAGGATCGTAAACACCAACCTTCACCTGATGGCTTGTCATGCCAGCCATAGGGTATTTTATTGGGGTAACGGTTGCTATTCGCTGGGTAATATCCACAAGTGGATAGTCTGTTACCATGGTTTGATCCATGTGATAAAATGCAAGCTTGTTTCCTTTGGGAGACCAAAAAGTTCCCTTCTCGATACCAAACTCGTTACGGTGAACAGCCTGTCCATTAATAATATTCTCGTTGGTATCCCGAGTAACTGTTTGGATTTCCTTACCTTCAATGGAGATGTAAAGGTTATTTTTTACAGTAAAAGCAACGGCATTATGGTCCGGCCTATAGTCAAGATTTTCAGCCTCATCATCAACCTTTAGTGAGCTGGTAACCTTGTGCGCTTCAATATCAAAAGTAATAGACTCCTTACCGTCAGTAAACAAGAAGTCATTATCCGTAAGCCACTTGATAGCAGGCAGTCGCTTTAGCACCGGCCTGTCCCCCTCCTTTATCCAACCATTTAAATCGGCGAGGGTGAAAAGGGTACGAGGGCTTTCCTCCTTAACACCTTGAACAAAAACAGTATCGTTACGCTGGTAAGTAAAATCGGATGTTTCCCCTTTCCATTGCAATGCAGTTAGGCTTTGGGGTGCCAGCTGAAACCACTGTCCAACAACAGCCTCGTCTATCGATAAAAGCTTTTGCTGTGCATATCCGCCAATAACAAAGGCGAATAAGTTTACAAATAGTAGAAGTTTTTTCATTCCTATTATAGATTTGTTTAAAGGTCAAAGCCTGTACACCACTGGCACAAAGGGCCACATGGCTATAATTATGAATTTTACCAAGTTTAACATTACCTACAATGACAAGTCCAGGTAATATTACGTTATCAAAATAACCTCAACAGGACTCATTCGGCAATTACATAGCATAAGATTGGATTTGTCCGAAAAGGTTTGCTTCACCATTCAAAAAAAACAATTTGTTGGATATAAACAATACTAAAAAGCGCACTATACGGCGGCAGCGTTTGGCAAACAATGCACCTCTTCAGCTCAATTATGAACGAAACAACGGTTATTTAAGCATTTCGATAAACTAAAAAAAAGAAAAAAATCAAGGTTTATAGAGTATTAGCAATCTCAACATTTGTGGGTTTTTCATACTTTTACCACAACAATTGCCAGACTAAGGCCTATTAGGATGAGAAAAGCCCTGAAATACAGCTATCCGGCCTTTGATTATTGCTATATAATTGTTTACTTGCAGTATATTGTGCATAAACTATTCGGTTAATGGAACTAGTGAATTGTGTCCGAAAAACGTCTGTAATAGTACGCATTCTTGAAGGAGCGTTGGTAATTGCCTTGTTGGCCGCTTGTAATGGAAGTGGTTCAAAGGAAAAGCAGAAGAGCCAAGATGCCAGCATTGACACCTCCTCGCTTATTTTGAAATACGACAATACCCTTTTTGCACTCCCCTCTCCCTATCAGGCAAGCGCCATTCTAAAAAAGAATGCCATTCCATTTAACGAGGAGTTGGGCAACCCAGCAAGTAGGGTGCAAGGATATAACTCCTCGTTTAAAAGAGGTTTAAATCTTGGAATCTACGGAACGGATCTAAGCTACTTCAATATTTATGACCGATCGCAGGAGTGTGTTACCTACTTTGGGTCAGTGAAAAAACTTTGCGATGAGCTGGGTATATCGTCCTCCTTCGATACCAACTTCTTTGCCAACGTGGAAAAAAACATCTCCATTAAGGACTCGCTTCTTTATCTCATAAGCTATACCTACCGCAATGCGGACCTCTACCTCAAGCAGGACGATCGAAGCGACGTTGGTGCACTAGTTCTTGCTGGTGGATGGATAGAAAGCGTTTACATCCTGACACAGATTGCGTCAAAAACTCAGAATAGGGATATTATTAACAGAATTGGAGAACAGAAACACCCGCTTGATAACCTCATTGACATACTAAGCCCTCACTACTACGTCTCTCCCGAATACTCCAAACTAGTAGACGACTTGGTAGACTTGGCATATGAGTTCGATGGGATAATTTTCAACTACTACTACAAACCACCCAAGATTGATGTCGAGAATAAGCTAATTACCATCAATAGCGAATCACAGGTGGTGCTAAGCGAATATCATTTAGAGGTAATAACCAACAAGATTGCTGCCATAAGAAACAAGGCTGTTCAATAATTGTGTTTACCATGGCTAAGAAAACAGTTATCCTTTTTACTCTATTGATAATGGGAGCCACCTTTAAGGCTTTCCCACAGCTGGAGCAGCTTCAAAACATTTGCTCTCTCTACTTTCCGCCCGATTTTATTTCTGATGGCCAACAGTACTTTGCGCCACTAAAACCGGATGAGGCAGTGGAGTTTAGAACAACTTTTTATGGCGAAAATGTTTACCGAATTGTGGCCTGCACCAATGTTAAAAAGGGACACCTGCGCTTTTCGGTTTACGATACCGAGAAAAATCTTCTCTTCTCCAACGAGAAATATGACTATTCGCCCTACTGGAATTTCAAGTTCAAATCAACGGTAAGCTGCATTATTCGGCTAAAGATCGATTCGGAGAAATTTCAGCCAGGATACATTATGCTATTGGTTGGTTTTCAGCAGCCTAAACTTTAAACTAAAGCATGAGTGAGTCGATATTAAAAGCGTTAATGCAGCTTTTTGCCATCATTGCTTGGCCTGAGGAGAAGGGTAGCAGTGTGGGCGACCGACGATCTATTGTTGAATCCTTTCTGAAACTTCAAATCAACCAAGAGCTGGTAGACGAGTATCTACGGGTATTTGACTCATACTACAACCTTTACCAGCAAAAGTTAAGCGAAAAGAGCAAATCGGTAAAACGTGCCTCCAGTAGCTCGGTACGGCTCTTGAAAATATGCACCGAAATCAACAACCAGCTAACTCAACAGCAAAAGTTGGTTGTGCTGGTTCGGCTTCTTGAATTTGCAAGAAGTGAAGCAGGAAGCATCTCTAGTCAGGAGATGGCCTTCATTTCTACGGTGGCCGAAACGTTTCACATTTCTGATGAAGAGTTTGAGACCATTCTTAGCTACGTTCTACCCTCTTCCAACTCCTCCTACTCCGGGAACGAAATTCTCACCATCAATAGAGTATCCGACGAGGATACCCCCATCGGTGTTAAGCACATATACTCGGAAGGATTCAAAGGAGAGGTGAAAATATTGCGGATATTCTCCGCAAATATGTTCTTCATTCGCTACTTCGGCGAACACGAGCTATACCTGAATGGGCACCTGCTTGTCCCCAACAGAATATTTGTGCTCAATGCAGGAGCATCCATCCGAAATGCCAAGATTAAGCCCATATACTACAGCGATATTCTTTCGCGGTTCACACTCGATAAGATTAAGGAACCCATCATTTTTGAGGTGAACGACCTCGAATATAAGTTTCGTGGAGGGCAAATTGGAATTCACTCCATGCGCTTTAGGGAAGAGTCGGGAAAGTTGGTAGGAATTATGGGAGCCTCTGGAGCCGGGAAATCGACCCTTCTCAATGTTCTTAATGGCAGCGATGTACCAACATCTGGCGAAGTACTAATTAACGGCACAAGCATTCATACCAACAAGGAGCAAACCAAGGGCTTGATTGGGTTTGTATCGCAGGATGACTTGCTCATGGAGGATCTTACAGTTTACCAAAACCTCTACTACAATGCTAAACTTTGCTTCAGCAACTACTCCGAGAGCCAGATTGTAGATTCTGTAGAAAAAGCCCTCCTCAACCTTGGTCTATACGATATTAAAGACATGCGGGTGGGGTCACCCCTCAACAAGAAGATTAGTGGAGGCCAGCGCAAAAGGCTAAACATTGCCCTGGAACTCATTAGGGAACCTACCATTCTTTTCCTTGACGAGCCCACTTCAGGACTCTCCTCCAGAGATTCAGAAAACATCATGGACCTTCTGAAGGAGTTAACGCTAAAGGGAAAACTCGTTTTTGTGGTTATCCACCAGCCCTCTTCCGACATCTTTAAGATGTTTGATAAGCTGCTCATCTTGGATACCGGAGGATACCTAATTTACAATGGCGATCCCATTGAATCGATTATCTACTTCAAGTCGAGAATTCAGCACGCAAACTGGAACGAAAGCGAATGTGCATCCTGTGGTAACGTAAATCCTGAGCAAATTTTCAACATTGTGGAGGCAAATGTGCTCGACGAATATGGCAACTCCACGCGCGTTAGAAAAACAAGTCCAAAGGAGTGGAACTATTACTACCACGAATTCTCGGCTAAAGAGAATCATTCAGCCATTGTTTATTCCGACGTTCCCGAAAACCTTTTTAAAATTCCCAACAGGCTAAAGCAGCTATGGGTATTCGTTAGCCGCGACCTGCTTTCGAAGTTTGCAAACAAGCAATACTGGGTAATAAACCTTGTGGAACCACCTCTACTTGCCTTTATTCTCTCCTATATTATCAAGTTTTACAACGTCGACGCCAGTAATCAGTTTGGCTACACCTTTTCGAACAACAGCAACCTGCCGGTATACATCTTTATGTCGGTTATTGTTGCCATTTTCGTGGGGTTAACCGTGAGCGCAGAAGAAATTATTAAGGACCAAAAGATTCTTAAAAGGGAGTCCTTTTTAAATCTTTCTAGAGCGAGTTACCTCCTATCTAAGGTTACCATACTTATTGGCATTTCGGCAATTCAGGCATTGCTTTTCGTAATTGTGGGCAATACCATAATGGAAATAAAGGGAATGTTTTTTGCCTACTGGCTAGTGCTCTTTAGCGCCTGGTTTTCGGCAAACATGCTAGGGCTAGTCATTTCCGACAGCTTTAAGACGGTTGTCACCATATACATCTTAATTCCGTTCTTGGTTATCCCACAAATTATCCTCAGCGGAGTAATTGTAAAGTTCGAAAAGCTCAACCCCAAGATCTCCTCCCCTGACCGAATTCCCTTCTACGGGGAGATGATTACAGCCCGCTGGGCTTATGAGGCTCTTGCCGTTTACCAGTTTATGGAGAACAAGTACGAAAAGCAGTTCTACGAACTGGACCGAGCCATGAGCATTGCGGACTATAGGCGAAACTACTGGATAAAGTCGTTGAACAACAAGCTCGACCAAGTTGAGCGAGATATCAACAGTGGCAATAGCGACAAAACCAACAACGCCATAGCGTTAATATACAACGAAATACGACGTCATACTGCAATATCACCCCAGCTGGCTCCCCCTGCCAATATTCTTAGTAAGCTAGCCTCGCATGAGGTAACTCCTGAAATCATTACCAGCCTCAGGAACTATTTTGAGGCGGTGAGAAAATACTATGTACGGCTTTACAACGCTGCCAACACCAAAAAGGATGAAATTATTTCGGAAGAGCAGAGCAGCGAAAATGGTCGAAAAGCATTCCTGAAGCTAAAGCAGGACTACTACAATGAAAATCTCGATGACTTTGCTCGAAATAGCAACGAGGTAGACCGAATAATTGAGTATGATAATCACCTAATTCAAAAGGTTGATCCCATCTTTGAATATCCTGAAGGAGCCTTTATTAGAGCACATTTCTACTCACCCGTAAAGCCAGTTTTTGGCCACTACTACAGCACATTTTGGATAAATGTGATGGTAATTTGGGCAATGTCCGGAGTTCTATACCTCATTCTTTACTTTAGATGGCTAAGAAAGCTGTTGGGTATATCCGAAATACTTCACCACAAAAAGGGTGGCGACTAACAGCAAAAAAGAGGGGAAATTCCCCTCTTTTTTGCAGAATAAGAATTGCTTAACGTTATTAGTCTACAATCTCAATCATCTTAAACGGCACCTTAATAATGGACTCATAATCCTCACCCGCCTCAAGCATATCCTCGTCGTCCTCCTCGTAGTACCAGTTTACCACAACATCATTTTTTCCCTTCTTAATATTCTCAAGCTTTTTGAATACATCAAGAATACATTTGGAAGAGCTAGTATTGAAGTATTCCAGCTGAATGTTAACCACCGTTTTATCCTTCGGCGCTTTAGTATAATCCTCTAACCAGTCCACAATGGGCTTGTAAAACTCAATGGAGTTCTCGGGGATAGACCTTCCCTTAATTTCAATGGTGCCACTCTCAGGGTTAAGAGTAATGGTTGGCGTTTTTGGGGTTCCCTCTATGTTCACGAATTCCATGGCTATCGTATTTATTGTTCTTCTTCAGGAATTACAACAGAAAAGTTAAAGAAATGGTAGCTTTCATCGTAAGGTTCAAAGGTGTAGATTAACTTACTTCCCGTTTTCCGGGCAATGTCGATTAATCCAAGTCCTCCTCCACCCTTCGCGGAAAACTCCTGATTGTTCAAGACAAATTTATAAAAATCCTTCAATTCATCCTTCGTTAGCGAGTTTATCTTTTCCAACTTCTCACGAAGTAGCGGTATTCTCTCGTTTCGGATAAAGTTTCCGGTAACGATTTTAAATCCATCTGCGGTTTTTGTAAGCAGAAAAAGACCGTAGCTGTCGCCTTTACCTTCCAGTATACCAGGCGGGGAATCAACATGGTGAAAGAGATTTTGCAAGCTCTCCACCAGCACATTATACACCTTTTTTCGAACCGCCCCCTTGTGAATGATGTCGTCTAACTTTGCTTCAACGAGGAATAGGGTATTGTTGATAAAATCGGTACTAATAGCCCCACGGTACGCAAAGATAGGTTCCCCCTCACTATGGATTTGAGAAAAGTGCTTTTCAAGATTAAAGAAGGTAGGCTTACTCACAATTGCCCTGTTCAATAATTAAACGACAACTTCTAACCTAAACAAATTTAGGAAAAAAAAGTGTAGCTTATATTATTTGACCAGAGAATAAACCAACAATTACATCTTTTTGATTAAAAGCCCCGATCCATTAAATATGTTCGGGGCTTCATTGAGTATTCTATCTCTCTCTAGATCTCCTAGGAGGTCGTGGGGAGCCATCTCTGTCTCCTCCGCGTCTATCTCCTCTGGGTGGTCGTGAAAAACCATCCCTGTCTCCTCCACGTCTATCTCCACCTCTTCGTTCTCTGTCCCTTCCTCTTCCGCCGCCACCGCCGCCTTTGGATTCAGTAGCTAGCTCAGCGAGTGGTCGACCACCGCGACCCTCCTTGTTCAGGGCAGTAAGCAGCTGCTCTGCATCATTGAAAGGAACTGTAACAAAGGAGAAGTTCTCCATTATCTGAACCTCGTCAATCTTAGAATCAGAAAGTTTTACTTTCTGCTTAATCATGTTCACCATTGTGGCAGGATCGTATCCATCGCGCTTACCTAGAGCAATAAAAACACGTGCCTTACCTCTCCGGTCAACATTAAAGGTTCTAAATTCAGGGTAATTTGCCTCAGACAGCTCATTTTTAAACGCCATCTTAAGCAGCGCTGCCAAGGTAACCTCTGGACTGGTAGAAGCAAGCATGTCTTCGGCCATTCCCAAATAGTCACCAAAGGTGCCCAACTCTATAATCTCCGATAGTTCGCCGAGAATGCGCGCTTTTTTCACCGCAACCACGTCGCGACCGTGAGGAAGCTTCTCCTTGCGAATGGTATTTTTAGTTATCTTCTGAAGCGTAACAAAGCTACGGTATTCGTTGGCCGAAATAAAGGTAATGGCTGTGCCCTCTTTACCTGCTCTACCTGTTCGTCCTATACGGTGTACATAACTTTCCGAATCTTGGGGAAGCGAATAGTTGATTACGTGCGATAAGTCGACAATATCAATACCTCTGGCGGCCACATCGGTAGCCACCAAAATATTAATCTGGTGTGCCTTAAACTTTTTAAGAATTTTTTCACGCATGGCTTGGGATACCTCTCCATGCAAACCATCGGCTGCATAGCCATGCTCCAGCAACCTAGCAACCAATTCGTCAACAGCAACGCGGGTACGGCAGAACACCAAACCGTAGAATTCCGGTTCAATATCAATAATGCGCGTAAGTGCATCAAACCTGTTTGACTCGTGCACCTCAAAGTAAATCTGGTCGGTAAGGTTGGTGGTCATTTGCTGCCGCTCAATCTCAAGACGCTGAGGGCTCTTCATATACTTTTTGGAGAGTCGGGCAATTCTATCCGGCATGGTCGCCGAGAAAAGAAGGGTGCGCCGCTCCTCTGGTGCGTGAGATAAAATTGACTCAATATCCTCAACAAATCCCATGTTGAGCATTTCATCAGCCTCATCTAGCACCACCCAGCTAACCCTATCGAGCTTTAGGCTGCCACGGGAAAGGTGGTCAAGAATTCGTCCTGGTGTGCCAACAACAATTTCAACTCCTTGCTTAAGGCGACGGAGCTGCTCGCTGATGGATTGTCCTCCATACACTGAAATTATCTGTAGTCTTCGGCTCCCTTTAAATGAGTTCATCTCCTCGGTAACCTGAAGAGCAAGTTCACGGGTTGGAACAAGGATTATTGCCTGAACATACCCAGCCCCTTCCTCAATCTTATCAACAATAGGTAGCCCGTATGCAGCAGTTTTTCCCGTCCCGGTTTGCGCAAGGCCAATAACGTCCGATTCCGTATTAACCAATACTGGAATGGCTAACGCTTGAATAGGCGTGGGCTTTTCAAATCCTTTTTTTCTGATTACCTCATTGGTCTTATCTGACAAGCCCAGCGAAGTAAATTCGTTGTAATTCTCCATTAAAAACTAATTTCTGTTTGTCTAATTAAAAACTCAGTAGTCTTTGCCAACCATATCTTTGTACTTCTTCCAGTTGGCAATTACCTCCAAGGCTTTGGCATAGGTGGGATCGTTTCCCTGATTAACTATTTCAAAATACTCGGAAGTAGAAAATAGTTGCTGCGCAATTAGCCCTTTAACAATGAGCTTTATCACATTTCCGGACTTTGCCAGGTCCTCGTCATTCCATGCGATTTCATTATCCTTGGCCATTTGCAGCAATCCGGACAAGACCTCTCCATCAACGGAGAAGTTTTTCTTAAAGTTCGCAAACGTAGGATACTTCTCAGCCAACGCTTTGCGATTTTTATCCATGTAGGAAATTGTAAATTGATTGAAGATCCCCTTTCGAACCAACTTACCGTAGAAGTCGGTGTAAAAGGTGGTGTCAACTGGTACAAAGATGTCGGGCATAATGCCGCCACCTCCGTAAACAGGACGTTTCTTCTCCAACGTGTAATACTTAAGCGAATCAGGGAAGTGAATGCTGTCGGGGGTATTCAACTCTCCGTCGGTAAAGCGCTTGTAATAATCCTGATAATACTTATCGATGTCACCATTCTTGTAGGGGCGCTGAATTACGCGTCCCGTGGGGGTATGATACCGTGCAACAGTAAGGCGAATCATGGAGCCATCGGGTAGTGGTAGCTGGTTTTGTACCAACCCTTTCCCAAATGAACGACGACCAATAATGATGCCTCTGTCCCAATCTTGAATTGCGCCAGCGGTTATCTCACTAGCAGATGCTGACCCTTCGTCGATGAGAACTACCAGCGCTCCCTTTTCAAAACAGCCCTCACTGGTGCTCACATAATCATAACGTGGAGCATTGGCCCCTTCGGTATAGAGAATTAACTTTCCCTCAGGGAGAAACTGATCGCTCAGACTAATTGCGGTGTTTAGGTATCCACCTCCATTGCCGCGCAAGTCCAGAATTAACGATTGAGGATCGTAGGGTTTTAGCTTATTCCATGCTTCCAGAAACTCCGGTACTGTTGTTAGTGCAAATCGGCTAATTTTAATGTATGCAACCTTGGGCGCTGCCATGTATGCAGCATCGATGCTGTAAATCGGTATCTTATCGCGTGTAATCAAAAAATCGAGCCTATCCTTTACTCCCTTCCGCACTACTGACAGCTGCACCTTTGTACCTTTAGGTCCACGCAGGAGCTTAAACACATCGTTATTCTTGATTCCAATACCGGCAATATTTTTACCATCAACCGTTACAATCCGATCACCGGCGACTATCCCTACCTTTTCCGACGGACCACCAGGCACCGGATTTACAACAATCAATGTATCGTGAAAAATATTAAACTCAATGCCAATACCATCAAAATTACCCTCTAGCGGCTCATTCATGGCCGCAACCTCATCTTTTGAAATATATGCACTATGGGGATCGAGCTGAGCAAGTATGTCTACAATGGCATTTTCTACCAACTTCGATTCATTAACTGGCTCCACATACATGCCAGAGAGCATCCTAAGAAATCGGCTGAACTTAAAAACCTGATCGTTTACACCCTGGGCAGAAGCAACACTGGAAAATACCAGAACAATCCAAAGTAGTATTGTACCTTTTTTAAAGAAGCTATTCATACGTAATGTTGTTAAAGCTTAAATAGTTAGTAATGCCACAAGTTACGGCCTTTTCCATTTGGTTGTATAGATTAAACATTATTTAACAGCCAAACGCAGCTGTTCTCCCCCCTATTGTGCATTTACTCCCACTCAATGGTGGCTGGTGGCTTTGAGCTTATATCGTAAACAACCCTATTTATGCCCTTTACCTTATTAATGATGTCGTTGGAGACCTTTGCCAGAAACTCGTATGGCAGGTGATACCAATCGGCGGTCATTCCATCGGTTGAAACAACCGCACGAAGTGCAACAACGTTCTCATAGGTCCGCTCATCGCCCATAACACCAACTGAGCGGATTGGCAGCAATATTACGCCTGCTTGCCATATTAATTCATAGAGCCCTTCACGATGCAACGACTGAATGAAAATATGGTCAGCCTCCTGCAGCAGCTGTACCTTCTCTTCGGTAATGTCTCCCAAGATGCGGATTCCTAGGCCGGGACCTGGAAATGGATGTCGGCTTAAGAGATGGTCACCAATACCAAGTGCTTTACCAACACGTCGTACCTCATCCTTAAATAGAAGTCGAAGTGGCTCCACAACCTTCAACTTCATGGCTGCTGGCAATCCGCCCACGTTATGGTGCGACTTAATGGTAACTGAAGGACCATTTACTGAAACCGATTCAATAACGTCAGGATAAATAGTACCCTGTGCAAGCCAATCAACATTCTGAATCTTATGAGCCTCCTGATCGAATACTTCGATAAATGTTTTTCCAATAGCCTTGCGCTTTGCCTCTGGATCATCCAACCCGCGCAATGCAGCGTAGAATTGCTGTTTTGCATCAACGCCAATCACATTGAGCCCCATCCCCTTGTAACTTTCCAAAACATCTGAAAACTCATTCTTGCGAAGCAGTCCATTGTCCACAAAAATGCAGGTTAGATTTTTCCCGATGGCCTTGTGAAGCAATACCGCAGCTACGGAGCTATCCACGCCACCGGATAAGCCTAAAACCACTTTCTCATCACCAATCTTGCTCTGAAGTTCACGAACAGTAGTTTCAATAAAAGAGTCAGGAGTCCAGTTTTGGCTACAGCCACAAATTCCAACCACAAAATTCTGAAGCATTATAGCACCTTCAACGGTATGGTAAACCTCCGGATGAAACTGAATGCCAAACGTTTGTGTACCTTCAACAACGTAAGCACCAACCTTCACCTCTTCGGTGCCTGCAAGTATTCTAAATTTCTCGGGTAGCTTTGCAATGGTATCGCCGTGCGACATCCAAACCTGAGAATTCTGGCTTATTCCCTTAAATAGCGGAGAGCTGTTGTCATTAACCGTTAGCATGGCTCGGCCATACTCACGAGAAATGGAAGGTAGCACCTCACCACCAGTTGTGTGAGCCATGAGCTGAGCACCGTAGCAAACACCAAGGATGGGCAGGTTAGAACTCCTGTATGGGGCCAAGTCTGGCTTAGGTGCATTAGCATCTCTCACCGAGAAAGGGCTACCAGAAAGGATTATTCCCTTTACCGCCGCATCGTGAACATAGGTGTGATTGAATGGCACAATTTCACAATACACATTGAGCTCCCGAACACGGCGAGCGATAAGCTGTGTGTATTGTGATCCAAAATCCAGAATCAGTATTTTCTCCTGCATGACAAAGCAATAATATTGTTCAAAAATAAACAAATTCAGCGAATTAGAGGATTCCCCCTCAATTCTACTCCCTTTTTAAAGGAAGGGTAAACTCATCTCCTTCCCTAACCGCAACAGTATTGGGAAAAACTTGCAACGCCTCCTGTAACAGTGTATCTGTGTGCTTATACCTCGACGAAAAGTGTCCAATTAGCAATTTTTTTGCTTGGGCTAATTTGGCAATTTCCGCCGCTTGAGCTGCCGTTGAGTGACCAGTCTTTTTGGCCATATCACGCAAATCGTTGCCGAAGGTAGCTTCGTGGTAAAGCAAATCCACCCCTTTCACACATTCTGCAACCGCTGGAGAGAAGGCCGTATCGGAACAAAAGGCATATGAACGTGGAACGTATGGCCGATAGGTCAAAATTCTATTGGCAATCACACTACCGTCGTCGCAGATATAGTCCTCACCATTCTTGATCCGATGAATCCATGATAACGGAATGTGGTAGTGCTGAATCAGCTCCTTGTGGATGTTCAGTAATGGTTCTTTCTCTCGAAAAAGAAAGCCACACGCAGGAACTCTATGGTCCAGCGGGATGCTGATCACCTCAAGTGTCTTATCGGCGTAAACCTGCTGGCACACCCTCGTATCCACCGAATGCACCACAATATTGAATGCCAAATTTGGCTCAAAATATTTCAGGTGATCCTTGAGAATACTATCCAACAAATAGTAAGAGTAAATATGAAGATCGTCCTTCCGTCCAAGAAGGCTAAGGGTGGCAATTAAACCAAACAGGCCCAGAACGTGATCCCCGTGAAGGTGTGAAATAAAAATATGATTGATGCGGGAGAGGTTAATGCCATAGCGTCGAAGCTGCATTTGAGTTCCTTCGCCACAGTCAACCAAAAAAAACCGCTCATGTATATTGAGCACATGAGCGGTTGGAAATTTGGATGAGGTAGGAAGTGCTGAGCTAGTACCGAGTATGGTTAATGTAAACTGCACTACTTCTTCTCGTTCTCAGCCTTGTTAATAATTTCAGTCACTTCCTCTCTCGAAAAGGCAATGTTTAAAACCGTATCGAGTTGCGAAATGGTAATCAATCGCTCCACGGCATCGGTTAAACCAGTAAGCACAAAAGTTCCGTTTGCATTCTTGCATAAACGGTTGGCAACAAGTATGGAGCTCAGGCCGGAGGAATCGCAGTAGCGGCAGTTTCTCAAATCGAGAACGATGTTTTTTTCTCCATTACCGGAAATAAGAACGAGTTCCGACTTAAGGCTGGGCGCAACATTGGTATCCAGCTTCTCTTCAAGCACCTCAACGATAGTGTAGTTATCCAGCTTATCGATTTTAAAATCCATTTTAGTAGGGTTTTGTTATACTTGTTACCCGAAAGCGCTTACTCGTTAGAGTTTTCTTGATTTTCCTTGTTCTCGAGTTCTTCCTTTAAGGCTGCAAGTTCAGAAATATCACCTAAGGTAGTCTTTTCTAGGTTAGACTTCAACTTCTTTACTGCCTTTTGGGTAGTTTGAGCTGCCTGAGCCTTTCCTTTCTTTTCAACCTTGTCTTCTGCCTTCTTGGCATCCTCAAAGATACGGCTATGTGAGAGAATAATTCTCTTTGAAGCCTTGTTAAATTCGATAACCTTGAATTGAAGCTTCTCTTCAACCTTAGCGGTAGTTCCATCTTCCTTTACAAGGTGCTTAGGAGTTACAAATCCTTCAACACCATACTGGAGTGCCACTACTGCACCCTTGTCCATAAGCTCGATGATGGTACCTTCGTGGATGGAATCAACCGTGAAAATGGTTTCAAAAACATCCCAAGGATTCTCTTCTAGCTGCTTGTGTCCAAGGCTAAGACGACGGTTTTCCTTATCAATTTCAAGAACCACTACTTCGATGTCAGCACTTATCTGGGTAAATTCAGAAGGATGCTTAATCTTCTTGGTCCAAGAGAGGTCGGAAATGTGGATAAGACCATCTACGCCTTCCTCTATTTCAACAAATACACCAAAATTGGTGAAGTTGCGAACCTTTGCGTTGTGGCGAGAACCTACAGGATACTTGGTCTCGATATTTTCCCATGGATCTGGCTTAAGCTGCTTAATGCCAAGGGACATCTTCCTATCCTGACGATCGAGGGTAAGAATAACTGCCTCAACAGGATCTCCTACCTTAAGGAACTCCTGAGCGCTGCGCAGGTGCTGGCTCCATGACATTTCAGAAACGTGGATCAAACCTTCTACACCAGGAGCAATCTCAACAAAAGCGCCGTAATCAGCCATAACAACTACCTTACCGGTAACCTTATCGCCAATCTTCAGGTTTTCATCGAGTGAATCCCATGGATGAGGAGTGAGCTGCTTCAATCCCAATGCAATACGCTTCTTGGCATCATCAAAGTCAAGAATAACAACATTGAGCTTTTGATCAAGCTGAACAATTTCTTCGGGGTGGTTTACGCGGCCCCAAGAGAGGTCGGTAATGTGGATAAGACCATCTACGCCACCAAGGTCGATAAATACACCGTAGGAGGTGATATTTTTAACGGTTCCTTCAAGAACCTGACCCTTCTCAAGCTTAGCAATAATATCTTTCTTCTGTTGCTCGAGCTCAGCCTCAATAAGTGCCTTGTGAGAAACAACCACATTCTTGAACTCTTGGTTGATCTTAACAACCTTGAACTCCATGGTCTTTCCAACAAATACATCGTAGTCACGGATTGGCTTAACGTCGATTTGCGATCCGGGGAGGAAGGCCTCAATACCGAATACATCCACAATCATACCACCCTTTGTACGGCACTTAATGTAACCCTTAATTACCTCATCTTTTTCAAGGGCGGCGTTAACGCGGTCCCAAGAACGTAAAGCGCGAGCTTTCTTGTGCGATAAAACCAGCTGACCTTTCTTGTCTTCCTGGCTCTCAACGTAAACCTCTACCTTGTCACCAATCTTGAGTTCAGGATCGTAACGGAACTCGTTTAAGCTAACAACGCCTTCCGACTTGTAGCCAATGTTGATAACAACTTCCCTCTTGTTCATGGCAATAACAGTACCATCAACAACTTCATTCTCCGCAACGGAAGATAGGGTTTCGTTATACTTCTCTAAATAAGTTTCCCGATCATTCTTAGAATAGATCTCGTCTTTTTCGTATGCTTCCCAATCGAAGTTTTCAATGTTGGGTTGCACTGCTGGTGCAGCTACTGCCGCAATTTCATCCTCTGGAAGGATTTCTTTTTCGTTTGTCATTAACTAATGTAAATCAGTTTGTAGTTGGACATTATTTGTAGAAACTCTCAGACGGCAAAATTAATCAAACTTGAACACCGGAAAAAATAAAACAGTAAAAAAATCACTTTGGTAAGTTGATTTTTTGTTTGTTATGCCAAACATCCCTGCGTGGAGCACAGCAATACCGAAAAAAGCAAGAGCCATTTCTTCGATATGTGCATTATAAAAAGTAAATTTACACCTTTCATGAAATTAGGTATCAATATTTGAAACAACCTTAAATCAACAGTTTATGAAGATATCAGTCGTTGGCAGTGGATACGTAGGCTTGGTCACAGGCACTTGCTTTGCAGAAACAGGTATAACTGTTACCTGCGTCGATATTGACAAAAAAAAAATTGATGATTTAAAAAATGGTATAATTCCCATATACGAACCTGGCCTAGACGACATGGTAAAGAGGAATGTTGACAAAGGACGCCTCTTTTTCACCACTAGTTTAAAGGAGAGCCTAGCCGACGCCGAGGTTGTATTTATTGCCGTTGGAACTCCGCCCGACGAAGATGGCAGTGCGGACCTAAAATATGTAACGGGTGTTGCCAGAGAGGTTGGAACATACATGGATCGCTACATAGTTGTGGTCACCAAAAGTACAGTTCCTGTTGGCACTAGCCACAAGGTAAAAAAGGCAGTGCAGGAGGAACTATCAAAGCGTAATGTATCCATACCTTTCGACGTGGCCTCAAATCCCGAATTTTTGAAGGAGGGTAACGCCATTGAAGACTTTTTAAAGCCCGATAGGATTGTTTGCGGTGTGGAATCGGACCAGGCAAAGTCCATTCTGGAAAAGCTTTATAAGCCATTTGTCCTCAACGGCCACCCCATTTTATTTATGGATATTGCCTCCTCTGAGTTAACCAAGTATGCCGCCAATGCCATGCTTGCCACCAAAATTAGCTTCATGAACGACATTGCTTCGCTTTGTGAACTGGTTGGCGCCGATGTAAATTGGGTGCGTAAGGGTATTGGTTCCGACACGCGAATAGGAAACAAGTTTATATACCCAGGCGCTGGCTATGGCGGAAGCTGCTTCCCAAAAGATGTAAAAGCACTCATCAAAACCTCCGATGAGAATGGTCATTCCCTCAAAATACTCAAAGCTGTTGAGGATGTTAACGACAGGCAAAAGGAGGTGCTATTTCACAAGCTGAACAAACATTTTGCAGGAAATTTAAAAGGGAAGAAAATTGCACTTTGGGGCTTGTCGTTTAAGCCTAATACCGACGACATGCGTGAGGCACCTGCTCTAGTAATTATTGAAAAGCTCATTGAAGCTGGGGCTACCGTTCGAGCCTACGACCCTGTTGCAATGGAAGAGTCGATGCGCAGAATAGGAAACGTTGTTGAATACGCTAAGGATGCCTATGACGCCACCATTGACGCCGATGCGCTTGTTCTGGTAACAGAATGGTCGGAATTCAGAATAATAAACTACCCAATGCTCAATAAGCTAATGCGCAACAAGGTAGTTGTTGATGGAAGAAATATATACGATCCACAGGAGATGAATGAAAACGGCTTTAAATACTACTGCATAGGTAAAAGGCCACTCGCATAAAACAATTTTACATAGGCACACCTTCTCATCATCACGCTGATTGGGTGTGCTTTTTTTCAACTACAAAGACTGAGAGATGAAAAGAATACTGGTTACTGGTGGTGCTGGCTTTATTGGTTCGCACCTTTGCGAACGGCTGCTAAATGAGAATAATGAGGTGATTTGTCTCGATAATTTTTTTACTGGGTCGAAGCAAAATATCGTGCACCTTCTCTCCAACCCCTACTTTGAACTTGTAAGGCATGATGTAACGGCACCATACTTTGCCGAGGTAGATGAAATATACAACCTTGCCTGCCCTGCATCGCCAATACACTACCAGTACAACCCCATAAAAACGGTAAAGACCTCTGTTCAAGGAGCCATTAATATGCTGGGGCTTGCAAAACGTCTTAAAGCCAAAATTCTTCAAGCGTCGACCAGCGAAGTGTATGGGGACCCAACTGTTCACCCTCAGCCAGAAACCTACTGGGGAAATGTAAACCCAATTGGTCCTCGCTCCTGCTACGACGAGGGTAAACGCTGCGCCGAAACACTCTTCATGAACTACTACTACCAAAACAGCGTTAAAATAAAAATCATTCGGATTTTTAACACCTACGGTCCCAGAATGAATCCAAACGACGGAAGGGTTGTTTCCAACTTTATTGTGCAAGCACTTAATGGCGACGACATTACCATATACGGAAACGGAAATCAAACCAGAAGTTTTCAGTATGTGGACGACCTGGTAGAAGGAATGGTTCGCATGATGAATACTCGGGACGAATTCATCGGTCCAGTAAACATTGGTAATCCTGGTGAATTTTCCATGCTTGAGCTGGCCGAGCTGGTGATTAAGCTAACCAAATCCAAATCGAAGCTGACGTTTAAACCGCTTCCCCAAGATGACCCTACGCAGCGCAAACCAGAAATTTCGCTCGCCCGAAAAGAGTTAAATGGGTGGGAGCCTAAAGTTCATCTTCAGGATGGTCTCGAAAAAACCATTTTCTATTTCAAAACACTGCTAAATAAGTAGCCATGAAAGGAATAATACTAGCGGGCGGTGCAGGCACAAGGTTATACCCCATAACTCAGGTCATATCTAAACAAATACTGCCCATCTACGACAAGCCAATGATCTACTATCCGCTTTCTGTGCTTATGCTGGCTGGAATCCGAGATATCTTGATTATTTCCACCCCTTCTGATATACCTCTATATAAAAGACTTTTCGAAGATGGGAGCCATCTTGGGCTAAATATCCAATACGTAGTCCAGCCCTCTCCCGATGGACTAGCACAGGCTTTTATTCTTGGGGAAGAGTTTATTGGCGACGACTCAGCCTGTCTAGTTTTAGGCGATAATATTTTTTACGGGCAAGGCTTTAGCCCCATGCTGAGGGAAAGTGCGCTCATTAAAGAAGGTGCAACCGTGTTTGGATACTGGGTAAACGATCCTCAGCGATATGGTGTAGCGGAGTTCAACAAGGATGGTCGAGTTGTAAGCCTCGAAGAAAAACCTGAAAATCCAAAATCAAACTATGCTGTTACTGGTTTATACTTTTATGGAAACGATGTGGTAGCTAAGGCAAAAAGCTTAAAGCCTTCAAAACGTGGAGAGCTGGAGATAACGGACCTTAATAGGCTATACCTCAATGAAGGAACCTTAGGTGTAAAGTTGCTTGGACGTGGTATGGCGTGGCTGGATACAGGAACTCATGAGAGCTTACTTCAAGCCTCCAACTTTGTTCAAACCATAGAATCGAGACAGGGATTAAAAATTGCCTGCATAGAGGAAATAGCTTATAGAGGAGGCTTTATTGACAAAAAGCAGCTGCTCAAACTTGCTGAACCCATGGCCAAAAATCAGTATGGTCAATACCTTATTGGATTATTACACGAGTAAAATATACCAGATGGATTTCACGGCAACGAACTTTTCTGGATTGATGGTAATTACCCCCCGGATTTTCGAAGATTCTAGGGGCTACTTCTTCGAATCCTTCAACTTAGAGCATTTTACGGCAGCGGGAATCACCTCAAGTTGGGTTCAGGACAACCAGTCAAAATCTACCTACGGTGTAATTCGAGGATTGCACTACCAGCTGGCCCCATTTGCACAGTCGAAGTTGGTAAGGGTCTTGGCTGGAAGCATACTCGACGTTGCACTTGACATTCGCCGGGGAAGCCCAACTTTTGGCCAACACTACGCAATTGAACTGTCGGAGACAAATAAGAAGCAGCTGCTTATTCCGCATGGATTTGCACATGGATTTTCGGTTCTTTCCGAAACGGCCATTGTTATGTATAAGTGCGACACCTTATACAACCCAGAGGCTGAACGGGGGATTCTCTTCAACGATCCGGAGTTAGGTATCGATTGGCGTATACCCGTTGAAAAGGCACTCATTTCAGCCAAGGATAGGGTACATCCAACATTTGCCAATGCCGATATAAATTTTGTATTTCCGTAGGCAATCTGTTATTGCCAACACAACTTTATAAACAGATGAAGATTCTTGTTACAGGAAGCAACGGACAGCTGGGTAGCGAGCTGCAGTTAATTGCGCAGCACGATAATGACAACCGCTATATTTTTACCGATATCCAAGAACTCGACATTACCAGTGAAACCGCTGTAAATAAATTTCTTGCAGAGCATAAGCCTGATATTATCATCAATTGTGCGGCCTATACTGCAGTTGATAGAGCCGAAACAGACCACCAATTGGCAAACTTGGTTAACCATACTGCACCCACCATTCTATCATCTGCATGTTTAAATCAGGATGTTGGGTTAATCCATATCTCTACCGACTACGTCTTTGATGGGACAGCTCACCTCCCTTACAATGAGGAGAGCAAAGTAAATCCCACCTCTGAATATGGAAAAAGTAAGCTCAAGGGAGAAATGGCAGTTATTGAGTCGGGCGGAATCGTGGTTAGAACATCGTGGCTATATTCCAGACATGGAAATAACTTTGTGAAAACCATGATGCGCCTTGGAAAAGAGAAAGAGTCAATTGGTGTTGTGTTCGACCAAGTGGGTACGCCCACCTGGGCCTACGACCTTGCCGAAGCCTTAATTGTCATCGCTAAAAAGTCGAAGGAAAACTTTACTCAATACGCAGGAATTTACCATTACTCCAACGAAGGGGTTTGCAGCTGGTATGATTTCGCAGTCGAAATAATGGCCCTATCGGATAGCCACTGTAGGGTTCGTCCAATTGAGACCAAAGAATACCCTGTTCCTGCACCTCGTCCCGCCTTCAGTGTGTTAAACAAAAGAAAAATTAAGGATACTTTTCAGCTAGAAATCCCCCACTGGAAGGAGAGCTTAAAAAAATGCGTTAAATTGCTGTCATAATAAAACCGAATGCTATGGATACCCAATTACTTCAATCGGTAACGCAAAAAGCCAAAGGTTGGCTAAGCGATTCATTTGACCAAGATACTCGCAACAAAGTTCAGCATTTGCTGAATAATGACCCAGCAGAATTGGTTGAAGCATTCTACACGCAACTTGAGTTTGGCACCGGAGGGCTTAGAGGCATCATGGGTGTTGGCACAAACCGCATGAACATATACACTGTTGGTATGGCAACACAAGGCCTCGCCAACTATATTAAAAAACAATTTGGCCACCTTCAGGAGATTAAAGTCGCCATTGCACACGACCCCCGAATTAACAGCCGCCTATTCGCGGAAACAACAGCCAACATATTCTCTGCTAACGGTTTCAGCGTATACCTCTTTGAAGGTCCTCGCCCCACTCCAGAGCTCAGCTACGCCATTCGAAAACTTGGTTGCCAAAGCGGGGTAGTAGTTACGGCATCACACAATCCAAAGGAGTACAATGGATACAAGGTTTACTGGGAAGATGGTGGGCAAATTATTGCTCCCCACGACAGTAACATTATTGCCGAAGTGGCAAAAATAACCTCTATCGACCAAATTAACTGGAAAGCGCATTCCGATAAGATTCGTTCCCTCGACGAAAAGTTTGACACCATATACATCAGCTCCCTCAAGGAACAATCCATTTCTCCGGAAGCAATAAAAGCGCAAAACGATTTAAAAATTGTTTACACCCCTATTCACGGAACGGGAAAGGAGTTGGTGCCTCAAGCGCTAAAATCCTTTGGCTTCACCAATGTGTTCCGGGTTAGCGAACAGGACTTTTTCGATGGAAATTTTCCAACAGTTGTCTCACCAAACCCAGAGGAAGCCGCGGCTCTCACCCTCGCACTCAAACGTGCCGATGAAGTTGGTGCTGATTTAGTATTGGGCACCGATCCCGATGGCGATAGAGTGGGTATTGCCGTTCGAGATAATGACGGAAAGATGCTCCTTCTGAATGGAAACCAAACAGGATCTATTCTTTTTTACTACGTACTCTCACAGATGAAAGCCAAGGGCAAACTCACAGGAGAAGAGTTCACCGTAAAAACCATTGTTACCTCCGACCTGCTCTCATCAATTGCCGAAAGCTACGGTGTCGATTGCTACGAAGTGCTTACTGGCTTCAAATACATTGCCGATGCTATACGTAAAAACGAAGGGAAAAAACAATTTCTCGTTGGCGGAGAAGAGAGCTACGGATACCTAGTTGGTGATATGGTTCGGGACAAGGATGCCGTAATGTCCTGCGCCATGATTTGCGAAGCTGCGGCGTGGGCTAAAACCCAAGGGCTTACCCTCTACAAACTGCTGCTAAAAATATATGCCGAGTATGGCCTGTATCGTGAAAAACTGGTCTCCATAACCAAAAAAGGGAAAGAGGGCAAGGAGGAAATTGCTCAAATGATGGAAAGATTCCGTCAATCACCACCCGAAACAATTTTTGGGAGTCAGGTGATGATTATTCACGACTATGAAAAACAATCCTCCTACGACCTAGTATCCCATCTTCGATACGCGATTACTTTACCAAAATCGGATGTGCTACAGATAATTACACAGGACGGAACTAAAATATCCATAAGGCCATCGGGTACTGAGCCTAAAATTAAGCTCTACTTCGGAGTGAAAACAGAGATCGGCTCAGAAAGTGATTTTGAAACCCAATGGCACAAATTGGAAGATAAAGTTTCTTCCATTATAAAGGAACTGAAGCTATAACGTAACCCCAACTATACCATGAAAAGCTACAGAAAAGAACTTTGGTTTGAAACAAAGACTCGTAGAGAGTTAATCAATATTACTCCCGATATTCAGCAATGTTTGGAAGAGTGTGGGATCCAAGAGGGCCTTCTGCTATGTAACGCCATGCATATCACCTCCAGCGTGTTTATCAACGATGACGAAAGTGGTCTTCACCACGATTACGAGGTTTGGCTCGAAAAGCTAGCTCCTGAGAAACCATACGCCCAATACAAGCACAACGGTTTTGAAGACAACGCCGATGCCCACCTAAAAAGAACAATCATGGGACGTGAAGTTGTTGTAGCGATTACCGAAGGTCGGCTTGACTTTGGACCTTGGGAGCAAATTTTCTACGGAGAGTTTGATGGTAAAAGAAGAAAGAGAGTCCTGGTGAAAATAATTGGTGAATAGGGTTATATTACCTAATATACTATAAAAAGAAAGGGGCTTAACTGCCCCTTTCTTCTTTTGTTCTTTCAGATTCAGCTATTGAACAATGGAAAGTCGTTTCGTAGTTAATACCCTACCATTACTCTCCACGGTAAGAATATACATTCCAGAACCAACACCGGATACGCTCACACTGGCCGAATTATCACCAGATGCAGCCTTAAATATTCTGACCTTCTCCCCTAGTAGATTATATACCGTTATGGTGGCCGATGCCTCCAATGGAGCTGAAAACTCAACCGTTACCAGATCGCTTGTTGGGTTTGGATATAACTTGATTTTTTCATTCACAGAAGGAATTGGATTAACATCGGTGGTTAAATCATAGGAAGGATTCCACTTATAAATTCCACCGTCGGAAGAGCTGGTATTGAACCCACCAGCCCAACCAGTTAGCGAGTCAATAAATGCAACCGAAGTATATTGAGCAGCACCCATATCGATGTTTGTAAAAGATGCGCAATCATCCAAACTAAATGAAGAGCCTGTGGAACTTTGTGTTGCACTTACATCAACCCACATAGACTGTGTTCCCTTTACATAGGCTAAATTTGGTGCTACAAGGAATGTTCCAGTGGGTGTAATTGTTGTCCATGTTGCTCCACCATCGGTAGTTTTTCTCAAGGTATATGGCGATGCATTTAAGGTAACAATTCCAATATTTGCATCCTTAAAAGTTGGAGTGCAGGTTCCGGATAATCCTGTGTTTGTAACGGTCCAAGTGGCACCTTTATCAATGGTTTTATAAATTCTTCCTTTAGATGTTGTAAACCAAAGCGTGTTACCAACGGCAGAGTACAAGTTGGTCACTCCAGTTTCGCCACTAAGGTTAGCAGGAATATTAGAATAGGGCACCAACGTCCAAGTATTTCCACCATTAGTCGTAGTATATATTACAAATCCAAGGCTGTTGGGATCGCCCATGGCTACACCGTCAGTTTCATTGAAAAAGTGAACAAAATCGGCCCATCCTTGATCGGCGGCAAAGGTTGCGGAGGATTGAATTGTCCAAGTGTTTCCTCCATCTTCCGTTTTGACGATGTATCCCCCATAATTATCACTTATTGGAAACATGCATGCATAGCATACAGTATCATTCATCGGAAAAATATTGGAAACACCATAATTATCTGACCCAGTAAATGTGATGGTACCAGGAGTCCATGTAATCCCACCATCAGTAGTGCGAGTAAATTCTCGGATAAATGAACTGGCATTGGAACCATCGTAAGCCTTTGCCCAGACAATAAGAGGATCAACAATCATAATCTGGTCTATACCTCGGTCAGCAGTGACAAAGCCAGTATTTTGCTTAACCCATGCCAACGAAGCACCACCAACACTGATATACCCAGACATGGTTTTGGTATCGCTACCATCAGCGTTAGAGACCGTTAATGAAACAAGGTATATTCCAGCGACGGCATAGGTCACCTGTGGATTTTGGCTCGTTGATGAAGATGGTGTTCCACCCTCGAAATACCACGACCAAGAGGTTGGGTTATTGGTTGATTTATCAGTAAAATCAACCACTCCACCTACGTCAGGAATAGTATTGCTGGCAGAGAAGTTGGCAATGGGCGCATTCGAAGGTGGTTTAATTCTAACAATAACCTGATTATTACTATTGATCTTGTAGGTAGATGTAGGATTTAGTGCTCCAATGGCAAAATATCCATTAGCATAACCTGACCATCCCCAATTAAAATGAAAATTATCATAACTATCGTAGCCATCACAAACAAAGGCATGGCCCACAGTTCCATCATCTCCTGAATAATATACTGGTCGCTGTGCATCCAGCTCATTCTTAAGCATCAAAATCCAATTTTCTGTAGTAAAGCCACTAAGTGATTTAAGCTCTGCTGTAGAGGAGTAAGAGAAGTAATTTATCATGGCAAAAGGAACATTGCCTGAGTACGCACCAGAACCATCAACACCATAATCCATATTAACTGAAACACCACATTGGTACATCAAAGTAGCTACGGCGTTGTTAGTTGAAGTTACTGAATTGGTCATGGAAGCCCAGTCGTAGGTTGTAGCACCAAAATCAGCAGATAAGGTTCCGTAAATAGAATGGTTATAGGAATGTGAACCGTTTCCTTGAGCTGGGTAATTCCAATACTTCATGATTTGAGCCATTGCTGTGGCAACACAGCCTGTGTATACATGACCACAGGATGATGTTGCTTTTACATCAGCAGGGCACAGGTCATTGTAGTAACAGCCCTGGTCCCACAGGGTTGTACATAGGGGTGCAACAGCGGCTCTACTCGATGTAAACTGATCGTTCCTTATTCGATCCCACTCCTGCAAGGTTTGTGAGTTGTCGGTGCGCTCTCCTACAATTTGTGAAATCTGGTTTTTATAGCTGGTCAACCAATCTTGAGCGTTAACTGGCACATTATTCTTATCAAATATGGAGGTCGTTGAATACCCAAGAATAGGTTTTACAGCATCATCCGCTGCCACAATTACAAACCCTCCATTCTCAAAGGTAAAAATGTAAAATGCAGGGGCAGTATTGTTCTTATACACAATTTGGTCCGCAATGGCATTCACACTTCTTGAGGAATAGTGCTGAAAAAACTTCAACGCCACTGTCTGAGCTGATTCCAAGCTAACCGGCGCAGCATTTAAGGAGCCACTTAATCCCAGAAACAGCAGAATAATCGAAAAAAAATTTTTTTTCATAAAGTTGTGATTAGGGTTCTATCGACTTTACCTCATAAAGGTAGATTGCTCCAACAAAAGATACCTACTAACAATAAATACCATAATAATGGCAACTCCAAAACTAGTGAAAATATGCAAAACCAGATTACTATCTGCAATAGATTGCTCTACACAAGAGAGCATAACTATAATATTTGCCAAGAATATTAATGCTGCAGCTCTATATCTCGTTTCTAATGGAAAAATTCCTGACTAAAGTTCACCAAAAATAGTTTAGAAGTCGATCGCGTAAACGCGGTATATAGCCAACGAAGAAAATCGATGGAGAGCATCTCCTTTGTAAAGTATCCATGGTCAATAAATACCACTGGCCACTGCCCTCCTTGCGCCTTATGACAAGTTATAGCATAGGCAAACTTTACTTGCAACGCATTGAAGAAAGGATCTTCCTTAATTTGGAGCCAACGTTTTTTTCGGGAAGTAGTTGCTCCATAGTCCTCATTAACACCGTTGTATAGTACTTTGCTTTGCTCGGTTGACAATGAGGCAGACTCAGAGGTAAGGGTATCGATTACAATTTTGGCTTCCAGCTCCAAATCATTATAATCAGGAAAACGCAAACGAACGTCCACAAAATGCAGCCCATAACGTTCCTCGTAACGACCTATTCGTTCCACTATAGCAATATCTCCATTGGCAATAAAATCGAGCTCCTTTAGAGCCATGGTCCAGAAATAGTTATTTTTCACAACCATCAGCGAATCGCCGAGAGAGAGCTGCTCCTCTCTATAAAGAATCTGTTGACGAATACCTTTATTATATATGTTGGCTCGCTTGTTAGAACGGGTAACCACCACAACCTGATCGCGCCCATACTTGCTGTAACTTGTTTCCAGCAGCTCAATAAGGTCTCCCCCTGATATGGCATCAACATCATCGAAATTGGTATCCAGCTTAGGAAACACTACTTCATCGTCATTAACATGCTGACGAATGGCAGTGGCATTAACCAGAATACCAGAACTTGCTTCCTGACGCACAACCTCAGTAAGCCTTGCATAAAGCACCCTACCAAAGGTCGTCATTACATCAAGGCTTAGGGCTGGGCTGCTATCCATTCCTACTGGTGGCAGCTGAGCATCGTCCCCCACGAGCAGTAACTTACAATTTCTGCCCTGCTGAACATACTCAACCAAATCGCGCAGCAGGTTGCCCGATCCAAAGAGTGATTGCTCCGCCGCTTGATTGGAAATCATCGACGCCTCATCAACAATGAAGAGTGTATCGCTATGGGTGTTATAGTTCAATGTGAAAACACTCTGCATATCAGCCGCCACTTTTTGACGGAAGATTTGCTTGTGCACGGTATAGGCCGATTTGCCGGAATAAAGGGAAAACACCTTTGCCGCACGTCCCGTTGGTGCCAGCAGCACCACCATTTGACCATACGATTCAAGCACACGAACGGCTGCTCCAATGGCCGATGTTTTACCCGTACCGGCATAACCGTTTACAACCATTAGGGTATAGCCCGATTCCCCAGAAATAAACTGGGCCAAATTCTCAAACAAGGACCGCTGTCCTACTGTTGGAAGGAACGGCAACTCAGCGGTAAACTGCTGTATAAGATGATTTTTCAGCATATTGCTCAGAAATCAAATAGATAAAGGAAGCGGGAATAATATTTTTTTTAAATTTGCAGGCAAACATAACCTAATTCTAGAGAAATGAAAAAAGCTGTTCAAATCTTCCTGCTTTTACTAATAGTATTCCTTGGTTATCTTATTACAGAGAGCATCAACGAACCAATTAAGTTCAACAAGGAAAAGGATAAAAGATACGCTAAAACGATCCAACGCCTTAAAGACATTAGAACGGCAGAAGTTGCCTTCAAGTCAAAATACGATCGTTATACGGGTAGCTTCGACACTCTTATCAACTTTGCAAAACGCGATTCGTTCATCGTTGTTAAGCAAATTGGTTCTGAAGAAGACTCCATTGCTGTTGCAAGAAAGCAGATCGTTCGTGAGAAAATTAAAGTTAGCGTTAAGGACTCGCTGTTCAGGAATGTTGACGTTGACTCTCTCCGCTATGTTCCATATACAGGTGGAAGAAATCAATTTGAATTGGCAGCAGGTGTTCTAGAAACAGCATCCAAGGTAAAAGTTAAAGTTTTTGAGTGCAAAGTTACTAATGATGTACTGCTTTGGGGGTTGGATAGGCAACTAGTAATAAACATGAACGAGGAGAAAAAAGCGCTCGATCAGTATCCAGGTTTGGAGGTAGGGTCTCTGAAGGAGGCAACCAACAACGCGGGTAACTGGGAATAGAAATATATCCATGATGCAAACTATTGAGTTAGTCGACGAAACTTACGACATCAATACTATAAACACTTACTGTCTGTCCATCCGGGTTAGCCTGGATGGACTTTCATTTTGTATTGCCGATAAACAACAGGAAAAGATTGTTGCTTTTAAGCATTACCAAAACAATGGCGTTGTTGATAGTGAGGACCTAGCTTTGGCCGTTGAAAAGTTACTCCAGAACGAGCCACACCTGCCCAAACACCCCACTAAAATAAATGTACTATTCGTAACCTCGAATTACAATCTCGTTCCAGAGGAACTTTTTGTGGATACAAAGGCAAAAGAGCTACTATCGATTACCCATCAGCTGGACGAGCTGGATGAAGTTCACTTTCTGCAAATGGCTAAGCTTAAAGCAATGCTTATCTACGCCTTTCCTTCCACGCTGGCCAGCAAGGTTAAGTCGATATTTCCCAATGCAACATTAATTCCTCAGGTATATCCATTTCTACTGCGGCTCAAAGAAGAGAAATTCAGCGAAACTCCATATGTAGGAATCCATGTTAATGAGACCTTTTTCGACTTGGCAATATACCGCAATAAGGAACTCCAGCTGCTTAACTCCTACGCATACAAATCGCCAAGCGATGTTTTATTTTTTCTTGCCAACGCCCTTAAAACTCTAGAGATAGATACCGCAACCATTTCCATTGCGGGTGCCACAGAGGAAGGCATGGCCATTATCCCTGCGCTCAAGAAATTCTACCCCAATACGTTTAGCGATCCTTTTTCAGGGAACTACACGCTTTGCTACAAAATTCAGGATCACCTCAAAGCTCGTTTTGCCAATCTCTTCTACAGCGCCACATGCGAATAATAAGCGGCAGTTACAGGGGAAGAACCATACTCCCTCCAAAAAATTTCAAGGCTAGACCCACTACCGATATGGCTAAGGAGGGCCTATTCAATATTCTCGCCAACAATTTTGATTTTGAGGAGATAAGCGTGCTTGACCTTTTCAGCGGATCCGGCAGCATCAGCTATGAATTCGCCTCTAGGGGTTGTCCCGATATTGATCTGGTAGAGATGAATCCCGTTCACTATGCCTTTATTTCTAAGACATCGAAGGAGTTGGGGTTTCATCAAATTCATCCAGTTAAGCACAATGCCTTTCAATTTCTAAAATTCTGCAAAAAGCAGTACAACCTAATCTTTGCAGATCCTCCATACGATATTAACGGCGTTGACCTCATTCCGCAGCTTGTGTTCGAGCACAATCTTCTGGCAAAAGATGGATGGCTAATTATTGAGCACTCTGAAAAATACAGCTTTAACCTTCTCGATAATTTTGTGGAAACACGAAAATACGGTAAAGTTCACTTTTCCATATTTACCGCATAGCATTGCCCTCTGCTTCCTCTAGTGATCCCCTGTTCCAACCTTCGTTCGTATAAATAAAAGTAGGACAACACGCCTGCACTCAGGCCTATCAAACAACTATATCATAATAGTTTACACCTTGTGCTGCAACACAAGCTAATTAATATGGGGAGGATTCCGTTTTCGCGAAATGGAGGGGGGAAGCGGTAGTGTTTATCAACCAACGAGAGAATTGACCTCAACATAAAAATAACAAAGCCCTCTTAATGAGGGCTTTGCGGTCCGGACGGGACTCGAACCCGCGACCTCCGCCGTGACAGGGCGGCATTCTAACCAACTGAACTACCGAACCAATTTCCTTTGACCGCTCGCTTATTGAGCTTTGCGGTCCGGACGGGACTCGAACCCGCGACCTCCGCCGTGACAGGGCGGCATTCTAACCAACTGAACTACCGAACCGGAAATTGAGAACTTTTCTAAACCGAAACACGCGGAATGCCTTACCGATTTAGCGTTGCAAAGATAGCTACTGTTTTTATTTCTGCAATACCTGCCACTAAAAAATTTAAAAAAGCCTCATTCATAATGAAAAGAGAGAGAATAGTCAAACTTTTCGAACAAATCTGTTAAAAAGTCTAATTTATTTCTCAATTAAAAGAAAAGCATACTATTTTTGCACCACAAAAATTTACCACAATCATCATGGTTTGTTGTAAATTGGGTAGTATCGCATTTCGGGTTAATCCCCTGAAAAATATATAACATACAATAAAGGACGTGATAATGAGTAAAAGAAAACTTTGGGTTCTTGTGACCCTTTTCTTTACGGTGTCAATAACGGCAACGCTAAAAGTAGCGGCGCAGGAGCAGGCACCAGACACCTTGCGACTTTCGTTTGGTGATGCACTCTTACAAATGCAGTCTGGAAACCAGCTTATTCAAGCAGCGAACGAGGAGGTTAAAGAGAAAGAGTTTGAGAAAAAAGCTACTCTAGGACTTTTCATGCCCAAGGTTGAGGTTACCGGTGCTTATACCCTACTTAACGATGACATTGGCATGGACCTCAAAGGAACAAAGCAGAGCCTGCAAACCGGAATGACAGACTTTTTTTCCTCAATACCTCCATCTGCCATTGGAGTACTACCCCAGCCTTGGCCAACCATTGTTTCCCAAATGCCTACGCAAATGGCCAATGCCTTGAGTGCTATTCCGGACAAGTATGTAATTCAGGAAAAGCAGTTTGGCCTAATTGCAGCCAATGCTACGCTACCAATTTATGCAGGCGGAAAAATTCGAACGGCCAACAAGGCGGCAGCAGTTAAAGTAGAGGAAGCAAAGGAGAAAGCCAACGAACAGTCAGCATCGCTAATTACCGAGTTAACAACTCGATACTTTGGCCTCTGCCTTGCTGAAAACGTCATTGCCGTTAGACAGGAGGTTTTGGATGGAATGAACCGGCACGTACAGCAAGCCGAAAGTTTGGTAAAAAATGGTATGATTGCCGAGGCTGAAAAGCTGCATGCAGAAGTCTACCAATCGGAAGCCTACAGGGCACTACAAGGCTCAAGACGTGATGCTGATGTAGTAAGATCTGCACTAATTAGCACGCTTGGAACACAGGGGCCTGTATCCACCACCTCTCCCCTATTTCTCCCAACCAGTATTCAGAGTTTGGACTATTTTAAACAGCAGGCCTTACAAAACAACTCAAAACTTCGACAGGTGGCAGTAAACAAACAGCTCGCGGATCTGAAGCTTAAAGGAGAGATGGCAAATTACCTCCCAACCATAGCATTGACAGGCACAAAGGACCTTTATAATAAAGATGTTACCAACCTTGTTCCAGACTGGTTTGTAGCAGTTGGAGTAAAATATACGTTATTCGATGGGCTTGCCAGAACACGAAAAGTTCAAGCAGCAAAAAGTCTTCAGCGAAGAGTTGTAGACATACAGGACAAGGCTGAAAACGATATTCAAGTTCTGGTGACCAATCTGTACAGCCAGCTCATGAAAACCAGCGAACAGCTGACCTCCATTGAAACAAGCCTAAAATTCTCGGAAGAATATCTCCGTGTTCGGGAGAAATCGTTCGGTGAAGGACTCGCCACATCGCTTGATGTAGTTGATGCACAGCTCAACCTGTCAAAGGTAAAAATTGAACGGCTTAACCTAATCTACACCTACGACGTAACTCTTGCTCAGCTTCTCGAAGCAAGCGGTCTAAGCCAACAAATTCAAACATATCAAACCAACGCAATACAGGAGCGCTATGAAAAATAGAAGAAATTTCCTCATAATCATTGGCATTGTAGCAGGACTAATTATACTAACTATTGCAGGATGGGTTTTACTCAAACCTGTTCCTCTTATGGTTCAGGGAGAGGTGGATGCCAAAGAGATAAAAGTTGCATCGAAAATTCCTGGCCGTATCGCCAAAATATTGGTGAAAGAGGGACAGGCAGTAAAAAAAGGAGACACGCTAATACTCATTAACAGCCCGGAAATAAGAGCTAAAATGGAACAAGCACGCGCTGCCCAAAAGGCTGCAGGTGCTCAGCGGGATAAGGCGGATAAAGGCGCTCGCACCCAGGAGGTAGAAGCGGCATTTAACATGTGGCAAAAAGCCAAAGCGGGTTCTGAACTTGCCACAAAAACATACCAGCGGGTAAAAAATCTATACAACGACGGTGTAGTTCCGCTTCAAAAGCTGGATGAAGCAGAGGCCAACATGAAGGCTTCAAAAACAACTGAGGAAGCAGCAAAAGCACAGTATCAAATGGCTGAAGAAGGAGCACGAAAGGAAGATAAGAGTGCTGCCACCGCCCTCTGGGAACAAGCCTCAGGGGTCGTAGCCGAAGTTGAAGCCTACATGGACGCAACGGTTATTACGGCACCATCGGATGGAGAAGTTGTGACCATTGTTTCCGAAGAGGGTGAACTGGTAGGTACCGGATTCCCCATTATCACCCTAGTGGACCTGTCGGACGAATGGGTAACCTTTAACCTACGCGAAGACCTCATGCCAAAGGTTAAAATGGGAATGGAAATTCCGGCAATTGTTCCTGCGCTGGGAAATAAAGAGGTGAATATAAAGGTTGATTACATCAATGCGTTAGGCGAATTTGCCACGTGGCACGCCACCAAAACGTCGGGCGATTTTGACCAAAGAACATTTGAGGTTCGCGCTGTTCCTGCCATGAAAATCGACGGCTTGCGTCCAGGAATGAGCGTGCTAGTAAACTGGGATAAGCTACCGGTTCAGAACAAATAAAAAATGGTGAGCAATAGAATACTGCAGATAGCACAACGGGAGGTAAAGCGAATGATTTCGCGCAGAATATACCTATTTACCACACTTATTCTGCCGCTATTTACCTTCATTCTCTTCATCTCTCTTTTCCACTCGGGAGTGGCACGCAAACTTCCTGTAGTGCTGGTTGATAACGACAACACCCAGCTTTCCCACAAGGTGGCAAGGATGATTGAGGCGACGCCTTCCGTAAACTTTGCCTATAGAGTAGAAAGCCTCGACGAAGCTGAAGTGCTAATCCAAAAGTGGAAATGCTACGCTGCAGTCTACATCCCTAATGATTTTGAGAAGAATACGCTTAGGGGTGATGCTCCGGGGGTAGTGCTATACTATAATAACATTAACCTTGCAGCAAGCAGCGCAATTTCAAGAGATGTAAGAACTGCCGTTGGCACCTTAAGTGGGCAAATTAAGGTGATAACCAAGATGCAAAAAGGGGAAATGCTGGAGCAGGCCAAGGAGAGTTCTAGGCCAATCTCCATCGACACTCACGTACTATACAATCCCTACGTTAGCTACAACTACTTCATAACCACATCGATGCTCCCCATAATGTTGCAAATGTTTGTACTGCTTATGAGCATTTACGCCATTGGTGCTGAGCTGAAAGAGCATACTGCTGGAGAGTGGCTTGAGGCAGCAGGTGGTAAAGCGTGGGTAGCAGTTACGGGTAAACTGTTGCCCTACACGGTAATATACACAGCCGTTGCAATGTTCATGAACATGCTTATTTTCAGGTATCTTCAAGTACCGCTTAAAGGGGGTATTGGAGTGCTTATTGTAGCCACCATTATGTATGTTTTAGCGTACCAAGCGGTAGGAATTCTATTCATCAGCCTCCGTGCCAACATGAGAGAATCGTTGAGCTTTGGCATGGCCTACTCTTCGCTTGCATTTTCTCTTTCCGGTTTGGCATTTCCAATAATGGCCATGCCACTTCCAGCACAGATATTTGCCTACCTGTTTCCCTATACCCACTACAACCGGTTGTTTATCGATCAAGCCATGAAAGGGATGCCGCTCTACTACTCTGCCACTAGCCTGTTGGCATTGATCTTGTTTATTGCGATTCCGGCACTGGCCATATTTCGGCTGAAAAAGGCTATGCAAAATGAGAAAATGTGGGGAAAACACTAAGTCGTAATGAGAAGAGTTCATAAAATACTAAAAGGATTTGACCACCTTGCCTTTTTCTACCGGGAAGAGTTTCGCAATATTTTTTCCGACGCTGGTGTTCTCCTAATATTTATAATTGCAGTCATTATCTACCCTCTTATCTATGGATATGTTTATTCTGGGGAGGTTGTAAAAGAGGTACCCGTAGCCTTGGTCGACCAAAGCAGAACCAGCGAAAGCCGCCAGCTGGGTAGAATGATTGATGCTACAGAATTTGTAAAGATAACACTGGAGCCAAACAGCCTAGCCAGCGCAGAAGATGCGTTCGACCGTGGAGATGTTCACGGAGTAGTTGTTATTCCAGATAATTTTGCAAAAAACATACTCTCTGGCAAGCAAGCCCACGTGCTAGTTTACTGCGACGCTACCTACTTCCTCTTCTACAAGCAGGTTTTCAAGGGAGCTTCTTACGCCATAGGAACATACTCTGCCGGTGTTGAAATAAAAAAGATGGAGGCTAGAGGCATTCCGTTGGATGAGGCAATGAAAATGCGGGAACCAATTCCTGTAATTACCAACCCGCTTTACAATCCTTCGGAAGGATATGCAAGCTACGTTATGCTTGGCGTTTTAGTTCTTGTTCTCCAACAAACCTTGCTCATTGGAATAGGCATGCTTGGTGGGACAAACAGGGAACGCAAGCGCTTCCATTTTTTAATTCCAGTTGGGCAAAAACGAGGAGGCACAATCCCCATCGTTCTGGGTAAAGGAGCCGCCTACCTTACCATATACATGCTAAATGCCATCTATGTATTAGGGATAATTACAAAGATTTTCAACTATCCCCATCGCGGTGAATTTGTTAGCGTTGCACTCTTTGCCCTCCCTCTTCTACTGGCCGTGATTTTTTTGGCAATGGGGCTCTCCTCCATCTACAAAAACAGAGAACACTCCATGCTGGTGCTCGTATTTACATCCATACCCTTTATATTTTTCAGCGGTATATCGTGGCCATACGAAGCCATACCAGAGTGGATAAAAGCTGTTTCACAGCTTATTCCGAGCACCCCAGGCATAAGAGGGATTCTGAAAATGGACCTCATGGGTGCCTCTTTCGCCGATGTTCTTGGGGATTGGCTGCATCTCTGGGTGCTGACAATTCTCTACTTTATTTTCGCGTGCATTATGGTGAAGCAGTATATTAAGCGACGGATTAAAGAAAAACCGATTTCCTAGGAAAGAGAAAAAATAGTAACTATGGAAAGAGGCTGAACCTATGGTTCAGCCTCTTTTGTATGAGCAAAAACAAATACATACAAAGTTGCCTTATGTAGGTTGGCTTACGATACCCCCATATCGATTATAGCAAAGTTCAAAAAAAGAACATAACCAATAAACATGTGATTGACAGACACAAATTAGAAACGACTTTAGGAATAGGAATCACTATGTGTATTTTATTGAAAGAAATACCTCACAAACCATCCAACAATTCCAATTAAATCCTATTTTCGAAAAAAACCGCCACAATGAAAGCCATGAAAATGAAGTTACGGGCAAAAATGTTTGTCTTGCTCGTTGGTGTCTCAACCCTAATCTACATCTCCGTGTTTGCTTACCTCATTTTTTCCATGAGAAATGAGTCTATTAGGGAAGCCAAGGAAATGGTAAGCAAGGCCATTGAAGAAACAAGTAAAAGTGTTGAAGATCAGCTGAACAACGATCTTATGGTAACCCAAACCTTGGCCAATGGATTCCAGAACTTTTTGGATTATCCTGTTAACAAGCGCATTGAACTTCAAAAAGATATTGTAGAAAGCGTACTTTCCAAAAGTCAAAAGTTCACCTCGCTGTGGGTGCACTGGGACCTAGCTGACTTTTTCCCTGGTACCAACACTGTTGGACGAATTCGTTTTAATGTTTTCAGAGCAGGAGATAGCATAAAATTCAAGGAAGATACTGCCAGCTTGAGCCATCTATCCAGCAATAGCTTATGGAATATACGAAGTGGTAATCGGACCTCCGTCTTGGAGCCTTACTTTTACTCCTATGGTCACGGATACGACAAAAAAATAATGATGACCAGCCTAGTAAGCCCAATTGTATACAAAGGAAAATTTGTTGGTACAGTGGGGTGTGATATTGTGCTAGATGAACTACAAAAGCGCATACAAAACCTCAGACTTTTTAAGAACAGCTATGCCTTTCTACTTTCGAACGAGGCGATATACGTTTCCCACCCAGACACGTCGATATTGGGGCAGAAATTTGTTGAAGTTAACCCAGACGAAGATAAGCAGTATAACATCACCGAAAAGATAAAGAGTGGCCAGTCGTTCAGCTTCTCTGCAAAGCATACTGAAACTGGTAAAGAATTGATGGTATACTTTGTCCCCATTGAGGTGAAAAACTCTCAAACACCTTGGAGCCTTGGCGTAATTGTTCAAATTGAAGATATTCTAAAAACATCCAATGGAGTAATATGGTGGATGATAGTAGTTGGTATTCTCGGCCTCCTGCTCATGGCACTACTTATTGCCACCTTCGCTACCCGCATAGCAAAGAGAATTAGCAAAGGAGTAGGTTTTGCCCAAAATATTAGCCAAGGAAATCTTTCAGTAAAAATGGAAGATGACAGTGGCGACGAAATTGGAGCGCTGGCTAGAACATTAACGGGCATGGCCCAACGACTTCATGAGCTGATATCGGAAATAAAAGAGGCCACTGGACATATAGCAAAAGCAGGAAATGGGCTAAATGATAGTTCTGAGCACTTGAGCAACGGATCAGCAACAATGGTTTCTGCTACTGAAGAGGTTGGTGAAGCTATTTCAGCCGTGGCCGGAACCATTGAAGAGAGCAATCGTTCAGCTCAAAAGGCAAGAGAAATCTCGCTAAAAGCGGTACAATCCATCGACAAGGGAAGTGTAACTTCGGAGAAAGCAACTCAAGCAATGATGCAGGTGGCAGAGAAGATTCAAATTGTAAACGAAATTGCGTTCCAAACAAATCTTCTTGCACTGAATGCAGCCGTAGAAGCGGCAAGGGCCGGAGAGCATGGCAAGGGATTTGCCGTTGTGGCCACCGAAGTACGTCGTTTAGCTGAGCGGTCTAAAGAAGCGGCTAGTCAGATTATAGAAATTTCTCAGTCAAGCCTTGTGACTATCAGCGAAGTAAAAGAGGCGATGCAAGTGTTGGTGCCAGAAATCACCAAAACCGCAGAACTTATTGCGGAGATCGCTCAAAAAAATAACCAGCAAATGGAGGAGGTTCAACGTATCAGAGAGAATATGAAACGGCTGGACAGTATTAGCCAGCAGAATAGCCAGTCGGCGGAAGAAGTTGCGGGTTCTTCCGAAAGGTTGAAAGAGCTCTCAAGTAATCTTCAAAACTCCATGGATATTTTTAATACCTAAAACGAGATTCCCTCATCCTAATTTGCAAGGTGCAGCACCAAATATTCAGTGCTGCACTTTTATTTCTTCAAAAGTCTATGTTGAACAACAGATGGAAATTAGACAAAAGGCAAATAACGGAGAAGGCTATCAACTATATTTGTCACAAATAACAGGCTGTCTTCAGGGCGAGGTGAAAATCCTCACCGGCGGTAATTCCAACACGAAAAGCCCGCGAGCATCAATGGTGCAGATCTGGTGAAAATCCAGAGCCGACGGTATAGTCCGGATGAAAGAAGAAACGCTGTAACGCACAAGCATACCGGGTGCTATTTTATTTCCTATAAGTGAGCCCTGCTGCAGTCCATAAAAAATGGACACCATGGAAAATTTACTTACTACCTTTGGTATTACCTACCGTGAAAGGGTAAACCTAGCACTTCATGAGCTTGCTAGTGGCAAAGGGGTGCTTCTTGTTGATGATGAAAATCGGGAAAATGAGGGAGACATAATTTATGCAGCGGAGAAGCTAACCAACGCAGATATGGCAATGCTTATAAGGGAATGCAGCGGTATTGTGTGCCTCTGCCTAACACCCAATAAGGCACAGGCTCTCAACCTAACTCCCATGGTTCCTAGCAACAGCAGCCGCTACCAAACGGCCTTTACTGTCTCCATTGAGGCAAAGGAGGGTGTAACCACAGGGGTATCTGCCGCTGATAGGGTAAAAACCATACAAACGGCCATTGCAGATAATGCCAAACCTGATGATCTGGCTCGGCCAGGACATGTATTTCCACTAATTGCCAAGAAGAATGGGGTATTTGAGCGACGTGGCCATACCGAGGGCAGTGTCGATCTGGTTAAGCTAGCAGGGCTAAAACCCACGGCTGTACTCTGCGAGCTCACCAACGAGGATGGCACCATGGCTAAGCTACCACAGATTGTTTACTTTGCACGCAAGCACAACATGTGCGTATTGTCCATTGAAGACATTTTTCAGTTCAGACAAGATATTGAGCACGGTAAACGAAGTGAACAATACTCTGCAGAATTGCACAACCATATCCGGTAAATACTTAGCACAAACCGGGGCAAATCATCTTTCACCTCACCTTCAGAATGGAATACATTTGAATTTAGCGCAAAAATCGCTTTTCTATCAAGGTATTAAACTGCTCCTTTACAGAATCGGAAATGGGTATGTAGGTTTTGCCAAACACAATTCGGCTACGTTCTATGGTCGTTATCTTATCTATGCTCACAATAAAGGAGCGGTGTACACGAAAGAATTTACCTTCTGGTAACTTCTCCTCCAAACTCTTTAGGCTAATTTGAGAAACTACCGGAATATTGCTGCTAACTAAGAAAATTTGAACATAATCTTTCAGCCCTTCGATATAACGTATGTCATCGAGGTCTACGCGTACCAAACGATACTCCGATTTCACCAATAGCGATTTGGGTGACTCCTCAACCACATTTTCGTTGCCATGCTCTACCATTGTGAACCAAGTGAGGGCCTTATTTGCCGCCTTTAGGAATTCCTCATAGTTAAAGGGCTTAACGAGGTAGTCAAGCGCATCAACACGGAATCCCTCCAATGCATACTGCCCATAAGCTGTGGTAAATATTACACGTGGTCCCGACTGCAATGCTCGCGAAAACTCTAGCCCTGTGAGACCAGGCATTTGGATATCCAGAAATAGTAAATCAATGCTATGCTGGTTCATAACCTCCATGGCCTGAAATGAGGAACTGCACCGCCCCACCAATTCTAAGAAAGGTGTTCGCCTAACGTAGCTCTCTATTAAATCGAGCGCTAAAGGCTCATCGTCGACGACTATGCAGCGGAGTGCTCTCATAGCTGAATAACAACCTTTACGTAGAACATGTCCTTTTCAACACTCTGCTGGAAGCTGTGCCGCCCCGGATAGATAAGCAGTAACCTTTTGCGTAAGTTTTCCATGCCAATACCCGTATTCTGATCGTTCAACTCCTTTGATGGAAAGTTCGTATTCCATGTTTCAAACGAAACAATCTGATTCTGCTCAACCATTTTAATACGGATAATAGAAGGATCAACGGGGCTAACGCCATGCTTAAAGGCATTTTCTACCAGCGAAATAAAGAGCAGTGGAGCAATCTGAGCCGACTGACTTTCAACGCTAAACTGGGAATCAACGCTAACGTTGTCCGTAGTTCTCAGCTGCATTAGCGCAATGTAGCTCTTCAAAAAATCCACCTCCCCAGAAAGGGGTACGGTTTCGGCATTGGTTTCGTAAAGATGGTAGCGCATTAGCTTGGCTAGGCGATGAACCGATTCCTGCGCCTTTTCGGGAGAGTAGCCTATAAGTGAGTAAATATTGTTGAGCGTGTTGAACAAAAAATGTGGATTAAGCTGCATCTTCAAGTTGCTCAACTCGCTGCGTAGGTTGGCATTTTCAAGGTTCTTGTGCTCCGTTTCCAGCAAAAACCATCGCCCTGTAACCCGAATGGTTACGCTGATACTCACCACAAAAAGGTATGAGAAAAAAAGTCTGCTCGATAACCATACTTGCGATGGATGTGGATAATTAGCATTGGTAGGAAAACTGAGAGGAGGCAACAAGTGCCTAATTTCTTCCGCAACTATTACAAATACAGCAGCGGCAACCAGATTGATAAAAACAAAAGTCCAAACCTTTTGGTGAAAGAGGTAATGTCCAACCAATAAAAAATAGTTAAAGTAGAAAAGCAATACAGAAAAAAGCATGGGAATCCACATTCGGAGGAGATGTGCCGTAAACTCGCGCTGCGACTCCCCCCCCTGGAATAGAAACGGGGCAGCAAACCAGAATCCCCACACTAAAAGGTGCAGGGCAATCTGGATTGCAGATTTCTTTGTGATATGAAGCACGTTCATAATGGTTACAAATTAACTATTTATTCATTCCCCAAATTACATTTGACCGCCAAATCCGCCTCGACCTCTACCGCCTCTGCCACCACGGCCTTCGCCACCCTCTGGCCTACGGCTCCGAAATTGGTCCTGCTGCTTTTTCATAAACTTGAGGTAAGCCTTGTAATTTTCGGGACTAAGCAGTGCCTTAACCTTCGCATCTCGATCGGATTTTAGCTGCTTAATTGCAGCATAATCACCTGTTTCCCTACTTTTACCCACCTCAATGTAAAACTTTGAAAAAATGGCGGTTAGGGAGTCTTGCTGAGCAAACTGAAGAGTAATCTCCTCGCTCATTTTGCTAACGGTGTTCTTGGCCATCTCCTGTGGCTCCATTCTAGGATGCTCCTGCCGTTCGGGTTGCTGTGAATACAGATTAACCGAACATACCAGTGCAACAATGGCTATGCCTATCTTTTTCATGGTTTAAATTTGCTAAAATTAAACAATCTTACTCATAGCGCAGTGCTTCAATTGGATCTAGATTAGATGCCTTTTTTGCCGGATACCAGCCAAAGAAAACACCCGTAACGGCACAAACCAAAAATGAGATGATGATGGAATAGTTGGTAACCAACACTGGCCACGAAAGCAGCGATGAAAGTGTAAACGAGGTTGTAAGACCCAACGCAACACCAATAGCACCACCAGCCATGCTAATCATTATTGCCTCCATTAAGAACTGCATCATAATGTCTACCCCTCGTCCTCCAATAGCCATACGAAGACCTATTTCACGGGTACGTTCAGTTACGGAAACAAACATGATATTCATAATTCCAATACCACCAACAAACAACGATATTCCGGCAATGGCAGCCAACAGCACCGTGAGCATTTGGCTAGTAGAGCTGAATGTTTTGATTAGCTCTGCTTGAGTGCGGACAGAAAAATCATCTTCCTGTGAATCCTTAAGCTTATGGTTTCTTCGTAGAACCTCAGATATTTGTTTTACGGCTGCATCAGAGGAATTTTCATCAACAGCAGAGGTGTAAATACCCTGCACATAAGTTATGGCTAGCAACCTCTTTTGGATTGTAGTGTAGGGCGCAAGAATAATGTCGTCCTGGTCTTGGCCAAAGGTGTTTTCCCCCTTTGCGGCTAAAACACCAATCACCTTGAAAGGAATATTGGTAAACCGGATGATTTTCCCAACCGGAGAACTCCCATCGGGAAACAAATTCTGAACAACGGTTTGGCCAAGCACACACACCTTAGCTGCCTCCTCCACATCCTTATCGGTAAACATCACCCCGTCGCTGATGTCCATTTTTCTTATTTCAAGAAAATCGGGACCCACTCCCTGAATTTGGGTTGGCCAATTATTGGCAGCGTAAATTGCCTGCCCCCGTCCCGAAACCATTGGTGAAACAGCGGCCACTAGGTCACAATCCTTCGCAATGGATTTTGCATCAGCCACGGTGAGCGTTTGCATGCTGCTGGCATCCAGCCGAACACCACCCTGCAGTTCGCTGTTGGGACGAATCATTATCATGTTGGTACCCATTCCAGAAATTTGCGTTTCAATGCTCTGCTTTGACCCCTGTCCTATGGCCAACATGGCAATAACCGAAGCTACGCCTATGATGATTCCCAACATGGTGAGAAAGGTTCGCAGCTTATTACGCTGCATTGCCTTAAGTGAAATTCGAATTAAATTGAGACTATTCATGGCCGTTAGTTTTCGTTATCATTTTGAGGCAAGTTCCGCAACATTTCTAAAGCAGAAAGTGGCTTTTCGTTCACATAGTCCTTTACAACTTTACCATCTCGTAAGGTAACCGTTCTATTGCTAAATGCGGCAATATCTGGTTCATGCGTAACAAATACTATGGTTTTCCCCCGTCTGTTTAGATCTTGGAATAAAGCCATTATATCATATGACGTTCGAGTGTCCAAATTACCAGTTGCCTCATCGGCCAGAATCATTACAGGATCGTTAACCAAAGCCCTAGCAATGGCCACGCGTTGTTGCTGACCACCAGAGAGTTGGCTGGGGGTATGGTCCATTCGATCGATTAACCCCACAGCCTCCAGCGCTGCCTCGGCTCTTTCCCTGCGTTCCTTGGAGGAAACCTTGGAATTATACATCAACGGCAGCTCCGTATTTTCTAATGCTGAGGTTCTCGGCAACAAGTTGAATGACTGAAATACAAAGCCAATTTTCAGATTCCGTAACCGCGCCAGCTCATTCTTGGAAAGGTTGGCAACGGCAACCTCATCCAGAAAGTACTGCCCCTGCGTTGGCTTATCGAGGCATCCCAGAATATTCAATAGAGTAGATTTTCCAGAACCACTTGCGCCCATTATTGTGAGAAACTCTCCTTGCTGAACACTAAATGAAACCCCTTTTAGTGCACGAACCGTTTCGGATCCCACAATAAAATTCCGCTGCAAATCTTCAATTCGGATTATCGAGTCTTTCATGATGCTCTAATTTTGTCTTCTACTATTATTACTCCTACGAGGGGGGGTTGGCATGAATGGACTCCGAGCTTCCGCCTGGGCTGTCTTTACTATTTTCGTTTGGCCTAAAATCACTGAGTCGCCAGCATGCAATCCTCTCTCTATTTCAACAGAAGCACCGTCATCCATGCCTTTACGCACTGGCCGTAGGAATATGGTGTCGTTTCTAAGCACATATACAATGCCGTGGCTAGCTTTTGCGCTATCTATTGCGCTTGAATTCATGTCTGATGCACCACCAGCAATCCACTTCTTACTCGAATCGCCACCGTTCCAATTGCCCATTGGATGCCGACGATGGTGGGTGGAATCCCCAAAATTAGGTTGCTTAAAGACGTAAGTATTGGCCAACTCAGTGGTTGGTGTATACCGAAGTGCCTTAGCAGGAACAAGCAATACGTCTGTCTTCTCCTTGGTAATAATGGTGATGTTAGCCGTGAGACCCGGCTTTAGCTTAAGCTCCGGATTGGGAGCATTAATAATTACAGTATAGGTAACCACATTGGAAGAGGTTGTTGGTTGAAGCCTAATCTGGGTAACGGTACCCTGAAAAACATCATCGGGATAGGCATCAACGGTAAAGGTCACACGCTGACCAACACTCACCTGACCAATATCAGCTTGGTCAACGTTGGCCTCAACCTGCATCTTCGTAAGATCATTCGCTATGGTAAATAGCGTAGGTGTGCTAAAGCTAGCAGCAACCGTTTGTCCCTGCTCTACGGCACGGTTAAGCACAATGCCATCGATGGGAGAATAGATGGTGGCATAGCCCAAGTTTACTTCTGCCTGTCGTAGCTGAGATTTTAAACCATCAACATTAGCTTTGGCAGTGTTGTAGGTGTACTGTGCCGTTTCAAAGTCAGTATCGCTAACCAATCCTGCATCGTGCAGCTTAGCAATACGCTTGTAGTTCTGTTCCTGATAGTTCTCCTCATTTTGGGCTGACTCCAAGCTTGCTTTTGTTTGCTGTAATTTCTCGGTAAGCGTCGATTTATCAAGCTCAGCTAGTATCTGTCCCTTCCTCACATGTGAGTTAAAATCGACAAACAGCTTGTCGATTACCCCTGAAACTTGAGTGCCGACATCAACCTTCTCAATGGGTTCTATGGTTCCCGTTGCAGTCACGGAATTAGATATGCTACCCTTGGCAACAACAGCCGTTTCCACCTTAATCTTCGATTCAATTTTTGAAGAAAAAACTCTCCAAGACACCACAACTATTACAAGTATTGCCGCGCTTCCAATTATTATGTATTTCCGTTTCATGACTCGTGTTTTTAAAGTGAAATTGGGTTGCCCATGTAAAAATCGAGCACTTTTTGATTTAAAATGAGTGAGTATTTTGCCTGAATCAACTGTGAATCGGCATTAAGTAGGATGTTTTTTGTTTTTAGGAGATCAATTGCACTCAACATTCCAAGGTTAAACTGCTGTAGCGATAGGTTGTAGCTATCCTGTGCTGCCTCCAGCTGAACCTTTGCGGCAGAAAATCGCATTTGACCAGTTACCACATTTTGGTAAGCCGTCTCCACCTCTTGGAGCAGGTTTTTCTCGGTATTCCTGCTGGAAAGTTCCGACTGCTTAATGCCAATTATCGACTTTTGCACATTGGTTCTAACCGTATTTCGACTGAAAATAGGAACACTTAAGGTTAACCCTACCTTCTGTAATTGGTTGTCGGACAGCTGACCAGTGAAGCCCTGATTGCTATAGTCGCTATAGTTCGTTGAAACCGTCCCGTTCAGGCTTAACGAAGGTAGATAGCCCGACCGAGCGATACTGAGACTTAGCTGTGAAACCTCTTGCTGCAGCTGGCTGCTCTTAATTTCTGGCATTGTTTTGAGGGCCATATTAAAAGCGTCTTGCTTCGAAGGAACGGGGGCTACTACAGAAAGCTTCTCTGCATTAGGAAAGTATACCTTAAAGGTGTCGATAACAGGAATTTCCAACAGCTGTTTAAGAACAGTAGTCTGCAGAATCAGCGTATTCTCTGCCGTTACCAGTGAGTATTGGTCGCTAGCATACTGCGATTGCATCTGAACTAAATCGGTTTTGGCAATTTTCCCTGCTGCAAAGAACTGCTGCGCCTGCTTAAGCTGCTGATCTGAAGATGCCAGCACATCTTTGGCATAGTCGTATGACTCCTTTGCATAAAGCACATTGAGGTAAGCCTGCGTTATTGAAAGCGTAATGTTGTTCTTTGCTTGCGCTGTGCTAAGCTTAGCAATTTCGAGCTGCAGCTTGCTCTGTGCAATTCCTGAATTAATTGAACCACCATTGTAAAGCGTCATGCTGGTGGTAATAGCGCCCGAAACAGCATTGGTGGAGCTCCACTTACCATTGGCGTTTGTAGTAAAATCCTTGCTGTTGGAAAGGTTATCGGACACCGAAGCACTTAAGGATGGTAACCGTTGTGACCTCGCCTGCAGCAGATCGGCTGCAGAGGACATTTCGCTCAACTTTTGGCTGTTAACCTGAATGTTATTCTCCAAGGCGTAGGCAATGCATCGATTCAGGTCCCATGTAGTGTTGTCGATAGCTGCCGTATCCTGAGCAACCAAAAGGGAGCTGGGTAGTAGCAGAAGCAATATCAGCCAACCAACCTTTCGATACTTAAATTCTCTCATTTGTTTCATAGCCTATTAGTATTTTGCCGCAATTTCGGCAACCTACTGGCCCTTTTACAAATGGATTGGATGGAATGGCAAATTTCACCGACAGAAAAAGCGATTTCAACAGTGAAATCGCTTCCTAAAATTGAAGCATTAACGGAGAATGGTAAATGACGAATGACAATAGGTATGGAAAAACGAATATTTAAGCGACAGTTCCCATGTTCCTAATTGTGTAACAACTAGTGCAAAGCTGCACTTACCAGCTGTGGTAACACGCTACCCGCCTTTCCACCAAGAAAAATATCGGTGTATCGACTGGTAAAAGCAGATGCCTCCAAGTTTATTTCAATAATTTTGGCACCGTGCGATTTGGCAATGGAGGGCATGGCTGCAGCAGGCATTACCTCCCCTGTAGTTCCGACCAAAAGCATAACCTTACAATGCTCGGCAGCGTCTACGGAACCAGCATAGGCTGCCTCTGAAATACCTTCCGAGAAAAAAACAAAATCAGGTTTGAGAAGCGATCCGCACTTCTTACACATAGGTGGTAGAACGGCCATATCTATCTCCGATGGAATATAGTGTGCACCGCATTGAGTGCATACTAACTTTTGTGAATTACCATGAAATTCAAAGATATGCTTAGTTCCCGCCTGCTGATGCAAGTTGTCGATATTCTGAGTTATCACTGCCTTTAGCATGCCCTTGGCCTCCAGCTCTGCAAGAGCATAGTGCGCAGGGTTAGGCTTAGCACGCCCAAAAAAATCGTAGAAAATCTCCTTTATGGCCACCCACGACTCCTTGGGGTGAGCGTAAAAATATCCCAACTCTAGCACATTAGGATCGTACCTACTCCATATCCCATTCTCACCCCGAAAAGGTGGAATACCGCTTTCGGCTGAGATTCCAGCACCCGTAAATGCCACGGTATACGAAGAGTTGCGTAATAACTCGGCGGCTTCAATTATACTACTCATCACGTTTATTGTAAATAAAAACCCATGTAAAGGTAGCTGGTTGGGCAATTACTCGCAATGCTACACAGCATTGTATGGTCTAAATTTAGAAGTATGGCATGATACATATCATTATATGCAAATAGATAGGTTAGAATACAATAAAACAGGCGTTTACATACTGTTTGGTGTTCATTTGACAATTGTCACGGCCCAGAAATTAACAGTGCTTAACAGTCGACGTTAATTAAGATAACTATATTTGCGCCGCTTAAAAAATGCCCGAGCAGCATAAAAACAATAGAAATCATGGGCTTACTATCAGTAGTTCTTTTACTTGTAACGGGAGTATGTTTTGCTGGAATAGCCATATTCATTGGAAACACTTTCTCCCAGAAAAAATACAGTCCAGAAAAGTTTGAAGCCTACGAGTGCGGTATTCAAACACATGGAGACACCTGGATTCAGTTTAACGTTGGTTACTACCTTTTTTCTCTCGTCTTCCTAATCTTTGATGTGGAAGTTGTGTTTATGTACCCATGGGCAGTTGTATGCAAGGAGGTGGGATGGTCAGCCTTTGTTGAGGTATTCCTTTTCATCATATTCCTATTCATGGGGCTACTCTATGCATTTAAAAAGAAGGCTTTGGTATGGAACTAAATGATAAACCAGAAGCATTTCCCGGAGAAATCTACGCTGACGATTCCGGAACAACTAATTTTCTGGTAACTAACATAGATAAGCTGGCCAACTGGGCCCGTAGCAACTCGCTATGGCCCTTGACCTTTGGAACCAGCTGCTGCGCCATCGAAATGATGTCGACAGCGTCAGCGAAGTATGACTGGTCGCGCTTTGGCTTTGAGGTGGCACGTGCTACTCCCCGGCAGGCTGACCTAATCATTGTGGCCGGAACGATCTGCCATAAAATGGCACCCGTGCTGCAGCGCCTCTACAACCAGATGCCAGAACCAAAGTATGTTATTGCAATGGGAGCTTGCTCCATATCTGGAGGCCCATTTCATTACAATACTTACTCCGTAGTTCGCGGTGTGGACAAGCTCATTCCAGTTGATGTATATGTACCCGGTTGCCCTCCGCGCCCGGAAGCTCTGCTGGATGGTATGATTGCCCTTCAGGAGAAGATTAGGAAATCGAGAGCTTATGTTGTCGACAAGAAGAAGGAGAAAAAAGATGAATAAGCAGGAGATTAAGGAATACCTCACAGCAAAATTCCCCTCCTTTTCAGTGGAGGAGACCATCGATTTCCCAGTTCTACGAGTTCCAAAAGAGCAGCTTGTGGCCACCATAACGCAGCTAAAGGACGATGATGCAACCCGCTTCAACTTTTTGTTCTGCCAAACGGCTGTAGACTACCAACCTGAGCTGGAGCTGGTGTACCACCTATCGTCTACGCAGTATCGCCACGACCTCATGCTCAAGGTAACCCTTACAGACCGTGACAATCCAGCGGTTGATTCTATTACACCTCTCTATAAGGCTGCCGAACTTTTTGAATGCGAAATTTTTGACCTTTTCGGCATTCGTTTTAACGGATTCGATAGCCTGCGACGGCTATTCCTACCTCAGGACTGGCCTGGGTTTCCCTTAAGGAAAGATTACACCGATAACGATATGATAACTCGGTAATCGAACAGCATGGAATTTACTGATCCCAAACTACAGGTAAGCGAACCCAACGAAGAGTTTATTATCAACGTTGGGCCGCAACACCCTTCAACCCACGGTGTGCTCCACTTGGAGATAAAACTCGATGGCGAAGAGGTGCTCGATGTAAAGCCCAACCTCGGATATATCCATAGAGGTATTGAAAAGATGACTGAATCGCTTACATACAAGCAGTTTAGCTATCTCACCAGCCGAATGGACTACCTCTCGGCCCACATCAACAATCAGGCCTGCGCCTTAATTGTGGAAAAGGGCATCGAAATGACCATTTCCGAACGTGCCAAAGCCATACGAATACTTATGGCCGAGCTCACTCGGATTGCATCTCACCAGCTCTGGTGGGGAGCGCTTGGTCTCGACTTAGGTGCAGTATCCCCCTTCTTCTTTGCTTTCCGAGAACGGGAAATGATTCTCGAGATATTTGAAGAGACCTGCGGTGGTCGGCTAACGATGAACTACATTGTTCCCGGAGGTGTAATGCACGACCTACACCCCGACTTTGTCCGCAAGGTGAAGGAGGTGATGGCTCAGCTCAAGAAAAACCTCCCAGAGTACGACAGGCTGCTTACGGGTAATATCATTTTTCAAAAAAGAACTCAGGGGATAGGCCTGCTAAGCCAGGAGGATATTATTTCGCTTGGAGTAACCGGGCCCATTGCTAGAGCATCGGGCTTAAGCTGCGATGTTCGTAAGCTCCATCCATACGATGGCTACGAAAAGTTAGACTTCAAGGAGATAGTTGCAGCCAAGGGTGATAGCTATGCACGCTACTTGGTTAGGCTTGAGGAGATGAAGCAGTCCATGCACATTATTGAGCAGCTCATCGACAATATTCCTGAAGGCTCTTACAGGGAAAAAACAAAAGCGGTAATAAAACTTCCCAAGGGCGAATACTACCAGCGAGTAGAAACTGCTAGAGGAGAGCTTGGAATATACCTCATGAGCGATGGGGGAAGCAAACCCTACCGCATAAAATACCGTACGCCAAACTTTTCCAACCTAGCGGCTCTAAAACCTATGGTTGTGGGCTCAAAGATTGGAGACCTTGTAGCCATTATGGCAACGCTCGACCTCATTATTCCTGATATTGACAGATAAGCCTATCATGCAAAACACTATTGCACAAATTCATCTAGTAGAGATAACCCGTGATATTCACGCGTGGCTATTTTCCCATTTGAGCTATGGCTTGGCGCTGGCCTCGGAACTCGTACTTACAGCGATAGCCATGATTACACTGGTAGTGGTGATGGCCATCGTAATGGTTTATCTGGAGCGAAAAATTGCCGCATTTATGCAGATGCGACTTGGGCCAAACCGCGTTGGACTATACGGAACACTACAAGCGGTGGCCGACGTGGTGAAACTTCTTCTAAAGGAGATTATTACCCCAAAAAATGCCGACCATTTTCTCTTTGCCCTTGCTCCTTTTTTGGTAACAGCGGTAAGCTTTCTTGCTCTTGCCCCCATCTCCTTTGCACCGGGGATACAGCTTTGGGATGTAAACATTGGCATCCTCTATGTTACAGCCGTTACCTCAATTGGCGTAATTGGCATTCTTATGGCAGGATGGTCAAGCAACAATAAGTATTCGCTCCTTGGCGCCATGCGAAGCGGAGCCCAAATAGTGAGCTATGAGCTATCGGCAGGTCTTTCGCTACTTGCCATTGTGGTAATGGCTGGTAGCCTTTCGGTAAACGATATTATCCAATCGCAGGCTGACGGCTGGTGGATTTTTAAGGGACACATTCCTGCAATGGTGGCCTTTGTTATCTTTATCATTGCCAGCACCGCCGAGCTAAACCGCGCCCCTTTTGACTTAGCCGAAGCCGAATCGGAACTCACTGCCGGATTTCACACCGAATACTCTGGGATGAAATTCGCCATGTTCTTTTTGGCAGAGTATACCAACATGCTCATTGCCTCCATGCTTGCAGCCACAGTATTTTTGGGTGGCTGGCAGCCCCTGCACATTGGTGGGCTCGATGGCTTTAACCACGTAATGGCCTTCATCCCGGGTATAGTATGGTTCTTTGGTAAAACCTTTACCATTGTATTCTTAATCATGTGGTTCCGGTGGACTTTTCCGCGACTACGTATCGACCAGTTGCTGAAGTTGGAATGGAAATATCTGTTACCTATGAGCATTGTCAACATACTAGTGGCTGCCTTTGTAACCATATCCGGCTGGCACTTTTAAATCTTGCACTCCATGAGATCTATTATAAATTACTACTTAACTGTGCTCCGGGCGTTTCTTTCCCTAATTAGGGGGATGAAAATCACTGGCTACTACTTTATACATCCAAAAAAAATACTCACCCAGCAATATCCCAATAACAGGGATACGCTTTACATCCCTGACCGATTCAAGGGAAGAGTAGTATTACCTCACGACGAAAATAACGAACACGCCTGCACAGGTTGCTCCATATGCCAATCGGCCTGCCCAAATGGGTCTATCACCATTCACACGGTAACCGAGGAATTGCCTGATGGCAAGAAGAAAAAGCGCCTCGACCGCTGGGAATACAACCTTGGCATGTGTACCCTTTGCAACCAGTGCATTGAAGCTTGCCCCAGCGACGCCATTAAGATGGAAAACAAATTTGAGTTCAGCGTTTACGACCGGGAAAAGCTTATTTACGATTTAAACAAACCGGGTTCAAAACTTAAAGAAAAAACTACAGAGTAATGAACGCAACGGCAGTAGCATTTTACATTCTTTCGGCCATGGTATTAACCTTCGGGGCATTGACCATCTTCAGCCGGATGATTTTTAGGGCAGCCATCTATCTACTTCTCAGCCTTATTGGCATTGCTGGAATATACCTGCTTATGGAGATGGATTTCATAGCTGCGCTGCAGATGATAATATACGTGGGCGGAATCGTAGTTCTCATAATATTCTCCATCTTCCTCACCCACCGGTCCGGTGAAAAGCTTCCTCAACAGATAAGGCGCCGAGCGCTGGTTGGTGGAATGTTGGCCCTAGTTGCCTTTCTTATGGTGGTCGCAATCTTTGTCGAACATCCATTCACCCCTTCGGAGGTTGCTCCCATGGCACACGATGTAAGAGCCATAGGACGGCAGCTCCTCGACCAAAAGGCACATGGATACGTTTATCCTTTTGAACTTGTGAGTGTATTGCTCCTTGCTGCGCTGGTTGGAAGCATTACCATCGCCATTAAAGAAAAAGAAAAAAAATAGTTTAAGGTATGGAACAGGTTCCCTTACTTCACGTCCTGATACTGAGCTCGGCCCTATTCTTCTTGGGGGTTTACGGCTTCTTTACCAGAAGAAATATGATAACCATGTTAATGTCCATCGAGCTGATGCTCAATAGCGTTAACCTCAACTTTATAGCCTTCAACAAATACCTCTACCCCAATCAGCTAGAAGGTATTTTCTTCACCCTATTCGTTATAACCATTGCGGCAGCCGAGGTATCCACTGCCATTGCCATAATAATTAACCTCTTCCGAAAATTCAAGGCAGTTGATGTGGAAGAAACCTCCTCAATGAAACATTAAACCCATGGATTACGCAACATTAACGGTGCTGGTACTTGCCTTACCTCTCACCACTTCAATATTCCTCGGTTTATGGGGAAAGCGGTTGAAGCCGCTCTTGGCTGGAATCGTTGGGACAAGCTCCACCCTCCTAGCCACCATATTCTCAATTGTTGTAGCTTGGAAATACTTCTTTTTGGGGATGAGCGCAAACGGGGGTTACGAAAAAATAACCGCCTTAAGCTTTGAATGGTTGAAGTTCAACAGCAACCTATCCATAGACATGGGCATCCTGCTCGACCCCATTTCGGTGATGATGCTTCTGGTTATTACCTTCATTTCGCTCATGGTTCATATCTATAGCCTGCAGTACATGAAGGGTGAAGAGCGCTTTCAATCGTACTACGCCTACCTCTCCCTCTTTACCATGGCCATGCTTGGAGTGGTTGTTTCCACTAACATTTTCGAGATGTATATCTTCTGGGAGCTGGTTGGAGTATCATCGTTTCTGCTCATTGGCTTCTACTTTAATAAACCCTCCGCCATTGCTGCTGCAAAAAAGGCATTTATTGTTACACGCTTTGCAGACTTAGGGTTTCTTATTGGCATTCTGATACTTGGTTTTGGAGCACAAACCTTCAACTTCAGCCTACTCATTGAACGGCTTACCGACCCATCTTCGGCCAATCTTACAGGCATGTTGGGAACTGGATTTTTAGGAGTGTCGGCGGTAACCTGGGGCGTAATGCTGGTATTTATGGGAGGGGCTGGAAAATCGGCCATGTTTCCGCTACACATTTGGCTTCCCGACGCCATGGAAGGTCCAACCCCCGTATCGGCTCTTATTCACGCAGCCACCATGGTAGTAGCAGGTGTATACCTTGTTGCTAGGTTATTCCCTGTATTTGCCATTTCGGCGCCGGAAGCCCTACCTATTGTTGCCTACATTGCTGCCTTTACAGCCCTCTTCTCTGCCATTATTGCTACCACTCAAACCGATATAAAACGAGTGCTCGCATTCTCCACTATCTCACAGATTGGGTATATGATGCTGGCCCTTGGAGTAGCAGGCTGGGGCGAAGGTCAAACAGTGGGCTACACCGCCTCCATGTTCCACCTCTTTACCCATGCATTTTTCAAAGGACTCCTCTTCTTGGGTGCTGGAGCCATAATACATGCAGTGCATAGCAACGATATGCGGCAAATGGGAGGCCTACGCAAAAACATGCCCATAACGCACTTTGCCTTCCTTGCAGCCTGTTTAGCAATTTCTGGTATACCACCCTTCTCCGGCTTTTTCAGCAAGGAGGCGATTCTACATGCCGCGTACGAGGGAAATAAGCCGGTTTACTACATTGCCCTATTCACCAGTGGCTTGACTGCATTCTACATGTTTAGGCTATACTTCAACATTTTCTGGCATAACCAGTCAGCCGACAAGCACAACCACGAGCATGGGCTTTGGGCAATGAACATCCCCTTAATTTTACTTGCACTTGGTGCCATCTTTGCCGGATTTATTCCATTTGGACACTTTGTAAGCGCAACAGGATTGCCGCTGGAGCTACACGGAAATCTTGCATTCTCCATTGCACCCGTATCGCTGGGTTTAGCGGGGATTGTGCTTGCAGCACTGCTCTATGCCCGTGAAAATACGGCACCACAGAAAATAGTAACCACGCTCGGCGTTACCTACCAGTGGGTTTATCAAAAATTCTACGTTGACGAACTTTACCTTTTCATAACCAAAAAGGTAATCTTTAACCTGATTGGTCGTCCAGCGGCATGGTTCGACCGCCATATGGTTGATGGACTAATGAATGGCAGCGCCTACGTTACCACGAAGGTGTCGGAAAGCATCAAGGTGATACAATCGGGTCGGTTGCAAACCTACGCCTACTTTTCCCTTGGGGGTATAATTGGGCTCATCATTATTCTAGTCTTTGTATAAGTAACATAAGAAAACGTCAGCCGTGAAGGGTTCTTTTTACTTCAGATACCTCCTTCCACTGACGAAAAAAAACAACATGCAATGAATTGGCTATCGGCACTAGTTGGAATACCGCTTATTACAGCAATAGCAATTCTCTTCGCAAAGAAGGAGAACATAATAAGGATATTGGCCTTGGGAGGAAGCATACTGCAACTTCTTTTTGCCATCTTCATTACCATTTGGTATATGAACCTAAGGGTAGCGGGAGCAACAGAGCCCACGCTATTTACCGGTAGCATCAGCTGGTTTCCCGCGCTGCACATCAACTACCAAACTGGTGTTGATGGCATTTCGCTGGCGCTAATTCTGCTTACGGCCTTGGTGGTGGTTGGCGGTATCCTTGTATCCTGGAAAATAGAAAAGCAGGTGAAAGAATTTTTCTTTCTAATTCTGCTGCTGAGCGTGGGAGCTTACGGCTTTTTCATCTCCCGCGACCTCTTTATGATGTTCTTCTTTCTGGAGCTGGCCGTGATTCCAAAGTTCCTACTCATAGGAATTTGGGGCAGCGGACGCAAGGAGTATAGTGCCATGAAGCTGGTGCTTATGCTCATGGGAGGCTCTGCACTGGTGTTCGTTGGCATTCTACTGCTTTTCTTCTCGTCGGGCATGGTAACCGGAACACCAACTTGGAGCATCGATCTTCTAGCAACAATTCATGTTCCTCTGCCAATGCAGCGAGCCATATACCTACTCACCTTCACTGGTTTTGGGGTATTTACGGCCATGTTCCCCTTCCACACTTGGGCTCCCGATGGTCACTCGTCGGCACCTACAGCGGCCTCCATGTTTTTGGCAGGTATCTCCATGAAGCTGGGGGGCTACGGGATAATTCGAGTGGCAACGCTACTGGCACCTGACGCAGCTGCAGAGCTCTCGTGGATATTCATCATTCCTGCCTCCATAGCCATACTTTATGGCGCCTTTGCAACCATGATGCAAAAGGACCTGAAATACATGAACGCATACTCTTCGGTAAGCCATACGGGGTTTGTGGTGCTGGGTATCGCTATGCTCACCAAAACGGCCATTGTGGGAGCTGTAATGCAGATGGTGTCGCACGGGATAATGACAGCCCTCTTCTTTGCCGCCATCGGCATGATTTATAACCGAACTCACACCCGAATGGTGAATGAGCTGGGGGGAATGCTCAAGCAGCTTCCCTTTATTAGCACAGCCTTTATAGTGGCAGGACTTTGTTCCCTTGGTCTTCCTGGCTTTAGCGGATTCGTGGCGGAGATGACCGTTTTTGTTGGCTCTTGGGAACGAACGGGGCTGTTCTACAAAATTGCAACCATAATTGCCGCCATTTCTATTGTGGTAACAGCGGTGTATATACTACGTGCCATTGGATTAGCAATTTGGGGAACGGTGACTAAAAAAGAGTATCTCAAGCTCACCGACGCTACTTGGAACGAGCGACTAGCAGCCATTTTACTCATTGCTGGTGTTGTTTTCATAGGAACCATGCCTTGGTGGCTTAACCAGCTCGTAGGAGTCGATGCACAGCATATTATTGCAAGAATAGCTACTTCAACTATCAACTAAGGAATAATAATTGTCATGACGTTACATACCTTCTTACTGCTTCGTTACGAATGGATACTGGGATTGCTCATATTTTTCCTGTTGGTTGCAAAGCTGCGGGATTGGGACAGCAAGCCTAGACGATTTCTCGTAATTATCAACAGCCTACTTGTTCTCAACTTTATTGCAGGTTTTCTTCCACTTGAGGAGGGAGCGGCATTCTTCGACTTTTTCAGAACTACCCATCTAATAGATTTTGAAAAGAACATCCTCAACATGGGCATTCTTCTCATTTCGGTTGGAAGTAGCAGGTGGATTGCCGACCAAAAGCACCGGGGCGAATTCTACATCCTGATGTTGAGCAGCTTAATGGGTATGGATGTAATGCTGAGTGCAGGGCATATGATAATGCTTTACCTAGGGCTGGAAATGTCAACCATTCCTCTAGCCGTGCTTGCCAACTTTCACAAAAACTCACTACGGTCGTCGGAAGCAGGCATTAAGTTTATAATGTCCTCCGCCTTCTCTACAGGTATAACCCTGTTCGGCATCTCCTTGCTCTACGGTGCGGTGGGGAACCTCGGCTTTGCCGCCATCATTAGCCACCTTGAGCCCAATCCACTCACCATCACTGCATTCATTTTTATTCTTGGCGGCTTTGCCTTTAAAATATCTGCCGTGCCCTTCCACCTGTGGACAGCCGACGTGTATGAAGGTTCACCCGTAGCAATAACAGCCTATTTTTCAGTGATTTCCAAATCATCGGTAATCCTTGTTTTTGTTAGTGTACTCTATACCCTATTTGGTAAGCTTAGTGAATCGTGGATTATGGCGGTATCCATCCTTGCCGTGCTCAGCATGTTGGTAGGTAACCTATTTGCCATGCGACAGCAAAACATAAAGCGATTGCTTGCTTTTTCCGCCATTTCGCAGGTGGGATTTATGCTGGTAGGTATTACGGGATTTTCGGCCGAGGCTGTTGAATCGATTATCTACTTCGTAATTATTTACATTTTGAGCAACGTGGCAGCCTTTATGGTTGTTGGAGCCGTAGCTCACGTTACCGACCGTGAAACATTGGAGGAGTATAAGGGGCTATACAAAACCAATCCAGTTCAAGCCATTGTAATGGGTATATCTCTTCTCTCACTGGCAGGTATTCCACCCACAGCCGGTTTTTTTGGCAAGCTATTCCTTCTCACCTCAGCAGTAAGTAGCCAAATGTATGTTCTACTTGGTATTGCTGCGGTCAACCTCGTGCTATCGCTCTACAACTACCTTCGGGTTGTTAAGTATATGTTTGTGGACGAGGCCACCGAGGAGGTTCCCGAGGTTAAGAGTAATATTTACGAGATTGCTGTTTATACATTCTGTGTAGTAGGCGTTATGGCCATTGGATTCATAAGCCCAATTTACAACTACATCCAGCACATTGTTGCCGGAGGGTAGATAGGTAAAAAACGACGTATGGCTTCCCCCTTCTTCCAAAAGATGGGGGATTCTTTTTATTTTTCACTAAAAGCATGAAATGAAACGCTTATCATTGCCTTTAATCCACAACTAAACGAAATTGTCAATCATCAATCAACAATATTCTGGTTACAAGAGCGATTGCATTAACTTTGCCATGCTGAAATATATGCATCTACACAAACAACTTATCCGTTTTTAAAGACAAAGCATTTATCGAATTTAATATTGACAATTACGGGAAATGGATGTGTTCGGGAGTTAAGTTAGATAAGCAAAGAAAAATACACACGAACAAGAAAACAGGCAAGTTCAAACACTTGAAGAAAGTCCTTCACACCAAAACTGTTGAGCGAACTACAAGGAAGGAATCGCTCAAGGAGTTGGATTGGACTAGATTTAGAATTTTAGATAATTTCTGTATTTGTCTCTTTGACTGACGTGATCGCCCAATCATAACCAAGATTTGAGTTTGTTTGTCGACACAAATCAAACAGCAAAAACTTGCTTAGTTGAGCAATATGAAGACTTAAAGCAGGGTTAAAAACATAAAGTTACAGACGACATGATCGTTAAACATGCTTTATAATAAGCATTTAAAAAGGCTTTTATAACTCAATCTGCAATAATTACTTGGACACATTGTCCCTTTTTCTCCCTACAAAAACAAAAATTGCGTGTCACCACGTCTCTTGTAAATATATCGGAAACAACTGACTGAAATAAACTTACCACTGTAATACACAATATTGGATTTTGACATCTACTAGTGATAGTAATATGATTATCAAACTATTGCTAAGTGTAATAACAACAAAAATATTGTCCTTTTTTATTGAAATCGATAGCCATACTATTGCGATACATAATAAAACTACATCGCAATGAAAAAAAAGAAACAAAAACAGACGTTAGAGATAAAAGTGTTGTGGATTAGGATTGCCATTGAAATATTAACGTTGACTACGATTATCATTGAACTTTTAAAGTTGGTGCAATAATATATAACTCAATAGCATATTATTTAAAACATCACCAACCATAATATTGAAAATAAATATTCTATAAGTAGCAGCTCAAGAATAATTTCACAGGAGCAGTTCTGTCCTATTTTTGTGTCACTCATCATGCAGCTATAAATATCTATTTGCTATAATTCTCCTAACACTTTCTCAATCCGAGCTGGCGCAATCTTCTTTTGTGCAAAGAACTGAACTGATTTTGGACCAAGGCCACGCAATTATTCCTATATTAAGGGATTATTAGACCTTATTTGGTCTACCGTGCGAACATGAAATCCCTACCTAAATGAGTAGAACACTGGCCTTAATAGCATTGTTTCTTCTCCTGCAAAAGGTTGTTGATACTCAACCAATAAGTGATTCACTTAAACGAAGCACGCCCAATACGGAGTGGAAAAAATTAGACACGCTAATAGAAAATGCGGAGAGGGAAAGGCTCTCTGGAAACATCGACTCTTCTATAAGCATTGCTTTAAAGGCATATAGCTTAGCATCCTCCCTAAACTCTCAAATTCAAAAGGCAAAAGCGTTGAACATTTTGGGCACGGCCTATACGCGAAAAGGGAACGGTGCACTTGCATTAGAAAATCACTACAAGGCGCTGGCGATTCAGAAAGAGATTAACGATAAAAAGGGAATGCAAACTAGCTATAATGGGCTTGGCGTTTACTACCTCAACAACGGCGATCCGGCAAAAGCACTCTCTTTTCTATATGATGGAGTTAGCCTTAGTGAGAAGTTGAAGGACAGCGTAATGCTGGCAACTCAACTCTATAACATTGGACTTATAAACTACGAAGGCAAGGAGTACAATGGTGCCATTGTATCGTTTAACCGGGCCTTAACATACGCAAAATGCCCCAAGGCAATCAGAACTCTAGCCTACATATACGGAACAGAGGGAAATATATTCTCCGATAAAAAAGACTACAAAACTGCCCTAAACTTCTTTAAAAGGAGCCTTGAGCTGATGAAAAGGCTAAATGACAACGTTGGCACGGCATCAACCTACCAAAGCATTGGGCTTGTGTATCAACGTATGGGGCAATACAACACTGCGTTGGCCTCGCTTATGCGCTCCTATGAGATAAGAAAAAGGAGTGGGTATACTGCCGGCATGATATATTCCTACAATAATCTAGCATCGTTCTATACCGCCATTGATAGCTTTTCCATTGCCCGCCAATACGCACAAAAAGCATATCGTTCTGCCAAAGCATCCAACCAAAAGACACAGCTTGTAGCGGCTCTCGAAAATCTCTTCTACATAGAATCGCAAAGTGGCAACTGCAAAAAGGCATTAAGCTACTACCATCAAATGACAAAAGTAAAGGACAGCCTCAACATTGAGGATATTGACCGAAAACGCATCCAAGCACAGCTGAACTACGATTTTGACAGAAAACTTCAAATAAACAAGCTTGAACAGGAAAAGAAGGACCTCCTGAACGCAGAGGAGATAAGAAGAGGAAAACTTTTTAATACAAGCTTGCTAATAGTGTCCATACTTACAGTAACTCTCGCCATTGTTGCACTTTTAAGCTCCCTTAGAAGAAAAAATAGCAACCAAAAGCTACGAGTTCAGCAAAATGAAATTGTAAAGCAAAATGAAAAGTTGGAAAAGCAGCATAACCTTTTACTTCTTCAACAAAAGGAGATTACCGACTCCATTTGCTATGCTATTCGCATTCAGAATGCACTTTTTCCACTTACACCTGCTATCGATTTATTTCCCCAAGGGTTTGTCTTTTTACAACCACGTAACCTAATTGGTGGCGACTTTTACTGGCTCAACCAGGTAGGTCAATACAAGGTAGCTGCGGTGGTTGACTGCACAGGTCACGGAGTTCCGGCTGGTTTTATGAGCATTCTTGGTATTACATTTCTGGACGACATTATTGTTAAGAAAGGCGTTCTTAATGCATCTCAAATTCTTCATGAGATGAGAGAAAAAGTAATCAATGCGATGCACCAGTCGGAAAACACCTTAGTACTCAACGATGGAATGGACATGTCGCTAATGATTTATGATACCCTAAATAACACCATCGACTATGCCTCAGCCAATGGCAAAGCCATGCTCATTCGTAAAAATAGCCCAACCGATAATCCAACCATCCTTCCCGTAGACCGAATGCCAATAAGCTACTACATTCGAAATGAACCATTCTTAACCCACACCTTTTCCGTAGAACCGGGGGATATGCTTTTTATGTTTACCGATGGCATAGTAGACCAGTATGGAGGACCAAAACAAAAAAAACTGGGCTATAAACAACTTGCACAATGGCTAAAGCAGATTGCAGTGCTACCAACGGAAGAACAGGAGAAAACACTATCGTTCCTGTTTTACGAATGGAAAGATACGGGAATGCAGTACGATGATGCCCTTCTGCTTGGAATACGATTTTAGCGAACCAGAACGGAACTTACTTAATCGATTATTTTCCAACAACAGGCAGCTCTGCTAGCCATTCCCGTAATCGAGGTAAAGTTTGCTTCATCTCTTCCTGGGCGGTCATGTAAAGGGCTTCTATCTTTTTAGGATCGTTCTCTGTTCTGGACACTGTAATGGGAGCCTCCGGCCTAATCACAAACAGCAACCCCTTCTTTTCCAACTCTTCAATCCTATCGAGCACAGCGTTGTACCGGTCGGCCCTTGTGGCAAGCGCCTCTGCCAACAGTGGGCTATTTCTATAGGATGCCTTTATGAGAGGTGTTAACTTTGAACTCTTTTTCCGGTAGCCAGCATTACGGGTGAGCACAACCACTAGCCGCTTACATCCATCGGCAAATGCCTGTTCAAAGGGAATAGAGTCGGCAATACCTCCATCCATATAAAAGTTTCCGTCTATCTGTATTTTCTGTGAAATAAACGGTAATGCCGACGTGGCAGACAACAGCTGCTTAAACCCATCGGGGGAGAGACCGTTGGCGTCGCGAAACTCGGCACGTCCAGTAGAGCAGTTGGTAATACCAATACGCATTCGGGTTGAGGACTTACCAAACTCTTTATAATCAAAGGGAATATGCTTTAACGGAACCTCTTTATATACAAAATCCCAGTCAAAAAAGGTTCGTTTTTTAACGTAGTTCCCCAAGCTAAAGTAGCGAGGGTCGGCGGTGAACCGTCTATTAACCTCCAGATTACGTCCACGTTGCCGAGAAACATAGGAGACTGAGTATGCTGCACCAGCAGAAACACCAACAGCATAGGGAAACAGCAGCCCCTGCTCTAGAAAGGTGTCAAGCACTCCAGCGGTAAAAATGCCTCTAAAGCCGCCTCCCTCCAATACCAATCCTACTCCGTCACAACTTTCTGCCTCATTGGTGATTGATCCCATGATAAAGGTAATTTTTATGCGTTCAAATGGAAGGTTAAAGGTAATAAATTTGAGGGGTCGCTATTCAAAAATAGCGACCCTCAACGCAATTAACGACTATTTAGCTAGTACGCATATCATTGCCGCCAGTAAAAATTTTCCAAAGAATCAAAAGCCCTCAAATCTTTGCTTGAAGTTTAGTTGGCAGTTCTCTTGCGCACACGAAAGTTTATCATCTCCACTACCATCGAAAAGAAGAGCGCAAAGTAAATATAGCCCTTGGGAATCTCGTAATGGAAAGCCTCAAGCGCAAGCATAAAGCCAATGAGAATTAAAAACGACAAGGCTAGCACCTGTAAGGTGGGGTGCTTATTAATAAATGCACTAATAAAACCGGAGAAATAGATCATTACAATCATGGAAATTACCACAGCAGCAATCATTATGGCCAGTTGGTTTGAAAGGCCGATGGCGGTGAGGATGGAGTCAAACGAAAAAATAATGTCGAGGGCCACAATCTGCATCAACACATAGTAGGTTGCTTTGCTAGTCGAGTTGGAGCCTACATTCTCCTCACCTTCCACTTTACCATGAATCTCAGTTACACTCTTTGTAATAAGGAAAATACCACCCAGTAGCAGAATAAGGTCACGAGCGCTAAAAGCAAAGTTCCCCAGCGTAAAAAGCGGTTGAATCAGGCCCATTATGGCGGTAAGAAGCGAAAGCAACCCAATGCGAAAGGCTAGCGCAAGTAGCAGTCCCGCTGTGCGCACCCGCTTTTGACGATGATGGGGCAACTTATTTGTTACTATGGATATAAAAATGATGTTATCTATACCCAACACTATTTCGAGCAGCGTTAGGGTTAACAACGATACGTAGGTTTCGGGCTGAAATAGAAAGTTCATGGCATTACAGTGCAAGCAAAAATGAGTACACACCTAGTCAATAGGTGAAGCAAATGTACAAAAAGGCTTCAAAACCCAAACTACTCCAAAGCAATTGTGTAGGACAGGGTCACTCTGCTTACGCAAAAGATTGTGGTACATACAGTGCGGCAAAGCAACCTACCCTTATTGCACCGGCAAAGTGTAGGCCGAGGCACAAATAAAAAATAAGATTCTCACCAAACAATAATTTCGGTGCAAAAAATGGAAAAGGTATCCCATGCTACCTTATGAATTGTTAAAATTAAATTGGTTAATTTGCATCAAAGATTTATACCATGAAACTTAAGTCATTCTTAGGTGGCCTTATACTCCTTGCCTCCTGTAACTTTCAGCACAATAACTACCATGCAGTTGACCCCTCCATTTCCCAATTTGTAGCGGCTAACACTGGTTCTTGGTGGAAGTTCCGTGACAGCCTAGGAACAGCAGTGGATACCGTTAGAGTAACAAGTTTGAGTAATACCTTTACACCTCTATCCAACGGTTCGGACAATGAGCTCTACCAAACCATTGTGATGCAAATGGAACACATTCCTTCACTTAAAATCAGCAAAGTGGTTCTTACCCGGGATTTGGAAACCAGCACCCTTAGCTATACCGACACTTCTGGAAATACCCACCTTCTGCTTACCGAACCATCGACTAGCGAGCCAACAATTCTAGATTCACTTGTCTCTGGTAAGCACCTATACAAAAAAGTATTGACGATCAACAATTTTCAACAACCAGGAAATACGCTTTACATTGCTAAGGGCTATTGGATTGTGAAGTACATTATTAAGTCGGAACAGACTACACACAGTTGGATTCTTGATACAGTAATGATTAAGTAGCCACCCCTTTCTTTTGGTCCCTCTCTCACGCTATTGAGGATAAACTATCTGTTTCTCAATTAAATAATCTCGGAAACAATCGTTTGCTCTATCCTTTTGAGGTAATGGGTAACAATTTACCAATGCTATATGCGTTAGTTCAACCACCGAGAATGTGGCTTTATTAATTGCAATGGGTCTGTATAGACTACAAACAATACGATATAGCGTATCTGAAAATATACCTCGACCAGTAATTATACTGTTAAAAAGATGCTCTCCCCTCCATTAATTCGCAGAAAAAAGAGTGGGTTCAAGCTAAATATGCTACTTTTTTAATTTTTTTTATGAACGTTACACAAACGTTTTAGATAAGACCTCCAGGTGCATTATTAGCCCAATACCCAGCTACCCAAACGCTCATGAATGTTAATCTAATGTTAATATTTCCTATCTTTTCGGAACATTAGAACAGTTTTTTTACCAATATGGAAGTAAAACGCATCTATAAAATCAGCAATAAGCTTCTGCTTAGCTTTTTTATAATCACCACCCTTCTTCTGTTTGTGGGTATCCAGAGTCTTCTTTTCCTAAAGTCCATCGAAAAGAAGCAGCAACAAATTGCCGCAAGCATCAAGGTATCTAGTGCAATTCTCGAAGCAAAGTACTTTGTGCGGTCCGACATTCACATTTTATACGAAATGGTGAATGCCAAGAATAACGAGGAGCTTGCTTACTGGTATGGGGAGCATCAATTCCAGAATCAGTTTGTAACCGACCAGATTAAAACCATAAGGCAAACGTTTCAGGAGTCAGATGCCCTAGCCTCGAACCAATACAAGGACACCATTATGGACCTTGTCAACACCTTTGAGCTAAACTACGGACAGCTGGTAAAAAGCAAAATAGAAGCTGCCCACAACCTGCTTCTTGAGATATCGAAACAGCCCAATGCAAACATTAAATCGTTGGCCAACAACGATCCGCGAATCCAACAATTCGTAAAGGAGGTTGCTGATGATGGAATTAATACCATAAAGCGCTTCGACAAGGCAAAAGATAATACCAACAAAATTGTTCAGACTGCAGAAGCAGAATCGACCCGAACGGTGGCTAACTCCCTTAAAACAACATGGATTATGGGCATTGGCTCCATCATAATTTCACTGCTCATTGCGCTTATTTTCTCCAGTAGAATTTCGTCATCGGTTGTTAAGCTGAAAGAAAAAGTTGAGCAGCTGAGCAAGGGACGCCACCCCGACGAGGTTGAAATCAAAAATCGTGACGAGCTGGGTGCCATAGCACACTCGTTAAATCAGCTCATAAAAACGCTTAAGAATCTCTCCCATTTTGCGGCAGAGGTGGGCAATAGAAACTTCAAGGCTGAGTATGAAACATTGGGTGATGACGATGTTCTTGGAAACTCGCTCATTGAAATGCGGAATAAGCTGGAGCAAGCAGAGATAGATGCAGAGGAAAGAAGAAAAGAGGAGGAGCATAGGGTATACGTAACGCAGGGCATTGCCAAGCTGGGTGAAGTGCTGCACATCAACTACGAAAGTATTGATGATATGGGCTACGCTATAATTCACTTCCTCGTTAACTATCTCAAGGCAAATCAGGCCATATTTTTCCAAGCCGACTACACCAACCCTAACGACCCTTACCTAGAACTTAGGGCAACCTACGCTTTCGACCGAAGAAAATACGTAAAGAAACGCGTTGCAATGGGTGATGGTCTTGCTGGCGTCTGCTTCTTCGAGAAGCAGAGCATTTTCCTAACCGACATTCCTGAGGACTACATATCTATCTCCTCCGGCTTAGGGGAAGCTTTGCCCAGAAACATCTTTATTGTTCCAATTATTGCCGACGATAGAGTGGAAGGGATAATAGAAATTGCCTCATTCCACGTCATGGAACAGCACCAAACAGATATGGTGGAACAAATGGTTAAGTCCATTGGAATCACGTTAAGTAGTATGCGTATCAATAAGCAAACAAAGGACCTTCTTGAACAAGCACAAAGGATGGAGAAAGAGATGAAGATCCAGGAGGAGGAGATGCGCAGCAACATGTTACGACTAGAAGCGGAACTACTTGATTACAAAATGAAAATGGAGCAGCAGGAGAGTAAAAATGAGTCGAAATGATGGATTGTCGTTAAATAGCTTTGATTAGGTTTATTAATTAGGTTTCAGATTTATGGGTTAACCGCCAGCAAAACAACTATTTTGCTGGCGGTTTTTCTATTAGCATTCTCAATTTCCAATTCCTTTTTATGCGTAATCTCTTTGGGAAAGGCTTGGAGTAAAAACCATCCAACTCGTCGGGATATTTCCCCAACTCATCGGGTTTGGCTGGTTTTCCGGTAATGGAGACCATACATTTGCTGCAACAAAGGAAAGTTGCTAACTTTAAACTCTTGAATATGGAACGTGAATGTTATAACCACAGACCCAAAAGAATGAAAAAAGCGGTTTTTGGACTTCTTGTAATTGCTGCAGGATTTATATGGCTCGGCTCAAACATGGGATTCGTTGATGATAGCACCCTGCATATCATATTTTCATGGCCAATGTTGCTGGTGGCCATAGGTGTTACCAACCTTGCCGAACGGGATAGTCGCTTTACAGGCATAGTTCTGATTCTGGTAGGCAGTTTCTTCCTAGCACCTCGATTAATCTCAACCCCCTACAACTTTATTGGAATCTACTGGCCAGTGCTCATAATCATTCTTGGAATAATGATTTTCTTCAGCGCGCTCACCAAACGATTTTGGGGTCATCACCGGTTCCACAGATACTCCGAAGTAACCACCAATGGCGACTTGGACGAAATGAATATTTTTGGTGGTTCCAAAAAAAAAATAAACGACAAAAACTTTAGTGGCGGTAGGATTACCAACATCTTTGGTGGAGCCGAAATTGACCTCACTAAGGCAGATCTGGTTCCTGGTAAAAGCGTCCTTGAGGTAACCTGCATTTTTGGAGGCATTTCGCTTGTAGTTCCCTCCGACTGGTCGGTTCAAGTTTCGGTGGTTTCCATTCTCGGTGGCTTTCACGACAAAAGGTCAACCATTAACAACCATGAGAATCCTGATAAGGTACTCATAATCAAAGGCGCTGCTGTATTTGGAGGTGGGGAAATCAAGAGCTATTAATCCTGGGCTATGGACCATTCGGTTCTTGTAAATCGACAATATCTTTCCTGGTATGGAATAGCTTGGAGCATGCTTGTCATACTCCAGGTTTTCATTGTAAGCTTGAGCGGAGGAATTCCATTATGGCCCATATTGATTGATAGTGCTGTATCAACCTATCTTTTTGCCCTGCTGGGAGTCCCAATTTGGTACGTAGTTCAATTCTACAAGCCAGAAAAGGCCACCATATTTAATCTTATCATTAATCAGCTGACGTTGGCAATTCCCATCGTTGCGGGGTGGCATTTTCTAAGCACCTACCTCGTGAAGGAGCTTACAACCGCTTGGCCCACCTATGAGCGATTCCTTGTCCAAACACTCCCGGTAAGAATTGCCTCCGGAATATTTTTATACCTAACGCTAACGCTTATTTACTACCTCATAATTTACTACAACAACCTTCAAGATAAAGTAAAAAGCGAAGCAAGACTTCAGGAGATGCTTAAGGAGGTAGAGCTGGATATGCTCAAGTCGCAGATTAATCCGCATTTTCTCTTCAACAGCTTAAACTCCATCAGCTCTCTTACCATTACAGCACCCGAAAGGGCAAGGGAAATGTTGGTAAAGCTCTCTGACTATCTCCGCTACTCGGTATCAATGGGGAAAAGTCAAATGACCACCTTGGGGAAAGAGATTGAGAATATCCGCCTATACCTTGAAATTGAGAAAATTCGATTCGGGAATAAGCTCCTTTTCTCCTTCGATCTACAGGATGATTTGCTGGAGGCGACCATCCCAGCCATGATTCTTCAACCTCTTTACGAAAACGCTGTAAAGCATGGCGTTTACGAAAGTATTTCCGAAATTGTAATTCGAACGGCAGGATGGATGCAAGGAAACCTGCTCACCATTCGTATTACGAACAACTACGAGCCGGGAGTACCCTCAAAAAAGGGAGCGGGCGTTGGCCTTAAGAACATTGGTGAAAGGCTGAGATTGCTCTACCACAACGAGCAACTCCTTCAGGCAAAAAAACACGACCAACTTTTTGAAGTAATTGTTTCCATCCCTCAGGCTACACGCGAATAGCATCCATCGCCGGCCAACTCTTATACCGGCCACCGAAAGTGGTTCGGCATTAACATAACTAGTTTGGATAACCTCGTAAAAATGGACAAAGTGAAAGCAAATAGCAATAAGATTAGAACGCTGCTGGTTGAAGACGAGGAACCGGCAAGGGCCATAATAAAGGAGTATCTGAAAGAAATTCCGGAGATAGAGATAATTGGTGAAGCTGGCGATGGCTTTTCCGGGGCAAAGGCCATAAACGATTTGAAGCCAGACTTGGTATTTCTCGACATCCAGATGCCAAAGCTCACCGGCTTTGAGCTGCTGGAGCTACTCGACCACCAGTGCTTGATAATATTTACCACCGCCTACGACCAATATGCCATCAAGGCATTTGAAATGAATGCGGTAGACTACCTTCTTAAACCGTTTTCCAACGTAAGATTCAAGGAAGCGGTAGAGCGTGCAATAGCCCGCTTTCAGTCCAAGCAAACGGATATTAAGACCGCACAGGCCATTTTAAAAACTGCCGATGAAGCAGTAGAGTATCTGGAGCGTATTGCTGTTCGAAAAGCGGGAAACATCGAAGTTATTCCGGTAGGCGATGTTATTTACTTTGAAGCCGATGGCGACTACGTTGTGCTGCATACGGCAACGGGCAAGTTTTTGAAGGAAAAAACCATGAAATACTTTGAGCAGCACCTCCCCGCGTCTGGCTTTGTACGAATCCACCGCTCCTACATTGTTAACGTAGAGAAGATACAACGGCTGGAACTGTACGAGAAAGATACCTACATGGTGCTGCTCAAGAATGGGGAAAAGCTCCGCTCGAGCGATTCGGGACAAAAAATACTGCGCCAACGGCTAAATCTATAGAATTTCGAAAAGAGGCTGCATTCCTACCAGTAATGCCAAAATAAAAAGAGGAGCGACAGAATTTGTCGCTCCTCTTTTTTAATTCCCTTACTACCTATTAGTTGAATGTTGGCAGGAAAGAGTAATCCTTGTCATATTCCATCATCTGCTTAACAAAATCGGTTGGATAGCTAACCTTAACATCCACAATGTTCCCATCCTTCTCCACTGGTGTAAGCACAGGGTTAATAAATCCTGCATAGGGAGCAAGATTCAACTTTTTGTAACGTGCCAACACCTCGTTGTGCAACTCTGGATCAACAGGTACACCATAGGTTTCAACCAAGTTCTTACCAGCAGCGTAGTCTCCTGTTGATTTTATTCGCTGAACCTCACGAAGCAGCTGACCAAATAGCAATCTCAACTTATTGTAGTCGTTAATCTTAAAATACGTTTTTCCATCACGAACCACCTTTTCTATCACATTGTCAGCCTTTCCTTTTTCGAAGCACCACTCGGATATTAAGGCCCTATCGCGCATATGCGCCTCCTCAATATTTTTTCCAGGTTCAATGCGTGTAAGCTGGGTCATTATTCCATTACGGATGTATTGGTTATACTCGGCCTTTGCAGCGTCAAAAGAGGGAAGAACACCCAACTCCTCCAACTTAGGATCGGCAATGTAGTAAAGGGCAAACAGGTCTGCACGGGCCTCCTCCAATGTGGCACCGTAATTCTTAAGCTCGTCACCCTTAACACCTGGGGCCAGCTGTCCAGAGCCATGCCCTAGGCATTCGTGTAGGTCAGTGAGCATATTACTTGCAATTGCACCATACTTCTTTGCCAGCTCGATCTCCTCCTGAGAATAAGCAAACTCATCTATAAATCCATCACCCAGAGAGGCCATATCGTAAGCATGGGTAATGTTCTCTATGGTTACACTCTTCGAGCCGTAATCCTTTCTAATCCAGTCAGCATTGGGCAAATTGATACCAATTGGCGTTGATGGGTAGCAATCGCCTCCAAGGCAAGCCACGGTTATCACTTTTGCCGTAACCCCCTTTACCTCCTTTTTCTTAAACTTTGCATCAACAGGAGAATGGTCTTCAAACCACTGCGCATTTCGGCTGATAATCTCCGCCCTCTTTGTAGCTTCAATGTCCTTGAAATCGACTATAGCCTCCCAAGTGGCTTTGTAACCAAGGGGATCGCCATAGTTTTCTATAAAACCGTTAACAAAATCAACCTTTGAAGCCAAATCGGAAACCCAAGTGAGATTATACTGGTCAAACATTTTCAAATTACCAGATTCATAGTAATCGATAAGATACTGGATGGTCTCCTTCTGCTTTTCGTTCTCAGCCACCTCCTTGGCCTTCCCTAACCAGTAAACAATTTTTTCGATGGCAGGCGAATACATGCCTCCCACTTTCCAAACCTTCTCAACCAGCTTGCCATCCTCCTTAACCAACTTAGAGTTTAACCCAATGGAAATGGGTTGAGTATCCTTCGGATTTACCATTTTAGCATAGAATGCCTCTGCCTCCTTTTGGGTCACCCCTTCGTAGAAATTCACCGCCGAGGAGGTTACCATGTCTACCCCCTTGCGCTGATTTAAGCGATAGCGGGCCACATTGGGGTCAAAGATGATAGGCACAAGCATGGTTTGCATCTCATCCTTTGTTCCCAGCTCTTTTGGAAAAAATTTATCGGGTGTACCTTTCACCAGTTCGGCAAAGTATTCCTTTGAAAATCCTGGAAGAAATTTCTCGTTAGAGTAGTGATGGTGTATACCGTTCGAGAACCATACCCGTTTGATATAGACCATAAACTTGCCAAAATCGGCATCATTCCTATCACCAGTATAGCCGGCATATATGGCATCCAAAGCCCTTCTAACCGCAAGGTTATACTTATAGTTCTGGTCCCAAATAATATCACGACCCGACAGGGCCGCTTGGGAGAGATAGTAAACCAGCTTCTTCTGATCGAGCGATAAGCTGTCAAAGTCGGGAACCTGATAGCGCAAAATCTTCAGATCGGCAAACTGATCTACCTGCCACTTAAAGCTTGCGTCGTCACTTTTTTTATCCGAAGAGCAAGCCATAATCCCCATTAATGCAAGTGTAGCCATTGAAATAACAAGTTTTTTCATCTCCATCCATTTTTTCATTAGGAATAAGTAAAGTTAATCCTAATTCTCCAGAAACAAGAATAGGTAATAGCTAATTGGTCGTCCGCCTTTCTCCCTTTTTAGGTCTTGCGGGGTTCCTTAGGTCAAGGTCCGACTGCAGTACCCACATCCCCTTGATAAACTTAAAACCGTCGTACGAAAAATCTGGTCCATAGAACCGTAAATCACCAGCGTACTCTGGTCGCGATGGGCTTAGGTGATCAAAAACAATCATATCCGACTCCGGAAGGTAACGCATCATCATGGTTGCCCGTGCGGAATACTCAAAAATGATTCTGGAAGAGGTCTTCTTACCATTGCTGAAGATAGGAGCACCAAAAACGGGTTGATTGGCGGAATCGAAGTGCAGAACATCGATCACCCGTTTGCAAGTAAAAATATTGTTTAAATCGACCCCAAGGAGGCAGTAGTAGGTTGTCCCTGCATACTTCTTCTCCGCTATTTGGTAGTAGAGGGCTCCATACCAAGACTGTGGCCCAACAATTTGGCTTTCAGGGTTCTGTATCTTTGCTCTAGCGTCATCCAACTCGTAGAGAGTAACCTCCTTGCTCCTTTTATCCTTCACCTGCAAAAAGCCAAACATCTTCTGTGCGCCACCTGCCATAGGAATATTCCAAGTAAAAATCCGCACCAGCTTATCGTTTGAGACAACTTTGCCTATGTGAGCCAAAGAGTCGAAAGGAAAGTCAAAAGAGCCCGGTTTGGCAAGCGCTTCCTTTAACTTTGAATGAACCTCTAGGTTTAGCCTAGCCATTTCGGACAGCTCCGTTTGCCGGGTAACGTCATCCATTAGGGTAGAAATGGCACTCTCATCCTCCTTAAAAGTGTCGCCACTGGTTTGTTGTCCCATTCCTAACATCGGCAGCATAAGCAGCAAACCAACCATAATCTTACGAACTACTCTTGTGAACATAGCTACAAGTTTGTTGTTAAAACGACACAAAAATACAGATGCATGAGTGCTAAAGAAAAGATTCGCAAATTATTTTCATGGAAAATGCTTGCAGGCATAGTAATAGGTGGAATTGCCGGATATGCCTACTACCACTTCTGGGGTTGCACAGGTACATGCCCCATCACTTCCTCACCAGTAAAAACAGTGATATTTGGCTCTCTCATGGGAGGTTTACTAGCTTCCTAGTCCAGCAATTCATCCAGTGACAATAAAATAGCCTTACAGGCTTCGTGTATCTGCTCCTCCGTAATAATTAACGGCGGAGCAATGCGAAGCGCCGTATCACAGAAAAGAAACCAGTCGGCAATTACTCCCCTATTCAGGCATTTTCTGATAGTAGCCTGTACCAACCCCGCATCTCCAAGCTCAACGGCCAGAAGGAGTCCACTCCCCCGAACCTCTTTAATTAAGGGATGCTGCAGTAATGACCGAAACACAAGTTCCTTCTCACAAACGGTCTCCACCAAGTTTTCCTCCACAATGAACTGAAGGTTTGCTTTTGCCGCAGCACACGATACCGGGTGTCCGCCAAAGGTGGTAATATGTCCTAGGATGGGGTTCGTTTTTAGACAGCCCATTACCTCTGCACTCGAAATAAAAGCACCTAGGGGCATCCCCCCTCCCATGCCCTTAGCAATAGTAATAACATCAGGTACCACACCAAATTTCTGAAAAGCAAATAGGTTGCCCGTTCGGCCAAAACCTGTTTGAACCTCATCAAAAATTAGTAGTGCCCCAACCTCATTACAACGTCGCCTTAGTGCAACCAAAAACTCTCTATCGGGAACAATGGCCCCAGCCTCTCCCTGAATTGGCTCAATCAACACGCCTGCTGTCCTAGAAGTAATCTGCTGCAGCGCTTCAATATTGTTGAATGGTAAATGGCGAACAGCGGGCAACAGCGGGCGGAAGGCATTCTTAAATCCCTCATCCCCCATCATGCTCAATGCCCCATGCGTACTACCATGGTAAGCTTTATCAAATCCAACTAGCTCCGTTCTTCCTGTATAGCGTTTTGCCAACTTCAGGGCACCCTCGTTGGCTTCGCTGCCGCTATTCACAAAGTAAACTTGCGACAAGCTTTCGGGCAGGAGTTCGGTAAGCGCCACGGCATACTCCACCTGGGGTGCCTGAACGTATTCGCCATACACCATAAGGTGCAGGTATTTCTCCGATTGCTCCTGAATAGCCTTCACCACAAGGGGATTGCAGTGACCTATGCTGCTAACAGATATTCCAGAAATAAGGTCGAGATAAGGTTTGTCGTTGGTGTCGTAAATATACACACCTTCAGCACGTTTAACCTCTAGGCCCAGTGGGCTATCAGAGGTTTGAGCAACGTGCTGCAAAAAAAAAGATCGCAGCGAAATCATGAAAAAAAATTATTTGCTGATAAGCCTAAGCTCCTTAAGAAGTTTTTCGCGATAGGATTTCCCTATGGGAACAAGCTTTGAACCAGTTGTATAGCGAAGAAGAATCGAATTATCCTCAATGCTCGATATCTTTTTAACATTCACAATGAATGACCGATGCACCCGCTTGAAGGTGGAGCCTGGAAGCTGATTTTCAATGGCCTTCATTGTAAAGTGAATGGTATGTTTCTCCTTCCCCGTATTCACCACCACGTAGTTTTCTAGCGCTTCCACCCACAGTATTTCACTTAGCTTAAGCCTTACAAGTGAGCTGTTTTTCTTAATGAATATCTCATCATCCTCCACGGTGGGCTTATTCCCAGAAGAGAAGCGGTCGTAAACCTTAGTTACTGCCTTGTAAAAGCGCGCGTAGGATACCGGCTTCAACAGGTAATCGGTAACATCGTATTCAAAGGCTTCCAGTGCGTACTTCTCCTTGGATGAAACAATTATCACCTGTGGAGCCACCTTAAGGGTCTTCAAAAACTCAATACCGCTCATCTCCGGCATCTCGATATCAAGAAATATGAGATGGACATCATCACTCTTCTCTATACCTCGAATCGCCTGAATAGCGGAAGGAAATGACTTAACTAGGTTAAGAAATTCCGTCTTTTTCACATACTCCTCGATGATTCTGCTCGAAAGCTCATCATCATCAATTATTATACAGTTCAGCATCCCGAAAAAGTTTTGCATCTCATACCCCTAAATTTACGCATTTTCGTCAAAAAAAATCGATTAAATGAGAATTTTAATGCGATTTTGTAAGAAAATGCTCAATAAGTGGCTCAACGTTCTTAACCGATTTTTTCATCCAACTGATTAGCTGGGCGTTATACTCCTCCTCACTCAGTTTCCAATTGAAACTTTTTTGGCTTCGCAGCTGCAACATGAGGTGGTGAATTATCATAGCAGCTGCCACAGAAATATTGAGGCTTTCAGCAAATCCATAAATTGGAATCTTTAAAAATTCGTCTGCCTCCTCCATCAACGTTGGGGAAATACCGGTATGCTCTGTCCCAAAAAAGAGGGCAACTTTCCCCTTGGTAATATCGAAATCTTCCAGGGCAACATCGTGCTGATGGGGAGTAGTGGCAACAATTCGGTAGTTCTGACTCCTCAAGTGGCGAATGAGTCCTGCTGTATGCTGCTCCTCCTTCCTATAGCGGTGGATGTTAAGCCACTTGTATGTTCCCTTGGCAATTTGAGGACTTGGGCAAAAGCGATTTTCATTCTCCACAATGTGCACATCGAGCAACCCCATGCAGTCGCATGTTCGCAGCACTGCACTGGCATTGTGGGGGTGAAAAACATCTTCGAGACAAACGGTGATGTACCGTGTTCTGTTGCCGAGTACCTTTCTAAGAAGATCCTGCCGCTCCTCCGAAATAAACTGTGATAGGAAGTCAATGATAGCGGTGTCCATATTGCCGTTTTCGAGTAAAAATATCAAAAAAAAAGGGAGAACTCGAAGTCTCCCTTGAAAAATGCATTCAGATGCTACTGAACAACATCATTTAACTCGCTACCAGATTTGAATTTAACCACCTTCTTAGCGCTGATCTTAATAGGAGCACCAGTCTTGGGGTTTCTTCCAGTCCTTGAGTTGCGGGTTGATACGGAGAAAGAACCAAAACCAACCAAAGCAACGCGATCACCCTTCTTAAGGGAATCGGTGGTAGATTTTACGAAAGCATCCAAAGCCTTCTTTGCGTCAGCCTTTGTAAGGTTAGCCTCAGCAGCAATAGCATCAATAAGTTGTGCTTTGTTCATAACCAGTTAAATTTTAGGTTAGTAATTCTCGTTGGTCAAACAATCGTAGACAAATATAACGTTTTTCATAGCGTTTACAAATGTTTGAGGTTTTTTTTCACTTTTTTTTTGATTTTCGTCACTTTTTCTTGCGTATTTGCAAAACGCTGAAAAGAAAAGACTTGATCGGACCTTCGAAATAGCACCATTTTTTTTCAATATTTGGCAGCCAAGCCTTGACTGAACAAAAAAAAACACTACTTTTGCCCCACGCTTGGAGAAATGGCAGAGCGGTTGAATGCGGCGGTCTTGAAAACCGTTGTACTCGTGAGGGTACCGGGGGTTCGAATCCCTCTTTCTCCGCCAGAAGGAAGGCCCAAGCCTTCCTTCCTACTATTCTGGAGAGATGCCGGAGCGGTCGAACGGGGCGGTCTCGAAAACCGTTGTCCTGGGTGACCGGGACCGAGGGTTCGAATCCCTCTCTCTCCGCCACCAAAGCCCTTTCAAGGGCTTTTTTACTAATCAGGCTATGGGACAGCTCGTACTTAATGCCGATGTGGTTGAAAAATTCCTAAAGTTTGGGCTTGTTGGTATTTCGGGTGTATTTGTCGATTTTGGAATTACCTTTCTGCTCCGAAATAAGCTCAAGGTTCACCAGTATCTGGCCAACGCCACCGGGTTTCTCACTGCTGCCTCCACCAACTATATTTTCAACAGGATATACACCTTCCACAGCCAGAACCCGCACATGCTGTGGGAATATGGTAAGTTCATTGGCGTTTCCCTCGTTGGACTTGGGATAAATACCCTTGTGCTTTGGCTACTGGTAAGCAAAGCACAGTGGAACTTCTACTTCGCTAAAGTATTCGCCATTGGTGCTGCCACATTTTGGAACTTCTTCATCAACTTGGCCATAACCTTTGTATAGGTTGTTTATACCAATCACCAATCCAACATCTCCATGCATGAAATAGAAAAAGGATGGTTTTACACCACCCTTTTCCATAGAGTATGGTAGAAAAATCTACTTCAATACCTTATAAATATATATGGTTTGATTTCTATTCGATTTGCTTTGCTTATAGAGTAGCTTGTCTAGAATACTTGGCTGAACCACTGCCTCCAACTTAAGGGGTGGAAAAACCGCTTCAATGGCTTTCTTCCGAAGGTCGAGATTCTTGTCCTCGCAAATAAATACATACTCCGGAAGTTGCTGAACCGGAATGGTGTCAAAGTAGTGCACCGAACGAATCATCTTCCGGTAATGGCCATTTTCAATGAGCTTGTGAACCAACGAAGCAGAGGTGTCCTTGCCACTTACCTGCGCCAGATTATACTGCACAAACCAGCTGCCCGCGTAAAAGCCTGGAAGAAGATTCACGTTGTCGTGTAGCGTATCCTCTACTAAAATTCCGTGAGGAACGGATTTGCCGTAGAGGTAATACATAGCATTTACCCGCGACAACTTCGAGGAGGATACGGTGATAGGAAGGAGAAGGCTAATGTTTATAACCCAAAAAGCGACGGAGAGCCCCTTTATAAGCCTTGGATGGTTACTCCAAAACGAGGATTCCCGCATCTTATACCAACCAATAATACCTGCGGTGACGAAAAAGGGCAGCACGGGAAAAATAAACCGCTCCTGCTTATTGGGAAAGTAGGAATGAAAAGCGGTGAATAGCAGCGTAGGTAACACAATAATTAACGTCTTTTTCCAACTCCTAAAAAAGCCAGCAATCCAAAGCCATCCCAGCGGTGGAAGTATTACCCCAATAATAATAGAGGCATACATATAGGGGTTGTTTGTGCCATAGTCGGTTTTATGCGCCAAGTTATAGCGAATATACTCCATCAGCTCGGCGAATGGTCTTCCCCAAACAAACATGTCCACTACCCCCTGAATCATGAATATGGAGATCACTACTCCAACGCCAAAAACTATGGCCTCCCAAAACTTTTTCCGGAAAAGAATAACTAGACCAATGCCTCCTATAAAGATAGCCGTTTGAAATCGGATAGAAAAGGCTAGGCCAATGACCAACCCTGCAAATAAAAAATATTTATACGACCGAGACTCCTCAAGTGCAACATGCACCATATACACCCCCATCATTAAAAAGGGAATGCAAACCATCTCCACCAAGTTCCTGACGGAGAGCATCGGCATAAACCAGAGGAAGGAGAGCGCCAGCCCAACCTGAATGGCAGCCTTTCTACCCCCCATTCTATCGGCAATTTTGTAGCCAAAGGCCACCACAATGAGCGAAAAAAGGGCGTGTAGCAGCCGAATTAGAAATGCCATAACCTTGGGGTTATGAATGCTAACTGCCTTAAAGGCAGAAAGTATGAGATAGTGAATTCCTACATAGAAAAAGCTATGGCCTGATGGAACTGGATTAACCTGACTCTTGGGTAACCAGTCGTTATAGTCGGTACCATCCACCCACGACTGTGACGCTTCCAGCACCAAAAAATGGTCGTCGTGCATACCATATCCCTGAGAAAAGATGGCTGCAAGCAACCTTATGAGGAAAGCACCAATCAGAATAACGTGTAACGGATTGGAATTCCATAGCTTTTTAAAGAATTTCATCATAACATATATTAGTTTTCAACCCCAGTGAACACACTTTTACTCTCAGCAATCCCCCTCTTCACACCAACCTGAATTGTTACTTCTTTTATGCTAGAGCTGCATTGTATATAGCTTAGAGTATATCCCCCCCTTTGCTATTAGCTCGTCGTGCTTACCCTGCTCCACAATCTCACCATCTTGCAGCACACAAATGAGGTCGGCATTTTTTACCGTCGATAGTCTGTGCGCAATAACAATGGATGTTCTGTTTTTCATCAGATTTTCCAGAGCTTCCTGCACCAGTCTTTCCGATTCGGTATCGAGGGCAGAAGTGGCCTCATCTAGAATCATGATGGGTGGATTCTTGAGAATGGCTCGGGCAATGCTCACGCGTTGGCGCTGTCCTCCGGAGAGCTTCCCACCTCTATCTCCAATGTTGGAGTAGTAGTCGTTATGGGTAGCCTGAATAAACTCGTGCGCGTTGGCAACTTTAGCCGCCTGAATCACCGAATCAATGGAGGCGCCGGGAACGCCAAAGGCAATATTGTTGTAAAACGTATCGTTGAAGAGGATTGGCTCCTGGTTTACGTTCCCCATCAGCGCACGGAGGCTCTTAATTTTAATATCCTTGATGCTAACACCATCGATTAAGATATCGCCCTGATCAACGTCGTAGAAGCGGGGAAGCATATCTACAAAGGTGCTCTTCCCAGAGCCCGACTGGCCCACCAATGCAACCGTTTGCCCTTTATGAATGGTAAGGTTTATATTCTTCAGCACAAGGTCGTCTTCATACTTAAAGCTAACGTTGCTATACTCAATCTTTTCCTTAAATTCTAACATGTCAATGGCATCTTCCTTTTCCTTTATTGGATTCTCGGCCTCCAAAACGACATCTATCCTATCTGCTGAGGCAAGCCCCTTTAGCACATTATAGTACGCCTGACTAAATGATTTAACTGGGTTAATAATCTGAGAGAAGATGATTATATAACCAATCAAGGTTGGTGCTGTTAAAGCACCCTGACCAGATAGCACTAGACTTCCTCCGTACCACATAAGAATAACAACCACCGATACTCCCAAGAATTCACTCAACGGTGAAGCCAAGTCGCGACGACGATTTACTTTAACTAGTATGCGTGTATAAAAAGAGTTAGTGCTTTCAAAACGTCGAACCATCTTATCCTCAGCATTAAAAGCCTTGATAATCCTTAATCCAGAAAGGGTCTCCTCTAAAATGGCCAACAAAAACCCCAAACGACGTTGTCCCTTGAAGGAATTTTTCCGGAGATTCTTACCAATTCGCCCAATCATTAAACCAGACAACGGTAGCAGAATAAAAACAAAGAGTGTAAGTCTAGGGCTCATGGTTACAAGCCCAACAAGGTAAACAATTACAAGAATAGGGTCGCGGAAGAACATCTCCATGGAGCGCATAATGCTCACTTCCAACTCGTTTACATCGTTGGTGATTTTGGAAATGATGTCCCCCTTTCGTTCTTCGGAGTAATACCCCAGCGGCAGCGAAAGCACTTTGTCATACATCTGGTTGCGAATATCTTTTACTACACCATTTCTAAACGGTGATAAGAAATATAGCGATAGATAGGTAAAGAAATTCTTTAAAAAAGTCATTACAACTACCAATACACACATAAATAAGAGTGCATCGGTAATACCATGTTGCACCTTAATCATGCTAACAAGGTAGTTGAAGTTGTGTGAAATTGACTGGTATGAAAGGGTAAGCGGCACTGTGTTTGTTACCGGAGGAACCTGATCGAATAGCACACTTAAAAAAGGGATAACCATGGTAAACGTAAACAGCGAAAAAATTGCTGCAAAAATGTTGAAGACAATGATAGAGGCAACCGTCCACTTATATGGAATCAGGTATCGAAATATTTTACCAAATTTTTTCATTCGTAATCAATAGTTAATGTGCAAAATGATTGATGTTTAACCTTATAGTTTCTTCAATTTATGAAATCACAAGGCTTATGGTGGTTTTGCTGGTGAGTTTTCTCCAGCATACAAAACCTAATATTACAGAAAGCAAAAGTAAAAAAACAAGTGAGTATTAGCGCAAAAAGAACCTATTTATCACAAGAAACCCCAGCAAATTTAGCAATGCTGGGGCTCCTGACATAAATTCGATGCTACAATCCAGTATACGAAAAAGGCGTAATAGCCAACAGTTCCTGTTTTACCTCCTCCGAAACAGGCAGACCAGCAATAAACTGGCTAAATGTTTCAGCGGTTACCTTCTGGTTGGTTCTTGTAAGCTCCTTCAACATTTCGTAAGGATTTGGCACACCCTCCCTTCGAAGAATGGTTTGAATCCCCTCGGCCACCACGATCCAGTTATTTTCCAAATCGGCGGTAATGGCTGTCTGGTTCAGAATGAGCTTATCGAGCCCCTTCATCAGCGACTTAAAAGCAAGAATAGAGTGAGCGGCAGGCACTCCTATATTCCGTAGCACCGTGGAATCGGTAAGATCGCGTTGCATACGAGAAACTGGAAGTTTGGCGCTGAGATGCTCAAAAATGGCGTTGGCCATACCCAAATTCCCCTCGGCATTCTCAAAATCGATGGGATTCACCTTGTGCGGCATGGCCGAAGAGCCAACCTCTCCCTTCACTATTCTCTGCTTAAAGTAGTCCATGGAGATGTACTGCCACATGTCGCGTGAAAGGTCGATGAGAATGGTATTAATGCGCTTAAAGGTATCGAAAATGGCCGCCAAATTGTCGTAATGCTCAATCTGGGTGGTAGTTTGTGAGCGGTCGAGTTCCAATGTTTGGTTTACAAAGTGGTTTGCAAAGTTCACCCAGTCGATGAAGGGAAATGCTACCGCGTGTGCGTTGAAGTTGCCTGTAGCGCCGCCAAACTTTGCAGAGCAGGGAACATCGCGTAGCAAATTCAGCTGCTTACCAATGCGTTCAACAAATACCGATAGCTCCTTTCCTAAGCGAGTAGGCGAAGCCGGCTGCCCGTGGGTTCGTGCGAGCATGGGTACATCCTTCCACTCGTCCACCAGCTGGTTTAGCTTGTCGAGCATGCTGTCGAGCAACGGATAGTAAACCTCGTGAGCAAACTCCTTTAATGCTTGGGGAAATGCGGTATTGTTAATATCCTGTGAGGTAAGTCCAAAGTGAACAAACTCCTTCACCTCACCCAGCTTCAAGGCGTCCATACGCTCCTTTACAAAATACTCCACGGCCTTAACGTCGTGGTTGGTAATAGCCTCTATATCCTTAACCCGGCGAGCATCGTCGGAACTAAAGTGGCGATATATTTCGCGCAGCTTGCCAAAGGTGTCCTCACCTACCCCCTTGAGCTGGGGAAGGGGTATTTGGCACAGCGCAATAAAGTACTCCACCTCCACAAGAACCCGGTAGCGAATGATGGCCTCCTCCGAGAAGTAGTGCGAACACTCCTCTACCTTGCTCCGGTATCTTCCATCGATGGGAGAAATTGCCGCTAAAGAGAAATTTTCCATGGGTTTCATTTTAATTGATGGGGCAAAGGTAAGAAATGCTCCTGTTTTTCACCCATAGAATTCCCAGTCGCTCGTCCAAAACATGGCGTTATTTTCATAAGACTTGGCCATTTTTGGTTGGTTTTTGTTACCTTCGTTGTGTGAATAATTGTCTCTAGTAATATCTATATTTCGGCATTATATGGCAAAAGTTAGAGTAGCTGCCGTTTCCTATATCAACACCATCCCGTTTCTTTTTGGTCTTCAGCACCATTCTGTTAGAGAATCCATTGAATTGGTAATCGAAAATCCATCGACCTGCGTAAAAATGCTCAACTCGGGAGAGGTGGACATAGCCCTGGTTCCCGTTGTAATTATTCCAGACATTATTGGCGGTGAGGTGGTGAGCAGGTACTGCATCGCTGCGTTGCAGGAGATTCGCTCCTTTGTGCTCTCCATGAATGGCTCGTTACGAGAACTATCGACGCTTTATCTAGATATGAACTCCCGGACCTCCACCACCGCAGCGAGAGTGCTAAGCCAGCACTCCTGGAAAATTACCCCGCAGCTTAAACCGCTAGAGAAATTTGAAACCGCACTTCAACTTCGTGTTGGAGAGGGTGCCATTCTCTTGGGCGACAGGGTGCTTGAGGTTGAAACACGCATAGGATGCAAGGTTGATCTAGCCCACGAGTGGCGAAAGTTCACAGGATTGCCCTTTGTAATGGCAGCCTGGGTATCGAACAAGGTGCTTCCCTCCGATTTTTTGGCACTGTTCAACGATGCGCTGAAATACGGCATTAACAATATGGACGAGGCCATACTGAACGGTGGTCCGAAAGGAATCCTCACCCCACAGGAAACACGACGTTACCTCACCGAAAACATAAGCTACATTCTCGATAATGAGAAGATGGAGTCGATGAAGCTATTTCAAAAACTGCACGCCCAGCTTGAGCCGGTGCCCAGCTAAGCTGCGTATCCCTCTTCCTTGTTTGCAGAATTGTTAATATCCTAACCACGAAGCCCATATGATCTCCATATACTACAAAGCGCTTAAAAAGATAATCCTGGAGGCGGATGTAAAGGTTTTTGAGGAGCTCGACCCTAACGACATTCTCTGGATTGACCTTATAGACCCAAGCCTAAAGGAGAAGAAGGCACTGGAATCATTTTTGGGCACCAACCTCACCTCTAGGCAGAAAGCGGAGGAGATTGAAAGTTCGTCGCGCTATTCGGAAACGGAGAACCTGGTGATTGCCAACTCCAACTTTTTGATTCAGGAGGAGGATACCTTCACCTACGAGCCGGTATCATTCATTCTAAAAGATGGCATACTGGTTTCCATGCGGAACGCCGAGCTACGGGTGTTTGATGAGTCGAGCCGAAAGTTCCAGATTAACTACAAGGCATACCCTTCTGGTTTTCACATTCTGGTGGCACTGCTCGAAACCCGTATTGACCTTGATGCCGACATGGTGGAAAGCATAGCGCGCGAAATTTCACAGGTGAGCAAGCGTTTGTCGCTCAACACCGACATCGACGAGGAGATTATCCTCACCATCAACCAGCTGCAGGAAAATACCATGCTCATCCGTGAGAACATTATCGACAAGCAACGGGTGCTATCGGGTATTATGAAGAGTGAGCGATTCCCCTCCGACATCTACCCCAAGCTCTCCATCATGCTCAAGGACGTTGGTTCACTAATTAACCACACCGACTTCAGCTTTGAGCGTCTGGAATATCTACAGAACACCTTTCTGGGGTTGATTAACATTGAGCAGAACAAGATTATAAAAATATTTACCGTGGCATCGGTGGTATTTATGCCGCCAACACTCATTGCCAGCGTATATGGGATGAACTTTAAAACAATACCTGAGCTCCAGTGGACTGCAGGCTATCCGTTTGCTATTGGCCTCATGATTTTCTCCTCACTGCTAACACTGTACCTCTTCCGACGGAGGAAGTGGCTTTAACTAACACCACCCAAAAAACCATGAAAACATTGCTGCATTTAACCTTTTCGCTGTTTGTTGCCATTGCCACCATTACCGGGGCAAAGGCACAAGTTGCCGATACCACTCAACATGCAAAACAGCTGGTTTACCAGATTAATATTTTGAGTGAAATTGACCCGGCCGCATGGCGCATGGTGCAGAGTGGATTTAAGGAGGCCGAAAGCATGCACGCCAATCTGGTGCTCGTAAGGATGAACACCTACGGTGGAATGCTCAACTCAGCCGACTCTATCCGGACCAAGATTCTAAACAGCCCTATCCCAGTATGGGTATTCATTGATAACCAAGCGGCCTCTGCCGGAGCACTCATCTCCATCGCCGCCGACAGGATATACATGCGCAAGGGAGCCAGCATAGGTGCAGCCACCGTGGTAAACCAAACGGGGGAAGCACTCCCCGACAAATACCAGTCGTTTATGCGCTCCATGATGCGCGCCACGGCTGAATCGCATGGCAAGGACACCATTGTCTCCGGCAAAGACACCACCTATCGCTGGCATCGCGACCCGCTCATTGCCGAGGCCATGGTGGACCCCCGAACGGTTATCCCCGGCATTATTGATTCCACGAAGGTGCTCACCTTTACCACGCTGGAAGCCATCAAGAACCACTACTGCGAAGGCGAGGCCGAATCGGTAAGCGAGGTGCTTGCCATGGGCGGTGTTACCAACTACGAAATTCACGAGCAGCGCATTACCGGTCTGGACAGCATTATGGGCTGGCTGCTGAACCCAGTAGTACAAGGCATTCTTATCATTCTCATCTTTGCCGGCATCTACTTTGAACTGCAAACACCAGGCATTGGCTTTCCCATTATACTCGCCATTATTGCAGCCGCTGTTTACTTTGCCCCTCTCTACCTCGATGGGTTGGCCGAAAACTGGGAGATCATCATGTTCATTGTTGGCCTTATCCTCATAGCCGTAGAGGTGTTTGCCATTCCTGGCTTCGGAGTTGTGGGAATTACCGGCATTGTGCTCACCTTCCTTGGGCTTACCCTTAGCATGATAGACAACGACCTATTCAAGCAACAGGGACCAATCCCTGCCGGCCCCATAATACAACCGGTGGTGATAGTATCCGTGAGCATGTTTCTATCGCTGGTGATGGTGCTAGTCCTGAGCAAAAACCTCTTTGGCAACAAGCGCTCACCGCTCTACCGGCTGGCACTACATGCTAGGCTAACCGAGCAGGAGGGTTTTGTGGGCGTGGATCTCAGCCAAAAAACCATGGTTGGAAAAACGGGAACAGCCGTATCGGTGTTACGTCCCTCGGGAAAAGTTGAGATTGAGGGCGATATTTACGATGCCATCTCCACCGAAGGGTTCACACCTAAGGGAGAAGTAGTGGTGGTGAAGAAGGATGAAGCAGGACAGCTATACGTTACCAAAGCATAAAGGAGATAGTGATGGACACACGGTTTACCATTAGAGATTACCGACCCACCGACTACCGGGGTGTGCTTACCCTTTGGCAGGCAACAGGGCTGGGTGGCGCCCACCGCGGCGATAACGACAGAGTAATTGCCAACACGCTTGAGCTGGGTGGCAAACTACTGGTAATTGAGGATACCGAATCGCAAGAGATTGTAGGCACCTCGTGGATGACCTTCGACGGGCGACGGATTAACCTCCACCACTTTGGCGTAAAACCACACCTGCAGCACACCGGATTGGGGAAAAAGTTAGCTAAGGCTAGCCTTGCCTTTGCCAAACACCTTGGCTACCAAATTAAGCTGGAGGTGCACCAGGACAACACCAACGCCATTGCCCTCTACACCAAGCTGGGTTTTACCTACCTCGGCGACTACGACGTTTACATAATTAGAGATTATGAGGGGCTGGATATTTGAGACAGTTAAAATATCCAAGTGGAATTAATCCATTAATAAAACACATTCAAGGAGATAACTATCATCCTTAATTTAACATGTATAACCCTCTAAACAGTGGTAGCTTAAAGTGACTATTTCTTCTTTTTAAATAAAGTCATAAGTAGAATGGATCCTCCAGATCCCAGTAATATCCCGGCAAAAAAATCAACCAGCTCTTTGTCCAAATTTGTATTGCTATCCTTTAGTAGAAACTCTATCAATACTCCAGCAATTACTAATAGAATAGAAACGAAAATTGTTTTTGCTTTGGTCATGAGTTCAGAGGTTAAATTGTTGAAGAATAGTTTAATTGGATAATTGAGTAATGTCGTTATTGTCCATATTTTATTGGCATTATACCCATTAAAGGTAAAAATAATTATTGCACAGCAAATTCGAATCTTCTCTATTATCTCTGCCTAAATCATCCCTTTGTAACAAACTGGTTACTGAGCTATCACCCGCATAGCAGGATTCTTTTCCAACGCCATCTCTATTAGATGCAGTTGTTTAGCGCTCATGGAGAAACAAGCCACCTCGTAAACACGTCCGTTTGCACTATCGCTTAAAAGCTTAACTACGGGATCGTTGTTCAGGCTACTCCAGGGCGTATTCATCACTGTGGAACGAATTAGCGCCTCGGACTCCACCTTGCTCAGCAGTGTAGCGTCTACCTGAAGGTGTATAACATGCGCCTCCTGCGCCCCTGCATATGCCTGCTGGGCAATTACCTTATGGTTTATTTTGGAATAGGGAACTCGGAGAAGCTGGCCATCCTCCGTTTTGATTTTCAAGTAGGTGAGCTCCTGCGAAACAATTTGACCCGCGAGGTTGCCTGCACTAAAGTTTGAACCGTTTTTCAAATTATGGTTAACCCTAAATACTACACCTGCAAATATATCCCAAATGAGAAACCACGCCAGAAAGCCAGCAATAATGAGAATCATTACGGCGACCAGGTAGGGATAAAAAAACTTATCCCCAAAAAGAAAATCGGTGACCCAAAAGGCATAGGCTAGCCATGCCAGTAGATTTACAACCACAATAAGATTCACCAAAGAGCTCAAGCGCTTGTAGCGGCTCAAAAAACGTTTAAGGCCAAACCGGGTAGCCTTAAGCACCCAATAAACCAACGATGCAACAACTATAGCAATAACAATTTTCATTGGTAGCGGCATTTTTTAGTTAAGTAAAAGCGTCTCACAGCACTCCTTCCCTCCTGAATATTCTTACCAGCAGTGGTTCAACAAACTGGTTTACCGTAAAAACGTTATCCTTCCCTTCAACAATCAGACCAGCCCTAAGGAGGTTTTTAATAGTTGCACGTGCAGCAGCCTCATCGGGGAATAAAAACAGCCTGCTAATTTTCTCAAGAGACATTCGCTTATGCAGAATTAGCTGAATAAGCATCACCTTCCACTCCTCATCCATCTGAGTAAGAAAAGTAGTATCGGGAAGTTGCGGAGCTCGAATAAATATTCTCTTTTCCGATATTTTTAAAATGTTTACCAACCAAGCCTTTAGGGTTACACCAGGGTTTCCCTCTGAAAAATCGAAATACTTATTGAAGAGGCTGGCCATGCGCATCTCCGCCAGCTTGTCCTCCTCCCTATTTCGTAGCACAAACTTCAAGCCGCTAGAGCGGTGACGGCGAATAATCATCTCCTGCAGCTCCAATGAGTTGAATGGTCGCAGCGGAATTACGCTAACAAACTGTTCCTGCAGCTGAACCATTTTGTCCATCAAAGTGAACGCGTATGGGTTAATATTCACCACAAAAAGGCAACGCTTACCGTAGTCGTTTATTAGGTTGATGAGAAGCTTAACAATCTCCCACCCCTCGAGCGAACGCTCCCACCACAGCTCAAGGTCGTGAATAACAAGCACGCTTCCAGGAGGTAGTGACTCCATGATTTCGTTAATGCTCCCCTTCGCATTGGTTGCCTTTCTTAGCGCAGCGGTAAAATCGGTAACCTGAGTGGAACCGGAGTAGGTGCTATATAGGTGAGCCACCTTCTCCCTTCTGAAGCACTTTTCGGTAAGATGCCGGCAAAAAGCCGACTTCCCCGAGTTTCTCTCACCAACGACCAAGATGCCTCCCTGGTATCCCAAACGATGGCGACGTACACCCGTTCGAAACATCTCCTCATCAGTCTCCCTGCTTATCCAAAAATCCTCACTTATAAGAGACTGTCCGCTAAATAGGTTTTTATAGAACTGGGGAAGCATATTCAGCACCTTTTCCTTGGGACTAACGGTCTCAACGAGGTCTAGAATTTTTTGGTTGCTCAGGCTCGTCGGCTCCGCATCCATCATCTTTTTCGCCAGCAAAATACCCTCACTTCGGGTGTAGAGCACCCGAGCGGTAAAGTGCTTGAAGAAAAAACGCATACGTTGGAGGAAGGCACCAAACTTTCGTCGAACCTCCTTGCCCTGCTGCTCTCTCATAAACCGAGAGTATTCCTGTGCCGTTTGAGAAATTCGGTAGGCCGATAGCTGGTCAAACACCTCTCTCAGCGAGTTATCAATCAGCAGAGTAATTCTCTCCTTGGCCAACCCAACCTTCTCCTCCTCAGCCAAAATTTTTTGGCAAGCATCATCGACATATGCTTTAACAACCTTAGTCTTATCGGCCAAATCATCGGGTATGTTTTCGAGGTTGAAGCGCGTTAGGCTAAGGAGATCCTGGGTAAAGAAGAATGAATTTTTCAGCGATTCTGCCACCTCGTCGAGCTGGTCGTGGGCTGCGCCAAGAAATCTCGACTCTATGTAGAACCGGGTTATCTTGCTCAGGGGAATGGACAAATGTTCCCTTGCTTCGTCGTCGGGAGTGTTCGCAGTGGACGAGGCAATGGTAATGCTTTGGGGTAGTGTCTCGGTAAACTTGATTATCTCATCGCCGAAACGCTCAAAATCGCTCAGCAGGGTGATATTCTCCTCAAACGACCGGAAGCTGATTTTGATGTTGGGAAGCTCATCGGGCGTGTTGCCAAACTTTTCGAGCTTAGCCCTAACCTCCTTCAGCTCCAACCGAAACCGCTGGTCTAGCTGCTGGTCAAAAATTAGGCTTAGCTCATTAATCTTGTCCTTAATTCTACACCTAAACGACTGCAGAATTACATCTAAGTGAATCTTATTTGTCTGGTATAAGGTTTGCTCATACCACGACTCAGCAAACCCAGAAACCTTTTGCAACAGCTCATCGTGTGAGCGCTTCCTCGAACCTATTTGCCCAATTCGGTAGTTAATGTCAGCCGCTTCCATGTCGTTACTCATGCTCTGAAGACTGCTACCCAGCTCCTGCATTAAACCAGAGTATACCTGCTCCTGAAGCAGTGGAACATTTGCCATAATGGCATATACGCTATCCTGCAGGGTAACCTGTGCCGGCTCCAACGCATTCAGTAGGTCATCCTTCCGGGAGGCTTTTCCAAACAGACCTTCCAGTGTGGTATCAACAGCCATTACCAGCGCTCGCCCTTCGGAAAGCTGCCCAAGAATATCGGTCTGAAGTTTGGCAAGAAACACGGAGAGAAAGGTGTGACGACCACGTCGCAGGTAGTAGTCAGCAATTTCACGATACCTCACCTTTACAGGCACAACATTCCCCGAAAAGGGGTGTTCCATGCGCCTTCGGAGCTTGAACCACCTCAACAGGAACGGATCGTTGGGTTTTACAGCGAGGTCCTGCCTTTCATAAGAAATGAACATTCTAGGTGGAATATCTCCAATATCCTTATCGAGCCTATCGAGGTACCAGCTAATTCCACTTTCCAAGGCTCTTCGCTGAACCGCCAGCTGGCTCTGGGCAAACGTGCCATACATGCGGTTTATACGGAAGTAGAAATCGTTTTTAACCTTAATCAGCATCTTCCTTCTGCGGTACCCCTCGTCCACCCCTTTAAGTCTGTCGAGCTGCAGAATAACAGCATCAACAGCGGCCTGCAGCTCATTGGTTAACTTCTCCAATTCGGCAAATACCGGAACAAAGGTCATTTCAAAGAAGCTGCCCAACACCTTCTGCCCATTGGCATCCATACCGCTAATGGCTTCTGAAATAGCCGCATATTTTGAAGGTTTTAACTCCGGCAGTTCCACTTTATGCTGCTGTAGTAGTCTCTGCTCACCAAGCGGTTTTGCCTCCAATCCGAGGTCGAACGACTCAAACTGAGTGGAGCTGTTAATCAGCAAAAAGGTACCCAGTTGCTTCGACAGCTCAGTTACCTCATCGTAGGTTTGGTCCAGACGCGTGAATTTCTTATCGGGGATACCAATAATTGTGAGGTCAGTCGCTGCCGATTCCCGCCCAATAATTTCCTGCTGCGGTAAACCGTCGATGCTGTTATCGATAATTCGAACTTCTAGATTTATTCTATATCGATAGAGGATTTGCTGAAGCGACTTGTAGAGACTTTCGCTGCGATCGTTCAGCCCATTGTTTATCACAAGCAGCCGGATATGCGCATCCTTCCAGTTGCCAACTACGGTAAAGTGCCTAAGTAAAAAGATGGAAAAAGCGAGGTTACTTCCCCATCCACTCCACCACACATCAACAGTTTGCTTATTGCCATACTTTTTCTGCTGGTTATAGTTCAGAAGAATGGTATTGTAATCGCTTTTCTCAAAGTTCATAATGGTTCGCAAAAACGGTTCCCTCTCCTTTTCGTTCTTGCTCCATCCCATGAGAATGGTGTTGGGTTCGATTCCCGAAAAGCCGTATACGCGAGAAACCTCATTCATTCCCTCATAAACATCGTGACACATATGCTGCTGAATGAGGAGCTCACCCTTGGGGCTAGTGGTAGATTGGTAACGTCTGTCCTTTGCCAAGTTTGGCTCCTTCGACACCACCATTTCGAAAGCGGAATACATGCCCAACTTGCCGCTAAAGGCTTTTGCCAGCTCAACTAGATGCGGTCGGGCGTTATCTTGGCCACAGAAGAGGATTATATTTGGCCGCCAGTTGCGAGTGTGGAGGGTCGATTTGTTGAGTCGGCGAAGCCCTGTCCGTATCAATGTGGCCCAAACACTGCTCCAAGCATCACCCGTTTCGAGCACCAGCTGCCTCCGCTTGAGAATAAGAAACAGGGTGCCAAGTATTATCACAGCCCCAACCATGGCCAAAAAATCGAGCTGAATCATCACCATAAAACAGGCAAGAAAACCAAGAATGCTGACCCAGGCAGGAATTCTAAAGGAGGGTCGAAAGTCGGAGCTGGTGAGTGATTCAAAGGCAGCGCTGAGGTTCAAAAAACCGTAGGTGGTGATAAAGAAAATGGATACGATACGAGCAATAACATCCAGCTGACCTATTAGAATGCCTGCCTCCGCTATTAAAAAGGTGAGTAGAAGGGCATTTCTTGGCTCCTTGGAAGCACCCGCTCCGCGAGCAAAAAAATGTGGAGTGATTTTATCGAGCGCTGTGGACTGCAAAATTCTTGGAGCTGCCAAAATGCTGCCCAGTGCAGAGCTCAGCGTAGCACCCCAAATACCAGCAATTACCAGCTGTGGCACCAGCGCAATTTTGAATAGTGCTTGAGGATCGGTGGCCAGCAGCTTACCATCAACAGTATAGGATAGAAAAAACACCAAACCGATATAGACCACCAGGCCTATGGAAATGGCGGAGATGGTTCCTAAGGGTATTGACCTCTTCGCGTCTTTCAAGTCGCCGGACATGGAGACGCCTGCCTCAAATCCGGTTACCGCCGGAAAGAATATACCAAATAGCACCATGAGTGGAACTCCACTGCTAAAGCCAACAAGGTTAGGTGATGCTGATGTTAAGCTATGGTGGCCAAAGAAAACGGAGAGTAGTGAAAGAACAATGGCCGTCATTATGAGATACTGTGTTTTGATGGCCAGTGAGGTGCTTATAAAGGTGATGACGGTGACCAGCAGAAGAATAATGCTACCGGCAATGCGAATATGGTTGATATCCATTGGTAAATTCAGGTAGCCCAGAAAACTTTCAGAAAAGCCAATAAGGTAAAGGCTTACAGAAAACGACAATCCAACAAACAGGGCCAGTCCAAGGGTTCCGCCTATCGAAAGTCCCAAACTTCGGGAGATGATGTAGTAGGTACCTCCCTCCTTCACCCTTTTATCGGTAGCAATGGAGGAGACACTAAGCCCTGTAGTAATGGATATTAGATGCGCTACTAGAATAATGCCAAGTGCACCAAACAGGCCAGCCTCCCCAACAATCATGGGCAAACGCATATACATTATCACCCCTAAGATGGTAAGTATTGAGGGAGTAAAAACACCACCAAAGGTTCCAAACTTCTTTGCTATTGCCATAACTATTGCATTATATTCTAGAGAAATATAAGCCAATTCCTGCTAAAAAAGAAATGCAATAGCCCTTCCCGCACAAAAACTCGGGGATTCGAACCTACGAAATGGCGAATAGCCACAAGGGCGGAAGCGCTATTTCCTACAAATTGGAGAGAATAAGAGAGCTCGTTTCAGCACTAATTTAGGGGAAGAAAGGTACAGCCAGTAATGGCTATGTACTTGTTCCATGTAGGCGTTGAATAGTGAAATCGACCTTTACTCCAGAGTAGATCTTCCTTGCCGCTGCTGAGCCATTATCACCGCCACCGTGGCTAGGTAGATGTAGGTATTCAGCATATACAAGCGCTGCCATAGTCCCTTATACTCCGCCAAAAAATTATGGTCGCCTGTAGAAAACCTGAATAAAAAAAGCAGTATCGTCACAATGCCCGTAACAAACATAATCTTTGACATTCGATGGAATCGTGGCATTTTTGCCCTCGGAATCACCTTAAGCATAACAAGTGGCAGAAGCAGTATGGCCACCACACCTATCCCACCAAGAAAATCATGAACAATAGCGGAACTGGTGAACTCACCTGCTACAAAGTTAGCCTTGAAAGCTCCGGAGCCAATTCCCTCCCCGAATCCGTAAAGCACAATTAACCAGGAGGCCAAGCTAACGTATCTCCCATTCTCCATGAATGCCCTTTTAAACATGAGTCCGAAAAAAATAATGAGAATGCCCATTATCACCCACCATGTTGAAATTATATTGGACACTGGGCTAACAGACGCGCCCAATGCACTCATGGTATCCTTCAGTTGGCTATAGCCCGGGTAAAATTGCCCCAGAGCGAAAATGGAAACAAACTCACCTATAGAAGCTATAAAGCAGGCTCCAACGGCCAGCAAAATAAGGTTTGCGTTTTTTTTCATTGAGATTCAATTAATGCTCCAGCAACAGCCGCATCAACGTTATTCTATGATACACAGACACCAGAGTGTGAAAGCCTAACTCCTAGAGTGAAAAATAAACCTAACGCCCTATGTCCCATACACCTTACCAAGAGAAAAGGCGGGGTAAAAGTTGGCCGCTTAGCTGGTGAAATTAGGAAAAAAACGAAAAAGCACTGGGGCAATCCAGCTAAATGGTCAATCTTTAACGTTCTTTAAATCAAACAACACTTTAGCACGAACACGCAAACGAGAGAATAACCACCAGCTGGCAGGGCAAAAATGTTCTAGACACTATTTGGCATGAAAAAAGATCGGCCAACCCACCTACTGTTCCCCCTCTCTATATATAACCTCGATACGCTTGTCGGGAATAAGCCACATAAGAGCAACCAGAATATACAACCCGCCAGCAATCCATGTGCTAATCCAGCATGCACCAATGGCAGTAAGGTAGAGAGGTGGTGAAATTTTTCCCTTAAGGTCGCGTCCAATTGCTTTGGAAAGGATGGAATCGGAGCCGTGGTTTTTAATTATGCGACTCTGCAAAATAAAGTATGCCACTGCAGCCATAAGCAGAATAACGCCGTAGAGGGCCATGGGCACAACAGCGTAGTGGTTCTCGCCTATCCATCCCGTCACAAACGGAATTAGCGATAGCCAAAAAAGCAGGTGAAGGTTGGCCCAAAGAATGTCGCCGGTTACACGCTGCACCGTATGCATCATGTGGTGGTGGTTGTTCCAGTATATGCCTAGGTATATAAAGCTCAACACGTAGCTTAGAAACACCGGGATCATGGGTTGTAGGTCGGCCAGCTCATTACCACTAGGCACTTTTATGTCCAACACCATTATGGTTATGATAATGGCAAGCACACCATCGCTAAATGCTTCCAATCTTGTCTTTTTCATCTTGCTAACAAATTAGTCCCACTTCATTCCAAAGATAGGAAAAGATGAAAATGTTCCCATGCGAACCATATACGCGGAAACACTTATCCTTACGTCATTTTCATAAGTTATGTCGCCACTGACAGCATTCCTAATTGATGAAAATATCATCGCTACGCTCTTGCTATAGAGAGGGTAATCGTCAATGCACCATTTATGATTTTATGTCGACTGCTTCGAACCTTGGCGTCAAAAAAAACAGAGCAATCCAAGGTCAACTTGGCCTACCGTTTTAGAACATAGTATTGGTAAGGGGTCAAGGGAATACTAGTCCCCAAAGTTATGGTAGTTCCAGCAAGAGCATCAGTCCATTCACCCTGCAGCTCCATGGGCAAAGTATAGGTCTCATCGAGAGCTCGAACATTTACCACAACCAAAACATGCTCCGTACCGCTGGTTTTCTGAAAAACAACCACGTTACGGTCGCCATAGGTGGTCAAACTCCCCCTGCGTGCAGCCGCTGAGGAGTCGTAAAAATTCAGCAGAGCAGTGTAGGCTGCCAACATGTAGGGATTGTCGCTCCAGCTAATTGGGCCACTACCATTATACACCGATGTGCTGCTCACGCCAACCTCCTGTCCACCGTAAATTAGTGGAGCGCCCTGCAAAAATATGGTTACCACCGAGGCGGCCATGGCGCCATTATTACCACCAAAAACGGTAACAGGGGTGGCAATGTTGGACTCATCATGGTTGGTGGTAAACCGAAGCTTTCTGCATCCGGATGGTACCACAGAATACTCAGAGGTGTTGGTAACGAAAAGAGCTCCGGCATCTTGATTACTGCCAAAAACACTCTTTAGCGATGTCAAGAAATCCCAGCCATAGTTCATTTGAAAACCAGCAATAAAGTGGTCCGAACGTGAGCCTTCGGCCAACAATATCAGATTCTTTTTGGTAGCACCCTTAAGCGCAGTAATGGCTTGTTGCCAGAAGTCAAAAGGAACAAAGTCGGCGGCATCGCAGCGGTAACCATCAATATCGGCAGTTGCCACCCAATACTTCATAGCGGCAATCATGGCCTGGCGCATGTTGCTATTGCTGTAGTTCAGGTCGGCAACGTCGTTCCAGTTTGTTCCTGCAGGACTAATAATATTTCCATTGGCATCCTGTGTGTACCAGCTGGGATTATTAATCCACGGATTATCCCACGAGGTGTGGTTTGCCACCCAGTCCAGAATCACCGCCATATTCCTTTTATGAGCTTCACTTACCAGCGTTTGCAGGTCCTGCATCGTTCCTAGATCGGGATTTACCTCTGTATAATTCCGTACACAATAGGGAGAGCCGAACGATTTGAGTATTCCAATTGGGTAGATGGGCATTAGCCAAATGGTATTTACTCCCAGCGCCTTTATCTGATCGAGCCTGTTCGTTACTCCCTGCAAATTCTTGGTTGCACTGAATGCTCCGGGGTTTACTTCATACATCACGATATCGGAAACGGCAGGCGTTTCAAACACCGATGATGTGGTATTGTCCACTGGGCCATCATCCTTCTTGGTGCAACCTTGAACAGCAAGGGCAGTAAATACGAAAAGCAGCAGGTAAGTTGCCACCTTTAAGCGAAGTTCACTGGCAAAACTATTTAGCGTTCTATATCTACGAAGCACAACGTGAGCAATACTCTTTATAACCATACCATTAATCGTTAACCACCCAATATTTTTCTACAAGGAAGCATATTGCCCTAACGCATAAGGACAGGGGGGCAAATATAGCATGCTTTGCCCACACTTAGACAAAACGGGCTACATTCAATAAACATCACCAAAGAGCTACTGATCTGCAGTTGGCTTAAACACCGCCCTCATAGGATAGTGCTCATAACTGTTGAGTCCATTTGCCGGATCGTTGGCTATCAGCGCATTGAGCTGCTCCTCGTCGTCCACCTCTACCACGGCAATTCCATAACCACCTTCAGGTGCATATACAGGTCCCAGCACAATAACGGTTCCGTTATCGACATATGGCTTCCAATACTCAACATGCTTTTGCATGATTCCCCTCTCTTCGGCTGTCATATCGGCCATAAACGATTTACGAGGAGGATTAAGTTTGAGAAAATAGTAGTGCTTCATCTTCTTCCTAAACAAGATATTTTATCCCGTCACCTGCAAAAGAGCTACGAAGAAAGATCGCGCCTCTTTTCCTCAAACTCCTCCTTATTGATTTCACCCTTGGCATACCGTTCCTTGAGTATGTCGAGTGCCGACTTGCTGGCCGATTGGTTGGACACGCTGCCCTGATTTATAACCTTTACAACTATCCAAACAATGACTACAATGATGGCGAGGCCAATAAACCAGCCCCAACCCATTCCAAAACCTGCTCCTCCAAAACCATGCATAACCATCCTCCTTTTTTTAGTTAATAATTGCTATGAACGTAGCCCAGATATAGCATCTAGTATTTATGCTGAAGGGAACACTACCCTTTTTTCCAAAAAACGGCCAAACATTTCGGTAGCACTTTCCACCATTTTGAACTCCTCCAAGCTGTGAGGTCGAAAAAGTTCCGTTTCCACCAGCACGTTGCTTCCCTTTACCGTTCGCTTCCACAACCCCGACACCTGTCCATGAGTAACAATTACTGGCCTAAAAATCCCATTATTGGATACTGCTTTGGGCAGGCTCACCTCCGACATTGATACATTTCGGCTTCGGTAGCTGATGATAAGCTCGTCGAAAGCCGGTACCAAAAATGCTGTGCCATTAGCCAATGTAGGTGAAGCTGAGGGCGAAGCAAACCAAAAAGTATCCTCTCCCACTGTTTCCGAGGTTAAGTTGTGGCGAATCATTTCAAGACCTTGTCGCGCATCGGCTACAGAAAGGCCTGACCACCATATGAAGTCTTGCAGTGTAGCAGGACCATGGCCAGCAAAATACCTATCGGCAAGTAATGCCAGCGCCTCCTCCTTGGGAAGCGTCTGCTGAGGCGGCACCCGGCTATCGAGCAGTGCATAGGTGTACTTTCCTCCCTTGGCAGCACCACTGCAAATAAGGCCATCGAGCTCGGCCCTCATTAATAGGTGCGAGGCCCTGTTCTCATCGGTGGATATTCTTGCCCGTGTAAGCTCTTCCACCAGCTCTTCACGCGTGAGATCTCCGCCAGTATTTAGAGCCTTTTCCATAACACTTTGGCTGCGAATAATTATTGTCTCGGTAAGCTCCAGCTCCCGATGGCGTATCAGGAGTGAGGCGGTAATGCGAGGCGCCGTTAGGTGCAACATCCAGCGAATATCGTTCGACGCGACCAAGTGCCACGTGGGTCGAAGAAGGTGTGTGCGCAAAATTTCACCTCGGTTGAATGAATCGTCTACGGCGCTTAAAGTGGTGCCGGGTAACCGTATTCCCACAGCCCACTTCACCATGTTGAAATCCTGCGCTTGCATAGCCCCCATCCAGCCAACAACCGCTGGAATAGAGTTAAAACGCGTTCCGGTAATCTGCTGATTGGTAAGCCGAATATGTGAAATATGAGATAGCTCCATAGCCAAAAGTAGTAGGTGAAGCCAATGTAACAAAAATCGCGCACAAAGCTGTGAGAAGGCAGAAGTAGCCTTGCAGCATAGATCACAGTGCTACGGATCAGCACCTATCTATTTCGAAACTTTTTTGCAAACAATGCCCCAAATGGTAATCTCATTAAGCCCTGTATTTATATCCACCGTTCTTTCATCAATAAGCCTAAACTGATGACCTTCGGTATAGGTGCTGTCGAAAAGCGAGCGAACAATTAACTTTCCCCTTTTAAAGGTCAACCTTGTCCAATCGCCATTTTTTGTCCACTTTCCTGAGGTATTTACTGCCGAAACCTTACCACCATTCTCTGATGGTTGAAGAGGTTGCATATATAGTGAAAAGGTGTTATCCTTTCTCAATGCAAGTAAGATGTCGGCCATTCCGTTAGCACCGCTATGGAAAGCCATAGTGCTATTGTTGAGCGCCTTCGACTCACTGCTCTTTGCCGAGGTATTGTTCAGCTTGGAGGTCGAGGTGCAGGCGGCTAGAAATAGTAAAAAAGATAGGAGTATTGCTCTCATAATTGCAATCATTACTGGTGGGTTTTGAACTACTGGTCAGGTTTAATTCTTACAATCAACAAATCACAAGATACACTAATTGTAGCGACACACTACTGGATTTATAACGACGAATTCATTGCCGTTTTGCCTAAGCCTGTTTAAAAGTTGCTATATGCCAAAGGCCAGCTTTATTCCAGCGATGGTCATGCCTGCTCCCATAATAGCAAGGATTAGCCCCATAAGCTTACCCATAACGGCAATTAAGTTGGCACCCAAAGTTTTAACAATTCGCTCGCTGAGCTGAAATGCCCAGTAGGTTAGGTAAATCATGAGCGCAAAAATGGCTATCACAATACCAATACGCAGCAGGCTAGCATCGGTAACGCTATTCATGGCCGTAACGATTGTCCCGGGACCGGACAGAATGGGAATGGCCAATGGCGATATGGCAATTCCATCGTCGAGTTCCACCTCCTCCGGGTTGTGTATTTTCGACTTTTGAGATAGCAACATCTCAAAGCCGATATAGAAAATAAGAATACCTCCAGTAACCTTAAATGCCGGTATGGTAATGCCAAACAGCTCAAAAATGTACTTCCCTAGAATAACAAAAACTACCACAATCAGAAAGGCAGTAATGGATGCAGTTTTTGCAATACGCCTCTTTGCCAGTTCGCTTTTACCTTCAACCAAACCAAGGAATATGGGCACATTGGCAATGGGGTTCATTATGGCAAAGAACCCTGTAAATACCGTTAACGAAAATGTAAAAATGCTGTCGTTCATGGTGGAATATCTAACTTACACAACCACGAAAACCACCTGAAAAACTTCGGATTTTGAACTTTGTTTCCATGGAAATGCAATATACGCAAAAGAAACAGGTGGGCCAAGACAATAGTTCACCTCCCACCTAACGTCGTCCAGTATTGCTCCTGCTAAAGAAGAAATTAGATTACCTCACTCGCCTCTCATGTGCCATCATCACAATAGCTATAAAAAAAATCCTTTAAAGAACACAAATTTATAAAGTTGAGATGGCTCCATACATAAACGACCCCATCCGGGGTCGCACAATATTTTGGTTATTAGGAAAACTGATCAGTCCATTCTTAATAGATTGAAATCCTAATTATTTAGGGAAAAGACGATCTTTCAAAACTTCAAAATCCTTTTTCATCTCCTTCCGTGCGGAAAAATCACTAGTGTAGTAATTCAGCATAATATTAATGGTTTGACCTTCCACGGTAACTACCTCGATGCTGTTTAATTTAACCTCCAGAGATTTTGGGGCGTGGCTTGCATCGAAAACCCGAGTAGCCCCATTCGAATGTATTTCAAATCCATTCTCATTAACCACTACTTTATTCCCAGCTAGTTCTCTGAAACTTTTTCTAACAAAGAAGAAGAAAAACAGACCGCCTGCGAACATGAGCAAAGCATCTAATGCGCTACCCACTAGCCTAAAAGAAAAACCTGAAGAAAAATCTTTAGTAGCTAACAATAAAATGCTTAAACTAATCAGCAGTATTGCCAATATTCTATAAGTTTTGAACTTTTTAAGGTAACCCTCAGTCGTGAACACTTTTTCCATCCTTTATGATTTTTGCTAAAACTTGTTTGCTATACTTTATATCAAAAACTAATTACGACACATTCCTTTCAACAATCTACTAACGTAGAAACTAAATTTGTCAAGCAATAGGTAATAACAAAGTAACACTCTATTTCTTAATTTCCAAAATCAATTCAATCTCTTATCATAATTACAATAGAATGACAAATGCACACTCAAAAGGAACCGGCTTACTTCAAAAAAACTTTCCGGTTACCTCTCTGTATATAATAGATAGAAAAGTTGCAGAATAAATACTTCAACTAAATCCACAATGAATAAAGAAGATCGTTTAACCCCGACAATGGCTATACAATAACCAACAAATTCATTACGGAACTACCGAGAAGGTCATTCCTATTATGGATTTTGGGGTGTCCAAATACAAAAACCACAAAAAATGTCAGCGTACCATCCCCTCCATTGCCAACCTTATGGCATTCGAAAAGCCAGATTGCTCGTTGCTGGTGGTGGCGTGGTATACGGCACGGAGATCACAAGGGGCGTTGGCCACCACAAAGCTGCAGCCTGCATGGTTGAGCATCTCCACATCGTTGTAGTCGTTGCCCACCGCCACAATATTGCCGGTAGCAATACCATGAGTTGCGGCAATCCAATCGATGCCGTGCGCCTTGGAAACGCCCTGCGGAAACACCTCCAACCATAGTGAGCGGCCGTCGAACGGCGAGGTAGCCTTAATAATGCTGTATCCGGGCAGCAGCCTTCTCACCTCCTCCTCTCGGTTAGCCTTTTCCGGCGGCAGAATAATGAGAATTTGCGTACATGGCTCCGGAAACGGAATACCGGGAATAAAGGGAGACCCAAAGTTACGATAATGCTCGCAGCGTCGGTTAAAATCGGCGTTTTCAACATTGGAGGTGTAGAACTGGAAGAGGTGGTTTTTGGGTATGGCCTCATGCACCATAAAGTCGAAGCCCTCCATCACTAGCAGCGAGGCAATATGGGTAATCTCCTCCGGCTGCAGCTGCATCACCAAGGTGAGCTGCTTGTCGGCCCAGCGCATCACGCCCGAGCCAGTGGAGAAGACGAGGTAGTCGATGGGGAAATCGGAGCTCAGCACCTGTGCTGCGGTGTAAATTGAGCGACCCGTAGCCGCCACCCTCACCACACCTTGCCCACCTAGCTTAATCAGCGCTTCCATATCCTCTGCACCCGCAGAGTGGTCGGCGCGGAGCAATGTGCCATCCAAATCGGTTACAACCATTCTTACTTCCATACTGCTTTAATCTATCTTTATTAACCTATTCAAACTTCCCCTAAGTTCTTTTACCTCTTCTAACTTTCAATGAGCTCGTAGCTGGATGGCTGCACAGGTGTCTGCAGCGAAGGGAGAATGCGCTCCAGCAGAATACCCTCATTGGCGCTGTTGTTGTAACCAAAGGAAGCTCTTACCCCTAGGGAGGCAAAGGCCACGGCTCGGTCAATCGCCATGGGGAGGCTATCACCCTGCAGCAGCGAACCAGTTAGCACGCTGGCAAAGGCATCGCCAGTGCCGGGATAGGCCGCAGGAAGGTAGCTACAGGTTACACGCCAATAGCGACCATCGGAGCGGTTGAAGGCATACACCGAGGTGTGGCTCTTCTGCACCTGATCGGGAACGCTAGTAATAATCACCACCTGAGGTCCCATTTCGGCCAGCCGCCTAAGCCACTGCTTCACCATCGTCTCAGAAACCTGCGCGGGAAATGGCTCATTCAGCAGAAAGGCAGCCTCGGTAATATTGGGCGTAATAATGTCGGCATGGGCAATCAGCTGCCGCATACCATCCACTATGTCGGGAGTCATGGGGCCGTAGAGCACACCATCGTCGCCCATAACCGGGTCAACCACCACCAAGGTCTTTTCTGTCTTAAAGCGGTGAATCATGCTTGCCACAATCTCAATCTGGCGGGAGGATCCCAGAAAACCGCTATATATGGCATCGAAATTTAGCCCAAGCGACTCCCAGTGCTCAATAATGGGCAGAAGGTGATCGGTAAGGTCTACAAAGTGGTAATTCTTAAACTTGCTATGGGTAGATAGAACCGCTGTGGGCAGCGGACATACCTGAATTCCCATAGAGGAAAGAATGGGGGTTACCACCGTAAGTGAAGCACGGCCAAAACCCGAAAGGTCGTGAACGGCAGCCACCCGCTTCACCGGGTTATGCATCATTTCCATGGTCGAAAATTTGCATCAAAGATACATCTTCATTTTTTAAAACTTTTTAGCTGAAGCAGGGTGACATTGCCGGGAAATAGCTTGGAATTAAGCTCTAGTTTTTTTATATTTAACCACTAATTAACCTAAATAGTTATGGATATGGCCAAGGTTATAACATTCAACGATCTGCGTAAGATTAAAGACAATCTTCCAGATGGTAGCATCCACCACATTGCAGATGAGCTAAATCTCTCTGTAGAAACAGTAAGAAATTATTTTGGGGGAGCGAATTACAAAAATGGAAAAAGTGTTGGCATCCACTTGGAACAAGGGCCCGACGGCGGTTTGGTCACTTTAGACGACACCACAATTCTCGATATGGCTGAACGAATTATCTCTGAACACCCCCCTATTAGCTAATTACACTATTGACCAAGTATAGGGCAGAAATTGATTTCTGCCCTTTTTTTGCTTCATTTGCAAAAAAAATGGATTGCAAAACCGTAGAGAAGCAGTGGCGTCCTATTTTGGAGACTGCCTGTAAAAAAGCATTCGCCGAAACGCACATTCCGTCGCATGACTTCTCACATCACCGCCGTGTATGGCGATACTGCCGCGAACTGCTCAACAGCATTGGCTCCGAGGAGGAGACGCAGCAGTGCCGAAATCTTGGAAACCTGCTCGCCGCAGCCTATTTTCACGATACGGGCCTCACCATCGAACCGGGCGAAGAGCACGGTGCCGCATCCCTGCAGCTCTTCAACTCGTGGACCAGTAACCACCCCGACATAGCAGACATTACCGATGAAAGGGCGGCAGAAGCCATTCTTCGGCACGACGATAAAACGTATAAGCTGAGCCATAGCGCCTCATCACAACTCTCCGCCAACGAAACGCTCACTCTGCTCTCCATTGCCGACGATTTGGACGCATTCGGTTTTCTTGGCATTGCCCGCTACACCGAAATTTACCTGCTCCGCGGAGTTTCTCCCTGCCACCTCCCTGGCAAGGTGGTGAAAAACCTGGAGTCGCGCTGGCAGTTTATTGAGCCATTCCTTGTGCAGTTGCCAACGCTATACGCCCTACACCGTGAACGCTACCAGATTGCTCACCAATTTTTTAAGCGGTGGGCAGACTGCTGCACCGTGGCCTCGGAGTACGCGGTTTTTGCCAACGTGGTTCAGCGGGTAATTGTTGATGAACAAGGCAACTGGCACATGCTGGCCGCCGCGCTTAACGAAAAGTCGTGGAGCCACATCTCAATCGCCATAAACGGGATTATTGCCGAGATAAGCCAATAGCGTATGGAAAACATCGATGTTATTGTAATTGGCGGCGGTCCGGCAGGGTTATTGGCAGCAGGTGCCGCAGGCTCACTCGGAGCACGTGTTGTGCTGCTCGAGAAGATGGAAAAACCGGCCCGTAAGCTGCGCATCACCGGCAAGGGGCGCTGCAACATCACCAACGCCCGTTCAATACCCGAAATACTGCGAAAAATATACCCCTCACCCAATTTCTTTAAGCCAGCGCTCTACGAGTTCTCCAACGAAGCGATAGTTTCGCTACTCAACAGCGGTGGCGTAAAAACCTACGTCGACCGTGGTGAGCGCGTTTTTCCCGAAAGCGAAAAGGCGTGGGACGTGGCCGAAGGGCTCATAAAATGGGCAAATCAGCAGGGCGCAGAAATTCGCTGCCACGCCAAGGTGCTCAATGTTGCCAAAAGCCATGAGGGATTTCGGCTCACAGTGGAGCAGCAGGGTGAAAAGGCTACCCTCCTGTGCCAAAGTTTAGTTGTTGCTACGGGGGGCCTCTCCTACCCTGCCACCGGCAGCACCGGCGATGGCTACGATTTTGCCCGTGCATTTGGACACTCGGTTTGCCCCCTCCATCCATCGCTGGTTCCGCTGGTGATGGGGCATCAGCCGGGAGTTCTGAAGGAGAAAACCCACCTGAAAAATGTGGAGCTTACGCTGTGGGTGAACAACAAAAAGGTGGACAAGGAGTTTGGCGAGCTGGAGGTGCTCGATGGCAAGCTGGCCGGACCAATTACGCTAAGGCTTAGCCGAACAGCTGTGGAGGCCATTGAAGCGGGGTTTCCCGTTAGATGCACCATCGACCTTAAGCCTGCGCTGTCGGAGGAGCAGCTGACCAACCGGATTACGCGGGAGTTGACCAATCCGGCCAACAAAACTGCCGAAGGGATACTGCGCACGCTGCTCCCATCGGCCATGCTTGAACCAATGGGTGAGCTGCTGGGGTTTGAACTGTCAAAGCCAAGTGGCACAATCAATGCCAAGGAAAACAAGAAGATAGTGAGAATGCTCAAGGAATACCCGCTGGAAATTGTGGGCTACGGGGGCTACTCAGAGGCCATTGTTACGGCGGGTGGTGTGGAGCTAAAGGAGGTGAACTCCAAAACCATGGAGTCGAAGCTGCAGGAGGGACTCTTCTTTGCAGGCGAGCTGCTCAACCTCGATGCCGACACCGGAGGCTATAACCTGCAAATTGCCTTCTCCACGGGATACCTCGCTGGCAAGCAGGCAGCAGAAAAAGCAAAGGCCAACCGAGCTAACGGCTGACCTTTCCTTCAATCGAGTATGGCTATGTTAATTGATCTCTGAAGAAACGGCATCCTTCATCTTTTGTTCAACGGCTGGCCAGTTAACCACCTTCCAGAAGAGCGATACGTAGTCGGCACGCTTGTTCTGGTAACGCAGGTAGTAGGCGTGCTCCCACACATCCAACGCCAAAAGAGGCACACCATACCGTGGAGCCGTATTCATTAGGGTGTTGTCCTGATTGGCAGTGGAGGTAATAAAAAGCTTACCCGCCTTATCCACGGCAAGCCAGGCCCAACCGCTTCCAAAAACGCCATTGGCTGCCGCCTCAAACTGCTTCTTAAAGCTATCGAACGAGCCAAAGGCCTCGTTGATGGAGGCCATCAGCCTTCCGTTTGGCTCCCCGCCACCCGTTGGTGACATCACCTCCCAAAAGAGCTTGTGGTTATAGTATCCCCCGGCATTGTTCTTTAGCGCTGGGGTAAGCTTACTGGCATATTCAAATATCTCGGGTAACGATTTACCCTCGAAGCCGCTACCGGGCAGCGCAGCCAAAAACTTGGTGTAGTAGGCCTTGTAGTGCTTGGTGTAGTGAATCTCCATGGTCTCCTTATCCACGAATGCATTCAACGCATCGTAGGCGTAGGGAAGCGCTGGGAACGGATACACGGTGGTTAAATCGCTGGAGGGAGAAGCCGCCTTCTGGGGCTCCTGTGCATTGACCGTGGCGAAGGCTACCACAATGCCGATTAAAAGAATTGCTCTCTTCATATGTGTTAAGTTTATTGGTTACATCGGAAGCGGTTACTCGAGCTCAAGTAAAATTAGCGAATAAAACTCTCGTTGTCAACTAACAAGAAAACAGGGGGATGGTTCAGCGCGGCATCTCGAGAAGAGGGAAATTTAGGATGGGTTGAGGGAATAAAACTAACGGTCACTTGCATGTGGTCTGGCGGGATTTCTGGAATAAATCGTGTCAGACCCGAAGAAAAGTGAGCACGAGGTCTGACTTGTTAAACCGAAATGGCCCACGCCTGGCATATTACAATATGTTAGCACACGTTTTTTAACTCTTCAACTTTATTTTTGACAGCATTGTATAATTCATAAATGTCAACGGATTCACCATTCTCAATCCTTTTTGAGATCATTGTCAATGGGAACAATATTATCGATGTATTATCCAATTTAACTGCTGGATCAATTCCATAGTCGTCTTCAATTTCAATCCATCGGAATCCCAATTCTTGAACTATAATGTCTCCCAATGTTATGCCTAAACATTGTAATTTATTTGTTTCCTCTTTCTCTATCCAATTAGATCTCAAAATTACATCAAGTAGGTTCAGTTTGCCTTCGATTGTTTCATATTCGTTGATAGAGTCTTTGAGATAATGATTACGAACCCATTTTCGTTGAGCTTCGATTCTATTAACCATCTCAGTTGAAAGGTCCTTCACAATTTGGTCCATAATATCCGTTTATTTTATTAGCTCGTTTTGCAATTTAAATGTGTGCTAACTCATTTATATGTGTCATAAAATCACACAATACATCCCATACGGGTATGTATTGTATAACTCCCACTCGTTATACCAAATGTAGCAAAATTAGGAATACAAAACGGGGAAACGGCCAGCAGCATGCCTCTTATCCTCCTATTACCTACTCTTCAAACCAAACAGATAGAGGTCATAGGTTAATGCTAACTCTTCCCTTTAAAAAAGGAAATTTTCGAAAACTGAGCCCTACGGTACGCCCGACACCGTCCGGTTGGCATTTTTATTTAGAATCTAACAAGGCATTCAAATTCATTATTTTACTGCCATTTTTTTCGTAATAATTCAGCATTTCGTCAATTTTCCCTTTATCATAACTCGTAATACAATCTGATAAGACTGTAACGTTGTAGTTCTTTTTGCACATATTAAATACAGTTGATTTCACGCAAGCAATGGCGTCAGCTCCTGTAATGTAAAATTCGCTTATTTCATTTTTATTGATAAAGTCAACAAAATCTTCGCTGGTCAATGCGTTGCCTTTGGACTTTTCAAAAATATTTTTGGAAACCAATTTCATGTCCGAAACTAATTCAGACCCACGAGTATTAGGTTTGAAAGTCCTTGTGCCGTCAGATAAGTTATAATGCCTAATGTAAACGACATGAATTTCATTTTCCACTGCCCAGTCTATTGACCGATTAACATTGTCAATGATTTCCTTGTAGTTTTTGGTAATGTCATTTTGAATGTCAATTACCACTAAAGACTTTTTCTGCATGGGATTTCCCTCTTTTATTTTATGTTTTAATTCAATTTTTATTTCATTGTCCATCGCACTGTCGCTTGCGGCTAACGGTGTGTGTAAGAAGCGTTGGGCATTTTAACGCACTTAACTTTCAAACCGCTGAAATATTTGTTTTTTGTAATCATTATCATATTAGCACTATCCGCCCAATGCTTTTTACACATTGTTGTGGGGTCGTTGTTTATTTCAATTCAGCCCTTTACAATATCCTAAATAAAAATGTGTAGATATCAAAGAATCTGATTTTAGCCGATATAAATTTTCATTTTTCACTATCAATGTATCTCCTAACATTTTCGGAATTTCGTTATCAAAATTCATTAAAATAGTGTCTCCGTTTTTTGTATAATTTCCTGTAAAAAACTCATCGTAGAAAAATACTCCTGTCCAATGAATATCAAATTTTCCACTTTCTCGTAATTTTAAAGTTGCTTGATTTTGAGTTCCTTCATAGCAAGCTCTAAAAACTGTTTTTCCGTATATTTTCTCCAAGTCAATTTTTAATGGATTAAATGTCCCATCAATAATTGCGAGTATCAAAATTATTATTGGTGAAAAAGTTCTGATTTTTAGCTCTTTTCTTTTTTTTACTATTCTGATTATTTCAATTATAATCTTTGTTAATATCCAAATGAATAATACTGAAATTCCTAGATAAAACAACAAATTCCAAAAACCACCTGGTGTTCTTTCCCAAATTGGCATAAATCTAATCAGTCCGATAAAAAGGATTGATAGAATTAGAGATATTTTCAAGGTCTTTGTCATTAATTTTTCTGTCTTTTTACAATGCCACACAACTCATTTATACATGTGATAAAATCACACAATACGCCCATACGAGTATGTATTGTGTAGCTCCCGCTCGTTACACCAAATGTAGTAAAATTAGGAATACAAAAAGGGCCAGCAACTGGGCGGCATGTAGTTAAGATTTGGGACAAGCAGACGAACATGTCGTCTGTGTGGCAGTTTAACATTTTTGACCATTAACAGCAGTCTGCCCCATTGAACTTCTGCCATTAAAGAATTAACCCCGCCAAGCGTTGGATGCCAGTCGGGGTTAACTACTATTTTTAAGGGAAGATGGCTCAGCGAGCAACCATCCGGCTACTTCACGTAGAAATCGAGCATTAGCCTATCCTCAATGTAGGCCTGCAGGTGGTCGCCGGAGGCCACAGGGCCAACGCCCGCAGGGGTGCCGGTAAAGAGCAGGTCACCAATTCTAAACAGGATAAATTTGGAGACGTGCGACACCAGCTCGTCCACGCTAAAAATCATGTCGGCGGAACTCCCCTGCTGCACCACCAAGCCGTTCTTCTCGAGCCTAAAGGTGATGGCCTTGGGGTTTGGTAGCTGGTCGAGCGGAATAAACTCCATGCTAACCGGAGCGCTGCTGTCGAACGCCTTGGCGCACTCCCACGGCAGCCCCTTGGCCTTACAGTCGCGCTGCAAATCGCGGGCCGTAAAGTCTATGCCAATGCCCACCTCGCTGTAGTAGCGGTGGGCAAACCGCTCATCAATACCCTTACCAAGCCGGTTAATCTTATACACCAGCTCCACCTCGTAGTGAATTTCGTTGGAAAAGGCGGGAATGTAGAACGGTTGGTTGTTCCGCAGCAGCGCCGTGTCGGGCTTGAGGAAAAATACCGGCTGCTCCGGCTTGGGGTTATTCAACTCCCGGGCATGCTCCTCATAGTTCCTACCGATGCAAATTATCTTCATTGCACAAAAATTTGCGGTTACACACTCTTTTATTTCAACGCAAAGCCAAGGCTACTTCATCCTTAGCCTAATGCTGGTGAGCACCTTTTTGGTGTAGAGCGGAAAGTCGCCATTCATCATCCAGGCGTAGTAGCTGGGCTCCTCGCGCAGCACATCCTCCACCGGACGTCCCTTATGCTTGCCGAAGTTGAAAATCTCCACGTTTTTGCTGTTATACACAATGCGGCCAGCAAAGTCGGCGCTGTTGCCCTGTGCCGAAAAATCGGCCAGAAAATCGATGTCGTTCTTCAGGTCGGGGTAGCGGTCGAGCTGCGACTCCAGCACCTCGTAGGTGGCCCGAATATCGGCTTCGGCGCTGTGTGCCTCGGTTAAATCCTTGCTGCAGTAAAACTTGTAGGCAGCAACCAGCGTGCGCTGCTCCATCTTGTGAAAAATGGTTTGCACGTCGATAAACTTCCGCTTCTTGAAGTCAAAATCGACTCCGGCACGTAGGAACTCCTCTGCCAGCAAAGGAAAGTCGAAGCGGTTGGAGTTATACCCTGCAAAGTCGCAACCCTCCAGATTATTGGCCAGCGACTTGGCTATCTCCTTAAAAGTGGGTTCATTTTTAACGTCCTCATCGGTGATGTGATGGATGGCCGTTGCCTCGGCAGGAATGGGAATGGTGGGGTTCACCCGTCGAGTTTTCACCTCCTCCTTCCCGTCGGGGAATATTTTAATTACTGCAATCTCTACAATCCGGTCCTTGGCCAGGTCGATACCGGTAGTTTCTAAATCGATAAAAGCTAACGGATTCCTGATGTTTAACTTCATTGAAATGCTATTTTAGTTGATTACTTTGGTTAACATTAAGCGTTGATTAACAAAAAGTTTTAGTAAATACTTTTATCCCTCACCGCTGAAGGATAAACAATTGTTGATTCCCTACAGGGAACTAACACTCTATTTTGCAAGCTTGCCTACAATAGCTTATCCGCTACGCGAAAAATCTCTTGGCCTTCGCTAAATAGATGGGCAGGTGCTTACACTGCCTAATTCAGGCACAATTTACCTTTCTTTCTTGAAAAAAGCAGGAGATATTGGAGAATTTTGCACATTCATCACCCTTGCACCTTCTTGTTTGTCAATTGGGGAATAAAAAAAGGCCCGATTCAGCAGAACCGGGCCTTTCACTATGAATTATCCTTTAAGCGTTTATCATCATTGGCATTAGCAGCATGAGGGTATCCTCGTCATCAATCTCCTTTTCGCTTGGAAGAATAAGCCCAGCGCGGGAGGGATCAGAGAGCCTCAACAGAACATCTGGAGAGGAGAGATTCGAAAGAATCTCGATAAGGAATGTGGACTTAAATCCAATCTCCATGTCGTCACCCTCAAAGAGGCAGTTCAACCGCTCATAGGCCGAAATGGAAAAATCGAGGTCCTGAGCCGAAATGGTAATTTGGTTACCGGAGAGCTGCAGCTTCACCAGGTTGCTGGCTTGGTTGGAGAATACGGCCACCCTCTTCAGCGCATTGTAAAGCTCAAGCCTGTCGATGGTAAGCGTGTTGGGGTTATTGGTAGGAATTACCGAAGAGTAGCTGGGGTAGGTACCTTCTACCAAGCGACAAATCATCTTGTAGCTGGTCATGGTAAAGAAGGCGTTCTTGTCGTCGAACTCAACCAGCACATTATTTGCGTCCTTAGCCAGCACCGTTTTTAGCAGGCCAGCAGGTTTCTTTGGTAAAATAAACGATGCCGCGTTTTCGGTCTTAATGTCCATTCTCTTGTAGCGAACCAGCTTGTGGGCATCGGTGGCTACAAAAGTTACATCCGATGGGGTGAGCTCAACAAAAATGCCATTCATCACGGCGCGAAGCTCATCGTCGGCAGTGGCAAATAGGGTTTTGGAAATACCGCTCAGCAGCGTTTCGGCACTGGTTTGCAGCGACGACTTGCGCTCTTCTCTAACGGTTGGTATGGCCGGAAAATCTTCACCATCCTGCCCGGGTAGGGTAAACTTACCTGTTTCGGAGTTAATCACCACGGCCTTGGTATCCTGGTTAACGTCAAAAGTCAACGGCTGCTCCGAAAACTCCTTGAGGGTGTCGGTGAGCAACTTTGCCGGAATAGCCACAACTCCCTCTTCTGAAACATTCTCCAAGTTAAGGCTGGTGATAAGCGTAGTCTCCAGGTCGGAGGCAGTAATGGTTAGCAAATTGCCAGTAAGCTGGAAGAGGAAATGGTCGAGAATTGGTAAGGTGTTTTTATTGCTTATAACTCTGCTCACCGTTTGCAAGTGGCTGAGCAGCTCGGTGCTAGATACAACAAATTTCATCCCTCAGATATTTTAGTTTTTATTAATTCCTTTTTCGAATCGAACCTCAATATTACAAAAATTTATGATGCCAACCAAGGGGCTCCCTACCGCTGAAGAAAGTAGCGAATTGTTCTTATGGTCAAATCCACATCCATCCAATTAGCTGTATATAAATCGATTCCATTTCGGCGAACCTGGAGCTGGTTGTAGTTATAGAGCGCCTTGTGCCCCGCTTCATCGAGTGGTGCCAACGGCGGTAGTGGAATGTAGTCTACGGTTTCGCTGCCCTCTTTGCTCACCACATTAATTGTGTAAAGCGGCGACAAGCTCTTCTGGTGATTGGATGAAATGCCCACCACCGATGCCCTCGAAAGGTAAATCATAAAGCGCGAAACGGCCTTGTCATTCGCCATTCCCAATGGCTTTTCCATGCTGTAGTTCAGCACCACAAAACGGTCACCCTCCTTTTGCAGCACAAACGAGCTGTCGGGCCACTGATGGTTGGTAAAAACAACCTTCGTTATCTTGCCCAACGGAATGGTAAATAGCTTGCTGTTAATCCAAAACGATGGATTGGGGCTTACTAGGTAAAAGAGCTTCGTTCCGTCGTCATCGGTTCTGATTACAGCCCCGGAGGAGTTTCCTCTCGCTAGGGCAACGGTTCCTAGACCAAGAGTATCGGTATAAAGCAGGTGAAGCTCCTTGAAGGGTCTACCCTCCCGGTGCAGCGTTACAACGGTGGCCTCCTTTCCCATAAGGTTGGCCTCAAGCAGTGAATCCACCAAGCGCGGAATGGGTGAATATACGTTTACCTGCTGAAACGCCCCGAGAAAATTGGAAATAGCCTCCGCCACAGCCTCCTTACCCTGAATCACCCATCCATGAGGCTCTCTTGCAATAACAACAGAGTCGGCTCCTTGACGAACGGTAATACCATCAATCAGCGAGGTATCGCCAAGGGAGTAGCTCGCTGGACTAAGTGGCCCTCCGAAAAAGAGCGTACGAACATTTTGTATCGATACCCGAGAGAGGATAAGCACCAGTAAAAGTGCAAGGGCTGCTATAATCCACAGTAATCTCCGTTTCTTCCTACCTTTTTGCATACTTTCTTCTCCTGAAGTAAATGAAGATAACCCCAAATAGCATCACAACCACCGAAGGCAACGCCACGTTTATAAGCTGCCACTTTGTGCGCTCCGAAAGCACCTTGTTTCGGTCGAGCAACCGCAGCTTCAACTCCCTGTTGCGAAGCGAGATGAGGTCACGCTCGTCGGCTAGGTAGCTCACAAGGTTCTTCACAAAATCTTTATTACCATACGTTTGGTTGGTATACTTATCGTAACCCAAGGGTACAATGGAAACGCCATCGGGCCGCACCTTAACTTCGTTGCGAATGATGTCGGCATCGGCCACCACTGCTATCTTGGTATTGAAGCTGCTATCCCTCATTGGTATGGTATTCGAACCTAGGTATTCACTGGCCATTCTGTTGCGAAATACCGACTTAAAATGTCCCTCCTCCAGCACAGCCGCAATGAGGTGCTTCTGGTAGAATTCGTACTTCAATGGGCTATTCCGTATCTGCTCTAGACTAACAATAAGTGGGGCGGTTAGCGTTCTAGAGTATGGTGAAGAGGCCAATAGCACCGTTTTGGTAACCTCCGTCACCGCATGTAACGTGTCGAGCGTGCTACAGAATTTGGACTCCACCAGATTCAGGTTGCGAGTAATGGCGCTACCATTGGAGGGCTGAAATAGTGGGTAGTAATACCAAGGTGCTGGCACAAAGTTGGGTCGCTCACCAGCAAGTGAAACATTTACTGGTATCACCGCGCACTGCATGTCCTGCAGCAGCACAGGATTAACCCTAAGGCCATAGGTGAAGAGCATATCCTCCAGATTGAGGTTATTTACCATGGCCACCGTCATGCTACCTCTCGAGAGGCTATCCTCGCTCACCGTTACAGGATCAATAAAAAAGGCCACCCTACCGCCCTTCATAATGAACTGGTCGAGCACCAGCTTATCTACCTCGGGCCAAGGTTTTGTACCACCAGCCACAATGGCCAGCTTATAGCCATTGAGGGCCGATGGGTTTCCATCGATAGTTACGCGGCTAAGGTTGTAGTAGGAAGAAAGTTCCTGTGAGATATCGCCAACCTGAGCTTCCCTCAGCTCTCCATGCCCATCAATAAAGGCAATTTTGGGCAGCGAGTCAAGGCTCATTTTCTCAATGGCGTTTATGATGTTGTATTCCAAATTCTGCGCCGAACGGTTGAGGTTCTCATCGCCGCTGAGCCCCGGCACATTGGTCAAGAAGTTTACGGGCACCTCCTTGCCACGGTAATTTACAATCGCCCCCGGGAACACAATCTTTTCGGAGGAGCCACCCTCCACATCCTTTTCGTGGATATTAATGGGCAGCACTCCGCGCTGGTAGATGCTTTTGTACATATTGTCGCGCTCCTTCGGGTCCGAAGATTCCGATGGATTTACAAAGTGGAAACGGAAGTTACTGCCGCCATACACCTGAAATTCGTCAAGCATCTCCTTCAGGTTTTGCTCCAACTTCTTAAAGCCGATGGGCATCTCCCCGTCGAGGTAAACGGTAATGTTGACGTAGTCCTTAAGCTCCCGCAAAATTTGCTTCGACTGAGGGCTTATGCTGTGCCGCTTATCGGAGGTGAGGTCGATTCTAAAAAAGGTTAAAGAGGCGATAAAATTAATTACCACCACCACCAAGATAAATATCAGCAATTTGTATCCAATGCTGTTTTTAATTCCTTTGCGTATGTTTTGCATCTTATCTCCCATGACTATTTTCTCCTTTCTAGAATTAGTTTGCTTGCATACAGGAACAAGCTATCCACGCTCAAAAAGTAGAGAATATCGCGGGAATCGACCACGCCACGACTGATGGACTTGTAGTGGTCGTTTATGCCTAGTGCCACAATATTGGTCTCCACGCCTCTAAATAGCTGAAGACTCCCAATGTATTCAAAGCCCATATAAAGTAAAAAAGATAGCAGCATAGCCACGATAAAGGAGACAATTTGGTTAGTGGTAAGCGAGGAGGCAAAAACGCCAATAGCCACATAGATAGAGGCCAGAAAGAAAAGGCCAATAAACGAACCCCACGTTCCTCCCGTATCGATATTTCCAACGGGGCTTCCCAACTTATATACCGAAAAAAAGAAGATGAGGGTTGGTAACAGCGAGCAAATCACCAGGAACACTGAGGCGAGAAACTTTCCCACCACCAGCTCCACCTCGGTGAGGGGTTTGGTAAGCAGGAGCTCCAGCGTCCCCCCCTTGCGCTCCTCGGCAAAGGTACGCATGGTAATGGCTGGCACAAGAAAAAGAAAAACCCAAGGGGCTAGAAGAAACAGCGTATCAATGTTGGCGTAACCCGCATCGAGCACATTCATTGCGCCGGGAAAAACCCACATAAACAGGCCGTTTGCCACCAAAAAAACCAGAATGGCAATGTAACCCGTTAGGGATGAAAAGAAAAGCCTGATCTCTTTTAAAAAAATATGGTACATGGTTCAGCTTTTTAGCAACAAAAAGATATACAGCCCGGTAAGTTCCATTTTTAGCTGCGTCAACGAGTGCATGAAAATAGTAATGGTTGACGAATTAAATAGCAAAAAAGTGTGAAATCTTTCAAAATGAGAAAATCGCTCGCGGAGAATTCCCCGTATTGGACATTCACTCTCCAATCCTACCGAGGTAAAACCCCACCTACTGCAAGGTTGAACCAAAAGGTGCTACCCTCCCCTATCCTACTCTCAACATGTAGCTCGCTCTGGTGGTAGGCTAAGAACTCCTTGCACAGCACAAGCCCAAGTCCGCTTCCCTTTTCATTCATTGTTCCCCTTTGTTGCTCCTGGGTTGATAGCGCAAAAAGGTTAGCTACGGTTTCGGGGTTCATCCCTACTCCGTTGTCAACAACCTTGTTTTGGATTGTGGCGCCATCTCTACTGACGTAAATATCAACCTTTCCTCCTACTGGCGTAAACTTAATAGCGTTGGTTACCAAATTACGCACCACAAAGGCATACATATTGCTATCCACAAATGCCCACAGCTCAGGGTCACAGCTTGCTGTAAGCGTAATGCTTTTTCTGCTAGCCATATCGGAGAGCTGACTAACCACTGCATCGCACTCCATGGCGAGGTTAACCGATTCGCGGATAGCCACCAGCGCACCACTTTGAGAGCGAGCCCATTGAAGTAGGTTTTCCAGCAAAAAGGAGCTCGACTCTGCCGCCCCATGTATAAGCTCCGCAAATGAGACGTATTTCTCCTTGTCCATATTCCGCCCCCTCATCAAGTTGGTAAAGCCGAGAATGGTGTTCATCGGATTCTTCAGATCGTGCGAAATAATGGAGAAAAACTTATCCTTGGTGTTGATGAGCTCCTGTAGCTTTACCCTTGACTCCTCCAACTCCTTCTGTATCTTCTTCTGCTCAGATAGGTCATGCACGTAGGCAATCAGGCGCTTTTCACCCTCAACGTAGGCAAATTTGGTACATACCTCAGTTGGAAATATTGTGCCATCTCTTTTCCGGTTAATGCGCTCTACGTAGTAATCACCCGAAGCCATGTCATCGGGAATGGTAGGTGGCAAAATAGTGGCAAAATCGGCAGGGACAAGATCGGCAATGGTTTTGCCCACAAGCTGTCCATGGGGGTAGCCAAACATACGGTGTGCTGCTTCGTTACACGCCAGCACCTTTCCGTGAATATCCTCAATAAAAATAGCCTCAACGGCTAAGTCGAAAAGAAGACCAAATGTTGATTCAAAAGGCTTACCAAACGCTTGTTTATCAAAATCCAAGGCTCACAAATTTTGGGATCAAAAATAAAGCTGTTTAAAAGAAAAACAACATCTATTAAACATTTGAGAGCAAGGAATATTACAACTAGAGCCGAAAATATCGCGGCAACTGCTGTAAATCCAGCCTTTTCTCCCTCGCTATCTTACTCTATAAAACTACTGGAGCGGTAAAAAATTATTGTCGATGCTAAAAAAAAGTTTGTGAGGTTGTGTCGGTTGCGGGCTCTTCCTCATCGCGAGCATCGGGAAAGAAGTTGGTAACCTCATCCACGGGCACAATACGAACCATCTTAAAGTAGAAATTAATAATGGTACGGTAATCCATTCCCCTTTCGGCCATCTCCATTGCTCCAATTTGGCACAGACCAACACCATGCCCATAGCCTCGTCCCTTAAGAGTGACAACATTGCCAGAAACCACAACGGAAAAGAATGCCGAACGCAGATCCAAGTCTGTACGCATCCTGGAAAAGGAGATTGAATCGGACCCAATACGGTAGTATGCAACTCGGGTAGGTTGATTAAAACCCAGCAGGGAAGCCCTCAATAACTCTTTCCCAAAGCCCTTACTGGCAAGATATTCAGTAAAGTCTTTTAGGGTAATTCGCTTCTCCCATGTGGCATTCCGCTTGCCTATGCAGTAGGGGTCGTTGACGCTTACAAGATAGTAACGAGCCTTTGGCCACACCTGGTCGGAGTTAGCGGTCTGTCCTCCGCAGGAGGAGTGAAAAGCCGCAGTAATTAGCGTACCGGTGGTATCCACCACCACCTGTCCCTTAGTTTCCTCCGCTGCCAGAAAAATATCGTTGTTCCGGGTGGAGCGTCCTTTGAATGCCTGACAATGAACGTCGTCGCAAAGATTAAACCCTTCGGGGGCGTGCTTGTCGGTATGTCCTAAGGCGTAGGTGCGCACCAGCAATGCCTGCGCCTTGTAAAATTCTATCTTGGCATTAGAACCTGCCTCTGCCTCCACAACACCAGCAACATACTTTTCCAACTCAACATGGTTTAACACCATAAGCTTGCCGCTCTGGCAGGTAATAATGGCATCGTTGTCGTACGACCTAGCCGTCAACCTCGGTTGGGTGGGAATTACCTGAAAAGTTGCATCGACCGCTTTGCTCACCAGTGCAACCGACTTAAACGTTCCAATATGCTCCTTGGCTGTCCGAACACGCACCATATCGTCAGCCTCCGAAAAGAAGAGCATCTCCCCCGAATCCACTGGTTGGGTAGAGGTGCTATCGAGTAGCAACGAATAGCTGCCATTGGGTACCAACACCACCGACGACAGCGGCTGGGTATAAAATAGGGCAATGCGTAGGGAATCGGTAATGGAATATAGCTTTGCTGGAAATAACAGGGTGACAAGGAAAAGGTAATAAAGCTTTTTCATTCTAGGATAGTCGAGATTTGAGTTCTTTTACCATCTGGGCGGCTACCCTGTTGGCAACGGCTGGTTCTCCCAGCATGGAGCGAAGGCTGGAGTAGCTGGCAAGCATACCCTCTCGTTCGGGTCCATCGTGGAGCAATCCTCGCAGCTCGGTAGCAACACTATCGAGCGTAAAATCATTTTGTATGAGCTCCTTCACCACCTCCCTATTCATAATAAGGTTAACCAGTGAAATGAACTTTACCTTCACAAAGCGACGGGCAATGGATATGGATATGGCAGAACCCCGATAGCAAACCACCTGTGGGGTGCCAATGAGCGCAGCTTCCAATGTAGCAGTCCCAGAAACAACCGCGGCAGCTTGAGCCAAAGCAAGAAGCTCGTACGTTTTACCAAAAACAACCTTAACTGCTGTCCCTGTAAGAATGGGCTGGTAATCTTCCATCGTAAGCGATGGTGCACCCGCCACCACCACCTGAAACTGGGGAAACTCACTGGACAGCTGAGCCATAGTTGGTAAGCAGTAAGCAATTTCCTGTTTTCTACTACCGGCAAGCAACGTAATAATGGGTCTTTCGTCGAGACCATGATCACGACAAAACTGCTCCTTTGACGGTACAGCCGACAGCTTTTGCGCTACGCTATCAACCAGTGGATTTCCGGTATAGAAGGCATCAATGCCAAAACGCTTAAAGTATTCTGTTTCGAAGGGGAAAATAACGAAAAGCTTGTCCACATAACTCTGGATACGTTTAACACGCCCCTCCTTCCACGCCCACACCTTTGGCGCGATATAGTAAAATACGGTGAAGCCGCTCTTATGTGCAAACTCCGCAATACGGAAGTTAAAGCCGGGGTAGTCGATAAGGATAACCACATCGGGATTCCATGCGGCAATATCTTTTTTGCAGAAGCGGATGTTGCCCAACACCGTCTTCATATTCAGCACCACTTCCAGAAACCCCATAAAGGCCAACTCACGGTAGTGCTTAACCGGCGCTCCTGCCTCTGCGGCCATGAGGTCACCACCCCAGAAACGTATTTCGGCATTGGAATCGTGCTGCTTTATACCCCGTATGAGCATGGATCCATGTAGATCCCCCGATGCCTCTCCTGCAATGATGTAGTATCGCATAGCTTAATCCCTAACGCTAGAACAGCAGCTGGCTGAAAAATACTAGAATGGCCAAAACAATGGTTGCCCCAAGCACCCCACGGGCACCCTGCAGCCTATCTGTCCAAATGAAAATGAAAAATGGAAGTAGGTTGGGGTAAACGCAAAGGCTCAACATCTTCGAAAGAATATGGTGCATGACCATTGCCTTAAAGAAGGTCAAAAAGCCTATGCCTGGCTCTCGCACGAAATAGGTTACAATAAGAATTAACACTGGAAGCAGCACGCCAATGCCAAATCCCAACCGGGCAGAATCAAATTTTTTCTTCATGGGTCGATTTTGTGAAAGTGTTTTCCCACGACTTCATCCTCGTCAGCTCGTTATAGTCGGTAAAATCAATTTTGATAGGGACAATTGATATATATCCATTGGTGAGAGCCCACTCATCGGTATCGGTAGCCTCCGGCTCATCGTTGTGAAAGTAACCGGTGAGCCAAAAGTATTCAGAGCCTCTTGGGTCAACTCTTTTTTCAAACTCTTCGCGCCAAGATCCACGGTTTTGACGACACACCTTGAAGCCCTTAATTTTATCGGCACTCATAACGGGTATGTTCACGTTAAGGCAAACACCCTGATTGAGCCCCTCTTGCAGCACTTTTTCCGCCACCTGACGACCATACTTCACTGCAGCAGAAAAATCAGCATTGTAGGAGTAATCCAGCAGCGAAAATCCAACGGAAGGGATTCCCGAAAGGCAACCCTCAATGGTAGCCGCCATAGTTCCAGAATAAACAATGCTAATGGATGAGTTGGAGCCATGGTTGATGCCCGAAACCAGTAAATTCGGTTTTTTATCGTTGCACAGCTGGCTCATGGCAAGCTTCACACAGTCGGCAGGCGTACCATTACAGGAGTATACCAACAGATTTTTCTCCTCCCTCACCTTCTTGAGCCGCAGCGGCACTTTTATGGTAATGGCATGGCTCATACCGCTATTCCCCTCCTCGGGAGCCACCACCAGCACACGACCCAACGGCCTCACCATCTCTATCAGCGACTGAATGCCAGGCGCCTGAACTCCATCATCGTTAGTAACTAGAATGAGCGGCATCATAAGCTATCTCCTGCTTTTTGTATAAGATTTGCAAATTTAGACATTTACGCTTGTAACGCAAAACAGTAAGCGATGTTCCCATTGAAGCACAGATTTGCGCAATGGCAAAAACTTATGGTCATAGTTAACACTGCCTGGGGGTGCGCAGGAGAGAAAAAGTCAAAGCCTATTGCAAGGCTCGCCTCAGGTAATAGGCATAGGAGATTCGGGGACCTATAGAAAGGGCAACCAGCACAAGTACCCAAACCCTCCCTTGCAGAAGGTTGTAATCGTGCAGCAGCTTAGCCCACGGATGTCCCATAACGTAATGTCCAAATCCGAACTCGAACATCACCGTGAGACCAAACCACAGGGCTCCAATGAACCACGCTTGGACTGACGACCGTATTCGCCACCACCGACCCAGAAACCATAGGTAAAGAGCAAGTAGAGCTATGAAGAGAAGTGTAGAAATCCAGTGGGCAGGAAGATCTCCAACCATAGACTTATAACCCAGTTCCCGAAATGCTCCATTAGCTATTGCCACCGGAATAAACAGAAACCACGCCAGAATATACCTACCAACCATATGCAAAAATATTTAGAGCTGAGCTATTCAAGAGTTCAAAGCCATAAGCAGGCAAACCACAAACTATTGCCTGCCAAAATAAACTTATTGCACTAATAATTGAGCGTCCCCAACCTCGAAATGAGGATGGGAACGCTATACTCGATAGGGCAAAGTTGAAATGCTATTTTTTGGTGTTATTGGCAATGGAGGCCAGCGCACGAATTTGCTCCGAAAGGAATCGCGAAAATACCACAATGAGAAATCCGTAAATTGGCATTGTAATTATGGCCATTGGACCAGAACTCAGATAAGGAACGCCTAGCTGCATGGTAAGGTAACCACCGCTATTACCCAAAAATATGGTTGAAAGTAGCGCATAACCAAAGCCTACAAGTCCAAGCCAAGTACCAATCCACTCACCCAGGGTTTGAATAAAGTGAGAAAAAGCAGGAGTGGCAGTAAAGTCGTCCCCCTCAATGGAGGTTATTCCAACCTTTGTGCGCCTATCCCACCACTGCTGAAAGCCCACCCATCCAGCAAAGGCAAGAATAATCCAAAACAGAACGAACACGAGAACCACTTTACCCGGTAAATCGAACACACCGCCATCAACTGCTCTGTAGAGCACCACGATGGGGATTAATAGGCTAACTATAGCCATTACAACATAGAGCCAACTAAACGGTTTGCGAAAAAAGTGGCCATCGTCAATAAAGGTAAGGTAAGGCTTAATGAAGGTAAAAAATTTGCTTTCCATAGGTTGAGGTTTTAGGGTTCTACTCGTTAGGCTTTTCGATACCGCCCCGTTTTTTTTGGTGGTTTCTGGACTCCACAAACAATACTTTATTTGCTATAATTCAACAACATACATATACACTAACCAAATTTACAAAATTTATTCTATGGCTGCTGTAAAATGAAAAGATCAATTGTTTGGAATGCGTCAAGACTTTGACTTGTAGCCAATCACTCAAAGAAAATATTGTCATCAGCAATTTACCTTGCACGATTTTTCCTACTTTTGCTTGCTGCAAAAACATGAAGCATAAAGAGAAAAAACTATAATATCATGAGAATATCGTACAGCTGGCTGAAGGATTACCTGAAAACGGAAAAAGGCCCGGAAGAACTATCGAAAATACTTACCGCCATAGGACTCGAGGTTGAATCGCTCGAGAAGGAGGAATCTGTTAAGGGAGGACTTGAGGGCGTAGTGATTGGCCGCGTAGTGGAGTGCGAGCAACATCCAAATGCCGATAAGCTGCACGTAACCAAGGTAGATGTTGGTGGTCCAGAGCTGCTCCAAATTGTGTGTGGAGCCCCCAATGTTGCAAAAGGTCAAAAAGTTCCTGTTGCCACCATTGGCACCACGCTATACAGCGGTGAGGAGAACTTCAAGATTAAGCGGTCGAAGCTTCGCGGTGTGGACTCCGAGGGGATGATTTGCGCAGAGGATGAGCTTGGCCTTGGTGCCTCGCACGATGGCATTATGGTATTGAATCCCGACACTCCCGTGGGAACACCAGCACGGGAATACTTCAACATTGAGGACGATTACGCCTTTGAAATTGGCCTTACCCCAAACCGTATCGATGCTGCCTCACACTATGGCGTAGCCCGAGACGTTGCGGCATACCTCTACGCCAACGAAGAGAGCTATCAACTTTCGCTGCCTTCGGTAGAAGGCTTCAAGGTTGATAACGGTAACCTCCCAATAAAAATTACGGTGGAAAACGGCGAAGCCTGCCCTCGATACACTGGTGTTACGATTTCCAACATCAAGGTGTCCCCATCGCCAGAATGGCTACAGAAAAAACTTCGGGCCATCGGCCTAAACCCCATCAACAACGTGGTGGACGTTACCAACTTTATCCTTCACGAGCTAGGGCAGCCTCTTCACGCCTTCGATGCAGATAAGATTGAGGGCAACCACGTAAGGGTTAGAACACTTTCCGACGGTTCACCCTTCACCACCCTCGACGGTGTGGAGCGCAAGCTGCACGTCGACGACCTCATGATTTGCAATGAAACGGAAGGCATGTGCATGGCGGGAGTTTTTGGAGGCATTCACTCTGGAGTAACTGCCGATACAAAAAACGTTTTCTTGGAGAGCGCCTACTTCAACCCCGTATGGGTTAGAAAAGCCGCCCGTCGGCATGGTCTTAGCACCGATGCTTCGTTCCGCTTTGAGCGTGGCACCGATCCTAACATTACCATTTACGCCATAAAGCGCGCTGCCATGCTCATAAAGGAGGTTGCCGGTGGCACCATCTCCTCCGAAATAGTGGACGTATACCCCAGCAAGGTGGAAAACCAAAAGGTGGAGGTAAACCTCAGCCGTATGTGCCGGTTCATTGGCAAAGAGATTCCACATGGCCAAATCAAGCGCATTTTCAACGGGTTAGAGATGGAGATAGTAGCAGAGAACGGCGATGACCTCACCCTGTCGGTACCGGCTTACCGGGTTGACGTAACCCGTGAAGCCGATGTGGTGGAGGATGTTCTACGTATCTACGGTTACAACAATGTGGAGATATCCAACACCATAAAGAGCGCCATCACCATTCAGAAGAAGCCAGATAAAGGACGAATTACTGACCTTGCCTCCGAATTTCTCAGCGCTAACGGGTTTAACGAAATCATGTCGAACTCGCTAACTAAGGCCTCCTACTACGAGGGACTTCAAACATTTAAGGAGGAGAACACGGTTAAAATTTTTAATCCACTTAGCTCCGACCTCAACGGCATGCGCCAAACTTTGCTATTCAATGCGTTGGAAGCTACCATTTTCAACATCAATAGGCGTAACTCGGACCTTAAACTTTACGAATTTGGAAACTGCTACTCCTATGCGAAAAAGGAGAGCGATAATGCCCTAAACAGCTACCACGAGGACTTCCGACTGGGTATGCTGGTGTCGGGTAACCAAACCGTAGCCAGCTGGAACCTTAAGGCAGAGCCAACCAACTTCTTTGTGCTTAAATCGTTTGCCGAGAAGTTGCTGGAAAAATTTGGCGCACACATCGAGAAGGGCTCGGTGGAAGATATCTCCAACGACCTATACTCCGACGGGCTCACCTACTTTATGGGTGAAAAGGAACTCTTCACCATTGGAAAGGTTCACCCCAAGCTGCTCAAACAGTTCGACATTAAGCAGGATGCTTACTTTGCCGAAATTCGTTGGGATTTGGCCGTAAAGCTTTTTGGTAGAAACACCGTTTCCTATACCGAAATTCCAAAATTCCCCGAGGTTAAACGCGACCTTGCACTGCTTATCGATGCCGACATAACCTTTAAAACACTAAAAGACATCGCTATTAGGACTGAGAAGAAGTTACTTAAATCGGTTTCCCTTTTCGATGTTTACGAAGGCGAAAAGTTGGGTGCAGGTAAGAAATCCTACGCGCTGAGCTTCATTCTTCAGGATGAAACAAAAACGCTTACCGATGCCCAAATCGATAAAATCATGACCAACTTGATTACTGCCTACCAAAAGGAAGTTGGCGCAATGCTTAGATAACACTGGTTGAAAAACCATGCTACAGAGGCCGGGATGCTATCCCGGCTTTTTTTATGCAAAGGAAAAAACACATATTCCTGCAAAAAAAATCTTGAAATTCACTACGCAGCTTCCTACCTTTACGCAAAACACCTAGCCATGAACCTAAAAGTGATAAAAGGTGACATCACCCGCCTCGATGCAGAAGCAATTGTAAATGCAGCCAACAGCACCTTACTGGGTGGTGGTGGAGTTGATGGTGCCATTCATCGGGCCGCTGGACCAGATCTATTGGAAGAGTGCCGTTTGCTCAATGGATGTCCTACCGGAGAGGCCAAAATTACCAAGGGCTACAAGCTTCCTGCTCGTTTTGTAATTCATACCGTGGGACCGGTTTGGAAAGGGGGAAATAACAACGAACCCTCCCTACTTGCCAGCTGCTATAGGCGTAGTCTAGAAGTGGCCATGGGTATGGGACTTCACTCCATTGCATTTCCCAATATTAGCACTGGAGTTTACGGTTATCCAAAGGCAGAGGCTGCCTCCATTGCCATCGATACGGTAAAGGAATTCTTTAGAACTCACCCCCTGCTCGACCTCGACGTCACCTTTGTGTGCTTCGACAACGACAACTTTGAACTCTACTCCTTAATCTTGACCTAGAATAGGAGGTTATACTTTTCCATTCTACGATCGAGTGCCTGCCGGGTAATATTTAGCAGCTGCGCCGCCTCCACCTTTTTGTAGTCGGTTTTTTCAAGCGCGCGGATAATGGTTCGCTTTTCCAGTTCATCGAGGTCAAAAATCTCCTCGCCAGCAACGTAAGGTTCCGTGGGCAATTCACCTACCGTAAAGTCACGTGCACGCATACGCTTCCCATCGCTAAGAATGATGGCACGCTCAACCATATTGCGCAGCTCCCTAACATTTCCGGGAAAGTCGTACTGGCCCAACAGCTTATAAACGGCAGCATCAACTTCCGGCACGTTCTTATTGAACTTACTACTGAAAAAGCTCAGGAAGTAGTTGAATAAAATTGGGATATCCTCCCGCCTCTCCCTCAGAGCTGGCATGTTTATTATGAATGAGTTAAGACGGTAGTAGAGGTCGGCACGAAACTTATGTTCATCCACCAGCTGGGCAATGTTTTTGTTAGTGGCAGCCAAAATTCTGGTATCCACTTCTATTTCGATGTGTGAGCCTATGCGCTGCACCTTTCTATCCTCAAGAACACGTAGCAGCTTGGCCTGCATTTGAGGTTGCATCTCCACCACCTCATCAAGGAATAGGGTACCTCCGTTGGCAATCTCAAACCAACCAATCTTATCCTCCATGGCACCGGTGAAGGCTCCCTTTTTATGCCCAAAAAACTCGCTTTCGAAAAGAGAATCTGGTATAGCGGAGCAGTTCACCGGACAAAACAAGTTCTTTTTCCTGCTGCTCAAATAATGTATTCCGCGAGCAACCAGCTCCTTCCCAGTGCCACTCTCGCCAGTAATCAGTACCGATGTAGTATCGCTCTTGGCTACCTTCTCCATGAGCTCCACCACTCTACGTATGGCAGGGCTGTTCCCCATAATCTGGTTACCCACCCTATCCTGCAGCTCCTTGGATAGCAGCGAATAGCCCAGGTTGGCCTCCTTTAGCCGATTGCTTAGCTCAACAAAACGACGGCTTCGCTGGATGGCTGCCTTCATGTCGAGCAACCGAAAGGGTTTGGTAAAGAACTCCATGGCTCCAAGGCGCATAGCCTGAATCACAGCGTCCATGTCGCCATGACCAGTAATCATTATTACCTCGGTGTGATCATTTGTCTCTTTTATTCGTTTTAGCACCGCTAACCCGTCCATTTCTGGAAGCTGCAGGTCGAGAATAATTACATCAATAACCTCCTCTTCCATAATGGCAAAGGCCTTCGATGGCCGCTCGGCCTCAAAGAGGCTATAACCATCCTCCGACAAAAACTCCAATATCTCATCGCGAATAGCCTTCTCGTCGTCGAGTATAAGAATCGATAAATCCTTCATCATCTCTTAGTTAGAAATTGGTAATATCACCTGCATCCGGGTAAACTCATTGAGCTTAGACTCAACCTGAAGCTCACCTAGCGTATCTTTAACAATTCCATAAGTAATGGAAAGTCCCAACCCCGTTCCCTTATCCTCCTTCTTGGTTGTAAAGAATGGATCAAAAATCTTGTCTAAATATTCGGGAGGAATGCCTACGCCGTTATCCCACACCACCACCACCGCAACACCATCCTCCATGTATGTTTGTATTTTAATGCTCTTTACATACCCAACTTCGCTACCCCTTTCCCGCTCCTCCACCGCATGAATGGCGTTGGATATGAGGTTGAGCACCACCTGCTCAATACGGTATGCATCTCCCAGCACATAGCCATCAATAACCCCGAGGGCCACCTCCAAGTCGATGGCATGCTCTTCCATCTGCGCCGAAATCATTAGTAGCGCATTGTTCACAACTTCATTCACGTTTATTTTGCCAAAGAGCACCTGCCGTTGTGATCGCGAAAAAGTTCGGGTATGCTCAATAATTTTCTTAATGCGCTCCACATGCTTGAAAAGGCTGTCTATCTTCTTGTTCAGATACTCGTTGGAGAGATGCCCCTCCAACAGCTTAAACTGAATGTTATCGAGCCCCATGGAAATGCCGCCCAGAGGCTGGTTGATCTCGTGGGCAATACCAGCAGCCAACGTTCCCAGCGATTCGAGCTTTGACTTCTGCGCCAATAGCTCCTGCTGCTTCTCCTGCTTTCGGAGCTCCTCCACCAGTCTACGCTCCAAGTTCTTATTCAGCTCAGTGATTCGCAGCTCATTCTCCCTTTGCTGCTTCACCTCCTTCATCTTACTCCGGTATCGGATAAACAGAATAAGAAAAAGAAACACAACTGCTGTAATACCCAAGGTTAGGTAGAGTCGCTGAAACTGACTGCGGGCAATCTGTAACCGCTGAATTTCCGAGTTCTGTCGAAGTATTTTGTTCTCCTGATCCTTTTGGGAAATTTCGTAGAGCATCTGCAGGCGTGCCAACTTGTCGCCCGTTTCCTCACTATAGATGCTATCGCGAATTTCAGACCACAGCTTGTGAAATTCAAGCGCTTGGGCAAACTTCCCCTCCTTCTCGTAAACCAACGATAAGGAGAGATATATTTCGGAGACAGTTTGATTTAAATTACTTCGTTTAGAAATGTCAAGCGCAAGGTTAAGCAGCTGCAGTGCATGCTTGGTATTTCCTTCTGCACTCATTATTCTAGACGATAATACGTAAGTATTTACAACATCGCGATAGCTCTTGGCCTTAACAAAAAGTTCACTGGCCTTTTCGTAACGATCCAAAGCCTTGGGATAGCTCTTCTTCACAAAGTATATATCACCCTGACCTGCATAAATTCGAGCCAGCTCCTTCACATACTTTGCCTTACGGGCCAGCACATAGGCGGTATCCAGTGGTCCGGAGGCTAGGGTGTAGCTTTGCTGCGCGAAGAAGATATTGCTTTTTTGGATAAGCAGCGACACCATTTTAAGCGTATCCTTCACTGCCTCCGAAATCCGGTAAACCTGCTGCAGCGTCTCCTTTGCCTGTGTAAACTCCTTTAACCCCTTCTGCGAGTTCGCCAGCACAATTCCCGACTTTACCAATAAATCGATAACCGCAGGATGCCGCTTGCTGTATAACGACAGCGCCAGCGTATAGGCTAGCTGCCCATATCTTTTCGATTCCCTTATTCGACCATAGTTCAAGGTAAGCTCTGCCATTTGGAGATACCCCTTGAGGAGGCCAAGATTCCTATCGCTCACCTGAAAAGCTGAAATGGCCTGCAGAATATAGTTGTGTGCTAGGTCAAAATTTCTTTCATCGGTATATATGGTGCCTAAAGCCATATTTACCCGACCAATATCCTCGTATCGACCCAACTTCTCATAAAGCGCCAACGCCCGCTGCAAGTACCTTATGCCATTCTCAAAGGAGTTGTTTTTTACGCTTGAAATGCCCATCCTGAGCAACGATGCTGCTTCATACTCCTGCGACCGAATGTGTTTCGATACAACCAATGCCTTTAAACCATACTCTAGGCTCTTTGCTGGATCGTGCGCAAGTGACGAGTCGGCAAGCTTAAGAAGCAATTCAATCCTTGTACTTCCGGAGGAGCGAGACAGCAACTTTTCGGGGGAATCGATCGACTGCGTTCTCCCAGGCAAGATGCTCGCGAAAAAAAACATCAATAGTAAAAGCTCTCTTCTCTCCATACTGTGTCAATGCTTTGGGAAAGTTAGCACTTTTTGCGAAAGGGGAAAAGCAATGATTTGCAGATTGGTGCCTTTCCGCAAGAAAAAGCGGGAATTGACTCCAAATAAAAAATGGTTACAATCTGGCTATTTTAAACCTAATAGCATAGATACACTTACAATTAATAAGGTGAACGACCAAAAAAATGTCAATATGCGCAACTATCTGCATTAATGTTATTAAATTTGATACGCCTAAAAAACATTGACTTATGAAGAAAATTTATTTTGCCCTTTTAGCGGGGCTCGTAATTACCTCCTGTGGCCAGACTGAAAAAAAAGCAGAAACTGCCACAAATGGGCTAAAGGAAACCGTGAGTATCGACAGCCTCATCAAAAACCCTGAGGCGTATGTGGGAAAAGAGATAGTAGTAAAAGGTAGCGTTTTCCATACCTGCACCGAAACAGGTAAGCGTATGTTTGTTTACGGAACGAACAGTGATTCTACCATCAAGGTGGTTGCTAGCGACTCCGTAAAAACATTTGATAAATCGCTGGAAGGAAACGACGTTTTAATCAAAGGGGTTGTTGAAGAGCAAAGGATTGACCCTGCCTTTATAGCCAAAATGGAAATGGAGGCAAAAGAAAACGAAGCGAAGAGTGTAGATAAAAAAGAAAAAGTTGCGGGCAATGGACATATCCATGAAGGTGAAACTACAATGAAACAGGCTGCCGCTTTGAAAGCAAGGCTCAAGGAGAGCGGAAAGGACTACCTTTCGTTTTACTCTCTCTCCGCGTACAAGGTTGAAAAATGCTGCCCCGAAGGTAAAACAGAGGAAGAGTGTGGTGGCTGCGCTGGAAGAAACTAGGTAAGAGCTCCATTAATACATGAAAGGTTGGGGTTCCCAACCTTTTCTTTTTTATATGCATTTTATGATGAAAAATGCGTTTAAAAAAATTCAAATTCCTAATTTTACACACTCTAAAGCATTATTGGTAATGCTACATGAATGCAGTTTAGGTATTTGACAAACCAATTGTAACTAAGCATTAGAACGCTACAAATCATGAACTCGCCAACACTACTTCTGAGGCTTAATTTTGTGGCTAAGTACAACTTCATCAACGTCAAACGACGCGACACCTTCCCCTTTTAGGCGAGGCAACCCTGCTTTTCCGATTTTCCCATTTCAATGCCATTTGGCAATAAGTTGTATTGTAGTTACATTAAAAACCAACAAACATGGAACTTCCTTTTTCAGAATCATACAAGATAAAAATGGTTGAACCCCTCCACAAGAGCACTCGTCAGGAGAGGGAGCAATGGATTCAAGAGGCTAAATTTAACCTGTTTAACCTCCGCAGTGAACAAGTATTTATCGACCTACTCACCGACTCCGGCACCGGGGCCATGAGCGACAGGCAGTGGGCTGCTATAATGATGGGCGACGAGAGCTATGCCGGAGCCTCCTCCTTCTTTAACCTGAAGAATGCTATCAAGAACATTCTAGGATTTGAATACTTCATTCCAACGCATCAGGGACGAGCAGCAGAGAATGTGCTATTCTCCGCGCTTGTGAAAGAGGGCGACTTTGTGCCAGGCAACTCTCACTTCGACACCACCAAAGGACACATTGAGTTCAGAAAAGCCCACGCGGTAGACTGCACCATCGATGAAGCCTCAAATACAGAACTTTACCACCCCTTCAAGGGAAACGTTGATCCAAAAAAGTTGGAGAAGTTCCTTTCCGAGCATAGCCAAAAAGTTCCGTTTGTGATTGTTACAGTCACCAACAACACTGCTGGTGGGCAGCCCGTATCCATGGAGTGTCTTCGCGAGGTAAAAAGCATCGCCAATAAGTATGGAAAAATGGTTGTTTTCGACTCTGCCCGCTTTGCCGAAAATGCCTATTTCATTAAGATAAGGGAGAAAGGTTACGAAAACAAGTCGATTAAGGAGATTGTTCGGGAGATGTTCTCCTATGCCGATGCCATGACCATGAGCAGCAAGAAGGACGCCATTGTAAACATGGGCGGTTTTATTGCCATGCGTAGCGAGCAACTACACCGCGAATGTTCCGTATTCAACATCATGTTCGAAGGGTTTATTACCTACGGTGGCATGTCGGGACGCGACATGAATGCGCTGGCCGTTGGCCTTGACGAAGGAACGGAGTTCAACTATCTTGAAACACGAATTAAGCAAGTGGAATACCTCGGCAACCGCCTTATGGAGTTTGGCATCCCATTCCAGTTTCCAGCTGGGGGCCACGCCATTTTTGTAGATGCCAACAAGGTGCTACCCAACCTTCCCAAAGACCAATACCGCGCCCAAACACTTGCCATTGAACTTTACCTAGAAGCTGGCATACGTGGTGTTGAGATTGGAACACTATTGGCCGATAGAGATCCAGAAACAAGGGAAAATCGTTACCCAAAGCTGGAACTGCTTCGCCTTGCCATTCCACGTAGGGTATATACCAATAACCACATGGACGTTATTGCCGTAGCGCTAAAAAATGTTTTCGACAGAAGGGAGAGCATTACCAAAGGTCTGCAAATAACTTGGGAAGCCCCTATCATGCGCCACTTTACAGTGGCAATGGAAAGGGTAAAGTAGCCCCGATAAAATAACAAAAATGAAAACGGCGCCACCAATGGCGCCGTTTTTTTTGCTTGCTACGGCAGTCTGTAAGATTATCTCAGGATTTATACCTTTGCCAAGGAGCGACTCTTCGCTGAATGGTTAACCGCGTTTTCGCAAGGAAGCATACAACGATTGCAGCTACATGAAAGATTTCACCGTTGGCAAAGAAGGTAAGCTGATACTGAATTTTGCCCTTCCCATGCTTGTAGGGAATATCTTCCAGCAGACTTACAATATCGTTGACTCGATTATTGTGGGGAAGTTCCTTGGGAAGGAGGCACTCGCCGCCGTGGGAGCATCTTTCCCCATTATTTACGCTATTATAGCTATGGTTATTGGCATTGGAAGTGGGGCAAGCGTAATCATTTCGCAATACTTTGGAGCAAAAGACTACCAAAGTGTAAAGAAGGCCTCCGATACCATCAACATCTTTCTAATGATTGCCGGAGTGGTAGTCGGTATTATAGGTGTGCTATTTAGCAAAAACTTGCTGCGACTTGTGCTGCTACCCGAAGAGCTCATACCTCAAGCGCAGCTTTACCTAAGTATTTACCTAGGAGGGATGGTGGTATTCTTTGGATTCAACGGCATATCATCTATTCTACGAGGGTTGGGCGACTCCAAAACGCCGCTCTACTTCCTCATAATTGCCACACTATTCAACATTCTATTTGACTTTCTTTTCATTTTAGTATTCAAATGGGGAATTGCTGGAGCAGCCATAGCAACGGTGCTGGCGCAGGGAGGTGCATTCGTTACGGCCATGTTCTACCTCAATCGAACCCATAAAATCCTGAACTACTCCCTTCATAACCTCTCCTTTAGCTGGTGCATTTTCTTGCAAAGCCTCCGCATTGGGCTACCCTCGGGTATTCAGCAAACGTTTATTGCAATTGGGATTGTGGCCCTCAACAGCATTGTAAATACCTTTGGCACCAACGTTATTGCCGCCTACTCCGCGGCTGGTCGTATCGACTCCATTGCTGCCATGCCAGCCATGAACTTCTCGGCAGCACTGTCGAGCTTTGTCGGCCAAAATCTTGGCGCAGGCAAGCTGGATCGCATTCGCAGAGGGCTAACGTCAACGCTTGTAATGTCCTCCCTGGTTTGTGTAGTGCTTACGCTGGGAATAGTCTCCTTTGGTAATGAGCTCATGAGCCTATTCACAACAGATCCTGAGGTCATTCGAATAGGAGAAGGATATCTGGTAATTGTTAGCTCGTTTTACATTCTTTTCTCCACAATGTTCGTGTTCAACGGCGTTTTGCGCGGCGCTGGTGCCACCTTAGTCCCCATGTTCATTACCGTATTTTCGCTCTGGATTTTCCGACTTCCCGCTGCACTATTTCTCTCCCACATATTTGGCGAGCAAGGCATTTGGTGGGCCATTCCTATTGGTTGGGGCATGGGATTAATTGGCTCAGTTGGCTATTACCTCACAGGGAAATGGCGAAACAAGGGCGTTATACCTTTGGACGCAAGAATCGTGGAAAGCGAAACAACCATATATCCCGAATAACTATGGCATACAACGGTGCTGATATTCCCGCCCGTGAATACAACAGCTTCGGATTATTTTGAAATATGTGCTACCTTTGATGCTTAAATTTTGAAAGCATGCTAAAATCGATGACCGGCTTCGGGAGAAAGGACTTGGAGCTACCCGGCAAGAAAGTTACCATTGAAATTAAATCACTGAACAGCAAACAGCTGGATTTAAATCTCAAGTTACCATCCTACTATCGGGAAAAGGAGTTCGAGCTACGCTCGCTAGCAGTAAGAGAGCTGGTTCGCGGGAAGGTTGATTTCTCCATATACATCGATTTTGCTAACGACGAGCGGGAAAATCTGATTAACAAAGATTTGTTTGCTGCATACCTCACTCAGCTCAAACGTTTAGCCAAAGAACATAGCCTCAACTTGAAGTATGAACCGGTAATTCAAACCATCCTGCGCCTCCCCGATGTGCTTAAAGCAGAAAAGCTCGAACTTACGGAGGAAGAGTGGAGCAAGGTTTCGCAAGCCGTTGCCGAAGCAATTGGCCAATTCAATGAGTTCAGAGTTCAGGAAGGTGCTGCCCTTAAACGAGATTTTGAAAACCGTATAGCAGCAATAGAGCAACGACTCAACGCCATTGAGCCTTTTGAAAAAGAGCGCGTTGAAGCCGTAAAAACTAGACTTACCGATGCGTTTGCTGAACTTAACAACCAGCCCGATCCCGATAGATTTCAGCAGGAGATAATTTTCTACCTCGAAAAGCTAGACGTAAACGAGGAAAAAGTTAGACTTCGTAACCACCTAAAGTATTTTCTAACTACCATGAACGAGGAGGACAATGTAGGTAGAAAGCTTGGCTTTATTGGTCAGGAAATGGGACGCGAAATCAACACGCTAGGCTCAAAGGCCAACCACGCCGGAATTCAAAAGATGGTGGTGGAGATGAAAGACGAGCTCGAAAAAATTAAGGAACAAGTTCTCAACGTATTGTAGCAATGAGTGGTAAACTGGTAATCTTTTCAGCTCCCTCGGGAGCAGGTAAAACTACCATTGTAAGAAAAATGCTGGAGCAGTTTAGCTCCTTGGAATTTTCGATATCAGCGTGCAGCCGACCCAAACGAAACGGCGAAGCCAATGGGGTAGACTACTATTTTTTAACCCCTGAGCTCTTTCGCAGCAAGATAGAGGCTGGCGATTTTGTGGAGTGGGAAGAGGTTTATCCCGGCAGCTACTACGGAACTCTTCGGTCGGAAGTGGAAACCATTTGGGGCAGAGGACATCATGTGATTTTTGACGTTGACGTGATGGGTGGACTCAAGCTAAAATCAACATTTGGAAATGACGCTCTAGCCATTTTTGTTATGCCTCCATCCATTGATGAGCTGAAAAAAAGGTTGGAATGTCGCTCAACGGAGAGTGCCGAAACACTGGCAACACGCATAGCCAAGGCAGAAACAGAGATTAGCTTTGCACCCAAGTTTGACCACATTGTGGTTAACGACAATTTGCAGGATGCTATAGCAAAAGCGGCACTTCTGGTAAAATCTTTTCTGGAATAGTGATGAAAGAGGTAGGCCTATACTTTGGCTCATTTAATCCTGTTCATATTGGTCATCTGGCCATAGCAAATTACTGTGCTGAATTTACAAGTCTCAACGAGGTGTGGTTTGTACCTAGCCCACACAATCCATTAAAGGACAAAGCGGAGCTTGCCAGCACTGAAGCCCGGGTTAGCATGCTTCAAATAGCCATCGAAAATCGTCATCCAAATCTAAAACTCTGCCTCGACGAGCTCCAGCTACCCACCCCATCCTACACCCACCAAACCCTCGAACACCTTCGTCGAAAATACCCAACGGTAAATTTCACCTTAATTATGGGGGAAGATAGCCTACGTACATTTCACCTTTGGAAAAATTTCACGGCTATTGCAGAACTTGCTAAGCTAATGGTGTATCCGCGTAGTACAGCCAACCCTTCGGACGAAATAATCTCCACAATTCCATACCAGAAGGTTAGCGCACCACGCATGGATATCTCCTCCTCACAAATACGGCTATGGTTGGTAAACCATCACGACATTCGAATGTTTCTACCTCGAGGAGTGTATGAGTTCATCATACAGAATAATCTTTACAAAAAATGAACTACCAGCAAAACATTGATAAGGCTCGCAGCTTGGCTGACACCTATAACCTTGAAGAGGCAAAAGATATCCTGCAAGCTATACTTGCGGAGCATCCACAAAGTGACGAAGCATACTATATCCTTGGGAATATTGCACGCCGAGAAACCAACTTTGGACATGCCATTAATTGTTACAACAGAGCGCTAGAGATAAACCCAAACAACACCCCCGCCCAAAGCGCCATTGATATGCTCAACGAGATACTCGCCTACAGAAATACAGATTTAATTAACCCCTAGAGTTTTTTCGGGTAAAGAAGCCAATAGCTCCACAGCAATTCCACAAGCTGTGGATTTTTATTCTCATCTATCTATTACAGCAAAACACTAACACACTGAAAATATAGACTTTAAAAAAATACTTATTTGTGGCGCGTAGGTTGCAATGGTTTAAGAAATAAATTAAACTCACGTTACGCTATGAAAAAGTTAATTCTCGGAATTGCAATAGTTGCAGCGTTTACCTCCTGCAATCAAAAAGAGAAGGCACAGATAGCCCAACTTCAGGCAGAAAAGGCTCAAATGGCCAAAGAGGCCAGCTCCAAAGACTCTGTAATCAACCAGTTTTTTGAGTCGCTAAATGAAATAGAGACCAGCCTTGGTGAAATCAAGTCGAAGGAAGCAACCATCTCCAAAGAAACAGCAAAGGGTGGCGAACTTAGCAAAGATTCACGCGCTCGCATCAACGACGACATTAAGGTTATTAACGACCTGATGAACAAAAACAAGAGGTCGATTTCCTGGTTAAGAAAGCAGCTAAAAGCGTCGAATATTAGGATTGAAGAGCTGCAGAAAATGATAGAGAAGACCAACCTTCTCCTCGTAGAAAAGGACTCAACTATTACACAGCTGAAGGATAATCTGGCTAAGCTAAACTTCTCAATCCAATCGCTCAACGACACCCTAACCACCGTAAAGCAAGAAAACACCAAGTTGGCCAGCGTTGTGGCAACCAAAACTAACGAGATGAACCAAGCCTACTTTATCATGGGCACCGAAAAGCAACTCGTAGCAAAGGGAATTGTAGTAAAAGAGGGCGGTTTTCTAGGTTTAGGAAAGTCCATTAAGCTATCCTCCGCTCCTAGCGACAACAACTTTACCCCTGTTGATATCAGGACGCTGAACTCCATTCCGTTAACGGCTAAGAAAATTACACTTGTTACTCCTCATCCAGCAGACTCTTACGAGATAGTAAGCAGCAACAACAAGGTTACTGAACTGGTAATTAAGGACGCTAAGGCATTCTGGCAAAAGTCTAAATATCTGGTAATTTCCATTGAACAATAGGTTAACTTTAGCAAGGTTGATTAAGAAGGAGCTGCTCTAGTAAGAGCAGCTTCTCTCATTTATTAGCTATCTTAGGCACACCATTCGATAGCACAATGCCAAACGTTGAAAAGCGGAAAATTAGTGGAAAGGTGGTTGGAGGATTCTTCATCCTGCTGCTGCTTGTAGCTGCCGCAATTTACCTGCTCCTCTACCAAGCCAACAAGGCAAAACCGTACAGGGAAGCAGCCGAACTTGCAGGAAAAAAGGCTGCAGTGGTAAACGGCATGCTATCGCGCTTACTGGAGGTTGAGCGGCTAGGGCGGGCTTTTCTCATCTCCACCGATGAACGGTATCTTAAAAAATATCTAAAGAATTTTCAACAGCTGAGGAACGACCTGGAACTGCTAAAGGAAGAAAATGCTGAAAACAAAAATCAACTCGCCCGCATTCAACGAGTTGACTCACTTATTTCTCAAAAACAGCAGATATTCGAGGGCATGTTCGCCCTAAAAAAGCAATACGTAGTCGACACCGTAAACAGAGATTCCATACTCAACATTGCCCAACAGCTCTCCGACTCCGTACAGGTAACCAATACAATACTTGAACGGCATACCATAGAAAGAATCCCCATAAGAACAGAACCAGAAAAAAAATCTGGATTTCTCAAGCGTATATGGAATTCGATAACGGGAGAAAAGGATGAAGAAGAGCAAAACCTCCCCCCTCTTCCCCGTGTTGAAACCAAAATGGACACATCCACCACAGCCGTTTACCGATCGGACACCTCCATTACTTCCCTCAAAAATCAGCTCATAGGTTTCAGGCAAAAGGAGCTCTCTCTCAATCAGGAAATTTCCATTCAGGAAAGGAGGCTTCAGGCCAACGATCAGCAAATTGCTCAGGATATTAGAAAGCTGCTCTACCTAATTGAGCAGGAAGAACTTCGATTATCATCCGAACGAACGCAGCAGAACACAGCGCTGCAGCAAAAGCTCTACTACTATTCGCTCGGCCTTGGATTCACCGGAGTGCTAACCATTCTGGTTTTTTCAATTCTCATAATGCGCGACCTTACCCGAAGCGAATACTACCGAAAAGAGCTGGAAGAGGCAAGGGCCATCGCCGAGGAGCACCTCAAGGTAAAGGAACAATTTATGGCAACCATGAGCCATGAAATACGAACCCCCATTACCTCCATCATAGGCTTCTCTGAACAGCTCGGGCAAACGGCGCTAAGCGAGCAGCAGCAAAGCTACCAAGCAATTATCACGAAGTCCTCTGAGCATCTTCTTGGGCTGATTAACGACATTCTCGACTTCTCCAAAATAGAGGCGGGAATGATTAAGCTGGAACGCACCCCCTTTTCACCCTACGAAACACTTAAAGAGGCGGTTGAGATTGTTGCACCAAAGGCCGTTGAAAAGCAGCTTCTACTTGAAAGTAGCATGGAATTTCAACCCACAATAACTCTTATGGGTGACCCCTTGCGACTCCGCCAAGTAGCAATCAACCTTTTGGGTAACGCCATTAAATTCACAGAAAAAGGGAGTGTAAAGCTGAAGGCCTCCATCGAAAGAGTGGATAGCAAAACGCTACTACTCCGTGTTTACATTGAAGATACGGGAATTGGAATACCAAAGGAGTTACAAAGCGATATTTTTAAGGAATTTATCCAGTCGGAAGCTGGAATAACCAGAAAATATGGAGGAACAGGTCTTGGACTAGCAATTTCCAAGCGCCTCGTGGAGCTGCAGAATGGGAAGATTGGGGTTACTAGCATTCCCGGCAAAGGGTCTGAATTCTACGTTGTTATACCGTTTGAGCCATCATATGCCGAAATTCCAGAACGAAAATCGAGCATCGGGCACATCTCCAACGAAGCGCTCAGCGGCTACGTAATATTGCTAGCAGAAGACGACAGCACCACTCAGCTTCTTGCCAAAGGAATACTGGAAAAATATGGCGCTTCCGTAGATGTGGTTTCCAATGGTATGGAGGCTCTGAACCTGCTAAAAGAAAGGAGCGAGCGCTACAACCTTTTAATCTCCGATGTGCATATGCCAGAGATGGGCGGGACAGAGCTCGTGCAACGAGTAAAGGAAGATGCAGCGCTAAAGAATGTTCCATCACTTTGCATAACTGCAAATAACACCGAACCCGAACGGAGAACCTATATCGTAGCTGGCTTCAACGAAGTGCTTGTAAAACCGTTTTACGAATCCCAGCTGATTGAAAAGGTTGCGGATTTGCTTAACCTTTCATTCGAGATGGAGGTTCAAGAAAGCCAAGCGCTGCAATCGGGGTTACTCTCATTTGACGCCATACGACAGTTTACTGGAGAAGACAACGAAGCATTCGCCTCCGTTTTAATATCCTTGAAGGAGAATGTCGAAAATACTTCAGAAATGTTTAAGGAGGCACTGCGGGCCGAAAATCAGCTGGAAATTGCCAATCTGGCCCATAGAATTCTACCACATCTTCGTCAGCTCAACGCCACGGAAGAGGCGCTGCTGCTCGTTTATTTGGAGCAACTCAGAAACCAACCCGAAAGCAATATTGCTGTTGTTGAAGAAAAGCTAGCTGTGCTGCTTGCCAAGTTCAGTGATGTAATAAGTGCAATAGAAGAGGAACTTACGAGGCACTAAAAATCAATATTATACTGTTTCATTTTGTTATACAGCGTCTTCCTATCGATGTTGAGCAGTTGAGCAGCCTTGGTTTTATTATACTTCACCTTTTCCAATGTTTGCAGAATAAGCTCGTGCTCCCCCTTCGCAGCAGCACCCTTGAGTGGACTCTCATCATCGCTATGGACCTTATGTTTTGTACTCTCCTTAACTAGCTCTTCTGGTAAGGTTTCAATGCCAATAACGGCTCCCTTGCTAAGCAACACGGCTCTTTTTACCACATTCTTTAACTCCCGAAGATTTCCTGGCCAGGAGTAGGTGGTAAAAACATGCAACACCTCCTCCGAAAATCGCTCGGCACTCCTACCTAGCTCCGTGTTGGCCGTCGATAAAAAGTGGTCGACAAAGAGAGGCAAATCGGCCCTACGCTCCCTGAGAGGATATACCAGCACCGAAAATTCGTTTAACCTATGGTATAGATCTTCCCTGAAATTTCCCTTCTGGACTTCAACACGTAAATCGTCGTTAGTAGCAGCAAGTATGCGAATATCCACGGGTATTTCATTGGTTGCACCTACCCTCCGAATCTTTCGCTCCTGAATCACCCGCAAGAGCTGAACCTGCACCTCGTAGCTCAAATTGCCCACCTCATCGAGAAACAGCGTTCCACCATTGGCCGCCTCAAACTGGCCCACCTTATCGTTAATGGCACCGGTAAACGATCCCTTCAAGTGTCCAAAAAATTCACTGGCCGCCAAATCCTTTGGCAAAGCGCCACAATCGATGGCTATAAAGGGCCTATCGCGCCTGCTACTCTGCTCATGAATTCTGCGAGCAACAAACTCCTTCCCCGTTCCGCTTTCACCAATAATAAGCACCGACATGGCCGTGGGAGCAACCAGCTGTATATACTCCAACGTTTTCAAAGCAACGGCGCTTTTCCCATCCACAAACTGGGACACCGATTCCTTTTTCACCTTCCTTACAGCACGATTCTCCTTACCGGAATCAACCTTTAGTGCAGCAGCAATGGTGGCTAATATTTCATCGGGGCTAATTGGCTTGGCAACGTACTCAAAGGCCCCCATCTTCATGGCCTGTACTGCGGTCCGAATATCGGCATAGCCTGTCATTAGCACAACAGGTGTTTGCGGCTTTTCCCGCATCACCATTTCAAGTAGGGCAATACCATCCTTATCCGGCAGTCGTAAATCGGAAAGAATGATGTCAGGACTGAAAGCCGTAAGCTTTTTACTTCCTTCCGAGTATGAAAAGGCCTCCTCAACTTCATAACCTCTCTTTTGAAGAAAGGTTTTAAGCATTAAACAGAAGGTAACATCATCGTCAACAATCAAAACTTTTGCCATTCCCTAGCTCCCTTATTCGAACTCAACACGTTAGGCAGTGATGCAAAACAACAAATTCACTGCCCTCCAAAGTTTAAAGATAAAACAAAAAAGTAAACCCGGATACGCTTTTCGGCGACATCCGGGTTTAAGGGAAGAGCTAGAAGGGTTTAATCTAAAATATTACCTAACAATTGAACCTAATAAAAGAAACTACCATTAGGCATTAACCAATACATCATCCATAATGAAAATATTGTGCCAGAAGTAGAATGGTCAAGGCAAAAACAATAAGTAATTGAATGATTGAACAATAAAAAACATCGTCATTATCGCCGGTCAAAAAGTGTGGAGAAAACTCCACACATCGGGAAGCACAAGCTGGGGAAAATGGTTGGAGTCCAATCGAAGAAAGCTCATAACGCACGCGGTAATCATTCACTTACCGTAATTGTAAAAGCAAAAAACCGCCCCACAGTGCGGGGCGGCTCGGTATAAAATCGGCAAAAAGCTATACCGTATGAACGTTTTGAACAATCGCCTTACCCTTATTTATGGCTTCCTCATTCTGAGGAATTAGGTTATGGTGACGCTCAGGCAGTGATTTCTTCAACCCTTTAATAACGTTTTCCATCTTCACCAAAGGCTTAACCTTGAGGTAAGCGCCAAGTACAATCATATTAAATGATTTTGCACTATTCATTCTGGCAGCTTCTTCAGCAGCTTCAACCTTGTAAACGTTAATATCCTTGCGCTCGGGATGGCGGGTAATACCGTTGGGATCGTATATGAGCAATCCACCAGGCTTTACGTGCTTCTCAAACTTATCGAGCGACTGCTGATTGAGAATAATGGCGGTGTCGAACTCCTGAACAATGGGTGAACTAATCCGGCCATCGCTGAGAATAACAATAACGTTGGCTGTTCCACCGCGCATCTCAGGACCATAGGATGGCATCCAGGAAACTTCCTGATTCTGCATAACGCCTGAGTAAGCCAAGATTTTACCCATGGAAAGCACACCCTGTCCGCCAAACCCAGCAATAATTATTTCTTCTTTCATCTTCTGCAAATGTTTAAAGAATTAACACCAAAGGCTACTCATCTTTCAAATCGCCAAGCGGGTAGAATGGGAACATATTCTCCACCATCCACTCGTTCGATTTTACCGGAGAAAGCTTCCATCCCGAATTACAGGTAGAAACCACCTCCACAAAGGATGTTCCTTTCTTCTTTCCAGAGTTTTCAAAAGCCTTTTGAATGGCCTTCTTTGCCTTACGCACAGCGGCAGGGGTTTGAACCGACTGACGTGTAACGAAGCAAGTTCCTGGGAGCTGAGCAATAAGCTCAGTTATCTTAAGCGGGTGTCCGTTAAGCTCAACGTTACGACCGTATGGTGTGGTAGCAGTCTTCATACCAATAAGTGTGGTAGGGGCCATTTGACCACCAGTCATACCGTATATGGCGTTGTTAATAAAAATCACCACAATATTTTCCCCACGATTGCAAGCGTGCATGATTTCAGCGGTTCCAATGGAAGCCAAGTCACCATCGCCCTGATAAGTAAAAACATACTTCTCAGGATAAAGCCGCTTTGTAGCTGTGGCCAAGGCAGGTGCACGACCGTGAGCCGCCTGCTGCCAGTCAATGTCGAGATAGTTGTAGGCTAACACTGCGCAACCAACAGGAGATACTCCAATGGTTTTATCTTGAATACCCATCTCCTCAATAACTTCGGCAATGAGCTTATGCACAACACCATGGCTACAGCCTGGGCAGTAGTGCATCACATTATCGGTCAAAACCTTTGTTTTACTATAAACTAGGTTCTCCTCCTTGATAATATCCTTTACATCCATGGTTACCTTCCTCCTTTGATAAATTGTTTTTTGAGCGAGTCAACTACCTCGTTGGGGGTAGGAATCATTCCGCCTAAGCGACCAAAATGTTCCACTGGCACCTTTCCATTCACGGCTAAGCGAACGTCTTCAACCATCTGACCAGCGCTCATTTCAACCGACAAAATACCCTTCAGCTGTCCAAGCATGGCTTGAATAGCCTTCGTAGGATAAGGGAACAGGGTGATGGGGCGTAAAAGGCCAACCTTGATACCCTCTGCGCGAGCAAGCTCAACAGCTTTCTGACAGATTCGAGCCGAGGAACCATAGGCAACCAGCAGGAATTCAGCATCGTCACACATTATCTTTTCAAATCGAACCTCGTTCTCCTCAATGGAGCGGTACTTAGCCTGAAGCTTATGGTTAAAAATCTCCTGACGAGCAGAATCCAGCTCCAAGGAGGTGGCCACATGGCGCTCGCGATTAGCTTTTTTTCCAGTGGTAGCCCAGCTACCGTTGAGTTTCTCTATCTCCTCCTCTGTCCAACGAGGTTTATAATCGCTAAGCTCCACCTTTTCCATCATCTGGCCAATCACACCATCGGAAAGAATCATGGCAGGATTACGATACTTGAAAGCTAGCTCAAATCCAAGGTCTACAAAATCGTTCATCTCCTGAACAGAAGCGGGAGCAAGCACAATGAGCTTGTAGTCACCATGTCCACCACCCTTTACAGCTTGGAAGTAATCGCTCTGAGCGGGCTGAATGGTTCCTAATCCGGGACCTCCGCGAACAACATTTACCACCAAGCAAGGTAGTTCAGCACCTGCCAGATAGGTAAGTCCTTCAGCCATTAAGCTAACTCCGGGACTTGATGAGGAGGTGAACACCTTTTTTCCACAAGCGGCACCACCATAAAGCATATTGATAGAAGATACCTCACTCTCTGCTTGAAGAACAACCATACCGGTTTCTTCCCAGGGACGGCGTAGCATGAGGGTTTCCATAACTTCGGACTGAGGGGTAATAGGGTAACCGAAATAGCCGTCGCATCCGCAGCGGATGGCAGCTTCGGCAATAACCTCATTCCCCTTCATTAACCTTAATTCTCCCATTACACCAATGTTTTAATTGTTATTAATTTCTTCTGCTAAGCCTCAGCAACTTTGGCTTTATACACAGTGATAACGCTATCGGGACAAACCAACGCACAGTTTGCGCAACCGATGCAGCTCTCAGGATTGGCCATATAGGCAAAGTTGTACCCTTTGGAGTTCACCTCTTTTGCCAGACCAATTACCTTGGTGGGACAGTTTACCACGCAAACGCCGCAGCCCTTGCATTTCTCTGTATCCACCACAATTGCTCCTCTTACTTTTGCCATATTTCGAAGGATTTATCGTTAAAAATTGGGATATATACTGTATTAATCTTCTTCACGCTTTACAAAAACTACTGCTGCGGGTGATCTTGGTGGAACTTTATAAGTCGTTGCTTTAGAATTGGAATTTGTTCCTCCTTAACTTGCGATACACATGCCCTCAGCCCCTCTATCCTTTCACTTCCAGTAATGGACAACGAAATGGCACTTACGCCATAGAATAGGAGCTCCTCTATAAGCTGCTCACCGGAAAAACCTGGATAGCTGATGGTAAAGTAAAAACCATCGGCCAGAGGTTGGTCCTCATCCATGTCGTACACCAACTTGAAACCATTTTCCAGAAATAGCTGCTTCATTTGCTTTGCACGTGCACCGTACGCTTTCACGCTCTCAACAAAGTTGAACTCGCCGTCATTTACCGCCTTTAGTATGGCGGCCAAGCCATACTGAGCAGAATGGCACGTACCTGACGACAGAGAGTAAACGGCACCGTATATCATGGCATAGCCAAAAACATCTGAAGAGAAATATCGTTTGAGATCAGGGAAGCTACGATTGGCCAAGGAGGTAGAAACCACCAGCATACCAATTCGTTGACCGGCATAGCTGAACGACTTTGAGCTGGAGATCAACAGCATGTAGTTATCCGTATAGTTGGCTACAGAAGCCTGAAACGGAGCTACCCCCGGTTTCGACAAGTCTTTACGAAAGTCCATGGCGAAGTAGGCCAAATCTTCCACCACCACAACATCATACTTGGTAGCAAGCTCGCCAATTATTTGAAGTTCCTCCTCGCTAAAGCAAATCCACGATGGGTTGTTGGGATTGGAGTAAAGAATGGTCGCAATTTCTCCCTTGCTGAGATAGCTCTCCAACTTCTCCCGCAACTTTTCGCCTCTATAGTTGTAAACATCGAAGGTTTCAAATCCCATCCCGAGTACCCGGAGCTGCTGCTTCTGTACGGGAAAGCCGGGGTCGATAAAAAGGGTCTTGCTCTTACCCGTTACACAACGATTTGCCACAAGAAAGGCGGCCATTCCGCCCTGCATGGAGCCAACAGTTGGAAGGCAATACTTTTCATCAACATCGATGTTAATGAAGTTCTTGACAAAACGGGCTATCTCCTTTTTTAGCGGAGGAATGCCATCAATCATGGGATACTTGGAGGCAACACCGCTTCGCAAAGCTTGTATCTCTGCCTCAATACCCAAACTCGCGGGCTCCAAGCCAGGCACCCCCATTTCCATTCTTACAAACTGCTCGCCGGTAGCTGTCTCAATTTCATTTACAAGCCTTACCAGCTCACGAATGGTAGCTTTCCCAACACTGGCCAGTCCAGAGTCCTTTATCTTCCTGAAAACGATCTCGCTGTCGATAGGTGTTGTTTTCATAAACAGGGTGATTTTTTTCAAGCACAATTTTACTCATTTTTTGGATAATCAGAAAGATTTTAAAAGTGTTTGATAACAATTTATAACCAATCTATGGTTTTTAGCTACTTTTTGACAGGCAAAAACTATTTTATAGCAAATGGGGCGATAGGTAAGTTACAAAACTACCAGCATATGTACCTCATCTAACGGTCAAACGCCGAGCTGCTAGTCAATAAAAAAGGGGCTCGTAGGCCAATGCCTCCGAACCCCTTCCATGCGTTCTATGTTATGTAATTATCTACTCTAAATATGTGTAGCCGTAGAGACCAGAGCGGTACATGGAGAGAAACTCCTTTCCCTCCTCGGCTGTAATAATGCCATTCTTTACAGAAGTGGTAACCCAAGTTTCAACCGTTCTTACCAGCTTTTTTGAGTTATACTGCACATAGTCGAGTACCTCAGCAACCGTTTCACCATCAATAATCTGGTCGATACTGTATGAATCGCGCCCTACCGATACGTGCACTGCATTGGTATCGCCAAAGAGGTTGTGAAGGTCGCCCAATATTTCCTGATAAGCACCAACTAGAAATACTCCGATGTAGTACGATTCCTTTGCCTTAAGCGAGTGCACAGGCAAGTCGTAGGAGAAATTACGAGTGGAGATAAAGTTATCTATCTTTCCGTCGGAATCGCAGGTAACATCTTGCAGTGTAGCCGACCGGTCGGGTTTCTCATCTAGCCGCTGAATGGGCATAATGGGAAAAATCTGGTCGATGGCCCAAGAATCTGGAAGCGACTGAAAAAGGGAGAAATTGCAAAAATACTTGTCCGACAACAGCTTTGGCAATGGCCGCAAATCCTCCGGTGTATGCTTGGTTTCCCCATTCATCTGGTTAATCTCCCTAGCAATGGACCAGAAAAGACGCTCCACCTGAGCGCGCGTTTTAAGGTCAATCAGTCCAAGGCTAAAGCGGTCGAGGGCCTCTTCTCTAATCTGCTGGGCATCGTGCCAAGTCTCCAGCATCCGGGTCTGGTTAAGCGTTTCCCAGAGTGAATATAGGTCACGAACCAGCTCGTGAGCCTCGGCACCAACCTCCTCGCTGTCGTCCCATGAGGGAGTTGAGGTAGTTTCGAGTACCTCAAAAATTAGCACAGAATGATGGGCCGTGAGCGATCTCCCCGATTCGGTGATAACGTTGGGATGAGGAATATTATTCTTATTGGCAGCATCCACAAAGGTGAAGATGGAGTCGTTTACATACTCCTGAATAGAATAGTTTACGCTGCTCTCACTATTCGAAGAACGCGTGCCGTCGTAATCCACACCAAGGCCACCACCGATGTCAACAAAATCGATGTTGAAGCCATACTTATAAAGTTGTACGTAGAACTGCGATGCTTCTCTAAGGGCAATCTTAATTCGCCTAATTTTGTTCACCTGGCTGCCAATGTGAAAGTGGATTAAGCGGAGGCTGTCCTTCATCTTATTCTTTTCTAGAAAGTCTAGCGCTTCAAGCAACTCACTGGAGGTAAGGCCAAACTTGCTTACATCACCACCGGAATCTTCCCACTTGCCACTACCCGAGCTGGCCAGCTTGATACGAATACCAATGTTTGGCTTAATCTTCAAGCGTCGAGAGATGGTTGCAATAAGCTTCAGTTCATTGAGCTTCTCTACCACGATATAGATGCGCTTACCCATCTTTTGGGCTAGCAACGCAAGTTCAATGTAATCCTCGTCCTTATAACCATTGCAAATTATAAGGGAGTCGGTATCGGTATTAATTGCCAGCACCGCATGCAATTCAGGTTTTGAGCCAGCCTCCAGTCCAATGTTGAATTTCTTCCCATGGCTGACTATTTCCTCAACTACTGGGCGCATCTGATTTACCTTTATGGGGTAAATAATGAAGTTTTGCGCCTTATAGTCATACTCCTCTGCCGCAATTTTGAAACAGCTCCACATCTTCTCAATTCTGTTGTCCAGAATATCGGGAAACCGAATTAACATGGGAGCCGACACGTCGCGAATCAGCAGTTCTTCAACCAACTCTTTTAAATCGACCTCAACACCATTCTTTTTGGGCGTTACAACCACATGGCCCTTTTCGTTTATCGAAAAGTAGTTAACCCCCCAGCCAGTGATGTTGTAAAGTTCGGCCGAATCTTCAATACGCCATTTTCTCATTAGCGAAAAAAATTACCGCTTTAATAATTTATACCTAAGATAGTTAATCAGAAAAAAATTGCAACGAAAATAGGCATAGTTTACCAATAAGAACTAAGGATTTTTACATTTTTTACGATCGCGGTCAATAATTATGCGAAAGTTCCCTTTTCTCAAGAGCTGGCCATTCGTTCTCAAAGATAATACTTACTGGAAACAAACGGTTTACGCAAATCTATCCTCACCATAGCCTTGCTGCATGCACATACAAATTCGTTTCGCTTTCTGCAACAGAATACACACCAAGTATCCTGCTCACAATTAAACAATACCCGAGTAATTAGCTAATCTCAATATCGTAGGCATATAGCAAACCAACCACCTCTGGTATAGAAAACTTGGCCTTTTTAATTCTATTTATTTCCGGATTTATGGAGTATCCGGATGCTGAAGAGAAGTCGGCACGTTCCAAGTTTGTTCGGTCAAATATGGCACCTACGAGGCTGCTTCCGCTAAAATTAGCCTCAGCCAGCATCGCTTCTGCAAAATTGGTCTCCTCCAATAAACAATTGGAAAATCGAGTACCCTTAAGGCTTAGGCCAAAAAAGAAGGCATAGCTTAAATTGCACTCCTCAAACGACATGGAAAGCAGAAACTTGCGCACTTTACTAAAATCGATTCCCATGAGCTTGCAGCCGCGAAATTCTACCTGTGAAAGGATGGTTTCCTCCACCGGCACGGTGCTCAAATTGCAAAACTCAAATCGGCAATCAACAAATTCGCTTCCAGAGAGGTTGAAACCAGTAAAGTCGCAGCTTCGAAAGGTACAGCCGCTGAACTCAATACATTGTATCCCCTCAATTGACTTTAAATTCTCAAAAAGTTGATCCTCAAATAGAGCATTTGCCATGGCCATCCTAATTTATAATACCACCAAATGGTTACAAAGGTATGCAACGAAGCGCTCACTTTAAAGCTAGAGTATAAAAAAGGCACTGGTATGCCCATGAAAAAATGAGGCCCGGAGCATATGCTCCGGGCCCCTGGAGGTGGAATTTAGCGTGCTACTTTTTGGTTGTCTTAAGCATATCAAGTATTTCCTGAACCTGCTTGCGCAGCTCCTCATTCTCCTTCTTAAGCTGTTCTATGGTTTTTTGCTGCTCCTTCATGGCCTCAACAAGAAGGGCGGTAACAGGAGCATACTGCATAGAATAGGTATCTTTCTCTTTGGAATAGTTAACCACTTCAGGTATTACCTTTTCTGCCTCTTGAGCAATAAATCCCATTTGCGTTCCCTTCATGGTAGAATCCTTCCAAACAAAGTTCACGCCCCTAAGATTCATAACCTTACCTAGGGCATTGGGTATTGTAACAATATTTGACTTGAGCCTTCTATCGCTCAAAACGCTCCACGATGTTGCGTATGCTGAGCCATTAATTGTCAATGTTTTGGCAGAAAAATCACCAAGGACTAGGGCTTGGGTGGAATTATTGGCAATGTAGAGCTTATTAGAGCCTGTCTCGTTTTGGCCCGCAGCCCTTCCAATAAAAACATTACCTGTTCCCGAAGAATTGCTAAGACCTGCCAAATGGCCAATGTACACATTGTAGCTTCCAGTAGTATTTGCCGATCCCGACTCTCTACCAATAAATACATTGTCGCTACCCGATGAGTTACTCTGACCCGAGTAACAGCCAACAAAGGTGTTTCTGTAACCACTGTTTGACTGATTTGCTCCTCCCGCCATGGCTCCAAGGAAGGTATTTCCATATCCGGTATTATTCTGCCCAGTCAACGATCCCACAAATGTGTTTACTGAACCATTAATATTGTTCTTGCCGCTAAAAGCACCTATGTAGAGATTTTGCTCTCCAACCGTATTGGCATATCCCGCCTGATAACCAATAAAAATATTGTTATCACCATCGGTTGGTTCCATATCGTCGTGGTAACCTGTTGTGCTATACCCTGCCTGATATCCAAGAAAAACATTGTACTGTCCTTTGTTTATTGAATACCCTGTCTGTTGACCAATAAAATAGTTGTTCGGAGTCAAGCGCAGATAGTTAGTTGCCGCTACTCCTGCCGTTTGACCAACGCCAAAACCCTTAAGAGGGTCAGCAGTGTATATTCTTGTGCTGTCAGGGGTAATAGTTATGATATTGCTCGTAACTCCAGCACGGGTAGAGTTTCTACCACTAACAGCAAAACCACCTTTGGCGGGACGGCCAGTAATTGAATTGTTTACATAAACAGTGGTAGAATCAGGAGTAACACGCAAAATATCAGTTGTTGTACCGCGAGTAGAATTCCTACCACTTACGGCAAAACCACCTTTGGCAGGACGGCCAGTAGCAGCCAAATCCACTGTTATTTCAACGCCATCGGGATATACCGCAAATACTGGATTTCCGTTGATATCTTTCACCTCAAAGAGCGGAACAGTGGGATCGCTATCTGTCCCCATCACCTCCAACATTCCATTAGGAGTTGACGTGCCAATACCAACACTACCACCATTGCTCGGATAGATACTTCCACTTTGATTAATGGCCCAGTATGTCGATGGTGGGGTAAGCACAAAGTTTGGATAGGTTCCGGTTACCGTCATTCCATTTTCTCCAGCAATGGTAATTGGAAGAGCCGGCGCTGTATTGGTAACAACGCTATTCTCAATGGAAATTCCAGGGCCAGCAACAAGGGGCTGCCCTGCCGACTTAGCATAGAGCGCATACGGAACCGATAGCAACGGAGTAGCCTCACCTCCAACAAAACCAGCACCATCCTTAAAGTCAACCTCAACCTTAAGATAAAATGGGCCATCACTCCACTGAATCTGTGAAAATAGCCCAAGTGATGGGGTTCCTTGTCCAAGCATCAGTGAAACAAGCCCCTGTTGGTTGGTTTCAGCATCAGCGGTTTCCATATAAACTGGATTATTAGTTATAACGTGCTGTATTATGGAAAACCTGAATGTAACGCTCTTCTGAGCCATTGGATTTCCTGTAGCATCGCGCACCACCGATTGGTAGTTGAATCCATCCGGCGCTTGTGCGTATGCCTCGTTCAAAAAGAGGGATACTAAAAGCGCTAGCAATGTTAAAGGTAGATATCGTCTCATAAGTATTATTTTGAGTTAAGTAACTTATTCATTTTTTCTTCAAGGTTGGTCAACTTAGCCTTTAGCTCTTCATTCTCCTCAGCTATGGATTTCATCTGCTCCACGCTCTTTTTCAAAGCATCAATTTCCGTCTGTTGAGCTTTAACGGCTTCCACTAAAACGGCAGTTATCTTATCATAAGCAACTGATTCATACCCATCAGCATCCGTGGTTACTACTTCTGGAAGAACAGTCTCAACATCCTGTGCTATAAACCCAATCTGCTTTCCACTTGTAAAATTACGATCTGGGAAGGCACCTCTATTCCAGTCGAAACGAATTCCCTTTAACTTCAGAACCAAATCAAGGGCATCTGGAATAGGTACGATGTTAGTTTTAAATCGTTGATCGGACCAAGTTGATATACCAGCAGTAATAGTAGAGCCATTTGCCCAAATCGTTCCACCAACTTCAAGGGTATAGGTAGTTGGCATTCTATTTATTCCAACACGACTATTGGCAAAATCACCTCCAAGAAGAGGAGTTGTTGTACTCGAGTTTGCAATATACAACTTACCCGTCCCCGTCTCATTCATACCAGCATTGTAGCCAATCATCACGTTACCACCGCCTGTAGTCTTCATTCCTGCCTGATGCCCAATAATTACATTGGAGTTTGCAGTTGTAGCGGCTTGCCCAGTCTGCTGTCCTATGCAGATATTATAGTTGCCTGTTGTAATACCATTGCCACTGGAAGGTCCAACAAAAATATTACCGCTACCGCTGGTTACAGCAGCACCACTGTAGTAACCCACAAATACATTGCTGTTACAATTAGCTAATAAACCATATCCAGCAAAGGTTCCCAACAATACGTTTTGCGATCCAGTTGTGCTATTCTGACCTGAAGACATCCCAACCATAAGGTTAAAGCCACCAGTAGAGTTTTGGTTTCCTGCTCCTTGCCCAATAAAAGTATTTGATGAGCCGGTAGTGTTTGCATAGCCTGAAGCATCGCCTAAGAATGTATTGTCATTCCCTGACGAATTCGAATAGCCAGTATTAAAACCCATAAACATATTGCGGTATCCACCCGTATTGGTGTAGCCAGCATAGTGGCCAATAAAGGTGTTTCCAAATCCTGAAACGTTGCTAAACCCTGCCTGATTCCCTATAAACAGGTTTCTATTACCATCATTATTACTGTAACCTGTAGCATTCCCTATAAAAATATTGGAATAGCCCGTTGTGTTTTGCTTACCTGATTGATAGCCAATAAAAATATTTTGGCTACCATCACTGTTGAGCTTACCCGCCTGATAACCCATAAACGAGTTAAATCTACCTCCCACATTGTTTAGACCCGCTTCCTGACCAATAAAGTAATTTTCGCTAGTTAGTCTTAAATAGCTATCTGAAACACCGCTAGTAAGCCCAACCCCAAATCCCTTAGCAGGATCAGCCGTGTATATTCTTGTGCTGTCGGCATTGATGGTCAGTATGTTGCTGG